>Ga0189279_100006_pt1 | contig 749563 bp, 694 predicted proteins | sample N26B6minimetaG_FD_130324 | JGI IMG/M metagenome (GOLD analysis project Ga0189279, IMG submission 130324) | Marine microbial communities from the Costa Rica Dome - N26 B6 mini metaG | ecosystem: Environmental > Aquatic > Marine > Oceanic > Photic zone | place: Costa Rica: the Eastern Pacific... | reverse complement strand
GTACGTCATTCCCAATCAGGGAGGGAATGGCGCGAGTGACGAGACTTGAACTCGCGGCCTCCGGCGTGACAGGCCGGCGCTCTAACCAACTGAGCTACACCCGCATGGTGCGTGGCGCGGTTTTTAGCAGCCGGTCACAGGTGGTGCAAGCGCTTTTTTGCCATGATTTTTCAATTTTTAACCGCGTTCTTCCGGCGGTAGAAACCGACCATGTGTCGGGCACGTTAAAGTTCACCTGTCAGGCTTTGCGAAGGCAGGCAGGTGAGGGGGATATTTGGGATTGCTGGGCGCGTATAAGCATCACCTGAGACTGCATTGTGAAATGCTGCCCAGTGAGCGAGATCGTTTGCGGTCAAGAGGTGTGGGCTATTCGCGCGGTTCTGCGTAGCGTTCGGTCAGTTTGGTCAGGGCCGCGACAGTTGCCTGTTCGACGGTTGAGCCAAAACCGGTCACGCGGCCGGCCAGAATGACATAAAGCGAGTCGATATGGAGCTGGATCACCAGCAGCTGTTTTTCGTTGGCCGTGGTGCGGTCGGCAACGAAGATTTCCATCGATTTTGCGATCTGGGTCATCAGGGGATACTGGAAGGTGCCGCCCAAGGCCTTGACCGAATAGGCAAGGTCATTTGCCGCGATGATGGCTTCTGGCCGCTTGGGCTTGTCGCGCAGGGCGTTGATCACCAGTTTGCGGCATTCCATAAGGTCCTTGCCGATGTCACGGACAAAGGTCTCGGAGCTGCGCTGTACCACCTGTTCGAGCTCTTCAAGCTGTTCAGGTGACAGGTTGATGTCAAATCCCTTGATGAAGTTGACAGCTTTGCGTTTCAGATCGGTCTGCGCAGGGATTATCTGCACATTCTTCTTTTTCTTAGGTTCTTCCGGCTTCACGATGGCTCCGCTTCCCCAGTCATAATGGGTCATTCGTCAAGGCTCCTACGATCAGGACCATCAAACTGGACCTGTCTGCGACGTCGGTCCGGGCCAAAATACGTTCCAGTGTTAATGAAACGTCTTGGTCGGGCGATGACCGAAACCAGACGGCTGTAAAGTGCCTTGGCGTTAAAGGGTTTGGCAAGAAATTCAGTAATCCCAAGGTCACGTGCCGTCGTCACATAACGCATCTCGGAATGTGCGGTCAGCATAATCACCGGAATGAACCGGTTTGGCGAATTGGTCGAATTGCGCATGACATCGAGGAATTCAAGGCCATCCATGCCGCGCAAGCGCCATTCACAAATCACGATATCAATTTTTTCGGTGCGTAGTACGTCAAAGGCATTATTCGGCGATTTTACACGCTGTATATGACTGGCTCCGAGATAGGCGAGCGTGTCATAGACCACCTGAGCTGAAATCTTGTCCCCGTCAACGATCAGAAAACTAATCTTACTAAAGTCTATTTTCGCGTTCATCCGGCCTCGGTTCCTGAGCATCATCACGAAATGCGTCGCTGTTCAGGGGGATACAGCAGCAAATCTAACCAGTTGCTGATGTATAAACCCTTATACCTTTGTCTGGTTTCCAGCAAGGCCAAACCACTCTGTGTTCAGCCCGAAAATCTGACAAATACTGACCCCAAGCCAGTTGAAAAGTTAGAACAAACGACGTTTACGTCTTTTTGTTTTTGATGCTCGCGTCCGGTTTGAACACACCCAATATTGGGCCTTTTTTTCAATAGTAAAGAGGAAGATCTTTTTTATTTCATGGGCTTGGTGACGCCGTCGTCATCAATCACCTTAACGGCAACACCGGACTCCTCGAACATTTCGGTGGATATCTTCATATCCTGTTCCCAGCGTTCAAGAAAGTCCGGGGTTAGTTTCGACTTGTCGACATAGACCTCGGCGATGCCCGCCTGGATGATGGCGCGCGCGCAATCACAGCACGGAAAGTGCGTTACATAGAGGGCGCAGCCATCAAGTGACGTGCCGGTGTAACTGGCATTATAAATCGCATTGCGTTCGGCATGTTCGGTATAGGCGTATTTTTCCGGACGCTGATGGCGGATTTCGACTTCGTCATCGACCCCGCGCGGAAAGCCGTTATAGCCAACAGCACGAATTTCTTTTTTCGGGCCGATGACAACCGCACCGACCTGCGTGCTGCGGTCTTTTGACCAGTCTGCAATATGGGCTGCAAGTCCAAGAAAGCGGTGGTGCCATTTGCTCATGAAAAGGGTCCTGTCTACGCCGTAAAATTGGTCTGTTGGGCATTCGTTTTTGACCGGCAGGTTTCACCAGTACGCGTTCTTTAAAGAAGGTGCTTCTTGTAATTGTCCAGCGAAAAATCACATTTTTGTAAAGGCATTTAATGAAAAGTCCCTGTTCAAATAGGGGCTGATTGATTATTAAGGGGTTACCCCCAGAAAAGATCAGGACGCCTTTTCGTCTCGCCGCAGATGCAGGCCGAAGCGGGAAGGCTCACGTGTAAACCGAATAACAAGAGGTAGTAGCCGATGCGCCGTCAACGTAAGGCGAAGATCATCGCGACCCTGGGGCCGGCAAGTTCAAAGCCAGAAATCCTCGAGAAAATTGTGCAGACAGGTGTGGATGTGTTCCGCCTGAACTTCTCGCATGGGGAACACTCAGAACATCTGGCCCGTTTTGAAGCGATCCGTGTCGTCGAAGAAAAACTCGGCCGCCCGATCGGTATTTTGATGGATCTTCAAGGTCCGAAAATTCGTGTTGGCACCTTTGCCGACGGTGAAGTTGAACTCACCGCCGGTGATACGTTCAAATTCGATATGGACAAGAAGCCGGGTGACAACACGCGCGTGTCGCTTCCGCATCCGGAAGTCTATGCCGCTATCAAGCCGGGTGCGAACCTGCTGCTTGATGATGGCAAACTGCGCATGCGTGTCGAGAAATGCGACGACAAGTCGGCCGAATGTACCGTCATTACCGGTGGGCCGCTTTCCAACCGCAAGGGTGTAAACCTTCCGGATGTGATGCTGCCGCTCTCGCCGCTGACCGAAAAGGACCGTGCCGATCTGGATTACGGTCTTGAGATGGGCGTTGATTTCGTGGCGCTTTCGTTTGTGCAGCGTCCCGAAGACGTTGCCGAGGCCCGCAAGATCATTCAGGGCCGTGCGGCCATCGTTTCCAAACTGGAAAAGCCGCAGGCGATTGATCACCTTGATGAGATTGTCGATCTGTCGGACATGATCATGGTTGCCCGTGGTGACCTTGGTGTCGAATGCCCGCCGGAAGATGTGCCGATCCTGCAGAAACGTATCATCAAAGCGTGCCGCGAAGCCGGCAAGCCGGTGATCGTTGCGACACAGATGCTTGACTCGATGGTGTCCAACCCGGCACCGACCCGTGCCGAAGCATCCGACGTTGCGACCGCGATCTATGACGGTGCCGATGCGGTGATGCTGTCAGCCGAAAGTGCGGTTGGCAAATATCCGCTTGAAACCGTTTCGATCATGGATCGTATCCTGCGCCGTGTGGAGCAGGACGATCTTTATTACCGTATGCGTGACGCCAACCGCCCGGATCCGGAACATAACGCCCCGGATGCAATCAGTGCAGCGGCCCGTCAGGTGGCCACCACCATCGGTGCGAAGGCCGTTGTTAACTATACATCGTCCGGGTCGACGGCATTCCGTGCTGCACGTGAACGTCCGGAAGTGCCAATTCTTGGCCTGACCCCGCGGATTCAGACCGCACGTCGTCTGGCCCTGTGCTGGGGTGTGCATCCGGTCTTTACCCGTGATGCCACCAACTTTGCCGAAATGGTCGGAATTGCGACCGAAGTGGCAAAGCGTGAGGAATTTGCAGGACCGGGTGATTCGCTTGTTATCACCGCCGGTGTGCCGTTCGGAACGCCGGGTGCGACCAATATTCTGCGCATTGCATGGGTTGGCAATAATTAACGCAAGTGATTGCGTGAAACGATTTTCGATGACGGGCGTCCTTTTGCGGCGCCCGTTTTCATTTGCGCAGATTGCCAGAATTTAGTCGGCGTGCAGGTTTTTCGATGGCAACGGGCAGGAGGGGGCATAGACCCCTGTATCGTTAATGTTTTTTTGAGTCTTTGCGCCGATAGTCATTCTGTAATCAAGGCTCTGTCTATTGATATGTGCCCTTGAGATTGGGTTATGAAAATTAGACACCTTGTCTGGTTGTGTAACACTGTCAGTTTGGGTTAAGCTGTTCTGACAAAACACAAAAATAAGGTATCGCAACGTCGATGCCGATACGCCGCCAGGCACGGGACCAGGGGAATTACTGCGATAATGCTGAGTTGGATGTTCAATCGGCAGAAAAATGCGGGCAATGGGGGGCTTGATGATAAAGCCTCGGCCAAGCTGCGTGATCTGGCCGACACTGTTCGCACCATCGCACCTGAAACGTTTGGATCTGATACAGGTCGCGTTCAGGGTCGCGCGATTCCCCGCAGACATGTTTCCGAAAATAACGCCGATGCATCGGCCCTTGAACACGCAGCCCGTCTTTCGTCTGAACTGGACGCGCTGGACGACGCCGAGGACGTGCCTGATTTTGACAGCGACGTGCGCATGGATGTGGCGCGCCGTCTGCGTCGGCATCTGACAGATTTGAGCCCGTCTGAACGACTGGAAATGGTTGACGAGTTCGTTTCGGCGATTGCCAATATGGGCGACTGTTATCGCCCGCAGGTGATTGCGTTGATCGAACAGGAACTGGGCCATACACCGTACATGACCCGTCAGGCCGCAAATCGTTTGCGCCAGGATATTCAGGCGATTGGCCGGGTGTCGATTGCCGATTATATCGAGCTACTGAGCGATTCCGATTTCCTTGATATCATGCGTGGGCGCGGCGAATTCATTCAAACCGCAGCCGAACGTGAACGTGCCGAGCTTGAGGCCGCCGCCAAGGCCCGCCTGATCGAGCAGCAGGCGGAAAAGGAAAAGGGCGGTTTGTTGAACCGGTTGCTGTCATCTGATGACGCGCCGCGAAACGTTGTGCCGATGACGCCGCATTTCGTTGAAAAAACCGCAAAGCCAAAGGCGCCGGAGAACGATATCCACGGTGGTCAGAACCGCATTTCGCGACAGGCCCAGCGCCGCATTGCCCATTTCATCATGGCCTCCCTGTTTGACACACTGGTCGAGCAGGGCCGGATGCGGACCGAAGTTGCCCGCGCGTTGCGCCAGTCGGTCCGTCAGCGGATTGAAAAGGCCCGTTTTGAAAACCGGGTGCTAATGCCGTCGCGTGATAAAGACATGGATCTCGAGATCGCAGACAATGAAATGGTCGACAACGATGTCGTCGAGGCAACAGATGCCAAGATGACGATTGACCAGTATGTGCTTGATGCCCTGTCGCGCAATGATGATGCGCTGGTGGTGCAGGCTCTTGCCCATTACGCGCAAATTCGCGCCAATGCCGTTTCCAAAATCCTTGATTCCGGCAGTGCCCGGGCGATCACAGCCCTTGCATGGCGGGCAGGGATGACCGCACCTGCGGCGGTTGTTTTGCAGATCAGCAACGGTATCCCGGAATCGGCAATTGAAAGCCCGGCGGCCGGTGGTCGTTTTGCGATGGCAGCTGCCGATATGGATTGGTACATCGATTTCTTTAGCGACATGAAGCCGGTGGCTTCGCGCATGAAGGTCGAAAAAGAAAACGAACCTGCGCCGGCATCTGCACAGACGGCAAAGCCAAGCGGCAGGACCATGTCGCGCGGTCAGGGACTTCGACCGCGCAGCGGGCGCAACAGTGGCGGGCTCGAGGGGCTCGTCTCTGACAGGCGGTCCAAAGGTCTCAAAGAGGACTGAGTGCCATGAGCAGCAATCACGGCATCTCTTATGACGGGCTGAAACATGCCCTTACCATCAAGGAAAGCTATCTGTCTGGCGAGCCGCTTACCGTGACCGGGGCGGCCAAACAGCAGCGCCTGTTGATGCCGGAACATTTGCTGAGCAATGATCTTGCCCTGATGCAATATGACGATCCGCTGGCCCTTGCCGTGATCGCAACCAGGGATCCGGAAAGCCCGATGGCCTTGGCGGCTGCGATCCGTATGGGGCCGCATGCCAAATGCAAGGAACTGATTACCGGGGTCTTTGAAGTCGTTTCCGAGGCAACCAAGCATGAATTGGTGGCCGATTGCGCAAAGCTTCTGACCAAGAACGCATTCAGCCCCGAAGCCTTCCATCTTGTGCGCACACGCGCCTCCAACCACGTTGTGGAGATCCGCGAAGCGTATCGCCGGGCGATGGGGGATAACCTGCGCGCATTGCTGGATGGCAAGATGGCCGCGCGCGAGTTTGTCGAGGAATTCATCGAACTGGCATCAAATGGCAACCTTAGGATTGATATCTATCGCCGTCTGGTGATGAAACTGATGCGCTCAGACGCAGTGCGGCCAAGTGTGAAATTCATGCTGCTGGAACGCCTTGATCGTTTTCCGCAGATGGTAAAGCTTCAGATCGTCAATGAAGTCAATTCGGCACCCGATACGCCGGAATACCAGACCCTGAAGCAGGAATTGCGCTGGATCTACGAGGCAAAGCAGAAACAGCAGTTGCCACATGCCAAGCAAACACCGATCAATGCATCGGGCAATGCTGATGCAGCCGGGCCGCGTATCACGGCGGCCGATCTTGTCGGGCGGTCACAGATCGATTTCGGGGCGGCTGCGGGCATGCATCGCCGCAACAGCATCATCAAACCGGCCGAGCCGACCTTGAAGCGCAATGCGACGCCCAGCATCATGACCAGCGGCGGCTTCAGCACGCGCGAACTTTCTTCCTGGCTTAACTAGGGCTCAGGCCCTGGGCTTTGCTGCCGATGCGCTTGACGTGCGGCTAGCTCAGCATCTGTGATGTCGCGGTATTTGCCGGGACATGAACATGCAGGCCAGCCTGTTTTTCCAGATATACGGTACAAATCACGCGCACAAGCGATGCGAAATTCGGGATGTCACCGCGTTGGGCAACGACCTCGTCGTGGATTTTACCGAGAAATTGCGGGGTGCTGAAACCTTCACCCGCGGCGATTTCATCAAGAATCTGCCAGAAACGCAGCTCCAGGCGCAGACTTGTGACAACGCCGTTAATCCGCACAGACCGGCTGACAGACTGGTATAGTTCCGGGTCAGTTCCAGAATAAATCTGACACATTTGAACGCCCTTTCCTGTTTGTGCCGCTGTTACGAGATGTGCAGCGGTTTTCTTTTTGTTTGGCGCAATGGTCGATCAAATGGCGCCCAAACGCAATCACCGTTTGGGCGCCGATACATTACAAATTGATTTCAGTGCCAAGAACCTTGAGGAAAGCCGCCATCCATTTCGGATGTGCCGGCCAAGCCGGTGCGGTCACCAGATTACCGTCGATGCAGGCATCATCAATGGCGATATCGGCATAGGTGCCGCCGCCAAGTTTGACTTCCGGTGCGCAGGCCGGATAGGCGGAAACCTTGCGACCCTTGATGATATCGGCGGCTGCAAGAAGTTGAGCACCATGGCAGACCGCTGCGATCGGTTTGTTGGCGGCATGGAAATCACGCACCAGACGAATGACATCTTCGTTCAGGCGCAGATATTCCGGTGCACGACCGCCGGGGATGACAAGCGCGTCATAGTTTTCGGCTCGCGCCGTTGCAAAATCGGCATTCAGGGCAAAGTTGTGGCCACGCTTTTCGCTGTAGGTCTGATCACCTTCGAAATCATGGATGGCCGTTGCAACCGTATCGCCGGCATTCTTGTCCGGGCAAACGGCGTCGACATGATGGCCAACCGCAAGCAATGTCTGAAACGGCACCATGGTTTCGTAATCTTCGGCATAGTCGCCGGTGATCATCAGAATTTTTTTCGCAGACATGATTTATCCTCCCGCTTGTTTTCATTTGCCGCTTTTGGGCAAGGGCAGGGAACTATACGCCTGATACAAGCTGGGCGGGTAACAGCGGGGTACTACGTGCGAGGAAGTTGACGTGGTGTACGTTTTAGCGTCCGTCGCCCAAATAAAAAAAAAAGAGGCCCGTCTGGGCCTCTTTCGAAATGCGGTTCTGTGAAAAAGAAGATCAGCTTTTGGATGCTGTCGGCTTTTTCGCAGCCGTGGTCTTGGCCGTCGTTTTCGATGCTGTCGACCGTGAACGGGTTGCCGGTTTCTTCGCCGCAGTTTTTGCCGCCGGTTTGGCAGCCGGCTTTGCAATGGATTTTGCGGTGCTTGCGGTTTCTGCACTTTCGATGACGTGCAGGTCGCGCTGCGGGAAGGGAATAGAGAAACCGGCAGCTTCGAGTTCCGTTTTCGATTTACGGGTCAGATCGAAGAAGGTCGGCCAGAATTCACTGGTCGCAACCCAGCCACGTGCGGTCAGATCGACCGAGCTTTCGCCAAGGGTGGCGACAAAGCTCATCGGTTCCGGATCCTTCAGTACGCGTTCATCGGATGCGACAAGGTTTTTAAGGAATTCGAGGGCCGCATCAACATCGTCATCATAGGAAATGCCAACCTTGATATCGAGGCGGCGGGTTGGATTGCGCGAATAGTTTTTGATTGCGCTATTCCAGATTTGCGAGTTCGGGGCAGAAATAAACACACCATCCGGCGTTTTGAGCAAGGTGGTAAACAATGTTATTTCAACAACGGTGCCTGAAATCGAACCAGCTTCGATAAATTCATCAATTTTGAGCGGACGCAGGATAAGAATCATGACACCGGCGGCAATATTTGATAGTGTACCCTGCAGGGCAAGACCAATTGCCAGACCAGCGGCACCGAGAACGGCGATGATGCTGGTTGTTTCGACGCCGAAGTTCGACAGAACGGCGACGATTACGAAAATCAAGATCACGTAACGTACAATGCTTGATGCAAGCGGCTTTAAAGTCGCATCAACAAACTTTGTACTCTTTAGGGAATGGCGGACCAATGCAGCCGCCCGGCCGGCGACCCACCAGCCAACAATGAGTATCAGCACAGCGCCAAGCAAATCGAGGCCAAAGCCCAGTGCAAATCCTTTAAGCATTTCTGTGATGGTCGCTACATCGGTTTCGATCATTTGAACCTCGTCCGCTTCGTGTCATAATTGTGTTGATTGCTAACCATACTTCTGTATGAGAGGATTAGCATTACAGTTTTGAGTGTGCTTGAAAAGTAGGACGCCAACACCATTTTTTACAAATGACTGGAACAAACCAGAATTCTGTTCGTTTAAGACCATAATTCCACCATCATTGGTGTAAAGTATTAGCTGAAGAACAACCTTAATGACAGGGGTAAGACATGCAGATCAATCCTAAGATTCTTTGTGCTCTTGGTGGCGTTGCGCTTCTGAGTGCATGTAGCAGTGTGGACAATAGTGGCACCGCGGTACCTTACGGCGGTAACCCGTTCACCTACAGCAGCTCGGTCTCGTCTGCGCTCTCGTCCGAAGAGCCGACCACTGACTTCGGTAAAGCGCTCAAGGCCGAATATCTTGCATACGCACAGCGCGAAGCTGACGAATGGTATGACTTCTTCGATGCCGACTTCTTTGCGAAGAAAGCCGGTCGCGTAAGTGGTGATACCATCGTTCTTCCGGAAGATCCGGCAAACTGGCGCTTCTCTGATGAGGAAATTGCACAGAAACGCGCCGTCCGTGACGAACTTCTGGCCCTGCTTGATGATGGCAAACGTGATGCGATGCCGGCCACTGCGGCCGTTGCACAGTCTCGCTTTGACTGCTGGGTCGAGGAAAGCGAAGAAGGTTGGCAGACCGAGCTGATCAGCCAGTGCTGGAAAGATTTCGAAGCCGCAATGTCTGAACTGCGTGCAGAGAAACCGGCCGTTGTTGTAGCCCCGGTTGCAGCTGCTGAGCCGCGTCTGTTCACCATCTTCTTCGATTTTGACAGCGTCGCGATCACCCCGGTTTCCGAGCGTGTTCTTGATGCAGCTGCTGAGCAGTGGGCATCCTCGATGGGTGACATCACCGTCGTTGGTCACGCTGATGCCGCCGGTCCGGCAGCATACAACCTGCGTCTGTCCGAGCGTCGTGCCGCAGCAGCCCTTGGCGAGCTGACCGGTCGCGGTGTGAAAGGCGACATGGTTTCGCAGGATGCCGTTGGTGAAGGCGATCTTCTGATCCCGACTCCGGATGGTGTTCGTGAGCCGCGTAACCGTCGTGTGACGATTTCTGTCGACTAATCACCGACATTTACCAAATCTTCGGCAACGAGGTGGCATTATGCCACCTCGTTGTTTTTCTATGTGGTTTTGACGATCTGGCGATTTTTCGCGGAAACAGGTGTTGAATTTGGGATTAATGTGAATAATCTCTGGATTGTATTCCTGATTTAAGTGAGAGGCGGGGACAAATGCTGAAGGCCATCAAGACGGTCTTTTCGCGGCGCTCGGGGGGCGTTGCTCTTGCAGTTGCCACACTGGCAGTTGCAACCATGTCGGTCTTGCCGACTGCGCGCGCGGCAGACAAAACACCGGTCGTTCCGTTTGAACGTTATTTCGCTGACTTGCGCGGCGACGGAAAGACCCTGCGTTTCAATGCGTTCTCCGGTGAAATTCCGGGCACGCGAATCAAGGAACTTCTGCGTTCTGGCCAGGTCATCGGGGATCGTATCCTGCTGGCAGAGGATGTCGCGGTTTATTTCCCGGATGGTTACATCGTCCAGTCGCAAGCGAACTTTGCGAAATATGTGCCGAAATACGGCGTGAAGCCGAGTGAGGTTTCTGGTCGTGACGATCTGGTTGAAAATCCGCGTTATGCCCTGATCAATCGTTTCGATGTTATTTTGGGTCGCGAATGCGCGCGCACCGAATATGCCAATGGATTTGCAGCCCTTCGCATCAAGCCGGATGGCGTGATGTCGCTGGTGCTTGAAACAGCTGGTCACTTCGACACGATTGTCGATGAGCAAACCAAGGCATACACCGTGACCAGTGCCGTGCAGCCGGTCTTTATCGGCAACCAGGGCCTTGTTCCGGATCTGATTGCGCAGTGCGGCCTCAGCTAAGCTTTTCAAAGATGTTTTGAAACGAAAAAGGCACCGGATGATCCGGTGCCTTTTTTGTTGTTGTAATGCGATGGCGTCCTGTCGGACCGGTGATTTAGGTCAGGCGCGGCAGTTCAATTGCCGGGCAGCGGTCCATGACCGCGGTCATGCCGTTTGCCTTGGCCTTCGCACAAGCCTCTGGATTGATCACGCCAAGCTGCATCCAGACCGACCTTGCGCCGATTGCGATGGCGTCATCGACGACGCTAGCCGCATCTTCGCTGTTACGGAAAATATCGACCATATCGACCGGATCGGCGATATCGGAAAGTTGTGCCACAACAGTCTGACCGTGAATGGTGCCGCCAGCTTGGCCGGGATTGACCGGAATAACTCTGTATCCCTGATCAAGCAGGAACTTCATCACCCGGTTTGACGGGCGTTCCGGCTTGGGGCTTGCGCCAACAAGCGCGATGGTCTTTGTCGTTTCCAGAAGCGTTTTGATTTCCGGGTCGGTGGGATTTTGAAATTCGGCCATTTGGGTTCATCCACTTCGGGTGATCACTGTGTATGAATGTTATATGAGTGGTGGCTTCCTGCAACGTTGATATGCGTCACCAAGCATATCACGGGCGTGCGAATGGCTGCCCTCGCGGAAAGTTGATGGCAATTTAAGTGACGGCGACCACCAAATGCTTTTTGACTGGGGGATCGGTGAAACCTGACAGGGTTATTTTGTATGTATCCATGGCTTGATCCATCCGGGCGGTTTTCCTTTTTCAAACTGGCTGTCTTTGTTGCACTTCTTGTGCCCGGCATCGTGTTGTTGTGGCCGGTCATTGCCGAGGGCGGGGCAACCATCCCGGTGAAGGAAGCCATTCTGGAAAGTGGTGAATGGACCATCCGGATATTACTGATCACGCTTCTGGTGACACCGCTTCGCCGCATAACCCGATTTTCTAAACTGGTACAGGTGCGCCGCCAAGTTGGTGTGGCTGCCTTTTGCTATGTGATGATCCATTTTGGCCTGTATGCGATCAGCCAGAATCTTGATCTTGGCCGCATTGCCAGCGAGATCGTCTTGCGGATTTATCTGACAATCGGGTTTGTTGCCCTGATTGGGTTGGCGGTTTTGACCGCAACATCCACCAAATCAGCGATGCGCAGGCTGGGGGCCAAGTGGGGGCGCCTGCATAAACTGGTTTATCCGATTGCCGTGCTTGGCGTGGTGCATTTCTTCTTGCAGTCCAAGGTCGATGTCAGTGAAGCAACCCTGATGGCCGGGATGTTTGTCGGCCTGATGCTGTATCGCTTTGCCCATTGGCGGGGATGGTCGCTTAGATCTGCTGTGACTTTGTCTGTCATTGCTGTGCTTGCCGGGGTGGCAACAGCCGGCATTGAATATGCCTGGTATGCCTTGGCGACCGGTATTCCAGCCGACCGCGTGGTTGCGGCCAATCTTGAATGGATGTGGCCGTTGCGTCCGGCATGGAATGTGTTGCTGGCCGGTGTCGCGATCAGTGTGATTTCTTTGTTCGGGCGAGATAAACCGGCACGGAACTGGATTATCCGGCTCGTTGGCAATAACAGCGTCACCGCCGAGGCGTCATCGCGTTAAGTGGCATAATCCGCATTGTTTGCGGTTTCGTGAAATTCCGGTCCACCGTGGGCTGACTGACGGTGGACCGGTGCGATTAGCTTTATTCCGAGCGAATCTTGCTTAGGAAGTTGTTGGTTTCGCGGCGCAGATTGACCGAGTATTCCATCAGTTCATGGGCTGATTTCAGAACCGTGTCGGCACTTTCGGTCGACCGGACAGCAGCCGCGCTGACCAAGCTGATGCTTTCGGTCACACCGCTGGTCCCGACAGAAGCATTTTCAACACTGCCGGAAATCTCCTGAGTCGCAGCGCCCTGTTCTTCGACCGCCGCCGCGATGGCGGATGCGCTTTCGTTAAGTTCACCGACAATATCGGTGATCTCGTTGATTGCGGTCGATGACAGCTTGGTCGCGTTCTGGATACTTTCGATCTGCTCGGAAATTTCCTGCGTCGCGCGACTGGTTTGGGATGCGAGGTTTTTGACTTCGTTGGCGACAACCGCAAAGCCCTTGCCAGCTTCGCCAGCACGGGCGGCCTCGATCGTGGCATTCAGGGCCAGAAGGTTGGTCTGGGCCGCGATGTCGTTGATCAGGGCTATGACATCACCAATACGTGCTGAGGCCTCGACAAGGCCATCCACCGTTTCGCGCGTGCTGGTTGCCTTGTTCGAGACATTGGCCGCTACCTCGCTTGAATGGTTGGCCTGACGGCTGATTTCCGTGATGGAGGCAGAAAGTTCCTCGGACGAGGCGGCAACGGTCGCAACGTTGTTCGAGGCATTTTGCGCAGCATCCATGCCGATCTTTGCCTGTTGGGTTGTTTCATCAGCCGTGCCGGACATGACGCGGGATGCGTCATCCATGTCGCGCGCCGCGTTTTCAAGGCCGTCGATGATGGCACCGACCGTATTTTCAAATTCATCGGCAAGCTTGCGACCGAGAGTCTTTTTCTCTTCTTCGTTTTTCCGACGCAGTTCTTGTTGTTCGGCCTCAAGGCTTTTCATGCGCTGTGCGTTGGTCTGGAAAATTATGACCGCGCTGGCCATTTCGCCGATCTCGTCCTTTTGATCCTTTGCCGGGACTTCGGTGTCGAGTTCGCCGCCAGCGATCTTGTTCATGGCCGCGGTCATGGCCCGGATCGGATGAGAGATCGACCGGTTGACGCTAAAGGCGATCAGAAGTGCGACCAGCAGGGTCACAATACTTACACCCAGTGACAGGGTGGTGGCGTCGTTGATGGCACTTGCAAAGAAACTGCGATCAATCCCCATAACGACAATGCCAAGGTTTTGTCCGCTGAAATCCGTGATCGGGCGCGCCATCAGGGCCAGTTCGGTGCCCTCGGCATCCTTAGGGGCAAGGATCTGTTCGCCGTCACGTGCTGCGGCAAGTGTGGGCGATGCGATATCAAGGAAACCTTCAGGGAAGGTTGAGGCAAAGACTTCAAAAGTGCCGTCACGGTCAATCAGAAGGGCCGCGTCGGTGTTGGAGTGCGCCTTGAAGTTTTCAAAGAAGGCCGGACCAAAGGATAATCCAAATTCAACCGAGCCGACATGTGTCCCATCGTTGAAAACAGGCGTGACACCGCGCATGCCAAGACCAGCAACACCGACTTCCAGGCCGCTGATGGGTTGTTGTTTTGTGTTGGTTTCGACCACTGTCTTGCGGAACGAAGACAGATCATCGCCGAATTTCTCAAGCTTATGAACCCTAAGGAACGAGATCGCCGGGGCCTTATGGAATTGGAACTGACGAACGCCATGGTTTTCTTTGAGTTCGGCGAAGCCAGGGCCGAAAATATCGGCCAGCGTATCGCGGTCATCTTCCGCCATGGCTTTCTGGGCGGCGGGGATGGTTGCAGCAAAATCCGCCATCGCAAGCGCACGGGCGGCTTCCATGTCCAGCGCGCTTCGCAGCTTTTCGAAATTGACGCGCAGTTCACGTTGTTCAGCACCGGCGACAATGTCACGTTCAATGGAAAGATTGATAAGCCCGATCACCAATGCTGTCGCAAAGGTTATAAAGATCATCGCGATACTTAGTCGCGGACCTATTTTCAAAGATTTCAGCATGTCCACACTTCCCCGCCTATCTATTGTTTTTCTTAGAAGAATTATAAATATTCATTCTTCTGAAGACTTGCGGAGATCATCTAAACTCAACTTTGAGTTTATGTGAATACCAAATAATACGGGTATTTATATATCTAAAGGTTATAATGTTGCGGTAAATATAGGAAAACCTCCAACCAATGGCCTGAAGCAAATTTTTGACGATTGGAGGAGGCGACGGTCTTTTGGGCGGGGTGGGGCCCTCAGCCCGCTGCGCGGCGGGTAAGAGCAGTCAGCAATCCAGCGCCAATCATGACCCCGCCACCGATGCGTGTCAGGCGACGCAGGGCGGATGGGTGGCGGAACCGTTCACGCAGCGCACTTGCCATCACCGCCCAGATCGCAACGTTGATCGCAGCCAATATGACGAATGTCGCGGTCATGATCATGAACTGAGGCAAAAGCGGATCACCGGCTGTCACGAACTGCGGCACAAAGGCGATGAAGAAAACGATGCCCTTGGGGTTCAGGGCGGTGACGATGTAGGCCTGCAGGAACATGCGCGACGGACGGTTGCGTCTGGCATCCGGGTTGTCATGCAGGGCTTCGGGCTTTTCACGCCACATCTTGATGCCAAGATAGATCAAATAGGCCGCCCCAACGAGTTTGAGCACGGTAAAAGCTTCTGCCGAGGCCGCGAGTAACGCACCAGCGCCGGCGAGTGAGATCGTCATTGCGGTGAGATCGCCCAGTGCAACCCCCGGAACCGTTGCCCATGCAGTTTGTTTGCCCTTGCCCAAGGCATAGCTGACGACAAGCATGATGGTCGGGCCGGGAATGGCCAGAACCACAGCGCAAGCAAAAGCAAAGGCAAGCCAGATTTCAAACGACATGGGGCGTACTCCGAAAAAGGTATCTCACAGAATGCGTCATTCCGAAGGGTTTGCAAATACCATCATAAGGTAATCTGCCCGATATAGGACAGTCTATTCGTGGCGCCAGCTCGGATGGCGCTTTTCGATAAAGGCGCCGATCCCTTCGCGGGCATCATGTTTTTGCATATTCGCGGTCATCACATCGGATGCATAGGAATAGGCCTGTGACAGTGGCATTTCGAGCTGTTTGTAAAATGCCTGTTTGCCAAGCCGAACCGTCATGCCCGACCGGGCGGCAATCCCGGCGGCCAGGGCGTTGGTGTGTTCTTCAAGTTCATCATCCCCGACCACGTCTGACACCAGTCCCATGGCAAAGGCGGTTTCGGCATTGATCGGATCGCCGGTCAGAAGCATCCGCATGGCATGTTTGCGGGCAATGTTGCGGCTAAGTGCGACCATCGGGGTAGAGCAGAACAAGCCGATATTGACCCCCGGGGTGGCGAACTTGGCGCTGTTGGCGGCAACAGCCAGATCGCAACTGGCGACAAGCTGGCAACCGGCTGCTGTTGCCATGCCGCGCACACGCGCGATGACGGGTTGCGGCAGACTGACAATCGTCATCATCAGGTCGCTGCATTGTGTAAATAGGCTGGCATGCTCATCACACTCGGTAATGCCATTCATCTCCTTAAGGTCGTGGCCTGCACAAAAGACGGGACCCTCTGCAGCCAGAATGACACATCTGACGGTGGTCTCCTTGGCGATCTTGTCAAAGGCGTCCTTAAGGGCCGTCATCATTGCGCCCGACAGGGCATTGCGGCGTTTGGGGTTGTTCATCGTCAGGGTGACAAAGCCGTCATTGTCTGTGCGTGTGACAAGCTCTGGCTGGGTTGTGGAAACGGTCATGGCGGGCCTCCCGGATGGCTGTATGTGTTTGACGTTTTTTGATTTTTAAAACACGGTATACCGTAGTAGAATTACACGCAAAGGGTTAGCGGCCTGTGCCAATAATAAAACCCTGGGGATGTGCCGAATGTTATTCTGTCTTTGCCTGATCAATAAAAATTAATTCGGCAAGTGGTTGTGCATGAGTAAAGATTTCCCAAATCGGCGGGGGCGGGCACCGGGGCGTTTTGTTCCGACCCGGACAGTCCGTGAGTCTGTGCGGCTGACGAAACCCGTGCGTGAAACGCCCATCAAGCGGTTTGACAGCAAGGACATGATGGAACGCGATCTTGAAAGATATCGCGCAGAGGCCCGTGCACGTCTTTTACAGAACGGTTTTGATATTCCAGCCTTTCTGATGCCCAAACCCAAGATCAATCCTGAAGACGAGGACGCCGGTGATGCACCCGATCCTGTCATCGAGGAAGATCTGCGTCCGCCAGCCATGATCGGGCCTAAGCCAACCATGCCGGTTAAGAGTGAAAAGCGCGCTGATGTTAAAAATGCGGCTGCTGTTGCCGCGGCAAAGGTCAAACCTAATCGCCATGTCTATGTCCCGGACAAGGCAAGCGGGCTTGTTTCGATGTTCCTGCCAGATGATAGCCAGCCGAAATCTGGTGCATCAGACGCGGCCGGCGCAGGGGGCGGACAACTCGTGCGACCGCAGGATCGTGCAGCCCATGAAGCTGCCCAAAGGGCTGCCATCGACAAGGAACGTAGCGCCTATGACGACTATGTCGACAGTCTGAATGGCGGTAAGACATTGCTTGATCGGACTCGGGAAAAGCACAGCCAGGGCGGGGATGTTGGCAGTGACATTGCAGGCCGGGTAGACGACCTGAAAGAGGCCGAGGTCCGAAAGTCCCGCATCAATCTGCCAGATAGCGAAGACAACTGGGCCCTGCATGAAGACCTTGATGCCAAGCGTCAGGCGATTTTGCAAAAGCAGGGAAAGTCGGCAGGATCTGCAAAAGGGCAATCATCGAAGGGGCGTAAACAGCCGGGTGAACCCTTAGGCTTTAACAAAATGATCGCGCGGTTGGCAGCCTACATGATTGCAGCGGTAGCTGTGGGCTATGTGCTGGTTCTGACGGTCAACGAATTTTCGGCAATTCTCGGCAGATAACACAGATAACAAACTATTGCCGAACGATTGCCTTAATCCCCATATATCAAGGAGGAATTCGGTAGTGTGACGTCAGTGCCCGTTGGGCCTTGCGCGTTGCGCAACGATAAGAACAAGGTACGGGGAAGACAGAGCGAAATCATCCGAGGCGGGGGCCGCCGTGATCATGGCATGATGGAAATGGTGCCGGGATCAGGGCGAAATAACAGTTCACCCTGTTGCAGGAGGCAGCAATCGATGCTGTGAAGTCGCCATGATGTATGACGAAACCGGTCAGGAAGACCGTCAGCCTGTTTACTTGCCAGAAAACCGCTTTCACTGGGCATCCAACGACGAAGTCGACAAACCGCTGCGTGATCTTTCGCGTGGGCCGGTTCACGCCCGGTTCAGGCAAAAATCCGATCCGGGGCCGGGTATGTCGCCCGGTGAGTGGATGCGTGAAAATTTGCCCGGGCTTGGCGCAACAGCGATTGCGGTAATCGTGATCCTGTGTGTCGTGGTGGCGATCTATACCGATATGGCCGGGATTTTGACCCGCTAGTGGTTGGGGATCTGATGTCCCCTAAAAGCGGTCTGCGTATGCGCAAATTGTTGACGTTAACGTAAACGTTATGTCAGGCTATCTCCCTGAAACAAAAATGCTGCGTCAAAGCAGCTCCAGAGGGAGGCCATCCAAGCCATGAACAGTTCCGTGACCCGGACCGGCGTAACGCCAGCCGACTTTGATGCCATCATGCGCGAGAAAGTCCCGTTTGTCGGCGATATGGATGTCAGGACCGAAAGCCTTTCAGACGATACCGCGATCCTGCGCCTGCCATTCAAGGAACGCTATCTGCGTCCGGGCAATGTGGTGACCGGGCCTGCGATCTTTGCGCTGGCCGATATTGCACTGTATGCCGTGGCGTGGCTTGTGGTGCCCAAGGCGGATCTGGCGGTAACGACCGAGGCGACAGTGCATTTCCTGTCCGGGGCAAAGCCCGGCGATCTGATTGCAGAGGCCAAAATCCTGAAGGCGGGCAGGCGGCTTTTGATTGCCGAATGCCATATTCGATCTGCCGTTGATGACAGCCTTTGTGCGCATGTGATCGGGACTTACGCGATGCCGCCGGCCGAAAAATAGGTTAAATTGGTGTGGTAAAATAATACCGTAACCGTTAAGTCATTGATTTAATGTGAAATATTCCTGTTGTTTTCCTGTTGGATGCTGGCATAATGCGCCGACTTTCAACGAGGGAACATTCCCTCCGTGGAACCCAGTTTTCGAGTATAGAAATAATGAAAACCTTCACTGCGACACCGAGCGACATCGAGCGCAAATGGTTCGTGGTCGACGCAGAAGACGTCGTCCTTGGCCGCCTTGCAGCCGTTGTTGCCAACCGTCTTCGTGGTAAACACAAAGCGATGTTTACCCCGCACATGGATTGTGGCGATCACATCGTCATCGTCAATGCCGAAAAAGTCAAACTGACTGGCCGTAAACTTCAGAACAAGAAGTTCTACTGGCACACCGGTTACCCGGGCGGCATCAAAGAACGCACCATGGACAAGCTCCTGAACGGTGAGCATCCGGAACGCGTCATCATCAAAGCTGTTGAGCGTATGATGAGCCGTGGCCCGCTGCGCAGCCAGGTTCTTTCCAAACTGCACGTCTATGCTGGTACCGAGCATCCGCACGAAGCTCAGAAGCCGGAAGTCCTCGACGTAGCGGCTATGAACGAAAAGAATAAGCGGAGTGGCAAATAATGGCCGACACCAAAACTCTTGAAGATCTCAAGGATCTGGCACAGGGCGGCGAAGTTGCTGCTGCTGCAGAAGGCACCCTGCCGGAGCCGAAGATCGACGCCCAGGGCCGTTCCTATGCAACCGGCCGTCGTAAGAACGCAATTGCACGCGTCTGGATCAAACCGGGCTCGGGCAAAGTCACCGTCAATGGCCGTGAGTTCGAAGACTACTTCGCACGTCCGGTTCTGCGCATGGTGATCAACCAGCCGTTCGGCGTAACCAATCGCAAAGATCAGTTCGACGTTGTCTGCACCGTTTCCGGTGGCGGTCTTTCCGGTCAGGCCGGTGCCGTTCGTCACGGTATCTCCCGTGCACTGACCATGTTCGAGCCGGCACTTCGTCCGTCACTCAAAGCTGGTGGGTTCCTCACCCGTGACTCGCGTGCTGTTGAACGTAAAAAATACGGTCGCGCCAAAGCTCGTCGTAGCTTCCAGTTCTCGAAACGTTAAGTCGTTTTCGGGCACAAGGCTCGCGATACTGTTTGGAAAAGCGTCACCTTCGGGTGGCGCTTTTTCTTTTTGCGAAAGCCAATAAAAAAAGCGGCGTTCTCACATAGGAGAGCGCCGCTTTTTGTTTCGTATCAAGACGTGTCTGTTGCTTATTGCCAGCGGTCCGAGAAATCGCGCGGGATCATCAGGATGTCACGGTCGAGTTTGGTGACGTCCGTGCGCCCGCACAGCGCCATGGAGACTTCAAGCTCCTTTTGGATGAGCTCAAGCGCCTTGGTCACACCGGCTTCGCCCATCGCACCAAGGCCATAGACATAAGCGCGACCGATATAGGTGCCCTTGGCCCCAAGTGCCAAGGCCTTCAGCACGTCCTGGCCAGAGCGGATCCCGCTATCAAGATGGACTTCGATCTTGTCACCAACGGCATCCATGATCGCCGGCAGGGCCCGGATTGAGGACAGGGCACCATCAAGCTGGCGTCCGCCGTGGTTGGAGACGATGATGGCGTCTGCGCCGACATTAAGCGCCTCCAAAGCATCGCGCGGATCAATGATCCCCTTGATGATCAGCGGCCCGTCCCACATTTTGCGGAATTCGCGAATACGATCCCAATCAAGGGATACATCGAACGCTTCGGCGGTCCAGGTGCTCAGCGATGACGCGTCGGCAACCCCTTTGGCGTGACCGACAATGTTGCCAAAGAAGCGCCGCTTGGTGCCGAGCATGCCAAGACCCCATTGGACCTTGGTCATCATGTTGGTAACCGATTTGAACGTCAGCTTGGGCGGTGCGGACAGACCGTTTTTTAGATCCTTGTGGCGCTGTCCGAGCATTTGAAGATCGACCGTGATGACCGCGGCCGAACATTTGGCGGCTTTTGCGCGGTCAAACAGGCGTTTCATGAAATCGTCGTCTTTCAGTGTGTAAACCTGCAGCCAGAACGGCTTGGATGTGTTTTCGGCGACATCCTCGATCGAGCAGATCGACATGGTCGACAGCGTGTAGGGGACGCCGAATTTCTCTGCCGCACGCGCAGCCTTGATCTCGCCATCAGCACTTTGCATGCCTGTCAGTCCGACCGGGGCAAGGGCGACGGGCATGGAAACATCCTGACCGATCATCTGGCTTTTGGTGGTGCGCCCGGCCATGTCGATTGCGACCCGCTGACGCAAGTGAATTTCCTGAAAATCGGTGGTGTTTTCACGGAATGTCTGCTCAGTCCAGCTTCCGGATTCTGCGTAATCGTAAAACATGCGCGGGGTGCGCCGTTTATAGATGCGTTTAAGGTCTTCGACGCAGGTAATCACTGGCATGAGGTCAACTCCGAATAAAATGTGCCTTGTATTGGTAATACCACTTTCCGAGTTTGTCGCAAACCGAATTGAAAATCAGCTTCTGAGTTGTTTTTTTCGTAAGCCAGATTCAGGCCGATGTTGTTGGCGCCAAAGAATTTTAAAAAGAGGGATCGAAAATTCGGAAGGTTGTGATATTAACAAATCTCTGACGCGATAATTTTTGAATTTAAGGTGTGATCCAATGGTTGGAACGATGCGACGAGTTTTCAAAACATAACTGTTTGAACCTCTGTTGGATAACCTTGCGATATGTGAAGGGCCGCTAATGGAGCGGTCTTTTTTTATGCCAATTTGAAAGTTTGGCACTTACCTGAAGCCCAAAGAAAGGGACCCCCGATATGCAGTACAGAAAGCTGCACGACGCCGATTTTGATGCCGCAAACGCATTCCTTGCCAATCATGCAGCGACCTGCATGGTGCTGCGCGGGAACCTGCGAACTGCCGGTATTGAACGACGTCGTCACCCGCTTTCTGGCAACTGGTTCGGGGAAGTGACCCCGGATGGCAGCATCAGCGCGATTGTCGCGCAGTTCGGCAATGGCAATGTCTTTGTCGAGGCCGGCGATCAGAAGGCAATCCCAAAGGCCCTGACGGCGGCGTTTGTTACTGATCCGCTGAAGCCGGTTGCAGGTGTTTTTGGTGATGCTGATGCGGCGCAGGATATGCTCTGCCAACTGGGGCTTAAGGATGCGCCCTATGCGATCAATGCATCGGATGTGCTTTACGAGCTTGATCTTGCCAAACTGATCGTGCCGCAAAATGCACGCGCCGATGATTTTCAGATGGTTGATGCGGAAAAGATTGACCGCAATACATTGCTGCGCTGGTTGCGCGCCTACGAGATCGAGGCACTTGGCGCGGAAGACACGCCAAGCCTTGATAGTAAAATCGCCTCACGCCTTGTCCATGCGCTGGATGCCCGGACCATGTGGGGGCTGATCGTCGACGGCAAGGCGGTGTCGCTTTCGGGCTTTAACGCAACCTTGCCCGATATGGTGCAAGTCGGTCCGGTATGGACCCCGCCCGAAGAACGATCCAACGGTTATGCGCGCATACTGGTGGCCAAAACGCTTCTGGCAGTGCGGGCGCGGGGCGTTAAACGTGCTATTCTGTCAACCGACAGTGAAGCAGCCGCAAAGGCGTATGAAGCGCTTGGGTTTAAGAAGATCGGGCGGTATCGGTTGGCGTTGTTGAAATAGTCAGGGATATGCTCATCGCGACGTCTTCGCATAGCATTGAGCCAACATCGCACGTAAGAACCGAAACACATGCCAAAGTGTTTCGGTCACTATTGTGAGTTAGGAGAATTGATTTTGATGAACGGTGGAATATAAATCTTCTCGTGTTCCAGCCAGCGTTTTTGGTAGTATGTCAGGTCGATGCTGTCAGTATCGAATTGGTATGGAATTTGAACGCTTTCGCCAGCTATGGTTCGTTCTAAACGGTCCGTACAAGCGCCAATGGAAAAATGCTCGTCAACGAATTTCGCGCGTTCGGTAAGGGTGCTTGGTGGCATTCCACACTCTAAAAACAGGTCAATTGCATTTTTTAGGTCATTAGTATTCTCCGATACATAGTCATCCCCATACATGCCCACCTTTGATTTGGCGCCAAACACGGGTAAACGCATCTTCATCGCATTTATGACGGATGTGCCTCCACCTTCTGGAAAACTGTCAATATACGCTTGCGACGCTGCCATCAGTTTCAGAGTTTGCGTGCGATCTTGTATGCCAAGTAGCAAAAGATTTTTTTGAGCTTGCTCTGTCATGTGGGCGAAAGGTGTTCGATCCGATGGACCGACAAGAACCATGTTTTGGTTTTTTGTGCCGCACAAGTGCTCAACAAAGTCGACAAATTTGTTTGATTGCTGAAGTTGGTATTTTTGGACGCCACCTACAGATATGAAGTACGGATAGCTTGGGATTGAAGTGTCTCCCGTCTTTTTGAGGTCCTCTAAATTAAACGTGCTGCTTGGTATGCCTAAAAAGGATTGGCTTTTTGGGAAGCGGTATTTTTGACTGGTTATCCAACTGGCCCAAGTGATTTCAAGTATAGAGCTGCAACTTGATGGTCCATAGCTGAAGTGGAGGTCTGCATGGTTCACAAAATGGCAATGTATTCCATTCCTCTCAGCAATCATGGCTGCGAGTGCAGCCATAATGTCATCAGGGTGGATATGAAGGACTATAGATTTACTGGATAAGAAAATATTGCATAAGGATTTTAGTTTTTCGATGCCCACACCTTTCGGATGAATAACTGGAATCGAAGCATCTGAGACCTCATCAATTATTTTTTTTGTGGCTTGGCGTGTTATTGCGAGAACTACGTCCTCTTTTCTTCTTTTTTGTTCCTTGATGAGATTTACGCAAAGAGGGGTGTGACCACCAATGTCGTAGCCTTCTGATAATACGTGCAGCGTTCTGGTTCGCTCTGATGGAACAACCAAATCGCCGATAATTGGTTCAACCATCTGAAAAACATGTCGCTCAAGCTCGGGGAAAGCCCAACGGTCTGTTGTGTTCAACCAATGAAATTTTCCGAAGTGCTCGGCGAGGTTTAAAACTTGAGCTACATCTCTGCTATTGCTTATGGCCTGTAGTATTACACCATCAATTTTCGAAACAAGCTGTTGTTTGTTTTCCCCAGTAAGCAAAGTCGTCTCCCATTTTCGTCGTGTTGATATTGTTCATTAGCTTGGCTGAGATATGAAATTTTAGCTGCCGTTCTCAGATAAAAAACTCAAAACACTGGTCGCAACAAAGCGTGCATTTGGGGCGCTTATGTGAGGCCCTATTGGCAAGCTTAGAACTTGCTCAGCCATTTTTTCGGCGATGGGATGGTGATGCTCCATCATGCCAATTGCGCGGTACGCTTCTTGGCGGTGAGGTGGGATGGGATAATGGATCAAGCTGACGATTTCGTTCTTGCCCAGATACTCGCGCAAGGCATCCCGTTTTGGGTGTCTTATCACGAATAGATGCCAAACATGTTCATAGTTGTCCGGTGTTATCGGTAGCTCTATTGCCGTTCCGCTGAGCGAAGACATGTAGATCTCGGCAATTTGTTGACGGTGCTTGTTCCAGCGATCCAGATGACCAAGCTTTACACGAAGCATTGCTGCTTGAAGTGGGTCTAGACGACTGTTAATGCCGCACACCTCATTCTCGTATTTTGATCTCGACCCATAGTTCCCAAGTATCCGAGTGCGCTCGGCAACAGTATCAGAATTTGTCGTTATTGCTCCTCCGTCCCCAAATGCACCCAAGTTTTTTCCTGGGTAAAAGCTCCAGCAGACCGCGTCACCATGCGAGCCGATACGGGTACCATTGATGCGTGCGCCATGAGCTTGCGCAGCGTCTTCTATAAGCAGCAAATTGTGTTTTTCGCAAATATAGCTGATCGCAGGTAAATCAGCAGACAATCCATATAAGTGTACCGCAATAATAGCGCGGGTTTTGGGGGAAATGGCGTACTCAAGCTTGTCGGGATTTATATTGAATGTCGCCGGATCTGGTTCTACGGGAACAGGGGTCGCTCTTACAGAAGTAACCGCTAACCAAGTCGCGATAAAAGTGTGGGAGGGGACAATGACTTCATCTCCTTCGCCAATTCCCAAAGCTTTTAAGCTGAGAATAAGTGCATCTAACCCACTAGCGACACCGACACAGTGCTTGGATCCGCAGTATGTTGCGAAGTCGGTTTCAAACTGTCTGACTTCTTCACCAAGTATATAGGTTCCGCTGTTCATTACGCGTTGGTACGCGCTGTCGATTTCTTCTTTGAGTTCCAGGTAACTCTCGCGAGGGTCCAAAAACGGGATGGTCATTCACCACTCCTGCATGCCTCTAAAAATTGTGCGTAATCGCGGTGATAATCTTCTTCGCGGTAGACGCTTGAAGCAAGAACCATGCAGACCGATCCTGTTGAGAAATTGTTGAGCTCACGCCAGATCATTGGGCAAACGTAAAGTCCATTATAAGAGCGATTGAGGTGAAACGTCCTCTGTGCCTGACCATCATCCAACGTAATGTCGAAGCTTCCCGATATGGCAATTATTAGTTGATTAAGCTGTTTGTGTGCGTGCCCTCCACGCGCGGCTCCGCCAGGAACGTCATAAAGGTAATAAACGCGCTTAATGTCGAAAGGGATGTGGTTGCTTCCCTCAATGAAAGTGAGGTTACCTTGCTGATTAGATATTTTAGGTAAATCAATCATTTTGCATTCGGAAAGCGGCATAGAATTTCTCGCATTAGTTTTAACGTGAATGCGTCCAGAGGGATATATTTCTTGATGCGTTTTGTGCGTAGTTTGGTTTGGGTTGCCCATTGTTTAACTGGATCAGTAGAGTATCAATCTTGGCGTCCTACTCAGGAATCGCGTAAAGAACTGTATCCATGCCTTCTTCACCATGACTTCTAAGGTAAAGTTTATACTTTGGGTTCCAATCTAGAATAATCTCAGGCAACTCCCATAGGTCGCCTGGGAGGTGGTAGACGCTTATCGCTAACGATGGTGACTGGTATTTAATTAGCTCTTGAGTTCCTCGAAGGGATTCTTTCTCATATCCCTCCACGTCATACTTAACATAATAAGGTCGCGGTGTTTTCGAGACAATTTGGTCAACTGTTACAACATTTACCATGCGTCCGCCTTCTGAAACGACGTGCGCGCTCTCGTCGTTTGTATCCAAGAAGTTTACAAAACCCTCGTTCTCCCCGACTGCTGCTGCGACAGTTTGGAGCTCTAGTAGTTGATCGTTTTGAGCTTGAGAAAGTTGAGTTTTTAGTCTTTCAAGATTTGACGGATCAGGTTCGAAAGCAATCGCAGAGACTGGCAAGCCGTCTCGCCACCTTAGGAGACGCGTAATTGAATCCCCGTCATATGCTCCACAGTCCACCATGCAGAAAGTTGGATTTTTTTTTCCCGGCAAGAAATCTGGGAAGTAGATATCTTTATCAAACTGATCCATATTCTCGTAGTCATGGTACAGCCGAAAATTGATCCATCTTCGCAATACTTCTTTGGATTTTTCATCAAAAAGCTTGGAGTGAAGGCTTTCAATATTCTGGTATTTGGATTGAAGAAACTCAACGCTTGAAAAATAGTAAAATGGAATAGTGTTTCCGGTTGCTCTGATGTAGTCAGGAAGCGAAATTACAGTCGAAAAACCTGATTTGGTAATATCAAGCTGAACATTCTTGAAAAACACACCTGCTTTGAAAACGCAGATTACCAATGGTGTATGGCTGCCGAACTTCGATAAGGCTGAAGACCTGCTGTATACAGGGATACCTTCGATATGAGTACCGTCCTTTCCTGGTGTGTCATCAACAAATCCTAGAACTTTATGCAGGTTTCCGTGATTGTTTAGTCTGGCAACTTCTCTACCTGTATTGCCTGCACCAAAAAAGAGCACTCCCTCGGCCAGCTTGCTTCTTATCACCGAAGTTCGGGAGTGCTCGTCTTTAATGCGTTGAGATGAGAAAAGTGAACGAAGTTCGATCAAATCAGTCATTTCTCTGACGCCCTTTCAATTCGTTGTAACCTCCAGTCTTTGATGTCTTGAGCCGGATTCCATTCATAGCCGAAAAGTTGCCGATGCGTCGTGTTATCTGAAAAACGCCCGTTCAGCATTTTTGCTATATCAATTTGCTGGTGAATTATTGGTAGAGTGTAAAGGTTGTTTACAGCCAAACGATCACAAGTGGTTTTGTTTTGTGCCCCTCTATGATAAACCATTGAGTCAAAAAGAATAGCGCTGCCACTTGGAGCTTCTAACTGAATCTCTGTTTTCCGGACAAATCGATCAGATGGAAACTCTTCAAACAGGTGTGATCCGGAGAGGAAAAATGTCCCACCATTCTCTGCTGTGAATTCATCTATGGCGACAAGGGACTGAATCGCTAGGGGCGACGAAGAGGTGAAGTGTTGGTACTGCAGCTCTCTATGCCAAGCTTCTTGGTAGTTCTTGAAGTTGGGGCTGTTGATGATTCCAACTTGTGATGACAAGCTTACGTTGCGTCCTAGCAACTCTCTAACAATTGACAACACCGTATCGTTTGCGGCCATCTCGACAAAAAAATCATCGTATACCAAAGGAGTTCGGACGATATTCGCGTCGTTAATCTTTGTGAGTTGCTCGATACCTCCGATCTCTAAGACCTGTTGATCATAAATTTTGTACAGCGTTTTCTTCGCTGACAGCATTTCATCTTTAGAAAACACGTTTTCAACAACTGCGTAGCCGTTGCGCCGAATTTCTTCGCAGATGTAGCCGATCTCGTTTTCAGGTGTCGTTTTCCGAGTTACGCCATGTGTTAGAATGCTCTGTGTTTCGCTCATTGAAGTGATCTTTCGACTTCTAGAATCTCGATTGGATTGGCTTTTGATTCATAGGAAAAAACAGCATAACTGTTAACTATAGTCATTAATGTATGTTTAAAAGCTAAACACTTGAAGTTTTGATCACGAAGATGTTTTGTTTTCGGTAATTTAGTTGGTGCGACAATTGCTCTCGCCACTTGGACAAGCAGATCAGAGGGGACGTGCGAAAGTATCTGTTGTTCATGGTTTTGCAGTGTGGCATTGGGGCTTCGTTATGAAGGGTATTTGGTGTGGCTTGGCAAGATTTTGGGACTGTATTTTCTGTAAATCGTCTCAACTCCTGGGCGAGATCGCACGCTTATGTTCCGACTGCGATTGAACTAGACAACAAGTTGAGGGTTTTCGCTGCTTTCCTCGATGAAAAAAAATACGGTAGATTAGGCTATATAGATGTCGATCGCGATAACCCGTGCCAAATAATTGGGGTCAGCAATCAGCCTATTCTAAATGACTCGGCCCCCGGAAGTTTTGATTCTAATGGTACGACGCCACTAAGCGCAGTTGTTGATGGGACCGGCAAACTAAAGCTTTACTATGCGGGGTGGCGGCTTACTGAGGGGCAGGCTGATCGGTACGAGTTGTTCACTGGCTTGGCGATTGGTGAAGAAGATAGCGAACTATTGCAGCGTTACAGTGACGAGCCAATTCTTGGTCGCAGAAACGCAAGCGAAAATGTTCGAACCGGTGGATGTGTTCTGCAGCTAGAAGATGGTTTTCATTGTTGGTTAGCGACACAAAAAGGTTTACATGGAAAAGCTGGCAAGGCCCTTCCAATATATGACCTCGAACATGTTGTTTCCAAAGACGGTTTAGCTTGGCCTGTGCAGCAGGATACCGTTCTAAGATACTCATCCAACGAAATTCTTGGGTACGGCAGAAGTGCTATTTGGAAGGCAGACGAAGGTGGTTTCGAGGGACTGTTTTCTGTCCGAAACTGGGATGGTTCCTACACTGACATTTGCTATTCTACATCTCTTGATGGGATCAAATGGGCTCCGCTTTCTCGAAGCGGGATGGCTTTCTGTGCCGAAATGACTTGCGACGGTCAAAGAAGCGTAAGCTTCCCGAACCTAATCCATCAAGATGGCCGTAAGTTGATGTTCTATAATGGGAACGACTTTGGGCGCGAAGGATTGCGGCTGGCGATTTGGACAGATTGAGGTACCATAGCTCAGCGAAATAATGCGATGACATGTACCAAGAGCGAGGAGTGATGGGCAAAATCGATCTTGCAAAGGTAGAGCTGAACTATGAGCGTTTTCGCGAGTTCGCGAAAAATCGCGATCTTTCGGAGCGCGAGAGGATAGGTTTTCCTGAGAATTACCGGGCAGGATACGAGAAAGAAATCCTTACAGATATTGTTTTGAAGCTTGAATTCGATTTCCGAAAAGGCGCACGCCTTTTGGATATCGGGTGCGGTGCGAGCCCGATGACATCGGCTATCCTTAGGGCTGCAAAAGACTTCGATATTTCAGCAGTAATGAATGACTCGCCCGAGATGTTGGCTCTTATTGATGAGAATCTGCCATTCGAAAAGCTGCCGGGTCGGTTTCCAGAGGTCCTTGATAAAGCGTTGGACATGCACCCTGAAGGGTACGACTTGATCCTCTGTTATAGTGTTTTGCATTACATCATAATGGAAACCAGCATTTTTGATTTCATCGATGCGATATGTCTTGCGCTGAAGCCTGGAGGATGCGCGCTAATTGGCGATATTCCGAACCTCTCAAAGAGAAGACGGTTTTTTGCAAGCCAGGAAGGCATCGCTTTCCATAAGTCGTTCATGAAGACAGACCTTCCTCCTGAAGTGGATCATTTCGGGATTCAGCGAAACGCAATTGATGACGCAGTTTTGAGTTCGCTTGTTGCGCGCGCACATGCCAACGGAAGCGACGCCTACATTGTTCCGCAGCCAAGATCGCTCCCAATGTTTAATCGTCGTGACGACATGCTGATTCAGAGGAGATTGTAATGGGGACCAAGCTTATAATATTTGGCCTTTCAAATATTGCCGAGTGTGCCTACGAGTATTTCACTCATGACTCTGACTACGACGTTGTCGCATTCACGGTGGATTCTGCATATATCCCTGAAAATGCCGAGCTCATGGGTAGGCCGATCGTGCCGTTCGAGAAGCTGACGGAACATTTTTCTCGTGACGAATGCCAAATTTTTGTTGCCGTTGGTGCACAGCAGCTAAATCGTTTCAGAACAAGCAAAGTTGAAGCGGCCAAGGCTATGGGCTTCAAGCTTGCATCATACGTGAGTTCCCGGGCTTTTGTTTGGCCCAATGTTACACTTGGTGAGCATGTGTTTATTCAAGAAGACAATACAATTCAGCCATTTGCGAAGATCGGCAACAACGTGACGTTGTGGGCGGGTAACCACATCGGACATGCCTCTGAAATCAAAGATAACTGCTTTGTCACTTCGCATGTGGTTGTTTCAGGTCACTGCATCATAGGTGAAAACTCCTTTCTTGGTGTAAATGCGTCTGTTGCTGATTGCGTTGAGGTCGGGCGGGACAATTTGATTGGTATGGGGGCTATCATTTCCAAAAACACGCCCGAGGATGCGCTGTACTCGACGAAGAAAACGGAGCTGGCAAAAATTTCTGCGCGCAAGTTTTTCAAGGTCGAGGATGTTTAGTATCGGTCGCTATCAGGCAGGACAGGAGCTGACGTGGCAACAGGTTGTCAGCGAAAGTGATAACAGTCACTTTATGTTTGATCGCGCCTATATGGACTACCACGAAGACCGATTTGATGACTGCTCGTTCCTCGTGTATCGGGATCAGCAGCTGGTTGGTGTTATTCCTGGGAATGTTCGAGGTGATGCGTGGTATAGCCACGGCGGATTGACCTTTGGTGGTCTGTTTTTGCTGCCCAAATTCAACAGAATATCTGTCGTCAAAGAAGTATACGACGTGCTGTTTTCCTCGTTGCGCGGGCAGGGGATCAAGACGGCCTTCGTTAAACCAGTTCCCTGGATTTATCATCGCGTTCCCGCAGAAGGCGAGATTTATGCTCTTAATGCTTTGGTGCAAAAAAGCTGCGTAACCGAGGTAACCACCACAGTAGATCTCAAGGCCGAAGTCAAACCATCGAGTTTGCGGATCCGTGGGCGCAAGCGGGCTTTGAAAGCCGGTTTTTCTGTTGCTCAATGCGATGAGTATTCATCGTTCTGGAAAATTTTGAGCGCACGATTGCAGGATAAGTATGAACGTGCACCCGTGCATTCCTGCGAAGAAATGGTTCTTTTGGCATCCCGTTTTCCAGAGCAGATCAAACTGTTTTTGGTTGAGGACGGAAACGGAGACCCGCAAGGCGGTACGGTTATTTTTGAGGCAGGGAATGTTGCCCACGCCCAGTATATCTCGGCAACGCCTGAGGGAATGCATTCTGGTGCGCTGGATTTGTTGTTCCTTGAACTCATTGAGCGGTATCGAGACCTCGGCTTGCGTTATTTTGACTTCGGGATTTCAACAGAAAGTGATGGACAGTACCTCAACGAGCAGCTGGCCTCTTTCAAAGAGGGGTTTGGCGGGCGTAGTGTCGTCCATCACAAGTTTGAAGTAAGCCTTTAATGCAAAATTGATAGATAGCTGCCACGCTCGGCAAAATTCAGTTGTCCGAATTAAACAGAGAAGTTTTGCCGATTATGAATACTCAGAAACTCTACAACATCTGCATCGTCCAGCCCCCGGGTTACATTCATTCGCTGGCATTTGCGGAGTTGGCCGAGCTTTTGATGTATTCGATCCGTGACGCGGGGCATCCGGCACAGATTCAGACCAATCAGTTTGAGCAAGGGGCGGTCAATATAATTGTCGGGGCGCATTTGCTTGATGTTTCGGCTCTGCGCGCCGTGCCAGAGGGAACGATTATCCTTAATACCGAGCAGCTCACGGGTGTTGGCGAGAAATGGCGCGATCAACTGACGGGCTGGTTTGAGTCTGGTCTTGAAATCTGGGATTACAGCCCGGCCAATATCGAGGTCATCAAGGCGCTGGGGGCTGAAAAGGTCCGCTGCTTGCCGATTGGCTTCCAGAAAGAGCTCCAGCGGATCGATATTACCGTCGAACAGGACATTGACGTTCTGTTTTATGGATCGATCAATGAACGCCGCCGGGACATCTTAAACCAGATCGAAGCAAAGGGACTCAACCTGAAGGTCCTGATGGGGGTTTATGGCAAGGAACGTGATCAGTGGATCGCCCGGTCAAAAGTCATTCTGAATCACCATTTCTACGAAAGCCAGATTTTCGAGATTGTGCGCGTTTCGTATCTTTTGACCAACGCCAAGGCGGTCGTTGCGGAAGTAAACCCGGAAACCGTGATCGAGGATCGTTTCCGCAAAGGGGTGATTGATGTGCCCTATGCCGGTTTGGTAGATGCTGTGTGTGACTTGGTTGCCGGCACGACCAAACGCAAGGCATTGCAGCGTCGCGCGTTAAACAGCCTCATCAAATATCCGCAGGTTGAGTTCACCAAACCTCTTTTGGAATTCACGCACTAAGGCTGATCGACATGCTCCGAGCACACACGCGTATCAAAGTTGCAGCGTGCCGTGCCGGTGCCATGTTTGCGCTTGTCTGCGTCATTGCCGTTGGGGTTGTACTTCCGGCAGTAGCTGAGAACCTGTCACAGGTCCTTTATCGCTTTGAAAACCGGGCACTGACATTGGGCCGTTATGGCGTGGTCGCGGTGTTTCAGGAACGGCTTTTTACGCAGGCGGCGAACTGCGCGGGCAAATCGGCCAGTAGCTATGGCGCGCCGGATGGGGTTGTCGGGGCGAAGACGCGTCAGGCGATCATCGATCTGCAGCCGTGCCTGAATGCGGCTGTTCGGGCCGCGGTCGGGGCAGAGAGTTACGGGGCAATCACGGTCGGGCTTTGGCGGTTATTGATGCCAGGCCAGTTGCCGCCACCTGATGCCATCACGCGGGCCAATCACCTGACCTTTGCGCTGGAGGGCACGGACTATGATGTCATCCAGTTTAATTTCTGTCAGTCGAGAAATCCCCGCAGCGGCAAGACCTTTCTCGAAGGTGATCCCTATTGCCATACCAATGATCCGCGCGCCTATTTGACATGGGGGCCACGCGGGGCGACTGCCGGGGCAGGGGCGGAGATCCAGCAGATCCTGTTTGCGGCCGAGCGTGCCAATCCCGGCTTGCTGCAAAACGCGTTCGGACCGTTTACCGAAGACATGCACCGCCTGGCACTTGGCAATAACGACGCAGCCTTTGATGTTCTCTGTGCGATCTGGGTCGATGATGCGAAACGTAACGCCTTTGAAAAGCGATTTGCTGCCTATGGTGCACGGCCGGAAGTGCAGGCGGCCTATCACCGGGTCTATGACGCGGCCAATGCCGATGGTGGCAAGATTGCGCGATTTTTCAAATTATATAGCTCTTTGAAAACGGTCATAAAGCGTGATCCGACCGAGATTGATCTGGCGTTTTTCATCGACCGTGCAACCCACGGATCGGTGCCGCCGGGCGATATCAGCGACCTTGTCGATCGCATGACGAAATTCGCCACGCGAACGCGCGATGTGCCAAGCCCGGGGGAGCTTCGCAAACAACTGGCCGCCTGGCTGCCGACCCACCACAAATACAATGACCGGCTGGCGCGCGATGCGATTTTTCTGGTTGATGATCCAGATGTGGTCGTGTCGGATGCCCATCGGCGCATGTGGCTGCAACGATCAGGGCTTAAAGCGAGCGACTTCGGGCTTTCTGACAGCCGCTATGTCGCAAGCTACCCGGTGGCAGCGCCGACCGGATACGAGAAGATCGAGAAATTCTATACCGTTTTGCCCGAGGACAAGCGCGCCTGTCCCGACACAGTGCGCCGCGCACGCAAGAAATAGGCTATGATGATCTGAACCCATGAGCAAACCGCATGGGGAAGTTGCAGATTATCAGGGATATTTGCCGCCTAATTGCTTGCATCTGTGGGGCTTGTTTGCCAACATCCGCGCGTTATCACTGCCTGCTTATGAGCAGGTGCCTAATATGGAGTAGGAATTGAAATGAGCGACGTTAAGGTCAAAGTCGGAATTCTCGGTGCCAGTGGCTATACCGGGGCGGAACTGGTTCGCATTCTTGCGCATCACGCCGCTGCGGAAATTACCCTGTTGACCGCAGACCGACGCGCCGGACGTCCGTTCGGGGAAGTTTTCCCGCATCTTGCCCATATTGATCTGCCGACCATGATCAAGATCGAAGACGCAGACTGGTCGACCGTTGATCTGATTTTCTGCGCGCTGCCGCATGGCACGACCCAGGAGGTCATTGCCGGTCTGCCCGAACATGTGAAGGTCGTCGACCTGTCGGCTGACTTCCGCCTGTTTGATGCTGCGACCTACAAGGAATGGTATGGTGCTGAACACGCCGCCCAGGACCTTCAGAAAGAGGTCGTCTATGGCCTGACCGAGCTGCATCGTGAAAAGATCAAGTCGGCCCGTGTGGTTGCCAATCCGGGCTGCTATCCAACCCCGGTGCAACTGGCGCTGACCCCGCTTCTTGAAAGCAAGATGGTGCATGCAGAAGACATCATCATTGATGCCAAATCCGGTGTGACTGGCGCTGGTCGTGCGCCCAAGGAAATGACGCTTTATGCCGAAGTGACCGAAGGCATTCACGCCTATGGCACGGGCGGGCACCGCCATGCGCCCGAGATCGAGCAGGGGCTCGCCTGGGCAAGTGGCAGCGATGTTGTGGTGAACTTTTCCCCGCATCTGATGCCGATGAGCCGCGGTATCCTTGAAAGCATCTACGTCAAAATGACCAACGGCACCACGGCCGAGGACATTCAGGCCGCCCTTGAAAAGCGGTTCGCCGATGAGCCGTTTGTGCGTGTTCTGCCGTTCGGTGTTACGCCACAGACCCGCCATGTGCGAGGGTCTAACTATGTCCTTATGGGCGTGGTCAAGGATCGTGTGCCGGGCCGCGTGATCATTGTCGCGGTCGAGGACAACTTGGTCAAAGGCGCATCCGGTCAGGCGGTTCAGAACATGAACGTCATGCTGGGCTTGCCCGAAACCATGGGCCTTGAGATCGAGCCGCTGTTCCCGTAACGGCGAGAAAAAGGTGCCTTGCAACGCGGTTAACAACGGACTTTGACTGTGTTTCAGGACGACGCGGCACTTATCATGAGCGGCGAAGAAATCTTGTCGGGATTGGACATGCGCAATAGCGTCATACCAATTCCGGCAGTGCCTTGAAGCAGGGTCGGGTTGTCGCCCTGGTCATCGACCCCGCAAGGCCATGGCAGCCCCGAATGTGACCATTCCTTAAGAACATCACCGAAATCGGCGATGCTTTCTTTGGCCGTTTCGGAGTCAGTTGTTTTGAAACAACGATCCGTTTCAAGCAGGAAATCGACAGCCCCGCAAAGCCCGTGACAAAGTCCAAAGTCGCCAGCGGTCCGTGGCATTTTCAAAAGTCCTTGTGCAAGTTTTCGGACCAATTCGATTTCGTCACAGCACTTTGTTGTTTCAAGCGGTGTGTCAAGGCATCGCAACCGCGCATAGCCGATACCAAGCGCGCCATGACACCAAGCTACCGGTTGGCTCACATCGGAAACTTCTGCTTGCATGATGTGAGGCGCCGTAGGGACTCCGTTCGCGGTTGGACTTGCAAGGGCGGGATCAATCTCCTTAATCCGAAAGTCTTGCCAGCGTTGTGATGCGGTATCAAAGCTGCTGCGCTCATATGCCAGGGTCTTGGCAGCAACGTCGAGATAGACCGGATCGTTGGTCGCTTCGTGCAGATCGATCAATGCAGACAGAATGCCAGAGGTTCCATGTGCATAGCCCGTCAGGTTCGCTGTTCTTAGCATTTCCGACGGCCATGAAATACCTCTGGTGTCTTGATGAGATTTGGCAAGCAGACATTTGCCAAGTTCGACGGCTTTGTTGTGCAAAAATTTCAGGTCGAACAATTTCGCATAATGCAGATACAGCGGTATGACACCTGCCAAGCCGCCAATCATATCGAGTTGTTTGTCGCCGATTGATGCAGGATCAATTGCCTTTGCCGATTTGACAATGATGTCGCGCCCGATATCGATCCATGCTGGTTGTTCACACAAATACCCAGCGGTGATCAGGGCGCTTGCAATACCTTCCTTGCCGGTGAAATATCCGATGCCATAAAAGTCTGCATAGTGGATTGCGTGCTTCAGTGCGCCTGACAGTGTGTCAAAAATCACGTCATCAGGTGCCAGGTTCTGGATATGGGCCAGAAAAAGTGAAATGCCTGCGGTGCCGCAATATATGTTTGCTTCACAGTTGCTATAGACCGGTAAGTTCTTGGGGCCCAGCGGCACCATCGACCAGCCAAGCCAATTGCAATGTTCATCTGCCCAAACTGCGTCACGGCATAATGTGAATGCAATCTGCTGTGCAGCAAGAAAGTAACCGTCTTCGGGTGAAATGGCGCTTGGGTCCTCAAGAAGAGATTTCAGCATTCATATGCTCCTTGGCCAATAGAACAAGTCGACATTTCCTGCGTGAATAAAAGGTCTGTCAGGTGCTATTTGACTGGTCAGGAAATGCTGTTCAATTTCAGCCAGAGTTAGTCTTTCCTTGCCGTTTGTTGCTGCCGCTAGCAAAGCATCGGCAACAACAGCCATGCGTTGAAGGCCAAAGCTCTCGCCTGAGCCAGAATCCTCTGCTGCGGCGATACCGGGTGCCAGCCGTTTGGTGAAAAGCGGTGCCGCTGAACAAAAACATTCGCGATAGTGTTTGGCAATGTGCGAAAGCAAACGCAGAACGATCTGGATATTTCGGCGTGCAACATACAGAACGGTGCCATCTGTGCGGTCCTGATGGCGTTCCAGAAGCTGACATTTCAGACGGTAGGGGACGCAGTAGCGATTGAGCCGGGAGCCGATCTCATGGACGAGATTGGCAAGGTGTTGCTGTTTGATGTTGAGGTATATGCGGCTAATAGCTTTTTCGTCATAGTGACTGTCCGGGGTCTCGCCGAACATATAGAGGCACCCTGGTTGAAGATCATGGGCATGGGCTGGCTGGAGTATCTGAATGGAATCGTCGATACGTGGAAACCTCGGCGGGTTGCCGGTGACAATGTAGCTACCGGGAAGGCAAATCCGGTGACGATCACCTTTGCAGGCGTGAACGGTACCGTTTGTATCGACACGATAAATTTTCCAATTGGTATCCCAGCGCGTTTTACTGGAGTGTGCCAATGCCAGTCGATCACGGAGGCCGCAAACTTCCTCATTCGTTGCGCTCAGATCAAGAATTTGCTTTAGCTGTTTCGTGTTGAGACAGACATCAAGGTCGCGTGCGTACACGGCGTGATAAAGAATAAACGTCAGTTCCTTTTTTTGCGGAGAGACGCCTTGTTCTCTGAGTTTCTTTGATGCCTGCTCATTGTAGAGGTTTTGATGATGATACCCGCCAAGGTGAATTTCATGGTTATCTTTGATGTCGAGATATTCGAGCATTGCTGAAAGCCTTGCTGCATCATCGCAGTTAAATTTTGGTTCTAAGAATGTCGAATATCTGTTCATGCGGCACTCCTCGTGATCTGGTCGATGATTGAGGGGTACTTATCGCGGCGTGACTTGCGACAATATTTGGTCAGCATGTCGGCAAAAAATATCGCGCCCGTTGGCAGTTCTTCCTTTTCGAAAGACATTTCGTAGGTAATGACTGCGAGCCTTGCGCGAAGAGCATCGTCAAGATGATCTGTTTCAATCGCAGAACGACCTGCGACCAAGATATATGAGCTGTTGAACGCCTGAATTGCGCTTGTGACCTTCGGGGGGAGATAGGGCTGCTCAGTCGCCACTTTTTCGATAATTTCGGGATAGTCTTCGGTCTCGCAGCATCCCAGTACCCAAAGTTGAATATAGCTTGTCAATACGCATGCGAGATCCCAGCAGATATCGCCAATATCGACCAGCTCCCAATCCACGATACGCAGATGATGTTCTTTGCCCGTGTCATGGCTTTGGTCCGGTAATGGATTGCATATCTGAACATTGTCGAGTTTGAGGTCGTTATGGATAAGATGTTGGTAACGCCAGTTCTTCAGGATGGTTTGCAGCTTTTCAATGCAGTCGCCATCAGTTAACCGTGACTGGAGCAACGGCTGCGCTCTGCCATCACATATCAGCCTAAGGCTTGACGATACTTGTCCGGGGAGCAGTGCTTTCGTCGCTTCCGGGAGGTTTTCCAGCGGACAGCTTGAATGGAGATGTGCCAGTTTTTCACCGAGATCCGCAGCGATATCGGGGCGGAAGTCGTCTTTACCCATGATCAGCTGGCTGATGGACTGGCTATCTGGCAAGAGTTCAAGAGTCAGGGTATGGCGTACCGGATCATAGTCCCGTAACTCCGGCACCATGGCGCGAAATGCTGCGAGCTGCGGTGTGTTTTGGGCCTGCCGGTAAAACTCGGCTTCACGATGCAGTGTGCGCGTTGTTATCAATTTGGAACTGCTTGCCTGCTTTATGAAGCAGCCAGGATGATCTGATCGAAGAACTTTGAAGTTTCGATTGCGACGGGACATTTCGATGATCATAAGCCCCGGTCGTGTTACGTCCTGCGGTTGTAAAACAGCACGTTGCAACATGTAGGAAGGCAAGCTTTCGCTGGTCAGATACATTGAAATCCCCGTCGCAACGTCTCTAGTGGATTTTTGCTATTTCGTTGAAGTTACGACGAAATGCAGTCGCTGGTGCAACCTGCCCAGTTGGTGTTGCCACAATTTGCAGCGCAGGTTTTGGTCGCATCAAGAAATGGCTCTGGACCGGCACCAAGCGGCGCCGCAGCAATTTCAGATGACAGTTTTGCTGAGGTCATGGCAGCAAAAGCACCATTTTTCGGAGCTTCCGGTGTCGGAAGCGGTGTTTCGAGGTTGATCATGGATAACTCCTTTTTTGTGATCAAATGCCCGAAGGCTATTTTCTGACGCACGCTAGGGAGATATGTGAACGTTTCCAGTTGCCTGAGGGTGAGCTGCACGACCTCGTCGTTGACGCAAATGGACATGCCTTGCCTGCGAGCCTAGGGGACAAGAACGCGCGATTGTATAGCGGGCATATGCCTGTTGAATTGTGATGAAGCATTGCAATATCCCGTGTTAGGCTTCGGGAATACCCGAACATGGTCGGGTGCGGCCGTGCGTGTCATGGGCCGGAAGTGAATAAATAAAGAAAGGCCCGGATAAAATGCGTTTGTCCTATCGCGGGGTGAAGCCCACCATTGATGAAACCGCCTTCATTGCGCCCAATGCGACGATCATTGGTGATGTTGAAATCGGGGCTGAAACCGGCATCTGGTTTGGCTGCGTTATTCGTGGCGATGTGCATGAAATCCGTATTGGATCGCGCACCAATATTCAGGACCTGACCATGGTCCATGTCGCCAAGGGCAAGTTCGGCACCTATATCGGTGATGACGTCACCATTGGGCATTCGGCGATCATTCATGCCTGCACGCTTGAAGATCGAAGCTTTGTCGGCATGGGCGCGACCGTGATGGATGGTTGTGTGATTGAGCAGGGCGGGATGCTGGGTGCCAATGCGCTTTTGGCACCCGGGAAGCACATTCCAGCCGGAGAGCTTTGGGCCGGGGTACCAGCGCGCAAGGTGCGGGATCTGACGCAGGAAGAAATCGAGTTCTTCAAGGTGTCGGCTGATCGCTATGCCGATCTTGCGCAGGAATATGTCAAATCGATCCCCGAGGACTTGGCATAAGGTCGATCAGCAATTTACGCCTATCAGCGATCATCTGGACGGATGTCCTGTGATGCCGGTTTTGGTCGGTGCGCGTTTGAATAAACGAATGTGATGGACGCCAAAGGCGGCCAGCCATTGACTTTGATCAAGGCAAGGGGCAATTGTGTGGGTGTAAATGAAAAGCGTTCGCGATTGAGCGACTGCGTCAACCTCATCCAACAATCGACCAAATCAAAGTGTTTTCGATGCCCCGCAATCTTCGTTCGTCACTGTATCTAACCTCTATTCTCGCCCTTGTGGGCTGCTTTGCGGCTAGTCCCGCCTTGGCGGAAGATGCGTCGGCGATGCTGTATCGGCTTGCTGATACGGGACATCGCAACACGGCGAGTGTGTCAGAAGTCGCGACGGCCACAGAGGCGCAGTCACCCTTTGAAAATCTGGCAGCCTTGGGTGAGGCACTTTATTTCGATACCAACCTTTCAGCCAATCGCACCATGTCCTGCGCCACTTGCCACGATCCATCAACGGGGTTCCGTGATCCGCGGGTCGATGTCGCAAGCGGGTCGTTTTCATTGGGCGATGATGGCAAAAGCCTTGGTGATCGGAATGCACCGACGGCAAGCTATGCCAAATTCTCCCCGCCATTTCATGTGCGCGAAGATGGTGTTGCGGTTGGGGGCCAGTTCTGGGATGGGCGGGCGATGGATCTGTCTGAGCAGGCCGGTGGCCCACCACTAAACCCGATTGAGATGGGCATGCCGGATAAGGCCAGTGTCGTTGCACGCTTGCGCGAGGACGACGATTATGTTGCAGGCTTCAAGGCGTTTTTTGGTGATGATGTCTGGTCGGATGCGGATCAAGCATATGGCGCGATGACAAAGGCGATTGCAGCCTTTGAAGAGGGTGATCAGTTCGCACCGTTCGATAGCAAATATGACCGGTTCCTGCGCGGCGAATATAAGATGACGCCAGAGGAAGAATTGGGTCGCGTCCTGTTCTTTTCGCAGCAATTTACCAATTGCAATACCTGCCACATGCTGAAAACCAGCCCGACGGCAGAGGGCGAAACTTTCACCAATTACGAGTTCCACAATATCGGCGTGCCGCGCAATGTCGCAACGCGGGATGCGGTCCGCAAGGATGTCGGTTTTACCGATAACGGGTTGTTCGATAACGCCGCCATCGACGACCCGGCCTATCGCGGTAAATACAAAACCCCGTCACTGCGCAATGTGGCGGTGACGGGGCCCTATATGCATAACGGTGTCTTTGCCGATCTTGAGACGGTGGTTCGGTTCTACAACAAATATAACAGCAAGGCCGAGGTCAATCAGACCAACCCGGAAACCGGCAAGCCGTGGGGCGAACCGGAAGTCGCCGAAACCATTTCGCTTAAAGAGCTTGAGCAGGGCGATGCCCTTGATGAAAAGCGCATCGATGCCATTGTCGCCTTCCTCAAGACATTGACCGACGCGCGCTATGAACCGCTTTTGGAGCAGCAGCAGGCGGCCAAAGCAAACTAGGCTTTCAGCGTTTCAATCACCGCACTTTGTGCCAGATCGCCAAGGCCGGACTTTGTTGTCTTTTCAAAGACGTCATAGGCACTTTGGCCAACGGGCGTCGACATGCCGAGGTCCTTGACCAAGGCAAGGGCATAGGATGCGTCCTTGGCGCGCAAGGCATTGGTGAAGTGGATGTTTTCGTGATGATTGCCGCTGACCATGCCAGGAACCGTCATGAGGCCGGACCCACTGGCATTTGCACCGATGGCAAAGGTATCGGCAACGGTTTGACCATCAAGCCCAGCCTTCTGCGCGACCGCAACCAGTTCGGCAGCAGCGGCAATATGAACAGCGCCGAGCAAGTTGTGCATCAGCTTGTAAACCGTGCCAGACCCGATCGGACCGAAATGAATGGTCTTTTTGCCGGTGTCATTGAGGATCGGGGTAATGCGATCAAGGGTTTCAGGCGCGGCCCCGATCAAAAAGATGGTGTTGCCCGCCTCAACATCGGCGGGAATGCCTGTTACGGGGCTATCAACATATCGAACACCAGCTGCCTCGATTGTTTTTGAAAGTTCAAGTACAAAGCCGTGCGACAGGGTGGAGCATTCAATCGCAATGCTGTCTTTGCTCATGGTGGCAAGCGCACCCTCATCGCCCAGCCAAACAGATTGTGCTGCCGCGTCATCAGACATAAATGAAATCACGGTATCGACATCTTTGGCGGCCATTGCCGGTGTGTCGCAGGCGACCGCGCCAAGGGTAACAAGCGGTTCAAGCTTGGCTTTGTTCCTGTTCCAAACCTTGACACCATATCCCTTTGAAAGCAGGCGTTTGATCATTGCCGATGCCATGCGGCCAGCGCCAAGAAAGCCGATTGTGTGGGCCATCATTATTCCCTTGGATCTATTCGGATAAAAGAAAACGGTCTGCCGTGATGGCAGACCGTGAAAATGTGTCAGGGTGGTCTGCGATCAGATCAGGACAAGCTCACTTTGACATATTCGCCCGGTGCCGGGCCAATGACCTTGAGCTTGCCATCGCCCGGTTTGCGGGCATCGACCTTGCCACCGGCACGACGGCCGACCCAGTTTTGCCAATCGGTCCACCAGGATCCTTCATGCTGGGCTGCCTTGGCCATCCAGTCTTCCGGGTTGGCCGGATTGCGATTGTACGTCCAGTAGCAATATTTCTTGGCCGCAGGCGGGTTGACCACACCTGCAATATGCCCCGATGCCGAGAGGACGAATTTGACCTGGCCTGACATCAACTGCGTCCCGGCATAGGTTGCCTGCCACGGCGCGATATGGTCTTCGCGGGTGGAAAGGAAATAGACCGGGATTTTGATGTCACGCAGATCAATCGGTTTGCCAAAGATCTTGATGCCGCCCGGTTCACGCAACAGGTTCTTGTTATACATATTACGCAAATAGAAGCTGTGCATTGCCTTGGGCATACGGGTGGAATCGGAGTTCCAATACAGCAGATCAAACGGGAACGGATCCTTGCCCAGCATGTAGTTGGACACGACAAACGACCAGATCAGATCATTGGCGCGCAGCATGTTAAACGACATCGACATATCGCGCCCGTCAAGGTAGCCCTCTTTGGACATCTTGTGTTCAAGGCTTTTGATCTGTTCGTCATCAACAAAGACCGAAAGTTCGCCCGACTTTTCAAAATCGGTCAGCGTGGTCAGGAAGGTCGCGGATTTAACCCGGTCATCCCCGGTTTTCGCCATATAGGCCAATGTCGAAGCCAGAAGCGTGCCGCCAAGGCAATAGCCGATGGCATTGACTTCTTTTTCGCCGGTGGCCTGTTCGATCATGTCAAGGGCAGCAAGAACGCCCTCCTTGGCGTAGTCTTCAAACGATTTTTCGGCAAGTTCGCTGTCCGGGTTAACCCAGGACAGGACAAAGACCGTGTGACCCTGATCAACCGCCCATTTGATGAAGGAGTTTTCCGGACGCAGATCAAGAATGTAGTATTTGTTGATCCATGGCGGGACGATCACAAGCGGGCGTTTTGCAACCTTGTCGGTGCTTGGCTTGTATTGCAAAAGTTCCATCAACGGCGTTTTGCCGACCACCGATCCTTCGGTGGTGGCGACATTTTCGCCAACCTTGAAGGCATCAAGATCGGTCATGCGAATTTGCAGTTTACCCTTGCCGCGTTCAAGGTCTTCCAGAAGGTTTTGCAATCCCTTAAGCAGGTTTTCACCACCAGATTCGATTGTGGTCCGTATGACTTCCGGATTGGTCATCAGGAAGTTGGTCGGCGAAATCGCATCGACGAATTGGCGGGTGTAAAATTCGACTTTCTGGGCGGTTTTGTCGTCAAGCCCGTCCACGTCATGGACAACGTTTTGCATCCATTGGGATGACAGCAAATATGACTGCTTGATGAAATCAAACAGTTCATTGTTTTCCCATGCCTCGTCACGGAATCGACGATCCCCCTTTTGCGGGGAGACAACCGGTTCGGCTTCTTCGCCCATCATACGCAGGGTGGTGTTGTGCCACAGCGTATAATATTGCTGCCAAAGCTCCATCTGGGCTTCGACCAGCTTGACCGGGTTTTGCATCATGTGCGTGGTCAATTCGGCAAAGGCAGAGCCGATATTCAGCGGGTCCGGGTCGGATATTTCCGGATCTTCTGCCTGCTTTGCGAGGAATTCAGACACAAGTCGTTGACTTTTCTCAGCAATCTCTGCCATAGCGGCAGAGAGCTTTTCGGGATCCGGATGTTTGTTTTCAGTTTCGATGGCCTGTTGATCGCTCATGGGGCATTCCCTTATGATACCGCCGCGGATACAAGGTAACTTCAGAACATTTTTGCGTCTTTGCAATATCGCAAGACTTTTGACGTTCTATGTTCCGGGTATCCGATTGACGTTCCGGGTTGAAACTTTGCTTGATCCCAAGCTTATCATGGCCTTAGCCTAGCGCGTCGTTTAGGGGTAGTACAAGAATTATAAGGTGACGTTTTTGCGGATTGATTTAATGCAGACGTCGTCCAACTGAATTTGGAGCAGCGAAAAGAAATGGGCGTTCTGAAATCGACCACCGGGCAGGGGGCTTGGCAGGAGACTGCAAGGGGGAAGCTGCGGGTATTGCTGCAGACGGGCTCGGCCCTGGCTGTGGTGCTGACACTTGGCGCCTGTTCTTCGGTTCCCGATGCGATCAATCCGGTCGAGTGGGGCAAATCCGTCGGTGACATGTTTGATGGCGAAGATGAAGAGCGCGCCGTCAAATCCGACGAAGCAATCCCGGGTGAGGATGGCGAGTACCCGAACCTTTCCGACACGCCCGCCAAACCGGTTGTCACCGGCGATGCAGAACGTGATGCACTGGTTGCCGGTCTGGCCGCAGACCGCCAGAATGCCCAGTATGAACAGGGTGGCCGCCGCCAAAGCAGCCCGCCTGTGAACGCGCTGCAAGCCGCACCGGCAGCACCGGCGTCGCAACCTGCGATCAATCCGGCACCGACAACACCGGTTTCCAGCAGTTCAATGGCCGATACCGGCAGTTCCGCGGCGGCAACTGCCACCACGAGCGCGGTCACCTCTGCGCCAAGCGGCTCCAAGATTGCCGACGAATGGAATGCAAAATCCCCGTCAAGTGGCCCGGTTCCGACACCGGAAGCCCCGCCTGCCGCACCGACTGCAGCCCAGGGGGCTGATGCCCGGGCCCAGCAGCTGGCAGCCTATGAGGCAGCACAGGCAGCGCAGGGGGGACAGTCTGCACAACAGACCAGTGCGGGTACTCCTGTATCGTCTGGTGATCCGGTCATGGATCAGTATCAGCGTCGCCTAGCCGAAGGTCAGGGCGTCTTTGCCAATGAACCGGCGCCAGTGCAGACGCAGGAATTTGATTATTCAATGTATTCCGACAATGGTTCGGTGATCGTCGATGAAAGCCAGTTGGGCGGGGCGGAGCCGATGTATGGCGACTCCGCATCTTATGACATGACGGCCACCAACGATGCCCTGGCATCGCGTCTTGGCGTGCAGTCGATTGATCAGGCTGGCCCGGCTGTCAGTGAAGTCCAGATCGCACAGATCCAGTTTGCGCACGGTTCGACCAACCTTGGTGGTGCTGATTACAGCGTGCTGGAACAGGTTGCCGCAACCTGGCAGCAGACCAGCGGCTTTATCCGCGTGATTGGTCATGCGTCGATGCGTACAGGCAATATGTCGCTTGAACAGCACCTGGCGGTAAACCGCCGTGTGTCCGAAGGCCGTGCTGCGGCCGTCGTGTCGCGCCTGATTGAGCTTGGCGTCAATCCGAATGCGATCTTTGTGGGTGCGGATGGCTCGGCCGATCCGCGCTACTACGAAGGCGTTCCGGCGGGCGAAGCCGGCAACCGCCGTGTCGAGATTTATCTGGATTACTGATCACGTCGATCATAACAGTTCAGAACGAAACAGCAAAACGCGGAGGGAGAAATCCTTCCGCGTTTTTTACGTTTGGGCATCGTACGTGCGGGATCGCGCGTGCCGAAATGGTCGGGTTTTTGCCGTCAGCCTGACGTCACCCGGTCCTTTCCCTGCCGTAAATCGCATTTATGCGTATTTTCCGCGCATTAATTCGTTGAGTATGATTTCAAGAAAAGGTACATCCTTCGAATTGTACGCTATTAATGGCCTGAATATCGGGCCTAAACGCAACTTTCGAGAAATCGAGGATATGCTTTTCGCATAAAATTCGAATTTCAGTGATTTGACGAGGGAACAGGATAATGTCGCAGGACTTCCACCGCATAAAACGTCTACCGCCTTATGTATTCGCAGAAGTAAATGCGATGAAGGCGGCGGCGCGGCGAGCGGGGGAGGACATTATCGATTTCGGTATGGGCAACCCGGACCCGGCGACCCCACAGCATATCGTCGACAAGCTGGTTGAAACGGTCCAGAACCCGCGCACCCATGGCTATTCGATGTCGCGCGGCATTCCCGGCCTGCGCAAGGCATTGGCGGCCTATTACGGCCGTCGCTTTGGTGTCGATATTGATCCCGAAACCGAAACCGTTGTGACCCTTGGCTCCAAGGAAGGTTTGGCAAACCTGGCTGCGGCAATCACAAGCCCCGGCGATATCTTTTTGGTGCCAAACCCGTCCTATCCGATCCATGCGTTCGGCTTCATCATTGCAGGCGCGGCATTGCGCCATATCCCGATTGGTCACGATGATCAGGGGACGTTCAATACCGAAAGCTTTATGGATCAGCTTCATCGCGCGGTGAAACACTCGGTCCCGAAACCAAGTGCCGTGGTCCTGAACTTCCCGGCCAACCCGACCGCCCTTGTGGTGGATCTGGCGTTCTACCAGGAAGTTGTCGATTTCTGCCGCAAGCATGAAATCTATGTGCTGTCGGATATTGCCTATTCAGAGATCTATTTTGATGGCAATCCGCCGCCCTCGATCCTGCAGTGCCAAGGGGCAAAGGATATCGCCGTTGAATTCTATTCGCTGTCGAAAACCTATTCGATGGCGGGTTGGCGTATCGGGTTTGCCACCGGCAACAAAAAGTTGATCAACGCACTGACCCGCATCAAGTCATACCTTGATTACGGTGCCTTTACCCCGGTTCAGGTCGCCGCAACCGCGGCCCTCAATGGCCCGCAGGACTGTGTCGAGGAATTCCGGAACCTGTACCGCGAACGCCGCGATATCTTTATCGAAGGGGCGCAAAGTGCCGGTTGGGAAATCCCGAGCCCGGCGGCAACGATGTTTGCCTGGGCACCGATCCCCGATGCGTTTGCCGAACTGGGTTCGCTTGATTTTTCCAAGCTGCTTTTGCAGGAAGCAGGTGTTGCCGTGGCACCGGGTCTTGGCTTTGGCGAGTATGGTGATCGCCATGTGCGTATCGCGCTTGTGGAAAACAAGCACCGCATTCGTCAGGCCAATCGCAACATCAAACAATTCTTTGCCAAGTGCCCCGATGCAGAATCTGCACGTGAACTGTTGAAGAAATCCGTCTGATATCTCATAAAGCATTCTGTGTTTCGCCCGGGACATGTCCCGGGCGTTCTGTTATCAGGGCGCAGTGATCTTTTTTGATCACGGGCGAAGCCAAAGATGTAACCACGCGACAAGGAGTTATCGTGAAAGACGTCGTCAAAATCGGTGTGGCAGGCCTTGGTACGGTCGGTGCCGGAACCGTTAAACTGCTGAGTGAACATCGCGACCTTCTGACAGACCGTTCGGGTCGCCAGATTGTCGTCACAGCGGTATCGGCGCGTGATCGAACTCGCGATCGTGGTTTTTCCACCGAAGGCCTGACCTGGTATGATGATGCCCGTGATCTTGCCGCGGACAAGGAAATCGACATCCTTGTCGAACTGATCGGCGGATCAGATGGCATTGCCTATGACACCTGCAAGGCCGCCCTTGAAAACGGCAAGCACGTTGTGACCGCCAACAAGGCGCTGATTGCGCTTAAAGGTGCGGAACTTGCACGGATTGCCGATGCCAATAATGTCACCATCGCCTATGAGGCGGCGGTTGCTGGCGGTATCCCGGTGATCAAGGCATTGCGTGAAGGTTTGGCTGGTAACGAGATTTCGCGTGTGACCGGCATTCTGAACGGCACGTGTAACTACATCCTGACCACCATGCGTGAACAGGGCCGTGACTTTGCCGACGTTCTCGCAGAGGCACAAAAACTTGGTTATGCCGAAGCCGATCCGACCTTTGATGTCGATGGCATTGATGCCGCGCACAAGCTTGCGATCCTGGCGAGCCTCGCCTTTGGGGTTGAAGTCGATTTTGACGCAGTTGCGGTCGAAGGCATCCGAAGCGTTTCAGCCCTTGATATCCAGCTTGCCGAAGAACTTGGTTATCGTATCAAGCTGCTTGGTATCGCCAAACAGACGGCCGAGGGTATCGAGCAGCGCGTATCCCCGGTGATGGTCGATCGTGCGACCCAGATTTCCAAGGTCGAAGGCGTGTTTAACGCGGTCGCCCTTGAAGGCGACTATGTCGGGCCAGTGGTCCTGCAGGGCCGCGGGGCAGGCGAACGTCCGACCGCATCGGCGGTGGTTGCCGATATCGTCGATATCGCGGCTGGTCGTGCGGCACCTGTGTTTGGCCTGCCGGCAGATCGCCTTAAGAAAAACGTGCGTGCGTCGCTCGAAAAGCATGTTGGCGCCTATTACTTGCGCCTGATGGTGTGGGACCGCCCGGGTGTCATGGCCGAGGTGACCGCAACCCTTGCCAAGCATGGGGTATCGATGGCGTCCATGATCCAGCATGGCCGGGCCGAAACCGAAGGCGGCGTTGTGCCGGTGGTTATCGTCGCACACGAAACGACTGAGTCCGCCATGTCGGGTGCGGTGAATGATATTGCAGCGTTTGAAAGCAATTCACAGCCGCCGGTTCTGATGCGGATCGAAAGCTTCGCATCTTAACAAAATGAACAACACATATTCGCCCCGTATCTGCCATGATGCGGGGCGATGTTGTATAGCTCGGACAGAAGTCCGAGCATAAAAATAAAAAGACAACAATGAGATGGGGCCCCCAGACCCCACATCAGCAATACGAGGAAGAAGATATGGATCGAAATCTTGCGCTTGAAACGGTTCGCGTAACCGAGGCGGCGGCACTTGCGTGCTCTGGCCTGATGGGACGCGGCGACGAAAAGGCAGCCGATCAGGCCGCCGTGGACGCCATGCGCAATGCGCTTAACAGCATGGATATCAAAGGCACGGTCGTGATTGGCGAAGGCGAACGCGACGAAGCCCCGATGCTGTTTATCGGCGAAGAAGTTGGCTCCGGCGAAGGCCCGGAAATCGATATCGCGCTTGATCCGCTTGAAGGCACGACCATTTGCGCGACCGGCGGCCCGAACTCTTTGGCCGTCGTTGCCATGGCCGAAAAGGGCGGCTTCCTGAACGCGCCGGACACCTATATGGAAAAGATTGCCGTTGGCGGTGGTCTTCCGGATGATGTTGTCGACCTTGATGCCAGCCCGGCCGAGAACCTTAAAAGCCTTGCCAAAGCCAAGGGCTGCGATGTTGCTGATCTGGTTGTGTGTATTCTTGATCGCCCGCGCCATCAGGAAATCATTGCCAAAACCCGCGAAGCCGGTGCACGCATCATGCTGATCGGGGATGGTGACGTTGCCGGTGTGATCGCAACCTCGCAGAAAACGTCGGGCATTGATCTTTACATGGGTACCGGTGGCGCGCCGGAAGGTGTTCTGGCCGCGGCAGCCCTTCGTTGCATCGGTGGTCAGTTCCAGGGCCGTCTTGTTTTCCGCAACGATGATGAAATCGCGCGCGCGAAAAAATGGGGCATCGAAGACCTGACCCGTAAATACAAGCTGACCGAACTTGCCAAGGGCAATGTCATGTTTGCCGCGACCGGTGTGACCGATGGCGCGATGCTGCGCGGCGTGCGCCGCTTTGCCAATGGGGCCGAAACCGAAAGCATCGTGATGCGTTCACAGTCTGGTACTGTACGTTACGTCCGCGCCGTGCACGATTTCAGCCGGAAAATCTGGTACAAATAAGCGACCAGTTGTCAAATTTCGAAAAGGGAGTGCCTTGATGTAATTCTCGGCACTCCCTTTTTTCGTTTAATGGCTTGCAGGGGCAGGTGGACTGCGTTACATCCTCCGCCCCCTGTGACCAACACCAAATCCCGGAGCCTGCCTGATGTCGGAAATTATTGCCCTTGATTTCGGAACGACGAACTCTGTTCTTGCCGTGGCAGACAGTGCAGGAAACGTGCAATCCGCTACGTTCGAGGTCGGTACCAAAAGCTTCGATACCTATCGGACCATTCTGTATTTCTGGGAAGATCAGGATCTGAAGGCGCCGAATGCGCCGACCCACACCAAAAGCTGTTCCGGCCCGTTCGCAATCGAGGAATACCTTAAGGAAAGTCACGATTGCCGCCTGATCCAGTCGATGAAATCCTATCTGGCGGCCAAGGATTTTGAAGGCACGGATATCTTCGGGACCAACTATTCCATCGAAGATCTGATTGGTACGTTCCTGACGCAAATCCATCACTTCGCGCAGCACAGCCTTGGCTGGCTGGGGCAGCGGGTGATTTCCGGGCGTCCGGTGGCGTTTGCTGGCAATAATCCGGACAATGATTTTGCTGAAATGCGTTTGCGCGCGGCCTATGAGCAGGCCGGTTTTGATGTCGAGGCCATGGTATTCGAACCACTCGCGGCATCCTATTATTACGGGCGTGAGCTTGATAAACCCGAAACCGTTCTGGTGGCCGACTTTGGCGGTGGGACCAGTGACTTTTCGCTGATCCGCTTTACACCCGGATTGGGCATTCGCGGGGTGCAGCCGCTCTCGCACACCGGTCTTGGTGTTGCAGGCGACCGGTTTGATTATCGCATCATCCAGAAGGCAGTTTGGCCGCGTCTGGGCTTTGGCTCCGAATACAAATCCATGGGCGCGACCCTGCCGGTCCCGCGACAGTATTACACGGCGTTTTCGCGCTGGCACGAACTTGCCATGATGAACCAGCCCAAAACCATCAACGAAATCAAAGGTCTGATCAGGTCCGCAACCAAGCCCGATGATATCGAAGATCTGGTGGCGATCATCGAAGACGAAATGGGCTTCCACCTCTATCAGTCGGTGTCAAAGGCCAAGGCGGAGCTTTCTGAAAAAGACAGCACCATCCTGCAATTCGCCCACGGCGGGGTGGAGATCGAAGAAAAACTGACCCGTGCCGATTTCGAAGCCTCGATTGCACCCGACATGGCCGAGATCGAACTCGCCGCCAAGAACTGCCTTGATCAGGCCGGTGTCGATGCACGTGATGTCTCAAAGGTCTTCATGACCGGCGGCACATCCTATGTCCCCGTCGTGCGCAAGCTGTTCGAAGATCGTTTTGGCAAGGACCGCATCGAGATCGGACAGCCGTTCCTGTCTGTTGCACATGGATTGGCGTTGATTGCAGCGGACGAAGGCATCGTCTGATCAGCAGGCGAAGTCGCCGCCGCATTGAACCGAAAGCAACACGATTGCGAGAATGACAAGCCCGATGGCAAGGCCGCTGAGCCCATAAAGCCAGATCGACTTCGGGTGGCGTTTGAATATCCAGGGCAGAATGCCACCCAGAAGGCATAGCACAGGAAATGCCAGGACGCTGAAAAACAGGAACTGGGTGAAGATGTTTTCCTCTGAGCCCGGTGCGTCAAACATCATTGGTGAAAACATCACCATTGGCATCGACATCAGGGCAGCAAGTACGGACAGGATGGTTAATCCGATCCTGAGACCTTTTTTGTGGGGCATTGCGCGTATCCGTTTTTGTTATCGCACCAGATTGCACAGCTTTGCCGTGCAGGCAAATGGTGTGATGCAGAACAATGTTTTTCACAATACGAAATCGATGCTTCTTTTTAAGCGTTGGGTTCAGACATATCTTGATAGCCAAAGGGTCGAACCTTGTTCGTGACAAAAGCCCGTTCTTGTATCCTGGGAGGATCATGATGAGTTCAGAAAGCGACGCACATGTGATTGAACGCCTGACGGGGCAAATCCTGCCTGCGATGGGGTTGTCTGCAACCAACGACACATCCGTTGATTTGTCGACATTGGCGGGCCGCACAGTTGTCTATGCCTATCCGCGCACGGCGGAGCCCGGGGTGCCGTCACCGGAAGGCTGGAATGAAATTCCCGGTGCCAAGGGGTGTACGCCGCAATCCTGTTCGTTCCGCGATCACGCCTCGGAATTGGGTGCGGTCGGGGTCGAAAACCTGTTCGGGCTTTCAAGCCAGACAACCGATTATCAAAAAGAAGCAGCCGAGCGCCTTCATCTGCCATTTGCCTTGCTGTCAGATGCTGATCATCGCTTCAAGGAAGCCATGGCGATGCCCGATTTCGAGGCCGATGGCATGCGCCTGTTCAAGCGTCTGACCATGGTCATTGATGATGGCAAGATCACCAAGGTGTTCTATCCCGTCGATGATCCCGCCGCAGATGCTGAGAACGTTTTGAAATGGTGCGGGGAAAACCCGGTCGGCTAGGGATCGCCATGTCTCGGCGCGGTTTGATCGATTGGCAAAATATCCGGTTTCAGACCGCCCGAGATTGCGCTATTCCATAGGGCATGACAGAGCATTCACAAGAAACTACCTTTATGGGCATTGAGCGATCCGTCACCGGCAAATGGTGGCGTGAACGCGCAAATGACGAGCGATTGGCAACCACGATTGCCCAGCGTTTTGGCGTGCCCGAAATTGTTGGCCGGGTAATGGCCGCGCGCGGCATTGACCTTGATGACGCCGAAAGTTTCCTGTCCCCGACACTGCGCGATTTGATGCCCGATCCATCCAGCTTGCAGGATATGGACAAGGCCGCCGCGCGCATTGCTGATGCGGTTGAGGCGGGCGAGGGGATTGCGGTGTTTGGCGACTATGATGTCGATGGCGCGACCAGTACGGCGTTGTTGAAACGGTTTTTCCGCGCCATTGGCGTTGATGTTCCTGTCCATATTCCCGATCGCATGAAAGAGGGCTATGGCCCGAATGCGCCCGCCCTTCTGGAGCTTCAGCGCAAGGGTGCTAAACTGATCCTGACGGTTGATTGCGGGGTGACCGCCTATGCGCCGTTACAAGAAGCCCGCGATGCCGGGATCGAGATCATCGTTGTCGACCACCACGCGGCAGAGCCGGAATTGCCGCCTGCGGTCGCGGTTGTGAACCCCAATCGGCTCGATGATGAAAGCGGGCTTGGGCATCTTTGTGCAGCCGGCGTGGCGTTTCTGGTCTGTGTGGCGTTGCTGCGCGAATTGCGCAATCGTGGCTGGCTTGAAAAGAAGGGTGTTCGCGCACCCGATTTGCGCAACTGGCTTGATCTGGTAGCGCTTGGTACGGTGTGTGATGTGGTGCCGTTGCGCGGATTGAACCGGGCGTTTGTGACCCAGGGCCTTAAGGTGATGAAGCATCGATCCAATGTCGGCATGACATCACTTGCCGATATTGCCGGCGTCAACGAAGTGCCGAGTGCTTATCACTTGGGTTATGTCCTTGGGCCGCGTGTGAATGCCGGTGGGCGCGTTGGCGAGAGTTTTCTGGGCACCACCCTGCTTTCGGGCGAGAACCCCGCAGAGGCGCAGGATATCGCCCGCAGGCTTGATGAATATAACCGTGAGCGCAAGGCGATTGAGGATATCGTCCTTGATCAGGCGATCAGCGCGGTTGAAGGCAAGTCAAAGGTCGGCTCCATGGTGCTGGTTGGCGGCGATGACTGGCATCCCGGCGTGATCGGCATTGTCGCAAGCAGGCTCAAGGATCGCTATCACGTGCCGTCGCTTGTGATGGGCAAGGTTGATGGCGTCTATAAGGGGTCTGCGCGATCTGTGCGGGGCATTGATCTGGGCGATGCGATCATTGCGGCGCGTCAGGCCGGGCTTCTGATCAATGGTGGCGGTCACCATATGGCGGCGGGCTTTACCCTTGATCCTGAAAAGCTTGACGCGTTCGAAGCCTTCCTTGAGGAACGCTTTGCCAAGATCATCGCCGAAAATGACATTCGCCCGACCATCACGGTCGATGGGGCGCTTCATGCCAAGGGTGCGACACTTGAGCTTATCGACTCACTTGAAAAGTTGGGACCTTTTGGCGCGGGAAATGCCGAGCCCCGATTTGCCTTTGTCGATTGCCGCGCGGTCAAGGCCGACGTCGTCGGGCAGGATCACGTGCGCTGTATCCTGACCGGGGCAAACGGGCAGGGGCGGCTTAAGGCAATTGCGTTCAGATGCCTTGATAATGATATGGGCCAAACCCTGATCAAGCATGGCGGGCGCCCGTTGCATGTTCTGGGGCATTTGCGCCGTGATAGCTGGCAGGGGCGTGACGGTGTGCAGCTGATCATTGATGATGTGGCCTTGCCGGTCTAGCGCGCCGGGGCCCGGGCAGGGCAGCTATGATGCTGCAAATGCTTGCCGTTATGGTTTGATCAGACTAATCCTGAAGACACCATGACACAAAATTCGCGCCCCACACTCACCTCTGCGACGCCCAAGCATGGTCTCGGATCGTTTCTGATCGTTCTGATGCCGATCATGCTGGCCTTTTCGCTTAGTCAGTTTTTCCGTTCTGCCCAGGCGCTGCTTGCCGGGCCGCTGCGTGAACAGCTTGCCGTGACACCCGAACAGCTTGGCCTTATATCGGGCAGTTTCCACTTTGCCTTTGCCCTGATGCAAATCCCCGTCGGGGTGCTGCTGGATCGTTACGGGCCGCGCCTGACCAACGGGTTTCTGACCATGGTCACCGTGGCGGGTGTCTGTATCTTTGCCAATGCGCAAAGCGTGCTGGGCCTGATGGCAGGCCAAGCGGTGATTGGCGTTGGCTGTTCGGCGGCCTTCATGTCGGCACTGGTTCTGGCCGCGCGCTGGACCGCACCCGAAAAGTTTGCCGCCGCATCCGGACTGATCGTTTCGTTCAGTTTGATGGGCGTTCTGGCATCGGCAACGCCGCTTGCGACACTGGTCGAGGCCTATGGCTGGCGGGCAGTTTATTACGGATTGGCCGGTATTGCGTTGATTGCGGTGGTGCTTGATTTCATTCTGGTCCGCGACAACCCGCCGGGCCATGCAACCCATGCCCAACGCGGCGAAAGTGTCGGTGATGTCCTGCGCGGCATGGTGTCGGTCTGGTCAAACCGGCAGGTCTGGTTGCTGTCGGGTGTGGCGTTTTTCAGCTATCCGACGATCCTGACGGTGCGGGGCCTGTGGGGCGGGCCATATTTGCATGATGTGTTTGATCTCGGCGCGGTCGAGGTCGGTAATATCCTTCTGGTGATGACGATAGGCATGATCATTGGTCCGCCGACCTATGGGCAATTGTCGCGCATGATGCCTGATAATACCCGTGGCCTGATCGTCTTTGCTGTGCTGGTCGGGGCGATTGCCTGCCTGTTGCAGGCCTTTGTTGGGCCAATGGGCACCGGCATCGCCATGGTTTTGATGTTGCTGCACGGCTTCCTAGGCAGCAGTGCGACGCTTAATTATGCCGCATCGCGCAAGGCGGTGGCCGAACATCAGATTGGCCGCGCACTGACCACGATCAATCTGGCGACCTTTGGCGGTCTTTTCGTCCTTCAAGGCATTGCCGGGCTGATTGTCGGCCATTATGAAGCCGACCCGGATACCGGTTACAAGGCGATGTTTGTCTTTTTGGGCTGTGGTCTTGCTGTGGCGGGGATCAGTTTCTGGATTGGAACCCGACGTCGTAGCCAATAAACCGTCTGGTTAAACAGTGTGCCAGGGTTTTTCAGTATTTGGTCGGGAATGGCATCATTTACGCCAAGGGATTAAAAAAAACGTCACAGGGGCGAAAAAGCCGCTTGACCTGACCCCACCCAATCGCTAAAAACCGGCCTCGTTAACGCGCTGCGTCCCCTTCGTCTAGAGGCCTAGGACACCGCCCTTTCACGGCGGCAACAGGGGTTCGAATCCCCTAGGGGACGCCACTCGTTAACATAGACTGACTTCGATTGGTGCGTATGTGTCCCCTTCGTCTAGAGGCCTAGGACACCGCCCTTTCACGGCGGCAACAGGGGTTCGAATCCCCTAGGGGACGCCACCAACCGAAAGTCACGACATTCGCACATAAATGCTTGTGCCTGTGTCCCCTTCGTCTAGAGGCCTAGGACACCGCCCTTTCACGGCGGCAACAGGGGTTCGAATCCCCTAGGGGACGCCATCTTTTCCAAATATAAACCAGTATGTTAGCGCGTAAATGTTGCGCCACGCATCAATTGTTTTGCACGCGATTTCGTTTCTAGAAACGGAATTTGTGTTGGCGTGGTGCCATCTTTTTGTGTTGCCGATAACGCCGTGTCAGGCTTTCGCGCAATTGTTCGGCAGTCGGGCGGGGCAGGTTGATGACCGTGCGCGGGGTTTCTGGTGTGATTGCCTCTGACCGCGCGGCATCATCGGTGATGGCGGCAATATCCCCGGCAAACAAATCAACCGGATCGGCCATGTCGGCTTCGTAAAGGTCGGCGACCCCGACGCCAAGCAGCCGATAGCGCGTGCCATCGATTTCCTTTTTAAGCAGGGTCAGGGCGGCATCCAGAATGACGTCTTCGCGCAATGTCGGATAGGTCAGGCGCATGTTACGCGTGCGGAGCTTGAAATCCGATGATTTCAGTTTGAGGATTACGGTGTGCCCCGCGATTTCCTTGCGCGCCAGATCGCTGGCAACCCTTGAGGTCAGGCGGGTGGCGATCTCGGAAAGCTCGGACAGGCTTGCGATATCTTCGTTGAACGTGGTTTCCGAAGACAGGCTTTTGCGTTCCGTGCTTTGCTCCACACGCCGGTTGTCTTCACCGCGCGAGAAGTAAAAGAACCGCTTGCCGATACTGCCATATCGGCCCTGCAGGGTATGGATGTCCATTTCCTGCAGCTGTCCGATGGTTGTAACGCCATCTGCGTGCAGTTTGCGCTCCATCGCGGGGCCAACACCCCACATCATGCGAACTGGCTTGTCGGTTAGGAAATCAAGCGCCTCACGCCGCCCGATCATGGAAAAGCCAAACGGTTTGTTGAGGTCCGATGAGATTTTGGCAAGGAACTTGTTATAGGAAAGCCCGATGGAGACCGTAATGCCGACCTCGCGTTTGATTGTCGCCTGAAGGTCAATCAGGCATTCCGCCGCCGATTTGCCATGGGTTTCAGCGGCGTTGTTAAGGTCCATAAAGGCCTCATCAATCGACAGCGGTTCGATATCGGGGGTGAGCGCGCGCATCATGTCGCGAATGCGATAGCCTTCGCGCTGATACTTTTTCATATCAGACTTCAAAAACACCGCATCGGGGCAAAGTTCCCGTGCCTTGAAGGCAGGCATGGCAGACCGCACGCCATATTTGCGCGCAACATAACAGCATGTCGCAACAACACCACGATGACCGCCGCCAATGATGACGGGCTGATCGATCAGTTCTGGGCGGTCACGCTTTTCAATCGAGGCATAAAAGGCATCGCAATCAAGATGACCAATCGAAAGCTCCGGCAGTTCCGGGTGGGCGATGGCGCGCTTGCAGGAACAGGCCGGGCAGGGCACATAGGACCCGCTACCGCTTTTGGGGAGCGGTCGGTCAAGATGCAGTCGCCATTTGTGATGGCAATCCGGGCACAGCGCGTACAACATGCTTATGTGTACTGCTTTTGTTCCCATTTTGCCAAGGGGTGAAATGAAGGTGGTTACCGGTAGACCAAGGCTCCTGACCGGTTTGTCAGGAGGATGTCTGGCGGTGGTCGGTTATCGCGTCGGCTTGTCGTCGGTTGGTCTTGTCGGCGCAGGTCTGACGGGCTTTTTGGCGTCGCGCTTGGCGCGGCGCTGGCGGGCGATCATGTTGTCGATGTAGCGCCCTTGGAACAGGGTAATGCCAAGCGACTGGCCGAACTTGATCGCGGTGGGCGAATCACAGCGGCACAGGATCACACGTTCCCGGCCGGAGTTCTTCACCAGGCTGTCCATTTCCGAGTATTTTTTGCGGATGACATTATCGGTCATCTCTTCGCGCCATGCGACCTTGATGAAGTCTGCCTTAAGGCGTTTACGATCAACAAAGGACAGGGCTTCTACCGTCAGGTTGTCGATCAGGATGCGATAGCCGCGCTCATGGAAATCGTCACGCACCCTGAGATAGGTCTCAAGGTTTGAAAACAGATCAACCTGATTAAGCTCGATGATCACGTTGCCCTGCCAGTTGCGGCGCACCGTTTCGTCAAACTTGTCAAAATCCTTGGACGTCAAAGTGCCAAGATTGAGGTTGATCGAGAACGAACTTGCATGCGTCTTGAAGGTTCGCTTGCACAGGTAGTTCAGCATGCGTTTGTCGAGTGTCTCGGTCATGTGCTGGAACAGCCAGCGGTTTGATGCCAGATCAATATTGGGCATCAACGCGTTGCGCAGATCGGTGATCGAGACAAAGAACTCGTCAAATACCGGATGCAGTTCCTTGGAACTGCCATGCGCAAAGACACAGACCGGTTGCTGGCGAATATGTTCGGACAGATCGGCTGTATGAATGGTTTCCTCAAGTTCGCCGAGGTTTTCGGCCGTGATCGGGTTCAGGACGTTATTGTCTTTTTCACGCTGGATGGCGCTACGCATGTTCAAGCTTTTCTGAAGCTTTTTGGCGCGCTCATCAAGGTGCTGACACAGCAACAGGAATTCCTGGAACTCGGTATTAAGGTTGTACCAGGTGCAAAAACCGGTTTCCTCGCTGTCGTCCTGTGACAGCGGATCATCGCGGAACAGATAGCGCAGCGTATCAACAGCCGGTTCGACATCGGCAATCGATTTGTCTTTCCAGACAAAGATCAGATCATTGTTGGTCAGAACAAAGATACGGCCGACATAGAGTTTGACATAGCTTTCAAAGGTATTGGTCGCAACGCGGATATGATAATCGCGGCGATGGAACGGCTTTAGGCGCGACAGGTGAATATGTACAGCCCGGTGCCCGTATTTACGGGTCTCCAGCCGTTGCACATAATCCAGCAACAGGTATTCCTGAAGGGCCTGTTGGCCATATTGCTGCGGTTCAATCACGCCGAAACCCCTGAAAGAGAAAACGTTTTTTTGAGTGGTTATTTGCCGGTTGAATACACCGAAGACCGAAGTCTGATCAAATCATAATGTTCTGAAGGTCTGGTTAATGGTTGAGACACTCACTTTAGCACTATTCTATGTATAGAAACTATACGTATGGCAGGACAAGTGTCGCGTCAAAAACAGTGATTAATTTGCTTTAACGAATTGTTGGCAAGCAGGGTGCAAAATCAAGGCTGTATGGGGGAAGTCCATGCTTGGTTTTGCTGGAATATGAACTGGCACTACAGCATGATTTCCGAAACGGGTTTTATGGAATAGGGGATTAGGCGCCATGCAGGTATCCGCAAAGCGGACCGGGAACTGGCTGAAAATCGGCAAGGGTATTGCTGTGATCGGTATGGTTTCATGGGTGTCGGCCTGTGCGCCGCTGCTGGATCAGGACTTCTGGGACGAGGCAACGTCCTTTGCCGATGACAATTACACGGCCCTTGGCCTGCAACAATTGGCCAGCGGTGATTATGCATCTGCTGAAAAGCTGTTTGACGAGGCACTGCGCAAAAATCCCCAGGATGGCCATGCAATGTTGTGGCGGTCTGTCCTTTATCAAAATACCAACCGCCCGGATCGGGCGCGCGACGGGTATGAAACACTGATCGCGATGAACCCGCCCGGTACGGTTCTGATGTCTTCGGCAACTGGCACACAGCCCCGTCCGCTGCGTGATGCTGCTGAATTCAATCTGTCGCGGCTTCAGCGCGGCCTGCCGGGGTCGCTTAGCATCAATGATCAAATCATCAGCGGGCCGTCGGGCCTTGGCAATGGTGCCGCGGCTGTGGCCGCCGGTCGTGCCACAAACGCGCCAATGACGGGCAACCCGGTTTCGTCCATGACCAGCGCGTCAACCAGGCCAATGGATGTTCCGGCTGGTGCGGCCCTGTCGGCAGGGGACGAAGCAATTGCCAAACGGTTTGCAATCTTGCGCAATTTACAGTCCACCGGACTTGTCACGCCCGAGGAATATTCCGCCCGCCGTTCGGCAAACCTTGGTGCCTTGCTGCCGATGAGCCAACCGGCACCGTCGGCATTCTTGAATAACCCGCCGCCAGACGGTGAGCAGGTCGAACAGCGCCTTAATCAGCTGAACCGTGCGCTTCAGATCGGGGCGATTACCGTGCAGGAACATGTTGCAGAACGCACCGCCATTCTCGATGCGTTGTTGCCAGCCCAGCCGCGCCAACGCGCAACCCCGCCGCCAGCACCGCAAGGTCTGATGGATGCCGCACGCCAGATCGCACGCATCGAAGACCTTCAGCAGATGAAGCTGGTGACACCCGATGAGTTCAAGCGCGAACGTGACGCGATTGAGGCCGCCATTGTCGAACCGGCACAGGGCACGGCAATGACGCTTAATTCCGGGGAACCGGTTCGCCGTGTTGCCACGGGGGAAAGCCGCCCGGTTCAGGCGGCTGAGGAAATGGCAAGTGGCTCCAAATCCGTTCATCTGGCGTCTTATCGCAATGAGGCACAGGCAGAACGCGGCTGGCAGATCCTGAGCAGCCGCTATGGCCAGCTTGCCCCGCTTCAACATGGTGTGACGCGCGCCAGCATTCCGGGCAAGGGCACCTATTATCGCCTGATGGCAACGGGACTAAGCGACAGTGCGGCAAGTTCCCTGTGTGCGGAGCTGAAACGACGCGGCCAGTTCTGCGAGGTCAAGTAGCACTTCGGGTCCATGGACCTTATCTTAAAAGAACAGCGACAACGCCGGTGGGATCAAAATGTTGCCACCGGCGTTGTTGTCTTCAAGCTAGGTCCTGAGCCTAACCTTATTCAACCGATGTACCGGTAACATGCCATGATCTTTATCTTTAGCGATTTTGGTGTAAATGGCCCCTATAGCGGCACCATGCGGTCGGTCGTGATGCGCCATGCGCCGGATGTGCCGATCTGTGATCTGATGTGTGATGCGCCGGACCGGAACCCAAAGGCGGCAAGTTACCTTTTGGCGGCCTTGACCCGCGAATTTCAGGCGGGCGATGTGGTCTTGGCGGTTGTTGACCCGGGCGTGGGCAGTGCGCGTCAGGGACTTGTCGTTACGGCCGACGGCGTTTCATATGTCGGGCCGGATAATGGTTTGTTTGAAATGATTATAAGGCGTGCCGAAAAGGTATCGATCAAGGTCATTGACTGGATGCCCGATGACGCATCGGCAAGCTTCCATGGTCGGGATATCTTTGGCCCGGTTGCCGCAAGGGTCGCAACCGATCACGCGTTTGCATCGCATCCGATCGCGATTGATGCGCGGTTCGGTCCGGCACAGGATTGGCCCGATGAATTGACCGAAGTGATCTATGTCGATCCCTATGGCAACCTGATGACGGGACTTTCTGCGCGTTCACTTGATGACAAAATCACGGTCAATGCGCATATCGTTTCCGGGGCGCGGACATTCTCCGACGTGCCGGAAGGATCGGCTTTCCATTACCGCAATTCGATTGGGCTGTGCGAGATCGCGGTCAATTGCGGACGCGCCGACAAAATGATGGGCGCTGTGATCGGAAGCACTGTTGGCGTGAATTGAATATGTTACGTGCAATCGATGATTGGTTCGTAAGTATGTGATGTGATCGTTTGAAGGTGTGATAACTGGTGTTTGCGATAAGCAATCAATCCTTGAGCAGGATTTGGTGAATGGCGATTGAGGTTAAATTCTGGGGCGTTCGTGGAAGCATTGCATGCCCGTCACCTGACCATGTTGTTTATGGTGGCAATACCAGTTGCATTGAAATGCGTGTCGGTGACGAGGTCCTGATCTTTGATGCCGGGACCGGGATCCGCAATCTTGGCAAGGATTTGATCAGGCGCAATGTCACCCATGCCCATATCTTCCTTACCCACACGCATTGGGATCATATCAACGGATTTCCGTTCTTTGTACCGGCCTATAACCCCAACGCGTCCTTCCGTGTCATGGCGGGGCATCTGACCCATCAGGGCGGGGTGGAGCGCGTGTTTTCGGCGCAAATGGCCGACCCGACATTTCCCGTGCCGCTGTCTGCCATGCAATCGAAGCTGACCTTTGAGGATTTCAGTGTCGGGGATGAATTGCACCCCGCAGACGGTATCGTAATCAAAACGGCCCCCTTGCGTCACCCCAACGGTGCGACGGCATTTCGTGTCGAGTATGATGGTAATGCGGTGTGTTATGTGACCGATACCGAACACGATCCGGAAACCCCGGACCCGATCATTCTTGATTTCATCGAAGATGCCGATCTGGTGATTTACGATTGCACTTACACCGACGAAGAATTCCCGCAAAAAGTCGGGTGGGGGCACTCGACATGGCAGGAAGGTATTCGCCTGTGCCGGGCCGCCAATGCCAAGCAACTGGCACTGTTCCATCACGATCCGGAACATGATGATGCGGCGATGACCATTATCGAGCAAAAGGCACGCGCCACGTGGTCAGGCGCGTTTGCCGCCCGCGATGAAATGGTGTTGCACATCGAATAGAGTGTTTTTGCGGAAAAAAGCCCAAGGCCGCGTCCCTGCGATCCTTGCAGGGACGCTAAGCCAGTCTTAGCGTGAATGACCGCTTTGCATGTCCTGGACAATCTCGTCGACTTTGACCGTAAAGCTGGCCTGACGTGGTGGGTACGCTTCAAATGACTTGAAGAAATTGTTCACGACGCTAATTGCCGGGGCGAGAGTCCATGTGCGGTTTTCCTGCCATTCATCAAAGCCACGTGCTTCATGGAACCGCTCGAACGGGTCGAGTTTCAGGTTGGTGATCAATGGGCTGGTCAGGTTGTTGGCAACACCGTTGAACCATTGGTCCTGTTCAGTAAACAGGAATTTCCAGTCGCCATAGCGCAAGCCGTGGAACTTGGTTTCCGTGAAATAGAAGAATTCCTTGCGTTTGGTTGGACCTGCCTGGGTCAGGATATCGGTTTGATCATAACCGTCCAGATGGACACGGTAATTGCGATCACCAATCTTGTGACCATCAAGCAGCTTTTCCTTGAGATCCTTCTCACCGAGCTGCGACATGATGGTTGGTACCCAGTCTTCCATGGTCATGAATTCGCCGGTTGTGGTGCCGGGGGGAACAACGCCGGGCCATTTGACAGCCATGGGGACCCTGAACCCGCCTTCATAACCGCCAACACCCTTTTCGCCACGAAACGGCTGGTTGCCGCCATCGGGCCAGCTGTTGGACGCAGCCCCATTATCGGTCGAGAACATGACCATGGTGTTGTCTGCCACACCAAGCTCATCAAGAAGGTCAAGGAGCTCGCCGACATCGTCATCAAGCTCTTTCATGCCGTCGGCATAAAGGCCGTAGCCGGTTACACCGTCATATTCCTGGCTTAGATTGGTGCGGTAATGCATGCGCGTGGTGTTATGCCAGACAAAGAATGGTTTGTCCTGTGACACAGCATCACGAATAAAACGTTTGGACTCTTCGAGGACTTCCTGATCAAGCGTCCGTTGTCGTTCGCGCCCGAAACTACCAAGGTCCTCGATGGATTGCGTGCCGTCTTCCTGATGCAGGGAATGAATAATACCGCGCTGGGCGATGTATTCGGCCACCTTGCTGTCGGTCGGATAATCGTACTGTTCGACATATTCGCCGGCATTCAGGTGATAAAGAATGCCATAGAACTCGTCGAAGCCATGATTGGTCGGCAGGTGTTCATCAAGGTCGCCAAGGTGGTTCTTGCCGAACTGGCCATTTGCATAGCCCTGTTCACGCAGCATTTCTGCAAGTGTCGGGTCTTCTTCCTGCAGGCCGATGGGCGATCCCGGGATGCCGACGGTACTAAGTCCGAGACGCATCGGATATTGGCCGGTCAGGAACGCCGCACGACCAGCCGTGCAGGAGGCCTGTGCATAATGATCCATGAACAGCATGCCGTCATTGGCGATGCGATCAATATTAGGGGTGCTACCACCCATCATTCCACGGTGATAGGCGCTGATGTTCCACATTCCGACATCATCGCCCCATATGACGAGGATATTGGGACGCTCGGAAGCTTGATTGGTTTGTGCAATAGCCGCACACGGGAGGATCATCAGGGCAGTCAGGGTTTGAAAAATTCTGGAGAGTTTCATTTTCCCACCTTCCTGTTTGACGTGTCAGCGCAGACCAGATGGTCGTCTGACCAAGCCAAAAGAAAAGAAGGCTGAACTCGGTGATAACCTCAGGATGAATTTTCGTGCCGTCTGCGCGCTCTTGAATTGTATTTCCGGGTCGGGTTGGCGTCAAGTTATGGTGGTGTGACAGGGGGGCATCTCAGAACACGCGGGAGTATTTCGGGAAGACACGGATTTCAATCCGGCGGTTGGCTTCGCGGTTTTCCGGGATCGGTTCGCCGAAATCATTGCGGTTTGGCAATTTCGGTTTGGTGTCGCCGTAAGAAATGGCGCGCATGCGTTTGCTGTCGGGATCAACACCAAGGGCGGCAAAGAACCGGACAACAGCGATGGCACGACCCGCCGCCAGATCCCAGTTTGTCGGGAACCGCGGTGAATTGATCGGGCTGTCGTCGGTGTGACCGGAAACTTCGACTTGAAAACCGAGATAGCGCGGTTCTTTCAGAAGATCCCCGACATCCTTGAGAAACAGGACAGCATCATTGGTCAGGTTGGCGGACCCCGGTTGGAAGAACGACGCGCTGCCCATTTCCATCAGGATGCCTTCGTCATCGGTCGACACATTGACAGCACTGTCCAGCGCCATGTTGAAAACCACATCGCGCAGATCTGTTTCAAGCACCTGTGTCGGGCGCACGACTTCGCGTTTGCCAATCTGTTCGGCAATGCCGGCCTGGACCTTTTCAAACATCGGAATTTCGACCTTGGAAAAGCTGACCAGCATGACGAAAAACGCCATCAAAAGGGTGATGGCATCGGCATAGGTCGCAAGCCAATCCTCATTGACCGGTTCTTCTTCCTTGAATTGCAGACGCCTTTTGCCGCGGGCCATGATCGATCCCCTTACTTCGACGACTTGTCGATATTGAAATGAATGGCCGGATCAAGGAAGGAATTCATCCTGTCCTGTATGGCGCGCGGACCTTTGCGATCTGCCAGCATGATCAGGCCTTCAGCGATCAGGTAGTTGCGAAACCGCATGATTTCCTCGCGCTGCTGGATTTTACTGGCCGCTGGCAGGAAAAAGAACCGGGCGGCAACAATGCCATACAATGTCGTGATCAGCGCAATCGCAAGACCGGCCCCCAACGAGGTCGGGTCATCGGCCATCTTATCAAGCATGATGACAAGGCCGACCAGTGTCCCAATCATGCCAAAGGCCGGGGCGGCGGCAGCCATGCTCTTAAGGATAGCAACCGGTACCAGGTTGCGGCTAAAGGCGTTATCTATGGCGTTGTAAAGCATCTCGGCGGTTTCCTCGCCGTCATAGCCGGTGATGACGACTTCCATCGCCCAACCCAGAAACGGTTCGTCCTTGCCGACCCGTTCGGCTTCCTGTTCAAGCGCGTTGATGCCCTTTTTCTGCAACAGATAGCCCCATTTCACCACACGGCCTACTTCCCCGGTCAGTTGGCCTCGGCCCATTTGCGGGGCGCGGAAAATCTTGAAAATCAGTCTGAGTGCCAGCAGAACATAGCGCGCCTCATAGGCAATAAATGTCGCGGCCAGCGTGCCACCAACCACCATCAGTGCACTCGAAAGGCTTAAGAATACCAGATAGTTATCGGTCGAAATAAAGATCGACCCGATAAACAGGCCAAGGCCGACCATAATGCCTAAAATCGTCGTAAACGACATTGTCCCCACAATCCCCCGGGTCGTCGACATGGCGCTTTTCTGTGTCAAAGACACCAGACATTAGAAAAAAGAATATTATTATTTTACGTAAGAATAGGCCCGCATTTCGTTGTTTTGAAGTTAATTTTATTCAATTCAAAGTCGATAATGTCGGCCGGGGGCAGATGCAGGGGGCGTGATCAACGCAACTTCTGGCATAAGTTCGGTTCATCCGATGGTTGCCAAAACCAAAACCGGCGGCAAAACAACTGTCTTGCCGCCGGTCAATGGTGCGCGATTTCTGCGCGAGTTTGCGCTTAGCTGCTGCGGATGTCGGCAAGGAACTGATCGACCTGCGCACGCAGATCGTTGGACAGCGTCCCAAGTTCTTCGGCAACATCAAGAACCAGATGGGCAGCCTGATCAGTATCGGCGACGGTGTTGCTGACCCGTTCGATATTGCTGCTGACTTCCTGGGTGCCGATGGCAGCCTGTTCGACATTTTGCGCGATCTCGTCGGTGGCATCGGACTGTTCGCCAACTGCGGCCGAGATGGTGTTGACCATTTCGGTGATGCGGCTGATCACGTCCGAGATATCCCCGATCGAGCTTACCGTTTTGCCGGTTTCTTCCTGAATGGCCGTGATCTGTTCGGCAATTTCGTTGGTTGCGCGGGCCGTCTGGTTGGCAAGGTTTTTGACCTCTGCCGCGACCACGGCAAAACCTTTGCCAGCTTCGCCCGCACGGGCGGCCTCGATGGTGGCATTGAGCGCCAGAAGGTTTGTCTGACCTGCAATGTCACTGATCAGCTCAACGATTTCACCAATGCGATTGGCGACTTCCGACAGGCCCTGAACGGTTTCGGACGACTGGGCGGCTTCGCGCGATGCCTCGGCGGCTATCTGTGTTGATTGCTGTGCCTGTTCCCCGATCTGGGAAATGGATTCAGACAGATGGTCGGCGGCATCGGCCACAGTACGGACATTGACCGTTGCTTGTTCGGAGGCGGCAGCAACCGTGGTTGCGCTTTTGCTGGCCCGGTCGGCTGAATCTACAAGGCCGCGTGCCGTGGTTTGCATGCGTTCGGCGGAGGCCGAGACTGCGCCGACAATTTGCGCAATCACGCCTTCGAAACTGCCAATATGGCGTTCAAGGCTTTGCATGCGTTCTTCGCGGCGGCGGGATTCTTCTTTTTGTTCGGCTTCCATCTGTTTTTTGGCAATCGCATTGGTGCGGAAGACATCAACCGATTTCGCCATTTCGCCGATTTCATCCTGGCGCGACAGGGCGTTGATTTCAAAGTTGGTATTGCCATCAGCCAGCGCATTCATGTCATTGCCAAGATCAGAAAGCGGGCCGGTGACAATGCGCGACAGCAAAACCCGCATACCAATGATGGTGGCAATCGCGATTGCAAGGCCGCCCAGAACAATACCGATCAGGATACGGTTGGTTTTTTCCTGTTCGGGTGCAACGGAAAGGCTTGAGGACAGAACGGCGATGACGTCACCGGTGTCGGCCTCCATCGCGCCATGGCAGCTAAAGCAGACTTCGCGATCCGCACCCTTGGTTTCACCCAGCACAATCGGCATCGACAGGCGATAGGTGCCATTATCTGTATAACGGCCAATCATCTTTCCGGTTTCGATGGCCTCGATATCGATCTCGTCGCGCGGGGTTTTAAGCGGCTTCTCGCCGAATTCTTCCATATAGGCCATGGTGGTCGGTCCCCATGCGGACCAGAGTTCGCCGGGATAGTCGCCATTGCGGCTGTCAAACCAGTTGTTGAAAACCTGAATGCCGATGTCATCAACATCATCGGGGCGGGCGGCCATCACATTGACAATCAGCGCATGCAGCGACGTCAGCTCGTTTTCACTTAGCTGATGAAGCTTTTCATCCATGGCTTTTTCCTCGACCACAGTCATCATCAAAAGCGCAATAATCACAGTGGTAGAGACGCCAAATGCGGACGCCCACATAAAGCGTTTGCGAATGCTCATGGCGTTGAAGGCAGACAGGATGCGCATGGTAACTCCCCGATGGCATAGGCTTCAATAAACCCGACGGAACAGGATGTTTTTTGTTCTGTTTCGCGGGCTTGTGAACCATGCATGATCGCGGAAAAAGTGCTTTGATATGCCTCAAGCGGGGCGAATTGAATTGGTATAGTTCGTATCGCCAAACGGGCTGTTTTCAACGTTGCGGGACTTGCAAGCCCAACGACAAACAGGCATAAGCAGCCCAACAAACACATTCGATACACAGGACAATCTGATGACGCTTTCCTATAGCGACACCCGCAAGAAGCTTGATCAGATCACCGCAGAAATGCTGGGACTGATCCGCAAATACGGTCTGGATGCGGCAAGCCCGTTTGACGTGATCGAAGTCGCGCGCGCAAAGATCACCGACCAGAACGATTACATCCGTTTTCTCGAGCTGTCGCTTGAGGGGCGGATATACGGTGAATACGGCGATGCCCTGCAAAAGCAGATCGACGAAGAGGTCAAGCAGGCCGAAGCCGCCAAAAAACTGAACTAGGTCCTGAGCCTAGCGTTTTGGGCGCGTCGTTTGCGCATCGATCGAAATTTTTTTCGGCCTGTCTTCTGTTTTGAAGACGGGCCGTTTTTATATGGCTGGTAAGCCGCAAACTGGCACAAATCTTCTAACCTCAGGAAAGGCTGATTTTAGGGCATCGGAAGAATTGGGCAAACTGTCACAAATTCTTCCTGATCTTGTCACCGTGCTGCAGTTGAGCGGCCATGAAGTTAGGACTATATGGCTTCTGTAAACGCCGCATCACAAAAATCGATGCGACAAAATTCGATGGGCAAAACCGTCGAAAACCAACGAGCAACAGGATGACTGACATGAAAAAGAGTTACGTCCAGACTCTGATGGAAGTCGAAAAAGTATTCGGGCAGATCAATGACCATGATTACCGCCTTTACCGGGCCGTTTGGGGCAATCGTCAGGCGGCGCAAACCGGCTTGCCGCGCGGAACACGCGCAGAAATCAGCAAAAAGCTCGCCAATGACTTTGTTGCGGCGGTACCGTCTGTCGCACATATCAACCCGCGTCTGTCCACACCGCACGCGGCTTGACGCGGTTAAAAGCTTGGCTCCGGCAAGGTGCGGGTGATGGGATGTACCTTGCCAATTCACTCTGTTTCAGGCATCAAGTGACGCCGTATGTGATCTGGCCGTGATAGTCATGGCTTTTGATCTGCGACGTCGTATTTCCTGATATCTGGCCGGAGTATCCCATGTCGATCAAGTCGTTGATTCGTACCATTCCCGATTACCCGAAAAAGGGCATCATGTTTCGGGATATCACGACGCTGTTCGAGGACCCATATGGTCTTAGCGAAGTGATCGACAGTTTCGCCGCCGAATTCCAGGACAAGAAGATCGACATGATCGCCGGGATCGAAGCGCGTGGCTTTGTGATCGGTCCGGCGGTTGCCGTCGCCCTTGGTGTCGGTTTTGTCACCATCCGCAAGCAGGGCAAGCTCCCGGCCGAAACGGTCGGTGTCGAATATGAACTCGAATATGGCACCGACGTCATCGAAATTCATAAGGACGCCGTCAAACCGGGCAGTCGCGTTCTGATCATGGATGATCTGATTGCCACCGGTGGTACTGCCCTTGCTGCGATTGATCTGGTCGAAAAGATCGGGGCAGAGGTCGCAGGGTGCGCCTTTATCATTGATCTGCCTGATCTTGGCGGGGCGCAGAAAATCCGCGATCGCGGTATCGAAGAATTCCACTTGGTTGAATTCGAAGGCGATTAAGACGCCGTGAAACTAAGGTGAGGGGCAGGAATTGCGAATTTCCTGCCGTATCACTATATATTCATGTATAATGCATGGGTTGAATTAGGTCTTAGCCCATATCGGTCTTTCGCCAAGGCAGAGGAACATGATCGCACCGGTCCAAAACGCACAGACAGTTTCACAGGTTGGCCAGTATGGCCGACTTGCGCCTGCTGGTGCGCGCGGTGTGGCGACGGCTGACCGGGATAATCAGGTTGAGGCATCGTCTCAGAACTATACCTATGACCCCGATGATGACGGTATTCTGTTTAATGCCTATGTCGATGGCAAAAACAAACGTCAATCGGGGCAGGGCAATCCCGGCGAACAGAAAGACCAACGCACCGAACAGCGCAATCTGTCGGCTGCGCGTCGCGCAAGTGACCGCGAGGGGGCTGTCGATATGCCCAGCGAGATCGATTTTGCCAGCCTGCTTGATCCATCAATACCGTTTGATCTGTCGGCCAATAGCGGTACATCGTTTTATGCGGTGGTCAACGCAGTAGCCCACGGTGTGGGCGTGCGCGGCAAGCATCTGGATGCGACCGTTTAGCAAGGCCTGACCAAAGGCACTTCAAACCACGACGTTCCCCGAAAATTTAAAAAGCTGATCGGTGATGCTTGTTGGTATCTGCCATAGGTTTTATGATCCTTGGCAACACGTGATCGTATCCCATGACCATCGGGCACAGCATGAAGAACAAGCCGGTTCTCAATACGGTATTTGATGCCGCATTCAGGTTCATTGACCTCGCACTCAATGACAACGAATACCTGCAGCCGCAAAAACTGCATCGTTTGTTGTATCTGGCGCAGGCCTATTACGGTGCGAACTATCACGGCAACATGTTGATGCCCGCCATTTTTGTCGCCGAGGAATTCGGCCCGGTCGAACCGAACCTTTATGCCGTGATGGAAGAATCCCGGCCTGAAGTGCGGCTGAAATCGGTTGATCCGAAAACTATCCATTTCCTTGAAAGCATCTGGGCGCAGTTCGGTCATCACACGGTCGAACATCTCAGTGTGACCGTGCGCAATCATCCGCCCTTTACCAAGGCCTACAAGGAGGGGATCGGAACGATCATCCCGTTCGATGAACTGGTTGAATTTTATGCCTCGGTCCGCAAAACTGCGACCACGCCCGAGGCAAAGGAAGTCGTGCGCCCGCGCGTCATGCGCTCTCACAAAGGCAAACCGGTTGCGACCACCGACTGGTTACCGCGCAAGATCAAGTAATCCGAAAAGCTTGGCTGAACGGGTTTTGGGGTTATTGCCCCATTCCGAGGTTCTCGCACGGATCGCCACGCGCGATATCATTGGTAAACCACATGAAATCGATGTCGTCGGGCACCCCAAACCGCATGGCGTAATCCTCGATGCTTGACGCGTCCGGGCCGGGATCATCGGCCTCGATCAGGCTGACGACTGCGATATCGCGTGCCTCAAGATCCGGTTCATAGCGCTGCAAATGCCAGGGGGTGGCAATGCTGTGGCGGACATGCATGGCACCCGCAATCAGGAAGGCACCATCAATGCCGTCAATATTTGCCGCATCGCTCATCGCACGCGCAAGCGACGCATCGCGGGCAAACTGAACGGCGGAAAAACCACCCAGCATGCTTTTGGGCAACATATTGCAATGTCCCTCGGCGATTTCGACATTGAAGCGATCCAGTATTTCTGTCGGCATATCGGGCAGACCAAGTTTGGCCGCCAGATCATCGGGCAGGGCATCGTTGCCATTGCTGATCATGGGTTTAAGCAGATCATCGGGCAGATTGCCCGCCACCATCATCAAACCGTTGTCGCGTGCAGCCTGCGCAATTGGCGCATAGTCATGCCATGACGGCCAACCGCGATCTTCCCATGCCATCGCCGGGCCGAGTTCCGAAACCGGAAGCGTCTGCCAGCTGTCTTCAAGCGATGCCTGTTGATCACGGGTAAACATTTCCCAGACAATCGCACGTTCACGTTCATCCGACTTGCTGAGTGCATTGACCAGCTGTGCCTGATGGTGATGGTGGATGGGATTGTCGTGCTTTTCACCGATCAGGATGTATTTGCGACCTGACAGCCGTTCGACCAGCGCATCAAACATGATGTATTCGCCTGCCACCACGTCAAAAATCAAACCCGGCGCCGGGGGCAGGGCATTGACGTCGGTCAGGCTGCCCTGGGGGGTATTGCTATCATGTGCAACCGTCGGGGCGATGGGAAGGATAGTCGATGCCAGCGCAACCACAGAGATACCGACACTGCGCCTGACGGCACGTGTCCATGATCTGACTGCGATTTGGATCGGCATCGACTTGGGCATCGATCAGTTGATTCCTGATTGAAAACGGATGTGTCTTATTTGCTTAAGCGCAAGGCCGTTTCAAGGTCGTTAACAAGATCACCACAATCTTCGATCCCGACCGAAAGACGCAGAAGGTCTGCCGGTACCGGGCTGGTCGGCCCTTCGACCGAGGATCGATGTTCGATCAGGCTCTCAACCCCGCCAAGCGATGTCGCGCGTTTAAACAGTTTGCACTGGTTGTGGAAGTCAACCGCACGCTTTTCACCACCCTTGACGCGCAGCGACAACATCCCGCCAAAGCCACCTGCCATCTGCTTTTTGGCAATGTCATGACCGACATGGCTTTCAAGGCCGGGATACTGAACCTGTTCGATTTCGGGGTGGTTTTCGAAATGCCTGGCAATCGCCATGGCATTGGCACTGGCGCGTTCCACACGGATCGAAAGAGTGCGCATCCCGCGCAGCAAAAGCCATGTTTCAAACACGCCCAGAACGGCACCGCCCGATGCGTGCTGTTTGCAGACACGCTGCCAGAATTCGCTGTCCTTGGCAGTGGTCAGGGACCCCGCCAGAACGTCACTATGACCGTTCAGATATTTGGTCGCCGAATGCATGACGATGTCAGCACCAAAATCAATCGGACGGGTCAGAAGCGGCGTGGCAACAGTGTTGTCAACAACCACAAAGGCACCAGCGGCCTTGGCCAGTTTGGCAACCGCGGCGATATCGGTGATTTGCCAATCCGGGTTGGCCGGGGTTTCGAGCCAGACCAGCTTGGTCTTGCCGGCAACAATGTGCTTATCCCAATCGGCAATATCGGCGTTATCGACAAAATCAAAACTCAGCCCGGCACGCACACCACTATCCAGCATGAAGCTGCGCAGCGCCCAATACATCACCTTGGGCGCTACAACATGATCACCCGGGTTCAACGCATGCAAAACAGAAACGGCAGCCGCCATGCCCGATGCAAACAGGCGGGTTTCAGAACCGCCTTCAAGTTCGTTCAGGACCGCACAGGCCTGATCATAGGTCGGGTTGTCCGCACGCGTATAGCAGCGACCGTCGTGATAGCTCAGGTCCGTGTTGCGTTCGAACGTGGTCGACGGATAAAGCGGCGGTGTGACGGATTTGGTGGCTTCATCCACCCAGCCAAGGGCCTGTGCACTTACGGTGGCGGGGGACTGTTTTTTTGCATGATCAGACATGGTGGCACCTGATTTGGTTGAGATTTGTTGGCGCGCAACATAACGTGGTTCCCGCCACACACCAAATTGAATTGCCACCAATATTCATCTTTAGGTCCCCACATGACGAATTATCCGAAAATCACCCTGCCAAAGGAATGCGACGTCGTTGTCATCGGCGGCGGCATTCACGGGTCTTCTTGCGCCTATTACCTGACCAAGGCCGGCATGAAAGTCGTGCTTCTGGAAAAGGATACCATCGCGTCACACCAGTCCGGTCGTGCCTGGGGCTTTGTCCGCCAGCAGGGGCGTGACCCGGTAGAACTGCCATTGATGATTGAATGCAACAAGATTTGGCAAGGTCTTGAAAAGGAACTGAATGCCGATCTGGAATGGCGTCAGGGCGGGGTGCTGTTTGTCGCCCGTGATGACAAGGAAATGTCGGAATTCGAAGGCTGGATTAACGAGACAAAGCACTTTGGCATCGAAACCCAGGTCCTTGACCCCAAGGGGGTCGAAAAACTGACGCCGGGGATCACCACACCGGGTGTTGGCGGGATCTACACGCCCTCAGACGGGCAGGCCGAACCGAAAAAGGCCGCCCCGGCAATCGCCAAACGCGCCAGTGAATTGGGGGCTGTGATTGCCGAGGGCTGCGGCGCACTTTCGATTGAAACAGAGGCCGGCGCGATCAGTTCGGTGGTGTCTGAGAAGGGCGAAATCAAATGCAAATACGTCATCTGTGCGGCCGGGGCTGCGACGCATAAATTCGTTGCCAAGTTCGGCAGACGTCTGCCGCAACAAACCACGCGCGGCACGGTGATCCGCACCACCCCGGTGCCGGATATCTCAGCCGCCGGGACCTTGGCGGCCGGTCTGGCGTTTCGTCAACGCGCAGATGGGTCGATGAACATCGCCGATGAATTCATGACCGACATTGATTTGACGCTGGGCCGGTTTAAATACGCCCGCGATTTCATGCCTGGGCTGTTTGACAACTGGGCGACCTTCAAGTTCCACTTTAACAAGCGTTTCTTTGATGATCTGGTGGATCGCATGCCGGGATCGGATGCATCACGGCAACCCATGATCGGGCGACGCACCAATCAGGCGGAGCCGTATGAGGTGCGGGTTAAAAACGCCATGCGCAATCTGCAAAAGGTCCTGCCGCAGATCAAGAAAGTCGGCATCGTCGATACCTGGGCGGGTGATATTGATGTCACCCCGGATGCGGTGCCGGTGATCGATCAGTTCGACAACCCCAAACACTTCTTTGTCGCATCCGGTTTCTCGGGCCATGGCTTTGCCATGGGGCCGGTGGTTGGCAAGGTGCTGGCCGACTGGATCACCACCGGGCAGCCGTCGATCACCTTAAAGGGCATGGAACTTTCAAGGTTCGAAGACGGCACCCGTCGCACGCCGCGGACAAGGGTCTGATCGCGTGTCCTGAAATTGGAATCGGGCAGGGGCGGTTACAGGCTGCGTGCCAGACGCAGGATAATCGCCCCGCCCAGTGTCATCATGGTCGAGGACAGCTTCACAAGATTAAGCTTCTCGCCCATGAAGAACACCCCGATCAAAAGGGCAAAGACAATGCCGGTTTCGCGCAGGGCGACCACAAGCGGGATCGGTGCCTGCGTAAAGGCCCACATCACAGTGGCATAGGCCGCAAAGGACGCGGTGCCGCCAATCGCAAAGACCTTTTTGCCAGATCGCGCGATATCAGCAAGGATGCGTGGGCGCATGAAGGTCACGATGACGGCAAAGATCACAACGTTGCCAATCGTCTGATAGCTGTAATAGCCAAGCGCCGTTCCGGCCAGCCTTGCACCGGTGCCATCGACCAGTGAATAGCTGCTGATGAAACAACCGGTAATGATCGCGGCAAGGGCAGCATTGCGGTTACGCATGCCATCGGCTTGTCGCGTTATGCACATGCTGATGATGCCGACCCCAATGATAACAATCGCCAGCCACTCGCTGACATGCAGGGTAACCCCCATGATCAACACGGACACCGCCGCAACAATCAGCGGCGAAGACCCGCGTGCAATCGGATAAACCTGGCTGAGATCGCCCAATCGATAGGCCAGGATCAGAAACAACTGATAGCCGATATGAAGCCCAAGGGAGGTCAGCAGATAAGGCCAGCTTTCGGGGGCAGGAAGGTCAACAAACGGCAACAGGGTCAGAACAATCGGCGTATGACCCAGCACGATCGCCGTCATGTTCATCAATTTGTCCGAGCCACCCTTGACCAGTGCATTCCACACGGCATGCATCAGGGCAGCGCCCATTACAGCAAGAAAGACAGTCAAACTCATGGCGGGGCGACCAATGTTACGGTTTTGTGACGCAATCATTGATGCTTAGCATGCAGTTTGAAAAACCACCAAACCGAACTTGAATGGGCAGCTATGAGCCAGACGCCGTATGCTCGACCTTTTGCGTGGTTGTCGATGCGGGTGCGGCTTTGCCATCAAAGAACCGGGTCGCGCCAATCGGTGGGGCAATGAAATCGCCATCTGCAATTCCGTTGTCCCTGCGGGCCGCCGCCAAGCGGACCGGCGGCTCATCCACCGGCTCAGCCGTCAGAACAAACGTGCCCCAATGAATGGCAAGCGCCTGTTTGACGCCCATTTTCTGCATGATTTGAATGGCTTCTTCCGGGTTGCAGTGCGCATTGAGCATGAAGTCGCGCGGGTCATAGGCCCCGATGGGGATCAGGCCAAAATCAATCCCGCCATGGATTGCACCCATTTCCGTAAACAGGGCTTCGTTCCAGCCGGTATCGCCAACAAAATAGAACAGGTAGCCATCGCCAAACTCAAGGATATAGCCACCCCAAAGCATTTCCTTGCGGTCCTTGGTGGTGCGGCTTGACCAATGATTTGATGGCACATGGGTGATTTTCAGGTCATCGTGATGATGACTTTCATCCCAATCCAGTTCGACATAGCGATCTGCACGAATGCCGGCCTTTTCCAGAAGCGGACCATTTTTCAGTGGCAGGACATAGCGCGGCGTGTTGCCAAGCTGCGTCAGGCTGGCCAGGTCAAAATGGTCATAGTGATTATGTGACAGCAACACCAGATCAAGCTTTGGCAACTGATCAATGCCAAGGCCCGGTCGGGTATAGCGTTTTGGTCCTAAGCGTTTGAACGGCGATGCGCGGTCGGAAAACACCGGATCGGTCAGGATATTCAGCCCGCCATATTGCACCAGAACCGTGGCATGGCCGACCCATGTGACTTGCAGGCGTTTGGGATCCGGGTTGTGGATGGCGTCATGATCAGGTGTTTCGGTGGGGATTTTACCGACCTGATGTTTGGCCTTCGGCCAGTTATCATCACCGAAATAGCGCCGTTTCAGGAAATGCCAGAACGACCGTTTGACAGGATCAGGCAGGGGGTGACGGTTTTCAAAGCCGCTATCGGTGTGATGGGCTGGTTTTGTTTGCTGCTGCACTTTTGGGTCCTGATCCGGTTTGAATGTGGTCGCCATTCTGCATTTTGTACGGGTGACCATAAGGTAACTGGGAATTTGACCTGCGCAAGCCAAAGGCCGAAATGCGGGACACACATTCCGGCCTTTCTTGCTGGTCTGCCCATGCGGGGTGCAGACCAATGCTTTCGCAGTTGCTGGGGCGAGCCTTGCGAAAGCAGGGGGGACTGAATTTTATTCGATCACGGTCGCATAGGTCTCAAGCGCCGGGCTTTCGGTGATCAGGCCTTGTTTGACCATGTAATCGGCAAAGCGGGCATAACGCGCCTTATCAAGGGCTGCCGGTCGCAGTGCAAAGCGCGGCAGGGTATCGGCCCATGCCTTGATATTGAGTTCATCATCAAGGTTCGGATAGGCGGCAATAAAGGCCTGCCAACTGTCATCAGGATGGTTGATCAGGTACTGTACACCTTCTTCAAGGGCGGCCAGCATGCGGGCATAACGCGGGTCATCGACCTTGTCGTTGCGCACGGTCAGGATCAGTTCGTCATAAGGCGGAACGCCTTCTTCCTCGACATAAAATGCCTTGCCTTGCTTGCCTTCGATTTCCATCTGATTGAGCTCGAAATTGCGATATCCGCCAATGATCGCATCGACCTGGCCGGAATAAAGCGACGGCGAGAGCGAGAAGTTCACATTGATCAGTTCGACATCGTCAATCGAAACCCCATGATTGCCCAGCATCGTGCCAAGAAGCGCATCCTCGAACCCGGCCAGCGAATAACCGATCTTCTTGCCTTTAAGATCGGCGATTTCCTTGATCGGGCCATCTTCAAGAACAATCAGGCTGTTAAGCGGGGTGGCAACAAGTGTGCCGATACGGGTCAGCGGCAGGCCTTCGGCGGCCTGAACATGAAGCTGTGGCTGATAGTTTACGGCAACATCGCCCTGACCAGCGGCAACAAGGCGCGGCGGGGCGGACGGATCGGATGGTTCGATCAGTTCGACATCCAGATCATGATTGGCAAAGAAGCCCTTTTCCTTGGCAACAATAAGCGGTGCGTGATCGGGGTTCACAAACCAATCAAGTAGTATGACCAGCTTGTCCGCAGCGAAGGCGGTTGAAGACGTTCCAAGAACAAGTGCGCCCAGTGCGGTCGCGGTGATCATGGATTTAAGGCGTGACATGGATGAACCTCCGTAAGATGCGCCAAATAAATAGTATGAGGATTTAAAGCGCTGCCAAACAGGCAAGCGTGTGGTGTCTTACCGAACCGGTTTCAGGCTGTCTGGTTGCCATGGCAGGGCCGCGCGCAGCACGCGATCGACAATGAAATATTGCGTGATCGAAAACGCGCACAGGATCAGAAGACAGGCAAAAACCATATCGATCTGAACCCGCGCATTGGCATGCAGCATCAGATAACCCAGCCCGTGACTGGAGCCGACCCATTCGCCAATCACCGCCCCGATCGGGGCAACGGCGGTGGCAACGCGAAAACCCGATGCAAAGGCGGGCAGGGCGGCGGGCAATCGAATGTGGGTCAAAAGTCGCCATCGACCTGCCCCCATGGTGCGCGCCAGATCAAGCCAGCCGGTTTCTGTCCGCGACAGGCCATCAAAGAACGCAACCGTGACCGGGAAGAAAATGATCAGGGCCGCCATGGCGATCTTCGATGCCAGCCCAAAGCCGAGCCAGAGAACCAGAAGCGGGGCCAATGCAAAGAACGGGATGGCCTGCGATACCAACAGGATCGGCATCAGCCAGAAACGCACCGGCGAAAACAGCGCCATCGGAATAGCGGCCAGCGTGCCAAGGGCGGCACCGGCAAACAGACCGATCACGGTTTCTGCGATGGTGTATTTCGCATGATCAAGCAGGACGGCATGGCGCGCGATCAGCGTGTGCCAAACATCGGCTGGCGGTGGCAGCATGTATTTCGGCGCACTGGTAACAATCACCAACAATTGCCAGGTGGCAATCAGCGCAATGATAATAATCAGCGGCCGCGCAAGGATCAGCCAGCGGTGCTCCGACAGTGCTTTTTTATTGGTATGAGGATTGTTTTGCGTGCTCATGCCGCGCCCTCCGACCGCTCGGCGCCGAGTTGACCAAGCAGTTCGGCCTGCTGTGCAAGGATTTCAGGATCGGCAATGTTGCGCGGGCTTTGACCCTTGGGCGTGATGGCGTCTTGCAAACGTGCCGGGCTACCGGTCAGGACATGAACGCGATCGCCAAGGCGCAATGCCTCAAGCGGGTCGTGGGTCACAAGCAACACCGTTTTACCCCTCAGCACCCGTGCGGCCAGTTCCTGCAAGCGCAGGCGGTTGAGCGGATCAAGGGCGGAAAACGGCTCGTCCATCAAAACGACCGGGCGATCTTCCATCAAAGTGCGGGCAAGGGCAGCGCGCTGTTTCATGCCACCAGACAGTTCAGCCGGGCGCAGGTTTGCCGCATCACGCAATCCGACTTCGGTCAGTAAATGTGAGGCTTTCTCATAATCGGGTTTTTCGTCGCGTAAAACAGCACCGAGTACGACATTTTCAAGAACACTGCGCCATGGCAATAACAGGTCCTGCTGCGCCATATAGGCGACCCGACCGTCAAGCGCGATGTTGTCCGAACAGGTGATGGTACCGCTAACATCGCCTTCGACGAGGCCTGCGAAATAGCGCAAAAGCGTGCTTTTGCCGACACCACTTGGACCGAGCAGACAGGTAAAGCTGCCTTCCTGTAAGGTTAGGTCGAGATCATGGAAAATATCGACGCCGTTAAAAGCCACGCGGGCGGCACGGAGCGCAATATCAAATCTGGTTGGATTGTTTTGCGCCATCTGGGGCGCGTATTCTGTGCTGCGCATTCGATCCTTCCTACGCCGGTCTTAACCGGTTCAGGTTCAAAGGGTCGTTCGGCAACACCGAACCTCTCAGCCGATTTACGATCGGCCCCCCCGGAGATCAGGGGACTATGCGCAGACAAATCGCTGCCGTCAAGTTTTGTAACATTTCTTGGACTTGATCCTGATCACAGCTTACCAGTGGGCCGCATGACGATGCAGCTTTCCCGCCGGATGATCCCAGTGATGCGGTGTTCCTGCGATACTGACCGGAAAGGCGATGCGTCGGGCTGGACCCCAGTCTGTGTCTTCCGCCTGTGGGGCAATATCGGCATCTGTTTCCGCGGCAATCATGCCAATGCAGTCAGGCGTTGCTGTCTTGCTTAACATATGTGCTGTTCGGGCCAACGAGTGGCGGGCGGTTGTGACCTCGCCATGGGTGGCGCGGCGGATCAGGGCGCGAACCGCACTGGCCGCCATCAAATATCCCGTCGCGTGATCAAGGGCCTGTACCGGAAGCGGTAGGGGCTTTCCCGAACCTGAATGTGTCATCCCCCAATCGGCAACGCCGCAGCTCATCTGCAGAAGGCTGTCAAACCCGCGTCGTTTGGCCCAGGGCCCGGTCCAGCCATAGGCAGACAGCGTCACATCAATCAGTGCCGGGTTAATGGCGCGCAGCGTTTTGGCGTCATACCCCAATCCCGGCAGGGCGTCAGGACGATAGCCATGCAGCAAGATGTCAGCACCGCTAATCAGTTCTTCAAACAGCTTTCGGTCTTCCCGGTCCAGCAGATCAAGTCCCGCGCACCGTTTACCAAGTGTGACTTCGGGAATGACCGCACCTTCGTCCCAGCCCGGCGGATCGATGCGCAACACATCCGCACCATAGGCCGCCAGAAAACGACCGGCGACGGGGCCGGCCAAGATACGGGTCAGATCAAGAACGCGGATGCCACGTAGCGGGCGGGCCGGGTCAATTGACGCGGGGATGACATTGGTGTTTGCGTGCTGGTCCCAGCAGATCAGTGGATCGGTGGCGATGGATATTCCTTGCGGATGTGTCTGCCATTCCTCAAGGCTGTGCATGGTTGCAGCACAGCCATTGGCCGCGACAATTTCGTTTTCAAGCATATCACTTCGCCACTCCCTTACCGCCATCGCCAGATCATCGCGGGTTTGGTAATTGCCCAGAACAGAAAGTGCCGCCGCGCGGTGATGTGGCGCGTTGGTATGTAACCGGATCCACCCGTCACGCGTTTGATAGTCGCCCGCCAGCGGGTCCCAGACGTTTGGCAATGTCCAGCCCTGTGGGCGGATTGTCATACTGAACCATTTCGACGCCAGCCTTTGATCAACCGTTATCGGTGCGTCTGATCCGGTTTCAAGGGCGCACCAGTTTGAAATCATCGCGGCGGCCATCCCGATACTTGCGCAGGCGAGTTCGGTGACTGCGAAATAGGACGGCAAGACATCTGTGCCGATGGTCGTGATTACAGGTTGGTCAGATAGACCAAGGGCATTGGCGATCTGGGGTGTGAGCCGGTTGGGCATGATGGCGTTTCCATTCTCAGGGGGCGGAACCAGTAATGATCAAAGCATCATGCCGGACTGGACAAACCGTCAATCTTGATCAAGATAATCAATATGAAAAAAGTCGATGACGGATCATTCTGCACATTGTCAGCAGCGGATGTGTGCGCGCAGGTCGGCATATCGCGCGACACGCTTTACGCCTATGTCAGCAGGGGTATTGTGCGTGCTGTTGCCCATCCGGGTGATGCACGCAAAAGCCTGTATGACAGGCGCGATGTCGCCAAACTCCATGATCGGAAACGACGTGGACGGTCACGGCAATCTGTTGCGGCCTCGACCATTGATTGGGGGGAGCCGATCCTGGTGTCGGGCATCACCCGCATTGCCGATGGGCAGTTTTACTATCGCGGTCAAAACGCCGTCGAACTGTCCCACACCATGACGCTTGAAGACGCGGCCGGTCTTTTGGCCGGACTTCGATGCGATCCTGTGTTGAATGCCATGCCGGACTTTGTTCCGGCCAAACATGATCTGGCGCTTCAGCGTATGGTGGCGATGCTGGCAGAGCTGATGACCGGGTCGCCCCGTGGTGATGGCCGCCCGATCGCCGCACGGATTGTTCGGCTGGGCGCCCTGGCTGCTGCCGGGGTCTCAGACGATGGGAAAAGCCCGATCCATTTGGTCCTGGCAAATGCATGGTCAACCCATGAAAATGCGCCGGACCTGTTGCGTCGGGCTCTCGTGCTTTGTGCCGATCACGAGCTTAATGCATCGGCCTATGCCGTGCGCGTTGCCGCATCGGCCGGGGCGAGCATACCGGCATCCCTGATGGCGGGGTTGTCGACCCTGTCGGGTACGCGCCATGGCGGCCTGACGCCGAGATGTCGGGCATGGATGGATCAGGTCGAAAAAGGTGGCGGCAAGATTGATCCCGATCATGTGCCGCCGGGGTTTGGTCATCCGCTTTATCCCGATGGCGATCCGCGCACCCGCGCACTCATGCAGGCCTGTGGTCAGACTGGCGATGCGTTCTGGGCGCGCATTGCAAATCTGGTCACGCAAAATACCGGGCAGCATCCCAGCCTTGATTTCGGATTGGCCTTGATCGAACGCGAACTTCGTCTGCCGAAGGGGGCAGGGCTTGGTATTTTTGCCGTTGGGCGCATGGCAGGCTGGATCGCGCATCTTTTTGAACAGCGCAAAAGTGGCAAGATCATTCGGCCACGCGCCAGCGTGTCCTGATGTGATCCAGATTGCGCAGCATAAGTTACATCTGACCCTTGCGTTATTTGTACGGGGCCGAAGCCTCAATCACCGTGCAATTTGATCTCCGGGCGTCGGGTTAGGGGCGGGAAACCACCTGCTTGATCCAGTCCGAGATCTTGTCAAACGTGCCGGGCGCATAGGCATACCGGCCAAGGGCGACATAAAGCATCTGGCGGGATGTCGGCATTTCACTGCTGAGCTGGTAGTTAAACAAATTGCTTCTAAGCAACCCGTGCGTGGCATCGGGGATGACAACCACCTCATTTTCAGGATGTCGCCCGATCAGGACATCGCGATAGATGTCCGCATCGGATTTTGCATCCACATTCAGATCATCATGCCCCCACATGGCAAGTGTTGGTGTTTCAAGCTGCGCCAGGTCTGCTTTTGCGTCAGATGCAATATTGCGTTTTACGAATTCGAACCGGTCCGATGCCATCGGCGACGGATCATTGGTGTTTGCAAGGTAGGTTTCGTAACTTGCATCGGGCGCAAAGATCACGCTGTCGCGAACCTGATTGCGTTCGAGCTGGCGGGTGATATCGGCTTTTGTTGCTCCATCTGCCAGCAGGCGTTGACGCGTGTAATAGGCACTCTGGTCTTGCCAGTTCACCGCCGCGCCTATGAAGACATTAAAGGCATTGTCCGGGACCATCCGCGATGCTTTGGGGATCACCCAGCCCGCCTGGGAAAAACCGATAAAGCCGATTTGTTGTCCGCTGTCGGGGCGGGCCGTTTTGATTGCGTTATACGCCGCAACGGCTTCGCTTGCGCGGTCATACATTGATTGCGAAAGCCAGTTTCCCGTGCTTTCGCCGATGCCGGCCTTGTCCCAGCTGTAAATACCGATCCCGCGATCGAGCAGGGCATTGATCAGGGGTAAATAGCCATCGCCCGCAAAGCGGTCCTGCGGACCATCGCCGTGAACGAGAAGGGCAATCGGGCCTGTATGCTGCGCATCTGGCAAGATCAGGCTGCCAGACAGAACTGCATCATCGTGTGAAAAGCTGATCTGTTTGGTCGGGCGGTTGCTGATATCAAAGTCAGATAATCCGATAAGTGCAAGACTTCCGGGAACAGCAACAAGCAGCACAAACAGAACAAACGTCCCCCTGACAAGGCGGCGGTAACGAATGCGGCGGGGCGATGGCACGGCACAGCCTTTCAGGTCGGTGGCAGCAAGGACGATTTGGCACTATTCGCAGATTGCGAGAAGTCAGGGGGCCCGTCAATCGCCTTGCAACCGGTTATGTCGATGAAATCAGGTGTTTAGCCCAAAAGCATCCCGGCCATAGGTGCAAGGCGCTAGGTCCTGAGCCTGGAATTGCACAAAACAGAACTTGAAAGAGCATCATGAAACGGTCAATGCTTTCGGCACTGCAACCAATCTGCCCTGGGTGCCATTGTGATCCTTTCTGACGAGATACCTGACCACCTAATTGCTGATCCTGCCCCGCGCATGATTGCGGCCGAGATTTATCGTGGATCAAGCTATGGTCCCAAACATCCGCTGGCGATCCCGCGGGTGTCGCTGGTGGTGGATATGGTTCATGCGCTGGGTTGGGTGGATGAGACCACCTATCTGACCGGGCCGGTGGCAACGCCCGATCAGCTCGCGCGGTTCCACGACCCGGATTATATTGCCGCCGTCATGCAGGCCGAGCGCGATCAAGCGCTGCCAGTGGATCTGATGGAGCGGTTTGGGCTGGGGAAGAATGGCAATCCGATCTATCCGGAAATTTTCCGGCGCCCGGCGACTGCCGCCGGATCATCGGTGATGGCCGCCAACCTGATCAAGGATGGCGGGATTATTCATCATCCGGCAGGGGGTACTCATCACGGTTTGCGCGATCGGGCATCGGGGTTCTGTTACTTCAACGATCCGGTTCTGGGCATTTATGCCTTGCTTGATAGCGGGTTGGACCGGGTGCTTTATGTTGATATTGACGCCCATCACGGCGACGGGGTGCAGATTGCCTTTGCCGAGGATGAACGCGTTCTGACTGTTTCCATCCATCAGGAAGACCTGTGGCCCAAAACCGGCGCAATTGATGACATTGCAGGCGGTATGGCGCGCAACCTTCCGATGCCGGGGGGCATGCATGATGACGAGATGCGTTTCATTCTTTTTGAATATTTGATTCCGCTTGGATTAAGTTTTGCGCCTCAAGCTATTGTTTTACAATGTGGATGTGATACTCTTGCAGAAGATCCACTGTCCAGACAGCTTTTGGGCAATCAGTCGATCTGGGAAGTCGTGGGGGCGATGACCCGATTGGCGCCCCGAAGTCTTGTTCTTGGCGGCGGAGGATATAGTCCATATGGCGTTGCACGCTGTTGGTCTGGGGTGTGGGCAACCATTAACGGGATCGAAATACCTGATGTGTTACCCATCACAGCGGAAAATATCCTGCGTGTCATAAAATGGGCGCATAGTCGTGGAAGACAGCCGGCAAGTGAGTTGTTCACAACGCTTGCGGATCCATGGCGGGGTGGCGCCATCCGGGACGAGGTCCGGGATCGCGTCAAAAGACTAAGAGGATATGGGGTATGAAGTCGTTCTTTCAGATGGCTTTGGTTGTGTGCTTTGTCAGCGCGGCGGTTGTTGCCGGGCTGAATGCAAAGGCAACCGGTTATGAACGGTCGCGTCTTCTTGTTGATGGCGAAGTGTTCAATGTTGAACTGGCCATCACACCCGAAGAAAGGTCACGCGGCCTTATGTTCCGTACCGAAATGGCTGAAGACGCCGGAATGCTGTTTGATTTCGGCGGACCACGCGACATTTCGATGTGGATGAAAAACACCTTTATCTCGCTTGATATGCTGTTCATCGCGGCCGACGGCACGATTGTCGGCATTGAAAAGCGCACCGTGCCGCAATCAGAAACCATCATTCCATCGCCAAGGCCGGTGCGCTTTGTGCTTGAACTCAATGGTGGTTCGTCTGACCGGATGGGGTTTGAGGTTGGTGAAAAGGTCGAAGGACTGCCGCGCTAGGTAGCACCATCGATACGCCACACAATCAATCAGCAATAGCAAGGCCGCAGGTGATATCTGCGGCCTTTGGTTTTTGCGTCGGTTTTTGTGTCATATTTTCGAGAAAAACACGCAATGCGGTCTTGCCCACCCAGCAAGATGGTGCTAAATCCACATCCGCGTCGGGGAGTAGCGCAGTCTGGTAGCGTACCTGCTTTGGGAGCAGGGGGTCGCGAGTTCGAATCTCGCCTTCCCGACCATTTCCCCTTTTATCGTTTTTCGGATGCCCAACGGGATTTCCAAGTCACGATAAAAGGTGTAAAAGATGAACTGATAGCAGGGGTTAGAGAGACCCGCTTAACTGCCATCATCATCTTATCCCGAAGGTCAAGACGAGGGTCCCGATGAAGGTCCGTGTTTACAAACCTGCCAAGAACGCCATGCAGTCCGGTCAGGCTGCGACCAAGCACTGGGTCATGGAATTTGAACCGGGTGCGAAAAAGGTCGCGGATCAGCTGATGGGCTGGATCGGATCGACCGACACCCGTGGTCAGGTCCGCATGTATTTCGAAACCCTCGAAGAGGCGCAGGCCTTTGCCGCCAAGCACAAGCTGATCGCGGATATCGAAATGCCCAAACCGCGCAAACTTCAGCTCAAGGCCTATGCCGACAACTTCGCGTTCAAACGCGTCGTCTGATCTGGCACTCGCCAGCGTATTTGACCAATTCTCGGGGCGGATTTCCGCCCCGTTTCGTCTGACAGGGGACGTTAAAACCTGTGAAGACAGTCGGGCAGGCGCCCAATGCCGTGCCCCGGGGTTCGTAACCACCCCACCCCAGCGGTCCCTTAGCTCAACTGGATAGAGCAACAGACTTCTAATCTGTAGGTTGCAGGTTCGAGTCCTGCAGGGATCGCCATTTTTGCCGTGAGCGCTTCATAGAAAAGTAATAACTGAGCGCATGCATCAATTGACGCATATGCTTCAAATTTTATGAGAATAGATGCATGTGTAACTTGTGTTCTCGGTGGTCCACCTCGCACTGGGACAGTGCAGTGGTTATATGGCTACAATTTTGGATTGCATAAGTTTGTGAAAAAAAGGTATCAGGTTTAATGCGTCAAACCTAATTGTGGGAGAATGATTTGGCCAGTAGTTTTGATATCGCCTTTCTTGCTTCGCCGCTGGCCATCGTTGTTGTGGGTTGGTTTTCTATTAGGATAGCTAACAAGGCTATCGAAACGAACCAAGCGATTGCTAGAAAAAAAGCTTCTTTAGATTTAATGATCAGTGTGGAGACAGGTGAAGCCTTTGAGCAAGCGCGAGCGACTTTCGTAGAGGTTTATCGCACCCGAAGTTTTGAGCGAGTTTGTTCCCCTAAATCAGATCATGATCGAGCTTGTCGGGTAAAAGTCCACGCCTACTTGAACCACTATGAGGCAGTTTCATTGGGGATTGAAGCCCGCATTCTCGACGAGGGTATGTACAAGTCTTGGATGAAAACGGTTTTTGTGCGCGACTTTGTTCGCGCTGCTGAATTCATTGACCGCGAAAGAAGAAATGGTGGAGAGGATTATAACTCGAGATTGTTTGAAAAGTTCCAGTATTATGCAGAAAGGTGGGCTCCCGAAATTAACGAAATGGTGCCAAAACTCACAAGTGATTGGAGACGTAACGTCAGCGCGCAGAAAAATACCTCCCCGGACGATGATTCAGTGCGATGATCAGGTTGAGGATGACAGCGCCCAAAATCGAGAGCAGAACCTTGTCGAAGGGCAGGGTCAGGAAGGCGCAGATGAGGATCACCATATCAACGGCAAGCTGGAAATAGCCTGCACGGATATTGAAGTTTTCCTGCAAATAGAGGGCGAGGATATTGACCCCGCCAAGGCCGGCGCGATGGCGAAACAGCATGAGCAGGCCAATCCCCATCAACGCACCCCCGGAAACCGCGGCATAGACCGGGTTGAGCGTGTTGAATTCCACCAGCATCGGGGTCAGCTTCGAGAAGGCCGAGACCAGACCAACGGCGATGAAGGTCTTGATGGTAAACGCCTTGCCCATGCGTTTGAAAGCCAGCCAGTAAAACGGCAGGTTGATCACAAAGAAGATCACGCCAAACGACAGCCCGGTGGCATGTTCGATCAGAAGGGCCGCCCCGGCGGTGCTGCCGGTGACAAGGATGCTTTCGCTATAGAGCGTGACACCAAGCGACACCACCATGGTGCCCAGCAACAGGGCCAGCACATCCTCATACGGGCGATGGGCGATATCGTCCTTTTTGGGTGTTTCGCTGGTTGCGGCTGGTGCGGTTTTATCGGTGGTGTTTACGGTGCTCATAAGCGGTGTGCTGCCAGTTGGTTGATTAGATTGAATTAAAATACGCTTTTCGCAGGTGCGAAACAAGCGGTGGGCAAAACCGGGCCGTAAATCGCGTGTTTTTGATGTAACGGCATCGCCAAACGCAAAAGACCGGCTCAAAGCAAGCCGGTCTTGGTAATTTTGTATGTTTGTTCGCGGTAACGCCGGATGGTGATCAGGCGGCCTTGTCCCATTCCGGGGCGAAGGACGGATCAATCAGGCGGCCATTTGGATTGGCAAGATCATGAATTGCTTCCATGTCGTTTTCCGAAAGCTTGAAATCAAAGATATCGAAATTGGCCGCGGCATTTTTCGGTGAACCCGATTTCGGGATCGCCATGACGCTGTCTTGTTGCAGCAACCAGCGCAGTGTGACCTGCACGGGCGACTTGCCGTATTTTTCACCGATGGCTTTAAGCGTTGCATCCTTCATGACATTGCCACGTGCAATCGGGCAATAGGCGGTTAACAGCATGTTATGCGCGCGCACACTTTCGAGCACCTTGGACTGGTCAAGATAGGGGTGATATTCGACCTGATTGACCGTCAGCGGCGCATCGGTCAGTGACACGGCCTGATCAATCAGGGCGGTCGGGAAGTTTGAAATCCCGATCAGGCGCGTCATGCCGAGGTTTTTAACCTCGTTCAAGGCTGCCATGGTTTCTTCAAGCGGCACGTCATCATTGGGCCAGTGCAGAAGCAACAGATCAACATGGTCCAGATCAAGCTTGCGCAGGCTTTCGACCACGGAGGTCTGCAAATCACCGCTTTGGAATTTGTCGTACCAGACCTTGGTGGTCAGGAAGTAGTCATCGCGTGCGAGGCCGGAATTTTTCAAGCCCTGACCAACGCCTTGTTCGTTGTGATACATCTGGGCGGTATCGAAATGGCGATAGCCGATCTTGGCGGCCTCGGCGATCATTTTCGCCGCTTCATCGTTGTTGAGCTCGTACGTCCCAAAGCCAAGGGCCGGGATTTTAGTGTCCTTCCAGTTCCGGTAAATCATACTGGTGTACCCCCTTGTTTCGTTTGATTGTTGTGATTTTGGGTCTTCGCGGTGTCATGTGCAAATGACGATCCGGTGTCAGTTTGCCCGATTTGCGCCAGATTTAGTGCGCATGTCGCTGATCGCAACCTGTACATCAGGATGGTACGGGCTGTGCAATTGGCGAGAGGCCCGGGGCTGACCTGTGTGCGGCTGGGGATTTTCAGGCAAAGAAAAAGGGCGACCAAACTAATGGGTCGCCCGAAGTTCAGGACTTAGAGTGAGGCTGTATCAAGCCAAGGACGAGATTGCCGCAATCACGGGTAATGATCCTTGATGTGGCTCAAACGCGGTCGATTATTCTTTGACCGTATTGCCATCATTGGTTTCGCTGACTGCGGCATTCAGGTGATAAAGCGATTCACGGATCACCTGGGGCCCAAGATCCTTGGTGATGAAGACGATCTTGGATCGATGATCATCGCTTGGCCATGCGGGCAGGGATGCCGGCGGGTGGAAGACATGCTGCACGGCGTGAATGGCGACAGGCGCGTCTTCGCCGACGAGATTAAGAATGCCCTTTACGCGCAAAAGGCTTTCGCCGCGCATCTGGGTAAAGATTTCGGCCCAGGTGACAAAGGCATCCCAATGGATCGGTTCGTCAAAGGTGATGCAGAAGGATCGGATGTGGTCGTCATGGCGGTTGACGTCATGGCTGTGATCATGGTGGTGGTCATGATCATGATGGTCATGATGCCCGTGATCGTCTTGATGATGGTCATCGCCATGCTGTTCATAGGCTTCGTCGCGCAGCCACTTCTGCACATCCATGCTTTTGGTTGTCGGATCATACAGCCCGGCATTAAACAGCTTTGAAACCGCAATGTCGCCATTGACCACCGGATAGATCGGGGCAGCCGGGTTAAGCGCGCGCAGGCGGGTTTCAAGTGCGGTGCGCGTGGCATCATCAGCCAGGTCGGCCTTGGTCATCAGGATGCGGTCGGCAACAGCCGCCTGCTTGACGCTTTCCGGGTGATTATCAAGCTGCCCCGCGCCATGGATGGCATCGACGGTGGTCACCACGCTATCAAGGCGGAACTTGGTGGTCAGAAGCGGGTCGGTCATCAGGGTGTACAGGATCGGGGCCGGGTCGGCAAGGCCGGTGGTTTCAATGATCACCCGATCAAATTCCGGGATTTCACCGCGCGTGCGTTTAACAAACAAATCGCGCAGACCCGAAATCAGATCACCGCGCACCGAACAACAGATACAGCCGGAATTGAGCAACACCACATCTTCGGAAACTTCGCGCACCAGCAAATGATCCAGCCCGATTTCACCGAACTCGTTAATCAGGACCGCCGTCTTATCCATGCCATCCTGTGTCAGCAGGGCATTCAAAAGCGTGGTCTTGCCACTGCCCAGAAAGCCGGTGATGACGGTGGTGGCGATGCGGTCAAACTGTTCGTTGGAAAGGGCCATGATTAATCTGGTCTTTTGCGCTGGGCGTGGGATTTGGGGGCTTATTTCTTGCCGTAAAGTTCTTCGGCCGAGATTTCCGGTTCGGAAATGACGACTTCCTTGCCATCGCGGGCGGCGAAATAGAAACAGTTGCGCCGTCCGGTGTGGCAGGCAACGCCAATCTGATCGACCTCGACCAGAATGGTGTCCATGTCGCAGTCATAACGGAAATCGACAAGTTTCTGCACCTGGCCAGAGCTTTCACCCTTGCGCCACAGTTTCCCGCGGGAGCGCGAGAAATAGCACACCCGGCCGGTTTCAAGCGTTTCAAGCACGGCATCGCGGTTCATCCAAGCCATCATCAGGACTTCGCCACTGTCATGTTGCTGGGCGATTGCCGGGATCAGGCCGTTTTCGTTGAATTTCAGTTTGTCGGCAATCAGTGCATTTGAGCCCGTCATGGGGAAGCTCCGGTCGATGGTGGTTGACTTTTGACGTTCGGCGCGTCAGAAAATGATATATTATAACATTTCATCAGATGCCACGGCTTTTTGAAATCGGTTGGGCCGAAACCGCCGAAACCAGATGGCCGTCGATACGAGATATTCAGCTATGAGCGATCTTTTCCCCAAAAAGGGCCATGATCACGACAGATGTGTGCATAGCGCAATTGCGCAGGCAGAGAAAGTCTGTGACAGCGAAAATGCGCGCTTTACCGACATGCGCCGCAAGGTCTTTACCCTGATCTGGCAATCGCACAAGGCGGTTACGGCCTATGAGCTGCTCGATGCGCTGACCGCCGAAGGGCAGCGCGTACAGCCGCCAACGGTTTATCGCGCGCTGGAATTCCTGACCGAGCTTGGTCTGGTGCACAGAATTGAATCGCTTAATGCCTATTTTGGCTGTGACCGGCCTGATTGCGAACATCTGGGGCAGTATTTCATCTGTACTGATTGCGGGCGCGTGGCCGAGGCGGTCAACGAAGATATGAGCAACGCGGTGCGCAAGGCGGCCCGCAGTGTCGGCTTTACCATTCAGGCGACCACGGTCGAGATCAAGGGGCTGTGCCATGACTGCGCCACTCATTGAAGGCCGCGACCTTGTTCTGTCCTTTGGCAATGAGCGCGTCCTTGATCAGGTATCGCTTGCCATTCATCCGGGCGAGATCATTACCCTGATCGGGCCGAATGGGGCCGGGAAATCGACATTGGTCAAGACGCTTCTGGGTTTGCAGAAAGCCGATAGCGGCGAGGTCGTGCGTAAACGCGGCCTTACGATTGGCTATGTGCCGCAAAAGCTTGCCATTGATCAGGTCTTGCCGATGACGGTGAAGCGGTTTCTGAGCCTGACCCGATCCGTAAGCCGGGCGGATTCCGAACAGGTTCTAGGTCAGGTCGGGGCAGGCCATGTGATTGACGCGCAGATGAGCCAGCTTTCCGGTGGCGAGACGCAACGTGTGATGCTGGCCCGCACCCTTTTGCTGCGTCCGCATTTGCTGGTGCTTGATGAGCCGACGCAGGGCGTCGATGTTTCCGGGCAGGCGGAGCTTTATCGCCTGATTGACGAGATCCGCCGCGAGCTTGATTGCGCCGTTCTGATGATTTCGCATGATTTGCATCTGGTGATGGCCAAGACCGATCAGGTGGTGTGCTTCAACCGCCATGTCTGTTGTTCGGGCATTCCCGAAACCGTACGCCAGCATCCGGAATACCGGTCTTTGTTTGGTGTGCGCGAGGCCGATGCGATTGGCATCTACCATCACGAACATGATCACGAACATGATTTGTCGGGGCATGTTGTTGGCGGATGTGGTCATGATCATTCGCATGATCATCATGCACATGGCCATTCACATGATCACGGACATGATCGCAGTAAAACCGTCAAAGAAGGGGCGGGAACAAACCAATGATGGACGATTTCCTGTTTCGCGCCGTTTTGGGCGGTGTTTTGCTGGCCGTTGTCTGTGGCCCGTTCGGCGCCTTTATCGTCTGGCGACGCATGGCGTTTTTTGGCGACATGTTGGCGCATACCGCCCTTTTGGGGGTGGCACTTGGCCTTCTGATCGGGGTCGATGTGCGGATCGGCATGATCGCGACCTGTCTGGCGGCAGCCCTTATTCTGGCCTATGGCCAGCGGCAATCGCGGATTGGCAGTGATACGGTGCTGGGCATGCTGGCCCATTCCACGCTGGCACTGGGGATGGTCGCGCTTGCCTTTGTGCAGGGTGTGGCTGTTGATCTGATGGCCTATCTGTTTGGTGATATTCTGGCGGTCAATACCGGGGATATCTTGCTTTTGGCGGTTGGCGGGGCCTTTGCACTTGGTATCCTTGCATGGATGTGGCGGCCGTTGCTTGCGCTGACAGTCAGCCCGGAGATTGCCGCGGCCGAGAGCATCCCGGTCGAACGGCTGCGTTTGATCTTCATGCTTCTGATGGCGCTTGTTATTGGCATGGCGATCAAGATTGTCGGGGTTTTGCTGATTACAGCCCTTTTGATCGTGCCAGCCGCAAGTGCGCGTTTCTTTGCCCGCACACCTGAACAGATGGCGATTGGGGCCGGGCTGTTTGGTGCGGCGTCGGTTCTGGCGGGGATTGCCCTGTCCTGGCATGTCGATACGCCAGCCGGGCCGAGTATCGTGATTTCTGCAGCAGCGATCTTTATCCTGTCCGCAGGCTTTGCTCCGGTGATGCGAAAGTTGACATCGGGCGCTTGATCATCAATTTAAGTCCGAAACAGTGATATAGGTAAGATGCACATACCTTTGAGCAGCTGGGTGAGGCAGTTAAAGAAGTGGATGCTAACACCGCAACTGCTTTTTCTCGGCTTCGTAGGGCCGGGGCTGCTGGGGCTTATTGACGCACGCTTTGATGGCTACTTTGTGTTTGACGGTCAGTTTGCTCATTCGCTTGCAACGATTTTGTGGGTCGCCGGTGTATATCATGGCTATCGCTTTGGACGATATGTCGGTATTGGCACGCTCGCCATTTATGGTTATCGGGTGTCAAGGTTCGAGCATGCCGCCAAAATGTTTATAGGTGGCTGCATTACTTTGTCTGGAACAGCAATTTTCCTGCTTTCTGATCTACGGATTTCAATTCCGATTATGTACAGCCTCGGCTTAATCGGCTCAGCATTTATGTACTCTGCTTGGTATGCTTATGTCCGGGGAAGATCACGTGCAAGGCGGCGGATAGCGACTTTTCGTAATCAAAAACGGTGATCAGCCTGACGCCCGATTCCGTAAAGTGCAGATAGAACCGTTTCAGAGGACATCGGCGTGCAGCAGCAATCACCAACAGATACCACATCGCAATCAGCGTCTGGCCGTGATGGAGATGAGCATTTCTTTGCGTCAATTCCAGTGCCGGCGCGTTGGTTCGGACTAACGGGGGCGATCCCGTTTGTTGGCTTGTCGATTGGCGGTGCCTTCTTGTCCGCTGCGCATCAATCACTGGCCTATTTCACCCTTGTCGCCTATGGCGCGGTGATCTTGTCATTTCTGGGTGGTGTGCATTGGGGACGGGCGATCAAGGCCTTTGATCAGGGGGCGATTGCCGACAAGTTCCTGTGGGTTTCACTTGGCATCAGTGTGGTGCCGTCGCTTATCGGATGGTTGACACTGCTTGTGCCGATGGTGATTGGCTTGCCTGTTTTGGCGGCAAGCTTTGCAGCCATGCTGTTGATCGACTTGCAGACCGTTAAAGGCGGGCAGTTCCCAGCGTGGTATGGCAACTTGCGCGTCATCCTGTCGGTGATTGTGATTGCATCGCTTTTGTTTGCGTGGCTCTAAGGCCACGAAGGTTTAAAGGTTTGAGCTGAAAAGGGCGCTGAAAGTTCAGCGCCCTTTGTCATTTCCGGTTCAGGCGGTTTTAAGCCGCGCGAACCCGGCTTCAAGATCGGCGATCAGATCATCGGGGTCTTCAAGGCCGATATGGAGCCGGATCAACTGACCATCGTCGTCCCATTTGGTGGCGGTGCGGATCTTGGTCGGGTCAGACGGCAGGATCAGGCTTTCAAATCCGCCCCAGCTAAAGCCCATACCAAACAGTTCCATATGATCGACCATATTGGCAAGCTGCGCCTTTTCGACCGGTTCCATGACAAAGGAAAACAGGCCGCAGGCACCCGTGAAATCGCGTTTCCAGATGGCGTGGCCCGGATCATCGGGGAGGCCGGGATGCAGGACGCGTTTGACTTCCGGGCGGGTTTGGAGCCAGTTTGCGACCTTAAGGCCGCTTTCGTGGTGCTGTTTCAGGCGCACGGCAAGGGTGCGCAGCCCACGCTGGGCGAGGTAGCAATCATCCGGACCAACCGCATCACCGGAAATCAGGACCTGTTTCTTGATGGTCAGAAGGTCTTCCTCGGTCGCAGTCGTGATGGTGCCCAGCATGACATCCGAGTGACCGACAATGTATTTGGTGCCGGCCTGAACCGAGACATCAACACCCAGCTCAAACGGGCGGCACAGGATCGGGGATGCCCAGGTGTTATCAAGCATCACCTTTACATTGCACGCGTGCGCGGCCTTGGCGATTGCCGGGATATCCTGCATTTCAAAGGTTAGTGACCCCGGGCTTTCGCACCAGACAAGGGCGGTGTTATCGCGAATAAGGCCCGCAATGTCGCCGCCAATCGTCGGATCATAGTATTCCGTTTCGACCCCGAACTTCTTAAGAAACGTATTGCACAGGCTGCGAGTCGGGAAATAAGCACTGTCGGTGATCAGGATATGATCGCCGGGCTTCACAAAGGCGAGGATCGCATTGGTGATCGCCGAAACGCCCGATGAAACGCACAGCGTGCCATAGCCGCCTTCAAGTTCGGCAACGGCTTCTTCGAGCAGGAAGCGCGTCGGCGTTCCGTGACGGCCATAGGTCGTTTTTCCGGGGACCGAGGCACCGGCCTTTTCAAGTTCTGCCAGGCTGTCAAACAGGATGGTCGAGGCATGCAGAACCGGCGGGTTGACCACGCCGTGATACTGGCTGGAACGGCGACCGGCATGGACCAGTTTGGTTGCGGTATGTTTGGGGCTTTGCGATGACATAACAGGCGGTTCTCCTTGGGCGCGACGTCTTATGCCTCAAAGACAAACCACCTTGGCGGCGGCCATTCAAGGCTTTTTGCGTCAAAGCCATTGTTAATGCCTGATATCAGGCTATTTTTTACAGGCAATAACAGCAACGAATGACACAGAATACAGCAAGGGGGCCCCGTGATTGAACTTCAGGATTTTCGCACTGCGCGCAAGGCGATATCGGACCATATGCGCCTGACCCCGGTGTTTGCGGCCAGTAATTTTGGCGATATATCGGGCTTTGTCGCGCGTGATCGCATCCCCGAGATGTTCCTGAAACTTGAAAACATGCAGGTCAGTGGATCCTTCAAGGCACGCGGGGCGATGAATGCCGCACTGGCCCTTGAACCCGAACAAAGATCTGCCGGGCTGTGCACCGCATCTGGCGGCAACCATGGCATGGGTGTGATCAATGCGGCCCGCACGCTGGGTGTGCCGGTGAAAATTTTCCTGCCGACCAACACACCACAGCCCAAAGTCAAAAAACTGCGTGCGCAGGGTGTTGATGTGGCTTTGATCGGGGCGGTTTGGGATGACGCCAACCGTGCTGCGATGGAGCACGCACATAAAAGCGGTATGGCCTATATCCACCCGTTCGCCGATCCCAAGGTGATTGCGGGGCAGGGAACGATCGCGCTTGAGCTTTTAGAACAGCAACCCGACCTTGATACGCTGGTCGTGGCGATTGGCGGTGGCGGGCTGATTGCCGGTGTGGCGACAGCCGCGCGCTTGTTGCGCCCGTCGATCCGGGTGATCGGTGTGGAGCCGACCGGGGCGGCAACCTTGTTTGAAAGCCTTAAGGCCAACGAGGTCGCGACTTTGCCCAGCGTAAATACAGCCGCGACCAGTCTGGCACCGCGTCAGTCATCGGCACTTAACGTCGATCTGATTGGCAGGAATGTTGATCGCATCGCACTGGTCAGTGACGAGGAAATGCAAAAATCTGCCAAGTGGCTTTGGAAGGAGTTTGGCATTTCGGTCGAACTTTCCGCCGCCGCCGGTATTGCGGCTGTCATGAATGATCGCCTGGGTGATCCCAACCCGGGGCGGGTCGGGGTGATCGTGTGCGGAACCGGCATGGATGGTTTTGAGTAGGGATAAATAAAGAGGGATGAAACCAAACGGTTTCATCCCTTTTTAAACCAGACGCCAGTCCGATAGGACTGGCGCGGAAATATATAGCGTCGCAAACCGCCAAAGAGCAAAAAGCTCTCCGGTGCGGAATTACATCTTCGGCTCGACCACCTGACGACCACGGTACATACCGGTGTTCGGGTCAATGTGGTGCGGGCGATGCAGTTCGCCGGTCTCTTTGTCTTCGCGGTACGAGCCCTTGGCGAGCTTGTCATGCGAGCGACGCATGCCCTGACGGGACTTGGTCACTTTTTTCTTTGGCACTGCCATGGGTCATCATCCTCTGGCTTGGGTAAACTCAGGCGCGCTTGTTACCGTGCGCGGTCGGGAAAGTCAACGATCAAAGTGTCGGAATCTGCATTATTTGCATTTTCCGGATCACTTTCGCGATCAGGTGTATCGCTCGCGGGATGACCATCATGATCGACATGGTGGTCGATATGCGGGATCAGTCCTGTATCGCGCGGATCATCAACAATATCGGTTCGGCGATCATATATAGCAAATCCTGCCTTTTGGTAAGCCCCAAGTGCACTTGGATGATCAAGCGTGCAGGTATTGACTGTGATACGAGTTGGTTTGAAGCTCCAGGCGGTATCAATCGCCCAATCGAGCAGGTACTTGCCAAAGCCCTTGCCGATGAATTCCGGCATCAGGCCCATATAGTGCAGATCAATGACGTTATCCGATTCAAAGTCCGTCAGATCAAGCTCCGCAAAGCCCGCAGGCACACCGGCGACATAAAGCACATAAACATGTGTTTCCGGCTTGGCGAGGATCGCGGAGAGTTCTTCGTCGCTCATCAGGCGGCGTAGCCACCACAGCCATGGTTCGCCGACCGTATTATATAGGTAGCGATAAAATGACAGGGTCGGGTTTTCGGCCCGGATGATCGCGACCTTGCCGGGCGGGACGATGGCCGGTGCGCGTTCTGGCGGGCTTTGCATTTCAAGGAAGCTGATCACAACTTCCAGCTTGCGCGGATTGGATGGGGTCATTGGACTAAACTCTTGCGCATTACTTTGTTTTGGTGCGGATCAGGATCAGCCTGATCGGTGACGCTTGCTATAAAGTCATAGCCGAGTTTGGCGTAAAAATCACCCGCTGCGGCATTTTCAATCGTGATCCGGATTTCACTTAAGCCCGAAAGACGCAGGATATCCTCGGCCAAACTTACCAGTTCGCGACCAATGCCGCTGCCTTGGGCGTGCTTGGCGATCGCCAGATAATGAATCCAGCCAAAGACAGTGTCATGGCCGGTCATCATGGTGGCAAAGATTTGCTGATCATCTGGCATGCGCGCGACAATCAGGCTGCCATTATCGGCCGCAATGCAGTTTTTTATATCCTGCCGTGCATCGCGGATCGCCGGGATCAGGCCCGTCGCAATCCAAAGGCGGGTGATGGCGGCAATATCGTCGTTTGACGGCGCTTTAAGCTGTTCAAGCCTGATGCCCGCGCCATCGGCGGTATGGTTGGTCATATCCGAACCGAACGGGGATGGGGCGGGCATCGGGTTTCTCATTTTAAATGTGTGATACGGACGGGGCCGGATGTTCAGGCCGGTCCGGTATCAACCGGGCTGTCTTCCGTCGTGGCCCATTCCGCCCAGGATCCGTCATAGACTGCGACCTGTTTGTGGCCGGAAATATAGGCCCCCATGGCAAGGACACAGGCCGTGACGCCCGAACCACAACTTGCAACAATCGGTTTGTTAAGGTCGACACCTGCTGCGTCGAACGCAGCCTTGATTTCATCCGCCGACTTAAACGTGCCATCCGAATTCAGAAGTTCGGTAAAGGGCAGGTTATAGGAGCCGGGAACGTGACCCGATTTGCCCCACGGATCGTCAACCTCGCCGCGGAACCGCTCGCCTGCGCGGGCATCCACCAGCTGTTCGCGTTTGGTTTTGACGTTCGATAGAACCTGATCATATTCACGCAGCAAAAAGCTGTTGGCGCGTGCGGTAAAGTGGCGTTCGCGCGGCGGGGTCGGTGCATCAGTGACCGGGCGTCCCTCGGCGATCCATTTTGGCAGGCCGCCATCGAGCACGACGACATCATGATGGCCGAAATGACGCAGCATCCACCATGCACGGCACGCGGCAAGGGCGGATCCCTTTTGGCTATAGACAACCACACGGACACCATCGCCGAGGCCAAGTTTGCGGACCTTGGCGGAAAACTTGATCGCATCGGGCATCATGTGCGGCAGCGGGGCGCTGTCATCGGCGGCAATATCATCAATATCAAAAAAAACCGCGCCCGGAATGTGTTCGGCATCGTAGAAGTCGCGGGCATTCTTGTTTTCGGCCGGCATGTACCAGCTGGCATCGACGACGCGCACGTCCGGTGCATCAAGGTGATCCGCAAGCCATGGGGTGGACACAAGGGCGTCGGAAAGTGGGTTGGTCATGGACAAGCTCCGATTGACGGTGGTGGATTTCCGGTTGGTTCCGGGATTGTTTTAAATTTGGTCCTGAATCTATTTAAATTTGTAACGGTCCTGCCGCTTGCTGGCAACTGGCAGTCAAACCGGATGGTGGTGATCCGTATGTTTGCTGGTTGCCAATTGCAAATGGCATCAGTCGTCAAATACGATATTGATCCGGCGGTTCTGGCGGCCTTTCTTTTCGATCTTGGAAACCATGACCTTGCCGATCTCGCCGGTTTTGCGCACATGGGTGCCGCCACAGGGTTGGAAATCAATGCCCTCGATGGTGACAGTCCTGATGGAATGTCCGTCCATTGGCGGCTGTACTGACATGGTGCGCACCAGTTCCGGGTTGGCTTTAAGCTCGGCGACGGAGATTTCCCCGTCATAGACATCGGCATCGCGTGCGATCAGTTCGTTAAGCTTCTCACTGATTTCATCCTTATCGAGCGTGGCGTCTGGCAGGTTGAAGTCAAGCCGCGCCTTATGGGCGGCGATGTTGCCGCCCGTGACATCGCCTTCGATCACGGCACACAGAAGATGCAGGCAGGTGTGAAAGCGCATCAGCTTGTGGCGGTTGTCCCAATCAAGTTCGGCTGTGATCGTATCGCCAACCGCAGGCAGGGGATGATCATCAGCAATGATGTGCAAGATACGCCCGGTTTCGCGGTCCTTGACCGTGGTAACGACCGGAAGGGCCGTGCCATCGCCAAGGGTTAGTGTGCCGATATCACCCGATTGGCCGCCAGCGGTCGCGTAAAACACCGTTTGATCAAGTTCGATCCCGCGATCTGAAATACTGGTGACGGTGGCGTTGCAATTCTTTGCATAGGCGTCTTCGCGAAACATCAGGCGTGTCATGTTTTCTGGTCTCCCGTTGGTGGCGGTTGATGGCGTTATTGATTTTGCCGCCCGGCGTTTGGTGCCGGGGCGTCCGTTCGTCGCGCAGCATTGGTGCGAATGGAATGATTGCCGGGATTATGGTGCGGTGGCGGACCGGCAATTGTCGAGGCCAAAGTTACGGCAATCCTTTGGCTGGAATGTAAGTTAGTATACATAAATGTAATATTTATGTTGAAAATTGTACGTAATGTATGGTATCGCTGCGGTGTAATTCAGGAGTGATATAGCCGTGCCAGCCATTATTCATGTCAAGCTTTCCGGTGAAGGGGACTTCGGGCCAGTCGATCTCGAATGTGCGATTCCGCCTGCGCGTTTGCCTGTGGTGATGGCTGCCTTGTTCGGGCAGGCACCGTCAGTGCCAGGAATGGCTGTTGGCGCGGTGCGTGGTTCTGTGCCTAGTGCTTCGGGTGATGGTCGCTCGCGCGAGAACGGCGCGGTTGATGGCTTCGCCAAGGAAGGTGCGGGGGGCAAGGCGAATGATCGCGCCCCGACCGCAGTCAGTGGCGTGCAGGGGGCAGGCGAGCCATATTCTGCCAATGGAAATACAGGCGATGCGGCATTTTCCGGCGCAGTAGATCCCGGCATGTTCATTACGGGGTTTGTTGGCAGTTTTGCCGATCTGGTCGGACGCCTGCAACCACGTGGCTTTGCCGAGATAATCTTGCTGGCGGCAATCTGGCTGCAATATCGCGATGGCAGGAGTTTTGTAACGCGCGGTGATGTGCGCCGCCTTTTGCGCCGCCAGAATCATCTGCGGATGCCGCGCAATTTCAGCCGGGATTTCCATGCAGCCGTGGCAAGAGGCTACCTTGAAGAAGTCGAGGGCGAAGACGGTTACACCGTTGCAACTGACGGCTTCCGCTGGTTTCGTGGTGAGTGTAGGAAATAATACAAAAAGTCGAAAAAGATATTGACGTTATGTATGTTTGTTGTATCTTTTTTAGCAGGGACAAACAAAAACGGGTGGGACCAAATCATGAGCGCGTGGGAAGTCAGAAGCAGCTGCCGGGTATGGCGGGGCCGTTATGTCATTCGTGGTGATGTTGATCGTATTGCCAACGACATTGTTGAACTTCAGCAAAACCGGTTCCCGGGGCTTGATGCGGAAAAGGTTTCGCTTCGGGTTGTGACCATGGCGGTGATGTCGGTTCTGGCCGAGGAATGCTGCGAAGACGGGGTGACCGCAGCCGAACTTTCCTTCCTTTTGACCACCTGCCTGGGGATGCCGATTTCTCCGACCCGGATTGAACGGGAAATGGAAGGTCTTTCTGGTCTTGTCTGGACAGGGAAATGGGGTGGTGAAACCCTGTATGTCATGGAAAAACGTGGTTTGCGCTTCTTTGAAAGTGCACGTGCCAGGGCGCTTTGCGAAGATGGAAATGTAAACGCCAAGGATCGCGAAGGTGTGGCCGCCAGCGAAGCACAGGACGCGGTGAATGCCATGATCGATCCTGCCATCATCAGCGAGCCGGCAGTGCATGCCCGCTATCGGGTTGTCAGCTAGGATCTTCACTTAAAGGTCAGGCCATCAATGTTTCGTTGCACCCGCCGGTTTTGCTGGCGGGTGTTTTTCTTTGGTTTGGGGTGTGGTCAACAAGCGGCTTGACCAAACGAAAAAAGCGCCATATGCATAAAAGCATGGAAAACATTATTACACATCAGAACGCCTATTTTACGTCGTGCACATAGCGCGGCGCCTGTTGATGTGTTTGTAAATTAAACCAAGACCGGCTGCCCCAGGGCGGCCTTTGTTTTTTCCATAAACCGGTTTGCCCGAGGTGGCTTCACCAACAAGGAAACCGGAAAATGACCCATATCTCTCTTGCTGATCGCATGCCGACACTTGATTTCACGCCCAATGCCCTGAAAGACGGGATTGGTGTGGTGCCGCTTATTCTGATGGCGGGTTTTGCCGAGACCAGCACGGCGGCAAGTGAACTGGTCGCACGTGGTGCTGTCACCATCGAAGGCAAACAGATCATTGATCCCGACCATCATATCCTGAGCTACGCCTTTGATGATGGCGAAGTGCTGCGCCTTACGGTTGGGGGCAAAAGCACGATGCTGATCCGGCGCGCGGACTGAACCGGATGGGGTATCTGTTGCGGGATATGGGCAATGTTGCTGTTGATGTCAGAACAGCGACATTTGCCCGTTCGCGCTGGGACGTTTGAAGCCGCTGCAATCAAGGTTGAGCGACCGGTTGGTCAGGCCATGCTTTTTGCGTGCAGCGTCAAAGCGTCTGGCGATCAGATCGGCAATCGGGCCGGTGCCGCGCATGCGGGTGCCGAACTCCGATTGATAGGTTTGACCATCGCGCATCTGACGGATCAGCGACATCACCTTTGCCTTACGGTCGGGGTAGTGCGTTTCAAGCCATTCTTCGAACAGATCGGCGATTTCAAGCGGCAAGCGCAAGACGATGTGACCAATCGATTGCGCCCCGGCGTCCTTGCAGGCCGCCACGATCTTTTCGATCTCCGTATCATTCAGGCCCGGAACAACCGGCGCACAAAGGACGGTGACGGGAATGCCGGCATCTGACAGTTTTCGGATGGCCTCAAGCCTGCGGTGCGGGGCAGAGGCACGGGGTTCCAGAAGGTTTGACAGCCGGTGATCAAGGCTTGTGACGGATACTGCCACCGATGCCCGGTTTCGGGCGGCCATCGGGGCAATCAGATCAATGTCACGGGTGACCAGTGCGCTTTTGGTGATCAGTGAAAACGGATGTTGGCAATCGGCCAGGACTTCGATGATCGACCGCGTCAGTCGCTTGTCGCGGTCAACTGGCTGATAGGGATCGGTACTTGTGCCAATCACGATCGGGGCGGGTTGATAGGCTTTTGACGACAGCTGCTTGCGCAAAAGCTCGGCGGCTTCCGGTTTCCAGAACAGCCTCGTTTCAAAATCAAGACCGGGCGACAGACCCAGATAGGCATGGGTCGGGCGCGCAAAGCAATACACACAGCCATGCTCACAGCCACGATAGGGGTTGATCGAGCGATCAAACGGGACATCCGGGCTTTGATTGCGGGTGATCACAGAACGCGCACCATCTATGCCAAGGGTGGTTTTGGTGCGTGGGGCGTCCTGATCTTGCATCAATGTGCCCAGCCATCCGTCATCAACCGCCTGATGGATATGACGTTCAAATCGCCCGTCAATATTGGACACCGCGCCGCGTCCCTTTTGTCCGCGGGCGGGCAAGATGTTCAGATCACATTTCGCGTTTGACCATCCATCATCAAAAATGACAGCGCCGGTGTGGGCATGGGGTTGGCTGATATTGTTCTTCATATGCTCACAATAAAGAACAAAAGAAGAACATTCAAGCCAAAGCCGATATGTCCAGATTTGTACAGTATCAAGCTATCGACATTCGAGGTTGTTTACTGCGGTGCTGTCTACCGCGGTGCCGTCTACCGTGACTGAGCCAGTAACGGTGGGAAGGGTTCCGCCGCCGTCACCACATGGGTTGAGGTTATTGGTGGTGTTACCTGTCCCTGACAGGTTGTTTATGGTTGATGAATTGGCGAAGAATACAAATCGCTTGTCGAAGCCTGCTCCGCTCACGGAAAGCTTGTTGTCATCGATGCTGATGTTGGAATTGTTGCCGATAATCGCCAGGAATCGGGCACCATTTCCATCGGAGGTAATGGATGAAACATTATTCTTGATAGTAACATCCTGGCTGTCTCTGATTATGATAGCGCCTGCTGTTGTGGGGTCGTTCCGCGTTGTCAGCTTGTTGTCCCGAATGGTAACATTCTGCTTTCCTTCGATGTGGACGATGTATGCTGACCCGGTTGTTGTGTTAACGTTCGCGGTCACACCAACCAGGCTGCTGTTATCGGCCATGTTAAAGAGACGTGCACCACCGCCGGCGCCACCATTGCTGCCGGTGCCCGAGATTGATGCATCCGGAATGGTGACCGTAACCGACCGTCCTGTCGGGGTTTTGATGTCGAGTGCGCCACCCCCGACAATTGTTTGTCCACTTTGAACCGTTGTGACGGAATTGATCGCGGTGTAATTGCCGCTCAGGATTACGGTTGAATTGGCACCTGCATTGGCAATGTCAGTGGCAAAGTTCGCCGCCGATGTCGAGTTGCTGTTCAGAACTGTGATCGTTTCTCCGTCCGCAGTCTGGGTGATTTCACTTGCTTCTGAAAACTGTCCGGCCTGACTGACCACATCAATATCGCGAATGATGGGATCGGTCATGCGCCGTTCCATCGCGCTCAGGCGGGGTTTCGGCGTATCGCCGAAGCCTTGCAACGGGATACGAAGGCGGAAGCTGGCAAAGCCCTGCGTGCCCCGTGGGCTGTCATGCTGAATTTCCGCCCCGAGGGAGAAGCGTGACCCTTCCCACAAAAAGGGAACTTCATCAAAGGTCAGGTCCAGTCGACCACGCGGACCCTGTACCGTATCAACACCGTCTTCCGTAAAGCGATAGCCACCGGCATAGGCACGGAGTTGCTGTCCGGCATCAGCCTCAAATAACGGAATGCGCCAGCCAATTTCCCCGTCAAAACCACGTAATGCGCGTTCTTCACCTTGATTGTACATCAAGGAGGTGCCGCTCACATCAACAGTACTGAGGCTGTCCTCGAAGTATTGTGTCGTGCCAATCGGGGCATAGACATTGGCGCGAAAATCCCAATCAAGCGACAGGGCCTCTGCGCCGAAGGTCAATTGGTTGAATTTGTTGCCATAGGGGCTGTGGCGGCGGTCAAAGTAACCATAGCCGCCAATGTTCCATCCCGAATCAAGCATCTGACGGATGCCAAGACCGAAGTTCCCTTCGTGGCTGTTATTGTCATCCATCCGGGCGCGAAGGCTGGTGAAGGTCAATGTGTCCTCATCCTGCCAAAGCGGAATGAACAGGTCCGTCTCGCCAAAGTTACGATCCGTTCCACCTTTGCCTTCGAGATCAATATGGGAACCCCATTTAGGACCCGTGGTTTCGGCGTTACCAAGCGTGGCGGCAAGCAGGAGAGGGGCGCAAAGGGCGATGGAGCGGATGGATCGGGTAACGTGCATGTTTAACCTAGTCAGCAGGGCTCACATTGCGCCTGCTGGGGCAGGCACATTGTCAAAACATCAGAAGATTTTGCTCGTGGGGAGTTTCGTGCCCCGCCGTTGCATGGCTTTTGCCATATTGATTTTGTTGCACCGACCGTAGTGCCGCCTGATCCTGGCGGCCACTTCTATTCTTTATCATTTTCCCAGAAGTTATCATTTTCCTGATCCCGGCAGGCTGACCGGACCGGGCAGGGAAAATGTATGGTCACAATGATTTCCTTGTTGGTTGATCAAGGCGGGATATAGTCAAGGCAGGGTGCGAAACGTCATCAGTCAATGCGCACCGTTTGATCATTTGCAAAGGATCGGCCCATGGATTGGTCACAGGTTTTGAGTTTTGCGCTGGTTGCGTCACTGCTTGTTATGTCGCCAGGGCCCAATGGCGTGCTGGTCGCAAAAACCGTCCCGACATCCGGGCGCGCGGCCGGGATGGCCAATGTTGCCGGATTTGTGACGGCCTTTTACCTGCACGGGACGTTGTCGATCCTTGGTATTTCGGTGATTCTGGTGCAATCCGCACAGGCCTTCATGATCGTGAAGTTTTTGGGGGCGGCTTATCTGTGCTGGGTCGGTTTTAAGGCATTGCGCGATGCCTGGCGCGGGGTGAAAACGGTTGCCGAAGTATCACCGGCAAAGCGCAAGCGCACCCTGATCAAGGCCTATGGCGAGGGGTTTTTGACCAATGCGCTGAACCCGAAAGTCTCGATCTTTTATCTTGCAGCGTTTCCGCAATTCATCCCGGTGGGAGAGGGGTCGGTGACATCGGCCTTCATGCTGGTGTGCTTGCATGCGGCAATCAACGCCATCTGGTTTGCAGCCATGATCATGTTGCTGGCACGCCTGACGCGTTTTGCCGGGAGTGGTCGTTTCCAGCGCGCGCTTAAGGCAACCACCGGGGCAGTATTCATTGCCTTTGGCGTCAAGCTGGCTGCCCTTCGCCCATAAGGTTTGCCCAAGATATTCAGATAAGCCCGTCGGTCAGATTGATCGGCGGGCTTTTTATTTGCGCACGACAATCAGGGCCATGACAGCACAAAACAGGGCAAACAGGATGTCGCTTGCAGCGACGTTGTCTGTCACCAGGGCCTCAAACGCCGCAATCGGCAGGATGATCGAGGTCAGGACAAGAAAGACCGGGTTAAATAGTTTGTTTTTCATGTTACGTGCCCCCGTTCATCGTCGTGATCAGAAGTATGCCCAGCGCCATGAAGCCGCACAGTGCGGTCAGGATAACACCGGTTTTAAGAACGACCGACAGCACTGGTCCTTCCTTGCCCGACAGACCAACAGTCGAGCAGCCAACCAGAATTTTTGACGGCGCCAGCATGCTGCCAAGTGACGCGCCCGTTGCTTGGGCGGCCAGAACAAGGGCGGTTGAAAGGCCGGAAAGTTCGGCGGTGTGGCGCTGGAACATGCCAAAGACAACGTTGGAATTATTCGTGCTGCCGGTCATGAAGGCACCAAGGGCGCCAATTGCAGGCGCAATCACCGGATAGGCAATGGCAAAGGCGCCGGAGAAGACCGCAGCCCCGCCTTCGGCCAGGGCATAGGTCATGCCCGCATGGTCCATGATGATGGCAAGGCCGATCACCGGCACCATGCCGATACTGGTCGGAAGGCCGCTTTTCAGCGTGCGTTGCCAGATACGTTTGCCAATCCCGTCATCGTAATGACCGCGCAGTTTAAAGAACGTGAAGCTGATGGCGGCGGTATAAAGCAAAAGCGCGCCGGGATGGCCAAAGATCGCGATGGCCTTGGCACTTTCGGCTTCGATCACCCAACCGGTTGCAGTGGCCGTTTCCGGGAAATCAAGCGTGAAGCGGATCTTGCCAAGCAGCATTTCGACCGCCGGAACAAAGGTCGCCATGGTGACGAGTACGATGAAAACCAGATAGGGGGTCAGTGCCTCGATCAAGGGCATGTGCTGATGATCATCGGCAACCTGTTCAGCGACATCATCGGGATGCGGTTTCCAGAACCGGGTCACAATGATGGAGGCGACAAGCCCTGCAATCCCGGCGGTCAAGCCACCCAGTGTCCAGACACCGTAATTGGCCATGAAATACTGCACAACGCCCATCACGCCGGAAATCAGGACCAGCGGCACAATGCGACGGCGAATGGTGCGGAACCCGCCATCCAGCCACAAAACAGCCGCCCCGCACATAAATCCCGAGAGGCCAAGAAGGATCGCTGAATAATGGGTCAATTCGGTGCCCGGAATGCCGGTAACACCAATCAGTGCCTCGAACGAGGTTGCCATATTGCCAAACAGAACCGACCAGCTATGACCAATCATCGGGGCGGCAACGGCCAGAACTGGCGAGAAACCCATGCCGAGTAAAAGCGGTGCGACAACGGCAATCGGAACGCCGAAGCCCGCCACGCCCTGAAGGAAGCTTGCGAACACGTAGCCCAATATCAAAAGCTGTAGCGGCCGGTCATCGGTCAGCGACCGAATGGCGCGCCCGATGGTCTTGATCGCGCCGGCTTCTTCGGCCGCGAAATACAGGATCAGTGCGGCCCAGACGATATAAAGGATGTAAAGGGCCAGCATCACGCCCTTGGCCTGGGCGATGATCAGCATGTCGGTCGGCGCGCCAAAGAAGAAGACGGCAAGGATAACGGTGACAAACCAGGCAGCGGCACCAGCACGCGCAGCGCCCCAGTTGACCTTGATCATCAGAAACAGAATGGTCGCAATTGGCAGGGCTGCCAGCAGGAAGTTGGTCATGAAGGGCGCACCATAACCTTTTGAAACAAGGGGCTATCGTTGAAGTCTTCAACGGGACGCGCATATTGTCCGACCAATGATGCAAGCGCAAGTGGTGTGTTCTGGTATTTCGTATGATGAAAGCAAAATGCCGGATTCACAGAGGAACCCGGCATTTGCAGAAGTAAGGTGCCGCTTGGCCTTAGGCGCAGTCTTTGTTCTCGGACTTTGCGTTCATTTCGCCAAAGAGCTCGGCAGCGATTTCAAAGGATTTCAGGCGTGCCATCTGATCATAGATGTTGGCAGTGACCATGATTTCGTCGGCCTTGGTCATATTGGCGAATTCGCGCAGTTTCTTGCGCACCGTATCGCGCCCGCCGATTGCGGCATAGCGCATGGCATGATCCACACCGGCCTTTTCAACGCGGTTCCAGATTTCGCTCATATCCTTTACGGGTTTTGGCAATTGCCCCGGTGTTCCGCGGCGCAGGTTCAGGAACTGCTGCTGCATCGAGGTGGCCAGATATTCGCCTTCCTCGTCGGTATCGGCGGCAAAGAAGCCCATCGCGGCAACCGCGTAAGGTTTATCAAGGGCTTCGCTTGGCTCAAAGCGGTTGCGATAAAGGGTCAGCGCATCCATCAGCATGTCGGGCGCAAAGTGCGATGCAAAGGCAAAGGGCAGGCCAAGGCGTGCGGCAAGATCGGCTGAAAACAGGCTGCTGCCCAAAAGCCACATCGGGACCTGCGACCCATAACCCGGCACGGCGCGGATCGGCGGGTTGCCTTCAAGCGGGGCGAGGAAGGCCTGAACCTGCAATACATCCTGAATGAAGCGTTCCTCTGACCCATGCATGTCACGGCGAAGGGCGGCTGCAGTGCGTTGGTCCGTGCCTGGTGCGCGGCCAATGCCCAGATCAATACGGCCCGGATGAAGCGCATCAAGGGTGCCGAACTGTTCGGCAATTACCAGCGGCGCATGGTTGGGCAGCATGACGCCACCTGACCCAACGCGGATGGTCTTGGTACCAGCCGCGACATGGGCCATGACAACGGACGTCGCGGCACTGGCAATGCCTGGCATGTTGTGATGTTCGGCCAGCCAATAACGATGATATCCAAGCTTTTCGGCATGTTGGGCGAGTGCCAGCGTATTGCGCAACGCATCAGAGGGATGTTCACCCGCATTTACCGGGCACAGATCAAGAAGGGAATATCTTAGCATAGCCAGACTTTCGGTTTGGCGCGGGCATCACAGAAATAGACTTCAGCGGCGCGCCTGATTTCATAGTTGGCATTAATCTAGCGTGAAATTGCCCACATGCCAGCCCTGAAAGCCAGAACAGTTGATCCTGTCAGTTCTGATGGGCGGCAAGGGTGCGACTGACGAAATTACGCAATGCGGTGGAGATATCATTGCTGCGATAGGCCAGTGACAATTGCGCAATGGGCACTTCTCCTTCGATCTCGCGATAGGCGACACCCTTTGCCTGAAGCTGCGTCATTGGTTTGGGAACCAGTGAAAAGCCAAGCTCGGCCGCAACGAAATTGATCACGGACCCAAGCTGTGGCGCGATCTGACCCATTTGCGGTTCAAACCCGGCATCACGACAGGCGGTAACGACCTTATCGTAGTGGGTTGGCCCAACCGCACGCGGGGTCAGGATCAGGGCCTCGTCGCGCAGTTCGGACAGGGCGACCGTTTCACGTTGGGCGGCTGAGTGACCGGAGGGGAGCACAAGTACCATCGGTTCGCTGGAAATCACATGCAGGCGAATGCCATCGCCTGCAATCGTATCCTGGCGCAGAAACACCGCATCAAGGCGTTCATCACGCAGGCCGGCAACAAGTTGTGCGGAGTTGGCTTCTTCGAGTGTCATTTCAACGCCGGGGTAACTGCGGCGGAAGTCACGGAACACGCGCGGGACAGACGGACTGAAGGCGGCGGACGCCGTGAAGCCAACCCGGATCGATCCGACTTCGCCGCGCCCGGCGCGCTGGGCGGCACGAATGGCGCGCTCCGCCAGGTCGGGGAACTGCGCAACCACCTCAAGAAACGCCGTTCCGGCCTCGGTCAGTTCGGCGCCATGCGGAACACGATGAAACAGGGCCGTGCCGATTTCATTTTCCAGATCGCGGATTTGCTGACTAAGCGGTGGCTGCCCGATGCCGATGCGGGCCGCAGCACGGGTAAAATTCCCCTCGCGGGCGACGGCAAGGAAGTAGCGGATATGGCGCAGTTCCATTGATGATATATCCAAAAGATATCAAAGAAGACAGTTCCATATATTGGACGGATAGACGCGATAGTGCAATCATAAGCGTCACCCCACGAACCATTCCAAAAGAGGTCGCAAATGTCTGTTTCCCGGGACACTGACCCAGAACAACATTCTGATAGTGCTGCTGATACGGCGTCATCTGATGCAACGCCCCCCATACGTTCGCAAAGCCCGCTCGCGTCCACCAATGCAAATGCGTCTGCCGATCCGGTGTGGATTAAACCGGGATCGGCCGCATTTCGCCGTATCAGCATTGCACTGTTTTTGGCCGGATACGCGACATTTTCGCTGATTTACTGTGTTCAGCCATTGTTGCCGGAACTTGCAAACCACTTTGTGGTTGGGCCGGCTGAAAGCTCGCTTGCGCTCTCATTGACCACCGGGTTTCTGGCCTTTGCCATTTTGCTGGCCGGTGCTGTGTCCGAGGCCGTCGGGCGCAAGCAATTGATGCTTATTTCCATCTGTGTGGCATCGGTTTTGAACCTGATCGCGCCGTTTCTGTCCGACTGGCACGCCTTTCTTGTGGTGCGCGCGCTGGAAGGTCTGATGCTGGGCGGCGTTCCGGCCGTTGCCATGGCTTATTTGGCCGAGGAAATCGATCCCAAGGGTCTTGGTATGGCGATGGGTATCTATATCAGCGGGACCGCGATCGGGGGCTTAAGTGGTCGTGTCGTGATCGGTTTCCTGACCGATCTTTTCGGCTGGCACATTGCCCTTGGTGCGATGGGGGCACTTGGCCTTGTCGCGGCACTTGGATTTGCGATCCTGTTGCCGGCATCGCGCAACTTCGTGAGACGTCCCGGCTTTCAGGTGGGCTATCACCTGCGGGCCTGGGGCGGGCATCTCAAACATGCGGGCTTGCCGTTTGTATTCCTGATCGGTGCCTTTGCCATGGGCTGCTTCGTAACAGTGTTTAACTATGTCGGTTTCCGTCTTTCCGATGCGCCCTATGGCCTGTCGCAAAGTCAGATTGGCTTGATCTTTGTGGTCTATTTGTGTGGGTCGGTGACCTCATCGATTGCCGGTGCGTTGTCTGATAAGATCGGACGTGGCCCGGCCCTGGTGGTGGGGCTGATGCTGGCCGCCCTTGGTGTCGGGCTGACCGTATCTGACAGCCTGTCGGTGATCATTGGCGGGATTGTCATCCTGACCAGTGGCTTTTTCGTTGCCCATTCGATTGCCAGTGGCTGGGTCGGGCGACTTGCCGAAACGGCCAAGGGCCATGCATCATCGCTGTATCTGTTGGCCTATTATCTGGGATCCAGCATCATGGGGTCGGTTGGTGGCTGGTTCTGGGATCAGGGTGGATGGAACGCGGTGGCGGGCTTTGCCGGATCGTTGTTGCTGTGCGCGCTGTTCTGCGGGCTTTACCTTTGGGCGCGTGCAGCGCAGGACATCCGCCAATCCCGAAGCGAGGTTGCCCGCGCGACCTGACCAAGACAAAACCCCCGCCGGAAACCGGACGGGGGTTTTATCTTTCAACATGGTCTCTGCTTAGAGCCAATCAGGGCTCGGCAGGCCTTTTTCCTTAAGGAACGCAGGGTTCCAAAGCTTGCTCTGATAGCGGGTGCCAAGGTCACAGAGAATGGTAACGATGGTTTTGCCCGGACCGAGTTCGCGTGCAAGGCGCACCGCACCGGCGATGTTGATCCCTGTGGAGCCACCCATGCACAGACCTTCTTCTTTGAGCAGGTCAAACACGATCGGCAGCATTTCCTCGTCCGAAATCTGGAACGGGTGGTCAATCTCAACGCCTTCAAGGTTGGCGGTGATGCGACCCTGACCAATACCTTCGGAGATCGAGCTGCCTTCGGATTTCAGTTCACCGAACTTGTAGTGGCTGTAAAGGGCGGCACCCATCGGATCGGCGAGGCCGATCTGGATGTTTTTGTTACGATCCTTAAGCGCCATCGAAACACCGGCCAGCGTGCCGCCGGTACCAACTGCACAGATAAAACCATCGACCTTGCCGTCGGTCTGTTCCCAGATTTCGGGTGCGGTGGTGTCGATGTGGCCCTGACGGTTGGCGACGTTGTCAAACTGGTTGGCCCAGATCGCGCCATTCGGTTCGGACTGTGCAAGTTCTTCGGCCAGACGGCGCGAAACATGCACATAGTTGTTCTGGTCGCGATAGGGGACAGCCGGAACTTCGCGCAGATCCGCACCCAGAAGCCGCAGCAGATCTTTCTTTTCCTGGCTCTGGGTTTCCGGAATAACGATCACGGTGCGATAGCCCAGCGCATTGCCGACAACGGCAAGACCGATGCCGGTGTTGCCAGCCGTACCTTCGACGATGACGCCGCCCGGTTTCAGAAGACCGCGCGCCTCGGCGTCGCGAATTATGGCAAGGGCTGCGCGGTCCTTGACCGACCCGCCCGGGTTTGCGTATTCCGCCTTGCCAAGAATGGTGCAGCCCGTCAGCTCGGAAACCTTTTTAAGCTTCACAAGCGGGGTGCGGCCAATGGCTTCGATGGTGCCATTGCGAATGTCCATGACAGACTCCAAACATGGTGATTTCAAATGTGTTTGTTAGTTGATTGGTCTTTTTGCACACAAAAGTCAAGGCAGATTAAAAAATATAACGTAAAGTTTGTGTGATTACTGTTTTTCTGATTAATCACTTCGGCATCCTCAAGCCTCTGAATTCTGCCGAAGTCGGTCGCGGTTTAGCATCAGCCACTGAACGGCGATGGTCGTCATTGCATTGCAGAGTTGTCCATTCTGCAACATGGCAAAGCATTCTTCGGCCGACACTGTGAAGACGCGGATATCTTCACCTTCCTCGGCGACACCATGCAGCCCGCCAACATTTGTTGTGTCGACCTGGCCGTAAAACAGGTGGACCGTTTCAGTCGAACAGCCCGGTGTGACGTAATAATGCGAAATCAGTTCGGGCGATCCGATAAGTTCGCATCCGGCTTCTTCAAACGTTTCACGGCGTGCAACATCTTCGGCAGTTTCGCCGTCTTCTATGATGCCTGCAACGATTTCGGTCAGCCAGATCGGCATTTTTGGATCGCTGTCGTTGACAGAAATCGCGCCGGGGCGGAATTGTTCAATCAGCACAACTTCATCGCGGACCGGATCATAGGGCAGGACGGCGACAGCGTGGCCGCGTTCAAGGACTTCGCGTTGCAAGACAGGGCTTTGACCACCATCAAATCGGTCATGTTGCAACTGATAGACATCAATCTTGCAGTAACCGTCCCAGCTTCGATTTTTGGCAATTATTTTAAATTTCATTTCTGTCACGAAGTTTCTCCCGGAAAATGTGCCATTGTCGATCTATTCAGTTGATTTATCGTTGCTCTTAATATTTTGTAGTTCTTATATATTCGGGCTGATCTGCTTTTATTTGATAGCATGATGTTTCTCATCGTGACCATATTTGCCGGGGCGAGGGTGGCATCCGTCGGTTTCAATTGCATCAAAACTGATGTAATCTTTCGAATATGGTGCGCAGAGAAACAAGTCTTAGATAACTGTGCTTTCATTCAGGATTTAGATGTGTCGGGGGATACAGGACGTTGATGCGGTTCGAACCAACAGAAATCGCACGTCTGTATGGGCGGTCACGCGTAGGCGTTGTTGTACACAAGGATCTCGAAGCTGTGTATGTCAACGATGCCTATGCGAAAATGCTGGGCCGTCGCGATGTCTCGGACTTTATGAGCGACCCTGACATGCGCCAGTATATTCCGCCAAGTTTCCATCATGAGGCGGACAAGCTTTCCAACAGTTTCCAGAAAAGCAGCGGTTTTCACGGCTGGAAGAAAGTCTACAACATCCGGACGGATGGAACGCCGGTCTGGATGGAAATCAGTGACGAGACCGTCGAATGGGAAGGCGGTAATGCGGTCCTTACCACAGCACAGATGATTGATAATGGTACGACTGCGATGCAGGTCGACCATATGCTGGGTCGATCTTTTATTGGTGTCATGGTCCATCGCCACATGACAGCATTGTACGTTAATGAAAGCTTTGCCCGCCTGATGGGGGCAAAGGACGTCAGCACCTTTATGGAAAACCCCAATATCCTCCGCTTTATCCCCGATGAAAATCGTCCGCGCGCAATTCGCCATGTCGCGGCAATTCTAAGCGGCGAGCGACGCGGCGACCGGCACCGTGTGCGCGATATTCTCGATGATGGCAGTTCGGTCTGGCGTGACCTGACCGATGAACGCATTCTTTGGTATGACGGCAAGCCAGCGATCCTGACGACTGCCCATGATGTTCGCGACGAAGTCGAAATGCATCAGCAACTTGTCCGGGCCAAAGCAAGCCTTGAACAGGCGGTAACCGAAGTTATCCGGATGGTGCCGTCGGCTGTTGCGATGCTTGATGACAAACTTGAGGTTATTCATTTCAATCACGAGTTTTCCCGTCTTTTCGGCGGAGAAACAACGGATGGATCCGAACCGGTCTTTGATATTTCGGCATTGCATGAATGTTGTGCCGAAATGATGCGAAACGGGCATGGCCATGCCAATATCGACGAAATGCAAACACCATCGGGCCGTCTGGCCGACATCCGCATGAACATGATGGATGATGGCGGCGTCATGGTATCGGCGACTGATATTACCGATCACAAACGCAAGGAGCAGATGCTAGATACCCTGGCGTCAACCGATGCGTTGACCCGTGCGCTTAACCGTCGCGGTTTTGAAAGCGCGGTCAGCAGATTGCGCGAAATTCGCCATCTTAAGGATAAAAGCTGGCTGTTCGGGTTGATCGTTCTTGATCTTGATTACTTCAAGATTGTCAATGATACCCATGGGCATGCGGTGGGCGACCGGGTTCTTGAGCGGGTTGCCGATACCTTGCGTCAGGCATTGCGTGACGACGATCTTGTCGTTCGTCTGGGTGGTGAGGAATTTGCAGTATTGCTGCCATCTGCGACGGCTGCAGTCACCAAACGCATTGGCGAGCGTTTGTCGAACATGATCCGTGAAATCAGGGTGCCAATTGACAAGTCCGGTACGGAGTATGTCAATGTCACGGCCAGTTTTGGCGCAACGGTCGGCGGCGAGGACCGGCAAAAATTCATCGAACTATCAGAAGCGATGAAGGTCGCAGACGAAGCAATGTACGCCGCCAAGGATGCCGGACGAGATCAACTTGTCTTTCGCTTCGCCGGGCAAGAACAAGATAGCTGATCACCGGATCATCGATTATCATCGCTTTCTATAATGCTTTCCTGACATTTGATGCCGCAGCTATTTGGTAGTTGCGTGGCAGTTTCTGTGCGAGGCCGTAATGCGTGTTCGTTCCATGACCGTTTCTGATGGTAATCGTGTTGTTGAAATCTATGGGCAGGCCATCAAATCGGGCCATGCCACGTTTCAGGAAAATCCAGGAACCTGGTAAGATTGGGATCAGGGACATTTGCCGGAATGCCGACTGGTTGCCTGCGATGATAACGACATCGTCATTGGCTGGGCCGGGTTATCTGGCGTTTCAAATCGCTGTGTTTATCGCAGGATTGCCGAGATATCGGTCTATGTGGACCCCGATCACCACGGGAAAGGTATTGGCAAAGCGCTGCTTTCAGCCTTGATTGCTGCCAGCGAGGAAAATGGTATCTGGTCGCTTGAAGCCGGTATTTTCCCGGAAAATGAAGCGAGCCTCGTCATTCATCAGGCATTGGGCTTCGAGATCGTCGGCCGTAAGCGCGGACTTGGGCGCATGGGCTATGGGCCGTTGGCCGGACAATGGCGCGATGTCATGCTGTTGCAGCGCCGCAGTCAGGTCGTTGGTGTCGACTAACTTAAAATCATATTGCGCATTTTTCCGCTTTGCGTGCGCAAACTGCGCGCGGAATGCGGTTTTTTCGAATTTGTATCTGGCTTGGTCGAAAACGTCCTTGGCACGCTTTAAATTCGCGCGGCAATAAGGTAATCAACTGGTCTGGGTAAGTGAGAACCCGTAGACGAAAATTTGCCAGGAGCGCCACCGTGAACGAGATCCGTAAAATTGCGCCTGTCGCAATCTGGGACAATTTCCAGAAACTTTGCGATACACCGCGTCCGTCCAATAAAGAAGAAGCTGTTTTAAAGCTTCTGGAAAAGATGGCCGATGACAAGGGGCTTGCGCATTTCCGCGACAGCGGTGGCAACCTTGTTGTGTCCGTTCCGGCTACAGCCGGCTTTGAAGACCGCAAAATGGTGATCTTGCAGTCCCATGTCGACATGGTGACCCAGGCCAATTCCGGATCGACCCACAATTTCGACACCGACCCGATCCGCATGGTGATGAATGGGGAATGGATTACTGCCGATAATACCACCCTTGGTGCTGATAACGGCATCGGTGCGGCCGCAATGATGGGCTTCATGACCGAAGACGGTCTTGAACACGGCCCGCTTGAACTTCTTTTCACGGTTGACGAAGAACGCGGCCTGACCGGTGCGATGAACCTGGAGCCGGGCCGCCTTAAGGGTGAGATCCTTCTTAACCTTGATACCGAAGACGAGTACGAGCTTTGTGTCGGCTGTGCTGGCGGTGGTGATCTGGTCGCAAGCTATGACTACACCGAAGAAACCGTTGGCGCAGGGCAGGTGGCCCGCGATATCGCGTTGACTGGTTTGAAAGGTGGCCATTCCGGCATCGACATCATTCTTGGTCTTGGCAATGCCAACAAGCTGATGGCGCGTTTCCTGCGTACTGCGATCCGTGATTTTGATGCGCGTATTGTTAAAATCAATGCCGGGACCGCCCGCAACGCCATCCCGCGGGAGTCGTTTGCGACCATCGTTCTGCCGGAAGGCAAGGTTTCTGATTTTGACGCGGCATTGAATGCTTTTGCCAGCGACATCAAAGATGAAATCGGCGCGATTGAGCCGAAATTTGCCATTGCCGCAACCAATGCAGATGTCCCTGCAAAGGCAATGAGGGCAAAAGACTCCAAGGCGTTCAACAATGCCTGTGTTGGTGCGCCGAACGGTGTTCAGGCCATGAGCACCTCGGTCGAAGGCGTTGTCGAAACCTCGATCAATCTTGCCATCGTCAAGCTTGGCGAAGGTAAAGCCAAGGTGACGTTGTCAGCACGTAGTTCTATCAATTCTGCGCGCGATGCCATGCGTGAGGTCGCAACAGCGGTATTTGAGAATATCGGCGCATCTGTTGCCTGGGGCGATGCCTATCCGGGCTGGAAGCCTGATGCTAACAGCGAAGTTGTCAGCCTGATGAAGGCAGTTCACAAGGACATGTTTGGCAAAGAGCCGGAAATTCGCGTCATTCACGCTGGTCTTGAATGCGGCGTACTGGGATCGAAATACCCGCACTGGGACATGGTATCGTTCGGTCCGACCATCAAACGCGCGCACAGCCCGGATGAATGCGTCCATGTGCCAAGCGTTGCGCGTTTCTGGGACTATCTTCTGGCTGCACTGAAGGCGATCCCGGCTAAGGGATAAGGTCTTAATCGGATTTGATGACGTTGATGCGACTGATCGGGAAGCCGGTCAGTCGCATTTGTTTTCAGCACACCAAGCATCGCGGGCATCAGAACCATTTCCCGGAACCAGTGCGTCAAGGTTCACAAAGCCGTTTTCACCGATGCTGGTTTCGATTTCGATCCAGAATCCCTGACTGTCGCCTGCGACATAGACAGTTTCAAAGCGCGTCAGGCGGCGAATGATGGTGTCATTGACACTTGGACCATCGCGCAGGTTTAAAAGTTCGCGATCGACATAATAGGGTTCGCGTTCTTCGCCAATCAGGTCCTTGACCTGACGGGTGATCTCTGTGCCTTGGCGGGCAACCAGTTCAGGGATGTCACGGGTGACAAATCCCTGACCGGGGCCAAAGGCAATCAGGGCTGCAAAAATTAGCAAAAACAGCGGACTAAGATGGAGTAGGGCATCGAACATGCCCGCACGCTTCCACTCGTCGCGAACGCGCCGTGCGGGTTGTCCGTCATCCAGACGGCGCTGGGTTGCGCGAACCTGTTCGGCAAGGGCAGAGCGGTTCGAACCGATAAAATCAAGCGCCTGCATCAGAACAGCGCGCGCAAGCGGCTTGTTGCCAGACCGTTCAAAGGCATTGGCCTGGGTAAACAGCATTTTGGCGTTGCCTTCCGGCGGGAAAGTGCCGCCGCGCATATTGCCAACAATCGCCTTCCAGGCCGGTAAGAAGCTCTTCCACCCCCAGAAGCCCCGAAGCCAGGTCTTGAAGCTGGCCTTAAGTGCCATACGCTTTGCGCCCTTTGGGGCAAGGTTGGCGGTGATGGTTTCAATGTTGCAGGAATTCAGAAAACCACGCACGACCTTGAATTCCACCTGACGCGGTTGGGCTGATACCACGCCTGTGACCGCGCACTGGATGAAGCCTTGTGCGTTGGGTTCGGTCTTTTTGCCTTTGTGGCGACGCGCGCCGGGATGAATGTTGCTTTTGCGTGCATTGGCCTTGGCCTGCTGTTCGCGGTAGGCCTGATTGGCGCGGGCAAACTTTTCCTCGGCAGTTTCCTTGGCTTTTTCCTGTTTACGTCCTGCGCCGGCAAAGCCCTGTTTCTGGCGGTTCGCATTTTGGGGACCCGCTGCGTTAGGGCCATAAGCGGTCGATGTCGCGTTGCTGGCGGTACCGGACTTTTGGGCTCCCGAGGGCGCATTGCCAGATTGCTTGGGCGGTTTACGCTCGCCAATCAGGATTTCATAAGCTTCGGTAATGTCCTTGAATCTGTCCTCGGAGTCCGGGTCTGTGTTGCGGTCCGGATGAAATTCAAAGGCCAGCTTACGATAGGCCAGTTTGATTTCCTTTGCGCTCGCCCCCGGCGCAATGTTCAGCATGCGATAATAAATGCCGAGGTTATCGGTGTTCATGATGAATGAAAATTCCTGTCAGGCATGCTTGTCAGCGCAGTAATCCAGCAAACGACAATTTTATCGATTGTATTTCGCGGTGCAATCATATGCTGGAAATCTTAACACGTTGTCACTTTTGGCTAATTGCCATATTTTCAGGAATCGCAAGTGCACGCGATGCGAACAAACAGGTAAACGCCTTGAAACTGAAATTTTGGCAACGCAAGTCTGATGCGGATGGTGATGCGCCCGAAAAGGGCGGAGGTTCCGTTGGCGTCGCCCAAGGCGAGGCACCCGAATTCGAAATGCCGCCGGGACATCACCTTGATTTCGGCACGCGGATGCGCGCGAAGTGGGAAGGGTACGACGACCCTGTTGAATACTACCTTCTGCAGCTTGAAATCGATGCCTATGCCGACTGGTTGCGCAAGATGCGCGTCTGGCTTGCCCGTCCGGTCGAGCCGGAGCTGAGTGAACTTGCCCTTGATGACGAAATCGGTCGCTGGCCGCCGGATCGTATCCGGCTTTATGACAAACTGTTTGATCACGGGATCATGATGCCGGGCGGTCATGAATACGCCCTTGAGCTTGCCAAGCCGCTGGCACTTGATGAAACACTCAGTTGTCTTGAAATTGGTGCAAAGCTTGGCGGTGTGGCCCGCTTGCTGGCAGACCGTCTTGGCGTTTGGGTGACGGCGCTGGAGCCGGACGGCGAGCTTGCACTTCTGGGCATGGAGCGATCTGTTCAGGCCGGTGTTCAAAAAAGAGTCCCGGTTCAAACGCTTGACCCGCTTCAGCCGGAGCTTCGCAAGGGCTATTTCAACGTCGTTTACTCTTATGGCGAGCTTTATAAGATCCCGGAAAAGGAAACCTTTCTCAAAGCTTTGGCCGAAACCTTGCGCGATCATGGGCAGCTTCTGGTTACGGATTATGTTTTGACGCGTGACCTTGATGAGGATGAGTTGGCAAATTGGGCCAAGCTTGAAGGCGAAGAGCTGTTTCCGTGGACAGCACAGGAGTACAAATCCCGTCTTGGTCAGCTGAAATTCGATATCCGTATTGCCAAGGATGAGTCGGAAACGCATCTGAAGCATATCAAACTGGCCTGGATGACGATGCTTTCAGACATCCAGAAAGCCGGTCTGGACCCCGACATCATGGATTATCTGGAGCCAGAGATGGAAATGTGGATGAATCGCGTAAAAATGCTTGAAAATGGCAGCCTGGCCTTTTATCGGTTCTACGCAACGATCAACTGAGTGCTCAGGTTTAAGATCCTGAGCCGAGACTGCTGCTGGCGACGCAGAGGGGATTTGTTCCACTTTCTGTCGCCGCAACCTGTTTTAGGTGTTGACAGGGGCATGTCGTACTTCTATTTTCCGGCTTCCTCGAAGGGGCCAAGTTTCTAAGGTTTAAGATTATGAAGATCCGGAACTCATTGAAATCCGCGAAGCTGCGGGAAAAAGGCTGCCGTATCGTGCGCCGCCGTGGCCGCGTATACGTGATCAATAAAAAGAACCCGCGTTTCAAGGCGCGCCAGGGTTAATTCCCGGTACCTTGTTCTAAGGTTTTACAAAACGCCGCATCGGTTTATCCAATGCGGCGTTTTGTTGTTTGTATTCCTGGAATGATGAAGGGGGCAGCAAATGCCCCCTTTGTTTATTTGTCGGGCCGGGTTGTAAACAGCTCTGTCGTGGTATGACGTCCGCGCAAAAGCACATCGCCTGCCTTGGCAACACGATCAGGATCAGCCAGCAGGTTGCGGGTTGTCTCCGAGATCAGGATTTGTGTTCCGAGAACCTTGTTTTCCTGTTCAAGGCGAGACGCCGTATTGACGGCATCCCCGTGTACAGTGAATGACAGACGGGCTTTTGCGCCGACATTCCCGGCAACCATCGGGCCGGTATTCACACCACAGCGAACCTTTAACTCAAGCCCCTCGAACTTGCGCTTCTCAACTTCGCTTTGCAGGGCAATGGCGCTATCGACAGCGGCATCTGCGTGGTTTTTTAGATCATCAAACACGTTATAGACCGCAAGGATCGCATCGCCCTGAAACTGGGTGATGATGCCGCCATGGCGTTCGATGATCTGCGTCGCACAGTCGAAATAGTCATTAAGCATCGCAATGATCTGTTTCGGATCAAGGCTTTCGCACATCGAAGTAAAGCCGACGATATCGACAAAAAGCACGGTGGCTTCGGAGGTTTGTGGCGGCAGGACGCCGGAATCATTTCCCGATGCCAACAGCTTTTTGGCAATCGATTGCGGAACGAACTTACCAAACAGGCTGGTAATGCGTTCACGATCATGTACCGCCATCATCATGTGATTGAATGATCGCGCGGCGTCGTCATATTCGCGAATGCGGCTGCCTTTAAGTTGCGGCACATCGATCGATGCGATGTCTTCGTCTTCAAAGGCGCGCGCAGCACTGGCAAACCGGCGGATCGGCTTGGTGAAGTGTCGCGACAGGACGATGGCAACGATCACCGACAAGATAAAGACAGCACCCCCAAGAACAGAGGCCAGAACCAGTCTGTCCCATTCATCGTCAAACAATTCCTGGTCAAAATACATGCCGATTACGACCGGTGAAATTGGTGCGGTTTGAACCTGGCGCGTGACGATCAGGTGATAGCGGTCATTGTACTCAAGCCCCGAAAGGCGAATGCCGCTGTTGTGGCGTTCGTCATCGGGATCAAGCCGGATGCTCTCGGATTTTCCGATATTGGCAAGAACCGGGTCGCCAATGTCATGAATGGTGGGCAGGGGAATCGGGCTGCGTGCGATGTTATCGCCATTGACCAGCTCGGTTGTTGTTTTTTCCCCCCAGTTTCGCAATCCCGGATGGGCCATGACCCGATTGCCGCCAATCAGGACAAAGGGCGTGCCGGGTAAATCTTCGCGCCCTCGGATCAGGCTTTCTGACAAGTTGGACAGCGACAGATACTGAATGAACGTTCCCAGATACTGTCCGTCATAAAACAGCGGTACCCAGCTTGTCAGGACGGTGCGGTCAAAATAGGGGTCCCAACGGGGATAGCCCGTGCGGTTGCTGATAGGCCCGCGGATATGCGCAAGCTCGGAAAACAGCATGTCGTCTTCGGGCAGGGTTCTTCGAATGTCACTCATGTCTTCGGGATTGAAGCCGATAAATTCACGTTCCCCGGTCACAAGCCCATAGGCCATGACACCCATGTCTGCCGCCGCAAGGGCGCGCATTGTGCTGGTCCAGCCATACTGAAAACTTGGATCAAGTGCGCCACTGGCAACCTGTTCTGCGACCCAGTCAGAACGTTGTTCGACCTCGTCCATGCGTTCGTGCATGGTGCGCTGCACCGATGTCAGGTCAATATCAGCCAGCATCACCCACAGATTGCGGGTGTTTTCATAGGCCGTTCCAAGACCGACATAAAGGGATAGTCCGACGCCAAAGACACTGGTGGCGATAAAACCGGCAAGCAGTACAGAAAGGACTGAATATCTGCGTTTTGATTTCAATCGGTTTTCTTCCAGAAAAGAGGTTTTCCCCAACCCCGCGCCGATCTTAGCGGCGATCGAACTTTGTTGAAAGGATGATTGAGCTTGATGTGCGTTTTATCCCCGACATTTCGCCAATCCGATCAAGCACGCCATCAAGTTCCTCGGGCGTGTTTGCGGCGACCTCGGCAATCAGGTCATATTCGCCTGAAACCGCAAGGCACCGAATGCAGTGCGGGACTTTCTGAAGCGCGCCAACCACGCCTGCCGACTGTTTTTGTTCAAGCTGTATCAGGACTTCTGCCAGCAAGACGGGTTTTGCCACATCGCCAAGCTGAACGGTGTAACCCTTGATAACTTCTGCCTTTTCAAGGCGCTCCAACCTTTCCTGAACAGCGCTGCGTGACAGGCCGACTTCGCGCGCAAGGGCAGCGGTGGGAATGCGGGCATTTTCCTGCAGGCGTGCGATCAGTTGGCGGTCAACTTCATCAATCTGACGTTTCATCGGTTTTACCCATTAAAATGACGGGGTTTTATTGTGTTTTGACAGTATTGCCGGGTTGAAAGCGTTCGTCCAGCGGCGGAACATAATCGGGCAAAAACAAAACATGATCAGGGCAGGTACGACATCGACGGTGAAGGTGTCTGCTCGTTCGGGAGTTAGAGAAAATGAAAAAGATTTTGGTCCTCGGCGCCGGGAAAATTGGTCGCATTGCTGCGGTGATGCTCAATGAAAGTGGCGATTATGCGGTGACGCTGGCCGATGCCAGTGGCGAAATGCTGGAAATCTGTGCCGAAGACAACGCAGCCACCCTGGTAAAAGTAGATGTCACGGATGAGGCCGCACTCACCGATGTCGCCAAAGGGCACGATGCGATCCTGTCGACATGCCCGTTCTACTTGAACGTGGCGATTGCCCGTGTCGCACGCGCTGTTGGGGCATCCTATTTTGACGTTACCGAAGATGTCGAAACCACCCGCGCCATTCGCGAAATTTCCAAGGGTGCGCAATGCGCCTTTGTGCCGCAATGTGGTCTGGCGCCGGGATTTATTTCCATCGCAGCACATGACTTGTTCAAGCGATTTGATCATGTAAACAAGCTTCGTTTGCGTGTCGGGGCTTTGCCACAAAATCCGACCAACCGTTTGAAATATAACCTGACCTGGTCGACTGACGGGCTGATCAACGAGTATCTGAACCCGTGTGAAGCGATCCTGAATGGCAAACGGGTCGAAGTGCTGCCCCTCGAAGGCTATGAGCGCTTTACCATCGACGGTACGGAGTATGAGGCCTTCAATACATCGGGTGGCGTGGGCGCGCTGTGTGACATGCTTGAAGGCAAGGTTGATAACCTTGACTACAAGACCGTGCGGTATCCGGGGCATCAGGAAATTCTTAAAATCCTGATCGAGGACCTCCGACTTGGGGAACGTCCGGAGATGATGAAGGAAATCTTCGAAAATGCCCTGCCAGTCACCAAGCAGGACGTGATCGTGATCTTTGCCGATGCTGTCGGCACGCGGCGCGGGGAACTTTGTGAAGAGAGCTTTATTCGCAAGGTCCATGGCACGCGCGTTGGTGATATGGACTGGTCGGCAATCCAGATTACGACATCGGCCGGATTGTGTGCCGTGATGGATATGGTTCTGACCGGTAAGTTGCCTGCAACCGGTTACGTGCGACAAGAAGAAGTCAGGCTGGAAGATTTTCTGGCAAACCGGTTTGGTCGATATTACAGCCACGCTGGTTGAGTATTCCCAACGACCCGTATTTGATATTTTGTACTGAAACCCTTCGGAGGTAATTCCGGAGGGTTTCTTTATTTTTCAATGCCGTATCTGGGGAAGTTTTCCTGATATCTCAGAAAAAGGTGTTCTTACAATCGGTTAGAGAAGCGATGACTTCGCCCTCATGAATTGTTTTGAAAAATTCCATCAAGGACGTGGTTTGTTAACGGTTGGACCTTATGGTGGGACGAAATCTGCTTTCTCTTGGGTAATAGGTATTCCTTGTCTGATTTTGCCGACATCTACCGTTCTGCATTGAACCTGTATGAGGCAGGCCGATACGCAGAGGCAGAAGAATCCTGTCAGCGAATGATCCGATCATTCCCACAGGCCGCAGAGGCAATGCATCTGGCCGGTCTCGTTGCGATGCGCCACGGTAATCAGTCCCTGGCCGCAGAGCGTATGGGGCGCGCCGCCATTGCCGATGCCAATAGTGCAGAAATTCAGCATGATCATGCGCAGGCCCTTAAGGCCATCGGCAAATTGCGCGACGCCGTTGGTGCGTTCAAGCGGGCCATTCGTCTGTGCCCGGATGCCCCGGCACTTTATTGCAATATCGCCAATACCTATCGCCAGCTTGATGAACTTGAAGACGCGCGGGAAAATTATGAACGCGCGCTCGAACTGGCCCCGGATGTCGCCGAAATTCATGCCAATTATGCCGCCTGCCAATATGCGATGGGCGATATCGAAGGCGCTGAGACGTCTTGTTTGACCGCGCTTAAGATGCGTGACGACATCGTCAATGCATTGGTTCTGATCGGCCAAATCCGCCTGGATCAGGGCCGCACAGTTTCCGCAAGCGAGCCGTTGCGCCGTGCGTTGTCTCTTGAACCCGGACATCCGCGCGCATTGACCGCCTATGGCGATGCACTTTTCCAACTGGGTCGGTTTGCCGGTGCGCAACATTGCCTTCGGCAGGTTCTGGCTCTTGATCCGGATGACGCCAAGGCACGCAGGACGCTTGCATTGCTTAATTTGCGCGTCGGCCAGGGGCTTGAGGCGATTGGGGCGCTTGAGCCGCTATTGGCCCACAGTCCGGAAGATCCGCAATTACTGTTGATGATGGGCGAGGCGCTTAGCCTTGTTGGCCGTCATGGCGAGGCCGTTGAACAGTTTGGCGCAGCCATCGGGGCCGGCGGTGGGGATGACGCGGTTTTCCGTCTTGCCGTCGAGCTGGCCGAAGAAGGCGACACTGGCTCTGCGCAATCGGTCCTGCAAAGCGGGATAGATCGCAAAATTGCCGCGGGCGAGAATACCGCGCTGTTCCGCACAGCACGCCGTTTGTTGTTTGCCCCCGTGCCGACCGATCTTGCCGCCCAGAATGATGAAGTCGTGCGTGATCTTCTTGATGATACGCTTGATGAAGACGCACTTGAGCCGGATCTTGAATTTGTTGGTTCTGACCGGATCGATCCCATTGTCCTGACCCGCTTCCCACCTGTGTGGCGCGCCGCATTGCGCCCGGAAGGGGACAAGCAGTTACGTGCGGTTGGCCATTACTGGGAACGTCTGGTGTCAGGTTATGATGTGCCGGAAGTCAGTGCATCGGCCACACGGCTCGGTGGGAAAATCCGCATCGGCATCGTTTCGGCCAATATGTGTGATAATGGCGTCGGGCGTTGGATCGAAGGCCTTGCCGAGGCGATTGATCGCGACCGGTTTGATGTGACAATCATCCGTCCGCCAACCGGCGAGGACGATATTACCGCACGCATTGACGAACATGCCGACCTTGTCGTGCCATTGCCGCTTGATCCGTTGCATTCGGCACGGGTGATTGCAGGGCTTGGTCTTGATGTTCTGCATTATGTCGATCCGCAGGCGGATGCCTATACGATGTTGCTGGCAAGCTGGCGTTTGGCGCCGCTTCAGATTTCAGGTGGCGGGATTGCCGCGACCAGTGGTCTTTCCAACATTGATTACCATCTGATCGCCGAGGATTGGGAAACAGCTGGCGGTGAAAAGCGGTTCAGCGAGACGCTGGTGCGGCTACCGGGCTTGTTTGTGAATGCTACACCGCCCGAACCTGTCGAGATGTCGACAACGGAGTTGCAGCGGCGCTGGCGATTGGCGCAGGACCGCAATACCTATTTGTGCCCGCAGCCGCTTGATGTTCTGACGGCCGAATTTGATCCGCTGATTGCCGAAATCTTGCGGCTGGATGAAACCGCAGAGCTTTTGCTGATTGCGCCAGAACGCGATAGCTGGGATGCAGCATGGGGGCGCCGGTTTGCCATCAATCATGCGGATGTTGCCGGTCGGATGCGGTTTGTGAATGTGCGCAACCGGGCCGATTTGTTGTCGCTTTTGTGTGCTGTGGATGTCGTGCTTGAAAGTCCGGCATGGAATGATGCGATGTTGGCCTTTGATTGTCTGGGGCTTGGTGTGCCGCTTGTTACATTGCCGGGCAACGCCGCACGATCACGCAGAAGCCATACCTGTTATCGCCAGATATCGGTCTTTGATTGCGTTGCCTATCATTCGGCCGATTTCGTCGACACGGCCCTGACGCTTGCGACTGATAAACGCCGTCGCTCGGTCGTTTCGCACGCCATCAAGAGCCGGTCGCACATTCTGTTTGGCCAGAAATCGTCCTTTGATGCCTATATGCAGTTTCTTGACCGATCAATCGCACTGCCAGCCGATAAAGTGATTTAATTTCCGATAGATAACCTTGAAACTACCCAATCGACTCACAAATTCTAAGATGATGTTTGTATATGGCAGTGATGCCAGACCCGGTTGAGGTAGTTTTATGGCCTTGCGTTTTTCCAAGGGGCAGATCGTCCGTCTGACTGTCGCCTTGGCTATTGTCGTTATTGCGATCTGGCAACTCGCACCACTTACCGTTTCTGATATTCGCCCGAACGGCGTTGTGAATGCCAAATTGGTGACCATTCAGGCCCCGATCAGTGGTCAGCTTGTTCGCGCAATCCCCGATGTCGGAGAGCCCGTTTCGGCCGGGTCGATTGTGACAAGAATAACCGATGACACCGAACCCCAGGCGCTGCTTGCCCAGCTTGATGGTGAATACCAACTCCTGCGGTCGCGAAAAACGGCGTTGGTCGAAAAGCTGTCGACCCTGAATGGCCTGCGCCGCGAACTGGGCGAGCGCGTCCGTGAAATGGTGACCGGCTCAATGGAAAGCCTGCATTACAAAATGCTTGAGGCAGCGGCCCGTCAGAAAGGCTGGATGTCGGTCGTCAAGGAACGTGATCTGAGCCTTGCACGGCAGAAAACCCTGTTGGCTGATGGCCATGTCGCCAAGGCGCGCGTGGAAGAAGCAGAAAGCCTGCTTGAACAAGCACAGCAAGAGGTAGAGCGCGCACGTGCCGATGAAGAACGTTACCGCAAGGAATCCGGGGCGCTTGAAAAAGGTGTCTTTGTCGGGGACGGGCAAAATGATGTGCCATATTCCCAGCAGCGTCTTGACGAAGTCGTTCTTGCGATTGCCGATCTGAATGTGCAACTGACCGAAACCAACGGGCGCATGGCATCACTTGAAAAGCAGTTGCGTGATGAAAGCGCGCGTGCGGGGCGTCGCGAATCCATGCTGGTGCGCAGCCCGATTGACGGGCTGATATGGCGGCGCATGGCAACAGAACTTGCGACGGTTACCAAAAACAATGACTTGGCAAAAATTCTGGATTGTTCGGACATTCGCATCGAAGTGCCGGTCGATGAAAGCCTGTCTGATCGGATGGAAATCGGGGCGGTTGTTTCAGTTCGCCTGCAAGGATCACCCGAAACGTTTGAAGGGATCATCAGCGGCGTGATCGGTACCCGCGCAGTATCGCCGGAACTTGAATATGCAGCCTTGCCGCCGTTGCTTAAGAAGGATGAAGTCCTTCTGGTCGTCAACATTCCCGATTCCGGCTTTGAAGATCGCCCGGAGACCTTCTGTAATGTTGGTCGTCGCGCCGAGGTCAGCATTCCAAGCCGACTTCATAGCTGGTTTGGCGAGAGCGACCCGTCATAATGAACGCGATGGCGCAATTCGCACCGCTGGCACTTGTTGTCGGTGTCATGATGCTGGCGTCACCCTTTCTGCGTCGTGACCGGTTATGGGCGCGTTGGCTGGTTGTGTTTTTCCTGATCGCGCTGATTGCGCGGTATTTGCCGTGGCGGATCAGCGAAACAGTCTTGCCAGCCGATCTCACCACGTTTCAGGGCTGGTGGATTGTTTTCCTGTTTGCGATCGAAATCGTGTTTCTGTGTGACATGCTGCGTCAGTCGCTTATTCACTGCAAAATCGTTGATCGCAGTGCCGAAGCCGATCAGGCCTATGCCAGACTGTCCGCCCGGCCAGTCGAAAGCTGGCCAAGCGTCGATGTCTTCATTCCGAGTTACAACGAACCGCTTGATGTGCTTGAACGCAGTATTGTTGGCGCGTTGGCGATTGATTACCCGAACAAAACCGTCTGGGTGCTCGATGACGGCAAGCGGGACTGGCTGCGTGATTTTTGCAAGGAAAAGGGGGCCAAGTACCTAACACGCAAGGACGGAACCCATGCCAAGGCCGGTAATGTTAATAACGGGCTGGCACATTCCAGTGGTGACCTGGTTTGTATTTTCGATGCAGATTTCGTGGCCTATCGCCACTTCCTGAAACGCGTGGTCGGGTTTTTCGAAGACCCGACAATTGGTATCGTCCAGACGCCACAGCATTTCTTCAACAAGGACCCGATGCAGCGCAATCTTTGGATTGCGGATCGGTGGCCGGATGAGCAAAGGCTGTTCTTTGATCATATTGCGCCGTCCGTTGATGCATGGGATTCAATGTTTTGTTGTGGATCTTGCATGGTCATGCGGCGCAAGGCGCTTGATGCCATCGGTGGTGTGCCAACCGCATCCATCACCGAAGATATCCTGACCTCGCTTGAGATGCTGCGCGAAGGCTATCGCACCCGTTACCTCAATGAAAAACTGTCCATCGGTCTTGCGGCCGAGAGCCTTCTTGCATTCCACACCCAGCGTGAACGCTGGTGTCAGGGCGGTATCCAAACATTGTTTTTAAAGGCGGGGCCGTTGGGGCCGGGGCTTTCGCTTTGGCAGCGGATTTTGCTGTTTCCGATCTATTGGGTGTTTCATATCCCGGCGCGCTTGCTGGTGATCATGATCCCGATCTTTTATTTCTGGTTTGGCCTGCAACCGCTTGAAAATGCCCGAAGTTGGGAAATTTTCTATTGGCAATTGCCGGTTTTGATCGGCGGCTGGGCAACGGCGATGTGGCACAATGGCAGGCAAGCCTATCCTATCGTCAATGAAGGGCCCGCAGTGCTGGTATCGCTCAGGCTGTTTCCAATTGTTGTGTCATCTTTGATCCGGCCATTCGGGCGCCCGTTCAAGGTGACACCCAAGGGATCCCAGTCCGGGGTGGGGAACTCCAGGACTGAGGCAATCATTCTGGGCGTGCTGTTCGTTTTGACGATTGGCGGGTTCTTTTACAACATCAACACAGACATCCGGATCATCGATAACGCCGACTTTCTGCTTGTTGGGGGATTATGGGCTGCGATCAATTCTCTGACATTGCTTGTTGCGATTTTGATTTGCTTTGAAAGTCCGGTGCAGCGCCAACAGGAACGGTTCCCGACCAGCTTGCGGGCAAGGATTACGGGCAACAGTGACGATGACCCGCTAGATATGACGATCACCGATATGTCGTTGGGCGGCGCACGCGCGATGTGCCCTGCAACGGATATTGATCGCGACAGGTTCCCGAAGGGGGCATTAATCAAGCTGGATGCCGAAGAACTGCCGCCACTGGACGCCAAACTGGCGCGTGTCTTTGTCAATGATCAGAAACAGCTCGTCCTGACACTCGACTTCACGCCGGAGCCCGCCGGCGAGGTACGTGATGCGCTGATCCGTGTGCTTTACACAACCGGGATCGATAACGCATCAAAACCGGCAGGCAGTTTTGCGCTTTGGGGCGCGTTGTTGCGCCGGATTTTCGGACGTGGACCTGTCAAAAGCTAGGACGCCAACGACGGGTTGATGTTAGCTCAACGCGTCAATGTCGGCTTCGGAAAGGGCCGCTGGCACAATGGTTAATGGCAGGCGCAATTGACCGACGGTATCGCTTTTGGTCAATGCCGTGATCAGCGGGCCGGGGCCCTCACTTGTCGTGCCTGCGGCAAGGACCAGAATGGAAATCTGTTCTTCTTCGTCAAGAAGGTTCAGCAATTCGTCCTTGAGACGTCCTTCGCGGATGAACAGAAGCGGCATGCTACCGGTTTGTTCATGGACATAGGCCGCAAGTTCGTTCACACGGGATTCTGCCTCGTCACGGGCCTCTTCCTTCATCAGATCGCCAACCGCCATCCAGTGCTGGAACTCGGCCGGTTCAATGACGCTGAGAAGGGCGACACGACCGCCGGTATGTTGTGCGCGACGGCATGCATAACGCAATGCCTTGGTCATCTCATCGCTGTCATCCACGACAACAAGAAATGTCCTGTTCGAAGTCGCACGAAGTTCCTGATCGGCATCAAAAGAAGGCATATGGGTTCTCTGAACAGTTGCACTCAACCGCTGCGACACTGAACAGATGTGGGACTGTTGTTACGAGCGGACAGTCAAATTGTGCCGCAACTCAATGCCGGTTTCCAAGTGATTTTTGGTAATAGCGACAAAGATTTATGCGTTGCGTTATTGATTGAGATAATGCTGCGGTTGCGAAGTCGCAAGGACCGTTAATGCTCGTTTTGAGGGTGAGCAGGCCCGCACGCTGTTAGCGTTTGCGGAATACGACACTGGCAATCCAGCCCGCAACCACGGCAATGATCACGGCGATGATGCCATAAAGGGCCGAGTAGCGATGGGCGAATTCATAGACCTCGGCACTAATGCCGGTTTTTGAAACAACCAGTGGTGTGGTTTTTACACTGGCAACACGGCCATCCCGGATCAGATACACATTGATGGTGTAGGTTCCCGTCGGGGTATTGGCCGGAAAATGGATATCCGTTCGAAACAGCTGATTGGACAGAAAACTGATCTTGGCCGGGCGTTCCCCAAACAGACCAGCACCTTGCATATTGCGCACCAGCGCTTCGCGATAGACTTTCTGATCATCATCGCTCAGCTTGCTTTCGCCGATAAAACGCTGGTTTTGAAGGCCAATGCGGTAATCGAGCAAGACTTCCGGGGATGCAATGATGTCCATGGGGCGGTTTGATGCGCTGGCATAATAGGCTGGCACGTTCTTATAGCGCGCGCTTTCGCTGTTAACCCAAATGCCGACTTTACGCTCTTTTTTTCGGACCACCATGTCCTGGTCCGGGCCGCGTACCGTGACGACGACGTCACCTTCTTCCTCGACCGCGCCAAACAACAATACGTTGGTGCCGGTAAAGCCAGTGGTGATGGCGACAAGATGGTTCGACAAATCGACGACCAGCGGATCAGCCGATGCCTTTTTGGGGCCAGCCCCGATGGTCAAGAACGGCAGCGCTAGGGCAATCATAAAAGCGACCCGAATGGCTAAGGGTACTGTCATCACAGATCCCCCGGCATGACGGAATAAAGGTCGCTTGGCGTAATCACCAGATCAAACAGAAGCTTCAGGCAGACCGACAAAACCAAAAGGCCAAGCAGGGCGCGAAGATGCTCTGCCTTGAGGCGGGAGCCAAACTGCGCACCAAACTGTGCGCCGATTACGCCGCCAATCAGCAACAGGATGGCAAGGGCGACGTCAACCGTCTGGGTTTGCACTGATTGCAGGAAGGTGACGTTGGCCGTGACAAATATGATCTGAAACAGCGATGTGCCAATGACAACGCCGGTCGGCATGCCCAACAGATAGATCATGGCCGGCACCATCACAAAGCCGCCACCAACACCCATCAATGCGGTCAGCATGCCGACAAAGAAGCCAACGGCAAGCGGCAACAGAGCGCTGATATAAAGCCCGGAGCGATAAAACCGCATCTTCAAGGGCAGGCCGTGGATAAAGCTGTGTTGATGTTTCTTGGATCGGCGGATTTGGCCGCCACGACGCCGGGTACGGAAAATGGCGCGCGTGGCTTCAAACAGCATCATGCCGCCAATGATACCAAGGAAGATCACGTAACAGAGGGAAATGACCAGATCGATCTGACCAAGTGACCGCAACCAGGCAAACACCCAGACACCGACGGTCGACCCGACAATACCGCCTGCCAGAAGAACCAGACCCATTTTAAGGTCGACATTGCCGCGCTTCCAGTGGGCGAACACACCCGACACAGAAGATGCCACAATCTGGTTCGCAGCAGTTGCCACGGATACGGCTGGGGGAATACCATAGAAAATCAAAAGCGGCGTAATTAGGAAGCCGCCGCCAACGCCAAAAAGACCCGACAAGAAGCCGACCCCGCCGCCCAGTCCCAAGATCAGAAATATATTTACCGATATCTCGGCAATCGGGAGATAGATTTGCATCGCGGGCGGGCTAACAGCGTTTGATTGATTGTTGTGGTTCAGTCTAACATATTGTGCAAATGCAACAATCGCCAATTGCCGCTATATCGGACCGGTTTCGTATTTTTTATAAGGTTTCTTATGTCGACATCTTCAAGTGGTCCCCATGATGCAATTCTCGACGCGCGCGGACTGATGTGCCCGATGCCCGTTCTGAAGGCAAAAAAAGCACTGCGCGACGTCAAGGATGGCGGAATTCTGCAAGTCCTTGCGACCGATCCCGGTTCTGTCGCCGATATGAAAGCCTTTTGCGAGATGACCGGCAATCGCCTGATTTCGTCTGAACAGGACGAAGATGTTTTTATCTATCACATTGAAAAATCCGGTACCTGACACCGGGTTTTAAAGCGCCCCACACGATGAAAGTTCCCTGAATGTCGCCAACCCCACCTAATCTGACTTGGCTGGATTGTGATTTTGATGATCTGTCCGCGCGCCACGTGCACAGCCTTTTAAAGCTTCGCCAGCAGATTTTCATTATCGAGCAGACCTGCATATTTCCCGACATAGACGGGCTTGATCCACGATGCAGACATATTGTCGCCTATGAAGGTGACGATGTTCTGGCTGCGGCCCGGATTGTGGCACCGGGTATTGATCCCGACCATGCAGAACAAGGTGACCGTCCTGCGATTGGCCGCGTTGTCACCAGCGATCGTTTACGCGGTCAGGGCATTGGCCGCGAAGTGATGCGTCGTGCAATTGAGGTTTGTGAAAAGCAGTTTGCAGGCAAACCGATTTATCTTAACGGGCAGCTATATCTACGAGGTTTTTATGAAAGCCTCGGCTTCGTTCAATTCGGTGATGAATATGACGAAGACGGTATCGCCCATATCAGCATGGAACGCCCGGCGAACCTGAAATAGCTCCGACAGGGAAGATCAATAGCGGTGCACTTTAGCGTGCGCCGCTTGTCGCCATGCCGGTGAAGAATTCAAGCTGCCAATTCATGTCATCCTCGCTTAGCGGATATTGATTGCCGCTGCGGGGATTAAGTGTCTGGCTGGGTGGAACATGACCGAGCTTGACCTGAATTTTCACAGCAAGATCGGCTGGAAGGCCAGCCTTCCATGCCAAGGATACAACGCCTTTTGCCGAATGGGTGTTAAGCACCTTTGATACGGCGTCGGGCGAAATTCCGGCCAGAACTGCCAGCGATGCGCGGGCGAATTTGACATCGTTTGCGGCCAGCGCCTTTGCCACTTCCTGATCGGTCAGCTTTTTCTTGGCATGCATGGCAAGTGCCTTTTCAAAGGCAGGTTCGCCTTCTTCTTCGTCGCCGTCTTCTGCGACCACGCCTTTTTTGTCAGACTTCGGTTCCGCCTTGTCCGACGGTTTGGCCTTGTCCTTGTCAGCCTTGATCTTTTTCGCATCGGTCGCAACGTCGTCGCGCTTCTCGAATTCGCCAGATGCGATACGGCGCTGAACGACTTCGCGGACCGCATCAAGCTGGTCTTTTTTCAGGTCTTTACGCCGTTCCAGCACACTGATCAGGTTTTCGGCGACAAAACGTGCCAGCTTTCCGGCCGCAGTCGGTGTCAGGGTTGGGCGTTTGACAAGCGGTTCGTGCCATTCCGGATAATCCGGTGCGCGATCAATCAGTTGATCAAGCGTTTCTTCGCGGATCTGTGCAGACTTGTTGCCAAGCAGATGGGAAATCGCATCCTTGTCACTGCTTGCAGCAATGGCATCGGCAAGCTTTTCACCAACGTTTCTGCGACGCGACACAAAGCTGAGCGCACCACGACCAGAGCTGCCTTCAATGATTTCAAGCAGATCGTCCTCGGTCAGGACCGGCGAATATTGCAAGACCGGGCCGGAAACGACACTTTCGGCGTCGCGTGCAAGCTGCTGAATGATTGGCTGCGGTGCGTCGGCAATGTCTTTGAGGGTTTCAGAGATCACTTGGCGGACGTGAACAGCCTGGTCACGCACAAGCTTGTCGAGCGCCTCGTAAGTCATGCGGCGCAGTTTATCCGTTTCGTGGGCGGTCAGGCCGGCAGAAAGATGCGCGATCTTCTCGGCAAGACTGCCACGGACACTGTCATCGCTGTCATCGGTCAGGAGGACATCGGCCTGAACCGGCGTTGCCTGGTTGGCTGCAATGTGACGACGAACGGAAGAATCGTGGTCAGTGGCAAGGAAATAAAGGATTTCGGGCCGTGTATCATGGCGTTGTGCCAGTTTGCCGCGAACATCTGCATCCGGGCTTGCCGCCATTTCCTTGGCTTCGTCATAGGTGATCGGCGTTTCGCTTCGCTTGGTAAATACCCGCTGCAAAAATCCCTTCATCGGGCATTCCTCCTAAACTTCGATTTTTGCCGGGTCTTTTGACCCCGGCGCGGCAGCGATACCAAAACGGCCTTTGCCAAGTTTCTTGACCTGATACATGGTCTGATCTGCGCGTTGCACAAGTTGTTCAAGCGTTTCTTTTGAATCAGGTTCGTGAACCGCAATACCTACGGAAATGCCCAGCGGATGTTCGGCATCCCCGGAATATTTTCCAAGAACGGCACTTTCCTTCATCAGGGTCTTGGCGCGGGCCGACGCGGCAGGAATATCAGCACCTTCCAACCACAGAACAAATTCGTCGCCACCAAGACGGGCTACAAGATCAGAAGGGCGCACATTATCAAGTAACACTTGCGTTAACGTAAGAATGGCGTCGTCGCCAGCCTGATGGCCATGGATATCATTGACCAGTTTGAAGTTGTCCATATCGACATACATCAAAGCCGCAGGCGCATTTTCACGTCGCAGGCGACTGTGGCGACGTTTGAGTTCCTCAAAGAACGCGCGGCGGTTCAGAAGCCCGGTCATTCCATCAGTGCGGGAAAGCGTCAGGATGCGTTCATGCTGGATGGCCTGTTCAATGGCGATACCGACCTGATCGGCAACCTCGGTCATGATGGCGCGTTCGCCGTCGGTTGGTTCCGGGTGATCCGCATCAAACATAAAGATTACAGCGCCATTGTTGCGCTGATGATAATGGCAGCTAAGGCCAATGAGCCGGTAGTTCCCGACATGGGCATCAAACGTTTCATTCGTTTTCTGCATCTGGTGAAGCGCCTGATGGGCGATCTCGTTGGCCGCCTTGTCTGCATCGCCAGCGGTCAGTTCAAGGTCGCCGGTTTCATCATTGCGTTTGAAGATAACGCAATGGGAACAGGCCAATGCACGCGTGCTGGCCTCGGACGCGCCCTTAAGGACCAAAAGGGGATCAATTTCATCACGCATGGTGCGTACGATATAGGTCATCAGACGATCACGATTTCGGGCGGTTGCGACTTCGCTTTCGCGGCGGCGTTGTTCGGTAATGTCGTGGGCAAGACCACGTGTGCCGATCCAGACGCCTTCGCGCGAATAGACGGGCGTCGATGAAACCGAAAGACACGCGTCGCGTCCGTTCGAACGCCGGAACCAAACCGGGACATCACGCACGGCCTTCTGGCTGCGAAATACGTGTTCGCTGTCCTGATCGGCAGTATCAAGCAGGAATTTCCCCGGGAAACGTCCGACGATGTCATCAGCACGGTATCCAAGTGCCCCGCGCGGCGAGACAAAGATGAATTTGCCTGTTTCATCCGTTTCCCAGGCAAAGGCGGATGAAACTTCCACAATGTCGCGATAGCGCTGGCGTGAGTCGATCAGGGCTTCACGCAAGTTCCGGTCCATGCTGACATCCCGCGGCAGGATCATGACCTCGTTCTTCGTGGTTGGAAGGGCAGTTAGCTCCAATGTTGCGGTACCGCGCTGGACTTCAAATGTCATTAGTTCAACCACACCGCCCGGTGTGGTCAGGGCGCGTCGGATCAGTTGATAGATTTCCGGGAACAGGCCGTCACGAATACCATTGGCAAAGCCAACAGCATTTTTGTTGGCAAATAGCGGCACACCCTTTGCGTCCATCACGATGACGGGGGCCTCGGCCTCGGCCATGACTTTGGGGTCAAGGGTAAACACGTCGGCGTCGTAGTTTGTCAGATCGTCTGCAAAGTTTGTATTCTGGTTTTGCGGATCCACCGGATGACGGGAAGTCATGCGCGTCCTCCTGTTGTGGTCGACGCGTTCTGATCGTCGGTGTCGGCACTGCTATTTGAGCTGGCGAGATTGGTCTTGTGATAATCGTCTTCGCTGCCAATCGTGATTGGCGGCCCCAGATGATAGCCTTGACCATAGTCGATACCCAGATCACATACCAGTTCGTAACTGGCCTGATCGTGGATCATTTCGGCGATTGTATGAATATCAAGATCGCGACAAAGCAGGGCGGTCGCCTTAAGAAATGCCCGCCCTTTGGGATTGGCAAGCGCTGTTCTCATTGCTCCGCCATCAAACTTGATAATGTCGACATCAAGTGCACTCAGATATTCGAAATTGGCTGCCCCGGCACCAAAGTCATCAAGACAGATGGCATGACCACGGGCGCGCAGCATCTGCAACCCGTTATTCACATCGGTCAATCCACGAATACGCGACGTTTCGGTCACTTCGAAAAGGACTTGTTCCGATGGGATGTCATATTCGCCAAGCAATTCGATCAGGGCTGGCATGAAACCGGCCTGTTCAAGCGAATGGCCGGAAAGATTGACGGCAACCGGATAGGGGATGCTGTCAGGATTGTCGCGCAGGTGATCAAGAACCTTGCTGCACATTGCCAGATCAAACTCGGTAATCAGACCGGTTCCCTCGGCAAAATGAATGATCTGGTCAACAGCCAACGTGCTGTCGCCGATGTTAAAGCGCGCCAATGCTTCGAAATGATGCATTTCCCGATTGCCAAGATGGACAATCGGCTGCAATGCAACGGAAAAGGACCCGTTTTCCACAATCTCGCGGAAGGCACGCACGGACTTCAGTGTTTCGTTGATCAGGTGCGGCAGGCTTGCCGAAAGGCGGGCGGCGGTGACGTCATTCTGTGCCTTGCGCTGCATCCGGTTTAGCGCATAGGCAACTGCCCGTGTCAGGTTGGTATCCCGGTCACTTTCGGCATTCTCGGTATCGAAATGATGAATGTTCCGAGCACTTTCATAGTCATTGCCAAACAGGTCTGCTGTTTTGGACTTTTTGGTATTTTTGCCGTTAACGCCCGAGGTGTTGGTTAACGACATCAATCCGCTGATATTCTCGGCCGAGGTGGTTTTATCGATTTCCTCAAGGTCAGCGCGCAGCGCACTGGCATAGGCCACGATACGGCGTTCGAGCTCGATCATCGGTTCGTCAACCGGATGAATTTTGTGCGGTCGTCGTGACTGTTCCTGATCCTTAACCACACTGGCATTGAACTGCTTTGCGCCAATTCCGATAAGGCGCGCCAATTCATTGGTTGCGGCCGTTTCAGCCTGGGAGCGCGAAGCCGCCAGGTTTTCGAGCACGACCAAGGCTTCGTTGTGGTAGTTCATGCTTGAAAGATCGCCAACCGAACCGGTCTGGCTGGTTTCAGCATTCATGTTCTGGCGAATGACGGCATTTTGCAAAATGATACGGTCAATGCCCGATCTGGCGCGGGGACGAATGGCGCGATGGCGGGCAGCGATGTAATAGCGGCTAGAAGGGTCGGCGATCATATAACCGCTGAGTGACAGCGGCACAGCTTCCTGAACCGGTTTGCCATCGGACTCGCAAAGCTGGAAATCAAGATCAAGCTCTTCAAGGCGTTTCAGCCCAGTGCCGCCGTGAAGATAGGCGCGCAGCAAAGGTCGTTCAGACTTAACAACAATTTTCTCGAAGGCTTCGCCGATCAGGCGGTCAGGCGTGCATCCCAGAAGGCTCTCGGTCGCGCCTGCGACAAACAGAATATAGCCGTTCTCATCGACCTCAAGAAGCATGTCAGCCCAGCAGAATGCCATGGCTGCCAGAAGGTCTTGGTCATTCGTTTCCGCCGAGTGGCCGGTGCTGTCTGTCATTTTCGACCCGTCATCGTAAGCCGCCTGTTTGTTTTTCTAAGCCGCAGCTTTGCCTGTCTCTCATAAATAGCGATCTTACAAAGGATATGAAGGATTTGCACTTGATATGGCAAAAAAAACATTCCGGCTTCAAAAGATCGATTTCTGACACGTCGCAAGGGGCTGAGTGTCGATCAATTCTAAGCGAAAGTTTAGGGACGCTGACTTTCACCTCAATGACATCGCAGACATTGAGACTTGATGTTTTTTCGATTGTTCTATCAACTCTGAATTGGGCAGTTATCTGCGCCTTCCACCTTCTGTCCGGGAAACTGCATCATCAGCTTAGTGAGGTCGCTGTGTTAAGCCGAAACATCAACCGCCGCCGATTTATGAAGTCTGTCCTGATGGCAAGCGGGGCTGTCGCTTTTGCATCAAAGTTTGCCGTCAAAAGGGCCCATGCGCTGGAAAATGTTTCTGTGGTTGTGGTCGGTGCAGGTATTGCTGGGCTTGGTGCGGCGAATTTGTTGCGTAAACACGGGGCCACAGTCACCGTGCTTGAGGCAAAGGACCATACCGGTGGTCGCCTTTTGACAGACTGGTCTATGGGCGCACCGTTTGAAGTCGGTGCCGGATGGATCCACGGTCCGTCGTCGGACAACCCGACCAAGCAACTCGCAGATGCGGTTAATGCCCAATATGCCGTCACCGATGATGAGAACGCAGTGTTCTTTGACATCAACGGCTACGAATATGATGAGGATGAGGTCGAGAGAATTGTCGATGCCTGGGAAGGGGTTCTTGAACACATCGACGGTACCTATGAGGTAAATGACCCTCGCAGTCTTTTGAAGGCGATCAAGGACTATCGTCCGGCGTATCTTGATGATCCGGGGATCATGTGGGCGTTTTCTGCCTTTACCGAATTTTCAAAGGGTGGGGCGATCGAAAAATTGTCAGCGCCCCTATTTAACTGGGATGAGGCATTTGACGGTGCGGATGTCGTCGTCACATCCGGCTATGACGAGATTTTAAAACCTCTGAAAGAGGGACTTGATATCAAGCTTTCTCATGTGGTCTCGGCAATTGATTACAGTGCCAATGAGGGAGTGGTGATCACCACCGATCAGGAAACTTTCGAGGCCGACTATTGCATTTGTTCGGTTCCACTAGGTGTTCTGAAAGCCAACAATATCAAGTTTACGCCCGAACTTCCCGGTGGCTATCGCGATTCCATCGAAAATCTCGGCTTTGGCAGTGTGACCAAACTCGCACTGAAGTTCGAGGAGCCGTTCTGGGATATCGAAACCCAGTATTTTGGCATCACAACCGAGCCGAAAGGGCGGTGGAACTATTGGCTGAGCTACCGAACGTTTTCAGATGAGAACATCTTGCTGGGGCTAAGTGTCGGGGATTATGCGCTGACCGCTGATCGTATGACCGATGCGGAGATGGTTGAAGATGCACTCGATGTGCTGCGCACTGTCTGGGAAGATGACGTGACAGAACCGATTGACGTTCTGGCAACCCACTGGGCCACCGACCCATTCACACTTGGCGCATATGCTTTTCCGCGTCCGGGCAACCGAAAATCTGATTTTGACGATCTCGGAGAGCCGATTTCAGATCGACTGATCTTGGCTGGTGAACACACGATCTTTGACTATGCCGGGACAACCCATGGGGCGTACATGACCGGTTTGCGCGCAGCAGAGTATATAATCGACGAGGAAGGTTAGGGGAGGAAAGTCGACAGCCTATCCTGTCTCATCGGATATCAGGCTGCGTTATGATCGGCTTTGCGGGGCTCGGTTGCCTCGCGGCGGCTGTGCTTCTGATCATACATGGCTTCATCTGCTTCGCGGATCAAATCGGCGATATCGCACTTTGCGCCAAAGGATGCGTGCCCGAAGCTTGCCCTGATCGACAGTGCTTTGCCCTGCCATATCAGCGGGAATCGCTCGGTCGCGTTCTGAAGCTGTACAATCCGTTTTGCCGCTGCGGCAGGATCGCTGCCGGTCATCAGGATGGCAAATTCGTCGCCGCCAAAGCGGGCAACAAAATCATCAGACCGGGTGTGCGTGCGCAGGTTTTGGCCAAAGTGCCGAAGGACGGCGTCCCCCGCAGCATGCCCGTGCATGTCATTGATTTGTTTGAAACCATCAAGATCGGCAATGACCAGAATGCCGCGTTCGTTAGTTCGTGACGCGCGCGAGATTGCCTCCCGGGTGCGCTTCATGAAGCCGCGACGGTTATAAAGCCCGGTCAACTCATCGGTTTCGACCATGAGTTCGAGCTGTCTGATGCGATTTTGCTGCTGATCAAGGCGGGTTTGCATGTCACGGGCAAGATCCACCAATGTCGAAAGCGCACTACGTTGTTCGCTTTCGTCTGTTTCTTCGGTCGCGCGATTGTTGATTGCCGTCTGATGCTGAAAATCAGCAGCAAGCTCTATCAACAAATCTATCTGCGACTTTTCCATTGGGCGTCTTGTTCTCAATGACATTGGATACCGAAACCCTTAAAAGGGGTGGAACCATTCTATCTTTCATGGCGTTACAAGAACATTAACGCACATGAAGCGTATTTGTGACGAAGCACTGTCGATCACGCAAAGGAGCACGACGGATGAAGTACCTTTTTGGGGCCGGATTGGCGCGAAAAATCGCTGTTGCGGGCGTGGCTCTGGCGTTGGCAGGGTGTTCGTTCCTGCAAAAAGAGAACTTTACGGTTGGTGGTGAAATCACCGATCAGGGGCAGGAATGCGTTACGTTCCGTGCCGAAGACGGGACGCTTTATGCACTCGCCAACAAGGCAAGCAGGCTGCGCCCGGGCGACAAGGTGCGCATCACCGGCCATCTGGCACTGATGACAACCTGTACCGAGGCAACAACCCTGATCGTTGACAAGATTGTCCTGCTTGCACCCGCTGACTGAGCTTTTGTCTAGCGCGCAGTTGCAAAACAATCCGTGCCGTCAGCCTTAAGCTGGAGGCATTGTTTTTGCGCAGACTCGGAGTCTTCAAATCCTGCAAGCTGCAGCCGGTGGTAGATGCCCTGACTGCCGAGATCGGCGGATACGATTTTTTTGTCGTGCGATTTAGCCAGTTCCGGATAGCGGATACTAAAGCTTGCCCAGTAGGTTTCAGCGGTAAATGTATCGCGAAAGGCGCCAAGCTGTATTCGGAAACCGCTACCGCTGACTGCCGACACAGGCGTTGCTGTTTCAACAAGATCAGATGCCGTCGTGCGTTGCACGGTCACAGCGGGCTGTGTGGTCTGGTTCGCAGGCGAACTTGGTGAAGCCGCCGGGGTAATCCGAGTTTCCGTGGGCTTTGGTGTCCTTTGACGGAGGGGTTGGACCGAACGGATTGGGGGTTTTCCGTTGATCGTCCGTTGATACTGATCTGCCAAAGAGGGGATTTCGATTTCTTCCTCAAGCCGGGTTTCAGTTGGAATTGTTCCGGGTAGGAGGCTTAGCGGCTGATTGCCTGATCGCACACTTGATGCGCGGGCAGGCAAATCCGTCGGGATGATATCGATCCCGGTTGGTCCTGTTTCAGGCGCGAGCGATTGTGCCACTGCACTCAGATTGAAAATCATGACGGCCATCAGTGCTGCAGCAAAAGTGACCGAAAAAGAAAAACCACCCCACATTCCGGCAAAGCCAATCGCCTGCGACAACTGTATCGCAGGGTTTGGATATGCGTGGGGTGGTTTCGCCATTCCTACATCTCCGTGCGCGGGCCATATGCATGGCGTTCGCGCAAAATCAGATCATTGTTGCGCAGGCGTTCCATGGCTTTGCCATAGACGGTGTCTGGCGCATATTGACCATCTGTCCGGTCACCTGTTGCCATTCCGGTCAGAAGCTCAATCGCATCATTGATGTGTTCCACCGTCCAGATGTTGAATTTGCCCTGGCGAATGGCCTGAACGACTTCTTCGCGCAGAACTACGTTTTCCGCATTGGCCGAAGGAATAATCACGCCCTGATCACCGGTAAAACCCTGGTCGGCGCAAATGCGATAGAACCCTTCGATCTTGTGCGAAATACCGCCAACCGGCTGTGCCTGACCAAACTGGTTCATCGACCCCGTGATGCCAACATTCTGGCGCATCGGGATGTTTGAAACAGCGGAAATGATGGCGCAAAGTTCCGCCATTGACGCAGAATCCCCTTCGATCCCGCCATAGTTCTGCTCAAACGTCACGTTACAGGCGAATGAGAGCGGGAAATCCTGCGCAAAGCGTGATTTCAGGAAGCCTTCGATGATCATCACAGACTTTTGCTGCAATGGGCCGGACATATCGACCATGCGTTCGATGTTTAGAACGCCGAGGCTACCGACATAGGACCGTGCCGACACGCGCGCTGGAAGGCCAAAGGCATGATCACCATAATCGAGAACCGTCAGTGCGTTGACCTGACCAACCACGCTGCCAAAACTGTCGATCAGGATTTCTCGCCTTTGAACCCGTTCATGGGATCGGTCTTCAAGGCGTGAATTGCGATGGCGGCGTTCCTCAATCGCACGCCGGACATCTGCGGCACGAATGGTTTCGCGACCTTCGGCCTTGCTAAGTGCTCCGGCCTCGATCGCGACATCTTCGACCCGTTCAATTTGGGCTGTCAGCTTGTCACGTTCACCCGCCCAACGCGCCGCCTGACCAAGCAATTGTCGGATCGCACCATTATCAACCGGGATGCCGGAGCGTGACAGGGCGGATGCCCGCAGAAGCCCGGTATAGATCGAAATGTTGCGACCAGCCGCTGGCATGTCGGCATCAATATCGGCCTTCACGCGGAAATGGTTTCTGAAATCCACATCCAGCGAGAAGAAGGTATAATAAAACTTCGGCGCGCCGACGATAACCACCTTGAGGTCAAGCGGGATCGGGCGCGGTTCCGGTGCGCCTGCGGTCGGCGGGCCGCCCTTGTGGGTTTCCTCGATACGGATTTCACGGTCACGAAGGGCTGCTTTCAAAAAGCCCCAGCATTCTTCGTGTTCCAGAAGGCTCTCTGCGCGCAACACAAGTACGCCGCCATTGGCGCGATGAAGGGCGCCTGGCTTGATCAGGCTGAAATGCGGATGCATGCCGCCCCCCATCGGGCGATACTGAATTTGCCCAAACAGGTTGTCGTAGCTTGGACTCGGTTCAAGCACGACATCGGGGTGGTTATCACGCGAATGATCGATCAGCAGGTTGACGGCATAGCGATCATCGACCGTTTCGGGGATCTTGCCGTCCCCGCTTTCGATGGCGGGTTGGTCGCTGGCTTCCTCGAACGCGTCGATATTGTCGAGAATGTCTTTTTCAAGCGCGTCGAACCATGCCTTAAGGCCGGGGCTTGTGAATTTGTCGCGCAGTTTCTTGATGCGCGGTTTCAGAACAACCTTTGCGGCCCCGCGACGCAAACTATCAAGGGTGTCGGCGATCTGTTCTTCGAGGTCGCGGGTGGAAAGCAGAGTTTTGCGGGCTTCTTCGGCGACTTCCTCAAACGCGTCTTCGGCCTCATTGCGGCGATCCTTTGGGATCTCGTCGAGTGAAACCGGTTCGCCTTCCTCGTTCAGCGCGACAATCATCACGCCTTTTTCGTTTTCCTGAACATCCAGACCGCGTTCACGGGCATACTCACGCAGCGCATCGAACTTTTCGCGAAGCTGAGCACGCGCTTCTTCGGTCTGCGTCTGGGTTTCGGTCAGGTGGGCCGGGGCATTGAAGGCCGAGGCAAAAGCTTCGCGCAGATGCGTGATCAGCGTTTCCATCGCCGCCAGAAGCTTTTGGCCCTGACCAGCTGGAAGGGCATAGGGACGCGGGCGATTGGTGCGCGAAAAATTGTTCAGATAGACCCAATCATCGGGGGCTTCGCGTTCTTCCATGGCCTTGTTGAGGTAATCGAGTGTTGCCGTCATGCGGCCAGCGCGATCAAGGCCAAGAACAAAAATGTTGAAACCGGGTTCGGACATCGAAAGTCCGAATTTAAGAGCCTCTGCCGCGCGGTAATGCGATGAAAAATCAAATATTTTCGGCTGCTGGTCTTTGTGTGGGCTGCGAATACGGAAATGCGGGAAACCGCAATCATCTGCGTCAAGGCGGGAAACTGGCATCTGCTGACTTTCTGCTGCCCAAGATCAAGGTATCAAGCTGGGGAATTTTGCCCCCGCAGCATATCTTGGAAGCAACGCAATCACGCGGTCAAGCGTTGCGTGCGGAAATAATTGAAATGCCAGTAAGAACCGTGACTTCGCCTCAAAATTGCACCGTCATCATGCACAAGAAAAACCTTGCGTTACATGACGACAGAATTGCCAAAATCACTGCTCTGAAGCAGTCGATCGACGATCTGCACGCCGCGGCGCAATCTTTCGGGGGATCGTTCTGCGCCGAAGCACAGGCGCATACCCCTTGGCACGTGGCCAACGGCGAATTGCTGTGCCGCGGTCAAAAGAACACCATTGTTGGCCGCATCCATCACCAGTTCACTGGTGTCGATATGTTCGGGAAGTTCCAGCCAGATGTGATAGTTGGTCGGGTGGAAACGGATATCGTAACCCTTGAGGGTGCCAAGGACGATCGCAAGGCGTTTGGCCGCTTCTTCGCGGTGCCATGCCTCGAACTGGGCAAGGCTGCCATCCATGATCATGCGTGTGACAAGTTCAAGGTTGATGGTTGAAACCATCCAGCAGGTGGACCGGATTGCACTGGCAAGTTTGCCGATCATTTCGCCCGGTGCATGGATATAACCGACACGCAAACCACCACCGATGCTTTTTGATACGCCATCCAGATAAATGCTGCGTTCCGGTGCAAAGCAAGACAGCGGGGGTGGGGCATCGGGATCAAGGAAGTGGTAGATGCCGTCTTCGATCAATGTCAGATCATATTTACGCAGGATTTCGGCAATTTCGATGCGGCGCTTCTGGCTCATGGTGCTGCACAGCGGGTTGTGCAGCGTCGGCATCAGATAAATCGCGCGCGGGCTTTGTGTGCGACACATGTTTTCCAGCGCGTCAGGCATGATGCCGTCGTCGTCCATGGCCACACCGCGCAGACGGAACTGCAACAAATTGGCAAGGCTGCGCAGGTTGGGATAGGTGAGTTCCTCGCACAGGACAAGATCGCCGGGGCGCACTGTCGCCAGCAGCGATACGGTCATGCCATGCTGCACGCCCGCCGTTGGTAAAACGCGTTCCGGATTGTCATCCAGCCCCAGTCTTCCGGCTGAAAATGCAAGTGCCTCTCGCTGATGGACAACGCCATACTCCGATTTGTAAGACACCATATCGTCCGTCGACATGGTGGTCGCAACCTCAATCAGGGTCTCGCGAATGCGGCCTTCCCTTGGCGGGAGGGGACAGTTCATCCTGAAATTGATCGGTCCGGTATCTTCGGTCTCGTTTGACTGGGAATTCGTCGATGGCGCAGCACCGGTCGATCGTGCGAGCTGGGTGAGGTTGTTGGTAAAGGCCATCGGAATCGGCGCGGTGGCCGCCATATCAAGTTCCGATTGGATATTGTCGAGCACATAGGTTCCGCGGCCAACTTCACCAGCCACCAGCCCCAATCTTTCCGCCTCGCGGTAGGAGCGGGTAATTGTGCCAACCGTGACGCCAAGTTGATAGGCGAGGTCGCGATGGGTGGGCAGTCGGTCTCCGGGTTTCAGAGAGCCGTCTTTGACTGCTTTGCGGATGGCTTGCGCGATCTGTCGATAAACAGGACCACCAGCCTCATCAAGTTTCGGGAACCATATTGTCATGGTGACAATGTTTAAATTGACACAATAATAATGTCAATGACAAAACAATATCGAGACAATTCACCGAAAGGAGATGGAAATGGTAAATTGTAACGATACAATCCAACTTCCTGGCATCAATGTCACTGAGCGCACAGTAAGCACCTCTAAACAGGCCAAGCAGCCTGTGACCTGGCGTGCCGCGATCATTGGTGTGATGATCTCTGCGGCTGAATATCTTGCCCGTCTGCAGGCGCATTCGCGCGATCGTCACGCTTTGCAAAGGCTTGATGATCATATGCTTAAGGATGTCGGGTTGACCCGATCAGATATCGAACAGGAACTGTCAAAGCCGTTCCTGTAAGGTTTCCCCCGGCGCGGCTCGCCACCGCCGCGTTTGACGGAGGCACTTTGCTCCCATTGTGCCTCCGTTCGGCGGGAAGCTGCTGTAAACGGAAATTGTCACGATTTTGATCTATCAGGGATACAATACAATGTTTAATTCGGGTGAGTTGCGCGAGGCTGCGGATTTTGTGCATCAATATGTTACACCAACGCCGACAATTCAGTGGCCGCTGCTTGATCGTGCGACCGGATTGTCCCTGTATGTCAAACACGAAAACCATACCAGACTGGGTGCGTTCAAAATCCGGGGTGGGCTGACCTTTTGTCGTTATCTCGGAAAGTCGGTTGATGTGAACCGCGGGATTATCTCGGCGACACGGGGCAACCATGGTCAGAGCCTTGCCCATGCGGCCAGCCGTTTTGGTATGCCTGCGACCATTATTGTCCCGCATGGCAATTCCGTTGAAAAGAACGCCGCCATGCGAGCCTGGGGGGCAGAGGTGATTGAACATGGTCATGACTTCCAGGAGGCAGCCGAATACGCCAAGGCACTTGCCACCAAGGAAGACCTGGTAATGGTCCCGCCGTTCCATCGGGAACTTGTGCGTGGTGTCGCATCCTATGGGTTGGAGCTTTTTGACGCTATTTCCGGTCTGGATCGTATCTATGTGCCGGTTGGCATGGGATCCGGGATTTGTTCGCTGATCACGGTGCGTGATGCGCTGGGCCTTAAGACCGAAATTATTGGTGTGGTTGCAACGGGTGCGGATGCCATACGTCAGTCATTCATGGCCGGTGAAATCATCCAGACACCAACGGCCAATACATTCGCCGACGGGGTTGCCTGTCGTAGCCCCGATCCGGGCGCGTTTGAAATCATTAAAAGCGGTGCTGCGGACATTGTTGCTGTCGATGACGAACAGATCGCGGATGCCATGCGCCTTTATTTCAGTTCTTGTCACACCATTGCCGAGGGGGCAGGTGCCCTGCCGCTGGCGGCTGCGATTGCACAGCGCGAAAGCAATATCGGCAAGAAGGTCGCCGTTGTGTTGACCGGGGCGAACATCGATCGTGCCGACTTTGCGCGCATCCTTTCAGGAGAGAACAAATGAACAGCATTTCAAATCGTTCAGATGACAGCCCCACTGTTGATGAACGTCATCTCATGTTTGATGACCTTGAAAAACTTGGCCGCATTCTTGTGGAAACAGGTGATGTCGCACACAGCTTTATTCAGGGTGCGGATAACATGGATGTAACCTGCCGCGATTTCTCTGCCTTTGACCCCTCGCGCCCCATGCCGGGGCAGGGACGCGGTGCGCTTGATGCGTTGCGGGCAGCGAAGGAAGAAATTCTGCCGCTGCTCGCCGCATCAATTGGTCCTCGTTATCTTGGATTTGTTACCGGTGGCACGACGCCAGCGGCCCTTGTTGGCGACTGGCTTGTCAGTGCAATTGATCAGAACGCCACCGGACCGGAAGGATCGGTCAATGCCGCGGTTGAAGAACAGGTCATCAACTGGCTGTGTGAACTGGGTGGTGTGCCGTCAGATACGTTTGATGGTGTGTTAACGACCGGTGCAACGGTATCAAACCTTCTGGGGCTGGTTGCGGCCCGCCAGTGGTGTGGTGAACAGATTGGTGTGAATGTCGATGCCGATGGTGCGGGCGTTTTGCCAGATCTTGAGATTTTTGCAGCGAGTCCGCACGCGAGCATGATCAAGGATTTGTCGATTGCCGGGATTGGTCGCAACAGCTTTACCAAGGTTGCAACCACACCGGGATCGGAAGAAACCGATATTGCGGACCTCAAAGCCAAGCTTGCGGCCAGTGTTGCGCGCGGCAAAATCGTTATTGCGTCGGCCGGAACTGTGAACGCGACGGATTTCGATAACCTTGATGCGATTGCCGATTTGTGCAGGGACTTTGGCGCATGGCTTCATGTCGATGCCGCGTTTGGCTTTTTCGCTGCCCTGGATGATCGTCGCGCCCACCTTACCAAGGGAATAGCACGCGCGGACTCCATTACATCAGACGGGCATAAGTGGCTCAATGTCCCGTATGATTGCGGGATATTCCTGACCCGGCATATTTCAGTGCTGGAGACATGCTGTCGCGCCTTCGCGCCGTATCTTGATACCAAGGCGGACGGGAATAGCTATATCAATCGCGGGGTCGAAAACTCCAGACGGTTCCGCGCGTTGCCGCTTTGGATGGCGATGACGGCTTATGGTCGCGACGGAATTGCATCCATAATCCGGGCAAACTGTGATCAGGCGGCAAACCTGGCTGCGTGGATTCGAACCCACGAGAAGCTCGAACTACTGCGTGAACCCAAACTCAATGTGACAATGTTCGCATCGCGTGGAACCGATGACGAGAATCGGGCATTGCTTCAGCGTATCAATGAGACCGGCAAGGTTTTCCTGACACCAACGGTTTACGGTGGTCGTTTCGGATTCCGGGCGGCCTTCAGCAACTGGCGGACCCGCGACGAAGATCTTGTGATCGTTAAGCAAGCCATTCAAACGGCCTTGTAAAGGCGAACCCAAATCATCAATAACGTACACGATGTATCGACTTGTACATCATACATATGCCGAGTTCAGGATAAGACGATGAAGACCCAAACCCTGCCGATCTATCAGATCGATGCCTTCACCGATGTTTTGTTTGCCGGCAACCCGGCGGCGGTTGTGCCCTTGTCAGATTGGTTGCCTGATGACGTGCTGCAAAAAATCGCGATGGAAAACAATCTCTCGGAAACGGCCTTTTTCGTACCAAATGCCGGTGATGAGGCCGATTTTCATATTCGTTGGTTCACGCCGACCGTCGAGGTGCCGCTGTGTGGCCATGCGACGCTTGCAAGTGCATTTGTGATTTTCAATCGACTTGGTTTTGAGGGTGATCTGATCAAGTTGCAAAGCCAAAGCGGCGTTTTGACCGCCCGGCGTGAAGGTGATGCGATTGTCCTGAACTTCCCGAAACAACCGATCAAGGGTGAAACTGTCTCTGAGGAGGTGCTTGAAGCCCTTGGCGGAGTTAAGCCCGCCGAGACATTTGGCGTGGTAAGCCGTGATACCGACATTGTGATTGTCTATGATGACGCTGCCATTGTGCGAAATATGCGCCCGGATATGTCGGCGTTGGGCAAATTGGCGGGGCGCGGTGTGATTGTGACGGCACCCGGCGATAAAACCGGACTTGATATGATTTCACGTTATTTCCTGCCAGCACTTGGCATCAATGAAGATCCGGTCACCGGTTATATGCACTGTGTCGTTGGGCCCTATTGGGCAGAAAAACTGGGGCAGGTCGACGTTGTCGGATATCAGGCGTCCGCGCGCGGTGGTGTGGTTGCCTGCAAAATCGACGGTGACCGTGTGCATCTCAAGGGCGAAGCCGTGCAGTATCTCAAAGGGGAAATCACGGTTCCGGCGTGATTGGCCTGGCGGTGCCGGGCAATGAATTCAAAAGGGCGGGCAATATGGTATTTGCCCGCCTTTCCTTGTTCAAGGGCCCTGCATTCTGTCTGGGGTATTCTACCGACTAATCCGCATTCGAACTGATTTGCTTTGTTTTTTTATTGACCGCGCTATAGGGCTTTCGTCTAAGTAAAAGACAAAATGAAACGATTGTGGACAGATCTCGCCGGTGCAAAGGTGCGCGATAACCGCAAGAATGCAGGCTTTACAGGGGAAAGTTTATCGTGCTCGAAAGTGTTGTTGCCAGTTCTGCAACGCCGATGCAGATGTGGGTGGTCCTAGCACTCGTTGCCGGATCGCTTGTTCTGTATGGGTTGGAGCGCATCTCGCTCGAACTGACCAGTATTGCTCTTATCGCAACGCTTTTGCTTTTCTTTGATTTTTTCCCGCTGCTTGATGCGGATGGTGAAAACCTGATGGGGCCTGCCACGGTCATGTCGGGCTTTGCCAACCCGGCCTTGCTGACGGTGTTGTCCTTACTGGTTGTCGGGCAGGGGATGGTTCTGACCGGGGGTGTCAGTTACATCGCCGGTCTGATTACCGAACATGGCGGCAAGAATGCCTCGATTGCGATTTTCGTCGGGTTGTTCGTTGTGATGGTATTGTCGGCCTTCCTGAACAATACGCCGGTTGTTGTTATCTTTATCCCGATTATTCAGGCGCTTGCCGAACGTATTGAACGTTCCCCATCGGCATTGATGATCCCGCTTTCCTATGCGGCGATCCTTGGTGGCATGACGACCCTTATCGGTTCATCGACCAACCTTCTGGTATCAAGTTCCCTGATCGAACTCGGCATGCCGGGGCTTGAATTCTTTGAATTCACAACGATTGGCAGCGTGCTTGCCCTGACCGGCTTCGTCTATGTGCTGTTGATTGCGCCGCGCCTGCTTCCGGCCTTGGCATCGATGCGCAGCAAGCTTGCCAATCCCGATAGCAGCGGCAAGCAATTCATCGCCCAGATCACTGTTGGGCCAGCGGCCAACATGATTGGCACAAAGCCGGTGGCCGGGTTCTTCAAGAACCTGCCCAATATCACCGTTCAGATGATTGTGCGGCGCGAACATGCTGAACTGCCGCCGTTTGAAGACGATATGGAAATTCAGGCGGGCGACGTTCTGGTCGTGGCAGCCACCCGCAAGGCACTGACCGAGGCCCTGCAAAAGGACCCGGGATTGTTGCATTCAGATGCGGCCGCCGTTGGTGCAGACGGTGACGAAACCCCTCAGAAATCCACCCAGTTGTTGGCCGAAGTCATGTTGCCGCCGGGGTCACGCCTGATTGGCTTTAACCTTGAGCAGATCGGTTTCCGCTATCAGTACAAGTGCCTTGTACTTGGTATCCAGCGTCGTTCGCGCATGATCCGAAGCCAGATGACCGAGATCCGGCTTGAGGCCGGGGACGTTTTGCTGGTGCAAGGACGATCAGAGGATGTTGAAGCCCTTCGCACCATCCGTGATGTTGTGTTGCTGGAATGGTCGACCAGAACCTTGCCTCGTCCATTCCATGCGCGTCGGGCGGCGGCCATATTCCTTGGCGTGATTGCGCTTGCTGCGACCGGTGTCGTGCCGATCATGGTTTCAAGCTTTATTGGTGCCGGATTGATGATCGCATCCGGCGCACTTAATTTGCGTCAGGCATCGCGTGCAATTGATCGCAAGATTGTTTTGCTTGTTGCCGCTGCACTTGCCCTTGGTAATGCGTTGCAATTGACCGGCGGCGCAGAATTCGTTGCCGATCAGTTGTTGGCCGCAACCCGCGGCGCACCCGCACCGGTTATTCTGTCGCTGTTCTTCCTGATTGTGGCGGGCTTTACCAACGTTCTGTCCAACAATGCCTGTGCGGTTCTTTTTACGCCCATCGGCATTGGCATGGCCCAGCAACTTGGTGTGGAGCCACATGTTTTTGCGATTGCGGTGGTGATGGCGGCCAACTGTTCGTTTGCATCGCCCGTCGGGTATCAAACCAACCTTCTTGTCATGGGGCCGGGGCACTATCGGTTTATCGACTTCCTGAAGGCAGGGACACCTCTGATCATCATTCTTTGGATTGCGTTCAGCCTGTTTGCGCCTTGGTATTACGACATCCCGTTCTAAGACGCATAAACCAAAGAATGAATGTTGGCAGCGGTTCGTTTCAGCCATGCAAAAATGGCTGTCATGTCTGTGTGGAAGGCGTTTGACTTTTGCCTTTGGGGCAATAGGATCGGGGCGCTTGAATATTCTGAACCAACCTGCATTGGTTATCCTTCTTTCTCAGGAACTTACAGATGGCCCAGACTGTCGTACTTGCAAAGCCGACCACTCGTCCGACCAGCCCGAATTTTTCGTCGGGTCCGTGCAAAAAACGCCCGGGTTGGTCCGCAGACGCATTGCAGACGGAGATCCTTGGCCGTTCACATCGTTCCAAGCTGGGCAAACAACGCCTTGAAGAGGTGATTGACCGTTCGCGCGCAATTTTGAACCTGCCAGAAGATTATCTGTTGGGGGTGGTTCCGGCATCCGATACCGGTGCCGTTGAAATGGCGCTATGGTCGATGCTGGGCGCGCGTGGCGTTGATATGCTGGCGTGGGAAAGCTTCGGGGCGACTTGGGTCACCGATGTGATCAAGCAGCTCAAGCTTGATGATGTACGCACCCTTGAAGCCGATTACGGCAAACTGCCGGATCTGGCATCGGTTGATTTTGATCGCGATGTTGTCTTTACCTGGAACGGCACGACGGCCGGTGTTCGTGTGCCCAATGGCGATTGGATTGCCGGCGACCGCAAGGGTTTGACCATTTGCGATGCGACCTCGGCGATCTTTGCCATGGGACTGCCGTGGGACAAACTCGATGTCGTGACCTATAGCTGGCAGAAGGTTCTGGGCGGCGAGGGTGGTCACGGGATCATTATCCTCAGCCCGCGTGCCGTTGAACGCCTTGAAAGCTACACGCCATCATGGCCAATGCCGAAAATCTTCCGCATGACCAAGGGTGGCAAACTGATTGACGGCATTTTCCGCGGCGAAACCATCAACACGCCATCGATGTTGGTGGTCGAAGATGCCATTGACACCTTGAAATGGGCCGAAGAGATTGGTGGCCTTGAAGGGCTTTTGAAACGTACCCGTGCAAGCCGGGCGCATCTTGATGCGTGGCTTGCCAGCAGCGACTGGGCGGCCGACCTTGCCGAGGATCCGGCAACTGGCTCAAACACCTCGATGTGCATCAAGATTGTCGATCCATGGGCGCTTGGTCTGTCTGCCGATCAGCAGGCTATGCTGCCGAAAAAGATTTCGCAGCTTCTTGAAGCGGAAAATGTCGCACTTGATATCAACGGGTATCGTGATGCGCCTCCGGGACTGCGTATTTGGGGCGGTGCAACCGTTGAGCCCAGCGATATCAAGGCTTTGCTGCCTTGGCTCGATTGGGCATATGCGGTGGTAAAAGCCGAATTTGCGGCCAACTAGGAAATAATTCGTACGTATTATTTGCGTTACAGGGTTTTTCCCCGTTGCTCTGTCCGGCACAACGCGGTAGTAACCGCTACCGGATAGTGAGCCCTGAGCGTTGCTCGGGATATTATCAATTTAAATCTGCGCGCCTCGTCCGGGAAAGCACACAAAATGACCGAACTTGCCAGGAAAGCTCTTTTGCCCGCCGGCCTGCAGGATGTCCTGCCAGGAACCGCTGCACGGGAAGCTGAAATCCGTGAAAAGCTGATGGCCAGTCTGGCGCATGCAGGCTATGACCGCGTGAAAACGCCACTGGTCGAGTTCGAAGAAAGCCTGCTTGAAGGTGCTGCACCTGAACTGTCGACCCAGACGTTCCGTTTGATGGACCCTGAGTCCCGCCGCATGATGGGCGTTCGTTCCGATATGACACCCCAGGTCGGACGCATTGCAGCGACCCGTCTGGTTGATGCGCCCCGTCCTCTGCGTCTTTCCTATTCCGGCGATGTCCTGCGGATCAAGGGATCGCACCTGCGCCCGGAACGCCAGTTTGCACAGGTCGGTGCCGAGTTGATCGGTGTGTCGAGTGCTGCTGCTGATACCGAGATTGTTCTGCTCGCACTCGAAGCTTTGGAAAGCATCGGTTTGCCGGATGTTTCGGTTGACCTAAATTTGCCAACACTCCCGGTTCGTCTTTTTGATGCCTTTGGTGTGTCGCGCGATGACCGTGAAGTATTGACCGAGGCGCTTGAACGTCGTGATGTCGCGGCCCTTCGTGCTGCCGATGGCAAAGTTACCGGTGTTCTGGTGGCCTTGCTTGAGGCCGCTGGCCCGGCGCAGTCCGCTTTGCCGAAACTCAAAAAACTCGAACTGCCGCTTGGTGCTTCCGAGGAACTCTATCGTCTGATCGATGTCGCAGAACGCGTTCTGGCGTCCGGCCTTGATGCTGCACTTACCATTGATCCGGTCGAAATGGCAGGTTTCCGCTATCAGACAGGTGTCAGCTTTACCCTGTTTGCCCGCAACGTGCGTGGCGAGATCGGCCGTGGCGGTCGCTACCGTGCTGGTGGTGCGTCAGGCGAGGCTGCAACAGGCATGTCACTGTACATGGACAGCATTTTGCGCGGCCTTCCGGATGCAGAGCCGATTGATCGTGTTTATCTGCCGCTTGGTACGCCACAGCGTGAAGCGCGCAAATTGCGTGCAGAAGGCCGTTACACCGTTGCCGCGCTTGAAGGTGCGGCCGAGGCCAAAACCGAAGCCGCCGCACGCATCGAAGCACAAGGCATGGGCTGCAATCATATTTATATCGGCGGTCAGGTTGTGCCGCTGAACGCCTAATCGAACGAACTTTTTATCGCGCAAGGAGTTTTGCGATGACCAATGTTGCCGTGATCGGTTCCCAGTGGGGGGACGAAGGTAAAGGCAAGATCGTCGACTGGCTGTCCGAACGGGCAGACGTTGTTGTGCGTTTCCAGGGTGGTCACAACGCCGGTCATACTTTGGTGATCGACGGAACCACCTATAAGTTGAGCCTGCTGCCGTCAGGTATCGTCCGTGAAAACAAACTTTCGGTGATCGGCAACGGCGTTGTTGTTGATCCGTGGGCGCTGCTTGCCGAAATCGGCCGCCTGAAAGAGCAGGGCGTGGACATCACCCCGGAAAACCTGCGTCTGGCTGAAAATGCCTGCCTGATCCTGCCACTGCATGGCAATCTTGATCGTGCGCGCGAAGCTGCTGCTTCGGGCGACAACAAGATCGGCACCACCGGTCGTGGCATTGGCCCGGCATATGAAGACCGCGTTGGTCGCCGTGCGATCCGCGTAGGTGATCTGGCAGACACTGATCTGCTTGAAGCCAAGGTCGAAAACCTTTTGACGCACCATAACGCACTTCTGCGTGGTCTCGGCCAGCCGGAAGTCGACGGTGCGGAACTGCTTGCGCAGCTTAAGGAAATCGCACCGAAAATCCTGCCGTTCTCCGACACTGTCTGGAAGTCGCTTAATCAGTTCAAGGAAGCGGGCAAACGCATCCTGTTCGAAGGCGCACAGGGCACGATGCTTGACGTTGATCACGGCACGTATCCGTTTGTGACCTCGTCGAACACTGTTTCCGGTCAGGCTGCTGCTGGTTCCGGTATGGGCCCGTCTGGTGTTGGTTATGTTCTGGGTATCACCAAGGCATATACCACCCGTGTTGGTGAAGGTCCGTTCCCGTCCGAACTGTTTGATGAAGACGGCGAACGTCTTGGTCAGCGCGGTCACGAGTTCGGTGTTGTCACCGGCCGTAAGCGCCGCTGTGGCTGGTTTGATGCGGCCCTTGTCCGTCAGTCGGTCAAGGTCAACGGCATCACCGGTATTGCGCTTACCAAGCTGGATGTTCTTGATGGCTTTGATGAAATCAAGATCTGCACCGGTTATGATATTGATGGCAAAATCTATGACCATTTGCCGGCCAACCAGCGTCTGCAGGCCAAAGCCAAACCGGTTTATGAAACCATCGACGGCTGGTCGGAAACGACCATGGGCGCGCGTAGCTGGGCCGATCTTCCGGCAACAGCGATCAAATATGTTCGCCGCATCGAAGAGCTGATTGAAGCGCCGGTTGCGCTTCTGTCAACCAGCCCGGAGCGCGATGACACCATTCTGGTGCACGATCCGTTCAGCGCCTGATTGCCTGAATTTACGAACTTCGAAAGCCACCAGTTTATGACTGGTGGCTTTTTTGTTTGCAGTTGCGGGTCTTACTGTTCATCCGTGACTGCGGCCGCGGGATAACAGCTTGCCGACAGGGGGGATCACAAGTATCGTTTTATCAACCTTTTGAGGATAGCGTTCTGAGGGTTAGGTCAGGAAGACTTTTGGCCCAAGTAAGTGCGTCACTCAGGGAATGATAACCTGTAAAGAAATATCGGGACCATGGCAGAGCAAGCAGAAGATCAGGAACAGGACGTTTCGAATGGTGCTGCGACAGGGCCGGTGATGGATGCACCGGGCGGCGGCGCACCTGCGCCTGAGGAACCCGAAGAAGCCCCTGAACTTGATGGTGTCGCAATCAATGCAGGCGGCAAAAGTGTCGAGATCGGCAATTTTCGCGTCTTTCTGGATTTGCGGATGCCCGAATTCGATATGGGCCATTGCAAAGCCTATTCGGCTGACAATCTCCGCCGCGAAGAGGGCAGCGCTTTTGCGCTGGTAACCGATCCGGTTCTTCCGACCCGCCATGACCATCTGACCTTCCTGGCCGGTATGCATATGGCTGGTCAGATTGACCTTATCGATTATGAAACCGCCTACTGGCCGCCGATTGGTCGCAAGACGATGGTGCTTTTCTATGAAAAGCCGGCAGGCGGAAAGGTCGTTGCGCGCGAACACAAGAAACTCGCCATCGATGAGCATGATATTGCCACGGTTGTGGTTGAGCCGCTGATGAATGCCATGCAGGCATTCAGCGAGAAGGGGTTGGCACACCGCAATATTCGCGCCGATAATCTGTTCTTTGCCGATCCCATGCGTGAAAAGGTCGTGCTTGGCGATTGTGCCAGTGGACCGCCCGGTTATGATCAGCCAGCGGTTTATGAGACCACAGCACGTATGAGTGCTGATCCTGCCGGTCGTGGTTCAGGCAATGCGACCGACGATTTTTACGCACTTGGCATGACTTTGGCCGAGCTTGGCATCGGTCGCCAGCCACTCAAAAAGCTGAATGATCAGGAAATTATAGAGCTTAAACTGGCCAAAGGGTCGTTTCAGGCGATCGCATCACACGAAAAGCTGCCGCTTGTGCTGATTGAACCTGTTCGTGGCCTGTTGTGTGATGACCCCGAAGAACGCTGGGGCTTGGCCGAGTTGAACGCCTGGCTGGACGGAAGACGAACCAAACCGGTTCAGGCCAATACAGAAAAGCGGGCAGCGCGGTCTCAAAACCTGGCTGGTCGGGATTATTATACCGTGCGCTCATTGGCGCAGGGGATCGCCAAGAACTGGGTAACAGCGCTTGGCCCGTTGCGTGACAGCACGGTCGAAGTCTGGTTGCGGCGTGGCCTTGGCGATAATGATCGCGCCAAGGCGCTATCGGATGCCATGCGACAACTGCAGTGGGCCGGGACGGATAAACGGTCGGCAGAGGACGTGTTGGTTGCGCGGTCCATCCTGATTCTGGATCCGACTGGCCCGATCCGGTTCAAGGGCTTTTCGTCGATGGTCGATGGGCTTGGTTTCATGCTGTCCTATGATGTCCAACATGGAAAGGGGCCCCAACGTTTTGCCGACGTGATCGTGCGCGATATTCCATCTTTCTGGTTTGGCCGTCAGATGGGATACAGCCCCGAGGTCCAGAGGCAACAGCAGCTCTACAAGAACCTGCGCTATTACATTCAGCAGCAAAGTGCCGGTTACGGATATGAGCGCTGCCTCTATGCGACCGTGCGCAACCAGCATTGCCTGAGCCCGCTGGTCGAAGAGGAATATGTCGTCGAGATCGCAGATCTGCTGCCAGCCCTTGAAAAGGCAGCCGAAACCGCATCCGAAGAAAGTTGGCCGGTGGATCGTCATATCGCCGCCTTCATTGCCGCCCGCCTTGAGGACGATGTCGAGGGGCAGTTGTTGGCGATGCAAAACCCGTCAGACGAGGTCGAATATAGTCGCGCAATCATCAGCATGCTGGCGATTGTGCAATGGCGCCATGGGCCGGACAATTTGCAGAACCTGTCGCATTGGGTTGCGCGTTTGATGGAACCGGCGATCAAGGTATTCCATAGCAAGGCACGTCGTGAACGGGTCGAGACCGAGATTCCCAAACTGGCCAAACGCGGCAATCTTGTCGAACTGTATAACCTGATCAATGACGAACAGGAACGTCGCAAGGACCAGTCAGAGTTTGTCGAGGCCGTCGCGGAATATTCCGAAGCGGAAAGCGAAGTGTTTGATCTTGAATCGTCGGGGCCGGCCCGTATGGAACTGGCCGAAAAGGTCGGGCAACAGGCGGCTGCTTTCGCGTCCACCATGATCGCACTACTGACAGTGTCCGCGCTGTTCTTGATGCATATCTTTTAAGGGATCGCCATGGCAAAGGGTAAACGAGCAGGCACAAAAAAAGGCGGTCGCAGCGCATTTTCCGGATTGTCGGTTATTGCATCCGCCGTGCTGCTGTTCATGGTCGCACTTCCCACATTTATCACGTTGACGGTCGGGCTTTTGCCATCGCTTGTGGCCTTTATCTTTGATCGCAGCGCGGGCAGGACGATGGCGCGGTGTGTATTCGGTTTGAACTTTTCAGGGGTCGCGCCCTATATTCTGGAAGTATGGATGCAACCATCGCAAACGGTTGGTGGGGCAACGCAGGCCGTTTTCCAGCCACTGGCGCTGTCGATCATGTATGGGGCAGCGGGCCTTGGTTGGCTTCTATACCTCGCCATGCCGCCAATTGTTGCCAACGTTCTGAACCTGGCAGCCCAGCGTCGTGTCAGTGAATTGCGCAAGAAGCAGCGCGGACTTATCAAAACCTGGGGCGATAGTTTGATCAAGGAAGTGGATCGGTCCGGGAACTGATCACTGCGTGACCTGATTGAAAAAGACCATGCAAAAAAGAAAGCGGCGGACAATGTCCGCCGCAAGTTGTTTCAGAAGGGACGCAAAGCAGGCAGTATTAGTGGGGCAGGTCCGTATGGATCGATTTGCGGACCTTTTCAAAGGCGCGTACTTCGATCTGGCGGATGCGTTCGCGTGAGATGCCATAGGCAAGGCTCAGGTTTTCAAGCGTGACCGGGCTTTCAAGCAGGCGGCGCTGCGTCAGAATATCGCGTTCACGATCATTAAGATGCGACATTGCGTTTTTGAGCATGCTCATGCGCTGCAGGAATTCTTCACGCTTGCCATAAAGGGTTTCCTGATCTTCGTCATCGCTTTCGATCCAGTCGACCCATTCACCGTCACCCTCAATACGGACCGGCGCATTCAGTGAGTGATCCGGACCGGCCAGGCGGCGGTTCATCATCACAACATCATCTTCGGACACATTGAGTTTGGTCGCGATCAGCTCAACTTGTTCAGGCTGAAGGTCGCCTTCATCAATTGCCTGCATCTGGCTTTTGAGTTTGCGCAGGTTGAAGAACAGCTTTTTCTGTGCGGCAGTCGTACCCATTTTCACAAGCGACCATGAATGCAGGATGTATTCCTGGATGGCGGCGCGGATCCACCACATTGCGTAGGTCGCAAGGCGGAAGCCCTTGTCCGGGTCGAAGCGTTTTACCGACTGCAGCAGGCCGACATTGCCTTCGGAAATAAGTTCATTGATCGGCAGGCCATATCCGCGGTAACTCATCGCGATCTTGGCGACCAGGCGCAAGTGGCTGGTAATCAGCTTTTCAGCAGATTTATCGCAATCCTTGTCCCGGAAATTGCAGGCATAGGTCGTCTCCTGTTCCGGGGTAAGCATCGGGTAACGGCGTATACGTTGAAGGTATACCGTGAGACCATCTTGAGAGATAGTTGGAAGAGCGTTTCCTTGCTTCATCAAAGCCTCCCGTATTGCTTTCTAAAAGTGCATTTTACCCCTTGCACTTTTTAGGAGCTTATACGGGAGTATTAGAAACCGTCAATGGAAAATTAGACGTTAGGTCTGGTATTGTCTATTCAAAGGTATAGTTCCAAGGCCCGCATCAGTGCCAAAAGGTCACCTGGTATAGGTGCCTCTGTGGATATATAGGCACCGGTGCGAGGGTGCAGAAATCCTAACGTTCGGGCATGCAGCGCCTGTTTGTTGAATGCGTTCAAAATCTGTTGCGCTTCTAGGTTGAGTTTGCCAGCTGGTCTGTTTCGGCTGTAAACCGGATCACATACAAGTGCGTGCCCAATATGGTTCATATGAACACGAATTTGATGCGTCCGTCCGGTTGCAAGGCGGCATTCAACAAGGGACGCCAACGAGTCGTCGCGAGTTTGCAGAGTCTTGTAGTGTGTGAGGGCATATTTCCCCCCTTTTTTGACCACCGCCATCTTTTTCCGGTTGCGCGGGCTGCGGCCAATATTGCCTTCGATATCACCTGAGCGGGGGCGGGGAACACCCCACACGACCGCAAGGTAGGCGCGCTCGATATTTTCCTTGTCCTCGGCAAACAGGTTTGAAAGGGCGCGATGGGCGGCATCGTTCTTGGCGACCACCATTGCGCCGCTGGTGTCCTTGTCCAGCCTGTGCACGATCCCCGGGCGTTTAACCCCGCCAATACCCGAAAGACTGTCCCCGCAATGCGCCAGAAGCGCATTCACAAGCGTTCCGCTTTCATTGCCGGCCGCAGGATGAACAACCATGCCTGCGGGTTTGTTGATCACCAGCAGGTCTTCATCTTCAAAAAGCACATCAAGTTTGATGTCTTCGGGCGTTGGTTCGGCCATTTCCGGTTCGGGAACACTCAGATTAAAAACATCACCAGCCTTGACCTTGGCAGACATCTTGGCTGCAGGCGTGCCATTGACGGAAAGCTGACCGTCTTCGATCAAGGCCTTGATCCGCGAACGCGACTGATTGGGCCACGCGGTCGCCAACACCTTATCAAGGCGGGCACCTTCGTCCTGGTCTGTCGCGGTATAGGTCAGGTTTTCAGACATCGTTTGCTATTGGCATGGTTTGATTGGGTGACTTTAGTGATGCATGTGTTCGCCGCTTTTAGCGCTTTGTCCGGCGATTGCAACGAATTGCGACAACTTGCTTCATTTGGCGTTGTTGCCTTGCAATTGATCGTGCTTGTCGCTATGGCCTTGAAACAGGTTACGTATGATCGCGCTTGTGGCGAGCATGCAGGTTTCATCAAACTTTGTCAGTTGGAAATACGATGCGTGTAGTTAAGGCTCTGGTCGCGTTCATGGGCATTCTGATCGTGGTGGGTATCGGACTTGTCGTCTATGGCCTGTCGCTTGACAAGAACGCCTCAGACACAAGTGTCGAGGAGAATACACCAACGGTGACACCGTCCGTGCCATTTGCAGGTGGCGATAATGCGGCCGCGCAAGGTGCTCTTGGCGCATTCGATGACATCGTTATCGACCTTGAAGACGGTGAACGTCTTGTTGGCTATTCTGTTGATGGTTCGCAGGCAACGCTCCATATCGAAGGTCGAAACGGTGATAGCGCGCGTCTTGTTATTGTCTCCCTGAGCGAAAAGAAGGTCCTTGGCCGTATCCTTTTGCAACAGGCCGCTCAGTAGTCTGAAACCACAAGGGCCGTGCAGCGATGGCAAACGGGCAGGGGATCGCAAACAACAACTCGTCAGGTGGCGATGATCAGACCCACATCGCGCTCGGCAAACCCCTGCATGAAGAAATACGCGATTTTGCCGCTGTTAAATGGCCGGAGGAAGCCTGCGGACTTCTAATTGCGGCCATCGATACCCCGAACCGGATCGACCGTGTTGTGTTTGCGCGCAACGTCGCGGAAGATCCGCTGACCACGTTTGAAATTGATCCGCAAACCCTGATTGATTGTCAACGTACGGCCCGGCAAAAGGGCGAACGGGTGGTCGGGTGTTTTCATTCCCATCCCAATGGCAAGGCCCTGCCATCACCGACAGACCGCGCACGCGCTGATGAAAATGGTTTTCTGTGGCTGATCATTGCCACAGAGCATAATCGCGCCGGCGACAGCGGCCTTTATCGCATCATTCACCAATCAACCGCCGACGCGGCAGAGCAATCTGAACTGCGTTACTTCCGGCGCTGCCAGATTATTGACCGCTAAGGTCTCGCAAGGCGCTCTGGCTTAACCTTCCAGTGCTTCGACAATCTGCTGTGGCGACAGGGTTCCAATCGCAGTGTCTTGGGCATCACGCACCGTCATTGACGTGCCATTGGCAAGCGCAACCGGCAGGATATCGGCAAGACGTGCATTTGCCTCGATGCTTGGCCAGTCTTCGCGTACCGCTTGGCTTTCGCCAGATTTGATCGGTTCCATAATCGACTTTGCGCGCAAGACGCGTGATCTGTTCACATCGCGGGTAAAGGCCTGGACATAATCATCGGCAGGTCTAAGCAAGATCTCTTCTGGCCGTCCGACCTGCACAAGCTTTCCGTCTTTCAGGATCGCAATCCGGTCACCGATCTTCAGTGCCTCGTCCAGATCATGGGTAATAAACACGATGGTCTTGTGAAGCTCCGCCTGAAGCTTCATCAGCTCATCTTGCATGTCGGACCGGATCAATGGATCAAGGGCTGAGAAAGCCTCGTCCATCAGCAAAACTTCCGGATCGGTCGCAAGCGCCCGGGCAAGGCCGACACGTTGCTGCATGCCACCCGATAGTTGATCGGGATATTTGGCTTCATAGCCCGCCAGACCGACACGCTCGATCCATTTTGATGCGGCGGCTTCGCGCTCCTTACGCGCGGTACCCTGGATTTCGAGCCCATAGGCAACGTTATCCATCACATTGCGATGGGGAAGCAGGCCAAAGCGCTGAAACACCATGCCAAGCCGCTTGCGACGAAACGCATTCAGGGTCGGAATATCCATCGCAAGAATATCTTCGCCACCAAATGAGATGCTGCCGGCGGTGGGATCAATCAGGCGGTTAAGATGACGGATCAGGGTTGATTTTCCCGATCCAGACAAGCCCATGACGACGAAGGTTTCCCCTTGTTCAATCGACAGGGACACATCGTGAAGACCAACCGTATGACCGGTTTTGGCAAGGATTTCATCCTTGTCAGCACCCCCCTTTGCCAGTTCAAGTGCAGATTGCGGATCAGGCCCGAAGATTTTGAAAATATTGCGGATTTCGATGTAGCTCATTACGCGTCCTCCGCATCGTGCGATCGTTGTGATCGCTTGCCATAGGCCTGACCGATCCGGTCAAACACCACGGCCAGAAGCACAATCGCAACACCGGCTTCCATCCCCGCACCAACGTCCAGACGCTGAATACCCATCAGGACCTGCTCGCCCAATCCGCGTGCACCGATCATCGAGGCGATCACCACCATCGAGATTGACATCATCGTCGTCTGGTTGATCCCGGCCATAATGTTGGGAAGGGCGAGTGGCAACTGCACACCAAACAGGATCTGCTTGCGGCTGGCGCCGAATGATCGCGACGCTTCAAGCACTTCCTGATCAACAAGCCGAATACCAAGATCCGTCAGGCGCATGACGGGCGGGGCAGCATAGATCACCGTCGCCAGAATGGCCGGAACCTTGCCCAATCCAAACAACATCAGGGCAGGGATCAGATACACAAAGCTCGGCATGGTCTGCATGGTATCAAGGATCGGCAACATGACGGCCCGCAAACGATTGGACATCGCCATGGCAATGCCGACCGGAATGCCAATCAGAACCGAAAGCGATGTGGCGACAATCATCAGCGCCAAGGTCTGCATTGCTTTGTCCCACAGGCCCAATGTGCCAATGGCAAACATCGCGATCACTAAGCCAGTAACCAGTTTCCAGTTCTTGCTGGCATGCCAGGTGATGGCAGCAATGGCGATCAAAACCACCCACCAGGGCGCACCACGCAAGACCTGCTCGAGTGCCACCAAAACGGTTAGCAAGCTGTCGGCAAAGGCCTCAAACGCCGCGCCGTAATTGACCACCAGCCAATCAACAAACTGATTGACCCACTTGCCCAAAGGCACATTCAACTGTTCTGGAAACATGGCGCAATTGGCCCGATCTGCTCAAAAAATCAATGAGCGTAAGAGCCTAACAAGATCACGTGGACCGCGCGACCGTAAATCGAACTATGACTGACATCTCCTGACTTCTTTTGGTAACGTGTTCCTGTGATTGATAATCCAGCGGCCAGCCAAAGCCGTAAATCAAAGGCAATATTGTTTTCCTGAGAGGTTGCGATGATCACGGTGTTCTATGACGCAAAATGCGGTCTGTGTTCGCGCGAAATCAATTACTACCGCAAGATCGCACCAAGCGGCGTTTTCGAATGGCGCGACGTCACGGAACATGCAGGTGATCTTGAAAAGCATGGCATCTCCCTTGTCCAAGGGTTAAAGCAAATGCGCGCCCTGGACTCAGATGGGCAATGGCATGTCGGTGCTGATGCGTTCATTCTGATCTGGCGCCAGCTGGACAGATGGCGTGTTTTGGCAGCTATTGTTGTTTTGCCGATCATTCGCCAGATCGCAAATCTTGTGTATCGTCTATGGGCTACATGGCGCTTCAAACGCCTTGAGCACTGCCAGATTGCCGCAGCAAACGAGTAAGGCGAGGGCCTGTTTTGATCTTGTGCGGCGTAGTTTTGGTCTATTTAAGTTTGAAGCGGTTGCGGATGCCGAGCAGCAACAAAAACAGCAGGATTGCCGACAACAGTGTTTGGATACTTGCGACGACAGTGGCACTTCCGGGAATGATATCACCAAAAAGGCAGTCATATGCCTGCGTGACAATCGTCCGGTCAGCCAATCCCGGAACCAGTAATCCTTTGGCAAAGGCCAATTGGTAAGCGGTGTTTACCTGAGAACCTGCGCCAGCCAGACATTCTGTCGTACGATCAGGGGCTAACGGCGTCGCCATTGCGATATAATGCACCGCAGACAGCATGACCACGCCAAGCCAATACATCAGCGGTCTGACGATAGATCGTCCGTAATCAGACAATTCGTCAAAGAGAAAACTTAGCCACCAATTTGGATCGCGCGGTGTGTAAACCATCAACCGGCGCGATTTGAGCTCCTCTGCAAAGAACTCAACCTCGTGCTTGTGATCATGTCCCTGAATAGCGAGGCGTTTGAGCGCACGATAGTTTGTAGTGACTGCGAAGTTCGGTTTATCAGAAGATTTGCGTTGCTTGATGGTGGTGCTGTTGATGAGGACATCATCAAGCAACGGCGCTTCTTCACAATGGGCTTGTCGGAAGTCGGGTACTTCTTTGAACCGTGCCCCGCTCAGGTCAAATGCCTGTTTGATTTGGGCCGAGTTGAACGAGGTTTCGGTGTTAAACCGTGCATGTGAAAAACGGGTTGGCTTTTCAAAGCATACGCTACCGAATTCCGCGCCGCCGTCAAAGGTTGCGCCACCGAACTCCACGACGCCCTTAAAGGTCGCGCGACGGAACTCCGCGCCGCCCTTAAAAGTCGCGCCGAGGAACGTTGCGTTTTCCTCAAAGGTCACGCCTTCGAACCCCGCGCGTCCCTCAAAAGTCGCGCTAAAGAACTCCGCGTCCTCCTTAAAGGTCGATTTTAAGAACTCCGCGTCCTCCTCAAAGGTTACGCCATTGAATCTCGCGTCGCTCACAAAAGCGACGCCAATGAAACCCGCACGGCCCTCAAAGGTCACGCTACTGAACCCCGCTACTCCCTCAAACGCCACGCCATTGAACTTCGCTTCTCCCTCAAAGGTCGCACCATTGAAACTCGCACGGCCCTCAAAGGTCGTACTACGGAACGCCGCACCGAACTGAAAGGTGGCAGCGCCCCATTCAGAGACGGAAGGAAACAGAACGCCGTCAAAAGATGTGCCGTCCGGAAAAATGTGTGGCGTTTCCCTGGAGGAAAAAACTGCAAGCGCGTCTTTGAACCAATTCTTAGTTGTCTCGTTTACGGGTTTTTCTTCTCCCGTAGTCATAACGGTGACATCCCACTCGCCTTTGTCCTCCAGCGCCTTGCGATTCGCCAGCATCTTTTCGGCCCAAGCATTCCAAGCTTCTTTACCTTGTTTCCAAAGCGCAAGTGTCTCTTCCTGATTCATAAGGCTCCCCAATGCCATCGGCGGTTTATGCTGTTTATCTGATTAAACGTGCCTTGGTGCTGCTTTGCAATCTGGAATTGTGGTGTGCGTGTGCCCAAACGCAAAACACCCCGCAAGACTTAACCTGCAGGGTGTTTGCATTAGAGTGTTGGGTTTAGGTTACATCGCACTTTCAACACGTGCGGCAACATCATCCGGCACCCAAGCTTTCCAGACGTCCGGCTTGGATTTTAGAAAATGCATCGCGGCCCCATCGGGCTTTTCATCATTTTCCTGCATGTAAGCCAGCATTTCAGAGACCAGCGCGTTGCTGGTTTCGTAGTTGGTCAGGAAGCTGATCAGGGTTGGTGCAGCGGCTTTGAAGTCGTTATTCACACCAATCGTGATCGTGCTTTGCGGGTAGGCGGTTGCCTTGGTCGGGTTTTCTTCTGTTTTCAGCGCATCAAAGATCGACTTGTCATAAGCCGGTTCTTCAAGGCGCGTGCTGTCATAAAGGCCCATCACCCAGGTTGGGCCCCAATAGTAATAAAGGGCCGGTTTACCGCGCTTATGCGCCGATGCGATGGCAGCCGAAAGGGCCGCACCGGTGCCCGGGCGGAAGTTGGTGAAGCTGTCATCAAGGTCGTAGGCACCAAGCTTGGCCGAATTGACCTTTTCACAGACCCAGCCGGACGGGCAGTTATAAAAACGGCCTTTGCCCGGTTCTTCGGGGTCTTCGAACAGTTCGGTGTATTTTGGCAGATCATCGACCGATTTCAGGTCAGGCGCCATCGGCTCAATCCCGCGATCAGCATCGCCTTCGATGACGTAGGTCGGCACAAACCAGCCTTCGACGGCGTCATCGAAGTTCACCCCGATCTGGCTGACATTGCCGGCTTCTTCGGCCTTGGTCCAGGCCTCGGCGACATTGTCGCGCCAGATTTCCATGACGATATCAACGTCCCCCTTGCCAGCGCCGGTCAATAGCGGAATGACATCGCCGGGCAGGGCATCGGTCTGACAGCCATAGCCCTTTTCAATGATGAAGCGGGCAACGGCGTTGTGAAACAGCGCACTGTCGTAATTGAGACCGGCAAACATCACCGGTCGATCAATCTCGCATGTGGCATCTTGCGCGTTTGCGCTTGAATGAGAAGTAAATGCAAGGCCAGCGGCCAAAAGCATTGCGGCTCCGGTAGGCAGGGTTTTCATCCTTCTGTCCCTTCGTGGTTGCGGTCCGGAATCGCATCAAATGCATGGTCTGTGCGGGAAGCCCGCAAAGATTGGGATCCGGTGTGATCCTGAACTTCAAATTGACCGTGCCCCTGATACAGGTGCGGCAATTCTAGACGTGTGGTTAGAATGCGCGCAACCCCCGGTGTCGATTATAACGCCGACGTGATGGGTGTTTTCGTGCTGATATCATTGCAGAATGCTCCTGACAGAGATGGCAGGAGATGTCAGGTAATGTGATTTACGGGTGTCGGCGCGATTGGTTTAACTCTGCCCGTGAATTTATCGGACTTTGTCGTTATGTTGGGCAAACCAACCAATCGGGCACAGATAACCGGGGGCCGTCATGATGCATACCAACCTGTTCGTTTTTGATATCGAAACCGTGCCCGATATTGATGTTCTGCCGCAGCTTACCGGCGAAACCGCGCCGGATCCTGAAACCGGGCGCAAGATGCTGGAAGACTATCATCTTGAAATCACCAGTGGCCGCAACGGCTTTCCGCGCCAACCGTTTCACAAGGTGGTGGCGATCAGCTTTCTGCGCGCGACCATTCAACGTGATGGCGATACCGAAATGTACGAGATCGAAGAGTTGCGATCCGGTGGCGAATTGACATCCGAGGAAAAGGACCTTGTGAACGGGTTCTTTGCCTATTGCGGCAAGCTTTATCCGCGTTTGGTCAGTTTCAACGGCCGCGGCTTTGATCTGCCAGTGTTGAAGTACCGCGCGATGAAACATGGCGTTTCAGCCCGCTGGCTGCATCAGGCGTCCAACAAATGGGAAAACTATACCGCGCGCTATGCGCCGCACTGGCATTGTGACCTGGCGGAAGTCTTATCCGATTACGGTGCCTCGGCCCGCACCAAGATGAACGAGGTTTGCGCTGCCCTTGATCTGCCGGGCAAGACCGGGGTCGATGGCAGCAAGGTTTCCGACATGTATGACAATGGCGAGATTGATGGCATTCGTCGCTATTGCGAGACCGATGTTCTGAATACCTATTTGCTGTATCTGCGCCATGCGCTTCATACCGGGCTCACCGATCATGATGGCTATAACCATGCGATCAATCTGACCGTGGGCTGGCTTGAAGAACGGGCAGGGGACATTCCCGCCTATCAGGAATTCCTTGATGCCTGGAAGCAATCAAGTGGCGGGTCGTTCAACGTTCTTTGATACGGCCCGACGTTGTGCCCAGGCATGACTTCAGAAGTGAAGTCCGTCACATTTTGACACCCTGTCTTGCAAATTTGTGTTGAATTAAATGCGAGTTGATCTTAATTGCATTGAACATGCAAGTGAGTTGCAACGTCAGTACGTTTCAACGCGTACCCAAATTCAACAGGGATCGTTCAAATGGATATCAAGAAACTCGTCGGTGGTGCGGTATTCGGCGCAACAGCGATGGCTGCGACAACCGCGATGGCACAGGAAGTTAATGTCTATTCCCTGCGTCAGGAATTTCTGGTCGAGCCGCTTTTTGAGAAGTTCACCGCTGAAACCGGCATCGACGTCAATGTGATCTTTGCTGAAAAAGGTCTGGTCGAACGCATCAAGCAGGAAGGCGCGAACAGCCCGGCCGATATCCTGATGACCGTCGATATCAGCCGTATCCAGCAGGCAGTTGACGCCGGTGTGACTGAGGCCGTTTCGAATGACACCCTTGATGCCAATATTCCGGGCCATCTCCGTGATCCGGAAGGTCACTGGTTCGCCCTGACCCAGCGTGGTCGTGCGATCTATGCCTCCAAGGAGCGCGTGGCAGAAGGCGAGATCACGTCTTATGAAGACCTTGCCGACCCGAAATGGGAAGGACGCATCTGCACCCGTTCCGGCACGCACGTTTATAACGTTGCGCTTTTTGCTTCGATGATCGCCGTTCATGGCGAGGAAAAAGCCAAGGAATGGCTGCAGGGTCTTAAGAACAATCTGGCGCGCAAGCCGCAGGGCAATGACCGCGCACAGGTCAAGGCGATCAAGGAAGGCGTTTGCGATCTTTCGATCGGCAACACCTATTATTACGGCAAGATGCTCGATAACGAAGAACAGCGTCCTTGGGCCGAGGCAGTCAACCTTGTCTTCCCGAACCAGGATGGTCGTGGCATGTCGATGAACATTTCGGGCATGAGCCTGATTGCCGATGCGCCGAACCGCGAAAACGCCATCAAGCTGATGGAATTCCTGGCCGGTGATGTTGCTCAGGGCATCTATGCTGAGGTCAATTACGAATATCCGGTGAAGCAGGGTGTCGAGTGGGCCGAAAATGTGAAGTCCTGGGGCACGTTCAAGGCCGATGAAGTATCGCTGGCCGAGATTGCCCGCCTGAGCCCGGATGCGATCAAGATGGTCGATGAGATCGGTTATAACGAATAGTCAAACCGACTGAGTTTGATGAGCTTTTTGAAAGGGGTGGTGTAATGCCACCCCTTTTTTCAGTTTGGGTATGCGGTCGAAGGCTGGATGCAGTCGCGCACTCGTGACTTCGGGTTTGGCTCTTATGTGGTTTTCTTGCTTGCAAAAGGCGGGGCGGGCCCTTTAATTTCGGCCACAGCAAATACAAATCATTCCTAATTGCTGTGCGACCTGCAGCTGATCCAAACGAGGCATTTATGATTTCTCTGCGCAAAACCGTTCTTGGTCTTGTTGTTTCCGCGATGGGGTTGTCCATGTTCCCCGCCGCCCATGCCGCAGAGGAAGTTAATGTCTATTCGCTCCGGCAGCCCTTTCTGATCGAACCGATGTTCAAGCGCTTTACCGAGGAAACCGGTATTCGCGTCAATACGCTTTTCTCGCAAAGTGGACTGGTGGAGCGCATCAAGCACGAAGGACGCAACACCCCGGCCGATCTGCTTTTGACCGTTGATATCGGCCGCATCCAGGATGCAGTCGATGCCGATATCGCCCAACCGATCGAAAGTGCCGTTCTGGATGCCAATATCCCCGATCAGTTCCGCGATGAAGACAAGCTTTGGGTGGGTATGACGACGCGGGCGCGCGTGCTTTATACCTCGCTTGATCGGGTGGAGCCGGACGCGATCACCACCTATGAAGAGCTTGCCGATCCGAAATGGAAGGGGCGCATTTGTGTCCGTTCCGGCATGCATGTTTATAACATTGCCCTGATCGCCTCGATGATTGCCCACCATGGCGAAGACGAAACCAAAGCCTGGCTGACCGGGCTTAAGGACAATCTGGCCCGTAAACCGCAGGGTGCCGATACCGATCAGATCGAGGCGGTGTCGCAGGGCGTCTGTGACGTGGCGATTGGCAATTCCTATTATTACGGCAAGATGCTTGATGACCCGAACAAGGCCGATGCCGCCAAACAGGTCCGCATCGTTTTCCCCAATCAGGGCGATCGTGGCACGCATGTGAATATTTCGGGTGTGGCGCTGATGAAGTATGCGCCGAACAAGGAAAATGCGATCAAGCTGGTGGAATTCCTGTCTGGCGCCGAAGCCCAGCATATGTATGCCGATATCAATTTTGAATATCCGGTCAAGCCGGGCGTTGCCTGGTCTGAACAGGTTCGGGCATGGGGCACCTTTGTCCATGATGATCTGCCGCTTAATGCGGTTGCGGCCAATCGTGGTGCGGCAATTCGTCTGATTGATGAGGTCGGCTTTAACGAGTAGACCGTACGTCGATAGAGGGATATCAAGATCGCCCAACAGAACCGTTCGGAGTAGTCCGCGGCGAATGAAACGGAAACAGCCTTGAACAACGCTTGTCAGACGCAAAAGGAAGACGACATTCGGCCGAGCGCCATGGCGGAAACCTTTGATCCGATGCGCACGCCCACCGGACGTCGGGCGATGCTGTGGTTGCCGCGTGGCCAATCGGCAGCTTGGCTGATCGGCGCGTTTATCGTGGCGGCAATGGTTGCGGCACCGGTTGTTGCCGTCGCCTGGATTGCCCTGTTTCCGACCGAAAATATCTGGCCGCACCTGGCATCCACCATGTTGCCAAGGTACCTTAAGAATACCGGTATCCTGATGCTTGGCGTTGGTATTGGTGTGACCCTGATCGGGGTTGCGTCCGCATGGGTTGTCACCATGTGCCGAATTCCGGGAAAGCGGTTCTTTGAATGGGCGATGCTGCTGCCGATGGCGGTTCCGGCCTATATCGTGGCCTATGTTTATACCGATCTTCTGGAATATGCCGGACCTTTGCAGGGCTTCTTGCGGGACTTGTTTGGCTGGCAATCGGCGGCCGATTACTGGTTTCCCGATATTCGCACCAAGGGTGGTGCGATCATGGTGCTTAGCCTGACACTTTATCCCTATGTTTACATGCTGGCGCGTGCGGCGTTCTTGTCGCAATCGATCTGTGCGATTGAGGCGGCCCGAATCCTTGGTCGGAGTGCCTGGAGTTCGTTTCTTACGGTCGCATTGCCGTTGGCACGACCGGCAATCGTTGTTGGCGTTGTGATCGCGTTGATGGAAACGCTCAATGACTTTGGCACGATTGATTTCTTTGCCGTGCATACCCTGACGGCCGGTATTTTTAACGTGTGGCTTGGTATGGGAAATGCCGGTGGTGCTGCCCAGATTGCCCTGACGATGCTGGCTGTGGTGATCGCATTGATGGTGATCGAACGTTATTCACGCCGTCGCCAGCGTTTCCATGACACCACCAGCCGTTTTCAGGAACTGCCGGGCTATGAACTGAGCCCGCTTGCCAAGACCGGGGCATTGGCGGTTTGTATCCTGCCGATTGTGCTGGGGTTTGTTGTGCCGTCGCTGGTGCTGATTTATTATTCCATCGGTTATTTTGATCAAAGCTGGACGGCTGATTTCTTCGAATTTGCCGGCAACAGCCTTTTGGTGTCAGGGCTTGCAACGATTGTTGCCGTTGGTTGTGCGATATTCATGGCTTATGCACTGCGCCTGTTCCCGCAACCGCTTTTGAAATTCTGTGTCCGTCTGTCGTCGGTCGGCTATGCCGTGCCTGGCGCAGTTTTGGCCATCGGGGTTTTGATCCCGTTTGCACGGTTTGACAATGCGTTGGACGCGGTGATGCGCGATACCTTCGGCATATCGACCGGGTTGCTGCTCAGCGGGACGGTGTTCGCATTGGTCTTTGCCTATGCGGTGCGGTTTATGGCGGTATCCTATGGCTCGATCGAAGCAGCCCTTGGCAAGGTTCGCCCAAGCATGGATGATGCGGCGCGCACATTGGGCGAAAGCCCGTGGGGTACGCTGAAACGCATTCACTTCCCGATGGTGCGTGGTGGCATTTTGGCGGCGTCGGTGTTGGTCTTTGTCGATGGCATGAAGGAACTGCCGGCAACGCTTATTTTGCGTCCGTTCAATTTTGATACGCTGGCAACCCATGTCTATCAGTTCGCCAAGGATGAAATGATTGAACATGCGGCCCTTGGGGCGCTGACCATTGTGCTTGTCGGTGTGGTGCCGGTGATTATGCTGAGCCGTGCGATTTCAAAATCCCGTCCGGGGCATAGCGGACAATCCTGATGCGTCCCGCCGATGATCGGGCTATCCTGATTACGGATGGGAATACAAAACAAGACCAAGGGCGGCAGGAAACTTTCGGAATGCAAACAATCAAACCGGGACTGACAACACTTTCCGATGCGCTCGACATTGCCTTTGCCGAAGTGCCGGTGATGACGCCATCCGAAGAACGCCCGATCAGCGATTGTTACGGGGCGATTTTGCGCAAGGACCTCGTTGCGAAGGTTTCCGTGCCGTCGGTGGATAACTCCGCCATGGATGGTTACGCGCTGCGTCATGCCGATCTGGCCGCGATAGACGGCCCGGTTTCGGTGGTTGGGGCATCGTTGGCAGGCCACCCTTATAACGGAAACCTGCCAACGGGATGCGCGATCCGTATTGCAACCGGGGCTGCGATCCCCGATGGCGCGGATTGCGTGATCATTCAGGAAAACGTTACCGCCAATGCCGATGAAACCGTCATTGAAATTGATGCCGACGTGATCGCACGCACCAGCTTGCATCAAAACATCCGCTGGATGGGCGAAGACATCAAAACCGGTGATACAGTTTTGAAGGCAGGCACAATCCTGCGCCCCCAGGATATCGCGATGGCGGCCGGGCAGGGCTTTGGCAGCTTGTCGGTTGCGCGGCCCCTTAAAGTTGCCGTCTTTTCCACCGGTGACGAACTGGCCAAACCGGGTGATCCTTTGCCGCCGGGGGGCATTTATGATTCCAACCGTTTTGCGATGATCGGGATGTTGCGATCCATCGGTTGCGATGTCACGGACCTTGGATTGCTCACTGATAATTTTGAAGTGTTGCAAACCGCGTTGGCGAGCGCGGCAAAGTCGCATGACGTGATCATGACATCTGGCGGTGTCTCAGTCGGTAAGGCCGATCTTCTGAAACCGGTTGTCGACAGCCTTGGTGAAATCACCGCCTGGAAACTGGCGATCAAGCCCGGCAAGCCTTTGATGCGCGGCAAAATCGGTGATTGTCTGGTGATCGGGCTTCCGGGGAACCCGGTATCAGTCCTGGTCTCAGGGTTGCTATATGTTTTGCCGTTGCTGCGTCATGCCATGGGTGCGGATCATTCCAAACTGGCACCAACACGTATTCCGGTACGTGCCGGGTTTGATTTCAAGCGTGGCACCGGACGCAGGGAATGGTTGCGCGCGCGCCTGGTGCAGAATGATGACGGCGAATTTGAAGCGATTGCTTTTTCTTCGACCAGTTCCGGGATGTTGTCATCAATGGTCTGGGCCGAAGGTCTGATTGAACTGCCGGAAAATTGCGGGCAGGTCTCCAAGGGAGATCAGGTTCTTTATTTGCCGCTGCAAGGCCTGCAGTGACTTCATCAAAAATGATCCACATCATTGCAAACGAACATGGTTTGCCGGACTGTTGGATCGTTTCCAATCCGCGAAAGTGAATAGAATGACGATATCGGTGACGTTTTGTGGTGCTGCTGGTGGGGTGACGGGATCTTGCTATTTTTTGCAGACCGATCGGGGCAATTTCCTTGTCGATTGCGGTATGTTCCAGGGCAGCAAAACCGTCCGTGAACTGAACTATGGCAAGTTCCCGTTTGAGGCGGACCGGATTTCGGCCGTGTTGCTGACGCACGCGCATATTGACCATACCGGCCTGGTGCCCAAGCTGGTCAAGGCCGGTTTTGGCGGACCAATTTATGCGACAGAACCGACCTGTGATCTTCTGACCTATATGTTGCCGGACTCCGGATACATTCAGGAAAGCGAAGTCGAACGTCTGAACCGTCGCAATGCGCGGCGCGGTCGTCCGGAAGTCACCCCGATCTATACCCGTGAAGACGCGGAAAATACGCTTTCGCAGCTCAAAACCGTCGACTATCACGAATGGTTGCCGGTGATTGATGGCGTGCGGGCGCGGTTCTGGGACGCTGGCCATCTTCTTGGTTCCGCGTCGATCGAGGTGGAGATTGAGAACGGCGACAAAGACGTTAAGCCGACAAGATTGCTGTTCTCTGGCGATGTCGGAACCGGTGAGGCCGTATTTAACGAAGCGCCCGAGGCACCGACGGGTGTCGATTATCTGTTCGTCGAAACCACCTATGGCGATCGTAACCGTCCGGTGATGACCGACGAAGAACGCCGTGAGATGCTGCGCAAGGAAGTTCAGGATGCGCTGGGCAATGGTGGAAATCTGGTAATTCCGAGTTTTGCCGTCGCCAGAACGCAAGAGCTGCTTGTTGATCTTGCGCATCTTTTCAATCGCGGTCAGTTGCCACCGGCAAATGTCTTTGTCGATAGCCCCTTGGCGCAACGTGCGACCGATGTCTTTGCCAAACACCTGAAGCGCGGCGACGCACAGGCGCTGTCGCATCCAAAGTTCCATATGGTGCCGGATGTTCAGGCCAGTAAGCAGCTCGCACAGGTCACCAGTGGTGCGATCATTATTTCGGCAAGTGGCATGTGCGATGCCGGTCGCATTCGCTACCATCTGAAGAACAACCTGTGGCGGCCTAATTGCACCGTGCTTCTGGTCGGTTTTCAGGCTGCGGGCTCTTTCGGGCGTGTTTTGCAGAGTGGGGCAAAACATGTGCGGATCCACGGCGATGAAATCGAAGTGCGTGCCCGTATTCGGACGTTGGACGTTTATTCCGGCCACGCCGATCAGGATATGCTGCTGAAATGGACCAAGAACCGCTTGCCAGTCGCGCGTCAGATTTTCCTCACCCATGGTGAAGAAGGCGCGCGCGCGGCATTCCGAGAAGTTCTGATAGCACACGGCATCGAGGAAAAGCTGATTTCCATGCCGATGCTTGATGATACGGTCACCCTCAAGAAGGGCAAAGGCCAACCGGCTATTCCGCAGGCACGTCTATCGGGTGAAGAACTCTCGCGCGATGACTGGCATAACCTTTATGCAGGTACAGTAACGGCGCTTTCGGAAAAACTTCGTTCGCTTGAAACTGCGGAAGAAAGAAAAGAGATGCTCGAAAAAGTCTTGCGCGATATCGGTTCAGTATGAGAGCAATTGTCCGGGAGCTGAAAGAAGGGCGCAAACCCCGACTTCACGGATTTACTTGCCATAAACAAAGAACCTGTCACCCTGTTAATGGGTTGTGCGGGGAGCTGAGACCACTACGCATACGGGCGGGGATATGTCAATCGTAGGGAATTCCGGATATCGGGTTCTGATTTACAGCCATGATACCTTCGGGCTTGGGCATTTGCGCCGTTGCCGTACGATTGCGCATGCGCTGGTATCGCATCGCGATGATGTATCTGTACTGATTTTGTCGGGCTCACCGATTATCGGCAGCTTTGAATTCCGCTCACGCGTGGACTTTGTCCGCATTCCGGGCGTGATCAAGCTGTCGAATGGCGAATATACTTCGCTTAACCTCAATATCGATGTCGATCAGATTCTGGCGATGCGAGAATCGATTATCCAGCATACAGCCGATGTGTTTAACCCGGACATCTTTATCGTTGATAAAGAACCGCTTGGCTTGCGCGGCGAGGTCGAGTCTACTCTGCAGATGTTGCGCCATCGGCGTACCCGTCTGGTGATGGGCCTGCGCGATGTGATGGATGATCCGGTGAACCTGCGCGAAGAATGGGACCGTAAGCAATGCGTTCCGGCCTTGGCAAACCTCTATGATGAAATCTGGGTTTATGGCCTCAAGGAAATCTGTAATCCGCTCGAAGGGATCGACTTGCCCCCGGGCGTTGAAGAAAAGATGTCCTATACCGGCTATCTGCCACGGACTGCCACCCGCAGACCCGCACCCGAGCACGGGGCGCTTGGTCTGGAAGAGCCGTATTATCTGGTAACGACAGGCGGTGGTGGCGACGGGGTCAATCTGGTCGATTGGGTGATCAGCGCCTACGAAACCGATCCGGACATTCCGGTGCCGTCGCTGGTTGTTCTGGGGCCCTTTATGGGACCGACACAGCAAAACGAATTCATGAAGCGTGCGGAAAAGATCGACAAACTGTCGGTCATTACCTTTGATGCCAATGTCGAAGTGTTGATGCACAAATCGGCCGGCGTGATCGGCATGGGCGGCTACAACACGTTCTGCGAAATCCTGTCCTTTGACAAACCGGCCGTTATCGTGCCGCGTACTGTTCCACGTCTTGAGCAATATGTTCGCGCCGCGGCGGCAGAAAAGCTTGGTCTGGTCAGAATGCTGACCGAAGACGGTGGTCGCGATCCGCGCGAAATGGCCGACGCACTGCGTGGTCTGATACATCAGCCAAAACCGTCGCATGTGACTGTTCCGAACCTGATGGGCGGACTGGATCGCGTTGGCGAATTGGTTGATCGCTGGCTTCCGCCACAAATGGCCGCAGAATAATCATCGGGAATAGATTTGATGGCACGCGACAATCTGGCAATCGTGGTGAAGGGTTATCCGCGATTGTCGGAGACCTTTATCGCCCAGGAAATTCTGGGTATTCAGCAAGCAGGCATTCCCTATCGGATTGTGTCGTTGCGCCATCCAACCGACAAAAAACGCCATCCGATCAATGATCGCATTTCGGGTGCGGTCGATTATCTGCCCGAATATGTCTATCAGGAACCGATGCGGGTTTTGCGTGGCTGGCTCAAGGCCCGCAAGATGCCAGGATATCGTCGTGCCCTGAATATCTGGTGGCAGGATTACCGCCGGGACCGTACCGCCAATCGCGCACGCCGATTTGCCCAGGCCATGGTCATGGCGGCCGAACTGCCCGATGATGTGACCCGCATCTATGCCCACTTCCTGCATACACCGGCATCGGTCGCGCGCTATTGCGCGATTATGCGTGGTTTACCGTGGTCCTGTTCGGCACATGCCAAGGATATCTATACCAGTCAGGACTGGGACATGCGCGAAAAGCTGCGCGATATGGATTGGCTAGTGACCTGTACAAGCGCCAATGTCGATTACCTGCGTACCCTTGCCGAGGACCCGGATAAAGTTAATCTGCTCTATCACGGACTGGATTTTTCGCGCTTTCCCGAAGACCTTCCAGAAAGACCTCTGCGTGATGGGACGGATGCCGATAACCCGGTAAGGATCCTGTCGGTCGGGCGATTGGTGGGCAAGAAGGGCTATGACGACCTTCTGCGCGCCTTGGCCAAACTGCCAGCCAACCTTCATTGGCGGTTCGTTCATATTGGTGGCGGCGATGGTGAAAAATATCAAAAACTTGCGACAGAGCTCGGCATAGCGGACCGCTGTGACTGGCAAGGAGCGCGTGATCAGAAGGAAGTGATTTCGGCATGTCAGTCGTCCGATTTGTTCGTGCTGGCCAGCCGGATTGAGAAGGATGGTGATCGCGACGGGCTGCCAAACGTTCTGATGGAAGCACAACTTTGCGGACTCGCTGCGGTTTCGACGGCAATTTCGGCCATTCCTGAACTGATTGAAGACGGCGTAAATGGCAAACTTGTGCCCGAACGTGATCCGGATGCACTTGCGGTCGTGCTGGAAGCTTTGATCACTGATCCTCGTCTTCGCGAAACCATGGGGCGCAAGGGCAATGAAATTGTGCGTCGGGATTTCTCATTCTATCGCGGCATGAAGGATCTGGCGGAACGTTTCGGTGTTAACTCCCAGTCCGAAGAAAAGACAGCAATCCCCGCCGAACAACCCGCCGCAGAGTAGGAGGCACGCACTTGCAGGTCGCCTTTTACGCCCCGCTAAAGCCGATTGACCATCCTGTTCCGTCGGGTGACCGCCTGATTGCCGGGATGCTGTGTGATGCTCTTCAGTCAGCAGGCATGAAGGTCGATATTGCTGCACTGCTTCGCAGCCGCGTTGCTGATGGCGATGTCCTTAAACAGGCACGGCTTGCCGAACTGGGGACCAAACTTGCCACCCGTTTATTGCGGCAATACCAATCGGGGTTCCGTCCCAAACCGGATATCTGGTTTACCTATCATCTTTATTACAAGGCACCGGACTGGATCGGGCCGATTGTCGCCGATGCGCTGGGTATCCCGTATGTGGTGGCCGAAGCATCCTTTGCCCCAAAGCGTGCAAACGGGCCATGGGGACAAAGCCATCTGGCAGTCGAGACAGCGCTTAAGCGGGCAGATGCCGTTTTCTCGCTCAATCGGGTTGATATGGAATGTCTGGCTCAGTTCTGTGATCCTGATCGTCTGCATTTCCTGCCGCCCTTTACACGTGTCGCGTCATGGCATGCTGGGCAGCGCGCAGCAATTAGTCCGGAATGCGTGCGGTTGGTGACAACCGCGATGATGCGGGATGGTGACAAACTGAAATCCTATACGCTTTTGGCAGACGCACTGGGTCGCCTCAGGCGCAATGGTGTTGATAACTGGCACCTGACAGTGATTGGCGATGGCCCCGCGCGTCAGCAGGTCGAAGACCTTTTTGAAGAAAATGGACTTGGTGAAGACAAGATTTCACTAGTGGGGCTGAAAACACCGGAACAAACCAAAGATATTCTCGCGCAGTCAGATTTGTTCGTATGGCCCGCGATCAATGAAGCCTTTGGAATGGCGTTGCTTGAGGCACAGTCTGCTGGGCTTCCGGTTCTGGCGGGGGATACTGGCGGTGTGTCGGGTATTGTTTCATCCGGTGTGACAGGGTGGCTTGTGTCTGTTGGTGATGTCGATGCTTTTTCAGACCGTTTGGCTGAATGCCTTGGGGCAGATATCGCCGTATTGCGTGATTTCGGTGCCGCTGGCGCATCGAAAGCAGCGCAGCATCACACGCTTGAAGCCGCAGCTGATCTGTTATCCATCACATTCAAGAAAATCATCCCGGGCCACCTGTCGTCACAAATCGGGCAGGGTTTGGTATGAGACAGATCCGTTTTGCATTGCTTCGCCACGGTGTCACGGCCTGGAATACCGAAAAGCGCATTCAGGGACGGACAGATATCTCAATCAGGCCCGAGACAGCTGCTTGGTATCGTCAGTACCGTTTGCCCGCCATGTGGGCCAGTGTTCCATGGTTTTCTTCGCCCTTATCCCGGACACGTGAAACTGCAGATGCGCTTAGGATCAGAACCGTTGCCGCCGAGCCAGCGTTCATCGAGATGGACTGGGGTACCTGGGAGGGCGAGAGACTTTCTGACCTTCGCGCAAGGATGGGGGAAGACCTTCGCGCCAATGAAGACCGCGGTTTGGATTTTCGTCCCGACGAAGGTGAAAGCCCGCGTGATGTGCTGGGGCGGTTTGAGGCATTCCTAAAGGATTGCGATCTTACAGAATTTGGTGCGGTCACCCACAAGGGCGTGATACGTGCTGTCTATGCTGCGGCACGTGGATGGGACATGATGGGCAAAATTCCAGACAAACTCGATTGGCACTGTTTGCAGGTGTTTCAGTATTCCGAAGACGTGGGGCTCTCTGTTGAAGCACTCAATGTGCCACTTGCGCCCGCGCAGGAGAGCGCGCGATGAGTGACGTCATGGTCTATGTTCAGCACTTGCTTGGTATTGGTCACGTGCGCCGCGTGGCGTTGATCAATCAGGCGCTTCGCGATGAAGGGCTTGGCGTTACGGTCGTAAGCGGCGGTGTGCCCGATGACAGCCTTGATTTCGCGGCCAATGAAGTTGTTCAGCTTTCCCCGTGCAAGACATCCGATACTGGTTTCTCTGGGCTTGTCGATCCGGAAGGGAACGTCTTGGGGGACGACTGGCAGGAAGAACGTAAAAGACAACTGCTGACCGCGTTTAAGGGAACGGCGCCGAAACTGCTTTTGGTCGAAATGTTCCCATTCGGGCGCCGCGCATTTCGGTTCGAATTGATCCCGCTGTTTGACGCGGCGATTGAGGCAGGCATTCCGATCATTTGTTCTGTCAGAGACCTTTTAGTGCGTAAAAAAGACATCGGCAAAACACGATGGATGCGTGATATCGCGCGAAAATATCTTGATGCGGTTCTGGTACATGGTGATCCGCAACTGTTTGGTTTTGATCGCAGCTTTGAGTTTGCCGACGATATATCGGACCTGATCGCCTACACGGGGTATGTCGCACCAAATGTTGCCAATGACGTCTCGGAACGTGGGGAGGCAGAGCGTAGCGGTGTTCTCGTTTCTGCTGGCGGTGGTGCCGTTGGGGAAGAGCTGATCAGGCTTGCAATTTCGGCCCGCGCGCATTCGCAAAAATACAACGGCGCTATTTGGGATATTGTCGCTGGGCCGCATTTCCCGTCAGATCAGTTCGACCTTTTGCGCGGCCAGTTGCCCGACGGTGTGATCCTGCATCGGTTCTTGCCCGATTTCCGTGAACGGATGGCGCGTGCCGCCGTTTCCGTTTCACAGGCCGGATACAACACGCTGATGGATGTAATGGCGACGCAAACGCCGGCGGTTATGGTGCCGTTTGCAGAAGGCGGCGAAAGCGAGCAAACCGAACGTGCAGAAGTCCTTGCCAATGAAGGGGTTATTTCCCTGCTTGATCTTGATGGCCTGTCTGCGCAATCATTAGCAAAACAAATAGATAACGCCAGACAGCCAAGCGGGATTAAAATCGCACTGGATGGCGCAAAAAGAACTGCGTCAATCATCGCAGAAAAGATCAAAGGGCAGGCATGAGCAGCTGGGATCAATTACGCGCAGAGCTTGATCTGTGGCAGTCGGAAGACCGGATTGCCACCGCGTGGTGGCGTGACGACGATGCTGTTTCTGTCACCCCGGCGCTTGAGACGCTTCTGCGTTTCGAACAGGACTATAAAGTGCCACTCGCCCTTGCGGTTATTCCGGCGGCTTTGCAGGATGACCTTGTCGAACGTCTTGTCGAGACGCTTGATACCCGTGTTTTGCAGCATGGTTGGTCCCACCAAAACCATATGCCAGAGGGACGCAAGAAACAGGAACTCGATGACGTGCGCGATATTGGCGATGTCGTTGCCGATCTGCGCCACGGGTTTTCGGTTCTGCAATCGCGTTTTGGCAATCGTTTCTTGCCGGTATTGGTACCGCCATGGAACCGGGTGGCCGACGATGTCGTGGCGGCGTTGCATTCCCTTGGCTTTTGCGGGATCAGCACATTCAATGCCCGCAAGGCGGCAGAGCCGTACAAAGGCATTATGCAGGTCAACACGCATGTCGATGTCATTGACTGGCGTGGAACGCGCGGCTTCGTTGGTGAAGACGCGGCACTTGGCACAATGATTGAACATCTGGCGGCGCGGCGAACTGGGCAGGTCGACGCGGATGAGCCGACGGGTATTCTGACCCATCACCTTGTCCATGACGAGGCCACCTCGAAGTTCCTTGATAATCTGTTTTCTATGGACCATTCAGCTTTGCGCTGGTTGAGAATACCCGGAGTATTTCCATGGCAATAAGGCCAAAACAACACGTGGAACCTGAACAGGCACAGGCCCCCAAGGCCCCCGGTGTACCCAGCACCGTGCCAAGCACCGTGGACCCGGTAAAGCCGGCAGGTGTTGGTGACAGCGAAGTCCAGACGATGGGCTATCCATCCAAACTGATGGCGCCGGATTTGGCGAAATCAATTGTCGGGCTGCTGATTTGCGGGGTTATCGCGTTGATTCCCGAGATGCTCGCAATCATTCAATGGACGTCGGCCGGGCTTGCTTTGCTGTTCGTTTTCTATTTTGCCCGCACGGTTATCCGCTTCCAGTCAAAGATCTATGTATCGGAGTACGGCATTCGGCTTTCAAGTCTGCGCGGTGGAACGGCTTTTGCCTGGCCGGAACTTTCGAAGTTCCGTTTGCGTTACTTTAGTACCAAGCGCGATGGCAACAAGGGATGGTTCGAGCTGACCCTGCAGGCAGGAGATGCGAAAATTGTCGCAGAATCAACACTGGACGGTTTTGACGATCTCCTTGAAATTTCTCGTGATTGGGCGAAAGATAACCAGCTGCTTGTCGATGACGTCACAAGAACAAACTTGATGCGCATGGATGAGGCCGAAACACTGGTTAAGGCTGCGGCATCCGAACGCAAACACGGTGGTATCAACTAGAATGACCGATATTCTGCGCATCAAGGATCTGAAAGTTGAATTCGTACTGCCGCACATGCGTGTCAAGGCTGTCGAAAATGTAAGCTTTCGCATCGGTGCGCAGGAAACCGTGGCACTGGTTGGTGAGTCCGGATCGGGCAAAAGCACCATTTCGCAGGCAATCATGGGCCTATTGCCAAAGGTGGCCCAGGTCACCAAAGGATCTATCATCTTTGCCGATCCGAAAAAGCCCGGAACCCGGGTGGATATCGCCATGCTGGATCGGTCTGGCTCTGATATGCGCGCCATTCGCGGTGGCCGGATTTCGATGATTTTCCAGGAACCTATGAGTTCCTTGTCGCCGCTCCATACAATCGGAGATCAGATATGTGAAGCCGTGAAACTTCATCGCAAGGTCGGATCGGCCGAGGCGCGTGAACTTGCCGTTGAAATGCTGACACTGGTCGGCTTCCCGCAGCCCAAGCGCTCCCTTAAAACTTATCCATTCGAACTTTCCGGTGGCCTGCGCCAGCGCGCGATGATTGCGATGGCACTGGTTTGTCGTCCGGCCTTGCTGATTGCGGATGAACCGACAACCGCCCTTGATGTAACCATTCAGGCGCAAATTCTGCGTCTGATCAAGGAAGTGCAGGCAGAATTGCAGATGTCGGTTCTGTTGATCACCCATGATCTTGGTGTGGTTGCCAACATGGCTGACCGGATGGTGGTGATCTATGACGGGCGGGTGGTCGAGGCAGGCAAGACCGATGATGTGTTCATCAATCCCGGCCATGCCTATACACGATCATTGCTGGCGGCGGTTCCGCACTTTGACATGGGGCCGGACGAAAGATTGCGTCCGCTGCGCGAGATCAAGCCGAAAACCGGCAGTCTGCTTGCCAGTGCAGGTGATGGCGATACACAACAAAATACATCGGATGTTCCGGCAACCTTGGCCTTGCACCCGACAATGGCGAGCGAGCCGGTTCTGGCGGTTCGCCATCTCAGCAAAAGCTTTACCACACGTAAAGGTAACTGGATCAAATCCGAAGAGCGCCTTGTGCCCGCAGTGTCCGACGTCTCATTGACTGTTAATCGCGGCGAATGCGTTGGTCTTGTCGGTGAAAGTGGTTGCGGTAAAACGACGCTTTCCAAGCTGATCATGCGCGCAATGAGCCCGGATGAAGGTTCCATTCTGTTTCGCGGTGAAAGCGGGCAGATGACTGAATTGAACGGGCTTGATGAAGATCAGCTCAATCCGTACCGAAAGCGGATACAATTTGTTTTTCAGGACCCGTTCGGATCACTTAATCCGCGGATGACTGTTCAGGATATCATTACCGAACCCATGCTGATTCACGGTGTCGGGGATAGTAACTATCGACAGAAAATGGTGCTGGAACTGATGGACCTGGTTGGTCTTGATCCGCGCTTTCTGAACCGGTATCCGCATAGTTTCTCAGGCGGGCAGCGCCAGCGTATCGGGATTGCACGTGCGCTTAGCCTCAAGCCGGATTTGTTAATTTTCGATGAGCCGACATCGGCACTTGATGTATCGGTTCAGGCGCAAATACTTAATCTTTTAAAAGATTTGCAGCGTGATCTTAATTTGACCTATCTGTTTATATCACACAATCTTGCGGTCGTGGACTACGTTGCAGACAGGATTGCCGTGATGTGTGCCGGGCGGATTGTTGAGTCCGCACCACGTGAAGTGCTGTTTAAGAACCCGATGCATCCCTACACGCAGGCTTTGCTGCATGCCGTGCCGTTTGCCGATCTGGATCACCTGCTTGATTTCGACAAGATAATGGATGGCAAGGCATCTGATCCATCCCGCTGGCCAGCCCCGTTCACGATCAACCAGACCAGCGAGCCCAAAATGATGCAGGTCGCAGAAGATCACTTTGTTCGTGCCGAACGTGCCGATTTTACGGAGATCGCCATATGATCAGTGTTTTAAACCCGTCGATGTCTAGAATTCATCGTGCCTTTTCCGGCCTTGTGATGACGACAGGTTTTCTGGCGGCAAGTGTCTTGGTCGCACCGGCGCATGCAGAAGTCCCTTATTTCGAGGATGCGGTCGCAAGCGGGTCTTTGCCTGCGATGAACGACCGCCTGCCAGAACATCCACATGTGATTGACTTTGCGGGTGAGGGTAAGGAAATCGGCAAATATGGTGGGGAATTCGTCACCATCATGGGGCGGTCCAAAGACATCCGTATGGCGGTCGTTTATGGCTATGCCCGCTTGATCGGCTATGATCAGGATCTGAACCTTCGTCCAGATATCCTTGAAGCGCTTGATGTGAACGAAGAAGGCAATGTCTTCACGTTGCATATCCGCAAAGGTCACAAATGGTCGGATGGCGAGCCGTTTACGGCCGAGGATTTCCGTTACTACTGGGAAGATATCGTCAATAATGATGAACTGTTTCCAGTCGGACCGCCGCGTTTCCTGTTTGTCGGGAATGAACCGGCAACCTTTGAAATTCTTGACGAATATACCGTTCGCTACAGCTGGTCACAGCCAAACCCGTTTTTCCTGACGGAACTGGCTGCAACCCGCCCGCCGTTTATTTATCGCCCGGCGCACTACCTGAAACAGTTCCATGAGAATTATCGCGATGCGGACGAGCTTCAGGCGATGGTTGAAGAACGCGGTCTGCGTAGCTGGGCTGTGTTGCATACGGACATTGATCGTCCCTACAAGCTTTCCAACATTCATCGCCCGTCGCTGGAGCCATGGCTGATCACGACAGAGGAGCCGTCTGATCGCTTTGTCTTCGTGCGTAACCCGTATTATCACCGCGTCGATCCGGAAGGTAACCAGCTTCCTTACATCGACCGGATGATCTTTAATATTTCGAACGCAAAGCTGGTCCCGGCCAAAGTCGGCGCGGGCGAGGTCGATCTGCAAAGCAGGATCCTCTCGCTTAAGGACTACACATTCCTGAAGCAATCCGAAGCCAACCAGAACTATGATGTGCGTCTTTGGGATGTCGGGGCGGGGGCTTATGCCGCATTGTATCCCAACCTGACCTGCAGTGATCCGGTCTGGCGCCAAGTTCTGCGTGATGTCCGTTTCCGCCGTGCGCTGTCGTTGGCGATCAACCGCACCGAAATTAACCGGGTCATGTTCTTTGGTCTGGCGCAACCAACCAACAATACCGTCTTGCCAAAAAGCCCGTTATTCAAGCCGGAATATCGCGAAAGCTATACCGATTTCGACGTCAAGGCCGCAAACCAACTGCTTGATGCAATGGGGCTGGATGAACGCAATGGCGAAGGTATCCGTCTTTTGCCGGATGGACGCCCGATGGAAATCATTGTCGAGACGTCCGGGGAAAACCCTGAACATGACGACATGCTTGAACTGGTTGGCGACAGTTGGCGTCAGGTTGGCATCAAGCTGTTCGTCAAGGGCCTGCAGCGCGAAGTGATGCGCAACCGTGCCTATACCGGCGAGACGATCATGTCGATTTTCAACGGTATTGATAACGGCCTGGCGACGCCCAACACTGCTCCTGATGAATTTGTTCCTGTTCTGCAAGACAGCCTGCAATGGCCGAAATGGGGGCAGTATTATCAAACGGACGGCGAGGCGGGTGAAGCACCCGATATGCCCGCCGCCAAGGAACTGATGGAACAGTATCGCAAGTGGCAAACCAGCAATGAAGCGGGCCAGAAACAAGCATGGCAGGCCATTCTCGATATCAATTCGGAAAACATGTTCTCCATCGGTTTGATCGGCAACGTGCCGCAACCGGTCGTTATCGACAAGGATATGCGTAACGTGCCCGAAAAAGGCATCCATAGCTGGGAGCCAGGTGCGTTCTTTGGGGTCTATCGGCCCGATACCTTCTGGTGGGATCGGTAATCTTTTAACTAAAAACGTGTTGTTTCGCGCCGTTGAGGGAATGGCGTAAAACAACCTCGGGGGAGCAACAGCGCCGATGCTGACTTATCTGGCAAGACGGCTTTTCGTGATGATACCCACGCTGTTTATGATCAGCGTGCTGGTGTTTGTCATCATTCAGCTGCCACCCGGCGACTTTCTGACCACGTATCTCAACGAGCTTCAAGCACAGGGCGAGGCGGTTGATCCGGCCAAGATCGAGTTTCTTAAACGGCAATACGGCCTGGATCAGCCGATCTATATTCAATACGCCGAATGGGCCTGGGGATTGCTGCAAGGCGATCTCGGCTTTTCATTTGAATACAACCTGCCTGTGAGCGATGTGGTTGGTGATCGGCTTTGGCTGTCGCTGGTGCTGAATTTCAGCACGGTGATCTTCATCTATATCGTCAGCTTCCCCATCGGGATCTATTCGGCAACCCGTCAGTATAGCTGGGGCGACTATGGGTTCACCTTGCTGGGGTTCCTTGGGCTTGCCATGCCGAACTTCCTGTTTGCCCTGATCCTGCTTTATTACGCAAACGTCGTTTTCGGAACATCGATTGGTGGTCTGATGGACCCGGAATACATCAACCAAGGCTGGTCCTTCGCCAAGATGATGTCGGTCGTTGAACATCTTTGGGCTCCGGTTGTGGTAATCGGGACGTCCGGTACAGCCGCCATGATCCGCCGTCTTCGCGCCAATCTGCTTGATGAATTGGGCAAGCAATATGTGGTTACAGCCCACGCCAAGGGGCTGTCACCGACCAAGGTACTGTTCAAGTATCCTTTGCGCATGGCACTTAACCCGTTTATCGCCGATATCGGTAACATCCTGCCGCAGGTGGTGTCGGGGTCTGTTCTGGTGTCGGTGGTGATGTCATTGCCGACCACGGGGCCGATGTTGCTTACGGCATTGCAAAGTCAGGACATGTATCTGGCTGGCTCGTTCCTGATGTTCTTGGCCCTTTTGACGGTTGTCGGCATGTTTGTATCCGATGTGTTGCTTGCCTGGCTTGACCCGCGCATTCGTTTGCAGGGAGGGGTCGGCAATTGAGCAAGGAAACCGAAAAGCGCAACGAACATTTTGTTGATTCAGCACCCTTTGATCCCTGGGATCGCGAGGAACTGACGCCTGAGCAGGAAAAGTATTTCCTTGCCTCGCAGTGGCAATTGATGTGGTGGCGTTTGAAACGGCACCGGCTGGCGTATTTCTCACTGATTGTTCTGGCGATCATGTACGCGTCGGTCTTTATCGTCGAGTTCATTGCACCCTATGCGCAGGAAACCCGTAATTCGGAATATATCCATCACCCTCCGCAGGGTATTCACCTGTTCCATGACGGCGAATTTGTCGGGCCTTTTACCTATGGCACCGATTTCTCCGTCAACATGGAAACACTCAAACCGACTTATACGGTCAATCCGGACCGGATAGAGCCATTGCGCTTTTTCTGTTCGGGGGATGAGTATGAATTCTGGGGCATGATTGATATGGACTTCCATTTCGTCTGCCCGTCAGAAGACGGTACGCTGTTCATGTTCGGCACCGACAGGCTTGGTCGGGACATGTTGTCACGCATGATCTATGGCGCGCGGGTTTCGCTGACCATTGGTCTGGTGGGCATTTCCGTCAGTTTCCTTCTTGGTATCCTGATCGGCGGGGCGGCCGGTTATTACGGTGGCTGGGTGGATTCAACTGCCCAGCGTGCGATTGAAGTCATTCGGTCCTTGCCGGAAATTCCGCTTTGGATGGCACTTTCGGCGGCATTGCCCGTTACCTGGAGCCCGATCTTAATCTATTTCGGGATCACGATTATCCTTGGGTTGATCGACTGGACGGGTCTTGCCCGCGCAGTGAGATCGAAGCTTCTGGCCTTGCGTGAAGAGGATTATGCACTGGCCGCACGTCTGATGGGGGCGAAGCCAAAGCGGATTATTGCGCGTCACTTGCTGCCGAACTTTGCCAGCCACCTAATCGCATCGGTGACGCTGTCGATCCCCAACATGATCCTTGGTGAAACCGCGCTGAGCTTCCTTGGGCTTGGCCTGCGCGCGCCGGTGACCAGTTGGGGCGTGTTGCTTAACGAGGCGCAAAACATCAATGCGGTCGCGGTTTATCCCTGGCTGATGTTGCCGGTTGTCCCGGTTGTCGTCGTGGTGCTCGCCTTTAACTTCCTCGGCGATGGCCTACGGGATGCGGCGGACCCTTACAAGAACTGACCCATCATCGCACCAAACGAAAAAAGGGCAGCCTCATTGGGCTGCCCTTTGTTTTTTTAGTGTCCATTCCCTAGCGCTTGCGCAGCCACAGACTTGTTTCATGCGCGCCTTCGGGAAGGTGGATGCCGTTGGCTATGGATTGATTAACCTCATCACGCATGCGGGTTGTTGCATATGCGCTTGACCACATGATTTCAAAGCCGCCGCCTGCCAGAAGCGCGGCAACACCCTGTTGTTCGTTATACCCGCGCCATTGCCAGATTTCCGGATAGTCATCGGGCAGGGTGATATCGTGGATATGAATGATCGCCCCGCTCGGCAGAGTCGGGATGACCGATGAAAACAGCAGATCAACATCAGTGCCGGGCATCAATATGTGGCTTGAGTCGATCGACAGGAAATCCGCACCGGTCAGTGTAGTGAACACCGATGGGTCGGCTTTTTGCACGATGGTGCGTTCGAGGGTGATCGGAAGCTTTGCGATATCAGCGCGTGGCGCCGGATCAATCGCGTGAAATGCCGTATCGAGTTCGCCGTCCCTGATCGCTCGGTAATAAAACCGTGTCGAATGACCCGATCCGATTTCAATGATCCGGTCCGGGCGAAATTCACGGGTAAAGACATAGGCCATCATGCCATCAAGGCGCGGAAACCAGCTTTGTTGCCAGCGTGGCTCCGGCGGGGTGGCATTGCCGAAGCTGGCAAAAGCTTCGTGATAATTGGCGGCCTTGGTCAGCCACGCCTTCATTGTGGGGGCGGCTGTGTCCATCATGGTTTCGATTGCCGGGTATGTTGGGCGTCCGACGGCCTTTGCCGTCTCGCTGGCATAGCGGTAAGGAATGAAATAGCCGGCGGGCTCAGCGCCGAGCAGAGTTTTTAAACCAAGTTTCAGGCGGCGCAATCTTAGAGAGAACGGCATCGAGGTCATATCAAAGGCCCCTTTGGGTTCAAAATTATTGTGTTTCTGTCGGTGCCGGTAAGTTTAATCAGTTGCAAAAGGTCTGATCCTCTCCGCGCCAGGTTCGCGTCAGCACAATCGCAAATCCCATCGAAATCGCCGAAAATACAGCCATCAGGTAATAGACCTGCGATCCGAACTGTTCATAGAGCGGGCCGGAAATCCAGATGCTGCTGCCAAGGAAGACACCCATGGACAGTGTTGCCATCAGGCTTTGTGCCGAGGTGGCAAGTTGTTGTGGTATGGCGCGGGCGATAAAACTGACGGCGGCCAAATGTGTGATCCCGAATGTCATCGCATGAAGGGGTTGAACCAAAATAATCAACCATAGATTGTCTGTTGTGCCCAGTACAATCCAGCGTAAAATTCCTGATCCCGCACCAATCGCAAACAAGATACCCGGATGGCGACCACGGACAAACCGCCCGGCGACGGCAAACAGAACAATCTCGGCAATCACACCAATTGACCAGAAAACGCCAATCATCTCATGCGAGTAACCGGCTGATTCCCAATGGACAGAGGCAAAGGCGTAATAGGTGCCATGAGCCCCTTGGGCAAACCCGATGCAGGCAAGATAAATCAGGAAAACCGGTTTGCGCAGCAGATACATCAGCGAAGAACCGGATCTGAGCGGGCGGTCTGTCTGCGGGTCGGGCATACGGGTGGTAATCGCAAAATTCACGATCCCCGCAACGAACAGCATCCAGACGATCCATTCCGTCGATGTTCCATCCAGAACCCAGCCCGCCCCATAGGACGCCAGAATGAAGGCAAGCGAACCCCACAGCCGCACGCGCCCATAATCAAGGTCACGTGCCTTGCATTCGTGCACCGTGATGGTCGTGCCAAGCGGGAGCAGCGGCGAGAAGGTAAAGCCGATCACGACGGAAAGGGCAGCAAGCCACCAGAAATCGCTTGAGATTGGGAAGGCCAGAATGGATAACACATAGATCCCGGCTAGCCACATCATCGGGGTCTTGCGATTGCCGGTGCGATCAGCACGTTGGGCAATCAACGGATCGGCAAAGACGCGCACCCAGTTCGGCAATGATAGCAAAATCCCGATTTCGGCCGCCGATAACCCCTGGGACTTCAACCAGACCGGCCAATAAGGCAGAAAAACACCCTGAATCAGGAACAGTCCGGAAAAGAACAAGGCCAGCGTTGCCGCCGTTTTCATGCGATCCGGATCGGTGGCTGGTGACGGTTTCGATGATGGTGTGGCGTTTGGCGTGTTCATGCGGTGAGTTGCCGACGCTTGAGGCCGCGAATGATGAAACGGGCCGGATGAATGGCGTGCATCAGCGCTTTTTCCAGAGGCAGGGGCATATCGCAAATCTCACTGGCAAGAATCTCGGCGGCAAGCGAGGCGCCGATCAGTCCGCGGGCCCCGAAACCGGTACAGATATACACGTCTTTGTGGTAGGGCGCATCGATATATCGCGCGCCTTTTTTACCCTTGTCGATGTCGCTATATGACGCAAGATAGGCGTCAAAATCCGGTGCAGGTCCGATCAGGGGCAGGTGATCCGCGGTTGTCGTGCGCAAGGATGCCCGCCCATGAAGCATGTCAGGCGAAAGCTTTGCCGCAACATCGGGCAGGACTTTGCCAAGCTGGGAAATGTTAAACGCGTGGTCATCTTCGCGCAGGTCCGTCTGCTCATCGTCACGCCCAAACGTGGCCCCAAATACATGCACGCCATCGCGCACTGGCGTCATATAGCCCTTGTGGCTCAGTACGCATTTGATGGCGGAACCATCACCAAGGTTTGCCACGATTTCTTCTGGCAAAAAGCTGATCTGACCACGAACAGGGTTCAGGTGATCTCTAAGCCAGCTTGTCTGAGACAGCATTTGCGTTTCAAGTGCACCGGCGATGATAACGGCATCAAACGGCCCATAGGAGTTCCCGTTTTCATCGGTCAGGACTTTGCCTTGTTCAGCATCGCCAATGGTCGTGATGGTTGTTGAAAACCGAATATCTATGCCATCAGAAAAGGCCCGCACCACCGACGGCGGATTAACCCAGCCGGCGGATGGATAAAAAACACCGCCATAGGGCAAGGGCAGGCCAAATCGTTCTGAGGCCTGATCACGGTCAAGCGCCTCGACAAGGTCGGGTTTGTCGCCAAGGCGCGCGATCAGGCCGTCAAGCCGTTCACGTTTGCGGGCACTGGTGGCAAGATCAATCACACCACAGAAACCGGCCTCAACCACCCCCTGATCAGCGAGTTTTTTGATCTTGCGATGGCTGAAACGATAACCAGCTTCATAAAACCGGCCCATGATGGCATCATCAACGGTCAGATAGGGCTCCAACATGCCAACCGGATTGCCCGATGCCGCGCTGGCCAGTTGATCTGCCTTTTCAAAAAGGGTTACTGCAACGCCACGTGCGTTTAAGGCATCCGCGCAGGCCGCACCGGCAAGCCCCCCACCGATGACGGCGACAGATTTGGTTTTCTTGGGGCGGGGCAGGTTAAACCAAGGATCATCGGCGATTTCGAAAAGGTCCGGCGCATCGTCGCTGTCACCGTTCGGTGCCGAAAGCGTTGCCGTAATCATGTCCCGCTTATAGCCAAACCCTTTACGCTTGCTGATTTCAAATCCCGCACTTTCCAGGCCGTCACGTGCAATGCGTGCGGCAGTAAAAGTCGCAAGGCTCGTACCACGCGGATTTGACGCGTTGGCAAGGGCAGCAAACAAGTTTGGGTGCCACATATCGGGATTGCGCGATGGGGCAAAGCCATCAAGAAACCAGCAATCAATATTCCCGTCATAGCCAGACCAGCATTCAATTGCATCGCCGATCAAAAGCGTCAGGCTGACATCGCCATCGGCAAGCGAAAAACGGTGTACACCGGGCAACATGGTTTCATGCGGCCATATTTCGGCAAGCTGGTTGGAATATTGCGACAGTTCCGGCCAGCGCTGGTGTGCGCGGATCATGTCATCGCGCGACAGCGGGTATTTTTCAACGGAAACGAAATGCAGGCGTCTGGATCGTTTGGGATCACTGTCCCAGCATTGCCACGCGGCCAAAAAGTTCAGTCCGGTGCCAAAGCCGGTTTCGCCAATGACAAAGCTTTCGCGGTCCTGCCAGGCAGCTGGAAGGTTGTTGCCCTCAAGAAACACATAGCGCGTTTCAGCAAGCCCGTCCTTGGGATTGAAATAGATATCACCAAAATGCGGAGAGAACGGCACATTACCATCCTGCCAGGTTATTTCGCCGGCTGGTCTTGGTTCATCACCTTCTGCCAGCTTGGTGACATCGTTTGCCGTCATGCAGACAGGACCTCGTCATCCTGTTCAGGGACAAGGGCCAGGGCTTCGCGCACGACTTCCGTACCTGCACCTTTGCGATGGGCATTTTCGCTGAGGTAACGGCGCCATTGTTTTGCACCACGCATTTGCTGGAACAGGCCCAGCATATGGCGGGTGACATGGCCAATGGTGCCATGTTCTTCTTTCAGGTGTTCTTCGATATAGGGCAGCATGGCCTCAACCACCTGATGGCGGGGCAGGGGCTTGGCATCGTCGCCATAAAAACGCCGGTCGACATCGGCGAGAACATAAGGGTTCTGATAGGCTTCACGCCCGATCATGACACCGTCGACATGTTTCAGATGCGCGTCGGTTTCATCAAGCGTCTTGATGCCACCATTGATCAGGATTTCAAGTTCCGGGAATTCCTGTTTGAGCTGATAGACCAGCTCGTACTTTAACGGCGGAACTTCACGGTTTTCCTTGGGCGAAAGGCCCTTGAGCCACGCCTTGCGCGCATGAACGATGAAGGTTTTACAGCCGGCCTCGGCAACCGTTTCGGTAAAGCGTTTAAGCGATGGGTAGTCTTCCTGATCGTCAATGCCGATGCGGTTCTTGACTGTGACCGGGGCGTTGCTGGCCGAAATCATCGATTTCACGCAATTCGCAACGACATCTGGCGTTGCCATCAGGCAGGCGCCAAAGGCACCGTTCTGCACACGATCAGACGGGCAGCCGCAATTCAGATTGATTTCATCATAGGCATAGTCATTGGCGATTTCGCAGGCGCGCGCCAGATCATCCGGGTCGCTGCCACCAAGCTGAAGCGCAACAGGGTGCTCGGCATCGTTATAGCGCAAATGACGGTCTACGCCGCCGTGAAGAATGGCGCCCGTGGTGACCATTTCGGTATAAAGCAACGTATGACGACTGATCTGCCGCAGAAAATAGCGATCATGCCGATCCGTCCAATCCATCATCGGGGCGACGGAAATACGCCGATTAACAGTCATTTGCCTACCGTTTTTGTCAAAGCCGGGTGAAGAGGGTTGCTGTATTCCAAGCGCGGTCTTTATATAGGTTCCGGGATTTAGGGTCAAAACCGATTGCGCGATGCATGGCAGCATCCCGAAGATATTAAAGTACAGGATTTGATATGGTTACGATTTACGGCATCAAGAACTGCGACACTGTCCGCAAAACCCTTAAATGGTTTGATTCAAAGGGCATTGAAAACAAGCTCCATGATTTTCGCGCTGACGGAATTGACGCCAAGACCATTGAAGGCTGGCTTGATGAAGTCGGGCGTAAGGTTTTGATCAACAAGCGCGGGCCGAGTTATCGCAACCTGAGTGACGACGACAAAGCGACATTGGAGCAGGGCGGTGCCGCTGCGGCCGCAGTCCTTGCCGCCAATCCGACCGTGATCAAACGTCCGGTTGTTGATTTCGGATCGACACGGACGGTCGCCTATGACGAGGAACGCTGGTCTGAGCTGGCCGGTTTGTAAGGGGGCGGAAATGGCAAAGCCGGTCGTTCGGGGTGTGATCTTTGATTGCGATGGTGTTTTGGTTGATACCGAAACACTGGCGTGTCGCGTGTTGACAGAGCAGCTTTGCGATTATGGCTGCGACATGGATATGGCGAAGACCCATGATCTTTTCATTGGTGGCACATTGGCGATGGTGCCGCCAAAAATGGAACAGATGTTTGGCATTACGCTGCCAGAAGACTGGCTGTCTGAATGCTACGAACGCACGTTTACGGCCTTTCGCAACGATCTGACACCGTTCGCACATCTTGATCCGGTGCTAGATCTGCTGGAAGAAAACAACATTCCCATTGCGATTGGCAGCAACGGTCCACATGCCAAGATGGATGTATCGCTCGCCAAGGTTGGCTTGAAGGAACGCTTTGAAGGGCGGGTTTGCTCGGCACATGATGTCGAAAACCCTAAACCGCATCCGGATGTTTTTTTGCTGGCCGCACAGAAAATCGGTGTCGATATCAAGGAATGCATTGTTGTCGATGACAGCCAGAACGGCGTACGCGCAGGGGTTGCATCCGGTGCGACAACCATCGGTCTTGTCGATATTACGCCGGCCAACTACCTTCTTGACGCTGGTGCGCACCATATTGCGACCGACCATCGCGACCTTTATCGCCTGTTGGCCGATTGGATGTCTGCAGCCTAGCTGGCATTCATAGCATCCATCAAAAAAGAACGGGCAGCGCCGTGTTGGGCTGTCCGTTCTTTTGTTTTCGCAGGATGTCTTTATTCACCAACCACAATGCCTTCGCGGCGGGAATCAGCGCCACCAATCAGGCCGTTTTCGGTGATCATAATGGTGTGAATGCCGGAATTAAGGTCGCGGATATCGGTCTTAAAGCCCATATCTTCCAGTGCCGGGGCCAATTTTTCGGCATTGGTTCCGGCTTCAAGATCAAAGGTGCCGAACCGGTTGACCAGATGGGGCATGTCGATGGCGTCCTTGGGCGACATGTTCCAATCAATCATCCCGATAAGCGACTGTGCGACATACCCAATGATGCGCGATCCACCCGGTGAACCCGTGACAATTACCGGTTTGTCGTCTTTCATCACGATGGTGGGCGCCATCGATGAACGCGGGCGTTTGCCCGGTGCCAAGGCGTTGGCAATCGGGACGCCATCGGAATGGGTCTTGAACGAGAAATCAGTCAGCTCGTTATTGAGCATAAAGCCGTTCACCATCAGGCGCGAACCAAAGCCGTTTTCAATCGTGGTCGTCATTGAAACCGCGTTGCCATAGATATCAACGATCGAGAAATGGCTGGTGCTTGGCAGTTCAATTGCTTCATCGTCGGCCAATTTCATGGCGTGGCTAAAGCTCGGCATGCCGGGTTCGACTGTTTCAAGTGCGGTGTCCCGATCAAGAAGTTTGGATCGTTCCGTCAGGTAGGTTTTATCAAGCAATCCGGTCAATGGCATCGGGACGAAATCAATATCGGCCATGTAACGTCCGCGATCTGCAAATGCCAAACGCGATGCATCGCCGATCAAACGCCAGCTTTGTGCAGAACTGGGGCCCATCGCGGCGATATCATAGGGCTCAACCAGTCCAAGGATCTGTCCAACCGTCAGCGCACCCGAAGAAGGCGGCCCCATGCCGCACACATCATGATCGCGATACTCGATACAGACGGCCGCGCGTTCCTTGACCTGATACGTGGCGAAATCCGTAAGTGACAGGACGCCGGGGTTCCAGCTGGCACCCGTGACCTTATCGACAATGTCCTGGGCGATCTGACCCTGATAGAAATTCACGGTCCCGTTGGCCGCGAGGTCTTGCAGGGTCTTGGCATATTTCGGATTGCGAAGGAGCGTACCAGCAGCAAGTGGCGCGCCATCTTTATCAAAGAAATAGCTCCTTGCCTCGGGATCGCGTGAAAGTTTTTCCTGATCATCGGCGATCAAGGCAGCAAGACGCGGAGAAATTTCAAAGCCCGTTGTGGCAATATCCGTTGCCGGATCGAAAAGGCTGTTCCAAGGAAGTTGCCCCCACTTTTCGTGTGCCGCCTTCATTAGGGCAGGGGTGCCGGGCGTACCCACCGATCGGCCGCCAACAACCGCATCATAAAACTTAAGCGGTTCACCGTTTTCATCCTGGAATAGCGTCGGCGTTGCGTTCAGAGGCGCGGTTTCACGCCCATCAAGCGTGGTCAGCTTTCCAGTCGCTGCATCGAAATAAACCAAAAATGCGCCGCCCCCAAGCCCGGACGATTGCGGTTCGACAAGGCCAAGCATGGTCTGAATTGTGACCATCGCATCGATGGCGTTGCCACCAGACCGCAAGATATTAGCACCGGCCTCGACTGCCAGCGGGTTGGCAGCGCTGATCATCCAGTTGTTGGCAGTGGCGGCCTTGCGCATGTCGGACGAGGAACCGGCCGTGCTTGCCTCAGGCGCAACGGCGTCTGTTGTTTGTTGGGCAATAGCACTTTGACCAAGGCAGACGTATAAACCCGCGGCAATAAGGGTTGCCAGAAGCCGTGGGCGAAGTTTGACTGTTTCGAAAGATACAGGAGCGTTAAGGGGCATGTTCCAGACCTTTTTGTTTTGGTTGGCGGGGTATTTCGTTTGTCGGGGCGCTCAAAAGCAAACACCCGCATCGTGGCAGATGCGGGTGCAAAAGTGCAGTAAAAATCCAGTGTAGGTTGCCTAGGCCGCTGTCTTGTTGCCTTTGCTGCGCTGTTGGCTAACGAGCTTGACCTGCAACCATTCCAGTATGGTTTCGGCGACCTTTTCCCAGTTTTGATCGAGCATCATCGCGTGGTGGATGTCATCAATTAGGGCGTAGTCCGCGCCATAGCGCTTCGCTGTGTGGTGGATCAGCTCGCTCTGGATGATTTCATCGTCGCGTGCGCCCATGACCAGCATGGCTGGCGCTTCATCCTTTGTCAGGAAGATCGGGTTGGCGCCCATCATGTCCGTAATCGCCCGTTGGCTTTCTGTTTCGAGCCGTCCGAAATAGATCATGCCTTCATCTTCGGCGATATCAGGCGACAGCATCGCACGCCCCAGACGTTCACGAAGCAGGGTATGGGGGCCAATGGCCTGAAGCCAGAACATATGGAAAAACAGATCGGGCTGGGCCATTGCCATCATCGCATTGCTGGCAATCAGGCCTTCTGGCGGGACTGAGGCCATCAGAACAGCTGCCTCGGCACTGTGGCGTTCGAGATATTTCTGAATGACATAGCCGCCCATCGAATGACCAATCAGCACGGGCTTCTTGCCAAGGGTCTCGACAACCTCTTCAAGGTCTTCGACGTAATCGTCAATGGAGGCCAGGCTGCGCAGTTCGCGGCCGCCACTTCCGCCATGGCCGCGCAAGGAAAACGCTACGGTCTCAAAGCCGCGATCCGCAAACCATGTCAGGAAATGTTCGTTCCAGCACCACGCCCCGGTATAGGCGCCATGTACAAACACCAATGGATGTTTACTTTTGGGTTTGCCTGTCGGGCTGCGACGGAAAATCTCCAATTCGGGACTCATGGCCTGCCTCCTCGCGATGCGGGATCGATGCAAATATATGCCTTGATTAAAAAGAACTCGATTATGTTCGCACATGCAGCATAATCTTGTCCAATTACATGTGGGAGTCCGACTTTGGTTTGGCAATGATTGTCAGTCTGAAGTTGTTTGCTTATGATTGCGTCCGGGACAGTAAAAGATGTGAGGGAACGCAGGGGGTCTGTGCTCCGGACACTAACAACACCGTAGTGAGAAGCTTGGGGGATATGGTTAAATTATCAGTGGTCGGCATTTTCGCGGATCTCGATGAGAGCGCGATTGCAGACGTCGAACGCCACGTCAACCGAAAGACGTTTGCGGCCGGGACGCAAATTATCGAACCGGAATCAGATAGTTCGGACGTTTACCTGATTTTGTCCGGGCGGGTACGGATCGTTAATTATTCGCTCTCGGGGCGTGAAATCACCCTTGAGGAAATCGGGGCAGGCGGCTGTGTCGGCCAGCTTTCGGCCATTGACGGGCAGCCGCGTTCAGCCTGTGTGATTGCGGTTGACGATACCAGTGTCGGTATTTTGAGTCCGGCCAACTTTGAAAAGGTCGTCAAAAATCACCCGTCAGTTGCCTGGAATGTGATCAGCGAACTGGCCAGAATTGTGCGGAACTCGACCCGAAGAATTGTTGATGTCAGCACACTTGGCGCCAACGAACGGGTCGTGGCGGAAATTTTGCGCCGTGCCAACAATGTTTGTGACGATAACGGTTCGGCACTTTTGTCACCCGTTCCGGTTCATTCCGAGGTCGCCGGGCGTGTCAGCACATCGCGTGAAACCGTTGCACGCGTCATGAGCACGCTTGGGCGTCGCCAACTGGTGACAAAGGTTGAGACCGGTCTTTTCGTTCCGGATGTGCGCCGACTTGAAGAATTCCTAAGTGAGTCAATTCATTAGGTCGTATTTGTATGATTTTTTTTGTCTTCATGTGACGACTGTCACAGAGAAGAGGATGATCGACAGGTAAAGGTATTGGTGTGGCGGACATTTAAATGTTCCGACACATCTCCCCCAAGAGAGTTACTGGCCGTACACTTGTTGTACGGCCATTTTTTTTGCGTTTTCGCATGGCGGACAGATTTGTTGATGTCTAATCTGTTCGAAACAACTGCACTTCTTTTTAAGGGAACCTCTGATGCGTATTTCTGTGGTTATGGCCGGACTGAATGGTGCGATGGCGGTTGCGTTGGGGGCGTTTGCCGCCCATGGCATGGCTGGAAGCGAAATGGAATATGCACGCGGCCTGGTCGAGAAGGGCGCGCATTATCAGCTCGTGCATGCTGTTGCCCTGGCCGCGATTGCAGGCCTGGTCCATCATGTGCCCGATGAGAAGTTCCTGCGCATTGCTGCCTATGCAATGCTTGTCGGGATCGTTTTCTTCTGCGGGTCTTTGTACGCCATTGCCTTTGGCGGTATCTCTGCGTTTGGTGCCGTGGCGCCGATTGGCGGTTTTGCCTTTATTGGGGGCTGGTTGCTGCTTGCTGCGGCGGGATACAGACGCTTTGGCTGATATCGCAGCACGTGGCATTTAACCTGAAACAGGCAAGTACAAACAAAAAAGACGTGTCCCTAAGGACACGTCTTTTTTAAATCTTTGCAATCGAGTTCCGAAGAACCAGATTACTTCATTTTCGCTTCTTTGAACACGACGTGCTTACGCACGACCGGGTCGTACTTGCGAAACTGGAATTTCTCGGTGGTATTCCGCGGGTTCTTCTTAACAACATAGAAGTAACCGGTGTCTGCGGTGCTTACCAACTTTACGAGGATCGAAGCGGGCTTCGCCATGTCTCTGCATCCTGTGTTCAGGTGTATCTCAGGCGGCGGAACATAAAGGTTATCGGCAGAGTGTCAAGCCATTTTGGAAAAAAGAATGCAATTTTATTGGCTGGCAAAAGTATCGGCGATTTCCTGTTGTCCGACATAGGCCAGATTCTTGTATTCACGGTTATTTTTCAGCAGCTCAAGTGCAACTTCAACATCAAATGTTTCACCATTTGTGTTGGCCGGACAAACGCTGCGCAGTTCCCGTCTGCTCTTTTCGTCCTGATAGTCCAGCTTGCGCCATTTCATCATCACCGAGGCCGTCTCATCGCGTTGTGAAAGGGCGTTCGCCACCTTGTGAATAGCGGTGCTACCTGTGCCCGATTTCGTGCAGATGGCCGGGAAAAGACCGATTCTGTCAAAGGTGTATCCAGAAGGGGCGGTCATGCGCGACCAGGTAAAGGTCAATGTGCCATGGTTGGGCAGATCATTGATTGCCTGAACCGACCCCTTGCCAAAGCTTGTGGACCCGATCAGCACGGCACGATGGCGATCCTGCAGCGCTGCTGCAACCAGTTCCGCTGACGATGCTGTGCGTCCGTCAATCAGGACAACCAGCGGCGCGCCATTGGTCAAATCGCCGGTTTCTGCCTTGAATATGTGACGTGCGGCTGTGACACGGGAAAATGTCTTTCCGATCGGACCATCTGCCAGAAACAGGTCAGCCACCGCAACGCCCTGTTGCAACAGTCCGCCACGGTTTCCACGAAGGTCGAGAATAACACCGTGAAGGCCACCATCGTAAAGCTTCGCCTTCATGATGCTGTCAGCAAGCGTTGACGCAGTTGCCGAGTTGAAGCTGCTGACACGCGCAATCAGGATATTGTCACGGACATCATCGAATACTGTGCGGTCAATCACCCGTTCACGCAGTATCTCCATCGGGGTGATGGCATTGCTTTTGGCTGCGTTCACTTCAAGCAGGACAGATGTACCTTCTTCGCCATGCAGCAAGTCGGCAGCATAGCGACTGGCTTTGCCATACATGTCCTCACCATTGACCGTCAGGATCTGGTCGCCGGGATGCAGTCCGGCACGCGCAGCCGGGCTTTCCGCATGAACAAGTTTGACAACAGGGTAGCCACTTCCGCCAACCACACGAACGCCGATGCCAATATAGCCGTCACGACGGTTGCGCGCATTTTCTGCGCGTACCGGCCCCTCATAGCGGCTGTAACGGTCCAGATTGCGGATCGCACCGCTGATCAGGGCAGACTCGATGTCTTTGGTGTCCGTGCTGCGCAGTTTGGCCGAGTGCGCCCGGTATCTTGCCAATCCCGTTAGCGTGATCTCGGACCAGATCTGAAGGTTGTCGTGATCCGCCATGCCGTCGGATGACGCCGGGAGGGCAATCTTGCCGACCGTTCGGTCATCATATTGCAAGACCAGATCAGTCGGGGTGATGTCGACGCGAATGTCTTCGTCAATTGATGAGAGCCCATCAAGGGTGCTCACCAGGATCTGTTCACGGCTGATCGGATCGATATAGCGTGTTGCGACAAGTTCGATTGTTTGAGAAATCAGTTCGCGCGTTTGTGGATCATCAGGCGAGGTCACTGCCATCCGGTCTGAAGTGGCACAGGCAGCCTGCAATACACATAACCCGACAGCAACACAGATGCGCCGCAAACGTCGGACTCCTGCGTCGGGATTGTCATATGTATTCTGTGCTACGCGAAGTGCGACCAATTAAACAATCCGGTTAATTCAGGCGAGATAACCTACGCATTCTACTGGAAAAATTGGCATTCTGCCAACGACTATCCTTTGATGCGCATGGCCCATTGAGTGCCAAGAACAGCCCCTTTGATAAAGGGCAGAAAGCCAAGGCATAATGCGACGGTGGCCGGAAGCCAGATCGAAAGTTGCAACGCCATGGACGGGCTGAAATTCTGCTCCATCGCCAAGGCACCCGGAACCACGATATGTCCGACCAGAAAGATCGTGAAGTAGGGCGGGGCATCATCACAGCGATATTCCCCGATCGGGTGATTGCAAACATCACACTCGGAACGAAGCTTTAGATAGCCGCCAAAAGCAAAACCGTGGCCACAATTCGGGCATTTGCGGCGAAATCCGCGACGCAAACCGGTCATCAGTCGACCGCTGTTTTGGTTGCTGGTGGTGGCATTTGTTTCGGGAGAAATATCGTGTGGGGCATTCATGTTTAAAATTAACTCCTGTCATATCTCAGCGCCCTCTTGATCCGTGTGGCGAAAACAGGCATTGAGACTGTACGCCATCATCATGATGTTCGGTTGCGCAAGCAAGTAAAATCGGCCATGCCTATTCACCTCAGGGGCGTATACATGGTCACATTTGCTTGATCAAACAGTTGCCAAGGGAGTACCCAGTGGGAAGTGCAGACGCAGTCATTGCCGGTCTGAAACAGGACTTCATTGAGGACACCATCGAACGCATTGATCGTATTGAAACCACGATTGATCGAGTTGCTGGCGGAATGGACGAAGCCGGACCGGGAATTGCCGAAATGCGGCGTGAGGCACACACCGTCAAAGGACTTGCCGGATCATTCGGCTTCCCGCTGGTGGGCGCGATTGCGCATCGGCTTGAAGATTATATTGCCGAACTGAGCGAAATTGATGATTTCGAAGCGGCATCGCTGGTGGATTTCACCAGTTGGATCCGCGAGATCATTGAAAGTGGCACCAATCCACAGGCTGAAGAAGAAACCCGTATTCTGCGTTCCCTGCCGACCCGCAGTGCCAAGGCGGATGAGCAGGACGATGCATCCGAAGTTGCGGTTGCGCAGGATAAGGAAGTCCTTCTGGTCACCGCGACCGCTGTGCAGGGGCATTTTTTGCAGCGTGCACTGCGTGAAAAGGGTTTTCGCACCATTACGGCCCGTTCGGCCGTCGAGGCGTTCGAAACGGTGGTTCAATCGCGCCCGGATGCCGTCATTACCGCGGCTGTGCTTGATGGGCTTAGCGGGATCGAACTGATCCGTGCCTTGGCTGCGATGAAGACCCTGTCAGACAAAAAGCTCGGCCTGTTGACGAGTTTCGATGCATCACATCCCGATCTTGAAGGTTTGCCTGAAAACGTTGCGATCATCAGCAACAAGGGCAAGCAAACCGCAGAGCATCTGGCGAAATTCATCGAAACGATGCTCTGAGCGTTTGTCGGATCGTTAGCTTCGCAAAGAAAAAGGCGGCCGATATGGCCGCCTTTTGTTGTTTGTGTTGGCAGTTCGGTCTAATCCGACTTCGGGCCCTGTTTGGGGGCGTTGCGCGCCGCCCGGTTGGATGCCACCAGCTTGCGCTGCTTTTTCGGTGTGGTCTTTTTCTTTGCCGCTGCTTTCTTGCCTTTCGACTTGGTCGCAGACGATCCAGCCGGACCATTTGCGTCCCGCGGACCGGACCGGAAACCGGGCTTGCTGCCATGACGATGGCTGCGGTCGCCCGGGCTGCCTCGCCGTTTGCTCGCACCACGCCGTCCGCGTGGCCGTTCAACCAGGTCGCGGGCGGTAATGTCGGCGTGTTCTGCCAGTCGCAATGCCAATGATCCGGTGGCTGCATCGGCATCGGCAATCCTGACGACAACCGTATCACCCAACTGGAACTTCTTGCCGCGATTTTGCCCGACAAGTGCGTGGCTTGCTGCGTCATGGACGTAATAGTCATCGGGCAGGGTGGAAATCGGAACCAACCCGTCTGCCCCTGTTTCGTTCAATGAAACAAACAGACCAAAGTGGGTGACGCCAGAAATCTTGCCGGGGAACTCGGCCCCGACCTTGTCAGACATATAGGCAGCGACATAACGGTCAACCGCGTCGCGTTCGGCCATGGCCGCCCGTCGTTCGGTGCCCGAGATGTCCTCGCCAATCTGTTCGAACCGTTCGCCTTCTTCCGGCGTCAAACCACCTTCACCAAGTTTAAGGCCAGCGATCAATGCACGATGGACCAGAAGGTCGGCATAGCGCCGGATCGGAGAGGTAAAGTGCGCATACCGTTTCAGTGCGAGGCCGAAGTGCCCGATATTGTCGGGGCTGTACATGGCCTGTGACTGGCTGCGCAGAACGACCGTGTTGATCAGCTCAGCCTCTGGCGTGTCCTTGGCCAGTTCAAGAATGCGGTTGAAATCACGCGGTTTCAGAACCGATGCCTTGTTCAGCTTATAGCCCGCGCCTTCAAGGAATTCGTGCAGCGCTTCAAGTTTTTCCTCGCTCGGTGCATCGTGGATACGATACATGCAGGGCTGCTTGATACGTTCAAGTTCCTCAGCAGCACAAACATTGGCTGCGATCATGAATTCTTCGATCAGCTTGTGACTGTCAAACCGTGCACGCGGCGCAATGGCAACGATCTGTCCGCTGTCATTCAGCTCGATCTTGCGTTCGGGCACATCAAGTTCGAGTACGCCACGTTTCTTGCGTGCCTCCAAAAACGCATGGAACGCACCGTAAAGCGGCTTGATGATGGTATCAACCAGCGGACCGGTGGTGTCGTCTGGCTGTCCGTCCATGGCGCGCTGAACCTGATCATAGGTCAGGCGGGCGGCAGACTTCATCATCCCGCGGCAGAACTTGTGACGCAGTTTGTGACCGTGTTTATCCAGCCACATTTCAACCGCCATGCAGCCGCGATCTTCATGCGGGACAAGCGAACACCAGCCGTTCGAAAGCTCAAACGGCAACATTGGCACCACACGGTCCGGGAAATAGCAGCTATTGCCGCGTTTGACCGCTTCGCGATCAAGGGCATCTCCCGGACGCACATACCAGGACACATCGGCAATCGCGACCATGATGTGCCAGCCACCTTCATTCGCGGGATCGGGGTCGGCTTCGGCCCAGACAGCATCGTCAAAGTCACGCGCATCGGCACCATCAATGGTGACAAGCGGGATGTCGCGCAGATCAGTGCGTTTACCCAGTGGTGTGGCCTTGGACTCGCGCGCCTGAAGTTCGACTTCCGGCGGGAATTCAAACGGAATGCCGCGCGCATGGATCGATACAAGGCTGATGGATTTGGGTTCATTGATGTTGCCAAGAACCTCGGTAATCCGGCCTTTGCGCAGCCCAAAATGTTTGCCCGGCAAAATTTCGGTCAAAACCAGTGCGCCGCTTTCCAAATCCGGGTGGTCGTCAAGCGGAACCGCAATCTCGCCGCTATCCTTGCGATCTGTGGGCACAACGCGGCCTTCGCGTTCATTGGGGCGATAAAGTCCCAAGACGCGCTGTGGCCCGCTTCCGAGGACCCGCATGATGCTGGCTTCGTAGGTATGCTTGCCGGTATAGCGCAGCTTGGCCAAAATCTTGTCACCAATGCCTGGCGCGCTTGGACCACCACGACGAATTGATTTCACAACAATCAGCGGCGGTTCGTATTCGTGTTTCCAGACATTCGGTTTGGCCAGAACTTCGCCGTCGTCATCAACGCCGGTAATTTCCAGAACTTCAACCGGGGGCAGGCGATCGGGTTTGTCAAAACGCCGGCGGCCCTTGACGACATCGCCGCCAATTTTAAGGTCTTTCAGGATCTTTTTGAGTTCGATCTTGGCTGCGCCCTTGATGTTAAAGGCGCGCGCAATTTCGCGCTTCCCAACCGGTGTCGGGCTCATATCGATGAATTCGATAATTTCTTCCTTGGTGGGGAAGTGTTTTTTGTCTTCTGTATCGTTCGCCAACGTTGCGGCGTCCTTTCATAGGTATTCCAGAGAAAAGGAAGGCGGCGATTAATTCGCCGCCGCCTTTTTCGTGGTTGTCTTCTTCGCTGCGGGTTTCTTTGCAGCCGTTTTCTTTTTCGCAGGGGCTTTTTTCTTTGCCGTTGCGGTTTTGGTTGCCGTTTTCTTGGTCGCGGCCTTGGTCGTTTTGCCCGACTTGGCTTCCTTTTCCTTGATGGCCTTGATGGCCATTTCAAGGGTGATGTCATCACGTTCTACATCGCGGATATTGGCGATGGTTTTCTTGTGTTTAACAAACGGTCCCCAGCGGCCAACGGCGACAAAGATCGGTTCACCATCATCGGGATGCTTGCCGATTTCGGTGCCAGCCTTTTCACGCTTGTCGGCAATCAACGTGATCGCCCGGTTTTCACCGATCGTCAAAACATCATCGTCGGCCTTGAGCGAGGCAAAAATGCTGCCTGCCTGAACGTATGGGCCGAAACGACCAATATTGGCCTTCATTTCCTCGCCAGTATCGGGATAAATCCCGACAACACGCGGCAGAGTCAGAAGTTCTTCGGCCTTGGTCAGGTCAACGACAGATGGCTCCAATCCCTTGGGCAGGGATGTGCGTTTCGGTTTGACCTTTTTCGGCTTGCCGTTCTTGCCTTCGACTTCCTCTTCCTCACCCAGCTGGACGTACACGCCATACGGGCCTTTGCGAAGGGTGATTTCCTTGCCGGTTTCCTTGTCAATGCCAAGGACTTTGGGGCCGGAATCAAGTTCGGACTCGGAGCCGTTTTCATTGGCAACGAGCGGCCGGGTATAGTTGCATTCCGGATAGTTCGAACAACCAAGAAAGGCGCCAAACTTGCCGAGCTTGAGGCTCAGTGTTCCATCCGTGCATTTCGGGCATTTATGCGGGTCTGTTCCGTCTTCGCGCGGCGGGAACAGGTAGTTTTCCAGCATCACCTGAAGGGCATCAAGCACGTCTGTGATCTTGAGTTCCTTGGCCTCGTCGACATTGCCTTTGAACGACTTCCAGAAATCCTTGAGGACGTCTTTCCATTCCAGCTTGCCCATGGAAACTTCATCAAGCTGGTTTTCCAGATCGGCTGTGAAGTTGTACTGAACATAGCGTTCAAAGAATTTCGACAGGAAGGCGGTTACCAGACGGCCACGGTCCTGTGCGACGAAACGGCGACGTTCCAGCAACACATAGTTCCGGTCCTGCAGAACCGAAATGATCGACGCATAGGTCGACGGACGGCCAATACCGAGTTCTTCCATCTTCTTGACCAGGCTCGCCTCGGTATAGCGGGGCGGGGGCTGGGTGAAGTGCTGATCAATGCTGACTTTGCCAAGGTCGGGCTTCTGGCCTTCTTTTAGCGGCGGCAGGCGACGATCATTTTCGTCTTCAGCCTCGTCATCCTTGCCTTCCTGATAAAGCTTCAGGAAGCCGTCAAACTTCACAACAGAACCATTGGCACGCAGAACCACGTGATTGTCATTCGATGACAGATCAACCGCGACCTGATCGAAACGGGCATCTTCCATCTGACAGGCGACGGTCCGTTTCCAGATCAGGGTGTAAAGTGCCAACTGGTCCTTATCAAGGTGACGCGAAACCTGTTCCGGACGACGGAACAGATCGGTCGGGCGGACGGCTTCGTGGGCTTCCTGTGCGTTCTTGGCCTTGTTGGCAAAGCTGCGCGCATTGGCCGGAAGGTATTGATCGCCATAATCCTTGCCAATCAGACGGCGTGCGGCGGCGAGTGCTTCCTGTGAAAGCACCACAGCATCTGTACGCATATAGGTGATCAGACCAACCGTTTCGCCACCGATATCGACACCTTCATAAAGGCGCTGGGCGAGCTGCATGGTGCGCTTTGCACCAAAGCCAAGCTTACGCGATGCTTCTTGCTGTAGGGTCGATGTGGTGAAAGGCGGCTGCGGACGCCGTTTGACGTCTTTGCGTTCGACCTTTGAAACGGTGTAGCTGCGGCTTTCGACCTTTTCCTTGGCGATCTTGGCAGCACTTTCATCACCAAGTGCCAGCTTATCAAGCTTTTCGCCGTTCAGATGGGTCAGACGTGCGGAAAACTTGCCCTCGGGAACGGCAAAGCCAGCTTCAAGCGACCAGTATTCATCGGGTTTGAAGGCTTCGATTTCGATCTCGCGTTCGCAAATCAGGCGGAGCGCAACCGATTGCACGCGGCCAGCCGAACGCGAACCGGGCAATTTGCGCCACAGAACCGGCGACAGGTTAAAGCCGACCAGATAATCAAGCGCACGGCGCGCCAGATAGGCATCCACCAGTTCCTGATTAAGTCCGCGCGGATTGGCGATGGCTTCGGTGACAGCTTTCTTGGTGATCTCGTGAAACACGACGCGATGGACATCGCGACCGCGGAGCAGCTTTTTCTGCTCGAGAACTTCAAGAATATGCCAGGAAATGGCTTCACCTTCGCGATCCGGGTCAGTCGCGAGGTAGATGGTGTCAGAGTCACGTGCCGCTGAAGCAATTTCCTTGATCTGCTTTTCGGAACGGCCATCGGTTTCCCAGACCATTGCAAAATCATTGTCGGTATCGACCGAACCATCCTTGGACGGCAGATCGCGGATATGACCAAACGAGGCCAGTACCTTATAATCGTCGCCGAGATATTTATTGATCGTCTTGGCTTTGGCCGGGGATTCGACGATGACAAGATTCATTACGTTTTTCGTGTCCGGTTCTTGCGCCCGAAGGCGGTCATTATGCTGTGTGGTCCGTAACCTGAAAGTCTGCACACATATATTATAGTGTGTCGCTGTTTTTCAGATCAAATTGCGCAAATTGCGGCAAATCACAACAATATTTGTCACATCCATATCCGACGCGACTCTCATTTGGCGATACGCGATACCCTATTTCCGGGGTGACGTTCAACCCTTCCTGCAAGTTCGAGCTCAATCAAAATTGTTGAAACCTGCTCGGCGGGCAAGTCAGAGGTACGAATGAGCTCATCAATCAGAAGGGGGCTAGCAGATAGCAAATCAAAGAGTTTTTCCATCTCTTTGACGGAGTCTTCGTTGGTGTCGGGTTCGTCAGAAAATTCTTCTAATTCAATTGATTGAGAGGGTTTCTTTTCGCCGAGAATGACCGCATCTTGTTCCAGTGATGCTGTTATCTCGTGATATGCCTCGGCTGAGGTGTCAGAGATTGCGTCGCGCCCATCTGTGTTGAAGGTGTGATTTTGTTCAAACAGATGACTGTTTTGCTCTGCTGTTCGAAGGGCATCCAGAATTACGTCGGCAGAGTCGCACAAGATTGCACCGTCACGGATCAAACTGTTCGGACCTGCTGCGCGCGGATCGGTCGGGGAGCCCGGAACGGCAAATACATCGCGCCCTTGTTCGGCGGCAAAGCGGGCGGTGATAAGCGATCCGGAATTCCGACCGGCCTCAATGACAACCGTTCCCAATGACAGTCCGGAAATGATGCGGTTGCGACGGGGAAAGTGCCTTGCTTGTGGTTGAAGGCCGGGCGGCATTTCTGACACCACACACCCCTGTTCGCAGAGTTGCGCATAAAGGTCTTGATGTTCGCGGGGATAAACGACATCCACGCCGCCACCCAGAACAGCAATCGTTCCACCGCCTGCATCATGTTTGCTTTGCAAGGCCGCCGCATGGGCTGCGCCATCAATGCCGCGTGCCATACCTGACACAACCACATAGCCCGCGTTTACGAGCTCATGACTGATTTTACGGGCAAATCCGCATCCCGTTGCCGAAGCATTGCGCGCACCAACGATCCCGATGGCGGCTTTGCCAAGAAGCTCAATCCGTCCGATGGCATAAAAATAGGGCGGGGCATCATCAATCCGTGCCAGAAGTGCCGGATATTCCGGGTCACCAAAAATGATCGGTCGGGCGCGCGATGCCTTTGCGGCGTCAATTTCCGCAACCGTTTCGTCGCGACCGGCAATCTTGATCTTTCGCGTGGTCTTTGCTTGGGCAATGACATCGGGCAGGGCGTCAATGGCATTTCGGCCAGAACCAAACCGATCCAGTAATTTGCGAAAGGTGACCGGACCGACATTGGTGCTGCGCGCCAGTCGCATGCGTGCCAGACGTTCCGATTGCGATAATCGCGATGGTTGTTGGTTGGGTAAATGCATAACGCCCGGATTGTGGTCATCCGGGCGTTATTTCGTCAAGCTATTCGAAGGGGCGACTTGCGCCTATGAAGCAGACGTTTCTTCGTCAGCCTGCTTTTTCTTCTGGCCGATCTTGGGTTCCTCACCGCGGATCAGGCGTTTGATATTGGCGTGATGGGCAAGCCAGACAATCACAGCCAAGAATACACCAAGCCACCCGGCACCAGGATCATTGGCGATGAAGAACGCCGCCAACGGGGCTGCGATCATGGCGATGAGTGCCGAAAGCGAAGAAATCCGGAAGATCAGCGCCATCACCAACCACGTCAGCGCAGCGCACAGGCCCATAATCCAGTTGACGGCGGCAAGCGTGCCAAGGGTTGTCGCAACCCCTTTGCCGCCCTTGAACCGCAGCCAAATCGGGAACATGTGGCCAATAACGGCGGCACCGCCGGCAAAGATTCCTTGCTCTGCACCGTAAAGGTGGGTGAACAGCAGTGCTGCAAAGGCGCCTTTGCCCGCATCGCCGATCAGGGTCAGGAAGGCCAACCCCTTGCGACCTGTACGCAGAACGTTCGTTGCACCGATATTGCCGGAACCAATCTGGCGGATGTCGCCAAGGCCAGCCATGCGGGTCAGAACCAGACCAAACGGGATAGAGCCCAACAGGTACCCACAGACCGTCGCGACCTGGAGCGACATCAACATTGCCTTATAGGTGGCATCAAGTTCCATTTCAGGCACCTTCCGAGAAGACTTCGCGGCCATCGATCAGGGTGCGCAGAACGCGCCCCTGTGTCAGACGGCCGTCAAACGGTGAATTTTTCGATTTCGAATGGAACTGGTACGGATCAATTTTCCACGGGCGATCCGGATCAAAGATCACCAGATCGGCCGCGGTTCCTTCTGCCAGTGTTCCGGCCCCTTTGATGCGAACCAGTTCGGCTGGCGTGCGGGTCAGTTTGGTAATGACATCGAGAAGCGACATGTGCCCGTTGTGATAAAGCTCCAACGCCATCGGAAGCAGCGTTTCAAACCCGACGGCACCAGCAGCCGCCTGCGCAAAGGGCAGACGTTTGGAATCGGCATCTTGCGGGTTGTGGTCCGACGCAATCGCGTCAATCGTGCCATCGGCAAGGCCGGCAACAATCGCCTGTCGGTCATCTTCGGAGCGAAGCGGCGGTGACAGCTTGGCGAACGTACGGTAATCCGAAACCGCATTCTCGTTCAGCGCGAAATAGGGCGGTGCAGTATCGCAGGTGACTTTAAGCCCGCGTTTCTTCGCCTTGCGGATCACTTCAACCGACTCACCGGTCGAAATATGGGCGAAATGCAGACGCCCGCCAGTCATTTCAACCAGACGCAAGTCGCGTTCGATCTGAATGACTTCGGCCAGTGGCGAGACACCCGAAAGGCCAAGGCGGGTTGCCAGTTCGCCGCTATTCATCGAGGCGCCCTTGGAAAGCTCGGGCTCTTCCGGGTGCTGGACGATCATGCCATCAAAGAACGTGGAATAGGACAGGGCCTGGCGCAGCAGGCGCGCACTGGCGATGGTCTTGATGCCGTCGCAGAAGGCAACGGCACCGGCCTGATGAAGCAGGCCCATCTCGGTGATTTCCTGCCCCTCGATGCCCTTGGAGACTGCGCCATAGACAAATACCTTGGCCAAGCCAACCTTGCGGGCACGCCGGGCAATGAATTCAACACCGGCCACGTCATCAATCACCGGATCGGTGTTGGGCAGGGCAATAATGGTGGTGACGCCACCGATCGCGGCAGACTTGCCGGCGGTTTCGATGGTTTCCTGATGTTCAAATCCCGGTTCGCGCAATTGGGCGCGCATATCAACCAGACCCGGTGCCAGACATGCACCGCCAAGGTCAATGATTTCAAAACCATCGGGAACGGTGCCTTCGGTGATGTCCGGGCCACTTTTGGCGATGGTGTCATCTTCAATCAGGAGGCCACCGGTTTCATCGGTTTGTTTAATGGGATCAAGCAGCCTGGCATTAATGAAAGCTTTTTTGCCGGCACCTTTGGCGCGAATGGCGGGGCTCATGCCTGACCTCCGATTTTTCTGTGGTTCTGCACAAGCAATTCAAGCGCTGCCATGCGCACGGCGACGCCCATTTCGACTTGTTCGCGGATGACGGAACGTTCAACGTCGTCAGCCACTTCACTGTCGATCTCGACACCACGGTTCATCGGGCCGGGATGCATGATCAGCGCATCGGGTTTGGCGTTGGCAAGCTTTGCGCGGTCAAGACCATGGAAATGGAAGTATTCGCGCACCGACGGGATGAAGCTGCCTTCCATGCGTTCAAGCTGCAGACGGAGCATCATGACGATGTCGCAGTCTTTCAGGCCTTCTTCCATGTTGTGGAAAATCTCGACACCCATCCGGTCGATCTTGGACGGGATCAGGGTCGGCGGGGCGACAAGGCGCACGCGCGATCCCATGGTATTCAAAAGCAGGATATTGGAACGTGCGACACGCGAATGAGCGATATCGCCACAGATGGCAACATTCAGGCGATGCAGGCGTCCCTTGTGGCGGCGAATGGTCAGCGCATCAAGAAGTGCCTGGGTCGGGTGTTCATGGCGACCGTCACCCGCATTCAAAACCGCACAATTGACCTTTTCGCTCAGAAGCTTGACCGCGCCACTGTCGCCATGGCGAACGACCAGTGCATCCGGGTTCATGGCATTCAGGGTCATTGCCGTATCAATCAGGGTTTCGCCCTTTTTGACCGAACTGGTGCCGACCGTCATGTTGATAACATCAGCCCCCAGGCGTTTGGCGGCCAGTTCAAACGATGTCAGCGTCCGGGTGGAGTTTTCGTAAAACAGATTAACAACTGTCGCGCCGGCCAGAATATTGCTGGTCTTGTCTGCGGAGCGGTTTTTTTCCGCATAGTGCTGGGCGCGATCCAGAATAAGGGTGATTTCCCCGGGGGTAAGACCCTCGATCCCGAGGAGGTGTGGGTGCGGATAATGATCCGCCGCTGGTCCCATGACGCTCATGGCGTTGCACATTTCCCTTGGATGATCTTTGAAAAATTTCGGGCGGAGCATAACGAATTGCCCCTGTCACGAAAAGTTAAATATTGCCAGTAATACCGATGCAATCGCATCAAATTTCCTGACTGATCGGTCAGGTTTCAGGCGGCGAAGGCCAGACGATCGGCGATCAGACGACCTGGGTCAAAATGGCGATCACCGGCATGGTGATGATGGCAAGCAGGGTATGAACGGTGATGATGCTGGCCATCATCTGGGCATCGCCCCCCATGAGGCGCGCAAGAACATAGGCACTGGCAGAGCAGGGCAGTGCCGCATAAAGCACCACAGCCGCAAGTTCGATATCGGGCAGTCCCAGCATCAGGCAAAGACCCGCTGCAATCGCAGGGCTCAACACCAGTTTTCCAAAACTGGAAACCCCGACCGGGAAGCCTGCGCGCCGTGCAGCCGAAAGATCAAGCCCGGCGCCAACGGCAAGCAGGCCGATGGGCAGGGCCGCGCGTCCAAGTACCTCAAGGAAGGGGCCAATGATCGGCGGTAAGCCAATTCCCAAAACGTTAAACAGGCTGCCCAGCACGCATGCCATCAAAAGCGGATTTTTTGCCACATCACGCAGCAATGATAGAGCGCCGGGCTTGCGATCATTTTCACCCAGATGGGCACAAGCCAACACAGATATCACGTTAACTGTCGGCACGACCAATGCGACGCAAAGGGCAGTGACGGTCAGTCCTTGTGTGCCAAGCAAAGCAGCGGCAACGGCAAGCCCGATATAGGTGTTTGGCCGAATGGCGCCTTGCACCAGCGATGAAAATGTTGGTGCCGAAACCTTCAAAACGGGGCGCGCCACAAGGATCAGAACACTACAGATCGCAATCGTGCCAAGCATTGCCGTTGCAATCCCCAACAGCGGCAGGCTTCCAAGGTCTGCTTTGGCGGTGTTGGAAAAAAGAAGGGCCGGGAAGGTGATGAAATAAGTCAGTTTCTCTGCACCTGGCCAAAAACTGTCGGGCAGGAAACGCCGTTCACGCAGCACATACCCGACAACGATCAGGGCAAAGGTCGGCAGAAGTGCTGAGAGAATGGCAAGCATCAGGTGGCTTTCATCACGTAATGAAGAAGAACTTTCAACGTCACCATACTGTTATCACCGATCTGAGCAGGGTGAAATACGCTCGGAATATCTAATTGGCATAGATGACTAAAATTCAGTTGGTGTCGAGTTGTTCTTTGCCGGTGTTTTCCGATGTGATAGTCAGCACATCCAACAGGTTTTGGCGTCGATAGACTGTTTGTTCTGCAAAGTCGTCCAGCTCGCTGAATGTTCAAGGAAAGGGACGCCATGTCACGCGCGATTGATCACATTGTATTATGTGTGAATGATCTTGATGCCGCGATAGCTGTCTATACGCAGCTCGGATTCACAGTGACCCCGCGTGCAGTTCATCCCTTTGGTACCGGTAATGCCCTGATCCAGCTTGACGGCATGTATATCGAACTTCTTGCCGTGATTGATCCGGACAAGATTGCCGAAACCGACCTTGCCCAGCCATTTTCGTTTCCGATCTATAACCGCGACTATCTGCGTCATCGCGAAGGCATGTCCATGCTGGCCCTACAATCGCGCGATGCCGAGCAGGACAGACAAAAATTTATCGCAGCCGGTGCCGCAGTGCCGCCGGTATTTCACTTTGAGCGCGATGCCAAGACGCCTGATGGTGAAACGGTCGGCGTTGCCTTTTCGTTGGCTTACGCCAACCATCCGCTGTTGCGGCATGCGGTGACGTTTGTGTGCCAACATCGTCACCCGGTGCAGAATTTCTATTTCCCTGACTATCAAAGCCATCAAAATGGCGCTGTTGCGATTGGCAAGGTTCTTGTTGATCACTGGGCGGCCGAAGCGGTGCGCGACTTCTATGATGAAATCGGAGTCGACACGATTGTTGATGCCTTGCATGGCGACGAACTGATTTCACGCTATGGGGTAGAGGACACCGCTTTCCCGACAGACGGATTTGCCGGCTTTGAGTTGATTGTCGATGATATCGCGAAAATGGCCGATGCAGCCGTCGCAATGGGGGCTGTAGCAAAAGACGGTATGCTTATCATCCCGCCTTCAAAGTTCTTCGGGGTGTTGATGGTGATCAAAGCCAAATAAAAAGCTGCCTGAATGAACAGGCAGCTTTGATCTTTTTGGTCAGGGCGGGCTGACGATTATCAGTCTTCTTCAGCCTCGATATCGTCTTCGTCGGCTTCGGCGTTCTCGCCGGGATCGGTATGGCGGTTCAAATGATCCAGCGCGCCTTGCAAGATATAGGCGGCCGCTGTCTTGTCGACGACTTCAGCGCGGCGTTTTCGGGTCATATCGACTTCTTCAATCAGAATACGCTCGACCGCGTTTGTTGACAGGCGCTCGTCCCACATCAAAACCGGCAGGTCGATATACTTTTCCATTTCGTCGATAAAGGCATAGACGCGATGGCACGCCTTGCCGATCGAACCATCAAGTTCGCGCGGGAAGCCGATGATAATGCCGCCGACATTCTGTTTGTCGATAATCGACGAAAGCTGGGCAATATCGCGTGTGAACTTCTTTCGTGAAATCAGCTCATACGGTGAGGCAATCTGCAGCCCTACATCTGATAGGGCTACGCCAATTGTCTTGGTGCCCAAATCAAGGCCCAATACACGTGCTGCCGGTGGCAAGAACCGCAGCAATTCCTGAGTGTCATTGCAAATCATGGCGACCTTATAGGAGTCTTTTTGCGAAATTGCCAGCGCAAAGCAAATGTATCGTTTTCCGATTTATGGAAGAAACGACGCCGAGTTGAGTGTGTGAGCGCATTTTATTCTAAATGCAGCCAAGAATGGCGGACTTCCTAGCGTAAAAATCTTTCTGAATGATGAGGGGTTGAAGTGCCTCAGCAGGTTTGTTTTAATATCGCACTGCCGAAATTGATCGAAATCGAAATATGCAGGGCGAAACAGGCAGACCGAATGCGCAGATCATCTTGAGAGAGAAAGAAAACAGAAAGAGGCAGCGCACCTATTACACGTGAGTGTCGCAATGCTTCTATCCACGGGGTTCGGGAACCGTCATGCTCGACAGGTTCCAGTTGATTTCCGCATACAAAAATCACCAAAAGCGAAAACGCTGAACAAACAATGACAAATCAGGGGGTATAGGGTTTGGCCGACGGTGCATCAAATGAAGCGTTCGTTGAGTTTGAACGTGTACAGAAAAGTTATGACGGCGAGACACTCGTCGTTAAAGATCTCAACCTAACAATGCCTAGAGGCGAGTTCCTGACGATGCTTGGTCCGTCAGGGTCTGGCAAGACGACTTGTCTTATGATGCTTGCCGGCTTCGAAACCGCGACCCACGGCGATATCCGCCTTGGTGGCGTTTCGATCAACGATATCCCGCCGCACAAGCGTGGTATTGGCATGGTCTTCCAGAACTACGCGCTCTTCCCGCATATGACCATTGCCGAAAATCTGGCTTTCCCGCTTGAGGTCCGCAAATTGGGCAAAGCGGAACAGGAAGAGAAGGTCAAACGCGCACTCGACATGGTTGAAATGGGAAGCTTCGGCGGCCGTCGTCCGGCACAGCTTTCCGGCGGCCAGCAACAGCGTGTCGCGTTGGCCCGTGCGCTTGTGTTCGAACCTGAACTGGTTCTGATGGATGAGCCGCTCGGTGCTCTTGATAAACAGCTTCGTGAAAAGATGCAGTTTGAAATCACGCATCTGGCCCATCAACTTGGCATTACCACCGTTTACGTCACCCACGACCAGACCGAGGCATTGACCATGTCTGACCGCGTTGCCGTGTTTGACGATGGCCGTATTCAGCAGCTTGCACCGCCAGATAAACTCTACGAACAGCCCGAAAACAGCTTTGTCGCGCAGTTTATCGGCGAAAACAACACGCTCGAAGGCGTCATCAAGGAAATCAAGGGCAACACCTGTGTTGTCCAGCTTGATGGCGGCGAAATCATCGATGCCGTTCCGGTCAATGTCAGCCAAGTGGGTGAACGTACACGCGTTTCGATCCGTCCTGAACGTGTTGAATACAACCGTGATCGCCTGCATGCAGATGCGCATACGCTCAAGGCCGAGGTACTGGAATTCATCTATATGGGTGACATCTTCCGTACACGCCTGCGTGTGGCCGGCAATGATGAGTTTATCATCAAGACGAGGAACGCACCGGACCAGGTGCGTCTGAAGCCGGGTCAGGAAATCGAGATTGGCTGGCTTGCAGAAGATTGCCGCGCGCTTGACGCGTCGTAACTTTTAGTCAGGCAGATACAGGACCGGTACGCCCGGGTGCTGGTCCTCAACGAATAGTCCGGGAAACAATCAGGGAGTCTATTAATGCAGCTTATTAAAACCCTTACAGCATCAACAGCTTTGCTTGTTGTGGCGGCAGGCGCAGCCTATGCCGACGACCACATGGCGTCTGACATGACGCTGGTCAGCTGGGGCGGTGCCTATCAGAACAGCCAGATTAAGGCTTATGCTGAGCCTTATATGGAAATGAACCCGGGTGTTTCGATCACCTGGGATGAAAGCTCGAACGAAGCCGTTGCAAAACTGCGTGCAATGAACGAAGCCAACAACGTGACCTGGGATCTGGTTGACGTGGTTGCTGCTGATGCAATGCGCCTTTGCGATGAAGGCCTCGCAATGGAAATCGACCCGAACGAAGTTCTTGCAGAAGCGCCGGATGGCACCTCGGCAGAAGATGACTTCGGTGATCTCCTCGTAAGTGACTGCTTCATCCCGCAGATCGTTTATTCGACCACGTTTGGTTACCGTGAAGACATGGTTCCGGCTGGAACTCCGGCACCGACCGATATCTGTGCCCTGTTCGACACCGAAACCTATCCGGGCATGCGTTCGCTTGAAAAACGCCCGATCAACAACATGGAATGGGCTCTGCTCTGCGATGGTGTTGCCAAGGACGAAGTTTACAGCGTTCTTGAAACTCCGGAAGGTCAGCAGCGCGCTCTTGATAAGCTGGCAACCATCAAAGACAGCGTCATCTGGTGGAGTGCTGGTGCAGACACCCCGCAGCTTCTGGCTGACGGCGAAGTCTTCATGGGCTCGACCTACAACGGTCGTCTGTTCTCCGCAATCGTTGAACAGGATCAGCCGATTGCAATGCTTTGGGACGCACAGGTCTTCGACCTTGATGGCTGGATCATTCCGGCAGGTCTTCCGGAAGATCGCCTGAACCGCGTTCTGGACTTCGTAAAGTTCGCAACCGACACCCAGCGTCTTGCTGACCAGGCTGCTTACATCTCGTACGGTCCGGCTCGTTTCTCTTCGGCACCGCTCGTTGGTAAGCACGCCGATCTGGGTGTCGACATGGCTCCGCACATGCCGACCGATCCGGCAAACGCCAAGAACACGTTCCTCTATAACTACGAGTTCTGGGCTGACTACCGTGACGACATCGATGCCAAATTCCAGGCTTGGCTTGCTCAATAAGAGCTAAGGGTAGGGGGCCGTTCGCGGCCCCCTTTACCGACCAATTCGCTAAACAATAAATTGCCGGTCGAAATAATAGACCGAAAACACCGGGGCAGGCTTACGGGGGCGTAATGGGTGATACATCTCAAGAAGTAGTGTTAGCTGCTGATGGCAGACCGCTAAAACAAAGTCTACGAAGGGCATTGATGCGCCAGAAAATGCGCGCGCTCATGCTGGTTGCGCCACTTTTGATCTTTGTGGTCGTGACTTTTATCGTACCGATTCTCTCGATGCTTTTCCGGTCGGTTGAAAACGACATTGTGCCGAATACGATCCCGGGAACCGTGATCGCGCTTTCCCAGTGGGATGGATCGAGCGGGGAACCGCCGCACGAAAACGTTTACCGCAATCTTTACATTGATTTATTCAAGGCAGAGGAAGCCAAACAGCACACCCGCCTTGGTTCTCGCCTGAATTACGAGCAATCCGGATTGTCATCCTTGTTCCGCACCACGGGGCGGTCGCTTGATGACATCGGGGAACTTTGGCAGGATCCACTTGAAGATATCGATCCGAACTTCGAAGAAGGTTCTTTCTGGTTCGAAATGATGTCGGGCACAGGCGGCGAAGATTTCCTCGAAACCCGCCGTGAACTGATGGCGCTGATGTCTGATGAAGACATGAGTGGTGATGTCGGCTTTGTGCCGTCAGAAGAAATCATTCAACTGCTGCCCTGGACCGCACGTGCTTATACCGACTTTGCGTTGTGGGCGGCGATCCGCGATGGCGACACCGTTGCCGAGGAAGATCCATGGGAGTCCGTTTATGGCGCCCTTGGTATGGATCTGACCAATCCGGATACGGTTTCGGCGATCAACAGCTATAACGGTGCAGGCGCAAGCGCCTTGCAGGCGGCGGCTTCGAATATTGATCAGCTGCCGCAATTCGGTTTCCGCGAAGCTTTCACCGAAGAAGACAAAGATTGGGGCTCAGCTGATATCTGGGCAACCATAAAACTCTATTCGCCAAGCATGACGCCAGGCTATTTCCTGAATTCCGTCGATATGACGCTGACGCCCGACGGCATCGTGATGAAGCCGGAAAATCAGCAGATTTATACGACGCTGTTCATGCGTACGCTGATCATGGCGCTGATCATTACTGCAAGCTGCATTGTTCTTGGCTATCCAGTGGCATGGTTGCTTGCCAATCTGCCAATGCGTACGGCAAGTATCCTGATGATTTTGGTTCTGCTGCCGTTCTGGACGTCGCTTCTGGTGCGAACGTCGGCCTGGAAGGTTTTGTTACAGCAGCAAGGGGTGATCAACGAAATCCTTGTCTGGCTCGGCTTCGTTAATGATGCGGATCGACTTGTTCTGATGAATAACGCAACAGGTACGGTCATTGCGATGACCCACATCCTGCTGCCGTTCATGATCCTGCCGCTGTATTCGGTGATGAAAACCATTCCGCCAAGCTATCAGCGCGCGGCCAAGTCACTTGGTGCGACGAACTGGACGGCCTTCTGGCGTGTCTATTTCCCGCAGTCGGTTCCGGGCATTGGTGCCGGTTCGATCCTCGTGTTCATTCTGGCAATCGGTTACTACATCACGCCGGAAATCGTTGGTGGTACGGATGGTGTCTTTATCTCCAACCGAATTGCCTATCATATTTCGAGTTCGCTCAACTGGGGCCTCGCGGCCGCACTCGGGTCCATCCTTCTCGTCGTCGTTCTTGGCCTGTACTGGTGCTACGACAAGATTGTGGGCATCGATAACGTGAAGTTGGGGGGCTAAGAACATGAATGAAGTAATCTCATACGTAAGACGGCCCGAATTGATGACCTTCACGATGCCACTTGTGGCCTTGTTGGGCGCAATGTTCGGCTTCATTACCGGCAACATCTTTGGCAGCCCGTGGGTCGGGTTCGTCATCGGTGCTGTGGTTGGTGCGGCACTGGCCTTTGTGTTCTCGAAAATCATCAAGGTGAAAAGCAAACAGAAAACGCTGGCAACCGGCGTGCTTTTCGGCGGTGTAGGCATGATTTTCGGCGGGCTTGGCGGCCTGTTTGGTGGCTTCCTTGTCGGTATTTCGATGGGCTGGTTTGCCAACTGGGTTGGAAGTGGTCGATATCGTGCCGGCGTTCCGATCTATTACACGCCAGGTCAGGTTCTTTGGCACAACGCATTCCTGTTCATCTGTGCGTTTGTGTTCTTCTTCCTGATCGCGCCGCTTCTGCCGGTAATCTGGCTAAGCTTCAATGCCGAGAACTTCTTTACCTTCACGCCGGAAATGCTGAGCTTCAAGGCAGAGGGGTACAGCCTCAAGCATTATCGCGATTTCCTTGGTACCGACGAATGGATGGTGCCGCTCAAGAACTCGTTGATCATTGCGCCGATTGCGACGCTGATTTCGGTATCCCTTGGGACCCTTGCCGCAATTGGTCTTAGTCAGTCGCATGTGCCGGGCCGTCAGGCGATGATGGCGGTGCTTATTTCGCCGATGATCGTGCCGCTGATCATTTCGGCGACCGGAATGTTCTTCTTCTATGCACCGCTGGGCAACTGGCTTGAGCTTAATCTTGGGCTTAATCAGGCATTCGTTGGCTATGTAAAGGTGATTTTGGCTCACGCTGTTCTGGGTATTCCGTTCGTGATTATCACGGTGACGGCTACACTGGTTGGCTTTGACAAGTCACTGACCCGTGCGGCGGCAAACATGGGGGCAAACCCGGTCACCACCTTCTTCAAGGTTCAGATGCCTCTGATCCTGCCGGGCGTGATTTCGGGCGGTCTGTTTGCCTTTATCACCTCGTTTGATGAAGTGGTTGTGGTCCTGTTTGTCGGTTCTGCCCGTCAGCAAACCCTACCATGGCAGATGTATACCGGTCTGCGCGAACAGATTTCGCCGACCATCCTGGCAGCCGCGACGATCCTTGTGTCTGTCTCGATCCTGCTGCTTCTGACCGTGGAGCTGCTGCGTCGTCGTTCCGAACGTTTGCGCGGTATGAGCCCGGGCTAAGCCGATCAGGCATTCTGTCCTGCGATACGGGGCAGGACATAAATACGAAACAGGCCGGCAACATTCTTGTTGTCGGCCTGTTTGTTTTCGTATGCCTGATCCGATCTGGGCAGGTGATATTTTCGCGCGCGAGAGTTTTATCTGCCAGACAGCGCGACAACAGGCGTTCTTCGTTGCTTCGAACCCTTGCGGCAGGGGCGGCGGGGTGCTAGTTTCCGCGCTGTAATTCACGTTCTGGCAGATATCTCTCTGCCGGGTTTTTTGTCATTCCTTAAGAGAGACTTTCATCCATGTCGTCTTTGGATAAGGAAACAGTTCGCCGTATTGCCTATCTTTCGCGTATCAACGTGTCCGAAGAAGGCCTTTCCGAACTGGCGGGAGATTTGACCCGTATCCTCGATTTTGTCGAGGAACTGCAAGAAGTTGATGTTGAAGGCTGCGAGCCGCTGACATCTGTTGCCGATCTGACCCTGCCGCTGCGCAAGGACGAAGTCACCGATGGCAATATCCAGCAAAAAGTGCTGTCAAACGCACCGATGACCGATGCTGGCTGTTTTGTTGTGCCCAAGGTGGTTGAATAATGACTGATCTGACAAAGCTGACACTTGCAGAAGCCCGCGACGGGCTTGCAAAGGGTGATTATACCTCGGTCGAACTGACCGAAGCACACCTGAAATCGATGGACGCACATCGCAATCTGAATGCGTACATCACCGAAACCCCGGAAAAGGCCATGGAAATGGCCAAGGCATCCGATGCCAAGCGCGCCAAGGGTGACGCTGGCAAAATGGAAGGCCTGCCGATTGCGGTCAAAGACCTGTTCTGCACCGAAGGTGTTCAGACCACGGCGGCATCGCACATCCTTGAAGGTTTCAAACCGGAATATGAATCCACTGTCACCAGCAACCTGTTTGGCAATGGTGCGGTGATGCTGGGCAAGGCGAACCTCGATGAGTTTGCCATGGGGTCCTCGAACACCTCGTCCTATTACGGCAACGTGATCAACCCGTGGAAAGACAAATCCGGCAAGGATCTGGTTCCGGGGGGCTCATCTGGTGGTTCGGCGGCTGCTGTTGCTGCCAACATGGCGCTGGCCGCGACCGGTACTGATACCGGTGGTTCGATCCGTCAACCGGCATCCTATTGCGGTATTGTTGGTCTGAAGCCGACCTATGGTCGTTGCTCACGCTGGGGCATTGTCGCCTTCGCAAGCTCGCTTGATCAGGCTGGTCCGATGACCAAAACCGTTCGCGACGCGGCGATCATGCTGGGTTCGATGGCGGGTCACGATGCCAAGGACAGCACGTCTGCACCGATTGCCGTGCCTGATTTCGAAGCAGCCCTGACCGGTGACATCCGTGGCATGAAAATCGGTATTCCGAAGGAATATCGCGTTGATGGCATGCCCGAAGAAATCAGCAAGCTTTGGGATAACGGCGTTGCCATGTTGCGCGATGCCGGTGCCGAAGTTGTCGATGTTACCTTGCCGCACACCAAATATGCGCTGGGAACCTATTACATCGTCGCCCCGGCAGAGGCGTCGTCGAACCTTGCACGTTATGACGGCCTTCGTTACGGTCAGCGTGTCATGGATGACGGCGACAGCCTTGATGACATGTACATGAAATCCCGTGCTGCCGGTTTCGGCAAGGAAGTCCAGCGCCGCATCATGATCGGTACCTATGTGCTGTCGGCTGGTTATTATGACGCCTATTACAACAAGGCGCTTAAAGTCCGCCGTCGTATCTATCAGGACTTCGAAGGTGCATTTGGTCAGGTCGATGCGATCCTGACCCCGACCGCACCGTCTGCGGCCTTTGCCATCGGTGAAAACGAAGGCGACCCGGTCAAGATGTATCTCAATGACGTCTTCACCGTTCCGGCAAGCCTTGCCGGTCTTCCGGGCATTTCGGTGCCGACCGGTCTTTCGGCCGAAGGATTGCCGCTGGGTCTTCAGCTGATTGGCAAGCCGTTTGATGAAGAAACCGTTCTGCGTGTTGGCGGCGTGCTCGAAAGTGCTGCCAACTTTACCGCAAAACCTGCCGGGCAGGAGGGCTGATCCATGAGCTATATTCTTGAAGGTTCTACCGGCCCGTGGGAAATCGTTGTCGGTCTTGAAGTCCACTGCCAGGTGATTTCCAAGTCCAAGCTGTTTTCAGGTGCTTCGACCAAGTTCGGTAACGAGCCCAACAGCAATGTCAGCCTCGTTGATGCGGCCATGCCGGGCATGCTTCCGGTCGTGAACGCAGAATGCGTGCGTCAGGCGGTTAAAACTGGTCTGGGTCTTAAGGCCAAGATCAACAAGGAAAGCGTTTTTGCCCGCAAAAACTATTTCTATGCCGATCTGCCGCAGGGCTATCAGATTTCGCAGTTCGACAAACCGATTGTCGGCGAAGGCACGATCATTCTGGATATGCCTGATGGCTCGACCAAGTCGGTTGGCATTGAACGCCTGCATCTTGAACAGGATGCCGGTAAATCGATGCATGATCAGGACCCGAAATATTCGCATATCGACCTGAACCGTTCGGGTGTGGCGTTGATGGAAATCGTTTCCATGCCAGACATCCGTTCACCGGAAGAAGCCGGCGCATACCTGACCAAGCTGCGCGCGATTGTGCGTTACCTTGGCACGTGTGATGGCAACATGAACGAAGGCTCCATGCGTTGTGATGCCAACGTTTCTGTGCGTCGTCCGGGCGAAGGCTTTGGTACGCGTTGCGAGATCAAAAACGTCAACTCCATCCGTTTCGTGATGCAGGCGATCGAGATTGAAGCAAAACGCCAGATCGAAGTGATCGAAGGTGGCGGTGAAATCCAGCAGGAAACCCGTCTCTATGATCAGCGTCTGGGCGAAACCCGGTCCATGCGTTCCAAGGAAATGGCACATGACTATCGCTATTTCCCGGATCCGGATCTGCTTCCGCTGGTATTCGACGACGCGTTCATTTCGGAAATCGAAAAAGAACTGCCGGAACTGCCAGACGAGAAAAAGGCCCGCTTCATGCGTGAAAACGGTCTGTCGGCATATGATGCCGGTGTTCTTGTCGCCGAAAAGGAAAAGGCTGATTACTACGAAGTTGTTGCCAAGGGCCGTGATGGCAAACTGGCGGCGAACTGGGTGATCACCAACCTTTTCGGTGCGCTGAACAAGGCCGAAGTCGGGATTGCTGATAGCCCGGTAACGGCCGAAAACCTTGGCAAGCTGATCGATCTGATCTCTGACGACACCATTTCTGGTCGTATCGCCAAGGATGTCTTTGAAATCATGATCGAAACCGGCGGCGATCCGGAAAAGATCGTCGAGGAAAAAGGTCTCAAGCAGATCACCGATACCGGTGCGATTGAAACGGCAATTGACGAAGTCATTGCCGCGAACCCGGACAAGGTTGAAGAGATTCGTGCTGGTAAAGACAAGATGCTTGGCTGGTTTGTCGGTCAGGTCATGAAATCCACGGGTGGCAAGGCCAACCCGGGCATGGTCAACAAGCTGCTGCGCGATAAAATCCTCGGCTGATTGTAATCATCAGACCAAAGAAAAAGCCGCCCGTTTGGGCGGCTTTTTTTGTATGACTAATTGGCCTGGTTTTGAAGTTCGCATGAAATAGCAGTCGTTAGGTGTCGAAGCGCGGTCTCAAGTAAGGACCGGCTGGATGGATCGCTTAGGATATCATCAATGTCAAAGTTCTTGCCGTTCAGCGGGATCATTATGCACGCGTCAGTGATGATGTGTGCATCCATGGTGCGAATGGTTTCAATCAATGCCGCCTGTGCGATTGTTGCCCGGCCGGACGCATTCAGGCAGGCGACCGGCTTTTGCATGAATTCACCACTGGCCACCACCCAATCAAGGGCATTCTTGATCGCGCCGGTGACACCATGGGCATATTCGGGACTGGCGATCAGGACTGCATCCGCGCGGCGAAGTGCATCTCGAAACGCCGCGACATTGCGATCATCGGTCTCTTCATTGTCCGGATTAAAGATCGGAAGGTGGCCCAAGCCATCAAACAGATGAACGGTTGCACCATGGGGGCCTGCAACCTTTTGTGCCGCTTGAAGGAGCGTTCTGTTGATCGATGCTTGGCGAAGGCTTCCGCACAGGGCAGTGATATGAAAAGTCATTTGGTGCCGCTTTCTGTTTTTGGCGATGTTTGCACAAACGAGCGGGCAGGGTAAAGAAAAGCCGCCAGCATATTTTCAATACTGGCGGCTCTGACGTTCGGGTGGGGGACGCGAACGTGGGTGTCTAGTCTAGCGGGCTTCAGATGCCGGATAGCCGGCATCGGTGATCGCCGCGATCAAGGCATTGACGTCCGGGTTTCCGGAAACGGCGACTTCGCCATTTGCCAAATCAACCTCGGCACCTTCAACGCCGCTGACCTTGGTTGCGGCCTTGGTCACGGCACTTGCGCAGTGACCGCAGGTCATTTTTTCGACCTTCAGTTTTACCATCAGATTTCTCCATATGATCAGTGTCTATGAACGCAGTATGGAGGTTCCAGTAGATGGAAGGTCAAGCAGTTTTATGCAGACAAAAGTTTGATGACTTCATCGGCCGTTGCATCGCTTGATGCCGGGTTCTGACCGGTGACAAGTTTGCCATCAACAACCGCATAGGAAGCCCAGTTATCGACGCGCTCAAATGTTGCGCCATGCTTCTTGAATTCGTCTTCAATCGACAGCGGCACGACTTTATCAAGGCCGACGGCCTTTTCTTCATCATTGGTGAAGCTGGTAACACGTTTGCCCGAAACGAGCGGTTTGCCATCTGGCGTTTTGGCGTTCACCAGGGCGGCCGGGCCATGGCAGACGGCAGCAACCGGTTTGTTCTGGGCAACGAAAGCCTCGATCAGGGCAACGGATTTCTGATCAGTTGCCAGATCCCAGAGCGGACCATGGCCACCCGGATAGAACAGGGCGTCAAAATCATCGGCTTTCAAACCGTCAAGGGTGACGGTGTTGGCGAAAACCGCGTTTGCCGCTTCGTCCTTTTCAAACCGCTCGGTCGCATCGGTCAGGGCGTCGGGCACCTGACTGTTGGGATCAAGGGGCGGTTTGCCGCCTTTTGGGGATGCCAGCGTAATTTCTGCCCCAGCATCTTTGAAGCGGTAGTAAGGGGCTGCAAACTCTTCGAGCCAGATACCGGTCTTGTGTCCGGTGTCACCCATCTGATCATGCGACGTAACAATCATCAAAATACGCATCAGTTCCTCCATGCGTGGAATTCATTTGCACTCATCTTAACTGGCTGACAAAATTTGCGAAAGATTGATGAAGTGAACACATTGTCAAATTTAATGAGCATATTGAATGTCGGCACTTGATGAAGTTCGGGCGATGATGATTTTTGCGCGCGTTGTTGACGAAGGCGGGTTTTCTGCGGCTGCGCGGAAGATGGGGCTCAGCCGTGCCGCCATTTCCCATCAAATTCGCCAGCTTGAGACCCGCCTCGGCGTGCCATTGTTGCGCAGAAGCACACGCAGTTTCAGCCTGACTGATGCGGGGGCGCGCTATTACGACAGTTGCCGCACCATTTCCCTCGAAGCCGAAGCAGCGCGAAAACGCGTCGAAGAACTGCGTGACGACCCGGTGGGCAAAATATCGCTGACCTGTTCGGTTCATCTTGGCACGTTGCGAATTGTGCCGATCCTTGACCGGTTCCGGCAAACATATCCTGGTGTGTCGATCGATGTGCATCTCAGCGACGAAGTTGTCGATCTGATTGGTCGCGGCATTGATATTGCCGTGCGTTCCGGGCCGCTGAAAAATTCCGAACTCAAGAATTTCAAACTTTATCAGACCCACAGGATCATTGCAGCCAGCCAGTCCTATGTCAGCAAGTTCGGATTACCCGAAAGCCCGGATGATTTGTCCGAACATGAGTGGGTGATGTATAGCCGCGTTCCTGAGACATTGGCGCTTCAATGCGCCGAGGGTAACCGAAATATCCGCGTGTCGGGCAGTGTTCGGGTGGATAACGCGACAGCCAGATTGCAGTTTCTGCGGGGCGGTCACGGATTGGCGGTTGTCCCGCTATGTGATGTTCAGCAGGAAATTGATAAAGGCGACTTGATCCGGGTTTTGCCCGATTGCAAGCTGCCCGATCTTGAGATCTATGCTGTTTATCCGGGCGGTGTGACCCGCAGTGCAAAGGTTCAGTCGCTTCTGGATTACATGCGGCGTGAAATGCGTGAAATCGATATTTCGCGCAATGGGCAAGTTCAAGGCGACAGCCATATTGATCATTCGTGATTGTTGGGCTATTTCCCTGTGACGACTTTCGGGGGAGACGCATGGCCAATCTGTTTTTCTATTACTCGTCCATGAATGCGGGGAAATCGACCACCTTGCTTCAGGCGAGTTTCAATTACCGCGAACGCGGCATGGAAACGTTACTGATGACAGTGGCGTTTGATAACCGCTTTGGCGAAGGCAAGATTGCGTCGCGCATTGGTCTTGAAGCACCAGCACTTCTGTTTGATGCCAATACCGATATGACGGCGCTAATCCTTGAGCAGGTCGAAAAGGGAAAAGTCGATTGTGTCCTGATTGACGAGGCACAGTTCCTGTCTAAAGACCAGGTCTGGCAACTTTCCGATATCGCCGACATCCATGGCATTCCTGTGTTGTGCTATGGCATCCGTACCGATTTCCAGGGGCAGCTGTTTGAAGGTTCCAAATGGCTGCTGGCGTGGGCGGACAAGCTTAATGAGCTTAAAACCATCTGCCACTGCGGTCGCAAGGCCGGGATGGTTTTGCGGGTTGATCAAGATGGCAAACCTGTCCGCGAAGGTGCACAGGTTGAAATCGGTGGGAATGACCGTTATGTCCCGGTTTGTCGTCGCCATTTCAAGGAAGCGATGGACGAGTAGGGCGCACTCGATATGGCGTCCTATTTCCCGATGAGCGCCCGTATTTCGGGTGCCAGCAGGCTATAGGCCACCAGCCACATAACGCCACAGGTTACACCATCAATGATCTTCCAGGTGATTGGGCGTGCGACATAGGGGGCAAGCCATGCAGCCCCCAGTGCAATGGCAAAGAACCAGACAAAACTGGCACTCATGGCGCCCAGAGCAAAGCCAAATCTTTCGTCCGCTGGATATTGGCCGCCAATACCACCCAGCATAACAACCGTATCAAGATAGACATGCGGGTTCAAAAGCGTGACCGCGAGGGTGGTCGTAAGAACCGCCTTCCAGCCGGTTTTTGAAATCGCCTTTTCCGACAATGTCTCGGTTTCAAACAACCGCCTTAGCGCACCAAACCCATACCAGATCAGGAATAAGCCGCCGCCCCAGGCCGCAACCTTTGTGAGGAGGGGATAGGCGGCAATCAGCGTTCCAAGCCCTGCGACACCCGCTGCGATCAAAACGGCATCACACAAGGCACAGACGAAGGCCACCATCACCTGATGATTGCGCCGCAATCCCTGACCGAGAACAAAGGCATTCTGCGCGCCAATCGCAATGATCAGCCCGCCGCCAAGTCCAAATCCGGTGGCATAGGTTAAAAGCATTCTCTGGCATCCCTTGTACTGTGGTCCGCCGTTGATAGCATCTTTGTCCGTTAAGAAAATCGAATTATACTAAACATGGATTAGAAAAAATGATGGTTGATCATGCTCGATTACAAATTGGTTGAGGCCTGTGCGGAGGTTATCCGTTTCGGAAGCTTTGAGAAGGCGGCGCGGGCACTCGGACTGACCCAGTCTGCGATATCCCAGCGGATCAAGCTGATGGAGGAGCGACTTGGACAGCCTGTGTTGGTGCGCGCCAAGCCGATTGTCCCGACCGTGGCAGGCCAAAGGTTGCTTGCGCATTATCAGAGTGTGCGACTGCTTGAACAGGATCTGGGTTCAGAACTGCCGGAGGTGCGCGCCGAAGGCGAATTTGGTCAGGTAACCCTTGCGGTTAATGCTGACAGTCTGGCGACCTGGTTTGTTGATGTGCCCAAGCTTCTGTTTGAGAAACTTGGCGTTCTGGTGCATTTGGTCGTCGATGATGAATCGCTTAATCATCAATCCTTGCAGGAAGGAAACGTGCTGGGTGCGGTCAGTTTACGCGATACACCTATTCAGGGATGTCGGGTACGGCCGCTGGGCTCCATGCGTTACTTTATGGTGGTTTCACCAGAGTTTCATGAACGCTATTTCAAGGATGGCGTAACTGCGGATGCCTTGCGCGATTGTCCGGCGGTGAATTTTTCCGAACATGATGAGCTGCAAAACCAGTTCCTTCATCAATACTTTGGACTAAACCCCGGGGAGTTCCCCGCCCACACTGTTCCAAGTTCACAGGGTTTCGTGACCCTTGCCGAACAGGGCGTGGCCTACGCCGTCGTTGAACAGCATCAGGCGGAAGAGGGGCTTCGTACCGGAAAGCTGGTTCGTCCGTGTCCGTTTGAAATTGATCGTCCATTATATTGGCATCACAAAACCATCAACAGTCGGCTTCTTGATCAAGTCAACGATATCGTCCTGTCGGAGGCGCGCCGTCATCTGCCGAAAATTCCGCAGTAAAATCATACCTCTCTGAACATTGTTTTGTCTCATTTGCCAAGGACATTCACCGCAGCCAAGTGACCAGATTTGACTTGCATGCAAAAGTGTCGCTTACTTTGATGTGCGAACCAGTCCGTATAACGGATTGTAAAAACAGGAAAACAATGTCTCATCGACTGATCGCCTGTGAAAATTGCGACTATCTCCATGTCGAGGAAGAAATCCCGACGGGCAGTGTCGCATATTGCGTTCGATGTGGATCACCGTTGTACCGCGCGGCACAGGTGCGCTTTGACAAACCGTTGGCGCTGGCTGTCACGGCCTTTCTGTTGTTCTTGATTGCCAACAGCTACCCGGTTTTGACCTTTGCCATGGAAGGCCGGGTTGAGACCAATACACTGAGTAGTGGCGTGCTGACGTTCTGGCGCGAAGGGTTTCCGTTTTTGGCCATTATGGTCGCCGTCACATCTGTGCTGGCACCGCTGGTCCTGATTCTGGCGCACATCTATGTATTGCTGCCGATTAGTTTGAACAGGCAAGTGCCCGGCATGCAGCAGGTCTGGCGCATTCTGGCGATCATCCGGCCCTGGTCGATGCTCGATGTCTTCCTGATCGGGTTGCTGGTGGCTTTGACCAAGCTGACGGATTTTGCTGACGTCATTGCCGGTCCTGCGTTTTTTGCGATCTGCTGTCTGATCCCGACAGTTCTTCTGATGAATATCACGCTTGATCCACGCTACGTTTGGCGGCGGTTGGCACCGGCAAACCTGCGTTATCCGACATCTGAAGATATTGGCAACCAACAAGGTTCAGATCAGCAAGACAGAACACTTTTGACCTGTCACACATGCTCCATGGTTGTTCTGGGCGGCGGGCATGAAAATGTGCGTTGTCCGCGCTGCGGTGCGATGGTGCATCACCGAAAACCACGCAGCCTGTCGCGTTCATGGGCGTTGTTGCTGGCTGCTGTCATTTTGTATGTGCCGGCAAATGTCTTTCCGATCATGACCGTGACGTATCTTGGCCGGGCAGAGGCAGACACAATACTCTCGGGCGTCAGCGCGCTGGTCCGGGCCGGGGAGTGGCCAATTGCCATCGTTGTCTTTACGGCAAGCATTCTGGTGCCAATCATCAAAATCCTGCTGTTGGGGTGGGTGTATATTGCAACCGCCTTGGGGTTGTCTGGTCCACTCAAGGAGCGCACATTGATTTATCGTATTACGGAGCTGATCGGGCGATGGTCGATGGTTGATGTGTTTATGGTATCGATCCTTGCGGCACTGGTGAAACTTGGAAATATCGCAACAGTTCAACCCGGTTTCGGGGCTGTGGCATTTTGTGGGGTGGTCATTTTGACAATGCTGTCGGCCATGGCCTTTGATCCGCGTTTGATTTGGGATCGCGCCGGTATGCAAACGGTCAAACGACCAGGATTGGCAAGTGTGAAGACAGATCATGATCGCGTTGAAAATCAGGGGATTCCGTCATGAGTGACGCGAAAAGTTCAGAACCGGATCAACAGCCGGAAAAGCCCGACATCCGAACGGGTTGGGGCCGTTTTTCAATTATCTGGCTGGTGCCGCTGGTGGCCTTGATCGTCGGTGGTTGGCTGTTGTGGCGTGATATCGTCTCAAAGGGTCCTGAAATCACCGTTACGTTTGAAGCGGCCGAAGGTCTGTCTGCCGGTAAGACAGCCGTGCGTTATCGCGATGTCGATGTTGGTCAGGTAACAGCCATCAATCTTGCCGACGATATGGAACATGTTGTTCTGACGATCAGAATGAACGCGGATTTCAGCGATTACCTGACAGATAAAACGCGGTTCTGGGTTGTGCGCCCACGCGTGAGTGCGCGCGGTATTACCGGCTTGGAAACGATTGTTTCCGGGGCCTACATTGAAGTAATACCGGACAAGTCCGGGGAAAAGGCACGCCAATTTGTTGGCGAGGAAGAGCCGCAATTTATACCTGATGAAGAAAACGGCACGCGTTTTGTCCTGACAGCAGAAGAACTTGGTTCCTTGGGTGAGGGGACACCGGTTCTCTTGCGCGGGATCGAGGTCGGAGAGGTGCTTGATACCGAACTGGATGCCAATGCGGATGGTGTTTCAATCCCCGTATTTATCCGCAAACCTTTCGATGCCCTTGTTAAACGTCAAACCAGATTTTGGGATTCAAGCGGGATCGCCCTTGATCTGAATGCCGAAGGCTTTTCTGTGCGCGCGCAGTCTGTTCGCTCTGTTTTGGCGGGTGGGATCAACTTTTATACGCCACCCGCAAATGAAAACGACGAAATGGCGGCCGCAGATACGGTATTCCGCCTGCATGAAAGCCTTGAGAAGGCCGAGTTGCTCGCCGAGGGATACAGTCAGCGCTACATACTTTATTTCGACTCATCGGTTCGCGGACTTTCGCGCGGTGCGCCTGTGGAATTTAACGGTATCCGTGTCGGGACAGTCGAAAGCGTCGACCTTGAATATGTCGTCACACAGCACGCCTTCCGTGTGCCGGTTGAAGTCACACTTGAACCCGAACGGGTAAGCATCGTCGGTGGGCGTCTGGGGGATGTTGATCCGCAGGAAACCATTGAAACCCTGATTGATAATGGCCTGCGTGCCCGCCTCAAGACAGGAAGTTTCATTACAGGTCAGTTGTTTGTCGACCTGTCTATGCATCCGGTTTCCCCGGCGCGCTATCTTGGCAATCAAGAGGGCAATTTGCCGGAACTTCCGACATTGCCGCAAAAGCTGGACGAAATTGCCAATTCGCTAACCAGTCTTCTTGAAAAGGTCGAGACCTTCCCGATTGAAGAAATCGGAATTCGCCTGCTTGGGACCGTGGAGGGCATGGAGAATATCGTCACGTCGCCAGCATTGAATAACGGGATGATCAGCTTGCAACAGGCCGCAGCGGGCATAAACACGCTTGTCACCAATCTGGATGCGAGTGTGTTGCCCGCAACCCAGACAGCACTGGATGCAGCACGCGAGGCACTTGGCGGTGTTCGTGATGTCACGGCGCCAACGTCACCTGTGCGTTACAACCTTGAACAGGCCCTGAAAGAACTCGGCGCGACGGCGCGTTCCCTGCGTGAACTGACCGATTTCCTCGAACAGAACCCGAGTGCCCTTATCCTAGGCAAGAGCGGCCCGGAGGAGAATAAATGATGCGACAGACAGTCCGAAAAATGATCTCCAGATGGGGGGTGCTACTGGTCGCACCACTTTTGGCCGCTTGCGCGTCACCCTCGGTTCCTGACCAATATTATTTGCTGTCACCAATGGTGCAGCCGGTGTCGCCAGCACCCGGTGAAACGACGGTCATTGGCGTTGGGCCGGTGACAATTCCGAGCTATCTCGACCGATCGACGATCGTCACGCGCAGTGCCGCCAATCGGCCGCAGGTCAATTCCGGATACCGCTGGGCCGAACCGCTGGGCGAGAACATCAATCGTGTTCTTATGGATAACCTCGACAGGACTGGGGTTGCAGCACGGCTGGAAGTCTTTCCCTGGAACTCACGGGACATGGTGGAATGGCAGGTGGTTGTCGATATCGACCGTTTTGAACGGCAGGCCGATGGCAATGTTAACCTGACAGCCCGCTGGAAGCTCGTCCATTTCCAAAGTGGGGAAATTGTCACAGCAGCCAAGTATGACAAGGTCAGTACACCAGTCGATCAAACACTGGATAACGCCGTTATCGCCATGAGCAGCCTGCTGGCCGATTTGACGGCCGAAATTGCGGCGCGGATACCGTGATTCGCTGCAAAAGGACGGTTCACGGCCAAATACGCAGTTCGATTGTCAGAATTTCCCAGCTCGAAGGGCAGGGGAATTCAGGAAATTCTAAAGAAATACCCGAAAGTATATAAAACATCTGCATCGAACTATTGTTTTAGGAACCCGAATAGCAGTATAAGTAAGAATAAATATAAAAATTGGGACACGCGCCTGACTAGTTAAACGGCAGACTTATGCCGCCCAAACAGGAAGTTAGGGAGCCAGAGCGCGTCATGTCGGATACGACATTTGAAGTTATGGTCCAGCGTGGGGATCGCTGGATAATCCATTCGACATTTGATGTCGAACAGGAGGCGGTTACAGAAGCTGAAAAGCTTGTGAAAACCAAGATCTCTGCCGTGCGCGTTATTCGTAACTGGGAACGCGGCGACGGTCGTCATATTGAAAAGGTACTTCTCGAAAAACAAGGTGCGGGCGAGGACCAGGACGATGACGTTCGGGTAACCTCGATCGACGAAGCGCCGTTGTGCGAGACGGATAACGACCTTTTGCAGAAAGAAAGCCGCGCGACCATCAACCGGTTGCTGCGCAAATATTTCGAACAGGAAATTCTGACGCCTTGCGAGGTAATGTACAATTACCAGAACCTTCGCAAGTTGATGTTCCATGACACCTTGATGCCGACCGCGGTTGACAAGGTTGCCGGGCTTCATGCCAAGGCGACTGACGGCGATCACATTGAGGCGATGAACAACCTTCATGGCGCGATTGAGCAGCTTTCTGCGCGCGCCCGAGAAGTTGAAAAAGTCGATCTTCCGGCATTCGAAGACGCCACCATTTCGGAAGTGCGTGACGAAATCCGACGCCTCAACCTTGCGGAAGATACCGACTTCCTGACCATGGTTGCGCTGACGCGCGTGCTGTCCTCGACCCGTAACTGGGTTGGCAAACTTGACCTCGCGCTCAAGGTCAAGGGCGATGAAAAGGACGAAGCCGCCCGCAAGATGATTGATGACGTGATTGCCGATATTCTCGGCTCTCCCGTCGCACTCAAGGAACTGCTTGGCGGTTCACGCAGCTTTGGCGAAGCGGTGACCCTGCACATTGACCTCGCACTTGGTCGGGCAAAGGGCAATCGCGGTGCTGCCGATGACATCCTTGAACTTCTGAACCCGCTGTTTGGGTCCGGCCTTTTAGCCAACAGTCAGGAAGCGATGTTTGATTACATCGTTCGTGAACTGCGCAGTGCCAACAGCCTGCAACGCCACGAAAGCGATCCGGATCCGCTCGACGGGATCCTTGAACGCCTGATCACAGAGCAGGGCGTGATTTATGGCACGCCCATGGTCAGCGCGATTGCCGAACGTGGTGCTCGGTTGCGCAATGTTGGCGGCCCAAGGGCCCTGATCGAAGGTGTTGCAGAAATCAACAGTCGTCTGATCCCGAACTTCCGGAAGCTGACCTGGCTTATTGCGGTTGCCAATAGCGGGATTGTCGAAGACTTTGCCGATGAACTTTACGAAATGATGCGCGACGCTGTTGGTGATATGCGTGCTTTGCGCGCGTTCTGTGAGCCGGACGCCAAGCCACGCGACAAAATGGCGACTGTCAAACATATGAATGACGTGCTTGCGGCATCAAACGTTCCTGACGAACAGAAGGCCGAAATCGGCGCCAAGCTTGATGACGGACTGGCAGAGTATCTTGTTCGTGAAAAGGTGATTGAACGCATTGATAATCCGTCTCTGCATTTGCGCAAACGCGCCTATATGCTGGTTCAGTTCTGTTCAAGCGGTGTTCTGATTGAGGGCAAATCGGCTGCCATGGCCCGTAAAAGGGTGGTCGGGTATCTGAAACAGCCCAACTTTACCGACAAATTGGTCGATGACATCAAGGACATGACGACCAAGGAAGGCACGATCCGCGATTTCTATGCATTGTTGCAACGAAGCGGGTTCTGAGCCGAAGAATTCTTTTGGCGTTGAATGATCAAAACACCCCACGAAAGCCGGTTGGCAAGATTCGTGGGGTGTTTGTCATTGTTGCCACATCCGGAATTCTGCATCATGTATCTCTGACAAGGAGCTACGATGATGTCCAACTCACCCCACACCCCGAAATTAGTCGCCTGCCATGCCTTTGATGGTGTCATGAGCCTTGATGTCATCGGACCGCTCCAGGTGTTCGGCTCGGCAAATGACGAACTTTCCGCGCTAGGACGGCCACAAGGATACGAAGGGATCGTTGTGGCCGGGGCGAGTGGGCCGGTACGGACATCATGCGGCGTGCGAATATATGCCGATATGGCGTGGCGTGAACTTGATCTGGAAACGGTCGATACCTTGCTGGTGCCGGGTGGTGTCGGTGTTCTGACGGAATGCAAAGAACCGCAAATCCTTGATTGGGTCAGAATGGCCGAAGGCATCGTACCACGGCTAGGGTCTATCTGTTCGGGTGCACTTATTCTGGCCGAGGCCGGGGTGCTTGATGGCAAAATGGCCACAACCCACTGGTCGCGTTGCGAGCAAATGGCACGGGATTACCCGGCAATCCAAATGATGGGCGATCGGCTGCATAGCTATGATCCCGCGGGCCTCGATGGTGATCCACATGTGTTCACATCAGCTGGTGTCACCGCCGGGATTGATCTGGCACTGGCGATTGTCGAGGCGGATTTTGGGCGTGCCCTGGCCTTGTCCGTTGCGCGCAGGCTTGTGATGTTCCTCAAACGGCCCGGCGGGCAGGCACAGTTCAGCGCCTATCTTATCCCTGAAACAGGTGCTACAGCGCGGCTTGCAAATCTGCTTGAATGGTTGCCCGGCAATATCGCCAAGGATTTGTCACTTGAAACGCTGGCCGAACGTGCCGGGATGACACCGCGCACTTTTTCACGGGTGTTTGCGCGCGATCTGGGGATGAGTCCGGCGCGTTATGTCGAACGGGTTCGGGTAGAAGCCGCCCGTGCGCTGTTGCAGGACGAGGCCCTTGCGATTGGGCAGGTTGCCGAGTTGTGCGGGTTCCGTCATCCCGAAACGCTGCGCCGGGCGTTTCAGCGGCATCTTTCTGTCAGTCCACAGGAATATGCGGAGCGCTTTGCCCGCAAATCATTAGTCACCGCAAACTAGCGACGGTTTGACGGCTTTCATCACAGTCTGAATTTCAGGAGTTGGGAACATGTTGTTGCTGACCAATGGATCATTGCGTCTGCTTTTCTTCGCGCAGGCGCTGTATTGGTCCTGTTCACTGATCGGCATTACGCTGACATCGCTTGTCGGTGTATCGCTTGCCCCCGCGCCATCCATGGCAACTTTGCCGCTTGGATTGCTTATGGTCGGCAATCTCGTATCTGTTCATCCGCTTGCCATGTTGATGCAGCGTCGTGGACGACGCGTTGGGTTGTTTGTCGGGGCACTCTTTGGGGTCTTGGGTGGCCTGATGGTGGCTTACTGCATCTATATCGGATCGTTCTGGCTGGTGACGCTTGCCGCCGCACTGATTGGCACATATCAGGCGTCGGCTATGTATTATCGTTACGCGGCGCTGGAAACTGTCGCGCCATCCGAAAAGGGGCGTGCTGCCGCCCTCGTTCTGGGCGGGGGTGTTCTAGCCGCGCTAATCGCCCCTGAGATTGCTGTTGGGAGCCAAGGCATGTTCCCGGTTCCGTTTGCCGGGGCCTATGTGGCACTGGCAGGTCTGGCTGCCTTGGGCGCATCCTTGATGATCATGTTGCCAGATGGTGGCATTCCGCAACGTGCCGGGTCGAGCCGGGCGGTCATGTCCGATCTGTGGCGTCGCCCAGTCATTCGCGGCGCAATCGCCATCAGTGCCGCCGGGCAGGGTATTATGGTCCTGGTCATGACAGCGACGCCGCTTGCGATGAAATATTGTGGTTTTGATGTGGATGTTTCGGCCAACGTGATCCGCTGGCATTTGATCGGAATGTTCTTGCCGGCCTTCGTTGCCGGGCCAATGATCGACCGGTTTGGGCCACGCCGGGTCGCATCATTCGGGGCGTTTGCACTGGTAATAAGTGTTGGCGTTGCCGTCTCGGGCATTTCGGTTGCCGCTTTTCTTATCAGTTCGTTCCTTCTGGGGATTGGCTGGAATATGATGCTGTTGGCAGGGACAACGATGCTGGGCGAGGGGCATGATGCGGCGGAACGCGGGCATGCTCAAAGCCTGATGGAGCTTGGCAACAGTGGGACAGCGACAGTCGCCACAATTGCCAGCGGTGCATTGATCGCCGGTGCCGGTTGGAGCCTGATCAACTTTGGTGTGCTGCCCGTTTTGGGTGTTGCACTGATTTTGATGTGGCGGGGATATGCCGCAAAGCAAGCTACCGCAGGCGTATGAAATCAAAAGAAACCGCCGGTCAAGACGACCGGCGGTGAAGTTGCAGGGCGAACGGGGATCGTCGCCCCGGCGCGACTGAAGTCGCTTGCACCCTAAACCGTTCGGGATGGACTAGAACGGGTAGGGGGCGTGTGTACAGGCAATAAAAAACCGGCCATCAGGCCGGTTGGGATACCAAACTTGTCGCGTTGCCTGCGACGAATTCCTTGATCTTCTGCAAAACGAAATCGCGTGAACTGTTTTCGCGGGTACGGAACAGGACTTCGCGGTCCTGAATGACCAGCCCCATGTAAACAGGGTCGTTATGACCTTCCTTGGTCATCTTGAGGGCGCGAAGGGTATGACCGAGATCATCCGTGCTTTGATAGATCGTACGCATTTTTCTCCAACCAGCATTTACGTCAAAAGACGGTGAAAAACCAATCGACCAGACCGTTATGACAGCTGTTTTTTTCTGTCCGATGACAGCCATGTGATGGTTTGAAGACTCTTTTCCCAATCAACCGGGAAATGCAGTGAGCAATGCAGTCAAAAAGCTGCTGGTTTTATTTGGCAGGACTGTTAAAAAGAAAACGACCTTAACGCCGGTTTCGGGCATTGACATGCGCCATGGCGATGTTTAAGAAAGGCGTCGTTCCGCAGGGAACACCAAGGACATAAAGGGCAAGTGGCCGAGTGGCTGAAGGCGCTCCCCTGCTAAGGGAGTATAGGGTCAAAAGCCCTATCGAGGGTTCGAATCCCTCCTTGCCCGCCAGAGATTGAAGCACCCCAAAAGGGTGCTTTTTTCGTTTCAAGCCCGCGCATTTGGGCCGTGGCCGACGCGATTATTCACGGCGAGGCCAGATCCGTTCCCAAATCAGGTTGGCTCATCGCAAGAGATCAAAAATTACAACTGTTTAGTACATAACGCCACCGGCGCAGCCAGCTTGATTTCGTCTGTTTCCTATGATCTATCTGAAAAGCTCCAAGCTGAAGGTGGAACAGAAAAAAGGCTTGAGCGTTCTGGTGTGCAGCAAAACAAGAAAACAGACGGGGCCGGAATGACGAGCCAGTTAAGCTATCTGAGCATTGATCGACGAGATGATCTGAGCCGAGAAGAGTTTATTGACCAGTATCTTAAGCCCAAACGCCCCGTCATCATGCGCAGTTTCGCTGCAAACTGGCCTGCATTGGAAAAATGGTCGTATGACTACCTGAAGCAGGGCTGTGGCGATGTCGAAGTGCCGCTTTTCAGCGAGGCATTTGCGAACTCGGATAACGACTATCTCGATTCAACCCAAAGCATGCCGTTTGGCGAATATCTTGACCTTATTCAGGCGGGGCCGACACCGCTTCGCATGTTTTTGTTCAATGTATTCAAACATATGCCGCAACTGCGCGAGGATTTTTCATATCCTGACCTGGGCGTCACGTTCCTGAAAAATCATCCATTCCTGTTTGTGGGTGGCCAAGACGCCTATGTCGATATCCATTACGACCTTGATCACAGTCATGTTTTTCTGACGCAGATGACCGGCACCAAACGTGTGATCCTGTATGGAAGCGAAAACGGACGGCACCTGTATCAGCATCCGCTGACTGTTTCGTGCAATATCGATTTTCGGAACCCGGATCTGGAACGCTATCCCAAGCTTAAGGATATTCACGGCTATGAATGCATTCTGGAGCCCGGCGATACCATCTTTATCCCCAGCCGCTGGTGGCATTTCATCGAATACAGCACGGCTGGCATCAGCCTGACATTGCGCGCCTTGCCTGAAACCTGGCCTGCGCGTGCGGCCGGTCTTGCCAGCATCATCAAGCTTAAGGTCATTGACCAGTATCTCGGCAAGATGATTGGCGAGAAGAAGTGGTATCAGATGAAGGAAGACTGGGCACACGCCCGTGCGCGTAAGGTGTGAGGCTTGCCTTAAGCCTTTTTCAGGATGATGTCATAGCCGTTTTGAACCCCCGCATGGGCCCATCGGGTCAGTTCCTTGCGGTTATCAAATTCGGATACCGGACGGCTTGGGCTGAAATGGACTTTAACGGTGCAGCCCGACGTTGCCATGAAGCGCCAGAAATGGAAGGCAAGGGTGGTGTCGTCAAACCAGGGGTAAAGAACCGTTTCCGGTTCTGGCGAAGATCCACTCGCGCTGTCTTTCAGGCATAAAACTGTTATCGGCTGAACGTGGCAGACTTCGGCGATCTTTTCGTCAAACACAAATTCCATCAGCGACGATTTGAACGGCAGGACGACACTGCCATCCGTACTTGTCCCTTCGGCAAACAGAACCAGCCGACGGTCGGGCAGGATCTTGTCGCGCAGGATATTGATCTGTTCGTGGGATTTGATGGCCCGACGTTCAACGAAAATGGTTTGGCAACAGCGCGCAAGGAACCCGATCCCGGGCCAACTGCGAACTTCGGACTTGGCGATGAAATTAACGGTGAACAGCGCATTGATCACCGGAATGTCGAGGTAAGACGTATGGTTCCCCAGTAGCAGCAGAGGAAGGGTTTCGCTTGGTGATCCGGTGACTTCGACCTTGATGCCGGTGATCTTCCGGGCACCAAGGTGCCAGATGCGGACAATCTGGGAACTGGCCCGGAGCTTGAGACCTTCAAGGATCAGGAAAGGGATCAGCATCGCAAACAGCCAGACCATCAGCGTCGTGAATTTTAGCCCTGCCTTCACGTGCTGTGCTGGTGTGATCGGTGCAGTGATGTGGGGTGTTGCCATCTGGTCCAAAGCGCTTGAAAACCCTTGTTTGACGTCACGGATGTTTCTTCTAACAGTAATCGCACTCACGTGTTTAGAGGTGTGAGATCAAGGCGATCAGCCTGCTTTTTATAGAATCTATAGTATTGATCTGGGACCTTGGCGACATCGACCGTAATCAATACATCAAGCGTCTTGAAATCGGGATCAAGTGCGACGCCATCGCCAACAACGCCACCCAGCGACAAGTAGGCTTTGATCAAGGGTGGCAATTTCGCAAGGGCCTCGTCCGGATCAATGTCGTCTTTTGCCATGCGTTCCATCGACTGATAATCGAGTGCGCGTGCAATATGAGGTTCATCATCCAATCGGTAGTGATGCAGGTATGACAGTTCGTAGGCGATCTTGTCGATATCGGTGGCATGGAAGCTTGCGCAGCCGAACAAATAGCGAATGTCATGATTGAAAATCAGCTTGGTGATACCGCGCCACAGAAGCTGAATGGCCTTGCCATCGCGATAGTCCTTGTGAACACAGGACCGGCCGACTTCCATGCAGTTGTCTTTCACGGCGTCAAGCAGGGGAATGGAGAACTCTTCCTGCGCGATGTATGACAGATCTGCGGGTTTCTGTTGCGAAAGCAGCAATCTGGTGGTGGCGATGACTTTCTTGTCATTTTCATTATCCACGACCAGCAGGTGTTCGCAGAACGCGTCGAATTTATCGCTATCAAGGCCGGCCGAGTGTTGCTCGGTCATGGCTTTGGCGTGAAATTCGCCAAAGAAGACCTCAAAGCGAAGTTCTTGCGCCGCTTTCAGGTCTTCTTTGGTCTTGGCAAGATGAACAGAAAATCTACCGGATGCCATATTGGAAATTAATTCTGTTGTTCTAATGAAACTTGGTTGCCGTCGCTTTCCGCGATGACAGAGTGATTCGTATCACATAATGAACTGTCTATGAAAACAATATGATAGCGTTAAATTGACCAGTGTTTTCGGGTCAACGCCGTCGCGGATTGAAAAGCCCAAGGCGTATTGATGACAAGGTCAAATGCGTCATCTGGTATTGCCGTGATTTGCACTGTGACCAATCCAGAAAAATATTTTCTGCTGTATGGCATAAAGGTGGCCGGTGAAACGTTATCCTTACTGGGCTTGTCGCAATTTTGGGCAAAGTCCCCACATGAGTTTGGATGTTTTTCACGATGACAGAGGTCGCCATGCCGTTCACAACCAGCTGGGTCAAAGCAATTACGACCGGTTTTGTTCTTGTCGGTGCCAGTCTTGCCCTGACAACACCTGTACAGTCACATCCGGCTAATCAGGAACATGATCACACCGTCGTCGAACTTGCCCAAGGTGGCGGTATTTTCAGTGATGAAGAACGGCGCATTATTCGCGATGTGCTTGATATTGCGACCGGGCAGTCTGACCAAGATAGCGACAAAAAGGACAAGGGTAACAAGGGTAAAGGCAACAAAGGCTTGCCGCCTGGTATTGCCATGAAGCTTGAGCGTGGCGGTACCTTGCCGCCCGGTATTGCCAAACGCGATTTGCCCGATAACCTGATTTCACGACTTCCTGCGCGCACGGACGGCGCGCTGCGTCAGATCGTTGGCGACGATGTCGTGCTGATCGAAAAGGGGACCGAGATCATTCTTGATGTGATCCGGGATGTTGCCAGGAACTAAGTTGCGTTGCCTGCATCCGACAGAATGAAAGCGGCGCCTGTTTGGCGCCGCCTTTGGTTCTGCAAGCTTGGTTTGTCCGCCGTTTGGCCATCAGGTGAAGGCGTTAAAGGTAATGATGGTCTGGGTATCTTTGATATGAGGCAGCTTGTGGATACTTTCATTCACATAGCGCCCAATATCCTGTCCGTCATCAATATATACCTTGACCAACAATTCAAACGGGCCGGAGATGGAATAGACTTCGGAAACGCCTTCGACTTCTTCAACAAGCGCTGCTGCGACGTCATAGGCTTTGCCAAGTTCACATTTCACAAAGATGAAAAATGGATGCATCGGATCGGCTCCGGTTTGAAGTTGAATTCAGGACAAGCTACCTGCGTTGCATGATCCATGCAATCATCAAGCAGGATCTTGGTATGGCCCCTTTGGGTCAAAGGGCTTTGCTTTCGGCCTTTGCCGCGCGTTCCGTGACCGCGTCCAGCGTCAGATCCCAAACAGTGGTGCCCTCGGTTTCTGCCGTCAGGCTGGCCATCGCGAGGCCCGATGCAATTGCATTGTCAAAGCTTGTATGCGGTTTCGAGTAAGCCGACAGAAAACCGGAATAGAAGGCATCACCCGCACCATTGACGTCCTTGACCTTGGTGGGCAACGGATGCCAGAACGCCGTCCCCGATGCTGACGAGGAGACAACCCCTTGGGCACCAAGCGTGATCACGACATCCGGGATACCCTTGCCGCGCAAAAGCTCGACAGCAACCTTCGCCTGCGCAAGATCGTTGATATCGATGCCGGTCAGGATGCGTGTTTCTGCGCGGTTGGCAATCAGCAGGTCCAGTTTATCAAGCACCGGCTTGAACCGTATTGCCTTGCTGGGGGAAACGGTAGCTGCGCAGAATTTTGTCGTCTGTTTGTTTTCGGCAAGCCACATGATGCTTTCGGTTGGCAGGTTCGCATCAACCAACCACCATGGCCTTGCCTGAAGATTTGCCAGATGCGGTTCAAGGCGATCAATGGTCAGCAGGTCATAGACCTCGGCATTCATCATGCCGAGCGCGAGTTCGCCGGTGTCATCAAGAAGGGCCGTGTAACCGGCCGTTGCCATGCCACCGATCTTCATCAGATGGCGGGTATCGATCCCAAGTTCGGACAGCGCCTCGATCACCTGATCGCCATCCCCGTCATCCCCGACAGCACCCAGCATCGCGACATTATTGCCCAGAAGCCGCAGATGCACCGCAATGTTGCGGCTGACACCGCCAGGTTTGCGATGCAATGTCCGAACCGGGTTCGAGGCAGCGGGGACAAAAGTCTCGGTACATTGCAGGGTGCGATCGAAATGGGCGGCACCAAAGCAAAGAATGTTGGCATTAGGCGTCATAGAGAACGGGTGCTCTTTGTCGTGGGACGTCACGCAGGTGACGGTCATGTGCTGTAAGCGATGTTGATAAGCCTCAAGCGCGCATGAAGGCAAGGAAAACAAAAAAGGCAGTCCTTGATGGACTGCCTTCCGGTGGCTTGATCACGCAGAAAACCTGTTTATTTCAGGTTGATGCGCCCCTTGGTCGTCGGGGTCAGAGGCGAGTTAAGTCCGATATAGTCGGCAACAGCCTGTTCAAGGTTCGGTCCGAAGTCATAAACATCGGTGGCATTATCCCGGAACAGGGCGTAGCCATCACCGCCATTGCGCATGAAGTCGTTGGAAACAACGCCATACATTTTGCCAGCCTCGATCGGCACGAAGCCGTTGCCATCAGCAACCATGACGTTTGAAACACGCGATCCGGCAGGTTGCGACAGATCAAGGTCAAATTTCAGGCCCGCAACCTGCGGAAACTGGCCTTTGCCTTCCTCGACAAGCGATACACCATGTTCAAGCGATGCAACGATATCCGCACCGGAAAGCTTGAAGGTTGCCAGCGCATTCTGGAACGGCAGAACCGTCAGGACTTCACCCATGGTAACGGTGCCTTCATCGATGCTTGCACGCACACCGCCGCCGTTCTGAATGGCGATCTGATATTCATCACCAGCTTTCCAAAGCATCGCATCGGCAACCAACGAACCCATGGAACATTCCATCTTGCGACAGATTTCGCGCGACCCATCTGCAGGTGCCGTGAAGCTGCCAACTTCAAGGGTGCGAACGGCATCAACCTGACCGCTGGCCTCTGCGATAACGGCAAGAACGTCCTCGGCCGGTTTAATGCTTGCATCAAGCGCAATCGGATCACCCGACCATGCGGTTGCCACACCGGCGTCATCAAATGTGACGTTCAGGTCGCCAAGGTAACGGCTGTAGGCATATGCCTGGACGATCAGAACAGGTTTGCCATCAGCACCATTTTTGACGACCGGGTAGGGATGGGATGCCTTGTCATCGCTGTTGGAAAACAGAAGATGATCATGACCGCCGACAATCACGTCAACACCAGTGACATCGCTGACATATTCAAAATCGGCGTATGAGCCCGAATGGCTGAGTGCGACGATTTTGTTGATGCCCTGGGCGGTCAAGCGATCGACTGAGCTTTGCAGTGATTTCGCAAGGTCATTGAACTTGACGTTCGGACCCGCACTTGAAATGTCGGCCGTTTCCGGTGTTGTCAGCCCGACGATACCAATGCGTTCACCGCCAACCGTGATGATGGTTTCAGGCTTGATCAGTTCGTTCAGCCCATCAGTGGTCGCTTCGATATTGGCCGACAAAATGTGGGTAAGGCTTTTTTTGATGAAGCTTGCCAGAACGTCCGGGCCATCATCAAACTCATGGTTGCCAACCGCCATTGCATCATAATCAACAAGGTTCATCAGTTCAGCCGTCAGCGAACCCTTGTAGGTCGAATAGTAAAGGGATCCCTGGAACTGATCACCTGCATCGACAACCAGAACATTGCCGCCTTCGGCACGGGCGTCACGAATGGCCGTGGCAAGACGGCCATAGCCACCAAAGCACTTGCCTTCGGCGTCGTCCTCGGCACTGCAGGTATTATTGTATTTTGTGACCGATTCAACGCGGTCATGGACGTCATTGGTATGGATCAGACGCAAATCATAATCGGCCAATGCGCTTCCGGCACCAAGGCTGAGCATGGTGCAGGCCGACAGCAGCCCTGCAATTGTTCTTTTCATTCCTGTTCTCCAACAATAATCCACTCTTCCTTTCCCGATCGGGAGGGAAAGTATGAAAACGCAAATCTGTGGGTCGGAAAATCTTTGCCCCGCGGAATGCTAGCACCAAACTTTCGCGAACGGTATGTCCGGTTGTTGACGGTGTGGTTAAAATTACACATCGGTTGTGGTCGTAGGTCCGCACCGGATCATTTGTGTTGGGAAGAATCGGAAACGCACCAATTTCAATCATTCGAGGTTCAATGGTCCCGATTTGGCGCCATTTAAGCGTATCGACAAAGATAAATTACCGTGCAGAAAAGGTTGGTTCAGGTTTGAGCCCGATCGGCCCGAAACTAAGGGAAACCCCGCAGATATGCGATTTGAAGTTCCGGTTGTAGTGCATTGTTGCTGACCAAGTGGACAGGTCTCTGCAACGTGTTGCGTGCTCAGCTATTTACAGGGCACTATATTTTGTAGTTACCATGAGCATTCGCAGCATGCCAAACCGCGCTGCATTGGTCCTCGACCAACGCCGCTTTGCCTATGTTGCGAGACATGTGTTTTCGATGAGGGAGTTCCGCCAAACAAGATGGGCATTGGCGGAAAGATAATCAGAATTCAAACAAAGAAGGGCATCGGAATGAAAAAGCTTCTGACCTCGGTGGTCGCGGCTGTTGCTTGCTATGCAGGCGTTGCTTCGGCTGCAGAAATCAATCCGGCTGTGGTTTACGATCTTGGTGGTCGTTTTGACCGCTCATTCAACCAGGCGGCATACACGGGTGCCGAGAAGTACAAGGAAGACACCGGTACTGAGTATCGTGACTTCGAAATCCAGAACGATTCACAGCGCGAGCAGGCAATGCGCAACTTTGCGCGCCGCGGCATGAATCCGATTGTTGCGATTGGTTTTTCCCAGGCTTCTGCACTTGAAAAAGTCGCAAAAGAATTCCCTGAAACCAAATTCACCATTGTTGATATGGTTGTAGACCTGCCGAACGTTCAGTCGGTGGTTTTCAAGGAACATGAAGGTTCGTTCCTTGTCGGTGTTCTTGCGGCTATGGCATCTGAAACCGGCAAAGTCGGTTTCGTTGGTGGTATGGATATTCCGCTGATCCGCAAATTCGCCTGCGGTTACGCACAGGGCGTAAAATATTCGAACGGTGATGCGGAAGTCTTCCAGAACATGACCGGTACCACCGGTGCTGCCTGGAACGATCCGGTAAAGGGTGGTGAACTTGCAAAATCGCAGTTCGACCGCGGTGCGGATGTTGTTTACCATGCTGCAGGTGGTACCGGCGTTGGTGTGCTTCAGGCTGCTGCAGATGCCGGTAAACTCGGCATTGGTGTGGACTCCAACCAGAACGGCCTGCATCCGGGGTCGGTTCTGACGTCTATGCTGAAACGCGTTGACGTTGCTGTTTACGAAGCTTTCGAGGCTGCTGCCAACGATACCTGGGAGCCGGGCCTGACCATTCTGGGTCTTGCAGAGGGCGGCGTTGATTGGGCACTTGATGAAAATAACGAAAGCCTGATCACCGACGAGATGAAAGCAGCCGTTGCCGAGGCCAAGGAAGCAATCATTTCCGGTAACCTCGAAGTACACGATTACATGAGCGATAGCGCCTGCCCAATGTAAGGCAGACGTCAAAGCAAATCGGGGATTTGTCGTGTCGGATACGATGCATCAAATGCACGGCGCCGGGGAAACCGGTGCCGTGCAACCCGCTATTGAACTGCGCGGTATAGACAAGCGGTTCGGTGCGGTACATGCCAATAAAGAAATCGACCTTAAGGTCGACAAAGGAACTATCCACGGAATCGTGGGCGAAAATGGGGCTGGTAAATCGACCCTGATGAGTATTCTGTATGGCTTTTATCAGGCCGATGCAGGAACCATTCACGTCGATGGCAAGCTCTGTGAAATCAACGGATCAGAAGACGCGATCGCGGTCGGGATCGGGATGGTTCACCAGCATTTCATGTTGGTTGAGACGTTTTCGGTGCTTGAAAACGTTATTCTTGGCGTCGAAGGCGGTGCTGTTCTGCGTGATGGTGTGCAAAAGGCGCGCGAAGAACTCAAACGTCTTGAACGCGAATATTCGCTCAATATCGATCCGGATGCCACGGTGGGTGATCTCTCAGTCGGGCTCCAGCAACGTGTGGAAATCCTGAAAGCGCTCTATCGCGGGGCGGAAATTCTTATTCTGGATGAGCCAACCGGTGTTTTGACACCGCAGGAAGCTGATCACCTTTTCAGAATTCTTGATACTCTGAAGGAACAGGGCAAGACGGTTGTTCTGATTACCCACAAACTGCGCGAGATCATGGCCGCAACGGACAATGTTTCCGTCATGCGCCAGGGCGCAATGGTGGCCCATCGCAAAACAGCCGAAACCAGCCCGGAAGAACTTTCTGAATTAATGGTCGGCCGTAAGGTATTGCTACGCCTTGAAAAAGGTGAAGCCAATCCGTCGGCAACCGTGCTGAAGGTGGATAATCTTTGTGTTGATAATGCGCAGGGCGTGCGCAAGGTCAAAAATGCGACCTTCAACGTGCGCGCAGGCGAAATCGTCGGCATTGCCGGCGTTTCTGGCAATGGGCAGAGTGAGCTGCTTGAAGCGCTTGGTGGCATTAGATCTGCCAGCGAAGGGACCGTAGAACTAAATGGGCAGGATGTGACGCCGGGCAAAGGGGTCGATGCCGCAGAACTTCGTCGTCGCGGGGTCGCGCATGTGCCCGAGGATCGCCATCGCATGGCGATGGTCACGGCCTTTTCAGCCAAAGAGGCCGCCATTCTTGGCTACGAAGATGATCCGACCTATCAAAAGGGTGGGCTTTTGGACTGGGACGCGATTTCAGCCGCCACAGCAAATATGATGTCGGAATTTGACGTTCGTCCGGAAAATCCGAATTTGAAAGCAGCCAATTTCTCCGGCGGTAACCAGCAAAAGCTTGTTCTGGCGCGTGAAATCATGCGTGATCCGGAACTGCTTCTGGTGGGGCAGCCGACGCGTGGTGTCGATATCGGCGCCATTGAATTCATTCACAAACGTATTGTCGCCATGCGGGATGCTGGCAAAGCCGTCCTTCTGGTGTCCGTGGAGCTTGACGAGATTATGTCGCTTGCCGACCGCATTCTGGTGATGTGCGATGGGGCCATCATTGGTGAAGTTGCCGCATCCGAGGCCAATGAACGCGTGCTTGGTTTGATGATGGCGGGCGTTGACCCAAATGAAGCCAAGGCAGCGGAGGGGCAGGCATGAGCAAAACTGTCGAACTGCCGCGCTGGATTGATGTTGGCGCCTTGCCTTTGCTGAACCTGCTGTTGGCCCTTGTTGTGTCCGGGCTCGTGGTTCTGGCGATTGGTGAAAACCCGGTTCAGGTGGTTGAAATTCTGCTTTATGGCGCGTTTGGCTATGAAGAAGCGTGGGGTTATACGCTTTATTACACCACCAACTTCATCTTTACCGGCCTTGCCTTTGCCGTCGCGTTCCATTGCGGGCTGTTTAACATCGGTGCCGAAGGGCAGGCCTATATCGGTGGCCTTGGTGTAACGTTGGCTGCCCTTTATCTCGATTTCCTGCCATTCCCGATCATGCTGGTTGTGGCGATGTTGGCGGCGATGATTTTTGGTGCGGCGTGGGCGTATATCCCTGCCTACTTGCAGGCGCGGCGTGGATCGCACGTCGTGATCACGACGATCATGTTCAACTTCATCGCCTCATCACTGATGGTGTATCTGTTGGTCAATGTGCTTCGTCCGGAAGGCTCGATGACGCCCGAAAGCGAACAGATCGCCGAACATCTGCGATTGCCATTTATTCATGACATTGCAGGTGCGCTTGGCATTGAGATGGCATCAAGCCCGCTGAACCTGTCATTTGTTTATGCGATCGTCATTAGCGTCATGGTCTGGCTGTTTATCTGGCATACCCGTTGGGGCTATGCCATCCGGACCGTCGGTGCCAATGCTGTTGCGGCAACCTATGCCGGGCTTGAACCCGGGCGGTTTATCATCATTGCGATGATGATTTCAGGTGCGCTGTCATCCTTTGTGGCGCTAAACGAAGTCATGGGTGTTCAGCACCGCCTGCTGATTGATTTCACCGCCGGATATGGCTTTGTTGGCATCGCTGTGGCGCTGATGGGGCGCAACCATCCATTTGGCATCTTCCTTGCTGCTTTGTTGTTTGGGATGCTTTATCAGGGCGGGGCAGAGCTTTCATTTGAAATTCCGACCATCTCGAATGACATGGTTGTGGTTATTCAGGGTCTTGTCATCCTGTTTACCGGCGCGATGGAACACATGTTCCGTCCGCGTGTGACGAAGATCTATACAGCCTGGCGTCTGCGCCAGGATGCCGGGGAGGCCGCATAATGGATACATTTCAGCTGATTATCCTGTTGCTTGACGCAACGCTGCGGACCTCGACACCGCTTATTCTTGCCGCACTTGCGGGCATGTTTTCCGAACGGTCCGGCACGATTAACCTTGCCCTTGAAGGCATGATGCTGGGCGGTGCTTTTTCGGCTGCTGCGGTTGCATTCTATGTCGGAAGCCCGTGGGTCGGGCTTCTGGCCGCGATTGCAACCACGATTGCGCTTTCGCTGCTGCATGGTTTTGCATGCATCACGCACAAGGGCAACCAGGTGGTTTCGGGCATGGCGATCAATATCCTGATGTCGGGTCTGACCGCCCTTGTCGGGATTGCACTTTTCGCACAGGGTGGCAAAACGCCAGCGCTTGATAAAGGATCACGTTTCCAGCCGATCACGTTCCCGGGTGCCGACGCCGTTCAGGACGTTCCGGTTCTGGGCCTGATTTATTCGGAACTGCTAAGCGGTCATAATATTCTGGTTTATGTCGCCTTCCTTGCCGTTCCGGCAGCCTGGTGGGTGATGTATCGCACCCGGTTTGGCTTGCGTCTGCGCGCGGTTGGTGAAAACCCGGGCGCTGTTGATACGGCGGGCATTGGCGTTGTCGCCATGCGCTACCGCGCCGTAATTTGCAGTGGCGTGCTTGTTGGCATGTCAGGCGCCTATCTTTCGACTGCACAAGGCGCATCCTTCCTCCAAGACATGACCGCGGGCAAAGGCTACATCGCGCTGGCGGCCATGGTGTTTGGCAAATGGCGCCCGTTCCCGGCATTGGCAGCTTGCCTTCTGTTTGGCTTCCTTGATGCGGCAGCCACGCGTTTGCAGGGCGTCGTTTTGCCCGGTATCGGCGAAGTGCCGGTCCAATTGGTGCAGGCATTGCCCTATATCCTGACGGTCATTCTTCTGGCCGGCTTCATTGGCCGCGCCATTCCGCCAAAGGCGCTTGGGCGGGCATACGTCAAGGAACGCTAAGCTTTTCGTGGTTCGGGTCTCGACCTATGATACAGGCCGTCCCGAACCACATTTCTCCAAAAATATACGCTTTGGTCAGGCGCGATAGGTAATCAAAACAGGATCAAACAAATGGTTGCTCACAAACATGCTCCGCGCGATCTGATTGACGCGGCTCTTGCGGCTCGTGACAAGGCATATGCACCTTATTCGAACTTCTTTGTCGGTGCTGCGCTGCGCACGACTGAGGGTAAGGTCATTTCGGGCTGCAATGTTGAAAATGCGGCATATCCCGAGGGCGTATGTGCCGAGGCCGGCGCGATTTCGGCGATGGTGCTGTCAGGGGAAACCCGTTTTGACGAGATCGTCGTTGTCGGGCTGGGCGATATTGCCTGTACCCCGTGTGGCGGGTGCCGCCAGAAGATTCGCGAATTTACCGGTCCCGATGCGACCATCTTCATCATCAATGATGCCGGTGAAACGCTTCTGACGCTTAGCCGTGAAGAACTTATTCCCCATTCCTTCGGGCCGGAGAACCTCAAATGAGCAATGTAAAAGCAGCGCTGGATGTCATTGCCGCCAAGGCACCGGGTTTCAAGGCGGAAGTCGCATTGGTTCTGGGCAGCGGCCTTGGCGGTGTGGTTGACGCCGTAAGTGATGCAATCAGCATTGCCTACGAAGAATTGCCGGGCTTCCCGCGCCCCACCGTGGTCGGACATGGCGGGACACTTGTTCTTGGCCGTATTGGCGGTGTGTCGGTCGCGGTGATGCAGGGGCGGGCGCATTATTACGAGCATGGCCGATCGGATCTGATGGCCGAACCGCTTGAAATTCTGCGCGAACTTGGCGCGGAACATTTGCTTTTGACCAACGCTGCCGGTTCACTGATCCCTGATGCCGTACCGGGCAGTCTGATGCTGATCACTGATCATATCAGCCTGTTTGGTCCCAATCCGTTGATCGGCTATCACGGCAATGATCGTTTTGTCGGCATGGATGTGCCCTATGACCCCGAAATTGGGTCTGGGCTGCATGGCGCAGCGGCCAAGCTTGGCATCAAACTGTTTGAGGGAACCTATTGCTGGTGCACCGGGCCAAGCTTTGAAACACCGGCTGAAATTCGAGCGCTCAAGGTCCTTGGCGCGGATGCGGTCGGCATGTCGACCGTGCCGGAAAACATTCTGGCCCGCCGTCTTGGATTCAAGGTCGCCGCGGTTTCAAACATCACCAATCTGGCCGCCGGCATGAGTGCGACACCGCTTAGCCACGAGCAGACATTGGAAATGTCGAAGTCCGGTTCAGCCAATCTTATCAAGATATTACTGCAATATTTTTCAAGCGCTTCCTGAAGTCGAATGACTTCAAGGCTGCTAATTTGAATTAACGACACGTGCGCAGGAGACAGCACATGCTGCCCCAAGAAATCATTCGCCGTAAACGCGAAGGCGAAGTTCTGACAGACGCTGAGATTGCCTTTTTCGTCAAGGGAATTACCGATAACAGCATCAGCGAAGGGCAGGTTGCCGCCCTTGCCATGGCAGTGTTCTTTAACGGCATGACCATGGACGAACGCGCGGCACTTACGCGCAACATGCGCGATAGCGGTACGGTTCTGGACTGGAAGGCGCTTGGCCTTGATGGACCGGTGGTGGACAAGCATTCGACCGGTGGCGTTGGTGACAAGGTAAGCCTGATGCTGGGCCCGATTGTTGGCGCCTGCGGGGCGTTCGTGCCAATGATTTCCGGCCGTGGCCTTGGCCATACGGGTGGGACGCTGGACAAGTTTGATTCCATTCCGGGCTATCGCACCACACCAAGTCTTGACGAATTCGCCAAGGTCACCCGTGAAGTTGGCTGTGCCATTATCGGCCAGACAGCCGATCTGGCACCGGCGGACAAACGGTTTTATGGCATTCGCGACGTGACCGCGACGGTTGAAAGCATCCCGTTGATCACGGCGTCCATCCTGTCAAAGAAACTGGCAGCCGGGCTTGATAGCCTTGTCATGGATGTGAAATTCGGCTCTGGTGCCTTTATGAACGAGTATGAGCGCGCCCGCGAACTTGCCGAAAGCATCACCGAAGTTGCCACCCGCAACGGCGTTCCCACGGTCGCACTTCTGACGGATATGGAACAGGTGCTGGGTGACACAGTTGGCAATGCACTTGAAATGCAGGAAGCAATCGACTTCCTGACCGGCACGCATCAGGAACAACGTGTCTATGACGTCACCATGGCGCTGGCGGCAGAAATGCTGACCGTTAGTGGTGTGGCAGTCGATGTTTCCGATGGCCTGCGTATTGCAACAGAGGCGCTTGAAAGCGGTAGGGCAGCCGAGACCTTTGGCAAGATGGTATCAAGTCTTGGTGGTCCTGCGGACTTTGTCGAAAACACCAACAAGTATCTTGAAGCCGCCCCGATGATAAACACGATAACAGCCGCCAAGACCGGACGTGTTCTTTCGATGGATGCCAGAAAGGTTGGTCTTGCGCTGGTGTCGCTTAAGGGCGGGCGCACGCGGGCGGATCAGAAGATCGACTTTGCGGTCGGTTTTACCGATTTTATCAAGGTTGGACAGCCGGTCTCGGCCGAGACACCAATTTGCCTGGCCCATACCCGTGACGAAGCACAGCTTGAAGAAGCAACCGCCTTGCTGCGTGAAGCGATTGTGATTGGCGAGGGGGATGTCGATCCGACAGGCACCGAACCAGCTGTACGGGAACGGATCGTGGCACGCAAAAAGGCGTGATAGGAACCAAGTCAAAAGCAAAAAGCCGGGAATGAAACCCGGCTTTTTTGTTTTCTGCGCTTATCGAAGTTCGCCGTCAGCTTTCTGCGTGCAGTTGGCTTTCGGCGGACAAGGCTTGCCAAATGGCTCAAGAGAAAGCATTTTGATCAGGAATGAAAATTTTCCAATAAAGATGAAAATTGAAAACAGAAGGAGAGAGGCATGGGGAAACTGGATCGGCGTCGTAGAGAGATTTTGGAGCTTGTCGCCTCCAACAGCTTTATGACCATTGACACCCTTGCCGAACATTTTTCTGTCACGCCACAAACCATTCGACGCGACATTAATGAAATGGCCGAGGAAGGCCTGATTGCCCGCTATCATGGCGGGGCGGCCAGTGTTTCGACCACCGAAAATACCGCCTATACCGACCGTCAGGTTCTAAACCTTGGCAGCAAGCGCGAGATCGCAAAGCTGGTGGCGCAACATATCCCCGAAGGCGCGTCTCTGTTTATCAATATCGGAACAACCAACGAAGAAGTCGCACATGCGCTTCTGGGCCATAAAAGCCTTAAGATCATTACCAATAACCTGCATGTTGCAGAAATCTGTGCCGCCAATCAGGGCTTTGAAGTGATCATTGCCGGCGGCGTTGTGCGACAGCGCGATTTCGGTGTCATCGGCGAGGCCACCATTGATTTCATCAACCAGTTCAAGGTTGATTACGCGATTGTCGGGATATCCGGCGTCGATGAAGATGGCAGCCTGATGGATTTTGATTATCGTGAAGTGCGCGTCGCGCGGGCGATTATTTCCAACGCACGCCAGACATTCCTGTGCACGGATGCATCGAAGTTCGGTCGTCGTGCGATGGTGCGCCTGGGACATCTTTCCGAAATCGACGCTCTGTTTACCGACCGTCATCCGGGGCCGGTTTGGGCCGATGTGATCCGGGAAGCCGACGTTTCGGTCTATACAGCCAACTAGATCCGGCACGGGGCAGGGTGTTTGCGCCGTTAGCTATAGACGTGGTCTTCGCGTTTGCCGGTTCGCATGGTGATCGGGCCCTGTGACGATCCGTTCAGCATCTGGGTCAAATGCGCATTATGTGCGTCATCGATATCTTTGGTTTTACCTGCCCAATAGACTTTGCCGTCATGCATCATCATCAGGTTCTGATAGCGGGTGCGGGCAATCTGCATGTCGTTGGTGATTGATATCACCGTCGTCCCGCGTTGTTCTGCAATCTTGCCAATCATGCGTTCGATATGGTTCGACAGAACCGGATCAAGTCCGGCGGTCGGATTGTCCAGCAACAGGATGACTGGATCGGTGGAAATCGCCCTTGCGACACCAACGCGTTTTTGCATGCCGCCAGACAGATCACTTGGCGTCAGATCCGCACTTTCGGATGCCAGACCGACAAGGCCCAACAGATCAAGGGCACGTTCCCGGGCCTCCTTGCGGCTGAGAGTACCGGTTTCGATCTGACGAAAGCAGATGTTTTCCCAAACCTTCAGGCTGTCAAACAGGGCATTTTGTTGAAACAGCATGCCAATGCGTTCCGCCCATGCGGCGCGTTTGGGCGCATTGGTTTGACTGACATCATCGCCATCCAACAGGATCTTGCCAGCATCGGCCCCGTAAATCCCAACCAGACATTTCATCAGAACACTTTTGCCTGCGGCAGACGGACCAATAATGGCCATGGTTTCGCCCTTGGGAAGATGCAAGCTGACATCATCAAGGGCAAGCTTGTCGCCAAACCGTTTGCTGAGTTTATCAACCGAGATAAAGGCCGGATGGGTCGCGGAGCTGGTTTCTGGCGTGGTCATTGGCAATCCGGATGATGAACGTGTTGGGCCGAGTTTCGGCAATTGCGCGGGTCTGGGCAAGGATCATTTTTACAAAAATGAAAACGGCCCCGCAAATGGGGGCCGTTTTGCAAAGATCGGGTGTTTGATAGCCGATTAATGCGACAGGATCTGGCTGAGGAACAGCTTTGTACGATCGCTTTTCGGGTTATCAAAGAACTCCTTCGGACCAGCCATTTCGACGATCTGGCCAGCATCCATAAAGATCACACGGTCAGCGACCTCTTTGGCGAAGCCCATCTCGTGGGTCACGCAAAGCATGGTCATACCTTCCTTGGCGAGTTCGACCATCACGTCGAGAACTTCCTTGACCATTTCCGGGTCAAGTGCCGAGGTCGGTTCATCAAACAGCATGATTTTCGGCTGCATGCAGAGCGAACGGGCAATCGCCACACGCTGCTGCTGACCGCCGGAAAGCTGGCCCGGGAATTTGTGGGCCTGCTCGGCAATTCGCACACGCTCAAGGTAGTGCATGGCCAGTTCGTTGGCTTGCTTCTTGGGCATCTTGCGAACCCAGATCGGGGCCAGCGTCAGGTTCTCCAGCACGGTCATGTGCGGGAAAAGGTTGAAGTGCTGGAACACCATGCAGACTTCGCGGCGCACGGCTTCGATGTTTTTGACATCGTCGCCAAGCAAAATGCCGTCGACGTAAACTTCACCGCTTTGATAGGTTTCAAGGCGGTTCAGGGTGCGGATCAGCGTCGATTTACCTGAGCCGGACGGGCCGCAGATAACGATACGCTCACCTTTGCGAACAGACAGGTCAATATCCTGAAGAACATGGAAATTGCCATACCATTTGTTCATCTTGTTGACGGTGATGACATCCTCTTTGGACGGAGGAGGCACAGCGCCGGTAGTGGGTTCAGTTGCTACAGTCATTGTTTTTTCCTCACTCCTTACCTTTGTTCGCCTTTGCGAAGCTCTTTTTCAAGATAGGCGGAATATTTCGCCATCGAGAAACAGATCAGGAAGAATATTGCCGCGGCGAAGGCATAACCTTCGACGTAATATTTGGTCCAGGCCGGGTCACTGCGCAGTGCCAGCTTCACCGTGCCAAGGAAGTCAAACAGGCCGATAATCACGACCAGTGTGGTGTCCTTGAACATGGAGATAAAGCTGTTGACGGTCGGCGGGATCACCAGACGCAGTGCCTGCGGTAAAATGATCAGACGCATTGACTGCCAATAAGACAGCGCAAGACTGTCACCAGCCTCAAACTGACCACGCGGAACGGCTTGCAGACCACCACGGAATACCTCGGCGAGGTAGGCGGCGGTAAACAGGATAATACCGATCTGCGCGCGCAGCAGCTTGTCGATGGTAACCCCATCTGGCAGGAACAGCGGGAACATGACCGATGCCATGAACAGAACCGTAATCAGCGGCACACCACGAATGACTTCGATGTACACCACGGAAACGGTTTTGATGGCCGGCATGTGCGACTGACGACCAAGTGCCAGCAGCAGCCCGAACGGGAAGGCAAAGATCACACCGATCGAGGACAGGATCAGGGTCAGCGGCAAGCCACCCCAATAGCTGTTCTGGACATAGGTAAGGCCAAACACACCACCCCACATGAGGATGGCAATAATCGGCACACCAATGACCCACATCGGAATGATTGCCTTGCGCAGGCTCGGATACTTAACCGCACCCAGACTGCCGCAAATAATGCCCATAAGAAGGATCATGGCAAGAAGCGGCCGCCACTGTTCTTCAAACGGGTAGGTGCCAAACAGGATCAGTCGCAAATTGGCATTAACGAACCCCCAGCAGGCACCCGTCGCTTCCGCGCAGGCCTCAATTGATGGCGCCAACGTCGCATTGATGATGGCCCACTCGACGATTGGCGGGATCAGCCAAACGAGGAATGCAATCGAACCGAGGGTCAGAAGGGTGTTGAACCATCCATCAAACAGGTTCTTTTTCGACCATGCCACGGCTCGTTCGGAAAAAGTGCCGGTCGGAAGAGGAGGTAATTTTGCGTTTTCTGACATGTTACCTCTCCACCAGTGCCATTTTCTTGTTGAACCAGTTCATAAAGAGCGAGGTCAACAAGGACAAACCAAGATAGATCGACATGAAGATCGAGATGGCCTCGATCGCCTGACCTGTCTGGTTCATGGTCGTGTTGGAAACAGAAACCAGATCCGGATAACCGACGGCAACAGCCAAAGAGCTGTTCTTGGTCAGGTTAAGATACTGGTTGGTCAGTGGCGGGATCGCGACACGCATGGATTGCGGCAGGATCACCTTGCGAAGCGCAATAGAACGGCGAATGCCCAAACTGTCGGCAGCTTCCCACTGGCCATTCGGAACCGCCTGAATACCGGAACGAACAACCTCGGCAACATAGGTCGAGGTATAAACCGTAAGCCCGATCAGAACCGCCATGAATTCAGGCGAAATGTTGTAGCCACCCTGAATGTTAAAGCCTTTGAGGGCCGGCATGCTCATGTCGGTCGGTGCGCCACCTGCCAGATAGGCAGCAAGGACGAGACCGACAAAAATACCGATCCCGGCAAGAAGCATCGGGAAGGGCTGACCTGTGGCGTCCTGGCGTTTCTTGGCCCATTTCCTGACGAAATAGATCACAACGCAGGCAATCACTGCCGCAATGGTCATAAGGGTATAGGCGTTATCAGGTTCCGGCACCGGTAAATACATACCGCGCGACGTCAGCAAAACACCGGGCAGAGGCTCCAGCGCGTCGCGTGGATGCGGGAAAGCGCTTGGAATAAGTGCGTACCAGAAGAAGAGTTGCAACAGGACCGGAATGTTCCGGAACGTTTCAACATACACAGTCGCAAGTTTGCGAACGATCCAGTTCGAGGACAGGCGCGCAACGCCAAAGATTGTCCCGATAATCGTACACAAAATGATCCCAAGCAGTGACACCTTCACAGTGTTCAGAAGACCGACCATCAACGCCGTCGCATAGTCGCTTTGGGCGCTGTAATCGATCATGGTTTCGCTGATCTCGAAGGAAGCTTCAAGATCAAGGAACCCGTAACCGGTTGAGATGTTCTGTTGTTCAAGGTTGTACAAGGTGTTGGACACCAGGTACCAGCCCGCAAGAACGATCAGTCCAATTGCGACGACTTGATAAAGCACCGCACGGACGTTTTCGTCATTGAGATAATCAACGAGGCCCTTGGAACGAACATCCCCCGGGGCATTTTGAGGCTTACTCATATGACCCTCAGGTGTAGATTGTATCCAAAATCAGCAAGCACCTAACGAAAAGCTCCGCCCATGCGTTCAGGCAGTGGGGCGGAGCTTCGTAGGTTTAGGTAGTCGGTTTGCTAGCGATTAGCGCACCGGCCATGCGTACTGCAGGCCACCATCGGTCCACAGAGCGTTCAGACCACGCTCAAGACCGAGCTTGGCGGTAACGTTTTTCTCATAGCTTTCGCCATAGTTACCGACCTGCTTGACGATGTTGTATGCCCAAGCTTCGTCAAGACCAAGAGCTTCACCCATGCCCGGCGAAACACCGAGAAGACGCTGGATGCCCGGGTTGGTGCTATTTGCTTTCATGTCGTCAACATTTTCCATGGTGACGCCATACTCTTCTGCTTCAACCATTGCAGCAAAAGCCCAGCGAACAACGTCCGACCACTGTTCGTCGCCCTGGGCGACAACCGGGCCGAGCGGCTCTTTGGAGATGATTTCCGGCAGGATCACATAGTCAGCCGGATTTTCAGCCATCTGGGTACGGATGGAAGCAAGACCAGAAGCATCGGTGGTGTAAACGTCGCAACGACCAGAGAAGAAGGCTGCGGTTGCTTCGTTGATGTTCTCGATAACGACCGGCTCGAAGGACATGCCTTTGGCGCGGAAGTAGTCAGCGAGGTTCAGCTCGGTCGTGGTGCCCGGCTCAACGCAGACGGTCGCACCGTCAAGCTCGGTTGCGCTGGAAACGCCGAGAGCTTTCGGGATCAGGAAGCCCTGACCGTCATAGTAGTTGATGCCGACAAAGGTCAGACCCAGTTTCGCATCACGGGTGGTGGTTGCAGTGGTGTTACGCGACAGGATGTCGATTTCACCGGACTGCAGAGCCGTGAAGCGCTGTGCTGCGGTCAGCGGGGTGTACTGAACGGCGTTTGCGTCACCAAAAACTGCAGCAGCTGCTGCACGGCAGACGTCAACGTCAATACCTTCCCATTTGCCTTCGGCATTGGCAGCGGAGAAACCCGGAAGACCGGTGTTCACGCCGCACTGAACGAAACCTTTGGCCTTGATGCCGTCAAGAACGGCACCTGCCTGTGCGTTCTGCGCGGCAACGGCTGCAACGGTCATTGCGCCAGCGGCAAGGATCGTCTGAATTTTCATAAGATAGCTCCCTTATTAGCAAAGCATTGTTTTTAGCTTTTGTGCCACCCTGGATATGCACAGCCGCATATCCATTCGTCCGAAGAAGATCGGACCGCCAAATTAAGAAATTTTAGGCCGCCTTGTGTCAAGTGTGAAAAAAAGTTGGCAACATTAGAACCGGCGGTGCTGGCTAAAAATTGAGGCTTTTTCTGCGGTTATATCGCGCGGACATACGATCACATAAAATATACAAAACTTTGTTTGTCTCATATATTCAACAACCTAGTAGTAGTTTCGTTCTGATCACCGGCAAGACCGAGAATTGCACGAACTTTTTTTCACCAAAAAATCGATCATGATCAAAAAAAGTGCATCAGTTCACGCTGTTTAAAAAATACGCATGGGTGCAGTGCGGAATCGGGAGCGGCATTCGTTAAGCAGCGCGGTCGAGCATCTTGCAAAACAGGATCGGCACGAAAAAGCCCCGCTTCGAGATGCGGGGCTTGTCTTGATCAGGTTTTCAGTTCCGAGAGGTTGGAAAACAGTTCCAGTGCCGTCGGGTTGGCCAAGGCTTCCTGATTTTTTACCGGCCGTCCGTGGACAACATCACGAACAGCGAGTTCGGTAATTTTCCCCGATTTTGTCCGTGGGATATCGGCAACCGCAAGTACCTTGGCGGGGACGTGGCGTGGGGTGCAGTTGTTGCGGATCTGCTTCTTGATCTTGTCGATCAGTGCGGTATCCAATTCGTAATTGTCGCGGAGCACAACAAACAGGATCACCCGAACGTCGTTATCCCAGTCCTGGCCGATCACAATCGATTCCTGAATTTCAGGTAGTTTTTCTACCTGCCGATAAATCTCTGCCGTGCCGATACGAACGCCGCCGGGGTTAAGGGTCGCATCCGAGCGCCCATAAATGACCATGCCGCCATCATCATCAAGCTCGACATAGTCACCATGGCACCAAATGTTATCAAACCGGTCAAAATAGGCGCTGTGATACCGCGAACCATCCGGATCGTTCCAGAAGCCGACCGGCATGGATGGGAATGGCTTGGTGCAGACCAGTTCACCTTTTTCGTTCCGCACGGAGTTGCCATCGTCGTCAAACACGTCGACAGCAAGACCAAGTGCACGGGTCTGGATGACGCCACGTTTGACTGGCAGGACGGGGCAAGCCAGCACAAAGCAGCCAAGGATATCTGTGCCGCCTGAAATGGACGCCAGATGGATGTCTTCCTTGATGTCGCGATAAACGTAATCGAAGCTTTCCGGCGCAAGCGGCGAGCCGGTTGATGTCATTGCACGAACAGTGGACAGATCGTGTGTTTCGCGCGGTTTGAGTTCGGCCTTGGCCAACGCATCGATATATTTGGCAGATGTGCCAAACAGCGTCATGCCTTCTGCATCGGCATAATCAAACAGGATATTGCCGCTCGGATAGAAGGGCGAGCCATCATAGAGCAGAAGCGTTGCGCCGGCCGCAAGACCCGCCATCAACCAGTTCCACATCATCCAGCCACAAGTGGTGAAATAGAAAACGCGATCACCGGGCGCGACATCACAATGCAGGATATGTTCCGAAACCTGTTTCAGCAGCGTTCCGCCCGTGCCGTGAACAATGCATTTCGGCTTGCCCGTCGTGCCAGACGAGAACATCACATAAAGCGGGTGATTGAACTCGACCTGCTCAAAGACGATCTTTTCGGTCCGGAAGGGGGCAATGAAGTCGTCATAGGTGACGGCGTTGCGGATATCCGTCGTGTTGGCGCCGTCAAAGGCATAGGGCACGATGACGACCTTTTTCAGGCTGTCGATCCGCTCGACAACATCGTGAACCTTTTCGCGGATGTCGTGTTGCTTGCCGTTATAGTGATAACCGTCAACGGTGATCATCACGGTTGGTTCGATCTGGCCAAAGCGGTCTACAACACCCTGAACGCCGAAATCAGGGGAGGCGGAGGACCAGGTTGCCCCGATGGCCGCCGTCGCCAGCATCGCAATCACGGTTTCAGACATGTTTGGCATATAGCCGCATACGCGATCACCCTTGCCAACGCCCTCTGCGCGAAGGGCCTGCGAGAATTTCGATACTGCAATATTAAGTTCCGCCCAGGATAGGCGGCTTTTGACCTTGTCTTCACCCCAGAAGATCAGGGCGTCGGTGTCGTCATCACGGACCAGAAGGTTCTCGGCAAAGTTCAGACGCGCATCCGGGAAGAACTGGGCGCCCGGCATTTTGTTGCCGTCGATCAGGACACGGTCGCCCCATGTTTCCGCTTTCAAATCGGCATATTCGATAAGAGCAGGCCAGAAACGCTCAATCTCGGCAACGGACCAGTCATAGAGTTCGGTGAAACTCTGAAGGTTAAGCGCATGCTTTTCATTCACCCAGTCGCGAAAGCGGGTGACGTTTGCATTTTCAACGCGTTCTTTCGTCGGTTGCCAAAGAAAGTCGCTCATCATGAGTCCTCTGTTTCCTGCCGAACGTTTCGATCTCGTCGGCGCATCCTTTGAGGGCGCCAAATTGGTAGTCCTTTACCGCTTTTCTAGGCGTAAAAAAGCGGACCAGCAAGTGAAGTAACTCAGATGTCCTTTATTGGTAATACCAATTGCCTTGTTTTTCATCATATATAAGGTGAGATGTGTTACTTAAGTATCTGTATTTAAATGGATAAAATCTAAAATAGCGGCGCTCAAAAATATTGTGAGTCTGAGTTTAAAAGTAGCCCGTAAGACTAATAAAGTATCAAATGGCGGACGGTTTTTGTTCTATCGTGATTCGTTGGGTTGCGATGCAGGCGTGTCTTGCACGTGAAAACGCTTGCACGCCTGTCTGGGCATATTAGGTTGACACAGCATTTCATGAGACATGGAGATAACCGTGGCAGGTATTGACGAAAGCCAACCCTTTGTATCGATCAATATTGCCGTATTGACTGTAAGCGATACGCGCGATCTCCATAACGACACCTCGGGCGAGGTTCTTTGTGAACGCATCATCGCCAAGGGCCATCACGTTTATGAACGCAAAATCCTGAAAGACGATCAATTGGCCCTGCGTAAGCAGCTTGGTGCATGGTGCTCAAACCCGGATGTCGATGTGATCATTACCACCGGCGGCACAGGGGTGACCGGGCGCGACGTGACGGTAGAGGCCCACCGGGCAATCTACGAAAAGGAAATACCAGGCTTCGGCGAACTGTTCCGGTGGATATCATATCAGAAAATTGGCACATCCACCGTGCAATCACGGGCGACTGCGGGGGTGTGTATGGGAACCTACATGTTTGCGTTACCTGGATCGACCGGGGCATGCAAGGATGCCTGGGACGAAATTCTGACCTATCAGCTTGATATCCGTCATCGGCCGTGCAACTTCGTCGAGCTCATGCCGCGTCTTCTTGAAGAATAAAGGCGCACGCCGTCCATATCCATTGCCCGCGATCCCTGAATTCCCCAATTAACAAGGACTTCCGATGGAATTTATCTCGGATCCGTTTTTCTATGTTGTCGGCATTCCCGCCGTCTTGATTGCCGGTGTTTCAAAAAGCGGCTTTGGCGGCGGGCTCGGTGTTGTGGCTGTGCCTTTGATGGCCTTGGCGGTATCACCACAGGCAGCCGCGGCGATCATGCTTCCCATTCTGTGCCTGATGGACCTTGCAAATGTCTGGGCCTATCGCAACCGCTGGGATCGCCGGAACATGAAGATCCTGGTGCCGGCCGCATTACTGGGCATTCTTGTCGGGACATTGTCTTTCAGCTACCTGAACGAGGCGGCCGTCAAACTGATCATCGCTATGATCGCGATCATCTTTACCCTTGATCACTGGCTTCGTGGCCGGAAGGAAACCGGTGCACCGGGAAGGGCAACGATTGGCAAGGGTACAGTTCTTGGTGCACTGGCAGGTTTCACCAGTTTCGTCGCCCACGCGGGCGGGCCACCGGTGTCGGTTTATCTGCTGCCGCAGCGAATGGATAAATCGATCTTTGTCGGTACGACAGTCATGTTCTTCATTGTCGTCAATTACGTCAAACTGATCCCTTATGCTCTGCTTGGGCAATTCGATGCATCCAACTTTGGAACATCACTTTTGTTCGTGCCGATCGCGCTGTTCGGGACGTGGCTTGGCTTGTGGGCGCATGACAAAGTCAGTGTCAAATTGTTCTACCGGGTTTGTTACAGCCTGTTGTTCCTGACCGGGATTAAGCTGCTTGCAGATTCGATCCTCGAATTTACAGCCTAAATATTGCATCGGCTTGTGCGGTACACTGTCACACTGCGCTAATAGTGGATGTAACTATCAATGGTTTTGATTCTAGATGACGGCTCTCTTCTGGGTGGAAATGGCATGTGCCAATGAGATAGGCGTGTGGTCCGAGTATAATCCTGTATTTACGTAATGGTATAAGTGGCTTATTAGATATCAGTGCTGCAAAGACAAGCAGAATGGATGGCGAATAAAAGCACGCGATCAGCAGCCAGGAGGAAACCTGATGCGCATATGGGAGCTTTATTTAAATGCCAGAAAGAATTCTGCAGGTTGCGACAGCAATTTCCGGGCAAGCCAATGATAAAATTACCGAAATCAAGGCCGTTACACGGGCAACACGAACCCTTGCACTGAATGCGTTGATCGAGGCTGCGCGCGCAGGCGAAGTGGGCCGGGGTTTTGGCGTTGTTGCCAACGAGGTCAAGGAAATCTCGCAGCGTGTGAACGTGATTACCGAAGAACTTGAAGAAATGTTTCTGACGCTTGCCTCCGATCTGGAGAAAACAGCGCAGACGGTTCGTGGTGATCGTTTTGCCGACCTTGCCCGTTATTCTGTCGAATTGATGGACCGCAACCTGTACGAACGGTCTTGCGATGTGCGCTGGTGGGCAACCGACGCAGCCGTGGTCGATGTTTGCGAAAATCTGCAAGACCCTGCGTTTGCGTTGCGTGCATCGGAACGGCTAGGTGTGATCCTTGATTCCTATACTGTGTATCTTGATCTTTGGGTGGCTGATCGGAACGGGAACGTTATTGCCAACGGACGCCCGGACTCCTATCGCGTGATGGGGCAAAATGTTTCTGATCAGGGCTGGTTTCAGGAAGCATTGCGCTGTCGCGATGGTGGACACTATGCCGTCGCGGATGTGGCTGCCAATTCGCTGTTAAACAACGCCGCAACCCCGACTTATGCAACCGCCGTGCGCCGTGGCGGTACCGTTGATGGCGATGTGATCGGTGTTTTGGGGGTCTTCTTTGACTGGGAAAGCCAGGCACCGATGATCGTCAAATCGCTGAATTTCAATGCGGAAGAACGTGAACGTACCCGGGTGATGTTGATCGACGCAAAAAATCGGATCCTTGCTGCTTCCGATGACCGCGGCGTGCTCAGCGAAACATTTAATCTACGTGTCGATGATCCTGCCCGCGGGGCCTATCTGCTTGAAGACGGATCCCTTGTGGCCTACGCCTTGACGCCAGGTTACGAAACCTATCAAGGGCTCGGCTGGCGTGGGGTCATCGTGCAAACACCAAGAGCGGAAAATGCTGCCGCCTAAACGTCGAGGTCTAGGCAAACGGCGATATCGATCTGCTAAACGAAGACGGGTACCTTGTGTTGGTGCCCGTCTTCTTTTGTTTTGTGCTCAGGTGTTTGCGCTTGCCCCTTGGCATGAAAAGAGATAACGATGCTGTCACTTTATTGATAAAATGTCATCGTAGCTGCCTTGAAGGATGAAAGCTGTTGGAACTGATCCTTGCCAAAATTGCCGTGTCAATCGGAACGGTGCTGGGGCTTTCGATGCTTGCAGAAAGGGCAGGGCCACGTGTCGCCGGCGTGTTGTCAGGTTACCCGCTGGGAACGGCCATCCTTTTGTATTTCATTGCAATCGAGCAGGGTGTTGCCTTCGCAAGTGAAAGCGCGGTGTACGCCTTGCCCGGCCTGATTGCGACCTTAACCTTTCTGTATGCCTATTTCATTGTGTCGCGCCAATGCGTGCGCCTACCTGTCTTTCCACAGATTCTGCTCAGCTCGCTCGGGGCGTTTGTCACTTATCTGTCTGTCTCCTGGTTGTTTCAGCTCGCACCGATGAGCTTGACGCAGGCGGCGGTGATTTTGCTGGTTGCGATCGTTGTCGCACTCATCCTTTTCCGCAAGATCGAGAATGTGCGTATTCTCAATCGGGTTCGCCTGACCAAGCGGGTTGTTTTGCTTCGTGCTTCGCTGGCGGCAATCATCGTTCTGGTCATCAGCGGCATGGCGGCATGGATTGGTCCGCGCTGGGCAGGATTGTTGTCAGGTTTCCCCGTCACACTCTATCCCATGATGCTGATCCTTCATTTCACCTATGGGGCGGAACCGGTGCATACGGTTATTCGAAACTTTCCCAGAGGAATGGGGGCGCTCTGGGTTTATATCCTTGCCGTAACCCTTGGTTATCCTGTTCTTGGGCTTGGCTTGGGCACGCTGTGTGCCTTTGGGGCAGCCACGGTCTATCTGGTCGGGTACACCACTTTCGTCTGGGTCCGCCAAAAGTCCGTGCAAGCAGTGCAATGATCTCCTAACATTCAGCGAACACGACAATGATGGTCGGTCAAATCGACCGCACACAGGGAGTAGTCGCTGAATGCAGCAAGTCCAGTCACTGGTCCGGGCGTTAAGTATCCTCAACGCGCTTGCCGAAAGCGAAGACGGGATGACCCTGACCGAAATTTCCCATCAGGTGAAATTGCCGCCCTCGACAGCACACCGGTTGCTGACCACCATGCAGCACGAACGCTATGTATCGTTCGAGGGAGAGCGCACCCTTTGGTTCGTCGGGGTTCAGGCTTTCAGCGTCGGCAATTCATTTACCAAGAATCGTAACCTCAGCCAGATCGCGCGGCCCTATATGCGCGCACTCATGGAAGACAGCGGTGAAACGGTCAATCTTGCTGTCGCAGACGGTGGGGAGGTCATTTTCCTGTCGCAGGTGGAATGCCGCAAAATGATGCGCGCACTCGTTACACCCGGTCGCCGGGCCTTGATGCACTGCTCGGGCGTTGGCAAGGCCTTGCTTGCCTTTTTGCCGGAAGAAGAACTGCATTCGGTCGTGGCAAAGCACGGGTTGCCAAAGATTACCGAACGAACCCTGATAACCCAGGAATCTCTTGAAAAGGATCTGGAACGTTGCCGTCAGCGCGGTTATGCCCTTGATGATGAAGAGCACGCGGTTGGTCTGCGTTGTGTCGCGGGCGTTGTCCGTGATGAAACGGGTTTGCCAATTGCGGCATTATCACTTTCGGGGCCTGCAGCCCGTATTCCCAACGACCATATCGAGCAATTGGGGCTTAAAATACGCCGTGTCTGCGCCGACCTGAGCCGTGAATATGGAGGAAAGCCGGTCTAAAGACCGGCGTTCTTCCACGGACCAAAGAGATCCTGCTCAGTCGTATTGCTGTTTACATACCCGGGCAGGAAACGCCAGTGCCGCCAAGCCCGCAATAGCCATCAGGATTCTTGTGAAGGTATTGCTGATGGAAGTCCTCGGCATAAAAGAATTCCGGTGCCTCGGTGACTTCGGTTGTCACGTCGGCTTGACCTGCTTCATTCAGTGCGGCGTTGTAGTCCTGACGTGACTGAACAGCAGCTTCCTGTTGTTCAGGCGTAAAGGTGTAGATGACGGACCGATATTGTGTGCCAATGTCGTTGCCCTGACGCATCCCCTGAGTCGGGTCGTGGTTTTCCCAAAACAGCTTCAAAAGCGCTGAATAGGACGTTACGGCAGGATCAAAGACGACCAACACCACTTCTGCATGGCCTGTCATGCCGCTGCAAACTTCACGATAGGTCGGGTTCTTGGTGAAGCCACCAGCATAGCCAACCGCAGTGCTGTAAACGCCTTCAGCTTTCCAGAACAGGCGTTCCGCCCCCCAGAAGCATCCCATGCCAAAGACGGCAATTTCCAGATGATCCGGGAAGGGGCCCTTCATCGGATGGCCTGTGACGATATTGGCATCGGCAACTGGCAATGCTTCGTCGCGCCCCGGAAGCGCGGTGTCAGCGGTTGGCATTTTGGGTTTGTCTGATTTCAGCACGGAGAACATGTGTTAATTTCCCGAAGAAGAATTTGCGTTCATGCCTGCAATGTACTCCAGAAGCGCACAATAGCAATTCCCGTCTTGATCAAATGTCTTTGAACATTCTTTTGGCGGCACCACCAATCATGCTGATAATCCGCACCCAAAGTTCATGGAACTGCATGATGGAATGGCTTTGCACAGGTTCAAGCACTTGAAATCGACAGCTTTGATGCTGTTGGGGGCGTTCAGTTTGCTGGTAGGGCTTCTATTCCTGCCATTGCCGCCACCATTTTTTGGCATGGTGTTTATTGCGCTTGGTATTCCATTGCTGGCAGCGGGATCGAAACGGGTGCGGCGATTTATTCAGCATCTGCGTTGGCGGTATTACCGGCACAACACCAAGATCGAATATTTTTTGGCAAAGATGCCGGAGTTCATTCGAAGACACGGTCGAAAAACCCGCCCGGATGGCATGATGCGGTCTGAGAAGATGGCGGCATCCGCCCGACAGAGGTTTAAGGACTAACGCGTCGAACCAGGCAATCCGTCCCGGCAGACTTCAAGCTGTTGCAAGCCTGCGTTGCCTCGGTAGAGGAAGCATACATTCCGGTTAGCAGTCGGAAGAACAGACCTTTGCCTTCAATCGCAATACTGACGACTTCATGGTCTGCGGTCGCCAGCATGCCATGCGATGCGCTTTGGAACTTCGTCCATGCATCTTCCGCACGTCCGCGCGAACGATACGCTGCAAGCTGAACAGCGTAGTAGGGGTTATCACTTTGCGTGGTTTGGCTGGTCGCAGTTTCCACTGGCGCCGAGTTTTCGGTTGATGGCGCCACCACGTTTTGTGTTGCCACCGGCTCTGTCGAGGTGATCGGAAGTTCGATCATGGGTGCTTCGGGTTTAGGGTCAACAATATCAAGTTCGCCCTGTTCAGTCGGGCGCGCGTTTGAGGTGACCATTGCACCCTTATGTTCGGTTGATGCTGCGTCGCCGGCAATCGTCGGCGCAGCAATAACGCGAACCGGTGCCGCGGATTGCACTGACTGACTGGCCACTGGCGCAGGGGCTGCAACCGGGGCAAGTTTCGAAACTGCCGTTTCCGTTCCAATGCTCGCCGGCCCAGTGGTTCTCTTAGGTGCGGGGACAGGCGTCGCTGCTGGCGTCGTGTTGGGTGCTGCGGTCTGTCGGTCAACCCGTGTCAGTCGCGCCGTGTTTTCACTTACTTCCATCTCCATCCGAACCACGGGACTGGTAGGCGCTTCGGGTTCTGCCTCTACCACGCCACCGGTTTCATAAAACCGGCGATCACGTTCGACCTGCGGCGGATTGGGTAACTCTGGACCTGGCGCAACGGTGGCGGATGCGACAACGGCATCTATTTCTTTGGATCGCGCATATTCCGGGGATGACGCATCAAGCGTGACAAGGCGTCGTTGGGCTAGGCTGTTTATGCTACCTGAAAGCCGCACACCTTGGCCGCAATCGAGATCGATCTTGGCGTCGGGCGGCGTCGCGGTCAGCCAAACATAAAGTTTGCGCGCACTTTCATAGTTGCCGTCCATGTCATAAGAAATCGCCTGAAGGAAGTTATCCGCAGGGCTTCGATCAAGTGAAATCGGTTCGGATGGGGTGGAGCCATCCTTGCGCATTTCGGTGCCGGTGGAAGCCGTGTGGCCGAAAAACAAACCACAGGCGGCCCGGTTGAAGCTTGTTTTTTCCGCCGCAGGCAATTGTTCGTTCGATGGAGAACTCAGTTCTTGCGAGGCAGTGGATGAACCGAACCAAAGGCCGGAAAAATCAGAAGTGCTGCAAGCAGTCAGGAGCGGCAGGAGAGCTGCGGCAGTTATTCTTCCCCAGTTGCGTCGAAGGGGAGTGTTTGTTGTCGCAAACCTGATTTTCACGCTTCACCTGATCATCGCTGTATTACAGAAAGTTATATCTTTCATCGCCAGCAAAAACAACTCCTGCTAACGCAACGATGATGATCAGCTGTCTTTGGAAATCAGGGACATAGCAAGCAAGCGGTATCGCATTCGGTAGGGGGGCACAGCAGGCTGGTAAATCACCGCATGGCCAATGGAACCATGATCCCGATAAGCAGGATCAGCACGGTTACGGCGATGACGATATTTATGATACCTTTTGTTGCCTTGTTTGCCGTTTCACGCGTCATGCCACGGCTTTGAGAAGGTCGGCCGGAGGCACCCATTGCGCCGCCAGAGTTTTCGGACGTCAAAATCTTGATGACCTGCTTCTTTTCCTTGCGGGTATCTTGGTCGTACTTGTTTTCAACGATCCGTACTTCAGAATTGCCTTTGCTGCTAATCGCATCCTTGGCAGTCTTTAGGGCAGAACTGTAGTCCGATACGGGCTCGAGCTCCATCAGGTTTCCGGTTTTGCGCAGGCAAACCACAGTATAACTTTTGCTAAGTGCCGCGTCGGTCATCTTTATTCCTGTTTTTTCGTGTACAACTTTGACAGACATATGGCGTGTTCGCGCAAAAATAAGAACCTATCCTAACGAATAGGTTCTCTTGGCGGTCAAACGGGAGAGATCAGTTCGTAATGCTGCTGGCCAGCGTTTTGTACTCTTCGCAGTCCATGCCACAAAGCTGTTCCAGTCGCGCAAGGTTTTCCTGAGCCATTTCAGGTTTTCCGGTCTGAAGGAAGAGTTCGCCCTGATACTCAAGAGCGCCGACATGTTCAGGGTCAATCATCAGGGCGCGTTCATAGTTTTGCGCCGCACTGTCAAAGTCACCCATCTTGCGCTGGCTGTAGGCAAGGTAATTGTAAAGATCGGCATTTTCCGGATCTTCTTCGAGCATGGTTTCAATCTTGTCGATCGCCATGTCGTACATGCCGGTATCAACAAGCTCCGTAACAGCCGAGAGGTCGGTACCCTCCGAGCTCCAGCTATCCGAGCTGCCCATTGCAAAAGCGTTGCCTGCCAGAAGCGGGGTGGCAAGCATCATCATAACAGCACATGCCTTGATCATTTTTGGGGTTTCACCGTTACGGTCCATCGTCGCACCTTTCTGTGATCTGGTTTGGCATTAATACGTGTGTCGGGACGCGCTGAAAGTGTGATTTATCACAACTGAACGTTTTTCCTGTTCACTTGTTGGTGAGAATTATGGCTTTGAAAGGGCGTAATCTGTGGGGGTAATTGAAACTCTTGCGTTGGGAATGGGCGGGGCCTGGGCCAGTGGTGTAAACCTTTATGGCACAGTGGTCATTCTTGGTCTTCTGAACAATTTCGGGCTGCTTGATTTGCCACCGGAGCTTCAGGTTCTGGGAAGCTGGTGGGTGCTGGCACTTGCCATGTTCCTTTATATGATCGAATTCGTGGCCGACAAAATTCCGATCGTTGATAGCGTCTGGGATGCCATTCATACCTTCATCAGGATTCCAGCTGGCGCACTCCTTGCCGCAGGCGCCATGAGTGGCCTTGATACCGGCATGGGCGACGGCCTTCAAACAGCGATTGCGTTGCTGGTTGGCGGGACGGTCGCGGCTGGGAGCCACTTTACAAAAGCCGGCAGCCGCGCGGCAATCAATACATCGCCTGAACCGTTTAGTAACAGCATTGCCTCAGTCGCCGAGGATGTCGCCGTCTTTGGCGCAATGTACACAGTCGCTTTCCATCCTGTGGTTTTCTTTGTGCTGTTTGCCCTGTTTGTTCTGCTTCTGGTTTGGCTGGTGCCAAAGATCTGGCGGTTCATCGGACAGGTGTTTGGCAATGCGCGCCATCCGTCCGTGGCATATGCCCAAACGCGTGCGCAGCAGGCAAGCACCGGTACGGGGCTGCCGAAACTCAATCTATCCGGGGCAGGTGGATCAGCTTTGCCACCATCGGATAAGCCGAAACTTCCACCTGAATAGGATGGTGTTGAGCCAAAAGAAAAGCCCGCAAGTATCTGACTTGCGGGCTTTATTGGTTGTGTTTCTGACGCCGATCAGAAGTCGGCTTCGATCACGCGATTGCGGATTTCGGCCGCCATCGCATCACCAAGCTCTTCAATGCCAAACGTCTTCTGGTGCTTGAACCCAATGCGACGGACCGAAGCGGTTTTTTCTTCGGCTTCGCGTTTGCCAAGCGCAAGGATCATCGGAACCTTGGCATGGCTGTGTTCGCGGACCTTGTAGTTGATCTTCTCGTTACGGGTATCGAGCTCAACATTCAGGCCCTTGGCTTCAAGTGCGGCCTTCACTTCATGGGCATAGTCGTCTGCATCATTTGTAATGGTGCAGACAACCGCATGAACCGGGGACAGCCACAGCGGCAAGCGACCGGCATAGTTTTCGATCAGAATACCGATGAAACGTTCAAGCGATCCAAGGATCGCACGGTGCAGCATGACCGGGCGGTGTTTTTCACCGTCTTCACCCATGTAGGATGCATCAAGACGTTCCGGCAGAACGAAGTCAGCCTGAAGCGTGCCGCACTGCCAGTCACGGCCGATGGCATCACGAAGCACGAACTCAAGCTTCGGCCCATAGAACGCACCTTCACCCGGATTGACTTCAAGTGCCAGACCCGCTTCTTCAGCTGCTTCCCGGAGCGCCGCTTCGGCCTTGTCCCAAATCTCGTCAGAACCCGCACGCACTTCCGGACGATCGGAGAACTTCACAAGAATGTCGGTAAAGCCGAAATCCTTGTAGACCGATTTCAGAAGGTCACAGAAAATCTTGGTTTCCGAGACAATCTGGTCTTCGGTGCAGAAGATATGGGCGTCATCCTGAATGAACTGACGGACACGCATGATGCCATGCAGGCCGCCAGACGGCTCATTACGGTGACAGCAGCCAAATTCTGCCATACGCAGCGGCAGGTCACGATAGGACTTGCTGCCAAGGCGGAAGATCTGCACGTGACACGGGCAGTTCATCGGCTTAAGCGCCAGCACCTTCTCGGGATCGTCTTCATCCGGGGTCGTGGTGAACATGTTCTCGCGGAACTTTTCCCAGTGACCGGATTTTTCCCAAAGCACGCGGTCGACCAACTGCGGCGTACGCACTTCCTGATAACCGGCGGCGTCGAGGCGATCACGGATATAGGTTTCAACCTTGCGATAAAGCTTCAGACCCTTGTCATGCCAGAAGACAGAACCCTGGGCCTCTTCCTGCATGTGGAACAGGTCCATTTCACGGCCAAGGCGACGGTGATCGCGCTTTTCTGCTTCTTCAAGCATGTGCAGATACGCATCCAGGTCTTCCTTGCTTTCCCAGCAGGTGCCATAGATACGCTGCAGCATTTCGTTATCCGAATTGCCACGCCAATAGGCGCCGGCAACCTTCATCAGCTTGAAGGCCTTGCCAATCTTGCCCGTCGACGGTGCATGCGGACCACGGCACAGGTCGATGAAATCGCCCTGGCGATAGCAGGTAATGGTCTCGGTTTCCGGAAGATCGCGGATGATCTCGGCTTTGTATTTCTCACCTTTATCAAGGAAGAACTTGATCGCCTCGTCACGGTCCCAGACCTCACGCACGATCGGTTCGTTGCGTTCGATGATCTTGTGCATCTGCTTTTCGATCTTCACCAGATCGTCTGGCGTAAACGGCGTTTCGCGGGCGAAATCGTAATAGAAACCGTTCTCGATCGACGGGCCAATCGTGACCTGCGTATCGGGATAAAGTTCCTGGACGGCTTCGGCCATGACATGCGCACAATCGTGACGGATCAGCGGCAGAACTTCCGCATGGCCCTTGGTCACGATTTCGATAGTCGCGTCAGTGTCAATCTCGCGCGCGAGGTCGCGCACTTCACCGTTGACGATGATGGCAAAGGACTTCTTTGCCAGCGAAGAACTGATGCTTTTGGCGACATCGAAACCCGATACCGGGCCGTCAAATTCGCGCACGGCACCATCGGGAAGGGTCAGGGCAATCATGGTTGGCTCAACTCTGCTTTATCTGCGGGCATAATTCAGGAATGCACATATAGGACCCGCATGTTTACGCGGGGTAAATGCACAAGAAAAGGAATTTCAGGATGAGGTCAAGTTCGCTCTTTGAAAAAAGCGACTTTCGGGACAGCACGAACCGCCGCAACGCCAATCTGGCGTGCAGTGTTTTCGGCGGTATTCAACTTTTTGTCGGCAAAGCCGTGCATTGATACTATCCCGTAAGGTGAAGACTTAATATAACAGGACAAACTTGTAGAGCAAGACGCAAGCCTTTGCCAAAGGCAGGTTTTGTTCAACACATTATTACGGCGCCACCAACGCCATCGAAGGGAGCCCCAAATGTCGAGCCCGGAAGTTCGCCGGAACATCATGATTTTGAGTCTGTGCGTCGCGTTGTCTGCCAGCGCGATGTCGTTGATTTTCACGGTCGCCGCTGTGATCGGCTTTTCGCTGGCCAGTGACAAATCCCTTTCAACCCTGCCAGTCGCCTTCATGATGATTGCCATGATGGCGATGACGGCCCCGTCGGCGGTCGTCATGGCCAAGATGGGCCGAAAATTCGGGTTCTGGATGGGGGCGACCATTGCCATGATGGGGGCAGTGTCCGGTATGGGCGCTGTCTACTACGCCAATTTCTGGCTGCTTTGTGTGGCATGTGCCTGCATTGGTGCTGGGAATGCCATCGCCATGCAGTACCGCTTTGCTGCCGCAGAAGCCGCGCCGGTGGAATTTCGTGCACGTGCGATTTCCTACACCATGCTGGGCGGGCTTGCCTCGGCCTTTATCGGGCCGAACCTGGCAAGCTTTGCCCGGGACTGGTTTGAGACGATCCCGTTTCTTGGCACCTTCGTTGCCCTGATCGGCTTGCAGTTCTTGTTGGTGATCGCCATTGGTCAGCTGCGCTTGCCCGATATGCGCGGGCACAAGCATCCTGAACCTGCGCGCCCATTATCAACCGTTATGGGACAGCCCGCCGTTATTGTTGCGATCATTGCCGGTGCGCTTGGCTATGCGGTTATGAGTTTTGTGATGACGGCGACACCGCTTGCGATCCTTGATTGCGATTACGCGTTCGGTGATGCCGCCTTCATCATTCAGTGGCATGTGGTGGGCATGTATGCGCCCGGCTTCTTTACCGGCAACCTGATCAAACGATTTGGGGCGCTTAAGGTTATTCAGGCCGGTGCAATCCTGAACTTTGCCTGTCTTGCGGTTGGTCTTGCCGGACAGGACCTGATCGGCAATTTCTGGGTGTCGCTTGTATTGCTTGGAGTTGGCTGGAACTTCATGTTTGTCGGTGCGACGACGTTCCTGACCGAAAACTATCGTCCATCCGAACAGGCACGGGTGCAGGCGATCAACGAATTTTGCGTATTTGGCACGGTTGCGATTGCATCGCTGTCGGCAGGCACGATCTATGCCGGGTCGGGATGGGGGACGCTGCTGTATAGTGCCGCTTTGCCGGTTGGTCTGGTGTTGCTGATCGTTGCGACCTTCGCGATCCGACGTAAGGCACAAGCGGCCTGAAGACAGGACTTTGATAGATAAAAGAAAGGGCCGCATGTGCGGCCCTTTTTCGTTGCTGGACCGATCAGTGATGACCGCTCAGGATATCGAGCGCGTGCGATCGGAATTCCCGATTATAAAGAACCAGCGTCACCCAGGTCGCACAAACAATGAAGGCAAGCGGATGATAGAACCATCCCAATGCCGACAGCGCAAAGAAATAGGCGCGAATTCCGCGGTTGAAGTTGTGGGCCGACATCATGCTCATGCGTGATGCCCGTGCCGCCGCGCGGGCGGCATCTGGTGCGTCGGCTTCCGGTGCGGCACCGATCAGGATGGAGCAATAGTTGGATAACCGAAATGCCCACGTGAATTTGAAGAAGGCATAAATAAAGATCACGATCAGCAACACCACCTTGCACTCCCACACAGCCGGCGTGGTGACGGCGGCAAAGGGCAGGGCCGAGACAGTTTCAATCGCCTTGTCGGTATAACCCAGGAGCGCCATCAGGCCGATCAGGACCAGAATGGTGGTCGAGGAAAAGAAACTGATGCCAGTAATCAGGTTGCTGGCGATTGATGTATCCACCATCCGGATGTCGCGTTTGAGCATCTGTTCCATCCAGCGATGGCGATTGCGTGCCATATGCGCCGAGATGGAGTTACGGCGTCGTGAACTGGCATCGGCAAAAATTGTGTAACCAACCCACCAGGCAAACGCCCAACAAATTGCGACAACATCAAGAAGCGTGAAGGTGGGCATAACGGGTTCCATTCAAAGCCGTTCCATCAGATTTATTCTAATCCTAGTGATAATGCGCTATCGTTCGCAATATTGTTTGGCATGCAATGTGATGGATGCATAGCAGATGGTCATGTCACCAGTCCGGGTTGAGTTTTCCCGCAATCCAGAGTATCAGCAGCGCAAATTTTGATTGGAGAGCGACATGAGCGATCTTGAAAACGATCTTGGCGACGACATCGACTTCGAAGAATTCGAAGCCCATACAGAAAAGCTGCTGGAAGACGGTCGCACCAAGGACGACCTGTTCGAGTTCATCGGTTTCATGAACATCAACGAAGTCGGCACGCACATGATCGCGGCCGAAATGGTGCTTGATGAAGATGCCATCGACCAGATGAGCAAAAACCTGCGGAAACTTGAAATCGATCTTTCACCCCTTGGCGAGCTTACCGGAGGCCTTAAAGGCGGCGAAGACGTCAAACGCGCCCTTGGTGCCCTGTTCCTGGAACTGGTCGAGCTTTGCGAAATTGATGAAGATGACGAAGACGCCGGCGAGCTTTCCGAAGAAGCACTGCTGCTGTTGAACTTCATCAAACGCTTCAATCCGCAAATGCGCCGCCTGACGGTTGCGCTGACCGACACCGATGATGACGATGTGTCCTGCGAATATGAAGTGACCAACTGGTAAGCCAAGGCTTGCCGATCAGGCAAAAATTAATGTAGCTAAAGGCAGGGCATCGTTCCCTGCCTTTTTCTGTTTCGGAGCCACCACCGTGACCGCCTCGCGATCGACTGCTGCTGCCCAACGTCTTCAATCCTATCAGGACCGCTTTGCAAATGGCGAGGAGCCGATGCCAGAAGCCGCAAGCCTGCGTGCGTGGATTGATGAGAACCGCGATGTTTTTCACTCTGTCATGGAATGCGACCTCAAGACATGTGCGAAGATCGTCTACGACTTTTCTTCAAACGGCGATGTGGTGATTGGTGGCGAAAGCGATCCGGCGCGCCAGACCGAAATCATGTGGCAGCAACTGGCCGATGCCAATGCCCCGGTTGGCATTGGGCGTTATCGCGAGGACCGGATTTGTTATCAGTCCGAACAGTTCAAAAACGATGGCGAGGCCCGCAGTCAGCACCTTGGCATCGATCTGTTCGCACCGGCATATACGCCGGTATTTGCGCCATTGGACGGTGTTGTGCACAGCTTTGCCGATAACAACCTGCATCTGGATTATGGGCCGACCATTATCTTGCAGCATGAACCGTCCGAGGGCATCAGGTTCTATACGCTCTATGGTCATCTCAGCCGCGAATCCCTGGAAGGGCTTTACAAGGGCAAGGAAATCAACGCCGGTGACCTTCTGTGTCGGTTTGGCGATTTCCCGATCAATGGCGACTGGATCCCGCATCTGCATTTCCAGATCATCTTTGACATGCTGGGGCGGGAAGGGGACTTCTTTGGTGCCGCCAAGCCGTCTGAATGGGATATCTGGGAAAGTATCTGCCCCAACCCGAACCTGATCCTGCAAATGCCCGAAAACGTGACCGCGTCGCGGGAAGGGGTATAGATGCAACCGCGTCTGAAAGCCGGGTTGTGGGTGCGCGCGCAGATCGCGATTTGCCAGTCGAACCTTATTACGGCGATGGTTGCCCACAAGGGCAACGAAGATGCCGGGGCCGTGCTTGTGAAGCTCAACCGGTTTGCCGCGGGGTGCTTTGTCTATTCAAGGGTGACGACCCTTGACGGTGATCTTGGCTGGATGCTGGTGGCCGGTGGGCCGGATGGGGGCCGCGAAACCGAGTTTGCCTGCGATGAATACTGGCGCAAACAAATTGGCTATGATCCGGATGTCTGGGTGCTGGAGATCGAAGATCACAAGGGACAATACGAACTTGATGCCCCGATTGTCGATTTCTGACAGGCGCGCCTGAAAAAGAAAAAGGCTGGCAATCAAATGCCAGCCTTTACGTTTTGCATCACGCGGAAGCGATTACTTATGCGGTACGCTGCAGCAGGTGGTAGCCGAAATCGGTCTCAACCACGTCAGACGTCGAACCAACTTCCATGCTGAACGCAGCGGCGTCGAATTCAGGAACCATCATGCCACGGCCAAAGAAGCCAAGGTCGCCGCCCTGCTGGCCGGACGGGCAATCGGAGTTGGCTTTTGCCAGTTCTGCGAAATCGGAGCCGTTTGCGATCTGGTCTTTAAGCGCGTTGATTTCGGTCAGGGCTTCGTCTTTGGTGCGGGTGGCGGTCGAACGTGCCGAACCGGCATACATCAGAAGAATGTGCGATGCGCGAACTTGTTCACTCATAATGGGTCCTTTCATCCGTCAAAACTTGCAACCGACGGATTTTCTGCAAGATTAGAAGTTTATGGATAACGCTAAGGGTCCAAATCCATGTACAGCCGTATACTCCTGTACATAGGGTTGGACCCTAGACATTGCCCATGCCTTGTGGCTTGTTACGACAAATCGAACCGAGATGAAAGAGAAGAGGCAGATTGATGCTTGCTGTTGTGTCCCCGGCCAAGAAGCTGGATTTCGAAACAGACGTCCCGGAAATGTCTGTTTCTCAACCCGCGTTTCTGGACGACACCGAACAACTTGTTGATGTCGCGCGCAAAAAAAGCCGCAGCGATCTGATGAAGCTCATGGGCATCAGCGAAAACCTTGCCGATCTGAACTATCAGCGTTTTCAGCATTTTTCGCGTCCGTTTGATCGCACCAATGCCAAGCCGGCGATCTTTGCATTCCGCGGTGATACCTATGTCGGTCTTGATGCCGATACCATGAAGGCCGAAGACATCGACTGGGCAGAGGACCATTTTCGGATGCTTTCGGGCCTTTATGGCCTTCTGAAACCGCGCGATTTGATGCAGCCATACCGTCTTGAAATGGGAACGCGCCTTTCGAACCCGCGTGGTAAGGACCTTTACGCGTTCTGGGATGATAAACTTTCAAAAGAAATCAACGCGATTACCAACGGTCACAAGGACCGAAGCCTGATCAATCTCGCCTCGAACGAGTATTTCAAATCGATCAAGACCAAGGTCCTTGATGGCCCGGTAATTACGCCTGTGTTTAAGGAAGTGAAGGGCGGTACGGCCAAGGTTGTCGGCTTCTCTGCGAAACGTGCGCGTGGCATGATGGCGCGCTATATGATTGACAATCGGCTCGAAGACCCGCAAGAGCTCAAGAAGTTTAATGTTGATGGCTATCGCTATCAGGATGACCTCTCGACCGAGACAGGGTGGGTCTTCACGCGTATTCACGATCAGTAACACCAACTATTCCGGTGAAACCATATGACCGACGAGCATCTTGAACAGCTCGAGGATGAGAATGTCTTACCAGAGGCGCATCCGTTTTCTGGCTATCTGCGCACGTTCTTCCGTGGGCCGGGCCGTTCGCGCAGTTTGACCCGCGAGGAGGCATTTGATGCGTTCTCGATGATCCTGCGCGACGAGGTCGAACCGATCCAGCTTGGCGCATTCCTTTTGATGCTGCGCTACCGTGCTGAAACGCCCGAAGAACTGGCTGGCATGATCGAAGCTGTGCGCAAGGCCGCGCGCCTTGAACCGGATGAAGACAGTAAAGATGATGCGCTTATGCGTCCTGCACTGGATTGGCCATCCTATGCGGCCGGTCGGACCCGTGGTCTGCCCTGGTTTGTGCTGTCGGCGCTTCTGCTGTCGCAGAATAATGTTCCGGTGCTGATGCATGGCTATAACTCGCATCTGGTCAACGGGATCAGCACAGAAGTTGCCATCAAGGCGCTTAAGCTTCCGATTGCCATGTCTGCAGAAGAAGCGCGTTCTGATATCGCATCGAAGGGCTTTGCGTATCTGCCACTGCGTCACATGCATCCCAAGCTGCAAGAGCTGATTGGATTGCGTCCGCTTCTTGGATTGCGCAGTCCGGTCAATACGTTACTGCGTTTGCTTAATCCGTTGCATGCGCGTGCAGCCTTCCTTGGTGTGTTTCATCCGGCGTTTCTTGATGTCCATCGTGAAACCGGCAAGCTTTTGGAACTTCCACGCATCGGTGTGATCAAGGGCGGTGGCGGGGAAGCCGAAAGAACGCCTTACAAGCATGTCGATCTGCGCATGCTTGATAATGGTGAGCTCAATGATGTTCGCTGGCCGGCATTGCTGTCGAAAACCGAGAAAGACGGCGAAGACCAAAGCCCTGTGTCGCTAAAGCACTTCCTGGCTGTCTGGCGTGGCGACGTAGAAGACATTCCGGCCGAAGCCAAGATCAAGGGCAGTGCCGCCATGGCAGCCTTCCTTGCCGGCAAGGCGGATTACATGGATGAGGCAGAAAGCCTTGTTCAGGGCTGGTGGGATAATCGCGACCGTGATGTTGGCTGATGTTCTGCGCCTAAGTGCGATCGAATAAAAGGGACGGGAAACCGTCCCTTTTTTAATGCTTAGAACGATGATCCGGGTTCTTTGAGAAACGCCACTTCCTCTGGCGTCGATGGACGACCCAATATTTCATTGCGGTGTGGATAGCGGCCAAACCGGTCAATGATCTTTTTGTGTTTCAGCTCGAACTCGTAATTGTGTTCAAGGCCGGGCTGAGAAAACAGGTCAACCGCCACTTCATGGATGATTTCGGATTCGGAGTGCATATACGGCATATACAGGAATGCCTGTTCCTGCGGGGTGACCAGTTTGCGATCCAGCCTCAAGGAAACAGCTTCCTGCGCCAGCACCAATGCCATTGAATCTGATGCAAAGGACTGTGGCTGATCGCGGTACATATTGCGAGAAAACTGATCAAGAACGATGATCTCGGCAAGTCGTCCGTGGGCGGTTTTGCGCCAGTTAAAAAGCTCTCCGGCCGTGGCGGCGGCATGAAAATCGGCAAAGCGTTCCGTGATATGGCGATCGAGGGCTTCATCCTTGATAAACCACTGTTTTTCTTCGAGTTCCTTGAACCAGAAAACAAGAACCGTTTCAGGTTTCATAATGTTTCCACCCATCTGATTGCAGGCTTTTGCGGCCCGTCGGCAAAATTGCGGGTGATCTTCGCGCCCGGTTTAAGGCGCGTCAAGCCATCCACACAAAGATTGTCACGGACCATGGGGCAGGGAGTTGACAGCAATCCGTCCGGCGTGGATTATGACATTGTCTTTGGTGTTGATCCGATTGGACCAACTTAAAAGGGAACGTGGTGCGTCATGCATGACAAAGCCACGGCTGCCCCCGCAACTGTAAGCGGTCAGAGCATTGCATATGCCACTGGTGCAAACCGGGAAGGCGCATTGCTTTTCAAACCGTGAGCCAGGAGACCTGCCTTTGACTGCCGGGTGCTGATTGCCCGGTATGAAACTGTTGGACGCCGGGGTGAGCGTCAGGTTGCAGGGGTACAAACGGTCTTTTGAAGATCCGCAATCTTGCTTCCAGCCATCCTATCGTTCTTTGTCCTGACCCTGTGCGTTGGGCCGTTGGCCTGCGTGCATCGTTTGAGAAAGAGACGATTATATGTTGAAGACCCTTGGCAGGCTTGCGATTGCAAGCGCCTGCGTGCTGTCGGCGACCATGCCGGCGCATGCGCATTTTCAATTGGCCTATACGCCGGACGTGAACGTGACCAAGGCCGGGGATCAGCCGGTTAAGCTGATTTTCTGGCACCCGTTTGAAAACGGTCATGTCATGGATATGGCCGAGCCGCTTGAATTTTATGCGGTTAACCGTGGTGAGAAACTTGATCTGAAATCAAAGCTTTCACCGATTACTTTCACCGGAATTGCGAATTCGGCAGCGGCCTTTGACGCAACTTTGACTCTGCGCCGCAGCGGTGATTACGTCATGGTGGTGGTTCCGGCACCGTATTACGAAGAAAGCGAAGATATCTTCATCCAGCAGATCACGAAATCCTATGTGAACCGCAATGAAATTCCGACCGACTGGATGGATCCGCAAGGCCTTAAAACCGAAATCCTGCCGCTTAATCGACCAACCAACATCATTGCCGGTTCGACCTTTACCGGCCGAGTGTTAAGCGAAGGCCAGCCTGTGGCCGGTGTTGAAGTCGAAATCGAATACATGGCCGCAGAACCCGATATGGCCAGTAACACACCCAAAGGGCCGACGGCATCGCCAATGCCCGGTGGTGCGGTTGTGGCCATTTCCGATGAAAACGGGTATTTCACTTTTGGTGTCCCCAAAGCAGGTTTTTGGGGATTTGCAGCACTTGGCAGCGGCCCTGACAAAGAATTTCAGGGCAAGGAACTTTCACAGGATGCAGTCCTGTGGGTTCGCGCCTATGATGTGAAATAGGCGAGGGACAAAACAGATGCATATTGTTGATGGTGCGCTGGCACCGGAAGTCTTGATTGGCGGGGGTATTCTTGCGGTTGCCGGGCTTGGCCTTGGACTGCGGAAACTGCCAATCGATAAAATTCCTGCAACCGGGGTTTTGTCGGCAACATTCTTTGTTGCCTCGCTCATTCATGTGCCGGTGGGACCATCCAGTGTGCATCTGATCATGAGCGGTCTTGCCGGGCTGGTGCTTGGCTGGACCGCGTTTCCGGCACTTTTTGTCGGTCTCTTGCTTCAGGCGGTCTTCTTTGGCTTTGGTGGTTTGACGGTTCTTGGCGTCAATACGGTCAATATTGCCTTTCCGGCTGTGCTGGCGGGGCTTTTGTTCCGGGGGATGGTGTCGCGCAGCAACCCGGTCACGGCCGCCGTCCTTGGAGGATGTGCCGGTGCATTTTCCATCGGGCTGACAACGGTGTTTGTCGCGATTTCGCTTGCGCTCAGCGGTGATGCGTTTGTCCCGGCGGCCAAGCTGGTCTTCTTTGCCCACATTCCGATCATGGTGGTCGAAGGGCTGGTTTCAGCGGCATCGGTGTACCTGATCGCCAAGGTCAAACCGGCCTTGCTGCAATCCGCCGATCAGACATCCGGTTTTGAGATGCAACCGACAGCATCCTTGCGTGCAAAGCAGGCGGGCGAGGCATCCAATGGCTAGATCACTCATGCTGGTCTTTGCCCTTGGCATGTTTGTGGTTGGCACCGCACCTGCACAGGCGCACAAGGTTATCGCATCCCTGTTTCCAAGCGGTTCGAACATCGAAGGTGAAATCGGTTTCTCCAACGGTGTCATGGCCGAAAACACGCTTGTTGAGATCTTTGATCTTGATGGCAACAAGATTGATGAAGTTACCACCGACGGCGACGGTTTCTTTGTCTACACACCAAGCCAACAGATTGACCTGCGTTTTCGTGCCGATCTCGGGGCAGGGCACGTTGCCGAGGCAACCTTTTCCATAGCGGACCTGACGGATGTTGATGAGGCTGCGCAAACAGCATCGTCAAAGACACCGGTTGCATCGGGCGCAGGATCAAACGCTGGGCCTGCAATTAGCCGCGAACAGGAAGAGATTATTGCGACCATCGTGCGTGACGAATTGCGTCCTCTCAGGCGCGAGCTCACCGCCTATAAGGAAAAGAATGATCTTCAGTCGATTCTGGGCGGCATTGGCTATATATTCGGTGCCTTCGGGATCATTTATTACATCGCTGCGCGACGGCTAAGAGCAAAAGCACCCAACGCATGAGCCACCTTTTCGGACATGACCAACCCCTGAGCGTTCAGGCGCGTGGCGGACAATCACCGTCATTCGTCGGGACGTTTGACCCAAGGGTAAGGGTGGTCGCGGCCTGTGCTTTTGCAATCGTCGTGGTGGCCCTGCATCAGATCGAATTTGCGCTCGGCGCCCTGATATTTGCCGCCATTACCATGAGCCTGACGGACTTGCCGCTGCGTGTAACCCTGAAACGCATGGCGGCGATGGACGGCTTCATTATCGTGATGCTGGTAATGTTGCCGTTTACGACCCCCGGAACACCGATGTTTTCGGTCCTTGGGGCAGAGGCCAGCAAGGAAGGCCTGATGCATGCCATCCTTGTCGGCATACGGGCCAATGCGCTTGTCCTGATGATGCTGAGCCTTTTGTCGGGTATGACGCCGGTGACACTTGGCCACACACTGTATCGTTTGAAATGTCCGCCGGTTCTGGTGCATCTGATGATGTTTACGGTGCGCTATATTTCGGTGCTTCATGACGAATATCATCGTCTTCGCATGGCGATGAAACTTCGCGGGTTTAAGGCACGCAACAATGCCCATACCTACCGGTCTTTTGGCTATTTGTTTGGCATGTTGGTGGTGCGGTCGCTTGAACGGGCCGAACGCGTGCTTGAAGCTATGAAATGCCGCGGATTTAGTGGTCATTTCCCGATGATTGATGATCTGGCATTCAAGCGTCGGGACGGCGCATTTGCCGTTTTCTTCCTTGCCCTGATTATTGCCCTTGTCCTGATGGATCGCATGTATGTCGTCGCTTATTGAACTGAATGATATTTCTTATGGCTATCGGGCAGGGCAAAATGTGCTCGATCGTGTCAGTCTGACGCTTGATCCGGGCGAACGTCTGTTCCTTGCTGGGCCGAATGGGGCTGGTAAAAGCACGCTTTTGCGTATTCTTGTCGGCCTGATTAAGCCGCATGCGGGTGAAATTCGTGCCTTTGGCACCTCGCGTGTGACCGATGCAGAATTTCACGATTTGCGCTGCCGGGTTGGTTTTATCGTGCAGGATCCTGATGACCAGCTGTTCTGCCCAACCGTGATCGAGGATATTGCCTTTGGTCCGCTAAACCTCGGTGCCAGTCGCGAAGAAGCCCTTGCGATTGTGGATGAGGTCCTGGATCAACTGCATCTTAAACACCTGCGTGAACGGATTACGCATGAGCTTTCCGGCGGTGAAAAACGGCTGGTTTCGGTGGCAGCTGTCCTTGCCATGAAGCCCGATGTATTGCTGCTTGATGAGCCGACAAACGCGCTTGATGAAGAAAACCTGCGCCGACTTGAAGAAATCCTGCTGGGGCTGCCACAAGCCATGATCTTGGTGTCGCACGATCCGCATTTCAGACGGAAACTTGCAACGCGGATCATTGAATTGCGCACCGGCAAAGTGCTTCAGTTGCCAGACAAGAAATGCACGGCCAGCGAACGCGCCAGCCAGGCAGAGGCCGCATCCTGAGGACCCTATGCCTCGGACGAGTATGAAAGGGCGGCTATGACGTCAAGCATATCCCCGTTTTCCCAACCGGCCTTTCGGCATCTGTTTTCCGCCCAGATTACGTCCCTGATCGGGACAGGACTGACGACGGTGGCGCTATCGTTGTTGGCTTATGACCTTGCCGGGGATGACGCAGGTCGGGTGCTCGGTTCCATCCTTGTTTTGAAAATGGTGGCCTATCTCGTGATCGCGCCGGTGGCAGGGGGCATGGCGCATCTGTTGCTGCGTCGGATGTGGCTGGTCGGATTGGATGTACTGCGCGCGGTGATCGTGCTTTGTCTGCCCTTTGTTGATCAGGTCTGGCAGATTTTCGTTCTGGTGTTTGTTGTAAACGCGGCCTCGGCCGCCTTTACCCCTGTGTTTCAGGCAATCATCCCGGAAATCCTTCCCGATGAAAAAGCATATACCAAGGGGCTTTCTTACGCGAGGCTGGCCTATGACCTTGAAAATCTGGCCAGCCCGGCCTTGGCCGCGGCCCTTTTGGTTGTTTGGTCGTTTGACAGTCTGTTTTTGGCCAATAGCCTGACCTTTGCGATCTCGGCTCTGCTGATCATGACAGCACAGATCCCGCAGGCCGCGCCAACGGATCGGACTGGCGGCATTTATGCCAATACGGTGTTTGGCATTGTGGCTTATCTCAAGACGCCGCGTTTGCGCGGGCTTCTGGCCGTTTATTTTGCCGTCTCATCGGTTGGGGCAATGATCATCGTCAATACCGTGGTTCTGACGCGTGGCATTCTTGGCGGGACAGAGTTGCTGACGACAAGTTTTCTGGCCTGTGCAGGCGCCGGATCAATGTGTGCGGCATTCCTGATCCCGCGGCTGATCGAACGCGTGGGTGAACGCCATCTGATGTTGGCGGGTATTGTCGCTGCGGCGGTCGCGATGTTGCTTGGCGGTGCTTTGATGATTTCAGATTTTGCGTCGATCTTCGCGTTTGCAATTCTGTGGCTGATTGCCGGTGCCGGGACGACATTTGCCCAGACCCCCGGCGGTCGGCTTGTGCAACGGTCTGCCGGAGACGGGGATCGTTCAGCGTTCTTTGCGGCCAACTTCGCGTTATCGCATGGCGGGTGGTTGTTTGCTTATGGCATCGTTGGCTGGCTTGGAAGTTTGGCGGATCTGTCGGCGGCTTTTCTGGCATCAGGCGGCATGGCAATCGGTTCTGTGATTGTTGCTGTCATGCTCTGGCCGAAGGAAGACAGACTTGAAATCAAACACAGTCATCCGGGGTTCTGGCACGAACATCCGCACGACCACAATGACCCGCATCACGTCCATGTTCATGAAGATACGGCCGAAACAGACAAGCATCGCCATCGGCACTTCCACCCGCCTGTAACCCACAAGCATCGCTTTGTCATCGACAGCCACCATACAAAATGGCCAATGGAAAGCGGTGATCGCGTCTAGGTAACACGCGCTAAAAGCAGAATGTGAGGAAAGCTCGCTTTTTGAATTTTGCAGGATGCGTGGTGATCTTTCAAAAGTATGAGGATATGAATTCGGGTGCCTCTAAAGCACGCCTGAAACAACATACTTGGCCTGCGGTTGTTTTGCGTTATGGTTTTGCAATCCAAACAGGGAGGGCGGGTTATGGAAGTTGTGTTCGTATCAGCAGACGGGCAGGAACACTGGATTGATGCCAAAATCCGCCCGACATTGACCCTTGATCAGGCGATTGCGCAAAGCCGGCCCGGGCAAATGATCCGGATGATTGCGGGGGATTATTGCTTTGATGAACCCATGCGTTTCCCGCGCAGTGGAACGGCTGATCAACCGATCATTCTCCGTGGCGAACCCGATGCGATAATCGACGCGGCAAAGCTTCCTGATCCTTCCGTTTCGGCAAGCAATCCGGGACGGGATGGGTATGCCGTCTTCCAATTGATTGATGTCGCCCATATCCGGCTTGAGCTTTTTACCATCAAGCGGGCTTGGCCAAGTGCTGTTTATATCGAAAACAGCGAGCATCTGGCGTTTAGCGACCTTGATATCACCGAGGGCACCTATGCCTTTTATGCCAACGGCGAACAAACCCGCGGCATCTCGATCACGGACTGCCGTTGGGTCCAGAATCCCGATATCTGGCGTCAGATCCGCTGGGATGAAATTCACGACGGCAAGGACGAAGACGGCAATGTTATCGAGGTCGAGTATCGCTACCTGAACGGGGCGTTCTTTGGGGCTGATGATATTATCGGGGATGTCGAAATCATCCGAAATGATATCTGCGATTGCTACAACGGCGTTCGGATGGATGTATCCCAGCATAAACTCTCTGCACCCGTGGGCAGCTTTAACCGCGACGTCAGGATCTTTGACAACCGGTTCAGATATATCCGCGATAACCCGATAGAGCCCGAAGCAACGGCTGTTGGCTGGTGGATCGGCCGCAACCGGTTTTATAACTGCCACAAGCTGTTCTCGCAGGACGGTGTACGTGGCGGGTTTTGGTATTATTTTGGCAATATCTGCTGGTTTGACAGTCGACCGGGCCCAGAAGGGGACGAGAATAACGGCGGCGCTGTTTTCAAACTGGGCAAGGGCGGATCAGTAGCCCAGCCGGATTATATTTCCGCCTGCCTGCACAACAGCTTTTTCCTGCGCCAGAAATACATCAAGAAGGGTACGACGCGCGGTCTGATCAATGCCCGCAATGCGATTGAACATGCCGATCCGGCAAAACTCCCCGAAGAACTGATGCCACTGGATCAGACATTCTTTGGTCCGGCTGACAAACTTTCGCTGTCGGCGGACGGTCCATTGCCTGTTTCGTTTGAAGGCGATCTTGCCAACCATCCGACATATCCGGAGGTGTTTGATCCCTATGATGGTGTTTTGCGTGATCCGCGTGTTTCCGATAGCCCGTTGTTCGAAGATGGGCTGTCCGGGCGTTTTGATCTTCGCGCGCAACACCGCGAAGGGTATTGCGACACACTGAGCATCCCGATGCCCGATGGCGGGACATGGTTGTCTCACCGCGCATTCTGGCCTGGTGCGTTGACAGATGGGGAGATCTTCGAGGGACCGGACTATGTTCCCGTCGATCTGAATTACGTTCGAGGTTTGCCTGTTTACAATGAATGACAGGACGTGTTCGTAACGCCCGGCACCAGGTGTTATGGCCTTACGTATGCGTAAATCAGTTGACTGGGATGTCGGAATGTTGCGATGGTGACGCACCGCATTCAACAAACAAGAAAAAACATGAACGATAAGCTTTATAGCATTACCGAGCTGGCCGAAGAATTCGACATTACGCCGCGTGCGATCCGGTTTTACGAAACAAAGAACCTACTTGCACCACAGCGTGCCGGTGCGACGCGCGTATATAATTATCGCGACCGGGCGCGGCTGATGCTGGTGCTGCGTGGCAAACGACTTGGTTTCTCGCTTGAGGATATCAAGGAATATATCGATCTCTATGACGCAGACCGCAGTCGGACGGAACAGCTCGCGCATCTGATGCTGGTCGGACGCCGCCGGATCGAAGAGCTCGAACAGCAGCTTGAAGACGTGCAAACGACCTTGCAGGAACTACGCACGATCGAGAATGAAGCAATTGATTCGCTTCGTGAAAAGGGCATCGATCCGGAAAAGGCCGTTGCTGATATCAAGGCCAAGCTTGTCGCTGAAACCGCCTGAATTTATTGAAGCTTCTGCATGAAACGAAAAAGCCCGGTATTTCACCGGGCTTTTGTTTTTTGGTCATGGTGATGCGGCTTATTCCGGATCACGCTGCAAGGGCAGGGTGACTTCGAACACTTCTTCATCCGGGATGAATTTGCGGCTGAAGCCAAGGCTTTCGCATAGGGTCAACATCCGACGGTTATTTGGCAGGACCTGGCCGATGAAGGTCTCTGTGCCCTTGCGACGGCAGAATTCGATCATCTTTTCCATCAGAATGCGGCCAAGGCCGCGCCCCTTGATATCGGATCGCACCATAATGGCGTATTCGGCTTTCTCGTTGTTCGGATCAATCACGACCTGAACGATACCGTGAATTTCGCCTTCCTGATCACCGTTTGGCAGGATGGCAAGGAAGGCCATGTCGCGGTCGTAATCAAGCTGCGTCTGACGGGCCATTTCCGAATGCGGCAATTCACGAACCGAGCCGAAGAAGCGGAAGTGAATATCTTCCGGGGTTAGCCGCGACATAAATTCGTAGTGGGCCGGTTCATCTTCGGGCTTGATCGGACGCAGCAAATAGGTCGTCCCGTCATCCATCACCACCTTTTCCTTCAAGTGGCGCGGGTAGGGGTGAATGGCCAGGCGCTGTTCGTCGCTTACAACCTTTGGCGTTACCTTGATACGGGCATCAAGCGCAATCACACCTTCGCGGTCGGCCAGAAGCGGGTTCATATCAAGTTCGACAACTTCGCCCAACTGCACAACCAGCTGCGAAAGCCGCACTAAGGTCATGTAAAGCTCTTCCAGATTGACCGCTGGGACATCACGGTAACCCTGCAGAAGTTTATGAATGCGTGTGCCTTCAACCAGTTCACGGGCAAGTTTCATGTTGAGCGGCGGCAAGGCCATGGCACGGTCACGAACGACTTCGACTTCGACACCGCCATGCCCGAACAGGATCACCGGGCCAAAGATCGGGTCGGTGGTCATGCCGACAATCAATTCACGTGCGCCGTCACGTTTGACCATTTCCTGAACGGTGAAACCGCGCAGCCGGGCTTCCGGGAATTTCTTGCCAATAACGCGCTGCATTTTTTCGGCTGCTGCACGGACTTCCTCGCCGTTTTCAAGGTTCAGGATCACGCCGCCGACATCGGACTTGTGGCTGATGTCATCCGACAGGATCTTGAGTGCGACAGGGCGGCCAATCTTTTCTGCCTTGCTGACGGCATCGTCAACATCAAGGGCGGCATAGGTTTTGACCGTATTGATGCCAAAGCATTCCAGAACCGATTTCGCTTCCGGCTCGGTCAGCATGTGACGTCCGGCATGAATTGCGGCGTGAATGATGCTGCGTGCCTTGTCGACATCAGGTGTGTAATCGTGCGGTACCGAAGGCGGTGTTTCCATCAAGAGTTCTTGCAGCTTGCGGAAATTGACCATGTGCTGGAAGGCGGCAACGGCATTTTCAGGCGTACGGTAGGTCGGAATACCAGCCGCATAGAACATGTTACGCGCCTCGGCCACCGTGGCCTCGCCAACCCAGTTGGTCAGGATGTTTTTCTTGCTGTTCTTGATGGTGTCAATCACACCCTGTGCGACTTCGACTGGATCAGTGATGGCCGTCGGGGCATGCATGACCAGCAGGCTGTCGATATTCTTGTCCTTCAGGACAACGTCAATGGTCTTGGCATAACGCTCACCCGGTGCATCGCCGATGATATCGACCGGGTTGGCGTGCGACCAGGTCGGCGGCAGGACTTCATCAAGTGCTGCAATGGTTTCGTCGTCAAGGTGGGCCAGCTGGCCATGTCTTTCGATCAGGGCGTCAACCGCAAGCACCCCGATCCCGCCACCGTTTGTCACGATGCCAAGCTTGTCGCCACGGAACGGGCGCATCCGCGACAGCGTTTCAGCCGCCGAGAACATTTCACTGACCGTGTACACACGCAAAACACCGGCACGTTTGATGGCGGCGTCAAAGACGTCATCGGCACCGGCAAGCGCCCCGGTGTGGGACGCGGCCGCAGCTGCGCCCTCGGCAAAGCGACCGGATTTGATGCACAGGATCGGTTTGTTACGTGATGCGGCACGGGCGGCAGAGATAAAGCTTCTGCGTTCGTGAATGGATTCAATATAAAGCATGATCGCCCGGGTATCGGGATCAGAACCCAGATAGTCGATGACATCGCCAAAATCGACGTCATCGCATTCACCCAGCGAAATAAAGTGGGAGAACCCAATTCCGCGTGCAGCAGCCCAGTCGAGAACGGCGGTACACAGGGCACCGGATTGCGAAACAAAGGCAATCTTGCCATTGCCAATGCTTTGATGGCTGAAACTGGCATTCAGGCCAATGCCCGGCACCATCAGGCCAAGGCAATTCGGACCAAGCAGACGCATTTTCTTGGAGGCCGCAATATCAAGCATCGCCTGTTTGACTGTGCGGTTGTCATCATATTGTTCCGCACTCAGGCCCGCGGTCAGGACAATCGCCGCAAGGCAGCCTTTTTCGGCCAGGCATTCCATAACCGGAACGACACCTTTGGGCGGAACACAGATCACGGCAAGCTCTGGCACCACCGGCAGACTGTTGACGTCGGGGTAGGCCAGAACGCCACCGATCGACTGACTGCGTGGATTAACCGGCATGATCGGTCCGTCAAATCCACCGGCAAGCAGGTTCTTCATAATCACGCTGCCGACGGAGTGCGGCCGATTGGAAGCGCCAATCACGGCGACCGATTTCGGTTTGAACAGATGATCGAGATTGATTGTACTCATCGCCAGTTTGCGCCTTGTCCTGTGTGGGCCGGCCAGATTTCGGCCAACTCGCCCTATATGGTGATGCATGCGCTGTTTTTTCAGCGCACCATCATGATGCAGTGCGATATTTTAGAGCGATGCCAATTATATTGATTTGCTGTGCATCAATAAAGCGCTGCAAACACGAAGTTTTTATGGCAGTGCGATGCAGCAGGCTATGGGAAGCGTGAAGTGCGGAGATGCGGCGTCACGATTAATGCACGTGACCATGATGCCCATCGTCAAATCGCTCGGACTCTTCAAGCCAGGCTTCAACTTCATCCTGTGAACTCATGGCAAGCGCGATTTCGAGGTCGGCTTGGACATGGGCCAGGCTGTCGAACATCGGGCACCAGCCAAACGCCTGTATCCGCGCATCGGTTGTCGACGAGATCGTGAACAGATCCCCGTCAATCGGGTGCACCAAGCCATGAATGATCCCGCCTTCGCCCGTAATCAACCATCCGCGGGTCGGCCCGGAGAGGGTGGCGAGTTCAACTTCGCGAAGGTCGATTTTGATGGTTTTCATGGGGCAAACATCCGTGTTTTGACGTTCAAAAGCAAAAGGGACCGAACATTACGTTCGGTCCCTTTTTAATTGGCTCCGGCAGCAGGACTCGAACCTGCGACCCAATGATTAACAGTCATTTGCTCTACCAACTGAGCTATGCCGGATCAGGCGCTGCGCGTCTTTCGATGCGCGTGGCAGGTGTATAATCAAACAGTCGGAGGCCCGCAAGACCTTTTTTGAGAAAATCCGGCCAAAATCGCGTCTTTTTTCAACATGGTCGCGACAGGTTATCGGCGGGCGCGATAATGATGGAAACCATTTCCCAACTGGTTGAATTGGATCAGGTAAAGCGCATCGTGTTCTGTGGTCGGGAAGGGGCAAATCACACTTGGAATAACTGCGGAGTTATATTGGCCCTGAAAGCAAAAACCCCCGGAACAGAGTTCCAGGGGTTTATGGCTCCGGCAGCAGGACTCGAACCTGCGACCCAATGATTAACAGTCATTTGCTCTACCAACTGAGCTATGCCGGATCAGTGGAGGCGCGAGCCGGAATCGAACCGGCGTGCAAGGATTTGCAGTCCTCTGCGTAACCACTCCGCCATCGCGCCTTCGCGTTGGCTGGAGCGGTGTATAGCCTCAACAAACGCACCCCGTCAAGCACCCAATTTTACATTTTTCTGAAGGCTCGGGGATTAGTGCTACGAAAAAGAACAAACCACCCGGGAAAACTTCCCGGGTGGTCGTAAAAGCTTATGGGAATGTCATCCCACAGTTGGTCTCAGGGCTAACCTTTGGCTTTGCCAAAGCGGTTTTCTAGCCACGGTTTCAATCGTTCCTCGCGGATCTTACTCGGTGCGAAATCGAGGTTTGCAATGGTATCGAGACTGTTTTCAACCTCAAACGGAATAGTGGTGTTCGGACCCTCGATGGTGATCTCGCCTTTCTCACCTTTCTTCACAGGCTCAGCAAGGGATACCCTCACGCCACCTGCCGAAATGTCGATGGTCTGGCCGCGGATCGATTTCCCGTTAATCTTCACTGTGACGGCGAGTTGAGCTTCGTACCGGGGATCCTTACGACGGTTTACTTCCGGGGTTGCTGTTCGAACGATTCGAACCAAGCTGTTGCGGAGTTCAGCAATACTTATATCGACTTCGTCGGCAATTTTGTTCATGGCGGCGGCTCGGTTGAGATTGTCTTGCGCCTCTGACGCGACATGGCCGATTTTTTCGGTCACCTCATTTGATGCCTCTGCTGTCTGAACGACGTTTCTTGCGATTTCTTGTGTTGCTTCATCCTGCTGTCGAACACTCACGGCGACATTGGAGGCAACCTCGTCGACGCGACGGATGCTTGATGTCATCTGCTGAACGGTGGAAACCACAGATCCAGTCACATTTTGAATTTCACCAAGCTGCCGGGTGATTTCCTCGGTCGACTTAGCGGTCTGTTTGGCAAGGTTTTTGACTTCCTGCGCAACCACAGCAAAACCTTTGCCGGCATCACCAGCGCGCGCAGCCTCGATAGTGGCATTAAGCGCGAGGAGGTTAGTCTGAGCAGCGATATCACCAATCAGTTCGGCAACCTCGCCAATACGATCAACGCTGTCTTTAAGTGAGGTGACAGTCTTTTCCGCACTTTCCCCGGCCGTATTGGCCTCTGCGGTAAGGGTTGTGGCTTCTTCAATCTGGCGGGTGATTTCGCGGATGGATGCTGCGAGCTCTTCGGATGCACCTGACACTGTCTCTGCGTTTGCCAATGCCTCATGTGCGGCGGCTGCGACGCTTTCAGAGTTTTCTGAGACGCGTTCCGAAGACCCAGCCATATCACCAGCAGACGAACTCAATCGCTTTGTCTGGTCAATGATGGCCTCTACGATATTTTGAAGTTCTTTTTCAACGGTTTCGGCCAGTCCGCGCAAGGCGCCGACACGCTGTGAATTGGCTTTCGCTTCATTTTCTTCACGTTCAAGCTTTGCATAGGCCAGCTTCGCGTGCAAAGCGCGCAACTGCCGTATCAACCCATTGAAGTCGGGAACAGATGGCATCGGAATAAGATAACCGGAGTCATTTCGTGCGATGGCATCGAAATGGTCTTCCATCTCCCTGAGCGGGCGTTGGAATTTTCTAAGCAGCCAGAAATTAAAGAAAACAATCAGAAGCAATGCCATTATAACTAGCGCAGCTTGGATGATAATGGCTGTGTAGAAGCTGCTCTGTGCTTCTTCGACCGTTTTGCGCACAATATCGTTCTGCGAAACAGACAGATTTCCGATTTGTTCAGTCAACGGGTCAATGGTTTGATAGAGCTCGTCTTTGACAATTTTATCAAGCGCGGCAGTGTCCTCGTTTTGAAAAGCCTGACGTAATCGCTTGATCACCTCATCAGCGGCTGGGATCATACTTCTAATCGTATCAACGATCTGGGCTTCGGCCGGATCAATCTTGCGGCTCAGATAGCTATCCAGGTTTTCTTTGATCCGATTTTCCGCCACGTCAATGCTGTCGATACCTTCTTGCCAACTGAAGTTGCCGTTGCGTACTTTGTGTGAGGCATCAACAACGAAGACCGCATAATCGTCGGAGATCTGTTTGATTAAATTCAACGATTGCACACGGTTGTTGTAAATATCCTCAAGTCGTTTTTCGGTCTGATATTCTGTATAAATTGCGTCACCAACCAAAATCAGAACAATTGCAAGCAACGCACCGAAGGCAAGGCTTAGGCTGCCTCTAATACTTGCAAAGAAGTTCTTTAATTTGGACTTTGTGCTGGTATCGACGATTTCACCGTATTCGAGACTGACATTTTTGGCTTGGCCCGTCCGTAAATCGGCATAGATGCTTTCCGCGTTCTTTTTTTCCTGTTCACTCGGCTTTGTGCGAATTGAGATGTAACCGGTGATGTTTCCGTCTTCGATCGTTGGTGTAACATTGGCGCGAACCCAGTAATGATCACCATTCTTCGCCCGGTTTTTCACAAGACCTTGCCAGGGCAGGCCAGCCTTGATGGTTTCCCAAAGATTAGCAAAGGCATCTTTGGGCATATCGGGATGACGTACTACGTTATGAGGTGAACCAATCAGCTGTTCTTCTGTAAATCCGCTGATATCGATAAACGACTGATTGGCAAACTTGAGCTTCCCGCCTGTATCGGTTCCAGATACGAGAATGTCACCATCCCCCATCAGCACTTCGCGATTTGTTACCGGCCCATTGTCACGCATGTTATTCCCCTACAATACCAAATTCCGGCTTATGACGCGGTGCAGCACAATTGAGAATTGCATTGGCCGTCTTTCTCGGTTTGGCTGTTTTGTGCCTGGATTATGCTTGCATCGCAGACACATAAAACGTTCTTTGAACTATGTTTCGACGGCCGATCAGCATTTCAAGAGATAGGGCTACAAATAATGTTGGTTGAATGTTTCAGTCCTTCAAATAATCAAGGATGTCCGGCGCAATCAGACTGAAAACGGAGGCGGGTTCAGTTCGTTTTCTTGATCGTAGCATCAATTTTACATGATCATTTGACTTCCAAATCGTAACATCTGCGTGGTAGATGCCGCGTCGTTCGGTCAATCTTTTAGTGCCCTCAATGTGTTAAAATCGAAGCCACACATTGATCCGATGTTGTCAGTTGCTTATGTGCTGACTATAAACAGGGCAATTGCCGCAGCCGTCTTTGGGGACAACAAGAGGACTGTGGTCTGTTTCTCGCGAGAATTTTCAGGTCAGATAATCATGGATTACCAAATCGCGCGCCATAACATGGTGGAAAATCAGGTTCGGACCAACAAGGTTACCGATCCGCTGGTCATTGCAGCGATGGAAGGGGTTCCGCGCGAACTGTTCCTGCCGGAAGCCAAGCGCGGCGTTGCCTATATCGACGAGGATATCGCCGTGGGCGCCGGGCGTTTTGCCATGGAGCCGATGGTGATTGCGCGCCTTATGCAAAATGCCGAGATTGCTGAAACGGATGTTGCCCTGGTGATTGGTGCCGGGTACGGGTATTCCAGCGCGCTGATCTCGCGCGTGGCAGAAACCGTGGTATCTGTCGAAAGCGACAAGGATATGGCTGCCGCAGCCGAGGCGACCTTCCAGAAGCTCAACTATGACAATGTCATTGTTGTCGAAGGTGATCTGGCATCAGGGTATGCCAAACAGGCCCCTTACAACGTCATCGTCTTCGATGGTGCTGTCGCCGAAGTTCCGGCCGGTATCCTTGAACAGGTTTCCGAAGGTGGTCGTTTGCTCGCCGTTGTGCGTGAACCGGGCAAAGTAGGCGTTGCACGCCTTTACGAGCGCGAAAACGGTGTCATCGGGCATCGCGATCTGTTTGATGCCAACATTCCGTATCTTCCGGGATTTGAGCCGGCAGAAAGCTTTGTATTCTGATTGAGGTTTGACGGTGCTCGACATCAGTTGTGTTGAACTTGCCTCACGGCTTGATGCGAATGCACCGATTGCCTTGCTTGATGTCCGCGAAGATTGGGAACTTGAAATCTGCGCGATAGATCAGGCGCTCCATATTCCTCTTTCCCAACTGTCGGGAAGGTTGGATGAACTGGCGCCTGATATGCCTTTGGCAATCATTTGTCATCATGGCGTTCGCAGTCGCCATGCGGGCCTGTTGCTTGAGGATCATGGATTTAAAGAGCTTTTTAATGTTCGCGGCGGTATAGATGCATGGGCGCTTGAAGTTGAGCGCGATATGAGCCGCTACGATTGAAAACGGCGATGACGGAGAAACGGGGCAAATTACTTTTTTTTGATGCAAATGCCTCTTTTCTTGGAAAATTTTCCTTCCGTCGTTACCATACGTGAAACTGCGCCGGGGTCGGGACTTGGTGTAGGATTTTACAAGGGTAGATAAATGATCAAACGGTTCTTGCTGACCTGCAGTATTCTGGCGACCGGCGGCATTGTTGCCAGCGGCGCTTCTGCAGAAAGCCTGGAAGACGCACTTATCAAGGCGTACCAGAGCAACCCGACACTCGAAGCCGGTCGTGCTTCACTTCGTTCGACCGATGAAGAAATTTCCTCGGCATTGTCAAACTGGCGGCCGAGTGTAAGCCTTTCTGGTAGCGCAGGCGTTCGTGATACCGAAACAGAAACCAACGGTACGAAAACAGATAACAGCCTGACGCCCTATACGGTCGGCCTCAACGTTACGCAGCCGCTTTATCGTGGCGGCCGTACCACGGCAGAGACCGAACGTGCAGAGGCCCGCATCAAGGCTGCCCGCGCGTCGCTGCGCTCGACTGAACAAGACGTCATGCTTCAGGTGGCAACGGCGTATTTCAACGTTCTGCGTGATACTGCGGTTGTTGAGCTTAATCAGAACAACGTTCGTGTTCTGGAGCGTCAGCTTGAAGCAACCCGTGATCGTTTTGATGTTGGCGAGGTGACGCGTACAGACGTGTCCCAGGCCGAAGCACGCCTTGCAGGTGCAAAGGCCAATTTGATCTCGGCACAGGGTGCCTTGGCCAATACCCGGGCGCAATACGAGCGCCTTGTCGGGAATCCGCCAAGCGATCTTGAAATTCCCAATGCGCTCTCGGGACTTCCGACAAGCATTTCCGATGTTCTGACGATTGCGCAGGGTCAGCACCCTGACGTCTTGCAGGCAATTTACAGCGAAGAAGCTGCTCAGTCCGACATCCGTCTGAGCGAAGGTTCGCTTTATCCGGAAGTAAGCCTTGCTGCCGGTGTTGAGCGCCAGCATGAAGCCTCGAACGATGATTTCACGTCTGATACTGCGGACATTATCGCGTCAGTCTCGATACCGCTGTACCAGCAGGGTGCTGTTTTCTCGAACGTGCGTTCGGCAAAGCAGACCGCCGGTCAGGCCCGGATCCAGATTGATGAAGCCCGTCGTTCAGTAATCGAAAATGCAACCAGTGCCTGGGAGACGCTTGTTACAGCACGTGCAAGCATCGAATCGCAGCAGGCACAGGTATCATCGGCTGAAGTCGCCCTTGATGGCGTTCAGCGTGAAGCATCGGTTGGTTCGCGTACCGTTCTTGATGTTCTTGATCAGGAACAGGAACTGTTGCAGGCCCGTGTGGATCTTGTGGGGTCGCGCCGTGACGCTGCGGTTGCCGAGTTTCAGGTTAAGGCTGCCATGGGGGCGCTTAATGCGCAGGTCCTTGGTCTGCCGGTCGAAATTTATGACACTGAGTCCAACTATAACAAGGTCAAGGACCAGTGGTGGGGAACGGATTGATTGGTTGATGGTCGGGGCAGGGTGGCGACATCCTGCCTTCGAACTTGGGTCGGATCGGTCTGGTTAAATGACACTAGTGCGGAAGTTTAATTATGAGTGACGGGCAACAAGAACCTTCCATGGAGGATATCCTCCAGTCCATCCGCAAGATTCTTGCCGATGAGGGGGATGAAGAAAAACAGGAAGCTGCTCCTGAACCCGAACCGACGCCGGAACCGGAGCCAGAACCTGAGCCCGAGCCGGAACCAGAACCCGAGCCTGAAGAAGAAATCGACGAACTTGTGCTTGACGAAGAGCCTGAGGAACTCGAGTTCGAGGAAGAACCAGAGGAACTGGAGCTCGACGAGCCCGAAGAAGAGGAAGAGCTCGAACTCGACGATATGCTCGATTTCGATGAAACGCCTCTGGAAGAAGAATTCGACGAGCCGGAACCGGAACCAGAGCCCGAACCGGCAATGCCAGCCCTTTACGATGATGAAGACGACGAACCGCTGATTTCGAATTTGACGGAATCGACGGCCACCGGAACCATCTCGGAACTGGCGCAAGCTGTTGCAAAGAAACGCGCAGTTGCCCTTGGCATCAACGCGGGTCACGCAACCCTTGAAGATCTGGTGCGCGATATGCTGCGTCCGTTGCTTAAGGAATGGCTTGACGAAAACCTTCCCTATATGATCGAACGCCTTGTGAAAAAGGAAATCGAGCGGATTGTGAACCGCGCCGAAGACCTGTAGGCGAGCCGATTTTGACATTCGAGCGGCGCGCCAACGGTGCGCCGCTTTTTCTTTGGATAAACAATTAAACCCGCAGCGGATCAAAAGACCATGTTGGAGAAGACCTACAACCCGGCCGATGTTGAAGGCAGACTTTACGATAAATGGGAAAAAGCAGGGGCATTTGCCGCTGATCCGGCATCCAGTGCCGATCCCTATGTCATCATGATGCCGCCGCCCAACGTGACCGGTAGCCTCCACATGGGGCATGCACTGACCTTCACGCTTCAGGACATCCTGGTCCGCTATAACCGGATGAAGGGCAAGGATACCCTTTGGCAACCGGGTACCGACCATGCCGGCATCGCAACCCAGATGGTTGTTGAACGCCAGCTTGGCGAGCAGAATGTCACGCGCCATGACCTTGGCCGTGAGAAGTTCGTCGAGAAGGTCTGGGAGTGGAAAGAAAAATCCGGCGGCACCATCACCAATCAGCTGCGCCGTCTGGGCGCGTCGCCCGATTGGCCGCGTGAACGCTTCACCATGGATGATGGCCTGTCGGCTGCGGTCCGCAAGGTGTTCGTTAAACTGCACAAGGATGGCCTGATTTACCGTGACAAGCGTCTGGTGAACTGGGATCCGAAACTTCTGACCGCGATTTCCGACCTTGAAGTCGTTCAGAAAGAAGTCAAAGGCCATTACTGGCACTTCAAATATCCGATCGAGGGCCGCGACGGCGAGTTCATCACCGTTGCAACCACCCGTCCCGAGACGATGCTGGGCGATACCGGTGTTGCCGTCCATCCGGATGATGAACGCTATCAGGATCTGATCGGGAAATACTGCATTCTTCCGATTGTTGGGCGCCGCATCAAGATTGTCGCGGACGAATATGCCGATCCGGAAAAAGGATCGGGTGCTGTTAAGATCACACCGGCGCATGACTTCAATGACTTTGAAGTCGGCAAACGTGCTGGTCTCGAAAAGATCAACATCCTTGATGATTATGCGCGCATCAATGACGAAGCGCCCGAGGAATACCGCGGCCTTGATCGCTTTGAAGCCCGCAAACTGATCGTTGCGAAGATGGACGAGCTCGGTCTTCTGGAAAAGATCGAGGATACCGTTCACATGGTTCCATACGGCGACCGTTCGAACGTCGTGATCGAGCCGTATCTGACCGACCAGTGGTTTGTTAACGCCGAAGTTCTTGCCAAGCCCGCCACGGAGGCGGTTGAAGATGGCCGCATTCGCTTTGTGCCAAAGAACTGGGAAAACACCTATTTCGAATGGATGCGTAACATCCAGCCATGGTGCATTTCCCGTCAGCTTTGGTGGGGGCATCGTATTCCGGCATGGTTTGGCCCCGACGGCGAATTCTTCGTTGAAGAAACCGAAGAAGAAGCCATGGCCGCCGCCAAGGCGCATTATGGCAAGGATGTCGAACTGACCCAGGAAACGGACGTTCTTGATACCTGGTTCTCATCAGGTCTGTGGCCGTATTCGACGCTGGGCTGGCCGGAAAAGACCCCGGAACTTGCCAAATATTATCCGGGCGATGTTCTTGTCACCGGGTTTGACATCATCTTCTTCTGGGTTGCCCGGATGATCATGATGAGCATGTATTTCATGGACGGCAAAGTCCCGTTCCGTGACGTTTACATTCATGCGCTGGTGCGTGACGAACACGGTCAGAAGATGTCCAAATCCAAGGGCAACGTCATTGATCCGCTTGAGATCATTGACGAATATGGCTGTGATGCGCTGCGCTTTACCCTGACGGCATTGGCAGCCCAGGGTCGCGACATCAAGCTTGCTGCGTCCCGTGTGGAAGGCTACCGCAACTTTGCGACCAAGCTTTGGAATGCGGCCCGCTTTGCCGAAATGAATGAATGCAAACCGGTTGATGGCTTTGATCCGGCGAACGTGAAATCGACCCTTGGTCGCTGGATCGTTGGTAAAACGGTTGAAGCGGCCAAGGCCGTTGGCACTGGTATTGAGACCTATCGGTTCAACGATGCCGCCAGCAGTGCCTATCAGTTTGTTTGGGGTTCTTTCTGTGACTGGTATCTGGAACTGGCGAAACCGGTTCTGATGGGCAGTGACGAGGAAGCCAAGGCGGAAATTCGCGCGGTTACCGCATGGGTTCTTGATCAGATCCTGTTGATCTTGCATCCGGTGATGCCGTTCATCACCGAAGAGCTTTGGGAAAAGACCGCCGATAGTCGTGCAAAAATGCTGATCGCCGAAGGGTATCCGCAGTTTGACGACGCGCTGATTGACCGTGAAGCCGAGGCCGAGGTCGATCTGGCCATCCGCCTGATTGGGGATATCCGTGGTGTCCGTTCTGAAATGAATGTGCCGCCGGCGGCTGAAGTTCCGATCTATCTGGTTGATGCCACCGACGCCATGAAAGCGGCTGTCACGGCACAGGAAGCACAGGTCAAGCGCCTCGCGCGCGTTGCAGATGTTGCCTTTAAGGGGCAGGGCGACGTCGAGGCGATTGCCAAAGGTGCGATCCAGACTGTGGTTGATGGTGTGACGGTCTTTGTCTCGGTTGCCGATTTCATTGATGTTGCCGCTGAAAAAGCACGTCTTGAAAAGGAAATTCAGGACAAGACGAAATACATCAAGGCCCAGGAAGGCAAGCTTTCGAACGAGAAGTTCGTCAGCCGCGCACCTGAGCACATCGTCACGGCCGAAAAAGCCAAGCTTGAAGAAGCACGTGATACCCTTGCCAAGCTAAACGAAGCTTTCGCGCGTATTGCAGCGATGTAGGGTTTCGGACCAATCTGCGAGAAAGGCCAGCCATCTTTGGTTGGCCTTTTTTGTTCTGGGTTCAATTGAACTGTCGTAATGTCGCAAAAATCTTCACCCGATCATGCAGAATCGCTTAGATTGGCGTCGCCCGTTCCTGTGAGCGACAAGAACCCCCATGGAATGACGATTTTCGTCACGTCCAGTCGATAAGAATGCGCCGGCCCAATGCTGATTGAAGAATGCCCCTATATCGAGCCCGTTGATGCCTATGGCGCGTTTGCGCCATTTGCAGATAGCCATTTTTTGGATTCTGGTGACCGTGACCGGTTCTCCTACATTGTCGTGTCGCCGCTGCATAAATTGACGGCGAAGAACGGGCAGGCGGTGCTGGATGGCTTTGAAATTCCGGGAAACCCGTTTGACGTCCTTGGCGACCTGTTGGCGCGTTATCAGATCAAAGCGAAGCCCGACCTGCCGCCGTTTCAAGGCGGTGCGGTTGGCTATTTTGGCTATGAATTGGCGCATCAGACAGAATTGTTGCCCACAGCACCGGACGACTGGCTCTCAATGCCGGACATGGCCGTCGGGATTTATGATCTGGTGATCGCATTTGATCAGATTGACCGGCGGATGTGGCTTATTTCAACCGGCATTCCAGAGACCGAAGGCCCAAAACGCGACCAGCGCGCAAATGATCGGATGGCCTTGATCCGTAAGTATCTAAGACTTGCGCGGCCGCTGATTGATACGCCCGCCATTCCGCATGCGCCAAACATTTCGAACTGGCAGTCAAACTTTGATCGCGCCAGCTACGAGGCCGCCGTGCAGCGGGTAATTGATTACATCTTTGCCGGTGACATCTTTCAGGCCAACCTGTCACAGAGCTTCCGCGCAGAATACGCAAGTGATGCCATCCCAAAGCGGTTCGACCTTTATCGCCGGTTGCGTGACATCAGTTCCGCGCCCTTCGGCGCATTCCTGAATTTCGGGGATGTGGCGGTGCTGTCAAATTCGCCAGAACGGTTTCTCAGGGTCAGAAGCCGCCAGATCGAAACCAAGCCGATCAAGGGCACAAGACCGCGCGGCGAGACACCGTTAAGCGATGCCGAATTGGCACAAGAATTAATGTTATCGCCAAAGGATCGCGCGGAAAACGTTATGATCGTTGATCTTTTGCGCAACGACCTTTCAAAGGTGAGTAATCCTCACAGTGTGAAAACACCAGTGATCTGCGCGTTGGAAAGCTATGCGAACGTGCATCATCTGGTGTCCACCGTGACAGGCGAACTGCGAGAAGGCAAAACGGCTGTTGATGCATTGCGTGCATGTTTCCCCGGTGGGTCGATCACTGGCGCGCCCAAAATTCGCGCTATGGAGATTATCACCGAGCTCGAGAAAACAACGCGCGGTGCCTATTGCGGTGCCATTGGCTATATCGGATTTGATGGGGCGATGGACACAAACATTGCCATCCGAACGCTTAGCGTAAACGGCGGCAAGATGGCGTTCAATGTTGGCGGCGGGATCGTTGCTGACAGCGACCCGGCAGCGGAATACGAGGAAACGCTGGTTAAAGCCACCAAGATGTTTGAGTTGTTCGGATTAAGTGCCGGGGATCTGCTATGATCCTGCTGATTGATAATTATGATTCGTTCGTTTTCAATCTTGCCCGCTATCTTGAGGAACTGGGACATGTGGTCAAGGTTGTTCGAAACGATGAGGTCACGGTTGCGGGTGTGCGTGCCCTAAATCCTTTGGCGATAGTCTTTTCGCCAGGCCCCTGCGGACCGGATGAGGCGGGAAACAGTCTGGAACTGATCGACGCGCTAAAAACCGAGTTTCCGATGCTTGGCGTTTGCCTTGGGCATCAGTCTATCGCCCAAGCATTCGGTGGAACGGTCAAGCGCGCAAAACGGCCGGTTCACGGGATGACATCATCGATCCGGCATAGCGGGGAGGATTTGTTTGCCGGATTAAACAATCCTTTGCAAGTCACGCGATATCACTCGTTAATCGTTGATTTGCCAAATGATGGCACTTTGATCGAAACAGCAACAGGCCCGGACGGAGAAGTCATGGCATTTGCCCATGCGACCTTGCCGATTTACGGTGTTCAGTTCCATCCCGAGGCCGTGCTTACGGAACAGGGCCACGCGCTGTTGGCGAATTTTCTGAAACGTGCTTCCGGGCAGGGAGCCGATAACGATTAAAAGGGACCAGGCTATGCAGGTTTGGATGAATGGCAGTTTTCGTGACCTTGATGAAGCGTCCATTCCGGTAACGGATCGTGGCTTCCTGCTGGGTGATGGTTTCTTTGAAACCATGCGTGCGCACGAAGGGAAAATTGCCTGGCTGGAAGCCCATATGGGACGGCTTGACCATCATGCCGAGCTGATCGAGTTCCCGCTTGACCTGTTGCCCGAGACAGAAGAAGTCGCTGAAATCGTTGCCAAGCTGTTTGAGCAAATTCACCGCAAGGATGCGGTTGTCCGTATGACGGTGTCACGCGGCCCGGGCGAACGTGGATTGCTGCCACCGGGGTCGCCGGATCCGACCATCCTGATTACTGCAGAGCCTTTTGATCCGCTGGACCCGAATATCGGTCTGACCCTGGCGACGTCACAGAAAGTGCGCCGAAACCCGCATTCGGTCGCGGGTAACATCAAAAGTACCAACTATATGGACAACATCGCGGCTAAACAGGAAGTACAGAAATACGGCGCACAAGACGCGCTTATTCTGTCGGCTGACGGCCATGTGGCGGAAACGACGGTTGCCAATCTGTTTGGTATCACCGGGGAAACCCTGTGGACGCCGGATGAGGATACCGGGATCCTTTGTGGGCTTGCCCGCGATTACGTGCTGCAAGTTGCCGAAGAATCCGAGATTGAGGTGAGTTTCGAGCCGAAGGCACCAGAAGAGCTCAAAGAGTTCGATGCCGTGTTTACCGCCAATGCGCTGCAGGGATTGCGTGTTGTTGACCGAATTGATAGCTATGTTGTCGGTGTGCCGGCAAAAACCTTCTTTACCGACCTTGCTCTAAGGGTGGAGGCGGAACTATGCGATGGTATAGTAATTTAGGTTGAATTCACCACTTTAGTGACGTATGTTCAGCTGCAATTCAAACTGGAATGCATATGAACGCGCACACCACCAAACCACCTGTCACGATCAGTCGCTTTGTCGAAAGCCTGCGTAAAAACGCGGCCAAAGGTAAAGCGATTTCGTTTGGGATCCTGAATATTCCGGCTGACTTGCGTCTTGGCACCGATGACTATCAGGCCATTACCCGGGATGCTTTCCACAATCTCCCCGAGAACACCAAGGTCCATCGCCTGGAAAACGGCATGGTGGCTTTTGTGCATGCAGGATCGTGGACAAACGACGACAACACCTTTGTCGAGCATATCCGGGAAATTCTGACCGATGTCCTGAACCGTCAGGGCCTTGGCCATATTCCAACCAATCTCTGGAACCGCTTTGAATGGCCCAAGGATCAGGAGAAGTTGGCAGATTTACTCGGCATCACACTTGCAGAAAGACCAAGTAGTGACGTTTCCGTGCGCTTTGATATGGCTGATATGCTGCGTGGCGCGATCACGACAGAGGCTGTATTCGACTCATGCCGGCGCCAGGCCATCGTCTGTTTTGATGACACCCGCCGCGAGGTGTTGGGCCACGAGATTTATTGTTCGCTTGATTACCTGCGCCAAAACCATCTTGCCAGTTTCCTGTTGGAAGGGCCGGGCGAGATCGAAATCCTGTCGCGTGTTCTCGATGAAAAAGTCATGGATGTTACGGCAGCACTGGCACCGTCCATTTTGCCAGACCGACTGCATTTGAACATGCAAATCCAGACAGTTCACAGCGACAAGTTTACCGATTTCATCGCTGAACATGACGGTAAACTGATCGAAAACATGGCCATCGAGTTTTCCATGGAGAACGCCATCGCAAACTGGTGGGAATTTGAAGACGCGTGCGAATTCCTGCATTCCTTGGGGATACAGGTTGGTCTTGATCGCATCACGTTGCCAGCACTCGAATTTCTGTCGCCGCGCAAGATGAATGTCGATTTCATCAAGGTCATATGGGACCAGAACATTGTCGGATCGCGTCGCGCGGAAGTCGCCGAAAGACTGCGGGAGTTTGCTGTTTTGTTTGCCGACCGCAGCCTGATCCTTACACGGTGCGACAGCCGAACGGCGTTACGCATGGGCCGCAGTTTGGGTGTGGATGTCTTTGAAGGCAGCTATATTGACGCGATGCTTGGCGGCTATCTTCATCGGGAATGCAAATCCAAAAGCAGATCATCGGACAAAAAATGCGCCGTTTGCCAATGGGCGCCGCGCGAAGCCCGCAATAACGGATGTGATTTCCATTTCCGTGCAGGCAAACTGCTTTCAGACATTTAAACCACAAGGTTTTAAGGGTTTTATGGCGTTTGACAACACTGGCGCGCTTTCATAAAGTGCGCGTGTTGATCAATTATGGTCAACGTTTGTCGTTGAAACACGGCGCTTATTCTCAGGGCAGGGTGAAAATCCCGACCGGCGGTAAACCAGTTTTGGTAAGCCCGCGAGCGCTCATAGGTCGCAAGACTTTTGGGGTCAGCAGATCCGGTGAGATTCCGGAGCCGACGGTAACAGTCCGGATGGGAGAGGATAAAGCGTGACGGTCGTGACAGGAACGCCTTGGCGTGACTGGTATGCCGTCTGCCTGCGACCGCATTGTGACATTTGTCGCAATGCGGGCCTTTCTTTGTTGCCCTGGTTCGTAAGCCCCATCCGTAGAGGACGGTTATGAATCAGAGTATTGAAAAACAATCCGATCTGTCGATCTTTGGCGATCCGCATGCGCGCATGGAACGTGCGCTTGATGATCTGCGCCAGGGCAAAGGCGTTCTGGTTGTTGACGATGAAGATCGCGAAAATGAAGGCGATCTGATCTTTTCAGCAGAAAATCTGACCAATGAACAAATGGCGATGCTCATCCGTGATTGTAGCGGTATCGTCTGCCTGTGCCTGACCGACGAGAAGGCAACTGAACTTGAACTGCCGCCCATGGTTGCTGACAACACGTCCAGCATGGGAACGGGGTTCACCGTCACCATCGAAGCCAAGGTTGGTGTCACAACCGGTGTATCGGCCGCGGACCGCGTCACCACAGTAAAAACCGCGATCGCCGATGACACCAAACCGGAAGATCTGGCACGTCCGGGCCATGTCTTCCCGCTGCGCGCCCGCCCGGGCGGTGTTCTTGAACGTCGTGGCCATACCGAAGGCACGGTTGATCTGATGCGTCTGGCAGGGTTCAAACCCGCTGGTGTGCTGTGTGAAGTCACCAATCCGGATGGCACAATGGCGCGGCTGCCAGAACTGATCGAATATGCCAAGACCCACGATATGGTCGTGATCAGCATTGAAGATATCGTTGCCTATCGCATGGCGATGAAGCAGGCGGCTGAATAAAGCCAATCTGTTGTCATTGATAAAATAAAAGGGCCGCATCCTGATAGTTGCGGCCCTTTTGCTGTTTTGGTGATCGAACGCGATCAGTCGTCAATCATGCACCAGACGGGTGTGTGATCAGATGCCCTTTCCTTGCCGCGTGGCTCCCGGTCGATATCCGATGCGCTCAGCCGGTCTGCTGCCGCCGGGGTCAGAAGGAGGTGGTCAATACGAAGACCGTTATCCTTGTTCCACGCACCGGCGCGATAGTCCCACCAGCTATATTGGTGACCTTTCGGGTTGAAGGTCCGGAATGCATCGGTAAAGCCCATATTCATCATGGTGCGCAAACGTTTACGTTCAACCGTTGTGCACAGCACCGTTTCGCGCAGTTTCACCGGGTCATAAACGTCCATGTCGTCGGGGGCGATGTTGTAATCCCCACCCATGACCGCAGCGTCACCACTGGCACGAATTTTCTCAAACCGGGTGATCAGGCGATCCAGGAAGTTCAGTTTGTAATCGAACTTCTCGTCGCCAACGGCTGTTCCCATTGGAACATAGATCGACGCAACCCGGACCGGCCGATTGGATCCGATGGTTGCCTCGATATAGCGGGCCTGTTCGTCATCATCGTTGCCGGGCAGGCCGCGTTCGACATCTTCGATCGGGAATTTGGAAAGGATCGCAACGCCGTTATAGGTCTTTTGACCGTGAATGGCGATGTTGTACCCAAGGTCCTCAATCTCCATCGCTGGAAACGCGTCATCAACCGTCTTGGTTTCCTGTAACAGGACCACATCGGGTTTCCCGTCCTGCAGCCAGTCAAGAATGTTTGGCAGGCGTGCCTTGATCGAGTTGACATTCCAGGTGGCGATTTTCATTCGGGCCTCGGTTTTTTGGGTGTTTGGTCAAACAAAACGGGGTTCGCCAATAACGAACCCCGTTTTATAAATCGGTTTGTTGATCCGGATCAAATCGAGAAACTTGATCCGCAGCCGCATGAAGAGGTGGCATTCGGATTGTTTACACGAAAAGCAGAGCCAACCAACTCACGCACGAAATCGATCTCTGCACCGCCGAGAAGATCTAGCGATACTTCATCGATTACCATTTTCGCACCGTGGTTTTCAAAGATACGATCTTCGTCAGTGGTGTCTGAATCGAGCGAGAACTCATACTGGAACCCACTGCAACCGCCGCCAGACACCTGCAAACGCAGCATGGTGTTCGCAGCACCTTCGCTGGCAATCAGTTCCTGAATGCGTTTTGCAGCACTTTCAGTCATTTGAACTTGCCGAGAAGAATCGGTCATTCAACACTCCTTGGTCTTGTCCTGCCGGGGCAGGTGTGTTTGCGATCCTTGATCACATCATAGCATGATCCGAACGCAGTATTTGAGTCAGTATTTAGCGCGCATGGCTGAAATGTCAAAACCTGTAATCACTCCAAACAAGGGTGACTTGCGTTTTGAGGTGAAATGGCTCAAAACAGGCGCCAGTCAATTGGCCGGTCCGGTCAGAACCAGAAATTACAAAGTTCCAAGTCATGAATGTTTTCAGCCTGTTGAAAAGCGACATCGAGAACGAGATTCTCGCCCTTGAAAAAGACGGTGTTCTCCCTGCGGGAACCGACACTTCACGTGTCACGGTGGAGCCGCCGCGCGATGCGTCTCATGGGGATGCCGCAACAAATGCGGCGATGTTGCTCTCAAAGGCTGCTGGCATGAAGCCGCGTGATCTGGCGGAAAAGCTCGCTGAAAAACTGCGTGGCCTTGATCACATTGAAGAAGTCGACATTGCTGGCCCTGGTTTCATCAATCTGCGGATGGCCGAACGGTTCTGGCTTTCACAGATCAGCCAGATCCTTGAAGTCGGCACTGCCTATGGCAATAGCGACCTTGGCAAAGGCGAAAAGATCAACGTCGAATATGTTTCGGCAAACCCGACCGGTCCGATGCATGTCGGCCATTGCCGTGGTGCGGTTGTTGGTGACGTGCTTGCCAACTTGCTTGCAAAGGCGGGCTACGCCGTTACCAAGGAATATTACACCAATGATGCCGGTGCGCAGGTGGATGTCCTCGCACGGTCGCTTCATTTGCGCTATCGCGAAGCTCTTGGCGAAGAGATCAGGGAAATTCCGCAAGGCCTGTATCCGGGGGATTATCTTGTCGCGCCGGGCAAAAAGCTGGCGGAACGCGATGGCGACAAGTGGCAGAATGCCCCGGAAGATGAATGGCTCGAAGAGTTTCGTGCTTTCGCCATCGTCGAGATGATGGCCCTGATCAAGGAAGACCTTCGTCTTCTTGGCGTTTCCCATGATGTCTTCACCTCCGAAGACGGCTTGGTAAAGGCGGGCAAGGTCCAGTCGGCCTTTGAGCATCTTGAGAAAAAAGGCGACATCTATGTTGGTGTGCTGGAGCCGCCAAAAGGCAAGAAGCCTGATGATTGGGAACCGCGCCCGCAGACACTGTTCCGTGCAACAGAATTTGGCGACGATGTCGATCGGCCTTTGAAGAAGTCCGACGGTAGCTGGACCTATTTTGCGTCCGACATTGCCTATCACTTTGATAAGTACGAACGCGGCTTTAACCTGATGATCGACATCTTTGGCGCCGACCATGGCGGCTATGTCAAACGCATGAAGGCTGCGACCAAGGCGATCACGCACGACGAGGGCGACCTTGACGTCAAGCTTTGCCAGCTGGTCAGCCTGTTTGACAACGGCGAACCGGTCAAGATGTCGAAACGTGCCGGAACGTTCGTCACCCTGCGTGACGTCGTTGAACGCGTTGGCAAGGATGTTGTGCGTTTCATCATGCTGACCCGCAAAAATGATGCGGCACTTGAATTCGATTTCGCCAAGGTAACCGAACAGTCCAAGGACAACCCGGTTTTCTATGTTCAGTATGCGCATGCACGTGTGAATTCGGTCTTCCGCCAGGCGGCTGAAGCCTTCCCGGGACAGGACCTGTCGGAGAAGACGCTGGCGACTGCGGACCTGTCATTGCTGAGTTCGGAAGATGAGAAGCTTCTGGTGCGCCGCATGGCTGAGTGGCCACGGATTATCGAACAGGCGGCCGTTGCCCATGAACCGCATCGCATTGCCTTTTTCCTGACAGAAATTGCCGCAGAATTCCATGCATTGTGGAACAAGGGACGTGACAACACCGCGCTGCGCTTCATCATTGCCGATGATTTGCCTGCGACTCTGGCACGTCTTGCGATGATCCGTGCCGTTGCCACGGTCATTGCTTCCGGTCTTGAGGTTGTGGGCGTTACGCCTGTCGAGGAGATGTAAGAGATGAGCGAAGAACACGGTGCCGACCTTCATGCAGAGCGTGCAGATCACTATGGATCAGAAAAGCCCGCCAGCAAGAGCATGATCAAAGGGCTGGCTACCGTGTTTCTTGGCGTTGTCGTGGTTGGTGGCGCGCTGGGCGGGGCAGGTTACTGGTTTTATAATCAGGGCCAACCCATTCAGGACGATGGCAATTTGCCGATCCTGCTTCCTGATCCATCACCGATCAAAATTCGCCCGGAAGATCCGGGGGGGATGGAAGTTCCCCATCGTGAAACGACAGTCTATGACCAGCTAAGCGACGTTGATCCGGATGCAAATGTCGTGTTGCAGGAACTTCCCGATATGCCGCGTGCACCGGAAGTCTCGGCAACGCCCAAGGCAGCCCAGCCAAATCCAATGGCCGACGCACCGGCAGATGCGGGCGCAACCGAAACAGCGGATGCACCGCAAGCGACCGAAGCTGAAAGCAATGCAAAGCCTGCTGTTAAAGCACCGGAAATTGCAGCTCCTGAATTGACTGACGCCGAGAAGGCTGTTGCCGCTGCTGAAAGCCGCACGGCCGAATCCCCGGCCAAGGAGAAAGCATCAACCGAACCGGCACCGCAAACCACGACCGCACTAGCCGCGTCGGGCGCATTCCGTGTGCAGCTGGCTTCGGTCCGCGAGGAAAGCGGGGCGGAAGCGGAATGGAAACGGTTGTCTTCGAAAAACAAAGACTTGCTTGGCAATCTTGAGATGTTTGTGCAACGTATTGAGATCGAAGGCAAAGGTGTCTTCTATCGGTTGCAGGCTGGTCCCCTTGGAGACGCCGGGGCTGCCGAAAAGCTTTGTGCAGATTTGAAAGAACGCAGTGTGGGGTGCCTCATTGTCCGGCCTTGAAGTCAAAAAGCCACGTGCCTGCATTCTTGGTGTTTCGGGAACGGAACTCAGCAATTGGGAAAAGGGCTTCTTGCGTGAAGCCGATCCGTTTGGGTTTATCCTGTTTGCCCGCAACATCGAAAACCGTAATCAGGTCCGTGCCCTGACCAACGCACTGCGCGAAATCGTTGGCAATACCAACGTACCGATTCTTGTCGATCAGGAAGGCGGCCGCGTCATGCGATTGAAACCGCCACATTGGCGCAGAATTGCGCCGGCCGGTGTGTTTGGTGATCTGTTTGATCGCAATCCGGATGATGCACGCGAGGCGGCCTATAGCAGTGCGCGGCTGATGGCGATGGACCTGCGCGAAGCAGGGTTTAATACAACCAGCGCCCCCGTTCTTGATCTTCGTCTGCCCGGTATGAGTGACGTGATCGGTGACCGGTCATACGGGGCAGAGGTCGGCAAGGTCGTGATGCTGGCCAGTGCCGCGGCCGCAGGCCTTCTGGATGGCGGTATTGCACCGATCATCAAGCATATCCCGGGACATGGCCGAGCGACGGTAGACAGTCACAAGGACCTGCCGATTGTCACCGTATCGCATGAGACACTGTCCGAGTTCGATTTTGCGCCCTTTGCGCACATGAAGGACGTGCTGGCGGCAATGTCCGCCCACCTGCTGTTTACCGCCATTGATGATCAACGGCCAGGCACAGTTTCCTCAACGGTCATTCAGGACATTATTCGCGGCGAGATCGGCTTTGAAAACCTGCTGATCAGCGATGATCTGTCCATGGAAGCGCTGGGTGGCTCTATCGCCAGCCGGACGCATGAATGTCTGCGTGCCGGGTGTGATATTGCGCTTCATTGCAATGGCAAACGCACCGAGATGGAAGAGGTGGTCTCAATGGCACCGCTTTTGACCGGTACGTCCTTGCAGCGCGCACAGAGCTTTACCAATCAAATTGCCACGTTCAAACACGACGCGCCAAGCAGCACCCAGATTACCGATTGGCAGGCCCGGCTTGCAGATCTTCTGGCGCCGGTTTGGTTAGCAGGAGATGATCAGAAGTGAATGACACCATTGATCTGATCGTTTCGGCGACAACCTGGATCATTCCGGTACTGCTGGCCGTGACGTTGCACGAGGCAGCCCACGGTTTTGCTGCCAAGCTGTTTGGTGATGATACGGCCCAACGCATGGGTCGGCTCAGCCTTAACCCGATCCGTCATATTGATCCGGTGGGCACAATCCTGATCCCGGGTTTGCTTTTGATAACGGCCGCACCGTTTCTGTTTGGCTATGCCAAGCCGGTTCCAGTGGCGTTTCATCGCCTGCATCCACAGCGTTTGGGCGTGATTGGTGTTGCGATTGCAGGTCCGGCGACCAACGTGGCACTCGCCATTGTATCAATCCTGCTTCTGGTGTGGCTGCCAAGCTTCTCGCCAGAGGTAAATGATTGGCTTGCGACCATGCTTAATCAGTCACTTTGGCTGAATTGCATTCTGGCGGTGTTTAACATGTTGCCGATCCCGCCACTTGACGGTGGGCGGGTTCTGACCGCAATTTCACCGATGCCGATTGCACGGGTCTTGGCGCGTATGGAAAAAACCGGCATGATCATATTGATCGGATTGGTCTTTCTGTTGCCCTATGTCACGACGCAACTTGGTATAGACCTGCCGGTGTTCCAGTGGTTGGTGCTTGAACCGGCCAATGCACTGGTCAGGCTTCTGGCAGATATCTTTGCCTGAACGCCGACAGACGCGGGGGATAGTCGGGGATAGATGGCAGACCAGTTCGAATTCGAAATTCCAGATGATGTGTTTGACAAGAAGCCGGTCGATGAAGAACCGAGCCTTGCCGAACGCCTGATTCTTGATCTGGACGGGTTCGAGGGGCCACTTGATGTGTTGCTTGAACTGGCACGCGACCAAAAGGTCGATATCATCAAGATTTCCATTCTCGATCTTGCCGAACAATATCTTGAATTCATCAATACCGCACAGGGTTTGCGCCTTGAACTAGCCGCGGATTATCTGGTGATGGCCGCCTGGCTTGCCTACCTTAAATCACGCCTGCTGCTTCCAAAACAGGAAAGTGACGAGGAAGAACTCAGTGCCGAGGAAATGGCAGAACTTCTTGCCTTCCAGCTAAAACGCCTTGAGGCGATGAAAGCGGCCGGTGAGAAGCTTCTGGAACGACCAAACCTTGGACGTGATTTCTTTGGTCGCGGCGATCCTGAGGAAGTCCGCGTTACAACGGCGTCTGTATATGATGCATCGCTTTATGACCTGCTGAAGGCTTATGCGCGGATCATGCTGACATCGGAAAGCAAAACGCTTGAGATTGAGGCATTTGATCTTTACGCGATGGATGACGCCATCCAACGGTTGCGCGATTTGTTTGGCCGCCGCGTGGTGCCGACATGGACAAGGCTGCTTGAATTCATGCCGCGCGGACTTGGAACGCCGCTTAAGGCGCGCTCTGCATTGGCGGCGCATTTTGTTGCCAGTCTTGAAATGTGCCGCGATGGTGAACTGGAAATCTCACAAGAAGAGACCTTTGGGCCGATTCTGCTGCGATCACCACAGACTGTGCGGGAAGGGGATCTGCCGCGCAATTATGACTACGACGCAGACACTTTTAAGAAATAAGTTGGGCAGGGGCACTCAATGAGCGAAGAAACGCAGCTTGAAATCGAAGGCGTCGAATCCGGTCCGGAAATTGACTTTCAACATATTCGCATTGTTGAGGCCGTTTTGTTCGCCTCTGCCGAACCGGTCAGTGAACGGGTGATCGCTGCACGCTTGCCCGAGGGTACTGATGTCAGCGCCATAATGCACGCGCTTGCCGAGACCTATGAGCCGCGTGGCGTGAACCTGAAACAGATTGGCGACAAGTGGGCTTTCCGCACCGCCATGGACCTGGCCGGGGATCTTCATATCGAGGTCGAAAAGGCCAAGAAACTGACGCGTGCGACACTGGAAACCCTTGCGATCATTGCCTATCACGAGCCGGTCACAAGATCCGAGATTGAGGAAATCCGCGGCGTGGCGCTGTCCAAGGGGACACTCGATATCCTGCTTGAATCCAAATGGATCCGTCCGCGTGGGCGCAAACGGGTGCCAGGCCGCCCGGTTCTTTGGGCGACAACAGATAAATTCCTTGATCACTTTGGTCTTGAAAGCCGTGACGATCTGCCGGGTCTGGCGGATCTCAAGGCGGCAGGGTTGCTTGATAGTCGACCGGGTATGGGCCGTTATGGTGCAAGTTCGGATGATGAAGCCTTGCCGGATCTGATCGACGATGGTGAGGTCACCGATTCTGTCGTCGAAGAGGCCCTGACCACCCGCAATCTCGACGATCTGGATGAGACCATATATTCCGACAATCCGAACCTGTATGACGATGATGAACAGGTACCGGGCAGGGCGCGCCAAAGCGACGCTGAGGACTTCGGGGACGACGAAGACGCCCCAATGAGCGATCACGATCCCGAAACCAATTGATCCATCTTCTTGCATCACACGGACGCTGACCTTAAGTTCCACGAAAGATTTCGCAAATCATTTGCACCTGCGGGTGCCCGATCCCTGTTGTAAGAAGAGTTTTCGATGACCGACGGCCTGAAGATGTCGCATGTTTCTCACCTTTTCGGCGAGAACCGCGTTTTGCGCGATATCAGCTTTGATGTCGCCCCCGGCGAGTTGGTGTGTCTGCTTGGCCCGTCGGGTTGTGGCAAGACCACAGCACTTCGCCTGGCGGCAGGCCTTGAAAAGCTTCAGGTTGGTGCGATTTCCGTCGATGATCACATTGTCGCCCAGCCGGGTGGCTATGTAGAGCCCGAAAAGCGCGGTGTCGGCATGGTCTTTCAGGACTATGCCCTGTTCCCGCATTTGAATGTGGCGAAGAACATCGGCTTTGGCCTGCGTCATTTCAGCGAAACCGATCGCATGAGTGCAATCAAGGCCGCACTCGAACAGGTCGGCATGTCCGAATATCTCAACGCCTATCCGCACGAACTTTCTGGTGGTCAGCAGCAGCGCATCGCCTTGGCGCGCGCGCTTGCGCCGAAGCCGCGAATTATGCTGCTTGATGAACCGTTTTCCGGTCTTGATGTCGCACGACGTGCAGATTTGCGCGATACAACCTTGCATGTTCTTAAGGATGCCGGGATCGCCACTGTGATGGTCACCCACGATCCGCAGGAAGCCATGTATATGGCCGATAGGATCATCATCATGAATGAAGGGCAGATCATGCAGGACGGATCGCCGGAAACACTTTATTTCCGGCCTGAAAATCGGTTTGTTGCTTCGTTCTTTGGCGAGGTTAACCGTTTCCCAGGAACAGTTGTGGATGGCAAGGTTGCAACTCCGTTTGGTGATGTCGATAGCCAAGGCATCGAAAACGGCACCGAGGTGGAAGTCCTGATCCGGCCAGAAGGCCTGCATATCGGCGAAGCGCTGAACGGGCATGACGTTTTGGCCCATGTCGATGCGGTGCGTGTCCTTGGTGAAGTCAATCTGGTTCACCTGACCCTTGAGGCCGGAGCCCACATTCACGCGCGCGTCCCGCGACGCTTTTCACCGATTAATCAGCCATCTGTCGCTATTACGCTTGATCCCGACATGGCCTTCGTGTTTCCTATGACCTGATGCGTCGTCGCGGACAGGGTTTTGGCCTGTTTCAACAGACAGAAAGACGCACATTAAACAGGTATTTTGCACTGCGTGGTTATTAACCAACCGTCGCATTGCACAGTGGGGGGCTTTCTGCCATTATCCGGGCAAGTCGCCGGCAGGCAGAATGGATCTTTGGAGATTTAAGTTATGGGTATTGGCGTTTGGCAAATCGTTCTGATTCTTGCGATTGTCCTGATCATCTTTGGCGCAGGTAAGCTTCCGAAAGTGATGGGTGACATGGGCAAAGGCATCAAGAGCTTCAAAGCGGGCATCAACGAAAAAGAAGAAGATGCAGGCGCTTCGGCCAAGACCATCGAAAACACGACCTCTGCTTCGGTTTCATCCGAGAGCAAGGACAATGAAAAGGATTCTGTGAAATCCTGATCGTCTGTCGGATTTCCTTCAGATAGGCGTGTCATATGTTTGATATCGGCTGGACCGAAATGGCTCTTGTGGCCGTCGTCGCACTTTTTGTCGTCGGCCCCAAAGAGTTACCGCATCTGCTGTACAAATTGGCGGGCTACTGGAAAAAAGTGCGCGGTATGGCGCGTGAATTCCAGAGCGGAATTGATGACATCATCCGTGAAGCGGAACTTGATGATCTGCGCAAGCAGGTCAACAGTTCGCATAGCAATCCGACCGATTTTCTGGAAAACAAAATCTCAAGTCCCAAAAGCGACGGCAAAAAGACCGAGTCCAAGCCGAAAGCAGAGAAACCGGCCGAAAAGGCTGATACTCCTGCTGCAAAACCGGCAAAGACAACGGGTACGCCCGCAGATGACAGCAAGAAAAAAGATCAGCCGGAGAGCCAGGCGTGAACATGCAATCGCATGACAAACAGATGCCGATCATGGAGCATCTGATCGAGCTGAGAAACCGCCTGACTTGGGCGGTTCTTGCTTTGTTTATTACCTTTGGTGTCTGCTATTACTTTGTCGAGGATATCTACGGGTTCCTCGTCCAGCCGCTTGCAGAAATCATGGGCCCCGACAGGCGCATGATTTATACCGCCCTGACCGAAGTGTTCTTCACTTACGTCAAGGTTTCGTTCTTCGCGGCCTGTTTTGTCTCTGCACCAGTGTTCCTCGGACAGTTTTGGGCGTTTGTCGCACCGGGTCTTTACAAGAACGAACGTTCAGCATTCATGCCGTTCATCTTTGCGACCCCGATCCTGTTCCTGATGGGCGGTGCACTGGTCTACTACCTGATCATGCCGCTGGCCTGGAAGTTCTTCCTCAGTTTCGAGCAGGCGGGTGGCGCGTCAAACCTTGCGATCCAGCTTGAAGCCAAGGTGGGTGAATACCTGTCGCTGGTGATGAAGCTGATCTTTGCGTTCGGGCTTTGCTTCCAGTTGCCGGTACTTCTGACGTTGATGGCGCGTGCTGGCATCGTCACCGCGGATGGCCTTGCACGTCGCCGGAAATACGCAATCGTCATTGCATTTGGGTTTGCCGCCGTTTTGACCCCGCCGGATCTGATTTCTCAGATCGGGTTGGGCATTCCGATTATCATTCTTTATGAAATCTCGATCATCATGGCGCGCATTTCCGAGCGCAAGCGTGCGAAAGCTGCAGCGGACGATGACGCGGATGAGGATGACGAGACGGACTCAGATGATGACGACGTTGAGGCAGAGGCCGCAACCGGAACCGCGGTCGCAACGTCGCAAGACGGTGTCGACGCACAAGGTGAGGCAGCTGCATCCTATGATGACGGTCAGACTTCCTTGACCCGATCCTCTGACGACGAGAGGGATGCGCCTAAGCTGTCCGGACCGTCGAACAATGATGACGGCGAGGATGATTTCAACAACGCCCGTTGATTGAAATCCCCCGCCCAAACCGTCCGATTTGACGGGGTGGACCTTGTGTCCACCCCATCGTATAAAGCCACAAACAGATAGACTGACAGGGTGCTCTTCGATGCACGACATTAAATGGATTCGGGACAATCCCGAGGCTTTTGACGCAGCAATGACTGCGCGCAAACAGGACGTTACCGCACAGCGTCTGATCGATATCGACGTTGAACGCCGTAAACTGATGACCGAACATCAGGAAATGCTGGCCCGCCGTAAGACGATCTCAGGTGAAATCGGCAAATTGCGCAAGAATGGCGAAAATGCCGACGACCTGATGGCCGAAATGGGCACGCTCAAGGACAAGATCAAGGAAGCCGAAGACGGTCAGGCATCTCTGAACGACCAGCTTGATCTTTTGCTGTCGTCTTTCCCGAACATTCTTGATCCCGAAGTCCCGGTTGGCGAAGACGAAAACGACAATGTCGAAGTCAATCGTTGGGGCACGCCGGGTGAGTTTGATTTCCAGCCGCTCGAACATTTCGAGATCGGCGAGAAACTTGGCATGATGGATTTCGAAACCGCAGCCAAACTGTCTGGTTCGCGGTTCGTCATTCTGCGTGGCGGTCTGGCCAAGCTCGAACGTGCGCTTGCACAGTTCATGCTGGATCTGCATACCGGCGAACATGGTTACCAGGAAACCATCACGCCGATGCTGGTCCGCGATGACGCCATGTTTGGTACCGGCCAGTTGCCGAAATTCGCCGAGGATTCGTTTAAAACCACCAATGACTACTGGCTGATCCCGACGTCAGAAGTGACCCTGACCAACCAGGTTGCCGGTGACATTATCGATCAGGCAAAACTGCCGCTGCGCTATACCGCGCTGACCCAGTGTTTCCGCTCGGAAGCGGGTTCGGCAGGGCGTGATACACGCGGCATGATCCGCCAGCACCAGTTTTCCAAGGTGGAAATGGTTTCGGTGGTCGAAGCAGAGAAATCTGACGAGGAACTGACCCGCAAGACGCGCTGTGCCGAGACAGTCCTTGAACGTCTTGCCCTGCCGTATCGTACGGTTATTCTTTGCACCGGCGATATCGGGTTCTCGGCAGCAAAAACCTATGACATCGAAGTCTGGTTGCCGGGACAGGGCAAGTATCGCGAAATCTCGTCGTGCTCGAACACCCGTGATTTCCAGGCGCGTCGCATGAATGCACGTTATCGTGCTGCCGGTGACAAAAAGACCCAGTTTGTTCATACCCTGAACGGGTCAGGCCTTGCCGTTGGTCGTTGCCTGATTGCCGTAATGGAAAACTATCAGCAGGCGGATGGTTCGATCCGTATTCCTGATGCGCTCAAACCCTATATGGGCGGGTTAGAGGTAATCTCGGCGGGCTAGGACGATACCAACATGATGGATCTCACCAAAGCACGCATCCTGATCAGTAATGATGATGGCATTGACGCGCCCGGGATCAAGATATTGGAACAGCTCGCACGCGAGTTTTCCGATGATGTGTGGGTGATTGCACCGTCGATTGAACAAAGCGGGGCGGGGCATTCCCTGACCCTGCGCCGTCCATTGCGTATTCATAAACGCGATGAACGGCACTTTGCTGTGGATGGCACGCCAACCGATTGCATTCTGCTTGGCTTGCAGCAGGTCATGCGCGACAACCCGCCAGATATCGTGCTTTCGGGCATCAACCGGGGTGGAAACCTTGGTGAAGACGTGACTTACTCGGGTACGGTTGCCGCCGCCATGGAGGCAACATTGCTTAATGTGCCTGCGGTCGCGTTTTCGCAGTATTTCTCTGGCGACATGATCGACTGGACGATTGCCGAGAAATACCTCAAGGATGTTCTGGCAACTTTGGTCACGACAACCTGGCCCAAAGGCGTTCTGATCAACGTCAACTTCCCGGATCACGAAGCCAATGGCGGTGCTGAGATAAAAATCTCAAGACAAGGGCAGCGCAAGATCGGTGATCACATCGCCGAACGCCTTGATCCGCGCGGCGAGCCATATTACTGGATCGGGGCTATTCAGTCTGAACTGCCAGAAGACAAAAAGTCTGATCTGCGCGTGATCGAGCAGGGCAATGTTTCCGTCACCCCGATCAGCCTTGATTTCACCCATTACGATACGTTTGAAAAACTGACGAAGGCCTTTCCGTGAACGAGCCGGTGATTACGCGCGAAACCGCCATAGCCAACCTGTTGCAGATCCTTCGTGATGATGGCATTCACGATGAAGCCGTGCTGTCTGCACTGGCCGACATCCCGCGCGAGATTTTTGTCGCCGATCCTTTCGTCGGCAGGGCCTGGGAAAATGTCGCATTGCCCATCAGCAAGGGCCAAACGATCTCACAGCCCTATATCGTGGCCCTGATGACGCAAGCGCTTGAGCTTAATGATCGTATGAAGGTGCTGGAAGTCGGCACAGGTTCTGGATATCAGGCGGCGATTCTGGCCAAGCTCGCCCGGCGTGTTTATACCCTTGAGCGTCACAAGCCGCTCCTGCGCGAGGCTGAGGACAAGTTTCGCGAGTTGGGCCTGCACACCATTTCGACATTGCATGCCGATGGCGGACTGGGGTGGAAAGCACAGGCTCCGTTTGATCGCATTATTGTCACGGCTGCAGCACAGGACGTTCCGCCGGTGCTTGTCGACCAGCTTGCAGTCGGTGGCATCATGGTCGTGCCAGTGGGGGAAGTATCCCACACACAGCTTTTGCTACGCGTCTTGCGTACGCCCAGTGGTGTCGATGTTACCGAACTGATGCCTGTCCGCTTCGTTCCCATGCTTCCGGGCACCGAGGAATTCTGACACCCGTCAGGCCATTTAAATCCATCCTGAACGCCTTGATGCTTACTGATTGTTAACCGCTGATCGGAGACAATCAGAAACATGATGGAAAATTGTGTCAAAAGCGCTGTTTATCACGGAAAACGTCTGTTGCTTGTTTGTGCAGCAAGTGCGGCGCTTGGCGGCTGTTTGCTCAATTCCGTGCCCGTACCGGTGGTTTATGGCGATGGGGCGAGTTACAGCCCCTATAGCATGCCAAAGCTCAAGAACGGGGAGCGGGTCATCACGGTCGAGCCGGGCGACACAGTTTCGCAGCTTGCCGTGCGCTATCACATGGACTTTATGCAGTTCACCCGCCGCAATGACCTTCGCGAACCGTATGTGATCTATCCCGGGCAGCGACTTGTCCTGCCGCCGTGGACACCCAATTACGACAGCCTGCCACCAGATACAGCAGTTGCGTCGAGATCTAGCACGCCGACCAAGACCGTCACGATTGGCGGCAAGCGTCAGGTGGTAAGTGTTCCGGCGAAATCGACCAGCGCACCAGTACAGGCTGCGCGGCCCACGACAGCGGTCGCACGGGTTTCACCGCGCAATGGCGGAAGCATTCCGACGCCCGGATTGAAGCCACAGGACTATGCCGCCGCTGCCGAACGTCAGATGGCCTCCGCCCGCAGTTGGCAGACCGATAGCAAATCGACACCGATTGCCGGGCAGGGCAGCTCTGTGCGTCAGAATGTCACCTTGGCAGATCCATCTGCACGTAAAGGGTTCATCTGGCCGGTTCAGGGCAAGGTTGTTCTGAAATACGGTGCTGGGACCGGTGGGCTGTTTAATGACGGCATCAACATTCAGGCCAATCGTGGCACGCCGATTCTTGCCGCCGACAACGGTGTTGTGACCTATGTCGGCAACGAGTTGCGCGGTTTTGGTAACTTGATCCTGATCAAGCATGCCGATAACTTTGTGACCGCCTATGCACACACCGAAAGCCCGCTGGTCGCCCGTGGTGATGTTGTGACGCGTGGTCAAAAGATTTCGACGGTTGGCACGACCGGGGCCGTGACGTTCCCGCAGCTTCACTTTGAAGTCCGCCAGGGTCGCAAATCATCAGACCCGATCAAGTTCCTGCCAAGCGTCATGGTATCTCGCTAACAAAAACACCCGGACAATCGGCCCGGGTGTTTTCCGTTTTTGCGCTGTTTCAGTGTTGGCTAATCGATCGATTTGCCAAGTTCGCCTGCAACTTCCTGAATAAACTGCCAGGCAACACGGCCCGAACGGCTGCCGCGTGTAACTGTCCATTCCTTGGCACGTGCATGCAGCTCTTCGGTCGGGATATCGATCCCGAATTCCTTGGCATAGCCTTCGATTATCTCGAAATAGACGTCTTGCGAGATATTGTGGAAGCCAAGCCAAAGACCAAACCTGTCTGATAGGGAGACTTTTTCCTCAACCGCCTCGGACGGGTTGATCGCCGTGGAGCGTTCATTTTCAATCATGTCACGCGCCATCAGGTGGCGGCGGTTTGACGTTGCATAGAAGATCACATTTTTCGGGCGGCCTTCAATACCGCCATCAAGAACCGCCTTCAGTGACTTGTAGCTTTCATCATGCATGTCAAAAGACAGGTCATCGCAGAACAAAATCGTTCGGCGACCGCCTTCTTGCAGGATGTGCAAAAGGTCGGGCAGGGTCGGAATATCTTCACGATGAATTTCGACAAGGGCCAGCGATGCCGGGCTTTCAGCATTGATCTTGGCATGCATCGCCTTGACGATCGAGCTTTTGCCGGTTCCACGCGCGCCCCAAAGCAATGCGTTGTTAGCCGGCAGGCCATCGGCAAAGCGCTTGGTGTTGTTATAAAGGATTTCCTTTTGCTGCCCGATACCCTGAAGAAGCCCGATATCGACGCGGTTCACGTTCCGAACCGGTTGCAAGTAGCTTGTTCGTGCCTGCCAGACAAAGGCATCGGCAGCACTCAGATCATTTTTGGCGCGCGCAGGAGGTGCCATGCGTTCGAGCGCTGTGGCAATTCGTTCGAGTGTGGGCAAAAGTTTATCGAAATCGCTACTCATCGGGGCCTCTTGGGTGTTTCTTTTTTCCGGTGACGTTTTTTGTTGGCCGGAAAGCTAGCACATTAGGATGCCAATGGAAGTGTTTGTTCTAAGGACCTTCGTGCAACACAAGGTGAACAAAAGCACACAAGTGCCGATTTTACCGCTTTGAAACCGGTTCTCCCTTGCTTTGGCGTAACACCCCGTTATATTCCGGCAGTTGATATTTTTTGTTCTGAGGAATTAGGAGTTCCTAATGTTTATTTCGACGGCTTACGCTCAGGCCGCTGGTGGTGCAGACGGTGCTGGTGCACTGATGCAGTTTGCGCCGCTGATCCTGATTTTTGTTGTTTTCTATTTCCTGCTTATTCGTCCTCAGCAGAAAAAGCAGAAAGAACATAAGGCAATGCTTGAGGCGATCCGTCGTGGCGACAAGATCGTCACCGCCGGTGGCCTGATTGGTACCGTTGCCAAGGTTGTTGGCGACGATGAACTGTCGGTCGAGATCGCCGAAGGTGTGAAAGTCAAAGTCGCACGTGGCATGGTTTCAACGGTTCTTTCAAAAACCGAACCGGCCAAAAGCGATGCCAAAGACGAAAAAGACGAAAAAGAAGAAGAGACCAAGAAAGACTAATCTCTTCGTATCAAGTGAGGCGGGGCAGTTGGCTCCGCCTTCTTGCATTTTGCCGGTGGCCTGAAGCGGTACCAAATACCCGTTGTTCCAAGAACCTTGGAACCAGACCAAGGTTGACCCTGACAGATCCGGTCACAAACACATGCTTTATTTTACCAAATGGAAAGCAGCACTGGTCCTTCTGGTGTGTGCTTTGGGCGTAATCTACGCTGCGCCAAACTTCCTGCCGTCGGGCACTCTGGCAACTGAGTCCAGTTACCTGCCGGGCAAGCAGATCAATCTCGGCCTCGATCTTCGTGGCGGCTCGCACATGCTGCTTGAAGTCGACACCGACAGTGTCCTGCGCGAACGTTATGACGCGCTTGCCGATGCGATCCGCACTGAACTGCGTCAGGAACAAATCCGTAACCGTCCACGTGAAGCCACGGCCAACGGTGCCGAGATTACCATTCTGCGGGCCGATGACGTTGAAAAGGCGCGTGAAATCGCGCGCACCGCGGAACCGAATACCGAACTAAGCGGCGAGGGGAACAACATCGTTGTGACCTATAACGAAGTCGCTTACCGCGAACTGATTGACCGTGCGATTGCACAGTCGCTGGAAGTTGTCCGTCGTCGTGTTGACGAACTGGGAACCACCGAACCGTCCATCCAGCGCCAGGGCGAAAACCGCATCGTTGTTCAGGTTCCGGGTCTTGATGATCCGTCGCGCCTGCGTGACATCCTGGGCCGTACGGCAAAGATGAACTTCCATCTTGTGAATAACGAAAAAACGGCCGCCGATGCACGTGCGACCGGCCTTCCGCCGGGAACCATGATTCTGCCGTCGGCAGATGAAGGCGATGGTATCCGCGAATATCTGATTGATCGTCGTATCGTTGTCTCAGGTGACAACCTTGTCGACTCTCAACCGACGTTCAGTGACGGCCGTCCGGTTGTTTCCTTCCGCTTTGACGCGGCAGGCGGCGCGCGATTTGGCGATATCACCAGCAAAAATGCCGGTCGCGGTCTTGCCATCGTTCTTGATGGTGAAGTGATTTCCGCACCGCGTATCAACGAACCGATCCTTGGCGGGAATGGTATCATTACCGGCCAGTTCAGCGTTCAGGAAGCCAACGATCTTTCGCTGCTTCTGCGTGCTGGTGCGTTGCCTGCACCGATGCAGATCCTTGAAGAACGCTCGGTTGGTCCGGGCCTTGGTCAGGATTCGGTCGAGGCCGGCGAATTTGCTGCCGTTCTTGGTCTGGTCTTTGTGATTGCCTTCATGGTGATCAGTTATGGCCGGTTTGGCGTCTATGCCGACATCGCGCTTATGATGAACCTCATCCTTGTTCTGGCAGTGATGTCTGTTCTTCAGGCGACCCTGACCTTGCCGGGGATTGCGGGTATCGTTCTGACCGTCGGTATGGCGGTTGATGCCAACGTGCTGATCTTTGAACGCATCCGCGAGGAACGCCGCAACGGCCGTACAATCATCAATGCGATTGATGCCGGTTATCGCAGCGCCATGTCGACCATTCTTGATGCCAACATCACGACGCTGATTGCAGCCCTTGTGCTGTTTAGCTTCGGGTCTGGTCCGATCAAGGGTTTTGCTGTGACACTGGCCATCGGCATTATCACCTCAATGTTCTCGGCGATCTGGCTGACCCGACTGCTGATTGCAGCATGGGTAAAACGCAGCCGTCCGACAGAGTTGGTCATTTAAGGAAGGGAACAGGGAAGATATGAAACCTTTGCATCTTATCCCGGATGACGTGAATATCCCGTTCCTTAAATTCCGGAAGATATTCTATATCGCCTCTTTGCTGATGGTGCTGGCCTCGGTCGGTTTGTTCTTCACCAAGGGCCTTAACTTCGGGATCGATTTCCGGGGCGGTATCTTGGTCGAAATCAAGACCAACGGCCCGGCCGATATCAATGTACTGCGTGACAATCTTGGCAGCCTCGGCCTTGGCGATGTTTCCATTCAGGAATTCGGCGAGCCGGATGATGTCCTGATCCAGTTGCAGCGGCAGGATGGCGATGAAGAAGCCCAGATGGCGGCCCTTGCGGCTGTCACCGGCGCACTTGGTGATGACGTCACCATTCGCCGTAGCGAACTTGTCGGTCCGAAAGTCGGTGGCGAGCTCAAGGAAGCCGGATTCTATTCGGTCGTGATCTCGTTGTTCCTGATCATGGTCTATATCTGGGTTCGGTTCGAATGGCAGTTCGCTGTCGCGTCGGTTGCAGCCTTGCTGCATGACGTCCTGATCACCATCGGTTTCTTTGTGATTACAGGTGTTCAGTTCGATCTGGCGACCTTGGCAGCGGTTCTGACGGTGGCCGGTTATTCCATCAACGATACGGTTGTTGTGTTTGACCGTATCCGTGAATATCTGCGCAAGTTCCGCAAGATGGAAATCCCGGATCTGTTGGACCTGTCGATCAACTCGACGCTTTCACGCACGACCATGACGTCGTTTACGACGTTGTTGGCACTCATTGCATTGTTCGTGTTTGGCGGCGAAGCGATCCGTGGTTTCACCATGGCGTTGATCTTTGGCATCGTGATCGGGACCTATTCCTCGATCTGTGTCGCGTCACCGCTACTGATTGTCCTTCGCCTCAAACGTAAAATTCCCGAGGCAGAGGAAGGTCAGGAAGCTGGCGCCTGATCAGCCGGGTTGGCTTTATAGACATTTACACTATGGCCGGGTTTGTGAGAAAACAAACCCGGCCATTTCTTTGCGGGATTTGATCGCTTGCGGCCTTTCGTTTCCGTGCCTAGAGAGCCGATAAAAAGTCCATTAAAAACTGGCTGCAACCGATGAAACCCCATATCGCATCGACTCCCGAACATCGCGCAAATCTGACCGGCAGCATCTGGATGATGGCTGCGATGGTGGCGTTTTCTTTCGAGGATGCGTTTGTTAAGGCTGTCTCAGAATCCCATGCCGTCGGTCAGGTCCTGGTTGTGTTTGGGGTCGGTGGGGCTCTCCTGTTTGCAGTTGTCGCGCGGATCAACAAACAGCGCTTGCTTAATCCTGATGTGCTGTCGCGTGCGATGGGCATACGGATCGTTTTTGAAGTTATTGGCCGGTTGTTTTATGTCCTCGCATTGGCATTAACGCCGCTTTCATCGACGACCGCAATTCTTCAGGCAACGCCGATTATTGTCGTTCTTGGAGCCGCCGTCCTGTTTGGCGAAAAGGTGGGTTGGAGAAGATGGACAGCAATCATCGTCGGATTGATTGGCGTTTTGATTATTTTGCGTCCGACCGCTGACAGCTTTTCTGCGTTATCCCTGCTTGCCGTGATTGGCACGATTGGCTTTGCCGGGCGTGATCTTGCCAGCCGCGCCGCGCCTGTATCACTAAGCACGTCAATCCTGGGTTTCTATGGCTTTGTAGCCATTATCCTGGCGGGCATCGTGTTTTCATTGTGGGATGGAAAAGCGTTTACGTGGATGAATACGCAAAGCGTTTTGTATTTCGTTGGCGCAATCCTGATGGGGGCGTTTGCCTATGCTGCCTTAATGAAAGCGATGCGCAGTGGCGATGTTTCCGCAGTTACACCATTCAGGTACACCCGCTTGTTGTTTGGTATTGCACTGGGCATGATCCTGTTTGGCGAGGAGCCCGACATGTTGATGATGATCGGTTGCGGTATCGTCGTTTTATCCGGGTTGTTCATTCTTTGGCGCAGAAAAATTACCGAAGAGCACCTCGACACTCCGTGAAATCCAGACTAAGTCCAATTCAGATTAATTGAACAACCGCAAATGGGGCCAGCATGTCTCTTGAAGTAAGTACCTTGGTCGCCGAAGGTAGTAAAATGGTCACCAGCTATGGCGACGGCATTTTTCGATTTGGCGAAGAAACGGTTACGGGATCGATCCTGCTGTTTCCTGATGCCGTCTATTCATGGAACGTTACGACAAAAGACGACATCACGCCGGACTCTTTTTCACGGGTGATCGAAAAGGCCGACGAAATCGAGATCCTGTTGCTTGGCATGGGGACACGTCTAACACCTGTCCCGCTTGAGTGGCGCCAGGCGCTCAAGCCGCACGGTATTGTCATTGAGCCAATGGATACCGGTGCCGCTTGCCGGACCTACAATGTGCTGGTGTCCGAGGCACGTCGCGTCGCGGCGGCTATGATTGCCGTCTAAACGCAAATACGCTAGGCAAAAAACTTCTGCAGTTCATGGCGGATATCAAGCACGCTTGAAAAAAGTGCCGCCGGTCCCGGGGCCTGATCAATCGGGAACACATCCCCACACAGAAATACGTTTTTCCATGGTGCTCGCAGTTGCTGTCGGCTGGCAGCCATTCCCGGCGTCATTTCAGGAAACGGAGCTTCGGCGTTGATGAACAAGTGGTTGGGATGCAGTGCATTATCCGCATTATCCGATCGCGTTTGCAAATCAAGATTAAGGTACTGGTCGCAGAGCCAAACACAACGTTGCCAGACAAGCTGTGCAAATTGATCGGCGTTCTGGGTATCTTGCAATTGCAAGCTGCTGTTCAGGCTTACCTGAAGATGCCGACGATTGCAGTAGATCGCGCGCACGATATCATCACTGACCAGCAGGGCTTGTGGCTCCGCAAATGGTTTGCGCATTTCAAACGTCATGCAGCGCCGATGTGCAGGTGCGGGTGATATCCCGATATCGGGCACCGCATCGCATAATGGTTTGGGGTGCAGGGCCAGAACAACGGCATCATCAGGGTTCAGAACAATCTGACTGTCATCTTCGAACAGCAAATCGGTCGCGTAGTCCGAAGTGCTGTCGATATCGCCGAGTTTCGTTCGACTTTTGATGGTCCCACCCGCAGCAAGGAACCGTTCACGCAGGGCAGGCAGGGCGATATCGTTGAGGATAATCGGATCAATCGCCGCAAACACCGGTTCATGATGGCGCGCCAGCATCCCGCGTAATTTTGGCACCAGAACCCGTGCCAGTAGGGACTTTGAACATCGGTGGGCAGGCATGGAAAACAGAACTTCAGCCAGAACAGTAAGCGCTTCACGATGATAGGTGCCGGGCTGATGGGCTTTGTCGTCAGAGTCAAATGCCCCCGATGAGAACGTGCTGTCCAGCCGGTTTTCTTCACTGGCAGATCGTTGTTGCCAAAGTGTCAGTGCGGTATAGGCACGCGCCGCAATGCTTATACGCCGGGAAATCAGCGCCCGCGATATACCCTGATCAAGCGATACAATGGCGGGTTTGCGACGCCCGCGTTTCAATCCCATCACACAATGGGCCGGTCTGATCAGTTTCGCGGGGATTTCCGGGTAGCCCGCAAAGAAATCGGCAACAAGCCCCGACGGATCATAAAATATCTCTGGCTCTGCTGTTTTGTGGCTTTCGGGTGCAGTGTGCATGCCTCGCGTCCAGCGACTTTCAAATGGCTCGGCTTCGTCATATAGCGTCACGTCAAAGCCGTCCTCGGCCATGCAGGTGGCAAGTGCCGAACCGGCCAGACCGCCGCCGATAATGTGTAAGCTTCCGGACGCAAATGATGCCATATGCCTGAGCCAATTTAGTTGTTATACAGAGGCCAGAGAACGATGTGCTACATAGTCGTACCAAGTCAGAAGTCGTAATAACCTTAACATCAGAACAGCTTACAAGCCATGGATGAAATCACCACCGAACTGGACAACCTGAACGAAGAGGTGATCGGCCACATGAATTCGTGGGTCGATATGCTTGGCGGCGGGGAGATCGGAAGGCTTGTCGGTGCTGCCTTGGTGCTGCTTGTTTTCTTTATCTTCAAGCGGGTTCTGGTGCGTGGTGCACTTGCTATCTTGCGTCGGATTGCACAGCAACGCTCAGAAAGCATGATGGGCAATGTGCTTGATGCCTTTGCCTTGCCTTTGCAGGCTTTGTTCATGCTGCTAGGCGTTTATTTCGCAACCGAGGTGCTAACACTCCCCGAAGAAATTGATGCCTTTGCTGTTGAGGCTATTTCCATCGCGGCCGGTTTCTGTGTCTTCTGGGCGCTGTTTCGCGCTGTTGAGCCGTTGGGGGTATCATTAAACCGGCTGGTTGGCCGGTTCGGTGCCGGGCTTGGCGATGATCTCAGGCAATTCTTCATTCGCGGTGTAAAAACCCTGATCGTCGTTATTGGCGGCGTTATCATTCTGGAAAACTGGGGCATTGATGTTTCAGCGTTCCTGGGTGGTCTTGGTCTTGCCGGGATGGCGGTTGCGTTGGCGGCAAAAGATTCCGTGGCCAATATTTTTGGTGGCCTGACGATTTTTGCCGACAATCTGTATAAGCGCGGCGACTGGATCGAAACACCGCACTTCGAAGGAACGGTCGAGGTTGTGGGCCTGCGGGCGACCAAGGTACGTACCTTTGCCAAGGCGCTGGTTACGATGCCAAATGCCCAGATCGTTGATTCGCCTGTGATCAACTGGTCGCGCATGACACATCGTCGGATCAAGATGGTGATTGGTCTGGAATACCGAACGACCGCCAAACAAATGGAAGCGATCGTCGACAAGCTGCGCGATTTTCTGAAGAACGATGAAGACGTTGCACAGACCGATGTCGCCCAAATGGTACATTTGTCCGACTTTGGTGCCAGTTCGATCAATATTGATCTTTATTACTTCACCAAAACCACTGACTGGGTGACGTGGCGAGATATCCGCAATCGTCACATCATCGCTTTCAAACGTATTGTCGAGGAAGAGGACGCTGCTTTCGCATTCCCGTCGCAATCGCTATATGTCGAAAGCATGCCGGAAATCATCAACAGCCCAAAAGACGATCAACGTTCAGAACGTAAGATCGGATAGGATAAATGCCCGATACGCCAAAGCTTTCCCACTGTGCCGACTATGTCAGGCGCCATGACCGGGACCGTTTCCTCTGTGCGCTGTTTGCGGCACCGGAAAAACGTGAATCTCTGTTCACCCTGTATGCCTTTAATCAGGAAGTCTCCAAAACGCGCGAGATGGTCAGTGAAGTCATGCTGGGCCATATCCGCTTGCAATGGTGGCGTGACACCCTGACCGAACTGGGCGAGGGGCAGGTGCGCAAGCACGAAGTTGTCGAGCCACTGGCTGATCTGGTGAAGGACGGGCATCTTGAAATTGCCGACCTTGAGGCGATTGTTGCCGCACGCGAGTTTGATCTTGAAGATCGCCAACCTGCCACCCAGCAGGAACTCGATCGCTATATTGATCAAACGTCCGGGCAGATCAGTGTTCTGGCGTCAAGGCTGCTTGGGGCAGGTGGCGACGATGCAGACCATGCGGCACGGCTTGCCGGCAATGCGTATGGCCTGGTCGGCATCATGCGGGCCATCGTTTTCCATGGCCGGTCAAAGCGCCTTTATCTGCCAAAGGATCGGATGGAACATCACGAAGTCGCGCAAGGTGACGTTTTCGAGTTCCGTAAAAAACAGGAAATTCGTGAGTTCATACGCGAACTGGCCGAATTGGCGCGTGCCCGGATTGCCGAGGCGCGCAAACATCGCAGCGCTTTGCCAAACCAGGCCCACGCGGCTGCATTGCCGGTGGTTTTAGCCGACGGGTACCTGCGCAAGCTTGCCAAGTCCGGATATGATCCGTTTTCCGCCGAATTCGGTTTGGCGCGACCGGCCAGTCTGCGGTTGACCCTTAACGGGATGCTCAAGAGATATTGATCCGATATCGCTTGTCACATGACCATTGTATAAATATCTCTTAGAGTGACAACAAAGGTCAGGACAGCACTGAACTGTACGTGGTAGCGTTGGTAACCCTTTGATATCTGGCGCAAGATGCGGGCATGCCCGACATGAGGACCAAGATGGCACATTTGATAAAAAAGACCCGGGAACGGTGGTTTAGCGGCCTGATGTTTGTCGGGATGCTGTGCCTGTCGGTCGTGACTCTTTCGCAGGCCCGTGCTGCAAGCATTGAACCGTTCGTGGGTTCCTATCATGGCACAACCATCGAGCATGCCGAAAACGAGCTTCAAGCCCGTGATCTTGATGTGGTCATCAAGGAGACCGAACGCGGCTTTATCGTCGATTGGTCAACGGTCATCCACAAGCCAGACGGACGTGAAAAAACCGTCTCTCTGGATGTCGAGTTTTACGCTACCGAGCGCGCAGACATCTATGGCAGCGCCATGCGTTCGGGGCTGTTCGGGAAACGTATTCCCAATGACCCGCTGAAAGGCGAACCATTTTTCTGGGCACGGATTGTGGACAAGACCCTGACCATTCACGCGCTTTATATCAATGATGAAGGCGGGTATGAAATGCAGGTCTACAAGCGCACGCTCGACGACGACGGCAATCTTGATCTGATCTTTCGCCGGTTCCGTGACGGGGAACAAATCCGCGATGTTACGGGCAAGCTGACACGCCAACTTGATCGCTATTGATCGCGTCTGTTGGGGCAAAGAAAAAGCCGCATCACTTTCGATGCGGCTTTTGATTTTTCAAGCTGCGTTCACGGTGCCGAGCCACTCATCAAACAGCGGAATGGCACGATCACTATACAGTTTTTTGCGATCACGGCCCTTGACCCGTTTCTTGAGATCAAGATCCGGGAAGAGGCCGAAATTCACATTCATCGGCTGGAAGGTGCTTTCATCGGCACCGCCGGTGATGTGGTTCAATAGGGCCCCCATGGCGGTTGCAAGCGGCGGCGTCGGGATGGTTTTCCCTGCTTTTTCGGCTGCGGTAAACCGGCCAACCATCAGACCGACGGCGGCACTTTCAACATATCCTTCACAGCCTGTAATCTGACCGGCAAAGCGCAGATCAGGACGTGATTTAAGGCGCAGATTCCCATCCAAAAGTCGTGGCGAGTTCAGGAAGGTGTTGCGATGAATGCCACCAAGACGGGCGAATTCTGCATTTTCCAGCCCCGGAATGGTGCGGAAGACTTCGACCTGCGCACCGTATTTCAGTTTGGTCTGGAACCCGACCATATTGTAAAGCGTGCCAAGCGCGTTGTCCTGACGCAACTGAACAATTGCGCGCGGCTTTTCTTTTGGATTATGCGGGTTGGTCAGGCCAACCGGCTTCATCGGGCCGTGGCGCAGCGTTTCACGGCCACGTTCCGCCATGACTTCGATCGGAAGGCATCCGTCGAAATAGGGGGTGTCTTTTTCCCAATCCTTGAATTCGGTTTTTTCGCCTTCAATCAGGGCATCGATGAAGCGGTTATACTCATCTTCATACATCGGGCAGTTGATGTAATCCTTGCCGTCGCCCTTGTCGTAACGCGACTGGAACCATGCCTTGTCGAAATCAATGCTGTCCTTATAGACAATCGGTGCGATTGCATCAAAGAAGGCAAGGCTTTCTTCGCCGGTTGCCTTGCGAATGGCGTCGGCAAGTGCACCGGATGTCAGCGGTCCGGTCGCAATGATGGTATGTTCCCATTCTTCTGGTGGCAGACCATCAATTTCACCGCGCTCCATCGTAATCAATGGATGGTTTTCAAGCGCGTTTGTGACGGCCTCGGAAAAACCTTCGCGGTCAACGGCCAGTGCGCCACCGGCGGGTACCTTGTGCTGATCAGCGCACCGCATGATGATCGAACCGGCACGGCGCATTTCATCATGGATCAGGCCGACAGCATTGTATTCCTTGTCATCGGACCGGAATGAATTCGAACAGACCAGCTCAGCACATTTGTCGGTATGGTGTGCATCGGTCGGGCGCGTCGGGCGCATTTCATGCAGGATGACGGGCACACCGGCTTCTGCCAATTGCCAAGCGGCTTCGCTGCCAGCCAGACCGGCGCCAATAATATGAACAGGCTTGACCGTATTCACGTGTGCGAACTCCTTGCCAGAGTGGGTATTGATAACGTGGCACACACATAGCGGTGCATGGGGGCACATTTCAAGTCAATTGCACCGCAGGCAGAGCAAACCTGTTCACATTGTCTTGCATAACCGAAATTTTCACAGCACCACATCCCAACCGTCTTACAGGACAGAGCCGTTCTGTCCCGATAACGTGAAGATGGCATTCCATGAGCTACCCGCATCATCCCTATGGCTACGAACCTACCCATTGTCCGGTGATCGGCCTCGTGCCGCGTCGACGGCACGTCATGGATGCAGAGTTTGTCGGAGGCACCAAGGAGCCTGAGAGTAGCGATGGTGACGCACAAAGCGACCACACGGAAAGACGTCTTGGATTTCCATTCGGCGGCGCGGGCGAGGGCGCATTTGGTCCCGCCGACATCGAAGGCATGATCGAATATGTGGTTGCCACCCGTCAGGGATGGCGATCCTCGATGGTGATCCGGTCTTTCCTGCGTTGGTGGCGCGAAGATGATGATGCCGATACCAAGGCCGCTCAGGATAGAAAGCAATCAGATGCCATCATCATGCTTCTGGCATTGAACCAGGGCCGAGACGGTTTCGTGCAGGGATATCTAAACGATCTCAAACACGAACAGCTTGAACGGCCCAAGTTGCCACTGGCAAATCCGGTTGAAGTGGCCTTTAACAAGAGCCTGCGTATCGCCGCCCTTGCCTTGGCACTTTCGCCAATTGTCCTTGTCTTTGCAGTCCTGTTTTTTGTGCAGGTCGACAACCTTATCAGCACCGGCAACGGAAAACTGTTTGGTTTCAGCTACGACCTGTTGTTCGTGGTCGGCAGTTTCGGTGCCATCGGTGCCCTGACCAGCATGATGATGCGCCTTGGCAAGGATGTGCCTTGGGGGGAAATGGAACCGGCTTCGGTATTCTTTAATTTCTTGTTCCGACCGTGCATGGGATTCTGCTTTGCGATCATCGTCCTTTTGGCGCTTAGGGCCGGGATGTTGCCAATCCCCCTTGATGAGCTGCACAAGATTGATGATCTCGACCAAATCAGCCAATCAGCCGCCGCGGGTCAGCAGATTTCCATCGTGCTTGTCTTCGCCTTCCTGTCGGGATTTAGCGAACGGCTAAGTACCGCGCTGGTCAAGCGGGTTGAAGACAGGGTCACGAATTCGGGCTAAACCAAAACAAAAAGGGCAGCGTGATGCTGCCCTTATGTCTTATTCCAGTCCGAGATGGCGTTTCAGGTAGCGCCCTGTGTAACTGCGTTCATTGCCCATGATGTCTTCCGGTGTTCCGGCACCGACCAGTTGGCCGCCGCCATCACCGCCCTCGGGCCCGATATCAATAATCCAGTCCGCAGTCTTGATAACATCAAGGTTATGTTCGATCACGACAACCGTATTGCCCTGATCGACAAGCGTATGCAGCACTTCCAGAAGTTTACGGATATCATGGAAATGAAGCCCTGTTGTCGGCTCATCAAGGATATAGATCGTCCGGCCGGTCGCGCGTTTGGACAGTTCCTTTGCAAGCTTCACACGTTGGGCTTCGCCACCCGACAGGGTGGTGGCCTGCTGCCCCAGATGGATATAGGAAAGCCCAACCTGTTTAAGGGTTTCCATCTTGTCGCGGATGGACGGAACGGCCTTGAAGAAATCGGCGCCTTCTTCGACTGTCATATCAAGGACGTCGGATATCGATTTGCCTTTAAAAGATATTTCCAGTGTCTCGCGGTTATAGCGATGGCCTTTGCACTGGTCACATTCGACATAAACGTCGGGCAGGAAGTGCATTTCAATTTTGATGACGCCATCACCTTGGCATGCTTCGCAGCGTCCACCCTTGACGTTGAAGGAAAAACGACCGGGCTTGTAGCCGCGTGTTTTTGCCTCTGGCAATTGGGCGAACCATTCACGGATGGGTGTGAACGCACCGGTATAGGTCACCGGGTTGGAGCGCGGCGTTCTGCCAATCGGGCTTTGGTCGATATCAATGATCTTGTCGATCAGCTCGACACCCTTGATCTCGTCATGCGCGCCCGGATGATGGCGGGCATTATGCATCCGCTTGGCCAGCGCCTTATACAGCGTTTCGATCACAAGGCTTGATTTGCCGCCGCCCGAAACCCCGGTCACACAGATGAACTTGCCCAATGGGAAATCGACATCAATGCCCTGCAGGTTGTTGGCCGTTGCCCCCTTGATGGTAATCGCTTTGCCATTACCCTTGCGGCGTTCCTTTGGAACCGCGATCTGTTCAACCCCGACAAGGTATTTACCCGTCAGGCTGTCTGGGTTTTGCTGGATCTGTTCAGGGGTTCCTTCGGCAACAATACGGCCGCCATGAATACCGGCACCCGGGCCCATATCCACAACATAGTCGGCCGCCCGAATGGCGTCTTCATCATGTTCTACCACGAGCACCGTATTGCCAAGGTCGCGCAGACGTTTTAGCGTTTCAAGCAAGCGGTCGTTGTCGCGCTGATGTAGGCCGATGGATGGTTCATCAAGCACATACAAAACACCTGTCAAACCAGAACCGATCTGGGACGCCAGCCGGATACGCTGGCTTTCGCCACCAGAAAGCGTGCCGGATGTGCGCGACATCGATAAGTAATCCAAACCAACATCGCGCAGGAACCGCAGACGATCATTGATTTCGCGCAGGATACGACGGGCAATCTCGGTTTCTTTTGCGTTCAGCTTATCTTCCAGTGCCAGGAACCAATCGGCGGCCTTGGCAATCGAAAGATCCGTGACCTGGGAAATGTCAAAGCCGTCAACCTTTACTGCCAGTGCTTCGGGTTTCAGGCGCTTGCCCGCACAGGTCGGGCAGTGCGATACCATCTGGTATTTGGACAGTTCATCACGGGCCCACTGACTGTCGGTTTCACGCCAGCGGCGCGCCATGTTGGGAATAACACCTTCAAACGGACGCGAAACCTTGTAGCTACGTGATCCATCATCATAGGTCACCGTGACTTCTTCTTCGCCCGACCCATGCAGGATGATGTCCTGTGCTTTCTTGGGCAATTTTTCCCACGGGACATTGGTTTTGAAGTCGAAGTGCTTGGCAACCGATTTCAGGGTCTGGAGATAGTATTTCGATGTTGTGCTGGCCCAGGGCGCGACGGCGCCATTTTCGAGCGTCTTGCTTTCATCCGGGACGACCAGCATCGGATCGAATTCCATTTGGGTTCCTAGGCCATCACAGGCCGGGCAGGCACCAAACGGGTTGTTGAATGAAAACAGTCGCGGTTCGATTTCCTCGATGGTGAAGCCGGAAACAGGGCAGGCGAACTTTGCCGAAAACACAGTGGTTTCACCGGTTTTGGCATCTTCGGTCAAAACGATGCCGTCGGTAAGTTCAAGCGCGGTTTCAAAACTGTCCGCCAAACGCGTCGAAATGCCATCCTTGACGATCAGGCGATCAACCACGACTGAAATATCGTGTTTGAGCTTCTTGTTCAGTTCCGGTGCTTCGTCGATGTCATACATTTCGCCATCGATCTTGACGCGCTGGAAGCCGCGTGCGCGAAGTTCACGCAGTTCTTTTTTGTATTCACCTTTACGGCCACGCACGATCGGGGCCAGAAGGTAAAGACGCGTACCTTCTTCCATCTCCATCACGCGGTCGACCATTTGCGAAACGGTCTGACTGACAATCGGAAGACCTGTGGCGGGCGAATAGGGGATGCCAACACGCGCCCACAACAGACGCATGTAGTCGTATATCTCAGTCACGGTGCCGACGGTCGAGCGCGGGTTTTTCGAGGTCGTCTTTTGTTCGATAGAAATGGCTGGTGACAGCCCGTCGATATATTCGACATCGGGCTTTTGCATTAGCTCAAGGAACTGGCGGGCATAGGCCGACAGGCTTTCGACATAGCGGCGCTGACCTTCGGCATAGATCGTATCAAAGGCCAGAGAACTTTTGCCTGATCCCGACAGACCGGTAATCACCACAAGGGAATCGCGCGGCAGTTCAACATCAATGTTCTGAAGGTTGTGTTCTTTCGCACCGCGAACCGAAATTTTCGTCAGCATGTCGGGCCTTTTGTTCCTGAATTGTTCGGAAAGTGTATAGAGGAGCCGTAAGCTATACGCAAGCGCACCCCTGACAGTTCCTGTCAGTATTTGTCAGGAGATCCGCAATTAACAACCCGATGTATGACAGAGCCACGAAAAAGCCCGCCGAACAAGACCGGCGGGCTTCATAAATCCAGTGACCGGAACGGTCAGATTTTTGATCAGGCTTAGCCTTTGGTAACTGTACGGCCGGTTGCGCCAAGGTCCTTGAAAGCTTCTTCGAGGCGTGCGGCCATCGACAGTTCAGCTTCGCGGATCCAGACGCGCGGGTCATACTGCTTTTTGTAAGGCTGATCGGTTTCCGGATCGACCTGATACTTGAACGCACGTGCGTTGGCTTCGACATACTCGCCAACCGGGCGGGCATAGGCGAACTGGGTATCAGTATCGATATTCATCTTGAAGCAGCCGTAGCTGACAGCTTCTTCGATTTTCTCTTTTTCCGAACCGGAACCACCATGGAATACAAAGTCGAGCGGGCGATCACCAAGACCGTGCTTCTCAGCCACGTATTTCTGGCTTTCCAGAAGGATCTCCGGACGGAGCTTTACGTTGCCGGGCTTGTAAACGCCGTGCACGTTACCGAACGCTGCCGCGACCGAGAAGTGACCAAGCGGCGAGAGACGGCGATAAGCTTCTTCGACTTCTTCCGGGCGAGTGTAAAGGCGCGGATCGATTTCCTCAACCGAGGTATCAAGCTCATGCCCGATACCGTCTTCTTCACCACCGGTGACGCCCAGTTCGATCTCAAGGCTCATCTCGATGGCGGACATCCGTTTCAGGAAGGTCTCGCAGGTCGCAAGGTTGTCTTCAACGGATTCTTCGGACAGATCCAGCATATGAGAGCTGTAAAGTGCCTTGCCGGTTTCGGCATAGGCCTTTTCGCTCCATTTCAGCATTTCATCGACCCATGGCACAAACTTGCGGTTTGCGTGGTCGGTATGCATGACAACAGCAACACCATAATGTTCGGCCAGAAGCTGTGCATGACGCGCAGCAGATACGGCGCCGAGAACACGGGCCGCAGCAGCGTCCTTGATGCCCTTGCCGGCAAAGAACTGTGCACCACCATTCGAAAGCTGAATGATAATGTCGGATCCGGCATTTGCAGCAGCTTCAAGAGCCGCGTTCATCGTGCTTGAAGACGTAATATTGACGGCGGGAAGGGCGTAACCGTCCTGCTTGCAGGCAGAAACGAGTTCGCGATAGGCAGCACCGGTAACAACACCGGGTTTAACGGAAGGCATGTGGGTACTCCTCCTGGGGGTCAGAGTAAAAACAGATCAGCAGCAAAATCACCTGAAGACCCTGCATACAAACTGTTACAGAGCCCAATGCATCTTCGAAATGCTGTCTCAGGTCAAGGCTTTCCGTCATAGACTTTCGGAAAATATTGCGTTTGCTCAGGCGTAACTCTCTTGCACGCCCTTGATCCAGCTTCGCGTCACATTGAACTGATCATTAAACAAGATCATATCGGCCTGATAGCCAGGTGCCAAGCGCCCGAGAATATGACCAAGCCCCAGGAACTCCGCTGGATAAAGCGACGCCATGCGAAGCGCTTCATCAAGCCCGATCTCGGCCATTTCCATGCAATTGCGCACAGCTGAAATCATATCAAGGTCCGAACCCGCCAACGTGCCATCCGCAAGCGCGCACCGCCCATCAACCGCAATGATTTCCTCATCGCCCAGCTTGAAGCGTTTATCTGCGGCGCCAACCGTGGGCATGGCGTCGGTGACCAACATCATCTTGCCTGCGGCCTTGGCGCGGACGGCGGTTTTAATCACTGCAGGATGGACGTGAAAACCATCAGCAATCAGGCCGCACCACGTGCGATCATCAGAAAGGGCTGCACCAACAACGCCCGGCTCCCGATGGGTCAGGGGGCTCATGGCATTAAACAGATGCGTGAAGCCCTGCATGCCTTCATCGATTGCCGACATGATATCGCCGTAAGTGCCCGCCGTATGTCCGGCGCAAACACGAACATCGCGGGCAACGAGCTTTGCAATGACACCTTTATCAAGCAGTTCCGGCGCAAGGGTGACCAAAGTGCAGCCGTTGCGAAGCCGGGAGACGAGTTCGATTGCATCAGTTTCCATCGGCCTGATCTGGTCAGCCGAATGCACGCCACGGCGCTTTAGATTGAGATACGGTCCCTCAAGGTGAATGCCGACGACACCGGCAATGCCGTTATCGAGCACCTCCTGAACGGCGGTAATCGCGGCCTCCATCTTGTCCCGGGAATCGGTGATCAGGGTTGGCAGCATGGATGTCGTGCCAAACCGGCGATGCGCAGCGACCATGGTTTTAATGGTTTCAATATCGGGGGCATCATTCAGCAAGACACCGCCGCCACCATTGACCTGCACATCAATCAGACCGGGGGCGAGGGTTTGGCCACTGCCATCTATTGTTTTGATACCAGCAGGTAGATCGTTATCCGCAACAATGGCGTCGATCTTGCCATCCGTGACCAGAACGGAATGCCCGGACAGGAAGCGTGTTCCGTCAAAGAGTCGGGCATTTGATATGGCAAAGTCACTCACGCCTGGGTCTCCGGTTGCTGCGTATCCGAGTACGGTAGTCGCAGGATCAGCCCTGCGGTCGTGGACGTTTGGGCATCGTAATTGGATGATTTGATGTCGGCAACGACCTTAACGACCAATTGTGAAGAAGTCGTCTGTGCTGACCACCTTCTAGGATAGTCGAAATATTCGAACACGAACATTCCATATAACAAGGTTAACCATGGACGCAGCAGGAAGATCTTCATCGTTTGGTCGCAAAACTTTCACTTGCCTGCAACACTTGACGTCTGCGGCGTGTCTGCATTTCACGGCACTTCTGCTGCCTGATTGCCGGAACACTAGGCAAACACTGGATCTTTGATCCTTTCAAAACTGCGCCCGCGATGAGCTTCATAGTGAACATACTGGATGTTCACTTGATCATTTATTGGCGAGTTTTGTGTCATTTCGCCGCCCATTCGCACATCAAAAGTAAGTTTCCGAAAACTGTCACTTGAGCAAAACGGCCCTCAAGAACAAAACGAACGCCTAGCCGGTCGCCGAATTACGGGCGGCGTTCCGTGCCAAGTTTTCAATAGGGAGTTACTTGACCATGTTCCGCAAAACACTGATGGCTGCTGCCGTGTTTGCCATTGGCAACACTGCACAGGCTGCAACCGAGATCACCTGGTGGCATGCAATGGACGGCGCACTTGGCGACGTTGTCAACCAGATCACCGAAGACTTCAACGCAAGCCAGGATGAATACAAACTCGTATCCATCAACAAGGGCGGCTACGAAGACACCATGACGGCCGGCATCGCAGCGTTCCGCGCGAAAAACCAGCCGAACATCATCCAGATCTTCGACGCAGGTGCTGCAACCATCATCAACGCCAAAGGCGCTGTTAAGCCGGTTCAGGATTTGCTTGAAGCAAACAACGTTAATTTCGACATTAATGATTACATCCCGGGTGTTCGTTACTTCTATGCCGATTCAGACGGCAAGATGATCGGCATGCCGTTCAACAGCTCGACCCCGCTTCTGTATTACAACAAAGAAGCACTCGACAAAGCCGGTGTCGACGTTCCGAAAACCTGGCAGGAATTCGAAGCTGCTGCTCCGAAGCTGAAAGAAGCCGGTTACACCGCACTTGCGCAGTCGCACAGCCCGTGGATCTTCTTCGAAAACTTCATGTCGCGTCACAACCTGCAGATGGCGACCGCCAATAACGGTTATGACAGCACCGACGTTGAAATCCTTTATAACAACGACGCTCTGAAAGATCACTGGCAGCACGTCAAGGATTGGAAAGACGCGGGTTACTACGGTTATTATGGCCGTGCATGGGGTGCGAACCAGGACGCATTCGTGCAGCAGCAGGTCGCAATGTGGATCGGTTCTTCCGGTTCGTTTGGTGGCCTTCGCAAGTCCGCACAGTTTGACTTTGGCGCATCGACCCTCCCGTATTGGGAAGGTACCGGCGATGCACCGAAATCGACCTTTATCGGTGGTGCGGCACTGTTCGCATTCTCCGGCCATGATGCCGCACAGGATGCCGGTGTTGCCGAATTCTTCAAATTCCTAACCAAACCGGAAACCCAGTACTACTGGCACAAAGAAACCGGTTATGTCCCGATCACCAATGCGGCTTATGAGCTGGCCAAAGAAGATGGCTACTACAAGGAAAGCCCGGATGCAGAAGTCGGCATCACCCAGCTTTCTGAAGAAGGTGGCGAGTGGACCAAGGGTTATCGTCTTGGCTTCTATGTTCAGATCCGCGAAGTGATTTATCGTGAAGTCGACAAGATCATGAACGGCGAAGAAACCGTAGATGCTGCCTTTGCGACCATCGAAGAAGAATCAAACGGTCTGCTGAAGCGCTTCAACGATACCTACTCGAACTAATCTGCTTTTCGCCAAAGCGGGGCGGCCGATGATTTGGCCGCCCTGTTTTGCATTTTCTGATTTTGCTCTGAGGTTGCGTTCCCGATGAAGCGCGTACAATTTGAACACAGCGCGGTGCCATACCTGTTTATCGCACCCCAAATTCTGATTATTTCCATATTTTTCCTGTGGCCTGCGGCCCAGGCGCTATACCAGTCGTTTTTGCTTGAAGACGCCTTTGGCATGTCTTCGCAGTTCGTCTGGTTCCGCAATTTTGAAGATGTGCTGACAAGCAGCTCGTGGACGCGATCTGCCATCTTTACCGTCGTATTTTCCGTTCTTGTCTCCGTGCTTTCGATCGCGATTTCACTGTTTCTTGCAGTACGCGCCGACGAGGTCATCCGCGGGGCAAAATCCTATAAAACGCTTCTGATGTGGGGCTATGCCATTGCGCCGCCGGTGGCGGGCCTTCTTGGCATCATGATGTTCAACCCGCTGATGGGGGACCTCTATAAGGCCTTCAACAGTTTCGGATTTGAATTCAACCACATCGAAAACGCCAATGACGCGGCCTTCATCGTCATTCTGATCGCGGTCTGGAAACAGGTCAGTGTGAACTTCATCTTCTTCCTCTCAGGCCTTCAGGGGATTCCGAAGTCGGTTCAGGAAGCAGCGACCCTTGATTGCAAGAGTCCGGAGCGTCGCTTCTGGACCATCACATTCCCGCTTTTGGCACCGACAACCTTCTTCCTGCTGGTGATCAACCTGACTTACGCCTTTTTCGAGACGTTCGGCATTATCGATGTTTCGACCAAAGGTGCCCCGGGTGGTTCGACCGCGACCCTTGTCTACAAGGTGTATGTCGATGGCTTCCTTGGTGCGGATATGGGCGGCAGTGCCGCACAGTCAGTCTTGCTGATGATCATGGTCAGTGTCCTGACCGTGTTCCAGTTCCGCTTCATCGAACGCAAAGTGCATTATTAAGGGGGAACGTCATCATGTATCAGTCCAAATGGCGTATTTTTACCAACCACACCATTCTGGTGCTTGGCTCACTTTTCATGATCCTTCCGGTCTGGATCGCCTTTGCGTCATCAACCCACACCCGCGAGTATATCTTCCAGAATGGCCTGCAATTCTTGCCAGGCGGGGAGTTCTTCACCAATTACGGCGCGATCCTGTTTGATGCAGAGGCGACAAAGGGCAGGGTGACTGCGCTTGAGATGCTGTTTAACAGCATGGTGCTTGGCCTTGGCTTTGCCATCGGAAAGGTCATCATTTCGATGATGGCGGCCTATGCGATTGTCTATTTCCGATTCAAGCTGGCTGTGCCGCTGTTCTGGATCATTTTCTCGACCCTTCTGTTGCCGCTCGAAGTGCGCATCGTGCCGTCCTATGAGGTCGTGGCAAACCTTGGGCTGCTCAATACCTATACCGGATTGATCCTGCCGCTGATTGCGTCCGCAACTGGAACGTTCTTCTTCCGGCAGTTTTATCGGTCGGTCCCGGACGAACTTCTTGAAGCAGCAAGGCTGGATGGGGCAGGGCCGATCAGGTTCTTCATCGACATTCTGGTTCCCCTGTCGGTGACCATGATTGCTGCGATCTTCATCATCATGTTTGTGGTTGGCTGGAACCAGTATCTTTGGCCACTCCTGATGACCACCGATGATCAGCTCTACACCATCGTGATCGGGATCAAGCAGGTCTACAACTCGCTCTATGAGGGCGGACAGATACCTCAGTTCCCCAAGGCATTCGCACTGACAATCATGGCATCGGTCCCGCCCGTACTGGTGGTGGTCATCTTCCAGCGCATGTTCGTCAAGGGTCTGGTTGAGACGGAAAAATAATCCGGTCTTCCCTGATCCCTGCATTGAAAATAATTGATCCGAATACAGGATAACCAAGATGGCAACTGTAACGCTTAATCAGGCCCAGAAAACCTACCCGAACGGCTTCAAGGCCATTCACGGCATTGACCTTAAAATCGAGCATGGCGAGTTCACGGTTCTTGTCGGGCCGTCTGGCTGTGGCAAATCGACACTGCTGCGCATGATCGCCGGTCTGGAAGGGATTTCGGATGGCGAAATCATCATTGATGACAAGGTCGTCAACACCGTCGCCCCCGCAGATCGCGACATCGCCATGGTGTTCCAGAACTACGCGCTTTATCCGCACATGAACAACTACGACAACATGGCCTATGGCCTGAAAAACCGCGGATACAGCAAGGCGGAAATTGATGCCAAGGTCCGCGAAGCCGCCCGAATTCTTCAGCTTGAAGATCATCTTGAGCGCAAACCACGCCAATTATCTGGTGGTCAGCGTCAACGCGTCGCCATGGGCCGCGCGATTGTCCGCCAACCGAAGGTCTTCCTGTTTGACGAGCCGCTTTCAAACCTTGATGCCAAATTACGTGTCGATATGCGCCTTGAAATCAAGAACCTGCAACAGCGTCTTGGCATCACGTCGGTCTATGTCACCCACGATCAGGTTGAAGCCATGACCCTTGCCGATCGTCTGATCGTCATGAATGGCGGCGTTGCGGAGCAGATCGGAACCCCGATTGATATCTACGAAAAGCCGGCCAGCCAGTTTGTCGCAGGTTTCATCGGCTCGCCCGCGATGAACTTCCTGAAGGGCAAAGTCTCTGATGACAAGAAACATGTCACAGTGGGGGACGGCGTGATGCTTGATCTTGATCATGACGTCGAGGCCGGTCGTGACGTCACGGTCGGCATTCGCCCCGAACATCTGGAACTTCTCAAAGACGGGGAAGGGCGGATTAATGCCGGTGTGCGCATGGTGGAGTCTCTTGGCGCAGAAACGCTGGCCTATCTCGATTTCGGGGCAAATGCGGACAATGTCACGTTGCGTTTGCAGGGAACGCACACATTCGGAAAAGGCGAGAAACTAAGCCTTTCGGTTCCGGCGTCGAAAATCCATCTGTTTGATATCGAAAGCGGTCAGCGCATCTGATTAAACCAGATCAGCTAACATCAAACGCCTCTGACAAATTCAGACTGTCAGAGGCGTTTTTGTTTTCGGATTGGGGCACTTTACCCTTGTCTCGCACAGGGTGAACGAGGTAGTTCCTATGCGCGAAAGTTAAGGGAGTTCGATGTGCAGACCGACCAGAAAAAGGCGCTTTACGAAGAAGCGCAAAAAGAGCTGATAAGCATCACCGAAGGCGAAACCAACGTTCCCGCCCTGATGGCGACCGTATCGTGCGTCTTATCGCAAAAGTTCGACTATTACTTCTGGACGGGCTTCTATAATGTTGATCCGGAAAAGGAAAATGAACTTGTCGTCGGGCCATATCAGGGCACGCTTGGCTGTCTTCGTATCCCGTTTGGTCGCGGTGTTTGTGGTGCAGCCGCATCAACCCGCGAAACGCAGGTGGTCGCGGACGTTCATGCTTTTCCTGGTCATATCGCATGCGACAGCCGGACCAATTCCGAGATCGTTGTGCCGGTGATCAATGCGGATGGACAGTTGATCGCCGTGCTTGACGTCGATAGTGTCGAGCACAATTCGTTCGATGAAACGGATCGCATTGCACTTGAAACTTTAATGCAGCGCATTTTTGCGCAATGATAACCCACAAGTCCCGACCAATCGGGACAGCGGACAACACAAACTTTGGAAGATAACCCATGGCTGGCAGTGTCAATAAAGTCATTCTCGTCGGGAACCTTGGCCGCGATCCTGAAATCCGGTTTACCCAGGCTGGCAAAAAGATCGCCAATTTCAGCATCGCAACCTCCGAACAGTGGCGTGACCGTCAGTCCGGTGAGCGCCGCGAGCGCACCGAATGGCATCGCATCGTTGTTTTCAACGAAGGCCTTGCCGATGTCGTTGAGCGCTTTGTGAAAAAAGGCAGCAAGCTTTACATCGAAGGCCAGCTTCGTACCCGCAAATGGCAGGGGCAGGATGGCAAAGACAACTACACCACCGAAGTTGTTCTTGAAGGCTTCAACTCCAACCTGACCATGCTTGATAACCGCGGCGAAGGCGGCGGCATGGGTGGCGGTTCATCTTCTGGTGGTGGCTATGGCGGTGGCCAGGATAGTGGTGGCGGCTACGGTGGCGGTTCTGATGCAGGCTGGGGCAATGGTGGTTCTTCCGGTGGCGGATCCGCACCGGCTGGTGCCCCGGACCTCGATGATGAGATCCCGTTCTAAGCAATCGCTTAATGATATCGATCTAAAATCCCTCCGAAACGTTGGTTGTTTTGGGGGGATTTGTTTTTGTGAGATTGTTCGTGCAACCATCCTGAAGCGACTGTCACAAAATCACCTGAAGTTGGTCTACAAGACTATAACCAAGCGATGAAATCTGATTTAAGAACGAGAATTAGACCAATCGCGAAACAAGGAAGACCTGTTGACCGGTCCAATATTTGGAACCCCGCGTGTGGGGCAAAGCTATAACGTACAGGACTGTGTCTATGCCGTAATCAAACGCGAAAACGGCGACGTTGCCGTTGCGCGTACTCCCAAGGGTATTGTTCTTCTTGGCGGTGGTGTTGAAAACGGTGAAAGCGAACAGGACGCACTTTGTCGTGAGGCCTACGAAGAATCGGGTTATCGGGCGCGCATCATCTCGCGGCTCGGTTTTGCGTCACAGTATGTCAATAACCCGGCCAAGGATCGATACCGCCTTAAGCGCGCAACCTTTTTCCTGTGCGAATTAACCGAAAAGCTTGGCCCGCCTGTGGATCAGGATCACGAACTGGTCTGGATGCCATATAAAGAAGCCCATGAAAGCTTACTTCGGCCATTTCATCAATGGGCACTGGAATTTGTGGGCTAACCACAGCATTTTTTGAATTTTTTGCCCGATCCACACGGGCAGGGATCATTTCGACCGGCTTTGACAGGTGACGCGTTGATTTGGCTCACGCCCGGAAATATCCCGTCAACATAGAACCACTTGCCGTCACGACGTTCGAAATTGGATCGCTCGTGCAGTTGGTATTGTTTGCCGTTCTCATCAAAATGGGCAACGAATTCCACGATTCCGGTTTGATCAAGAATACCGCCAGCAACGCATTCAATGATGTCCAATCCAGTCCAGCGCGTTGTGTCCTGCGCAATACTTTCTGCATCAAAGCCGGAACGATTTTCCTCTGCCAGCGTTGATAATAGGTAGTCCCCATTGCGCAGCACGAAGGCAGAGTAGCGTGATCGCATCAATTTTTCGGCCGTTTCGGCACTTGCCGTCCCGGAATGATACTTCCCACAGCAGACGCCGTAATCTTTCAGGCTGCCACAGGGGCATAAAGTGTCTGCTGGCAAGGCTGGCATGATGAACTCCGGTCAAATGGCATTTTGAAGTCACCATACAGCAGGGGCCATTTGCACGCCACTTTGCGAAACCCCGGAATTTTGCCTTGAACTTTCACAGATGCACAAATTGCCTTTGTTTCGCCGTATATCGATCCTAGCGTGAATGATCGGCATTTTACTTACCCGACTGTTTTTGTCGGTTATAATTGCTAGGATGCTGATATTGAGTGATTAATATAACTGAAACACTGGTCAGAAGTTCTTGACGAATTTGGTCGGGTTTAGATATATTAATAAATGCGGGTGGGGGCCCATAGGCACCGCCGGATCAACGTCCGGCCAATTGGCGGACATGTAAATTGTCGATTTGCTTCGAGTAAGGATGAGACACGATGAATGAACTTCTTATTTGCGTCTACTGTCCTCTTCCATAGGTGACCTTGGAATGAGTTACGACCGGACCACGCTTCTTTTCTGACAAAATCCGGTCGTCCACGTGAATTAATTCACAACCGATAGTGTTTGCACGTCATCTAGCTTCTGACGGACTCCGTACTAAGAATAGATGCCGACGTGTAAACCTCTCAGGAGGACATAGAATGAGCGCCATTAAATTACCTGCCGTTTCCCAGGAAGAGGGTTTCTCGGGCTATCTCCGTGAAGTCTGGAAATTCCCGATGCTTACGGCGGACGAAGAATATATGCTGGCCCACCGTTATCAGGACCATGATGACACCGAGGCCGCCCACAAACTCGTTACCAGTCACCTGCGTCTTGTTGCCAAGATCGCGTTTGGTTATCGCGGTTATGGTCTGCCGATGGCGGACCTTGTCGCAGAGGGCAATACCGGCCTGATGCGTGCGGTGCAGAAGTTCGATCCGGAACGTGGTTTCCGCCTCTCGACCTATGCGATGTGGTGGATCCGTGCTGCGGTGACTGAATACATCCTGCAAAGCTGGTCGATGGTCAAACTCGGCACCATGGCGGCGCAGAAGAAACTGTTCTTCAGCCTGCGTAAAGCCAAGCGTCAGCTTAATATTTATGACAATGGCGAACTTTCGCCAGAGGAAGCTGATCAGGTTGCCGAAAAACTTGGTGTGACCGGTCGTGAAGCGCTTGAAATGAATCGCCGTCTTGCGGCGCGCGATTTCTCACTCAACACGCCGATGCCGAAAGACGAGGGGATGGAATACCTCGATACCCTGTCGTCTGACGCACCGAGCCCGGAAGCACTGGTTGCCGATGCCGAAGAACGTGTTCTTCACAACGGCATGCTGAAAAACGCGCTTGGCGAATTGCCTGAACGTGAACAGGAAATCATCAAGGCTCGTTTCCTCAGCGATGATCCGATCACGCTGGAAAAGCTTGGTGAACGTTTCGGCGTGAGCCGTGAACGCGTCCGTCAGCTTGAAGCACGCGCGTTTAAGAAAATTCAGGAAAGCGTCCTGACGCAGCATTCAGCAGCGTAACAAAGCTTAAATAGACCAAATCAAAAGGCGGCACCCGTTAGGATGCCGCCTTTTTCTCATTCCGTTGGTCTTGCTCAGCTTGTCAGTGGGTCATCCTGATGAGAGCACATCGCGTGATTTCGCAATAACTTCAATGGTCTTGTTCCAAAGCGCGTATTTGGTCACTTCCTTGACACTGACCCACTTGGCGTCAGCCGCATCACCGCCAAGCGTGATATCGGGATTAAGCGCCACCGCGACAAAATCAATCAGCGTGTAGTGATATTCGACCTTGTCGTCGTCATTGGTGGAAATCATGTCCACAGCATCAACCAGGATCGGGCTTGAGATTTTAACGCCGGTTTCTTCCAGCACTTCGCGGCAAACAGCATCGCGCACTGTTTCGCCCAGCTCCTGCGCACCGCCCGGAAGGCTCCAGGTGCCGGCATGCGGTTCCTTGCCACGCTGGATCAAAAGAACATGATCCTTGTGCCAGACAACGGCACCAACACCGACAAGAGGGCGCGGCAAAAAGGTTCGCTGATCAAGTTCAGTAATCGTCATCGTCTTCTTCCAAATCATCGTCCGGGTCAGGGACCTCATGTACGACCTTGCCGGTCATTTCTCGGGCACGAATACCGGGTGTTCCAAGAAACTGTTCTTCGGATTCCGGATGGAGTGACATCACAAAATCTTTCGATGGCGCGTCACCGATGGCGAACTGCCGCGCGGTATCGTAATCAGGAGCACGTACCTTGGCCGTCTTTATCCCGACCGAACCGTCATCATCGTAAATATATTCAACAATCCAGACCTGCAAAACGTCTCCACAACAATTCTGATCTGCAAATTACGGTTTGTTGGTTGCACCGCAAACTTGAATACTGCTATCACTTTAATAAGCGGGAATAACCCGGCTTTAAGTCCCAGCTTTGCCATATTCTCACGTACAATGACCAAAAGCCAAAGACTAATCTCAAGTTTCGGCTTTTGACATTTGGCTCTTCTGCACAGGTGCTCAATGAACGCCAAGCGCGACGATAACGATGATCCGGAAAACAAAGGTTCGGAACATGTCCTCCCAAGCCCAGGTATGTTTGCCCGGATAAGAGCCTATTTCCTTACTGGTGTGCTGGTCAGCGCGCCTCTTGCGATTACCTTCGGGCTTGCCTGGTGGTTTATTGAATTCGTCGACAGCAAAGTCATTCCGCTGATCCCGGCGCATTACAATCCGGAATCCTATCTTCCCGTCGGTTATCAGGAATACGGGATTCCCGGCTTTGGCCTGTTGGTCATTATCGTTTTCATCACAGTGGTTGGCTGGTTCACGACCAACTTTGCCGGTCGGGCATTAATTAAGCTTTACGAACGAATTCTTGGCCGTATCCCGGCGGTACGCAGCATTTATGGTGCCGTTAAACAGATCCTCGAAACGGTTCTGGCCAACCAGTCGAATGCTTTTCGTCAGGCGGTTCTTTTGGAATATCCGCGCCGCGGGATGTGGGCGATTGGCTTTATCACCGGCGAGACCACAGGTGAGGTGCAAAACCTGACCGAAGACAAGGTCATCAACATCTTCCTGCCGACCACGCCAAACCCGACATCGGGCTTTTTGCTGTTCGTTCCGCGCCGGGATGTTGTCATCCTTGATATGACGGTCGAAGAGGCCATTAAAATGGTGATGTCAGGCGGTATCGTAACCCCGCCGGATCGTCGCCCGGCCGAACAACGCAATCATCCACAGGTCGCCGCCAAGACCTATGAGGATGTCGATACGTTGCGTGAAAAGGAAAACGTTCCGATTCTGGTGTCGCGCGACATTCCGGCACGGATGGAAACATCCGCGACGCCTGATCCGAAATCCAAAGATGGTAAAACGCCCGAAGACGCTTGATCCCATTGCCTCTAATGGCTTGAAATTTAAAAGGGCGCATCCAACCGGTGTGCCCTTTATTCTTTGTTATCCTGATCGGAAATATCGAACCGCTTCGTCGCGTTCAAACAGATACAACAACAAACGCAACGCATCGCCGCGTGCCTTCTGCAGGTCGGGGTCGCGATCAACGATCAGGCGGGCATCATCGCGCGCAATCGCCAGCAAATCACCATGTAGCTCAAGATTGGCCAGCCGGTATTCCTGAAGGCCGCTTTGACGGGTGCCGAGAACCTCGCCCGCGCCGCGAAGTTTCAGGTCTTCTTCGGCGATGATGAACCCGTCCTCGGTTTCGCGCATGATTTTGAGACGCGCCTTGGAAACCTGTCCAAGCGGACTGCCATACAGCAACAAACAGGTTGATGCCGCATCCCCACGGCCAATCCGCCCGCGAAGCTGATGAAGCTGGGCAAGGCCAAAACGCTCGGCATGTTCAATCACCATGATCGTTGCTTCGGGCACGTTGACACCGACCTCGATCACAGTGGTTGCAACAAGGATGGATGTGTCGCCATGGGCGAACTTTTCCATCACTTCGTCCTTTTCCTTGCCCTTCATCTTGCCATGGACAAGGCCAACACGATCCTGACCAAACAGCTCTGCCAACACCCGGTACCGTTCATCGGCGGCTTGCAGATCCAGAACCTCGGAATCCTCGACCAACGGGCAAACCCAGTAAATCTTGGTGCCGCTGCGCATCGCACGCCCGATCCCCAATATGACTTCATCGACCTTGTCGATCGGCAAAACGCGGGTATCAACCGGTTTGCGCCCCGGTGGCTTTTCATCGAGCCTGGAAACTTCCATGTCACCAAAGGCGGTCAGGGTCAGCGTGCGTGGAATAGGCGTCGCAGTCATGACCAACACATCAACCGCCTGACCTTTACCAGCCAGCATCAAGCGCTGGTGCACGCCAAAGCGATGCTGTTCATCGACAACCGCAAAGGCAAGATCGTGGAACATCACGTCATCCTGAAACAAGGCGTGCGTTCCGACCGCAATCTGGACTTCGCCATTGGCAAAGCCTTCAAGCGCGGTTTTGCGTGACTTGCCCTTATCGCGGCCTGTCAGAATGGCGCATTTGATCCCGATTTTCTCCAGAAGCGGCGAAATCGTTTCAAAATGCTGGCGCGCCAGGATTTCGGTCGGCGCCATGAGCGCGGCCTGACGTCCACATTCAACCGCATTCAGCATTGCCATCAAGGCGACCACGGTCTTGCCTGATCCAACGTCGCCTTGCAGCAGGCGGAGCATGCGGCCTTCGCTTGCCATATCGTCATAGATATCGCCAAGTGCGCGTTGCTGCGCACCGGTCATGGCAAAGGGCAGGTGATCACCAAGTGCTGCACGCAGGCGTCCATCACCTTTGGTCACACGCCCGCCAAGCTTGCGCATCTTTGCCCGGATCAATGTCAGGGCCAGTTGATTGGCCAGCAATTCGTCATAGGCAAGCCGCTTGCGGGCGGGATGATCGGGTGACAGGTCGGTTTCGTCCTGCGGATTGTGGATGGTATAGAGTGCGGTTTTCAAATCGGGCCATTTGTGGCGCGCGACCAGTGCCGGGTCATGCCATTCGGGCAATTCAGGAAGCGTTTCAAGTGCACCGCGCACCGCCTTGGTCAGTGTCTTGCCCGTAACACCGGCCGACATCGGATAGATCGGCTCGACCGTCTGGATTTCAGCACGCTCGGCCTCTGTACCAATCCGGTCGGGATGGGTGATCTGATATTCCCCGCGATAATGATCGATCTTGCCCGAAACAATCCGTTTTTCACCAACTGGCAAAACGTCGTTGAGGTATTTGGCCCGCGCATTGAAAAACGCCAGAACAAGCGTACCGCTTTGCGTTTTACAGATCACCCGATAGGGGCGGCGACGATTGGGTGCGGGCTCATGGCGTTCGACCCAGACATCCATGGTGACGACCGAGCCGTCGATGGTGTCCGAAAGATCGGGCGAAAACCGGCGATCAATAATGCCCGATGGCAAATGCCACAACAGATCAGCGACATGTTCCCCACCAATCAGGCGCGCTACCAACGGCTTTAAGCGCGGACCGATACCGGCCAGCGTGTCGATTTCAGCAAAAAGCGGGAACAGAATTTCCGGGCGCATGTCGGTTTTCGTTGAAACTTTCGATGAGAACGTTAATAGAACAATTGTGTTTATGGCACGGGTATACAACAAAACTATCCCGCCACAACCATCAAGTCATCATTTGATACAAAATGACCCGATCACGGCATGGACCCGTAGGAGATTTTGCCGTACAAACCATGCCACAGAACAGGCTGCAGTGGCCGCCCGCAAGGCGCTGCACAGGAAGTCAGGAGATCGAAGAATGACCGACACCGTATCGGACCTTGAAATGCGCCGTAAAAAGCTGCTGTTCCGTGGAAGCCATCGTGGCACCAAGGAGAACGATATCCTGATGGGGCGTTTCATGGACAAGCATCTGGCGACCCTGACGGCAGAACAGCTTGATAGATTTGAAATCCTGATCAACGAAGTACCGGATGCTGATTTCTTCAAATGGGCAACCGGCAAGGAAGCGGCACCTGCACAGTATGACACGGATGTCCTGCGCATGATCCGGGACCTGAGCAACGCCTGACAAGACATTGAACAAACTCAAAGAAATCATATCGACCAATGGTCGCAAACGGGTAGGTGGCGTGCCGGAAGGCGCAGACGCCCTGATCCTGCGTGAACTGCTTGATAGTGCGGGCAAGAACAAGACCGTTCTTCACGTGGCGCGCGATGACAAGCGCATGGCCCAACTGGCCGAGGCATTGCAATTCTTCGCCGGTGAAATCGAAGTCCTGACGCTGCCGGCGTGGGATTGCCTGCCTTATGACCGTGTTTCACCGATTTCGGAAGTCACCGCACGGCGCGTCGAGACGCTGACCACCCTTGCCGACAGCAAGGAATCCGCTGCCGGAATTGGCCGTATTGTTCTGACAACTGCCGCCGCGGCAATGCAGCGTGTCCCGACCGTTGATGTCATGCGCAAGGGGAAGCTGGCGTTCAAGGCTGGTAGTGAATACGACCGCTCCGAGCTGACCGCCTATTTCGAGCGCATGGGTTATAACCGCGCAGAGCAGGTGATGGAGCCCGGCGACTACGCCGTCCGTGGTGATATTGTTGATATCTTTGCCCCGGGCATGAAGGAACCGGTGCGGCTTGATTTCTTTAGTGACGAGATCGAGAGCATCCGTCGCTTTGATGTCGAAACCCAGCGCACTGTTGGCAAGGTTAAGGAAATTTCCCTGTTGCCCGTCGGCGAGGTCTACCTTGACCCGGATAGCATTTCCCGGTTCCGAAGCAGCTATCGTGAGCTGTTTGGCGCGGTGTCGCAGACCGATCCACTTTATGAATCAATTTCCAACGGCCTGAAATATGGCGGGATGGAGCATTGGCTGCCGCTGTTTCATGACGGGTTGGATACGATATTCGCCTATGTGCCCGAAACCATCGTCAGCCTTGATTATCAATATGGCGAGGTCATCGAAAACCGGCTTGAGATGATCGACGATTATTATCAGGCACGTCTCAATATCAAGGGCGGCGGGCTATCGGGCGACAACGTCTATAAACCGGTGCCGCCAGAACGGCTGTATCTTGACCAGGCAGAATTTGACCGCATGCTGTCAGACCGCCCGGTCCTCGAATTCTCGCCCTATTACGATGATGAAAACCCCGAACGCGGTATTTACGATCTTGGTGCGCGGGCAGGGCGTGATTTCGGCGATGTGCGTGCGCGTGCGGACGTCAATCTGTATGACGAACTGCGTGATTTCATCACCACACAGCGCGGCAAGGAAAATCAGGTTGTTATCGCAGCCTATTCCGATGGATCGCGTGATCGCATCGTGTCATTGCTGCGTGAACATGGCGTGGGCAAAGTCGTTACCTGCGAATGCTGGGAAGACGTTACCGACGATCTGACCTTTGAGCATGTCGGCGTCGTCATTCTTGATATCGAACGTGGTTTCCGGCGCAAGGGGCTTTGGTTTGTTACCGAACAGGATATCCTTGGCGACCGCATGAGCCGCCCGGGTGGACGCCGTCGCAAGGCAGACAACTTCCTGCGCGAAGCGTCCGAGATTTCCGAAGGCGACCTTGTTGTCCACCTTGAACACGGTATCGGGCGTTATCTGGGCCTGAAAACCGTGACGGCCGGTGGAGCCCCGCACGACTGTCTTGAACTTGAGTATGATGGCGGCGACAAACTGTTTGTTCCGGTCGAAAATATCGAGGTCCTGTCGCGTTATGGATCGGACGAAGGTATCTCGATCCTTGATAAGCTGGGTGGTGTTGCCTGGCAGGCCCGTAAGGCCAAGCTGCGCGAACGCATCCGCGACATGGCAGGCAAGCTGATCAAGGTTGCCGCCGAACGTCATCTGCGCAAGGGCGCCATGCTTCAGGCACCTGAGGGCGCCTATGACGAATTCTGCGCCGGCTTCCCGTTTGCCGAAACCGAGGATCAGGCACGCGCCATCCGCGATACCCTTGATGACCTGTCGGCCGGAAAGCCGATGGATCGTCTTGTCTGCGGCGATGTTGGCTTTGGCAAGACAGAGGTCGCCATGCGCGCGGCCTTTGCCGCCGTGATGTCGGGCAAACAGGTAGCTGTGGTGGCGCCGACGACCCTTTTGTGTCGCCAGCATTACCTGAATTTCAAGGAACGCTTTGAAGGCCTGCCGGTTAGGGTTGAACAGCTATCGCGCCTTGTCACTGGCAAGAACGCCAAACTGGTCAAGGAGAACCTAGAAAGCGGCCATGTAGATATCGTCTGTGGCACCCATGCGCTTTTGGGTACGGGCGTGCATTTCAAGGACCTTGGCCTTCTGATCGTTGACGAGGAACAGCATTTCGGCGTCAAGCACAAGGAACGCCTCAAGGAACTGAAATCCGATGTGCATGTCCTGACCCTGACCGCCACACCGATCCCGCGCACCTTGCAACTGGCCCTGACCGGGGTGAAGGAACTTTCGATCATTGCCACGCCACCCGTCGACCGTTTGGCGGTCCGGACCTATATCACGCCCTATGACCCGGTTGTCGTGCGTGAGGCCATCTTGCGCGAACGTCACCGTGGCGGTCAGATTTTCTATGTTTGCCCGCGGGTCAATGAACTCGACCGGGTTGCCAAGGAACTTCAAAACCTTGTGCCGGAAATCAAGTTTGACGTGGCACACGGCCAGATGGGCGCGCGTGACCTTGAACAGGTCATGACCGATTTCACCGACCGTAAGTTTGATCTGCTGCTTGCGACCAACATTATTGAGTCCGGTATTGATGTTCCAAACGCCAACACGATGATCATTCACCGGTCCGACATGTTCGGCTTGGCGCAGCTTTATCAGTTGCGTGGCCGTATCGGTCGTTCCAAACAGCGTGCCTATGCCTATCTGACCTTGCCAAATGGCAAGAAACTGACGGCAACAGCACTCAAGCGCCTCGAGGTCATGCAGACCCTTGATAGTCTGGGTGCCGGCTTCAATCTGGCGAGCCACGATCTTGATATTCGCGGGGCAGGGAACCTGCTTGGCGAAGAACAATCGGGCCATATCAAGGAAGTTGGGATCGAGCTTTATCAGCAGATGATCGAAGAAGCCGTGGCTGAGGCCAAGGGCGAAATTGATGCATCCGAAGAGGCAAGCTTCGTCCCGCAGATCAATATCGGTATGCCGGTTCTGATCCCGGATCGTTACGTGCCGGATCTTGGTGTGCGGCTTGGTCTTTATCGCCGTATTTCCGAATTGCGATCGCGTGAAGAGGTCGACCAGTTTGCAGCCGAAATGATTGATCGGTTTGGCAAATTGCCCAAGGAGGTCGAAAACCTTCTGGATGTGGTGACCATCAAACAATGGTGTCGGGTTGCCAATGTCGAGAAGCTTGATGCGGGCCCGAAAGGGGCACTCATCACGCTTCGGAATAACGAGTTCCCGAACCCGGCCGGTTTGATCGGCTTCATCCAGCAACAGGTTGGTGTCGCCCGCCTGCGCCCGGATCACAAGATCGTCTATTCCGCAGGCTGGGATGGCCCGACCGACCGACTTGAAGGCCTCAAACGATTGATGAAACGGCTTTCAGATATCGCAGAAAACGCATAAAGAAATGGCGGGTAACAGATTGTTATCCCGCCTTTTTTAGTTCGAAAACAGCCTTATTTAAACCGGAATTTCTTCCTGCCGCGCCAGTCGGATCATCCGTTGAAGGATATCGGGTTCCTGTGCGCCGGACAGGGCATGGCGGCTGTTAAACAGGAAGCACGGCACACCGGTCACACCCATCTGATGCGCGACCCGGTTTTCCTGACTGACAAATTCCCGATCCATGTCACCGGCAAGATATTCAAGAATTTCGTTTCTGTCTTCGCCATGGCGAACTGCGATATCGGCCAGAAGTTCATGATTGCCGATATCCTGACCTTCAAGGAAATAGGCTACAAACAGATCTTCGACCAAATCATTGCCAACCGCTGGCCGTTCTGCACACACCTTGTAGATCAGGCGATGAGAGTCCGTTGAATCCGGCGTTACGTTGATCAGATCAAACCTGAACGGGATACCGACTGCTGCCCCGGCATCCTCGATCGCCTTGTAAACCCGTTCGGCACTTTCGCTTCCGCCGAACTTTGCGGATAGATAAAGTTTGCGATCAATGCCGCCGCTCGGCATATCCGGGTTAAGCAGGAAGGGGCGCCAATGAATGATCAGGTTATCAAGCTTTTCGCGTGACAACGCTTTTTCAAGGCGCTTCTTGCCGATATAGCACCACGGACAAATCGTATCGACAATCGCCTCGATCCTGATCGGCGAATTTGAAGCTTCACTTTGTCCGAACTGCCAGTTCATTCCACTTTATCCATTCAAGAAAGACGTTCCCGTCGCCAGCGGCGCAATCCCGAGATGGTCGGCAACCGTTTGACCGATATCGGCAAAGGTTTCGCGCATCCCGAATGGTCCTGGCGCAATCGCCGGTCCAAAGGCAAGGACCGGAACAAATTCGCGTGTATGGTCATTGCCACGCCAGGTCGGGTCACACCCGTGATCGGCGGTAATGATCACCAGATCACCGGGCTTTAACGCGGCGCGCAGTTCCGGAATTCGTTGATCAAATTCCTCAAGCGCGTTTGCATACCCGGCGACATCACGACGGTGACCGAATTCCATGTCGAAGTCCACCAGGTTGGTGAACACAATGCTGTTATCCGGGGCTTCGTCGATTTCCTTCATCATGGCGTCAAACAGCGCCATATTCCCCGACGCCTTAACCTTTTTGGCAATACCGCGATGCGCATAGATATCGGCGATTTTACCAACCGAAATCACCTTGCCACCGGATTTGCTGAACAGATCAAGCAGGGTTGGTTTATGGGGCGGAACGGCAAGATCACGACGGTTTGACGTCCGCTTGAAATCAGCAGGGGTTTCACCAACGAACGGACGGGCGATCACACGACCGATATTGTATGGCTCAACCAGTTTGAAGGCGATTTCACAGACTTCATACAGGCGATCGAGGCCAAAATGCTCCTCGTGGGCGGCAATCTGAAACACACTGTCGGCCGAGGTATAACAAATCGGTTTTCCGGTTTTGATATGCTCTTCGCCAAGCTCTGCGATGATGGTCGTGCCCGACGCATGGCAGTTACCAAGAATGCCCGGCAATTTGGCCTGCTCGATCAGGGCATCGGTCAGTTCCGCCGGGAATGTCGGGACGGTCAGAGGAAAATAACCCCAATCGAAATCCACCGGCACACCGGCAATTTCCCAATGACCGCTTGGCGTATCCTTGCCGCGTGATAGTTCCTTGGCATGGCCAAATGCGCCGATTATTGCACCGCCATGATCAAGCCCGGGCGGGACACGACCAGTAGCGTCCTTGGCGGCCTCGCCAAGACCAAGTGCGACCATGTTCGGAACATTCAGGGGACCACTGCGCTTGTCGCTATCGGCAAGGCCTTTGGCACATTGTTCTGCAATGTGGCCAAGGGTATCAGAACCCTGATCACCAAATTTTGCCGCGTCCGGTGCCGAACCGATCCCGAAGCTGTCCGCCACTATAATGATGGCACGTGCCATTGATGTCATCCTTCAAACCTTATCCGGGCAATGCGATGCCAAGCAGATAGTCATAAATTCTAGTAGTTGCCAGTCGCAGCCGGTGCATCACCCGGTTTCGAACCACAGGTTTCAAGCAACGCGGTCAAAACGCCACTTGCCCCGAAACGGAAGGTTTCCGGTTTTGCCCAGCCTTCGCCCATGATGTGATCGGCAATCGCAAGATAAAGGGCGGCGTCCTCGGTTGATTTAACTCCGCCAGACGCCTTGAAACCAGCATCAATACCATCTTCGTCGCGGGCATCGCGAATGGCCGTCAGCATCGCAACCGCGGCCTCGGGCGTTGCGCCGACAGATACCTTGCCGGTTGATGTCTTCACGAAATTCGCACCATGCTTGATGGCAAGCCGGGCGGCGTCGTAAAGCTTGCCAAGATCATCAAACTCGCCGCTTTCTAGGATGACCTTCATGGTGGTCATCGTTCCGCAGGCCGTGCGCGTGGCATCGACAACATCCTTTGCGGTCGCGACATCGCCATCAAGAAACGCCTTGTAGGGGAAGACAAGATCGATCTCGTCTGCGCCCTTGGAAACGCAATTTGCGGTCTCATCGGCGACACGCTGGGCATTGGTGCCGCCTTCGGGGAAGTTCACCACGGTTGCGGTTTTCACACCTGATTGGCCCAGTGCCCGCCAAGAGGTTTCGATAAACGGGGCATAGACGCAAACAGCTGCTGTATTTCCCTCGGGCGTTTGCGCGCGTTTGCACAGGGCTTCGACGACCTGTTCATTGTCATCATCATTCAGGCTGGTCAAATCCAGAACAGAAATCGCACGGCGTGCCGTCTCGGCGTCGGCCACAGCCTTGTTCTTGGCAACTGAAATGACTTCTGAAACAGTTTTCGGATCGAACATCAAACATTCCTTGCAACGCGCACTGCGCGGTTCTTCAATCTTGGCAAAATCGGTGACCATCTGGCCCGAATGAGAAAGACGGATCAACGACGGCCTGAAGGGTATCCAACCTTCATTCGGCAATCAATCGATCCGTCTCAAAATACAGTTTCAATCAGAATGCGGAAACGTCAAAGGCACGCTACTTCGACAGAAGAAGCTGACCTTCACGTCCCTCAAGCGGTTTCTCACCCGCGACCGAGCACAGATATCCGCCCGGAACGACCAGCCGAATACCAATACGGGAATACAGCACCCCGTCGGTTCGGCTGGAGAACGGGGTTTTCTCGCCGGTTTCGCAATCTAGAACATAGCCAAGCTGCTGACCGGCTTTGACTTTTGCGCCTGCCTCAACCGCGAAAACAACCATGCCACCATGTGACGCCATCACGCGATCCACACCGGCAAGCGGGGTGGCATCACATTTGGCGTCCGGCAGCGGGCCCGGGTCGCCAGCAATCAGGCCACGGCGCTGCAGGAACTTGAACAGATTGGCGGCGTCTGCGATTGCGTACTCATCATAGACATCGCGATCACCACGCAGCTCGATCGTGGTGGCCAGTGTCGCCATCGGGATCGGGAATTTGTCGCCATAGGCACGGCGAAGTTCGACCCAGGGGCGGCTGAATGCCTCGTCAAACGGGTTGTCACCACTGATTTCTGCAATCAGGCTGCATTCTGATCCGATCTGTGCCGAGAGATCCGCGGCATCCGGCCAGTTATGGTCGCTGATGTAAAGATGCATCGGCGCTTCCCAGTCGCAATGCAGATCCATCACGTAATCGGCATCAATCGCAAGCTCTGCCAAGGTCAGACGCAAATCCAGCAGGTCTGTCAGCGGGCTGACATCCTTGCGGTGTTCCTTGATCAGGCGGCGCAACTCGGTCCGGATCAATGCAACGTTGGCCTCGGCATCCTGCCCCAGTTTGCCGTCAACAGCATTGATAAGTGCCGCACTCAGATCCGGATAGTGACGGTTAAAGTTCTGACCACTACGCATTTCGAACCGTCCGAGCGGCTTCATATCGACATACTGGGTAAAACCAATCGGATTGGCGAAGGGAACAACAACGATTTCGCCGGTGATGTCGCCCTTGGCGTCGGCTTCCTTCAGAAGTGCCTCAAGATGGTGCAGCGTAATGACGCCGGGCAATTCATCGGCATGAAGGGCAGCCTGAAAATAGGCCTTTGGACCGTGGCCCGGCTTTCCAAAGCGCCGCACGGTCAAAGCGCGAGATGTGCCCATTTGCGGGCGGACGAGTTCAATGCGTTCTTCTTGCATTTCGAAATCCTGAAAGGTGGTGGCGTGGGGCAAATCAACCCGGCCGGATCAAGGCACCTTCGACGCCACGCCGACAGGTACCTGTCTCCGAATACCGGGTTTGATCGGGTATTGTTTTAGGCAGAGGTTGCTGCTTTTGCTTTGCCTGTTTTGGGTTCGCTGCGCTGCTCACTGCGACGCAGATAGCGTTCGATCCCCTTGAAACCAAAAGTCAGCGAGTAAACGATAATCAAATAGATCACACCGGCCGATATGAACGCCTCATAGGGAAGGGCGGTACGCGCAACGATCTTACGCGCAGCACCGGTGAGTTCCATCATGGTCACGGTCGATGCCAGCGACGTCGCCTTGAGGGTAAAGATCACATCGTTGGTGTAGGCAGGCCAGATCATCTGCCACATGCGGGGAAAGATAATGCGCCGATAGGTAATCCATGGCGACATGCCGCATGCACGGGCGGCTTCGAGTTCACCATTGGGCACGTTCTGGATGCCACCGCGCATGATTTCGGCAACATAGGCCGCCGTGTTCAGAACGAAGGTCAGCAGACAGTACCAATACGGGTCTCGCAGATAAGTCCAGGTCCAGTGATCCTGAATGCCGTCGATGTTGGCAATCAGCTGCCCGACGCCATAATACATCATGAACAACTGCCCGATCAGCGGCGTCCCACGGAACACATAGATGAAGGCAAAGGGCAGGGCCTGTATCCAGACCTTCTTCGAAACACGCGCCACAGCCAACGGAATGGCCAAAAGCGTGCCAAGCGTCACCGAAATCACCAGCAGCTCGATGGTCAGCAAAAAGCCGCGCCATAGCCAGGTGTCGTACTTGCCAAGAACGTATATGAAATCTTCAAACATCTGCTACGCCCTCGCCACACCGCGGGCAGCCCGCTTTTCAAGGTAGTTGAAGACCAGCAGCGAAACCGTTGTAAATGAAAGGAACATAAGCATCGCCACCAGATAGAAAGTAAACGGTGCCTTCTCTGTTCCTGCGCCAATGGCGGCCTTTCGCATGATTTCCTCGACACCGACAACCGAAATAAGCGCGGTGTCCTTGATCAGGACCTGAAACAGGTTGTTAAGGCCGGGCAGGGCGAAACGCCAAAGTTGCGGCAGTTTGATGCGCATGAAGATCTGCATCGGTGTCATGCCGCACGCCGTCGCCGCCTCGATCTGACCAATGGGGATCGATTGCATGGCGGCACGGAAAACTTCGGATGCGAATGCGCCCTGAACCAGGGCCAAAGCAGCAACACCTGACCAGAATGCGGGGATATCCACGCGGGTTTCCGCGCCGGAAATCGCTTCGGCAAGGCTTTGGACAGCGATGGTGCCGCCGAAATAAATCAACAAAATAACAAGCAACTCGGGAATGCCGCGAATAAGAACCGTATAGCTTTCCCCGATCACACGTAGCGTGCGATAGCGCGACAGCTTTGCTGTGGCGCCTAATAAACCAATAACAATCATGAATGGCAAAACGGTTAGGCAAAGCTGAACTGTGACCAGTCCCCCTTCAAGCATCTGCCAGCCGCGACCGTATAAATCAAGCATGGTATCTCCAGCTTTCCTTGATGCCGAACGTGCTTTTCACCCCTGATTAAAAGCAACACCCAACAATAAGGGAGGGGCGGCGAACAATTCGCCGCCCCGGATAGATCAGGCAGATCAATTCGGATGCAGATCGATCGCCGGGAAGTATTTCTTGTTCAGTTCTTCGTAAGAACCGTTTTCAAGCATTTCAGCCAGGGCTTTGTTGAAGATTTCTTTCAGGTCCTGATCTTCCTTGCGAATACCGATGCCGGCACCTTCGCCAAACCATTCGCTTGGTGCGAACTGGTTGGAAACGAAGCCGTAACCGTTACCTTCTTCGGAGCTTACCCAAGCGTCAAGCGTGCCCGAGTCAGCAAGGGTCGCATCTACACGGCCAGCGGTCAGGTCAAGCAGGGCTTCGTCCTGGGTGCCGTACATGCGGATTTCGATACCCGGGAAGTTGTCTTCAAGGAAGTTTGCGTGCGTGGTCGAACGCTGAACACCGATCACCATGCCATCAAGCGCGTCTTCAATGACTTCGCCGTCTTTGTACGCGGTGATGCTCATGCCGTCCTTACCAACGAACACTGCCGGAGTGTTGCTATAATAGTCGGAGAAATCGATGGAGCGCTTGCGCTCTTCGGTGATCGACATCTGAGCAATGATCGCGTCATATTTCTTGGCCAAAAGACCCGGGATCATGCCGTCCCAGTCCTGAGCAACGATTTCGCATTCGATCTTTGCGGTTTCGCAAAGCTTGTTGGCAAAATCAACGTCGAAACCGATGAGGTTGCCATTGTCGTCCATCATGTTGAACGGAGGGTAGGCACCCTCGGTCGCGATAACGACTTTTTCCCAGGCAGCACTTGCTGCCGAAGCACTCAGTGCAATGCCAATTGCTGCGGCAGATGCAACCTTGATCCAGTTTTTCATTCATAGTCTCCCTTGTTGATTGGAATGGCGCGCAACGACGTGCTCCCATTCTTGCGGCCAGAGCCAACCAGGCCCTGGTCTGCCCAAATCAGAAATCGCGCTGAAGAAACTGCTTCATGCGTTCCGATTTTGGATTCTCGAATACATCGGTCGGATTGCCGAATTCCTCAACCCGTCCCTGATGCAAATACATCACATGACTTGATACACCGCGCGCAAAGCCCATCTCGTGGGTCACGACAAGCATCGTGCGGCCTTCTTCGGCAAGATCGGTCATAACCCTGAGAACTTCACCGACGAGTTCCGGGTCAAGTGCCGATGTCGGCTCGTCAAACAGCAAGACGTCAGGTGAAATCGCAAGCGCGCGCGCAATGGCTGCACGCTGTTGCTGGCCGCCAGACACATGACCGGGATAATAATCCCGACGTTCATACATCCCGACCTTTTGCAGCAACGCGTCTGCGTTCTCGATTGCTTCTTTTCTCGGAACACCAAGCACATGGATCGGTGCTTCAATGACATTCTCAAGAATGGTCAGGTGGCTCCAAAGATTAAAGCTTTGAAACACCATCGCAAGCTTGGTGCGAATGCGCTGAAGCTGCTTCTTATCGGCCGCTTCCTGTGAGCCATCCTTGAGCCTCTTCATGCGGATCAGTTCACCTTTGACGTGAACAGCGCCAGCATTGGGCGTTTCAAGCAGGTTGATACATCTCAGAAATGTACTTTTGCCCGAACCGGACGAGCCAATAATCGAAATCACGTCCCCGGTATTGGCCGTAAGATCAATTCCTTTAAGAACTTCATGGTCCCCAAAGCTTTTGAACATCCCTTCGACCTGTAGGGCGGGTATGTCTTTGCTCATAACGAGTTTAAATTATCCCTGTTGAGAGTCTTCATTCTTCGTTCGTCTTAGCATCCCAAATCGGATGCTCCCCCACAAGACACGCCAAAGCGCCTCTCATTCCGTCAATAATTGCCTGTCCAACGAGAGCATTTCCACTGATATTTTGCAGTTTTATGAAGAAAACTGCGGTTTCAGACGGTTACACATCACCATTAACGACCGCATTGCACAAATCGTGCAGCAGTAAGGGATTTTACGCAATAAAAAACTACATGGATTTTAGGGAGAAGATGCACCCAAGTCGGAATCCGGCCGGTGGTTGGCAAAGACCACGGTCTCAAACCATGCAAACCAATGACCGTTTATAACCTAGTCGTTGTCGCGCACAGATTTCAGGAAGCCGATAACTTCTTCCCTGAGACGCTGGGCGAGTTTTCGCAATTCCTGGGAAGACGAGAGGAGCGAGTTGGCTTCCTCACTTACCATGTTGGCGGTATCAGAGACGGCCGACACATTTTGCGAGACTTCCTGCGTGCCTGATGCTGCACGTTGAACGCTGTCTGCAATCTCTTGTGTGGCAGCCCCTTGTTGCTCAACCGCGGCTGCAATGGCATTGCAGAATTCGTTGATCCGCTCGATCGTTCCGGAAATAGACCTGATTTCGGAAACTGAACGGTTCGACGACCCCTGAATACCATCTACCTGAACCTGAATATCGCCAGTAGCCTTGTCCGTTTGATTGGCAAGCGATTTCACCTCGCCGGCAACAACGGCAAAGCCCTTACCAGCATCACCTGCACGAGCTGCTTCGATGGTAGCGTTTAGCGCCAGAAGGTTTGTTTGCCCGGCAATATCTTGAATGAGACCAACGACTTTGCCGATCCGTTCGGCAGCCTCGGCAAGCTCCGTGACCGTTGCAGAGGTACTGTTGACGCCAGAAACTGCCTCGGTCGCAACTTCGATTGATTGCGTAACCTGTGCACCAATTTCGCGAATGGCAGCAGAGAGTTCCTCTGTTGCGGACGCCACGGCCTGCACGTTTTCTGTTGTTATGTTCGCAGCACTCGAAACAGCGGCGGCGCGGGCCGTCGATTCCTCTGCATTGGCAGATAGCTGAGTTGCAACCAACTGCGTTTTTTCGGCCGCGTCAGCCACTGTTTCCACTATGGAAAGAACACTCTTCTCGAAATTGTCTGCCATTTGTTCCATGGCGCGCCTGCGCGCCTCAGCCGCGTCTCTGGTTGCGGCCTCGTTCTCGCTCGCCAGACGATCTACTTCTGCAGCGTTGTTTTTAAACACCAGAACAGCTGCGGCCATTGCGCCAATTTCGTCCTTGAGTTCCGTTCCCGGAACATCGACATCCCTCTGACCATTGGCGAGGCGGGTCATGGCCGACGTCATACTCATAACCGGCCGCGAAACCCAGATACGTACCAGCAGCCCCATCAGGCCCATTATGGCCAGAATGGCAATGATCGCGGTAATAATTGCAGTGTAGCGAAATTCGGTAAGCGACGCATATGCGGCATCGCGATCAAGTGCAAAGCCGAGATACCAGTTCACAGAAGGCAAGCCATTGACGCGGAAAAAGGTGAACAACTGATCGCCTGTGCCATCAATGATGTTCTCCATGCCTTCCTTTACCGTTGGTGTGTCGTCAGGAAACACTTCAGGCAGGGGTTTAAGGGTGAATTCCGCACTCGGGTGGATCAGCACTGTTCCCTGATCATTAACCAGAAAGCCATATCCGATCCCGCCCAAATCGATGCTGCGAACCAGATCACCGAGGATACCGATATCGATATCGCCGCCAACAACCCCAAGAAGATCTGATCCATCAAAAACAGGTGTGGTTGCCGTAACAATCAGCTGACCGGTGGATGCATCGGTGTAGGGTTCGGTAAGCGTACTGTCACCGACAGAAACTGCATCTGCGTACCATGGGCGTTGGCGCGGGTCGTAGTCGGGCGGCAGATCATCGGGCGGATACATTGTCATCACACCGTTAGCACTGCCGAAATATGAAAAGATAAATGACTCGGCAAATGCCTCACCGCTTGCGACTTCAGAGACATTGGTGGGGGAACTGTCACGGGCAATATTGTTGGCAAGGCTCTCAACCAACAGGCGCCGGCCATCAAGCCAGTTTGAAATGCCGGCAGTGGCCAACGAACCACTCTCGGTCAATTTAGCCACAAGCGCATTCTGGATGTATGTTCGTTGCTGATAGTCAAAATAAAGGATGAATGCCGTGAACGTCGCAACAACGATCATTGCCGCAGCAAGCAATATCCGGCTACCAATATTGAGCGACATGCAGCAATCCTCCGGAAGAAGTACATTACATTAAACAAATGTGGTTGCCTGACCCGATTACAAGCACTTTGTGCCGCGAAGAGTCAGGCTTTCGAAAAACTGATCCATCAGAATGTCTTCTCATTGCGGGATGCAACTAAAGTAGCACCCGACAAGAGATCGACATCACTATGAAATCTCATTGTTTTCGGTATTGATTAAGAACCACATTGCTATCAACTTTGAGTTTCCCCATATGAGGAAATGACTTGTGGCGAACTCTCACAAAATACCGATAAACGGAGGAAATTGATGAAACGCGCATTATTTGCAGGGATGGCGGTCGCGTTCGCGTTCGGGAGCACTGCTGCCGTAGCTCAGGATCGTTCTGACTGGCCGGAGAGCTTTACCGTTGGTACAGCTTCACAGGGCGGGACCTATTTCGCGTATGGTTCTGGCTGGGCGAACCTTGTGGCAGAAGAACTCGGCATCTCGGGTGGCGGTGAAGTCACCGGCGGCCCGATGCAGAACATGGCCCTTGTCCATACCGGTGAAGCGGCCTTTGGTATGACAACGATGGGGCCGGCAGCGGAATCACTCGCAGGTACGAACCCGATCGCACCGGGTCTTCAGATGACCAACGCCTGTGCAATGTTCCCGATGTATCAGACACCGTTCTCGATCACGGCGCTCTCTTCCTCGGGAATTACCTCGGTTGCTGACATTCCGGCGGGTGCCAAAATCGGCTTTGGTCCGGCAGGTTCAACCTCGGATACATATTTCCCGCGCATGCTTGAGGAACTCGGTGTTGACTTCGAACGTCGTAATGGTGGCTGGGCCGACCTTGGCGGTCAGTTGCAGGATGGCCTGCTTGACGTGATTGCGTTTGCCGCAGGTGTTCCGGTTCCGGCTGTCAGCCAGCTTGAAGTCCAGACTGACGTGAACATCATCGAATTCACCGAAGCTGAACAGAAGCAGATCATGGATGCGTTCCCGGTATCCGAGTTCGACATTGCTGCAGACACCTACACCACGCTGACCGAACCGGCGCGTTCGGTTTCGATGTGGAACTTCGCGATCGCCAACTGTGAGCTTCCGGAAAGCTTTGTTTATGCCGCGACCGACGTTGTGATGTCTGACAACGAGCGGATGGTATCAATCCACCGTGCAGCCCGTTCGACTGTTCCGGCAAACTGGGACAAGAACAAGGTCATGAAGTGGCACCCGGGTGCTGCCAAGTGGTTCAACGAAAATGGCGCATCCATTCCGGCAGACATGATCCACTAATTTCTGTCTGTCACACATCTTGAAGGCGGACTGTCCGGGCGGACGGTCCGCCATCTTTCAATTATCAGCTTGCCTGTGGCCAAAAACAAACTTGCGTAAGAGCGGGGGAACAGATGACAAACAAAAGCCAGGTGGAAGACGAACACCTTATTGCCGATGGTGTTGACGAAGAGCCGGTCGAACATAATCGACGTCTTTTCGAAGGCAGTGGCCTGACCTTTATCACGATTTCCGCTGCTATCTATGCAGCCTTCCACATGCTTGCACTGAATGGTGTTTCGCTCTCGGGTATGACCGGCGGGATTGTTAATCTGCCATTTCTTCCCGACTTTCCGCTTGAGACATGGAACTTCCGTATCGTTCACGTTGCGGGCGCACTTGCGCTTGGTTTTCTGTGGTACTCGGCCAACAGTTTCAATGACAGCCTGGGCACAGGCACACCGCTTTTGGGGTATCTGTCATATGTTCTTCTCGTGCCAGCATTCATGGCCACCGGTATGGCGTTTAGCTTCGCGCTCGACATCCAGAACGGCGTGATGTGGAACGGCATTGATGCGACAATCAAGTTTAATGAAACCTGGCTTTTCGGAACACCGCTTCTGGTGGCGACGGTCGGCGGTATTGTTTTGTCCTGGTTCCACAAAACATCGCGCGAAAAATATTCTGCCCCTGACTTCGTGCTCTGCGTCTGTGCCTTCGCTGTCGCTGTTTATCTGATCACGATTTATGGCACATTGATGCGCAACTCGACGGGGACACCCTTTGCGCCAATCGGGATTTCAATCGCTGCTGTTGCTGGCACATTGCTGATCATGGAATTGACCCGAAGGGTTGCCGGTTTGGCACTGGTGGTCATCGCGACCATCTTCCTGATATACGTTTTCGTTGGTGAATTCCTGCCAGGGTTCCTGCAGTCGCCATCTGTTACATGGCAGCGTTTCTTTAGCCAAGTTTACACTGACGCAGGGATCCTCGGCCCGACGACCGCTGTTTCGTCGACCTACATCATTCTCTTCATCATTTTTGCAGCCTTCCTGCAGGCCTCCAAGGTTGGCGATTACTTCGTTAATTTCGCCTTCTCGGTCGCTGGTCGTGCCCGTGGTGGCCCGGCGAAGGTTGCGATCTTTGCATCCGGCCTGATGGGCATGATCAACGGTACGTCTGCCGGGAACGTGGTGGCCACCGGTTCGCTCACCATTCCGCTGATGAAAAAGGTCGGCTATCACAAGAAGACCGCCGGCGCGATTGAGGCTGCGGCTTCAACCGGCGGTCAGATCATGCCGCCGATTATGGGGGCAGGTGCCTTCATCATGGCCGAGATAACGGGCATTCCATATACCGAGATCGCGATTGCAGCCGTCATTCCGGCCATCCTTTACTTCGTATCGATCTATTTCATGGTCGATTTTGAGGCCGCGAAACTCGGCATGCGCGGTATGCGCGAAGATGAATTGCCGCGCTTTGATGTAATGATCAAAAAGGTATTCCTGTTCCTTCCTATCATCATTCTGATCATTGCACTGTTCCTCGGCTATTCCGTGATCAGGGCAGGGACCCTTGCCACCGTTGCGGCTGTCGTTGTCAGTTGGTTAACGCCACATCGCGTCGGGGCACGGTCGGTTGCCAAAGCCTTTGAGCTGGCAGGTGGCATGTCGATCCAGATCATCGCGGTCTGTGCCTGTGCAGGTATCATCGTCGGTGTAATTGCGCTCACCGGGGTTGGTGCACGCTTCTCGAACCTTCTGCTTGGTTTGGCCGAAGCCTCCCAGCTTTTGGCGCTGGTCTTTGCCATGCTGATTGCCATTTTGCTTGGTATGGGAATGCCGACAACGGCGGCCTATGCGGTTGCGGCATCTGTGGTAGCACCTGGCCTGATTGAGCTTGGAATTGAACCACTTACGGCACACTTCTTCGTGTTCTACTTTGCTGTGGTTTCGGCGATCACACCGCCGGTGGCATTGGCATCGTACGCTGCGGCCGGGATATCCGGGGCCAACCCGATGGAAACATCGGTTGCGTCATTCAAGATCGGTATTGCCGCCTTCATCGTACCGTTCATGTTCTTCTATAACTCTGCCATCCTGATGGACGGAACTTATCTTCAGATAGGTCAGGCGCTGATTACCGCCGTTGTGGGCGTATTCCTTCTGTCTTCTGGCGTTCAGGGCTGGTTCCTTGGCCGTTCAGCGGTTTGGTTCCTGCGCATTCTGCTTGTTATCGCAGCTTTGTTCATGATCTCCGGAGGACTGGTCACGGATCTGATCGGGGTGGGGATGGCAATCGGCACGCTCTTTATCCAGCGTATTTTGAAGCCGAAACCAGGAACGACATTCCGGACAGGCGGGGCTGACTAAGTCTGAAAGACAAATACTCATAAAAAGAAAAAGCGCACCACATTCGGTGCGCTTTTTTTACTTTTGTTCGAACTTGTATTCAGTTGCCTATTCAACAACCTTCTTTACGAACTCCGATTTCAGCCCCATCTGACCGATCCCTGGAATTTTGCAATCGATATCGTGATCACCGTCAACAAGGCGAATGCCCTTAACCTTGGTGCCGACTTTGACGACAGCTGACGAACCTTTGACCTTAAGGTCCTTGATTACTGAAACCGTATCGCCATCGGCAAGTGGGGTGCCATTGGAATCGCGAACAACATTTGCATCCGCCTGACCCGTTGCAAGCGACCATTCATGGGCGCATTCAGGGCAGATCAACAAGTCACCGTCTTCGTAGGTGTAGGGGGAATCACATTTGGGGCAGGGTGGCAGTTCGCTCATATCAGTGACCTTTCGACGATTATGACGTCCTGACAGATACGGCTTGGCAGCACGCAGAGAACATCACCGTGCGATTACTGAACTGGCTTTTGCACTGTCTTGGAGTAAATGGCGGAGAGGGTGGGATTCGAACCCACGGTACCCGTAAAGGCACGGCGGTTTTCAAGACCGCTGCATTCAACCGCTCTGCCACCTCTCCGCAAAACTGGTTGGAGCGTTTCGCTCTGGGCGCTTTCAATAAATTGGGGAGAATGACCTGTCAATAGGGCAATCCAATATTGCAGCGAAAGCTGGTGATTTATCCTGATTTCAGTATGGTAATGACATTCGATAAACCAATTCATTTTGGAATTTTCACACGTGTTCTACTTCCTGTCCAAAACGGTAAGCATCCTGAGCGACGCTGTATTCATGCACGGCTTCCTCCTCACGGTTCTGTTGGGGTTCATGCTCCTCAGGAGAACACGCAAATTTGCAGTAGTTGGCTTGATTATTGTGAGCGGAGCCTCGTTGCTAATCACGGTTATCCCGGTTGGAGATATGCTCTCGCATCCTCTTGAAACCCGTTTCGAGAAACCAAAACTCTCACAGATCGAGTTTGCTGGAACCGTCACATTGGCTGGGAGCCTTGACCCAGATAGTTACCTAGAGCGCGGCGAAATGAATGTAGGACAGTCCGCAGACCGGATATTCGCGATGCTGCGGGTTGCCAGCTTGTATCCTGATAAACCTGTCTTGTTCACTGGTGGCGATGGCAATCTGACAGAGCGTGGATTTAGCGAAGCAGTCGTCCTTGAAAACTGGTTGGACGAATCGGGCCTGAAGACGTCGAACATGTATTTTGAAGAAAAATCGCGGAACACGCACGAGAACGCTACGAAATCTCTGGAGATGGTCTATCGCGAGTGGCCTGGACTTGCCAAAAAGCCTTGGGTGCTAATCACTTCGGCGCAACATATGCCAAGGGCGGTAGGTGTATTCCGTCAGGCCGGCTGGAATGTGATCCCGTATCCCGTCGACAGATCCACCTCAAATGACATCCATTTAGCAAGTCTTAACGTCTCTGACGGTATCAAATCGTTAGGCCGTGCTTTGCGGGAATGGGTTGGTTTGACCGCCTATTACTGGACCGGCCGCACAGATGCATGGTTCCCAGGGCCGCAAGATCCCGGGGCGGAAAACTGATTACATGATTGGATGAGGCTTAGATGAAATTCTGGAAACTACTGACTGCCGCCTCCGTCGTTGCTGTGATGGCGGCAAATGCACCGGCCTTTGCACAGACCGATGAGAAACTTCCAGAATTCACCACCGAGGGATTTGACGAATGGCTCGTTGAATTCAAAAAGGAAGCCGCAAGCAAAGGCATTTCCGATGCCACACTCGACGTTGCCTTTGCCAATACCAAACCGATCCCCAAAGTGATCGAATATGATCGCAGCCAACCGGAATTCAAATTGACCTTTGAACAATATCTTGATCGGGTTGTGCCGCAATCCCGCATCAATGAAGGTCGTAAGAAGTACGCCGAGAACCGCGAAATCATTGATGCTGCAGCCAAGAAATACGGCGTGCCAGGCCACTATCTGACAGCGTTCTGGGGCATTGAAACCGGATTTGGTCGTTTCACAGGCGGTTATTCGGTTGTTGATTCACTTGCTACCCTGGCTTTTGAAGGTCGTCGCGCCGAGTATTTCCGCAAGGAATTGATGAATGCGCTGACCATCATCGATGCGGGCCATATCGCGCCGGAAAAGATGTCTGGCTCCTGGGCAGGGGCCATGGGGCAGGCCCAGTTTATGCCATCGACCTTCCTGAATTACGCACGCGACGGCAACGGTGATCGCAAGATTGATCTTTGGGGGGCAAAAGAAGACGTCTTTGCCTCTGCGGCAAACTATCTTTCCTCTGTCGGATGGCATGCAGACGAGCGCTGGGGCCGCAAGATTTCGCTGCCGGAAAACTTCAATACCGAGTTTGAAGGTCGCGATATCCGCAAACCAATTTCTGAATGGCAGGAACTTGGCGTTCGCATGCCAAACGGCGCAGATTTGCCTGCGGCTGACATGGAAGCATCAATTGTCATCGTAAATGACGGTGAAGGTCCCGCATATATGGTTTATAACAACTTCCATACCATCATGCATTGGAACCGTTCGACTTACTTTGCGATTGCGGTTGGCACATTGGCCGATGCGATTGCCGGTCGTTAAAAACAACGTCCGGAAAACGGATATCTTGTCTGAACGAGCATGGACAGAGCATCTACAAGCGGGGACACCTTGATGCCCAAACCACGAAAAAGTGCCTTCGCACATCTGCGAGCCAAATGCCGCATTACCCTGGCGGTTGCAGCATTGGGCGTATTGCTGGCGGGCTGTGCTGAAACACAACTGGCCGTCCATGGCGTCAAACGGCTTGGCGGTCAGTCACAACAACCTGCCCAAATCGGAAACTACAAGATCGGTAATCCATATGAGATTGCCGGCCAGTGGTATTATCCGGCCGTAGATTACGAATACACCGAAACCGGCATTGCATCCTGGTATGGCCCCAAATTCCATGGCAAGAAGACCGCTAACGGCGAGATTTTTGATCAATATGAAGTTTCGGCCGCCCACCGGACTCTGCCACTGCCGAGCATCGTTCGAGTGACAAACCTTGAAAACGGCAAGTCGATCAAGGTTCGGGTCAATGACCGTGGACCATTCGCCCATGGGCGGATCATCGATATGTCGCGCCGCGCAGCCCAACTTCTTGGGTTCGAGCGAAAAGGTACGGCGAAGGTTCTCGTCGAAGTGGTTGAAGCCGAAAGCCGTCAGATCGCAGCAATCGCGCAGGGTAAAGCCGCCCCACAAGTTACCTCGGCCGAACAAAGCACCGTTACGGCAGCACCGCGCGATGTTGTTGAAACAGTCCGTCTCGATGACGGGCCAATAACGGATGCAGGCGAACCGACCACTTCGAGTATCAAACTGACACCGCCGTCTTCCAGCGCCAGTGTCCAATCCGCACCACTTGAGGGCGTAGCCGAAGAAGCCGCCGTGGTTGAAGTTGCGCCTGTCGCATCTTCTTCAATCTATGTCCAGGCAGGTGCCTTCTCCATTTATGACAATGCCTTAAACCTGCGCAATCGCCTTTATGATCTTGCGCCCAGCAAGATTGAGTCGATCGACGTCAAGGGCACGACCTTTTACCGCGTGCGGCTTGGTCCGTTGGAAACAGTCCCGGAAGCGGACATCCTGCTTGAACGGGTGATTGCAACCGGCCAAAACGGGGCAAAAGTTGTCGTTGAGTGTGCTGATGGCGGCTCGGCGACATCTGTCTGTTGATTGAAAAAAGCCGGTTATGCTACCGCTTTAAAATGCTGGGTTTGTTGGTGTTGCACAATTCTGCCGAATTTGCGACATAAGCAAATCAGCGGATACACCGTTTCCCGGTGCATAGAGAAATTATTTTACAGGGTTAGAATGCCATGACTTTGATGCCGCCAGTTCCGTTCAAAAACACTCTGAACCGGGTAGTGGCCGGAGCCTTCATTGTTGGCTCAGTCATGGCAATGTCGATGAGCTTTGCAAGCGCGCAGGCAATAGAGACCAGCGCACGTGAAGCTTTCATTATGGACTTCGATACCGGCGCTGTGCTGCTTGATAAAGAAGGGGACACCCTGACCGAGCCGGCATCGATGACCAAGATGATGACCGTTCATATGCTGTTCAAGTATATCAAGGACGGTCGCGTTTCGATGGACGACACCTTCCACGTCAGTGAGAAAGCCTGGCGTAAGGGCGGATCGAAAATGTTTGTAGAGGTGAACTCCAACGTTTCGGTCTCTGACCTGCTGCACGGCATTATCGTTCAGTCGGGAAATGACGCGGCAATCGTCGTCGCAGAGGGAATTGGTGGATCCGAAGAAGCCTTTGCCGAGGCGATGACCGAAGAAGCCCGCGCGATCGGCATGACCAAGTCTGTCTTTAAGAACGCTACCGGCTGGCCGGCCGACGGCCACCTTGTCACGGTTCATGATCTTGCCATCCTTGCGCGCGATACCATTCGCAATTTCCCGGATCTTTACGAGCTCTATTCCGTCAAGGAATTCACCTATAACGGTATCCGTCAGCCCAACCGTAACCCGCTATTGGGCACGAGTGCCGGTGTTGACGGCCTTAAAACCGGTCACACAGAAGCGGCCGGATACGGTCTTACGGCCTCAGCCGAGCGTGACGGGCGTCGGTTGATCCTTGTGGTTAACGGTCTGGATTCTGTACGTGAACGTCGCACGGAATCCCAAAAGCTTCTGGATTGGGGCTTCCGCGAGTTTGACAACTACGATCTGTTCGCAGAGGGCGAAACCGTCAGTTCCGCCAATGTTTGGTTGGGTTCGGAAACCAAGGTTGATCTCGTCGCTGACAAGGAAATCCTTTTGACACTGCCGCGCACTGCGAGCCGCGATATGAAGGTCACCGTCGTCTATGATGGTCCGGTGCCGGCCCCGATCAGCCAGGGCGATCAGATCGCAACACTTAAGGTCGAAGTCCCGGACCAGGACACCATCGAGTTCCCGCTTTATGCCGCCCATGATGTCGGACGCCTTGGATTTGTTGGCCGTATTGGCGCAGCCTTCAAATATCTTCTCTGGGGGGCAAACGGGTGAAGTCGAAGCCCGGTTTGTTCATCAGTTTCGAAGGCGGTGAAGGTAGCGGAAAGTCCACCCAGATCCACCATTTGGCAGCCTGGTTCCGCGGGCAGGGCCGGGATGTTGTGGTCACGCGTGAACCTGGCGGCTCGCCGGGTGCCGAGGAAATCCGCAACCTTATTCTGACGGGCGATCCGGGACGCTGGGATGCAGTAACCGAAGCGCTTCTGATGTTTGCGTCGCGTCGCGATCATGTTGAACGCACCATTCGACCGGCCCTTGCCGAAGGCAAAGTCGTTCTTTGTGACCGGTTCGCGGACTCATCAGTTGTCTATCAGGGCTACGGCCATGGTCTTGGTGCGGACTATATCCGCAATCTTTGGAAACTGGCGATCGGCGATTTTAAACCTGATCTGACCGTAATTTTTGATCTGCCGCTTGAAGTTGGTCTTGACCGAGCTGGGGCACGCTTTGCCAATGTCAGTGCCGCTGAGGACCGCTATGAACGCATGGGACTTGCATTTCACGAGCGCATACGTGACGGTTACCGCGAAATTGCAGCAACTGAAAAAGACCGTTGTGTCGTCATTGACGCCAGTGGAGACATCGAAACCGTAGGTGAACGTGTCATCGCCGCTGTTCAGGGGCGCATTGCCGGGCAGGGGACCTGATCATGGCCAAGGAAGACCTTCCCGAAGAAGAAAACCCCTTTGACCCGCGACGCAATGATGCCCTTCTTGGCCATGAAGAGGCAGAGAAAGTCATTGTTGATGCCTGGAACAGCAAACGCATGCATCACGCTTGGCTGCTTTGTGGTCCCAAGGGCGTCGGCAAGGCAACGCTTGCCTATCGTATGGCGCGTTTTATCCTTTCCGACGGCGGGAATAGCGCCGGTGCAGGGCTGTTTGGCGACCAGAATGACGGTCTTTATGTCGATCCGGAAGACCCAGTAGCGCGACGGATTGCCGGCGGCGGACATGGTGATCTTAAGGTTATCGAACGTCAGTACGACGACAAGAAGAAACGCCTGCAGGGCGAAATCACCGTTGCCAGTGTTCGTACGGTTGGAAATTTCATGTCGAAGACCTCGGCAGAGGGCGGATGGCGGATCGTCATCGTTGATGCCGCCGATGAACTGAACCGCAATGCTGCCAACGCGATCCTCAAGGTTCTCGAAGAACCGCCAGCCAACGCCATGATGATCCTGGTTGCCCATCATCCGGGAAGGTTGCTGCCGACAATTCGGTCGCGTTGTCGGCGCCTTAATCTTGGCCCGCTGCAAGATCATCAGGTTGTCGATCTTCTGGGGCGTTATTGCCCGGATATGGATCTTGGCGCACGTGACGCCCTTTCGGGTCTCGCAGAAGGCAGCATCGGTCGTGCACTTCAACTCCATCAAGTGGGCGGACTTGAGCTTTATACCGAACTTGTCGATATCATCGCCGCACTCCCCAATGCCGATGTCGCAGCCCAACACAAGTTTGCAGAGCGTTTTTCACCGGCAGACAAGGACGCGGCCTTTGCAACAATCACCGAATTGATGCATTGGTGGCTTGCGCGAATGATCCGGTTTGCCGCCACAGGGCAGGCGCCCTGCGAAGTCGTTGAAGGTGAATTGCCCGCCATGCAGCGCATGGCAGCCGCGCAACCGCTTGATCAATGGCTGGAGGTATGGGAAAAGATCAACGAATTGATGGGCGCGACCCGCGGTTTGCATCTTGATCGCAAGCAGGCCTTGCTGAATGCATTCTTCATGCTTGAAGAAACCATGCGAACCTGACATCACTGCCCACATACCGAAATTTTGACCATCACGGCCCATTTCGGGCCGTTTTGTTTCACGACTTGCGCGAAGGATTTGCGATCATGACCGGGCACAAACAGCCCTATTACATCACGACACCGATCTATTACGTCAACGACAAGCCCCATATCGGCCATGCCTATACCACGCTTGCCTGTGACGTTCTGGCCCGCTTCAAGCGCCTGGACGGTTTTGACGTGATGTTCCTGACCGGAACCGATGAACACGGTCAAAAGGTCGACAAATCGGCCTCGGCCAAGGGCATTGCCCCGCAGGCGTTTACAGACCAGGTATCGCAGAACTTCCGCGATCTTGCCGTTCACATGAACTATTCCAACGATGACTTCATCCGCACCACGGAAGAACGTCACAAAAAGGCCTGTCAGGCGCTTTGGAATACGTTGCTTGAAAAGGGCGAGATCTATCTTGGCTCCTATGATGGCTGGTATTCGGTCCGCGACGAGGCGTTCTACGGCGAGAAGGAACTGATCAAAAAAGACGGCGAAAAACTTGCTCCAACCGGCGCACCGGTGGAGTGGGTGTCTGAACCGAGTTATTTCTTCAAGTTGTCTGCTTGGGGCGACCGCCTGCTGGAATTCTACGAACAGAACCCGGACTTCATCGCACCCCAGTCACGCCGTAACGAAGTGATCAGCTTTGTGAAGGGTGGCATGCATGATCTTTCCGTATCGCGCACCAGCTTCAAATGGGGCGTTCCGGTGCCTGGTGACGAAGACCACGTCATGTATGTCTGGCTCGATGCACTGACCAACTATCTGACCGCGATCGGTTACCCGGATGCAGATCCGGCCAAACTTGAAAAATACTGGCCCGCTGACCTGCATATGGTCGGCAAGGACATTCTGCGTTTCCATGCTGTTTACTGGCCTGCATTTCTTCTGGCGGCCGGTATCACACCGCCGAAGCGCGTCTTTGCCCACGGCTGGTGGACCAACGAAGGCCAGAAGATCTCCAAATCGATCGGTAATGTGATTGACCCGTATGACCTGACCGATAAATACGGTCTGGATCAGACGCGATATTTCCTTATGCGTGAAGTTCCGTTTGGCAATGATGGGGACTTTTCTCATCGTTCCATGGTCAACCGCATGAACAGCGAACTGGCCAATGATCTTGGCAATATGTGCCAGCGTGTTCTGTCGATGATCCACAAGAACTGTAATGCTGCGATCCCAACCCCGGGTGAGTTCACCGACGCAGACAAGGAAATCCTCGCCAAGGCACACGGCATGCTTGATACCATGCGTCCGCTCTTTGACGAGCAGGCGTTCAACAAGGGGCTGGAAGCGATCTGGAGCCTTGTTGGTGATGCCAACCGCTATGTCGATGAAATGGCGCCTTGGGGCCTGAAAAAGACCGATCCGGCGCGCATGGAGACGGTTTTGTATGTGCTGGCCGAGGTCATTCGCCACGTTGGTATCCTTGTTCAACCAATCATGCCGGACTCAGCGGCCAAAATCCTTGATCAGCTGGTGCTGGCAGATGATCAGCGCGGGTTTGATGCGCTTGGACCGGACAACGCCCTGAAACCGGGGTCGGAAATTCCGAAACCGGCTGGCGTTTTCCCGCGCTATGTGGAGACCGAGGATGAAGGAGAGAAGGCATGAATGTCGCCCTTGTCGACAGCCACTGCCATCTGGACTACCCGCAGTTTTCCGATGATCTGAGCGGAACACTTGCGCGCGCCAAAAATGCCGGCGTTGGCATGATGGTCAGCATCGGCGTTAAACTGACGACCTTTGACAAGGTCCGCACGGTTGCCGAACAATCTGATCATATCTATTGCACGATTGGCGTTCATCCGCATGAGGCAGGCGAGGAGGGGCTTTCAAGCCCCGATGCCCTGATCGAAAAGGCATCCGACCCGAAAGTCATCGGGATCGGCGAAAGCGGACTTGATTATTTCTATGACAATGCCCCGCGCGATGCGCAGCAGCAAAGCTTTCGGGCCCATATCGCGGCCTGCCGTGAAACCGGCTTGCCCTTGATCGTGCATACCCGCGATGCGGACGATGACACGATGGATATTCTGGAAGAAGAGTATGAGAAGGGGCCGTTTACCGGCGTTATTCACTGCTTTTCCAGTTCGGCAACGCTGGCACAGCGTGCGTTGAAGATCGGATTTTATATTTCTTGTTCGGGCATCATCACCTTTAATTCCGCCAAGGAAATTCGTGCCGCTGTTGAAGACGTACCGCTGGATCGACTGCTGGTGGAAACCGATGCACCGTATCTCGCACCAGTGCCCAAGCGCGGCAAACCAAACGAACCGAGCTATGTCGCCCATACGGCGGCGAAGCTAGCCGAAATCAAGGGTGTTACAATAGAAGAAATCACGCAAATAACGACGGATAACTTCTTCAAACTGTTCACAAAAGCTGATCGGAACAACCTGCTTGCGCTGGGAGCAGAATAACAGTGACGAAGGTAACCATCCTTGGCTGCGGCTCCTCAAATGGTGTGCCATCGGTTGGCCTTGGATGGGGAAAGTGCGACCCGAACAATCCGAAAAACCAACGTTTACGCAGCTCGATCCTGATCGAAGAAGCTGGGAAAAAGATCCTTGTCGACGTGACACCGGATTTTCGCCAACAGGCGCTGACGCACGGTATCGACCATGTCGATGCGATCCTGTTTACCCATTCGCATGCCGATCATGTGCATGGCATTGATGATGTTCGCTGGTTGAATGTCGCCATGGAGCGTCCGATTGATATCTATGCCAATGCACAGACAATCTCGGACATTGATCATCGCTTCAGTTATGTCTTCACGCCGCTGCCAGAAGGCGTTGAGTTCTATTTCAAACCGGTATTGATCCCGCATGTCATCACAGGGCCGATCACACCAGCAGGGGTCCCAATCACGGTTTTCAGCCAAGACCACGGCTATGGCGAGACCCTGGGTTTCAAAATAGGGAAGTTTGCCTATTCAACGGATGTGGTTGAGTTCCCCGAAGAATCCAAACAACATCTCTATGATCTGGATGTCTGGGTCGTGGATTGCTTGCGGCATCGTCCGCACAACACGCACGCACATTTAGAGAAACTTCTTGGTTGGGTCGAGGAATTCAAACCCAAGCAAGTCTATATGACGCACATGAGCATCCAGTTTGACTACGCACAGGCGATGGCAGACACGCCAGACCATGTTGAACCAGCTTATGATGGCTTGGTTATTGAGGTGAACTAAGGACAAAAGACTTCAGAGGTGAGGTCGAAATGCCCTAACTCGACACAGCACCGAATAGTTCTATAATATATATTATGACAAATTATTGTGTATCCAGGCAACCTAACTGATTGAACTATCGCTGGGTTCTGACACCCACACCAACATTCCGCTATATTGCGCCGGTACCGGCAAGGCAGAAATGCGCATCTCAGGCTGCTCGCTTCGAGCAACAATGCCTGTCGCTTTAAACCGTGCTTCATAGAGACACCACGCATTATAAAATGCCTCTGCCGACAGTCCCACATCGGCCCAACCAAGCGACTGGATCACACCGTCAATATTTCGGTTGGGTTCGTGATACTCAATATCGATGCCAACCGCGATTTGCTCATCGCATCCGAGTGCGACGCAGACCAGATCTCGGCTATGGCTGATACTTGCCATCAAGGCTTTATTTGAAAGCATGACTACCGGCCTGCCCGACGGCTCCTTTGAAACCTCAAATGCCTGCGACGGTCCTAAATGCTTCAGCGCTAGGTTACGGAGCATTGATTGAGCGGTGTTTGATGACCGCTGGCGCTGTGCGCTACGACTTTCGTTCGCGCCATGCTCCAATCGCAAAATGGACCATAAAACCCTTCCATTTCCTGCAACCTGAACAGGAACTGATGGGAAATTTTCGTCTGAAGGCCAAGTTTTGGTTGAATGGTTCATCATGGTTTCATTACACAATTAAGTATTGTTGTAACATGCAACAATCATCCGCACCGGATGCACAACATAATATCGAAAATTGGTAGGTTGGATATGCGCCGTTTTAAGTTTGCCGTCGTCGGTTTATTGACACTTCTTGTCGCGGCCTGCCGTACGGCACCTGTCGAAAATGTCACTCATCATGCATTTCCGGCCGGTACTGAAAAGCTCAGCCTTGCGCAAATTGAAGAAAGTATCATCAAAGCCGCGTCTGACCGTGACTGGATCATCACCCGTCAGGCAGACGGCGTATTGTTCGCCACCTACTCGCCACGCTCCCACATGGCAAAAGTTAGAATCGGCTTCGACAAAACCGAATTCTCGATTGTTTATGCCGATAGCACGAACCTGAACTATGACGGCACGGCGATCCATTACAATTACAATCGTTGGGTCAACAACCTGCGTCAGGATATCTTGCGTGAAGTGTCGGCCAAAGCCGCACTTGCCAACTGACAGCGCCACTTATGGCAGTGCAAGTCAGCATTACAAACTGGGCGTTCTGGTGCGGGTCTAGCGATCACACAGATCTGAAATACGGAGCGCCCGGGGTGCTTCAATCCAGCAAAACAGGGATCGACAAGGCTGACTTGGCTAGCGGTTTGAAACCGGCTTGGAAACGCCGACTGGATCTGTATGGCCGTGCCGCAGCAGAGGTTCTTACCAGAACCTTGCGCACAGATGACAATCCATACATCGTGTTTGCATCACGACATGGAAATATCGAACGCACCGTAAAGCTTCTGCACCAGGTCATAACGGACGAAGCACTGTCTCCGGCCGACTTTGGCATGTCGGTTCACAATGCATTTGTCGGCATCGCATCGATTAATTGGTCAATAACTGAAAGCCATACCGCCGTTGCCGCCGGGCCAGATAGCCTTGTCGCCGGTATGACAGAGGCCATTTGTCAGATCAACGACACCAACTTGCCCGTCATATTGTGCTATATCGACCTGCCGCTGCCTGCTGTTTACAGACATCTTGAACAGGGTGACCAAACTGGAACCGCACTAGCCATGCGGTTCGAACCTTTATCGCATGCCAGCCAATCCAACAGCTACGCGGTCGAATTCGGTACGACTTCGGAAACGACCAGGATATCGGCACCTCTCGAGGCAGAACGGTTTGCCGAGTTTTTGGAAAGCGGCCTAGGCAAGCACACGCTTTTCGGCACCAACGGTTGTTGGACCGTTACCAAAAATGACTGACAAAATAGCCCAGCAGCCAGCACCTCAGCGTAAACGCACCCAAAAAGGCTTTAACTGGTACTGGCGCCTTTTCGCCACGGGCTTTGCCTTTGCCAGTTTCGGGCTCGGCGGGCTTTTTATGGCGCTTACGATTTTTCCGGCCATGATGCTGGTACTTCAGGACCGCGAAAAGCGCAGGCGCTATGCCCAGCTCGTGATTTGTCGCAGTTTCCGAGTTTTTGCCGGAATGCTTGATGTAATTGGCGTCGCCTCGGTCGAAACCGAGAATATTGCGCAGCTTCGTGCAGCAAACGGGTCGATCATCATCGCCAACCACCCTACTCTGCTTGATGTTGTGATGATCCTGGCACAGCTTGATAAGTGCCAATGTGTCGTAAAGCACCAGCTGTTTCGGAATCCATTTTTGTTCGGTGTTGTGCGGGCTGCTGGCTTTATTCGCAATGATGACAACCCGGAACACCTGATTAAACAGGCGAAACATCATCTGAGTGATGGTGCGTGCATCCTGATCTTCCCGGAAGGAACCCGCACGCCAAGCAACCAAACATTGGGGAAATTCCAACGTGGCGTTGCCAACATTGCGATAGAAACACAAGCCGACTTGATTCCGGTGGTTGTGCACTGTAATCACGATACTCTGAAAAAAGGGGTACCGTGGTATAGGATCTCACCATCGAAAATACGCTATCGTATCGTGGTGGATAAGCCGCTTGCATTTGGGGATTTGCATGATCCGGAACTCAGCCGTGCCAAACAGGCCAGGTATGTTACCCGGTTCATCAGGGATTATTTTGTGGACAGACTGAAGAATGACTGCGCTGGAAAACGAACTTAAAGCCTTTATCATCGAGACGCTTAACCTTGAAGACGTCACAGTCGAAGAAATTGACAGCGAAGAACCGCTTTTTGTCGAGGGGCTTGGACTCGATTCCATTGATGCGCTCGAACTCGGGGTCGCCATTCAGAAGAAATACGACGTCCGTATTGATGCCAAGAACGAAGATGTCAAAACCCACTTCGCCTCGGTCCGCAACCTTGCGCGCTTCATCGAACAGTCCGGCAAGGAGGGGTGATCATGCATAGCCGTGAAGACGTTTATCAGCAGCTCCACGATTATCTTGTCGATATGTTCGAAGTCCCAGCCGAGGACATCCAACCTGATGCCCGCTTGATGGAAGACCTCGATCTCGACAGCATTGATGCGGTTGATCTGATCGTGAAGTTTCAGGAAATTACCGGCAAGAAAATCCCGGCCATGGAATTCCGGTCGGTGCGCACGGTCGATGATGTGGTAGAGAAAATTCATGACCTGGTCAGTTCCTAAAAGGATTTTGACCATCGTTATTGCCCTGTTGGGTATTGCCTATCCGGTTATCGTGTATTTCGGTTTGGGCGTGGTTTCCCCACGTGCGATCCTGATGGCGGCCATCATATTTGTCATAGCACGCGCTGTTATGTTCTTCATCGCGCACAAATATGGTTCGGGACTGATTGCCGGCATTGTTGCTGTTATCCTCGGCGCAGCAGGCTTTGCCAGCGAGATATTGGCTTTGCGTTTCTACCCGGTCATTATCAGTGCGACGCTTGCCCTGGTATTTACGCTGTCGCTGTTCTCTGGAATGCCGATTATTGAGCGGTTCGCCCGCCTGCAAACACCGGAACTGGATACGTTCGGGGTGATTTACACCCGCAGACTGACCAAAGTATGGATCGCGTTTTTTATTGCGAATGGTCTGGTTGCCTTGTGGACCGCACTTTACGCAACACTTGAAATATGGACCCTATATAACGGGTTGATTTCATATATTTTGATTGCAGTTTTGTTCGTCGGGGAATGGCCTGTTCGTCGCATCATCAAAGCCCGCCACCAACGTCACATCAATGATCATCAAGTATGACCGGATTTTTGACAGCCCTTTACCAGACAGAAAGCCGCAATCGCGCTCAATGCATTGTTGGTGAACGGCTAGTCACGCGCGACGAGTTGATGAAGGATGCCATCACACTTGCAGCAAACCTTCCGGGTGAAAAACGCATCGCAGTTCACTGTCAATCTGCACATCTGTTCACGATTGCCCTGATGGCAATATGGCAGCGTGGCTCAACGGTAATCCTGCCTGCGACCGACAAACCTGCCTATCTCGGTACCATCGATGATCAGTTTGATCTTTTCCTTGATGACGCAGCAATCGAAGATCTGGTGAAAGCTGGTCAAGCAACCTGTCCTCAGCAACCAGACCAAACACCGGACCCAGCACATTGTTTTGCCGTGTTTTTTACATCCGGCAGCACAGGTCTTCCGAAGCCTGTTGCGAAAACACTTGAACAGATTGAGTCAGAAGTCACCATTCAGGACCCGCTATGGTCACCGATGATTTCGCCAAGCGCGCGGATTGTCGGGCTGGTTTCGCACCAGCATATTTACGGCCTGATCTTTCGTGTGATCTGGCCGGTTATGTCTGGCCGGATATTCACCGCTGACCCCGCGCCATTCTGGGAAATGATGCAGGGTGACCTTAAACAGGGAGATGTCCTGATCACCAGTCCCGCACATCTCAAGAACCTGCATCCGGGTCTGGCCGATATAGCGCGCCCATCACTGATTTTCTCGTCCGGCGGACCACTTGACTACGAACATGCGCAAGCAGCTCGGGACATGTTCGGGACTTGCCCTATCGAAATATATGGCAGTACGGAAACCGGCGGCATTGCTTATCGACGCCAAACGTCCACTGAAACAGACTGGACGCCCCTGCCCGGCGTAAAACCGCGCCTGAATGATAAGGGATGCCTTGCCGTACAGGCACCCCATATTGCCCAAGCAGAGTGGTATCAAACCGAAGACAAAGCCGACATTGAACCAACTTCCGGAAAGTTTCGCTTGCTGGGGCGTGCCGACCGCATCGTAAAGGTTGAAGGAAAACGTGTTTCACTGAGTTCGGTGGAACAACATTTGATGGCCTCTGATCTGGTATCGGAGGCGGTTGTTTTACTTCCCGACGATAAGGATCGCCGACTTGGTGCCGTTGTTGTCCTTAGCGATGCGGGGGTTGCCCGGCACAAAGAATTGGGCACTTTTCGGATGGGCCGTTTGTTACGCCGTGAGATCGCCGACTTTGAAGAAGACGCCGCCCTGCCGCAGCGCTGGCGGTTTGTTGACCAGATCCCGACAGACAGCCAGGGCAAGCGCCCCCTTCATCTGTTGCGCGCTGTGTTCGCACAAAGGCCAACAGAACCCGATATTCTCGACACTGTTCAAACCGATGATCAGGTCGCGCTCAAACTGAGACTGCGCGAAGACCTGATTTACTTTGCCGGTCACTTCCCGGACATGCCGATTTTACCTGGCGTTACCCAACTTCATTGGGCTACGTCATATGCGTCATCCATGTTCGGAACGCCGGAAACAACCTGTGAGGTTTCACAGCTTAAGTTCCGAAAACCGATCCTCCCGGGGCATGTTGTGAGCTTGGAAATGCGCCTTGATGCAAGTCGCCAGAAAGTAAAGTTCCGTTACTTCTCGGACAGTGACGGCGATCTGAGTTCAGGCATATTGAAGTATGATGGTGACGCCACATGAAGCTTTGTGCCGTCGTCCCCACCCACAACCACAGTTCCGCGCTGGAAAGTGTCGTGACGCGCATTCGTGCGCACGATATCCCGGTTTTTATCGTCGACGATGGTTCGGACACCGAAACCCGGAATGCCGTAAGCAGATTACATGCACCTGATGGCGGTGTTTACTGCCAACGACTTGATGAAAATGCCGGCAAGGGCGTGGCCGTGATGACGGGCATGGCCGCGGCCAAGCGTCATGGTTTCACCCATGCCTTTCAGATTGATGCCGATGGTCAGCATGACCTTGATCGCATCGATGACATGGTCAAACTTGCGCAACAATCCCCGAACGCCCTTGTTACCGGACTTCCGATATATGATGACAGCATTCCCACCGGCCGCAAGATCGGCCGCTGGGTGACCCATGTCTGGGTGTGGATTGAAACACTGTCGCTTCAGATCCGCGACAGCATGTGCGGGTTTCGCATCTATCCCATTGGCCCGAGCCTTGATATCTGGAAACGCCATGGCATCGGCCACAGGATGGACTTCGACACAGAGATCATGGTTCGCCTTTTCTGGCAGGGCGTACCCGTAATCCATATGCCCATCAAGGTCACCTACCCGGTTGGAAACACGTCGAACTTCCGCATGTGGCGCGATAACGTTCTGATCAGCTGGATGCATACCCGACTGGTGTGCGGCATGCTTGCAAGGCTTCCACGCTTCATTGCCAAGGGCGGAAAGTTTGCGTCACCCACAAACGCAGACAGTGGCAACCATTGGTCGGAAATTGATGAACGCGGCATTTATTGGGGCATGCGTTTTCTGGGACAGGTTTATCGTTTTGGTGGACGAAAGCTATGTCTGGCAGTGATGTCGCCGATCATTGCCTATTTCTTCGTGACTGGGCGCACGGCACGGGCGGCATCGCGAGACTTCCTTGAACGCGTAGCAAAGCATAATGGTGATCCCAAGCCGACCTGGCGTGACAGCTTTGGCCATTTCGTGAAGTTCGGGGAATCTGCCCTTGATAAAATCGCTGCCTGGTGCGGCGAAATGAACATCGATGATCTTGACCTCCCCGAAGATGCGGACAGTTTGTTTTCCTACATTCCCCGGGATCAGGCGGTAATCCTCTTTGTCTCGCACTTTGGCAATATCGAACTCGTTCGTGCCATCGCCAGCCGCGATCGTAACTTTCGGGTCAATGTGCTGCTTCATCAGAAAAATGCCGCACGGTTCGGCCGCGTGCTTCAACAACTTGCCCCGGAAAGCCAGGTTGACCTGATCGAGGTTAGCGATATCGGCCCAGATACCGCGATGCTTCTTCGCGAAAAGGTGGAACGTGGTGAATGGATCGTAATTGCTGCTGACCGTGTGGCTATCGGCGCCCGGGATAAAACGGTTTCTGTACCTTTTATCGGCCAGAATGCGCCATTTCCGCAGGGGCCATTTATCCTTGCGCACCTTCTGCAGTGCCCGGTCTACATGGTCGCGGCCTGGCGCGATGGCAAACGTTTCAACATTTCTTGGGAAAAGCTGGCTGAGCGCATAGACTTGCCGCGCAAGACACGCACGGCCACAATCACGAAATATGCAAAAATATATGCAAGTTGGCTGGAAAAGCTTGTTGTGAAACAACCGCTGCAATGGTTCAATTTTTACGATTTCTGGGCAGACAAGAAGGATGAAAATGAATAACCACCAGGAACACGCCATATGTAGCAATGAGGGCGTTTGATGATCAGCGCATCTGTCACTGAAATCGTACAGTTTTATCATCTCGACCCGATGAATGTGGTCTGGCACGGCAACTACGTTCAGTTCTTCGAGAATGCCCGGTGTGCCCTGCTCGACAAGATTGACTACAATTACCCGCAGATGGATGAGTCCGGCTTTGTCTGGCCAATCGTCGACATGCGCGTCAAATATGTCGCCCCGTGTCGCTTTGGTCAGGAAATCATGATCACGGCAACCCTGCGGGAATACGAAAATCGCCTGAAGATCGACTATCTGGTGACGGATGCGAAAACGGGCCAAAAACTGACCAAGGGATTTACCATTCAGGTCGCTGTTGAAAAAGACAGCGGCGAAATGCTGTATCGCAGCCCGGATTTCTTCATCGAAAAGATGGAGGCTCTCCTGTGATCCGCCGTTTTCTTGTTCTGATTAAACTGTGTGCGTTCGTCTTTGTCGGTCTGTCGGCAGGACAGCGGGCATTGCATGCTGAGACAGTCAAACCCGCACCGCTTGATGAGAACGAGTACCTTCGCGGCACGTTTGAGCTTGCCCGTCATCTGGACGGATTTGAAAATCCGCTGCTTTCGCGTGGTAAATTCGTTATATCGCCTCAAAATGGTTTGATCTGGGAAACAACTTTCCCGTTTCCCGGAATAACCGTCCTTGAGGGTGATGGAATTTTTACGATTACCCCGAATGGTGACCGAAATGCGATGGCAAGCGGGTCAGAGACGCTACAGTTCGTGCGCATGATCTCTTCAGTTTTGTCAGGTAACTGGAACACCTTGCAAAGCCAGTTTGATATTACCAAAAATTCCGCACAATCAAGCACATGGGACGTCCTCCTAACGCCGAACACCAATAGTGCGGTCGCAACCCAGGTGAACAGGATCGCGGCGTCAGGCGATATCTTTGTGAAAACGGTGACGATTGAAAAACCATCATCTGATCGGGATGTCATTACGTTTGATGATCAGGTCGTTGGCATGCTTCCTCTTCCCCCTGAATTCGCCAAATTCTTTACAGACGGGATACCCGAATAATGCGCAGCGCATTCATTTGGATCATTTGTCTCGTCGTGATGGCCAGCTTCTCTGTTTGGCAGTTAACGACAGACCGGACCCAATTGGATGCTGACTTTCTGTCATTGATTGGCCAGGAACAGGAACGCAATCAGGATGGCATCAGCGATATTGATGCGGTACGCGCCCTGCTAAGGGAAAATGGTCGACAGGCGATTTTGATGCTGTCGCATACTGACCGGGATCAGCTAGAGGCCCTTGCCGAACAGCTCAAAACTGAAATCTCGCAGATTGCTGGAACTGAAAACGTCACGCTCCCCGGACAAAGCGCCGGACGCCTTGAAGACGTGCGCGGCCTCTATGGCCCCTATGCCAGCGGGTTGTTGTCTGACAGTGACAGGACTGCACTTGCCAACGGGCAAGCAGATCTGCTGTATCAGCGCACACTTCAACAGCTTTATTCGCCTGCATCAACCTTCACCAGCACAACGTTAAAGCAGGATCCGTTCCTGCTAATGCCGGAATTTCTGACTGGTTTGGCGACCAAACTCGGCCCCGGGAATGACATCGTCACCAAAAATGATCGCAGTTATCTTCCATTGATTGTCTCACTGCAAAGTGGTCAATCGGGCCTCCATGCTCAAAACTGGGTCGATCAGATCAACCTGATCATCAGCGACGCGCACCCAAATTCCCCCGAACTGAATATCTTAAAAACCGGTCAGATATTCTTTGCCGTGAACGAAGCCGCCACAGCCAAAAGTGACGTTCAAACCATTGCTTTGATTGCAACACTTGGGATCGCAATCATGATCGGCCTGACCTTTTTTTCACCGTTACCACTTATCGGCGCGATTGTGGTTGTCGGAAGTGGACTGATTGCGGGTGCTGCAGCCCTGACTGCCTTTTTCGGCACCATTCATGCGATTGCCCTGGTGTTCGGCGCGACAATGATCGGGATTTCAATTGACTATGCCTTGCATTTTCTCGTGGTTCCGACGGGTAAAACGGGGTCCGATGATCGCTTTAAAGCAATCCGAAGCGGTCTTGGTCTGGGGCTTTTAACCTCGGTGATCGGCTTTATCGCGCTGGCACTGAGCCCCACCAGTTTGTTGCTGCAAATCGCCATCTATTCGATTGCCGGACTGCTTTCGGCCTATTGTTCGGTAAAATTCCTGCTTCCGCTTTTCCCGGCCCGCAAAGTTCGGACTAACTCGCCGATAACGGTCATACACAACAACCTTATGGTGGCCTTGTCCTACGTTGTTGTTTCAGCACGGCTGCGGCTAATTGCAGCAGGCCTCCTGATCGCCGCCCTTCCCGTTACGGCTTATCTTGTTCCCGGCCATGATGACATACGCGCACTTGGCCAAAGCAATCCGACCCTAGTTTCAGACGCCGGGACCATATCCGAAACCCTTGGCTTAGGCGGAAGTCCGGCATTTATCCGGATTGACGGTGACAAAGCGCAGGAGCGCCTTGAGACATCCGAGGCGGTTCGCCAAGCCATCTCGCCGCTGATCGCCGATGGGAAAATTCAGGGTGCTATCGCACTATCAGATTTTGTCCCATCCATTGCGCGCCAGAAAGCCAACAGAGAACTGGTTCGAAACAACCTTTACCAGCCATTCGCCCCTGCATTGGCTGAAGTTCTGCAAATTTCCCTCAACACCCCGGATTTGGACGCGCCGTACCTTACTGCAGACAAGGTAGGTAACACCTTGCCAGAGGTGACTACTCTTCAAACCGGTGCATCCGATATCATCCGGCTGCGTGGAGTTTCAGATGGCGCTGCAGTCGCCAAGGTTCTTGAGCCTTTTGACGATGCCCGCCTGATCAGTCCGACGGACACGATCAGTGCTCAATTCGCGGAATACCGCTATTGGGCCTATGTCGCCCTTGGCTCGGTTATGCTGATTGCACTGTTTCTTGCCTCGATCCGCTATGGCGTTCAAAAAGGTATTCGTATCTTTTCTGCCCCTGCAGGCGCGATCTTGTTTGCGCTCCTTGGCGGGACTGTGTTGGGTGTTTCGATCAGTTTCTTTACAACGATGGCAATGTTCCTCGTCTTTGCGATTGGCGCGGATTACGTGCTTTTCCTCAGTGAAGGAAATGACGGGGAACAAGCAGCCCATACCCAGCTTGCTGTTTTTCTGTCGCTGATTAGCAGCGTTCTCGCATTTGGCCTTTTGGCGACCAGTTCAGTGCCGTTGGTTAGCGATATCGGCACTGTGATCGCAATCGGGTTGGTTGGCGCCTGGTTTCTTGCCTTCTGGATGACAGCACCAAACAAGCTCACGACAACAACAGGACGGGCAAATTGAGACAGGATTGCGATATCGCCGTCATTGGCGCCGGTCCCGCTGGCAGTACAGTGGCAAAACTGCTTAACGATGCAGGAATTCACGTCACAGTGCTTGAGGCACAGGAATTTCCACGCTTCGTCATTGGCGAAAGTCTGCTACCCAATTGCATGAATGTGCTTGAACGTGCCGGTTTCCTGCCCGCCCTTGAAAAAGCCGGTTTCCAGCACAAAAACGGCGCTGTTTTTGAGTGTGGCAAAAAACATCGCACTATTGATTTCCGCCAGAATTTCGAGACCACTGGATGGGGCACAACCTATCAGGTAAAGCGTGCCGAATTTGATCATATCCTTGCCAACGAGGCCGCACGCGCTGGCGTTGACCTTCGATTTGGTCACAAGGTCACAGCAGTACAGACGTCAGATGCTGATTGTCTCATCACCTATCAGGCCAAAGTGGGCGCAACATCCCAATTGCGGGCAGGTTTTATTGTCGATGCCAGCGGCTATGGCCGTGTTTTACCAAAACTTTTGGGACTTGCCCGTGCACCGCAATCAATCGCCCGGCGTGCATTGTTTACCCATGTAAAGGACCGCATTGACGACCCTGTCTATGACCGTGACAAAATCCTGATTACCGTTCATCCTGATCGTCACGATATCTGGTATTGGCTGATCCCGTTTTCAGATGGCACCGCATCAGTTGGGGTTATTTATCCTGATGGCGACCCTGAATTTGCCGGTATGCGTGAACAGGATATCTTTGATCGGTTGATATCCGAAACCCGTCTTGGTCATTTGCTGGCAAATGCGAAACAAACCCGACAATTGCAATCAATCGCGGGATACAGTTCGGAATCTGAAAAGCTGTGCGGTGATGGGTATGTGTTGCTTGGCAATGCTGCCGGTTTCCTTGATCCGGTATTCTCGTCAGGTGTTACAATTGCCCTTCATTCCGCAGAATTGGCCGCGGATATGTTGATCGCGCGCCATCAGGGACGCAAAGACATCGACTGGGAAACGGCCTTTGCCAAACCATTGATCCAAGGCGTGCAAACCTTCAGATCGTATGTTGATGCATGGTATGACGGCCGCTTGCAGACAGTTATTTTTGAACAACCAGATGATGATTCCCAACTGAAACGTATGGTCGTTTCCATCCTGGCAGGTTATGCATGGAACATGGAAAATCCGCTGGTTGCCAAAACCGACCGTTATCTTGAGATGTTGCACGACCTATGCACTCCCGCATCCTGAAATCCGCAATGATCTTGGCCTGCATGATCGGCCTGTCGGCGTGCGAGACAATGAACCTGCCTCAGGTAACCCTGCCGGAAGTGTTTTCAGGTAGTGCTGGGCATAAGGTTGCCTTGGCTGACGGGCTTGAATTCACGCTGCCCGCTGCCCCTTGGGATCAAGACGAGACAATTGATGTTGTACAACAGGTTGAAGCAACCTGGAACAATCAAGCCCAATCCGGAACCGCAACCTTTCAGGGGCGCATCAATATTCAGCCCGATCGCGCGCGAATTGTCCTGATTGATGATCTTGGCCGTCGCGCCGTTGAAATCGACTGGACCGCTCAGGAAATCATAATCCAGAACGCGAATTGGCTACCGCAAAAATTTGATACCAAAAGACTTCTTGCGGACATTGTCATGACCTATTGGCCACTTGATGCTGTTGAAGATGCCCTGCCCGATAATATGTCGGTTCATGAGGGATTTGGTGAACGAACCATTCGGCTTGACGATACGGGCCGTAAATACGCCACGATCGAGTACCCGATCAAAGACGTCTGGCAAGGTCAGGCCATTCTGAAAAACCAGCAATTCAACTATCGCATCAAGATCAATTCAATACGGGCCGGGAATTAAGTATGGCCCGGCATGCATTTTATCTGTCATCGCTTGGCATCATTTCCGCGTTGGGAAGTGGCAAGGCAGAGACCGCGGCGACACTTGCCGGGCGCAGAGCCGCGGACATGATAAGGCGCAGCGGTTTTTTACCGGACCGTGACGCCATTCTTGGCTCCGTCAAGGCAAAGCTGCCTGCCCTGCCGTCTCAGTTGTCAGCCCATGATACCCGCAATAATCGTCTTCTGTGGGCCGCAGCAAGCCAGATCGGTGATGAGATTGAAGAACTGATTGCCACCTATGGCCGGCAACGGATTGGCGTTCTGATCGGAACAAGCACCTCCGGGATTGAAGAAGGCACCAATTACTATCAGCATCGCATCGAAACCGGCGAGTTTCCTGAAACCTTCCGCTATGAACATCAGGAAATAGGATCCCCATCGGCATTTTTAAGGGATGCCTTTAAGCTTGGGGGCCCTGCCTACTCCGTTTCTACCGCCTGTTCATCGAGCGCGAAGGCTTTTGCATCGGGCATGCGATTGCTAAAGGCGGATATCTGCGATGCAGTTCTTGTTGGCGGCGTTGACAGTTTGTGTCGGCTGACCGTTGGCGGGTTTGATACGTTGCAATCACTTTCGGTGTCGATTTGCAACCCGATGAGCCGGAACCGCGATGGCATCAATATTGGTGAAGGTGCTGCCCTCTTCATTCTGCGCAAGGATGCTGGTGATATCGAATTACTTGGTGTGGGTGAAAGCTCGGACGCCTATCACCCCAATGCCCCGCACCCGGATGGCGTTGGCGCGGCATGCGCCATGCGCACCGCCTTGGCGCATGCAGGCCTGACAGCAGACGACATCGCCTATATCAACCTTCATGGCACTGCAACGCCACTTAATGATGTTATGGAGGCCAAGGCCGTTACAGAAGTTCTGGGATCAAACGTACCCGCTAGCTCGACCAAACCCTTGACCGGGCATAGCTTGGGGGCAGCCGGCGCAATCGAAGCTGCAATTCTTTGGCTTTCTCTCAGCGAAAACAGGACTGGTGCACCGCTCCCGCAGCATCGCTGGGATGGCGAACGGGATGATGACATTCCGGAATTGAACCTTGTGGCTGCACAGCAATCCCTGGCGCCGGCTGATCGCTTGGCAATGATGAGCAACTCATTTGCCTTTGGCGGCAGCAATGTCTCTGTCATCCTTGGAAAGGGATGGACGACCTCATGAGCAACATGTCACAGCGCCATAATCATGCCCTGCCTCCGATCAGTGAACTGGTCATGCATGCCAAGCCGATGCTGTTGATTGATCGGCCCATGTCCGCTGACGAAACCTCACTGACCGCCGAAGTCGACATCACGGCCAACAGCATGTTCTGCGTTCCCAACAAAGGTGTGCCGAGCTATGTGGGCATTGAATATATTGCACAGACTGTTGCCGCCTATAGCGGCTGGCGGACAAAAAACACTGATCCTGACGCCACACCACGTGTCGGATACCTTCTGGGATCGCGCAAGGTCACTCTGTCACGCAACTGGTTCCCGATTGGCCGCACCCTGTCGGTTCACATAAGCAACATCTTTGAAGATGGCGAAATGGGTGTGTTTGACGGGGAAATCCGATTGGGCGAGGAAATACTTGTCGCAGCACGTATCAATGTATATCAGCCCAAAGACAATGAAACTTCTTTGACATCTCCTTCGGACAACAACCAAGAAACAACAGACCAATGACCAGGACCATATTGGTAACAGGCGCCAGCAAGGGCATAGGTGCCGCAACAGCACGACGTCTTGCACGGGATGGCTTTGACATCGTTCTTCATTATAACTCTGATCGTGATGGCGCTGAAACTGTCGCAAAAGATGTTCTGGCATCCGGGGCTCAGGCCCGGCTGGTTCAGTTTGATATCTCCGATCGGGACGCGACACGCAAAGCCTTGGAAAACGATATCGCCGAACATGGCGCACCATATGGCATTATTCTGAATGCTGGTGTCACCCGTGATGGTCCATTTCCCGCCCTTGAAGACGACGATTGGGACAGTGTCATTCACACCAACCTTGACGGGTTCTACAACGTTATCAAGCCGCTATTGATGCCAATTATTCAGAAGCGTAAAGGTGGGCGCATCGTGGCCCTGACATCAATTGCAGGAATTGCAGGCAACCGCGGCCAGGTCAATTATTCGGCGTCCAAGGCCGGGATTATCGGGGCAGTCAAGTCCCTCGCCCTTGAACTCGCGAAACGTAAAATCACCGTCAATGCTGTGGCACCCGGGATCATCGAAACACAGATGACCAAAGACTTGCCCGAAGATGAGGTCAAGGCCATGATCCCGATGCGCCGTTACGGAACAGCCGATGAAGTCGCCGCGACCATTTCATTCCTGTGCAGTGACGATGCATCATATGTCACACGTCAGGTCATCAGTGTGAATGGGGGCATGCTATGACCCGCCGCGTTGTCGTCACCGGAATGTCCGGCATTACAGCACTTGGTAACGACTGGCCAACCATCAAAGCCCGCATGCAAGCTGGTGAGACCGGCATTGCTCGAATGTCGGAGTGGGATGACAAATACGATCTGCGTACACGTCTTGCTGCACCTGTCCCGGACTTTTCGCTCAAAACTCGGTTTAACCGGAAACAGTTACGCAGTATGGGGCGCGTCGCACAGATGGCTGTCGCGGCAACCGACGACGCGCTTGAAATGGCGGGTTTGCGGAAGGATACCGCATTGTTCGAAGGCGGACGGCTTGGCATCGCATATGGTTCGTCATTTGGAAGCACCCCGCCGGTCCTTGGCTTTACCCGCCTAATGGAACACGGCGATAGCAACGCCATAACTGCCACCAGCTACATTCAGATGATGAGCCATACAGCAGCGGTTAATATCGGTGTTCTTTACGGGATTACCGGGCGGATCATTCCCACCTCGACCGCCTGCACATCTGGCAGCATGGGGATCGGATATGCGTACGAGGCAATCAAATATGGCAAGCAAGATGTCATGATCGCCGGTGGTGCTGAAGAACTATGCCCGACCATGGTGGCCGTGTTTGATACGCTGTTTGCAACCAGTGTCAGCAATGATACGCCAGAAGCAACACCCCGTCCTTATGACGTCAAACGCGATGGCTTGGTGATTGGCGAAGGTGCTGGCACCCTGATACTAGAAGAATATGAGCACGCAAAGGCACGCGGAGCAAAAATTCTGGGCGAGATTGTCGGGTTTGCGACCAACTCGGATGGCTCACACATAACGCACCCAGCCAGCAAAACAATGGCCCGCACCCTTCAGGGGGCTCTTGATGATGCTGGTCTATGTGGCAACGATATCGACATCGTCAGTGGGCATGGCACGGCAACTGACCACGGAGACATCGCCGAAAGCGAAGCTACTCGTGCTGTTTTCGATCGTGCGGTCCCGATTCACACCCTTAAGGGCCACTTTGGCCACAGCCTTGGTACGTGCGGCGCGATTGAAGCCTGGCTGGGGCTGGAAATGATGCGTGAAGGCAATTTCGTGGCGACAGCAAACCTGTCAGAGGTCGACCCCGCCTGCGCCGAGCTGGACTACATTTCAGGCAGTGCCAGAAATATCCAAGCCGAACATTTGATGAGCAACAATTTCGCATTTGGCGGGATTAACACCTCGCTTATTTTCAGGCTCGAAGACCACTAAGCGACTGCGCCGGATCTAAAATCCGCCAACGACTTATTCTATCGAACCAATGCTTCGCTGTTGACATGTATGGCGTAGACGCTTGTCGTCGCCGTAATCAAAAGCTCGTTCCCCCGTGCACCGCCGAACGTTAAATTCGATACCGTTTCGGGCACCAGTATCTTGCCAAGCAGAACACCTGTCGGATCAAAGCAATGCACACCGTCGGCTGCAGAACTCCAGACATTGCCATAGCAATCAACTCTGATCCCGTCCGGCAGACCTTGATCGATCTCGGCAAAGTCACGACCGTTCTCAAGTCTGTTTCCGTCAACAACGTCGTAAACCCGAATAACCGCCGGTATAGCCTCGTCGTGGCTGCTGCCTGATTCCGCGATATAAAGCAGCGTCTCATCATTCGAGAATGCCAAACCGTTTGGTTTATGAAACTCCGGTGTCACGCTGGCTAAAGTGCCCGTTTCAGGATCAAGGCGAAATACATTGTTGTATTTCTGTTCCGGTGTCGCCTTGTAGCCCTCATAGTTCGACAATATTCCGTAGGTCGGGTCGGTAAACCAGATAGACCCGTCGGATTTGACGACAACGTCGTTTGGAGAATTAAGTCGCCTGCCCTCAAATCCATCAGCAAGCGTCGTGATTGCGCCGTTATGTTCGGTTCGTGTCACTGATCGCGTGCCGTGCTGACAGGTAATCAGACGACCGTTGAAATCGATCGTATTGCCGTTGGCAAAGTCGGAATTCTCCCGGAACACGTTGACCGAACCGTCACACATCCAACGGAAAATCTTCTGATTTGGAATGTCTGAAAACAACAGGCATTGATGCGCTGGAAACCAAACAGGTCCCTCTGTCCACAAATGCCCGCCAGAAATTTTTCTCAGTCTGACATTTGGCAACACAAGGTCGCGGAACCGACGGTCAAGAACCTGATAGGGTTCCACCATACCGAATGCATTTTCATGCTTGTCTGCGGCACAGTTAGCCAATTGAACGTCCTTTGCTAAATGTATCTGATGTCCCAAAGCTTACGCGCCTAAGCGTAAAGCCCTTAACGCACCAACTGTTGCCGCCCATAAATCAACAACATCCCGATGATCACGACCCCGAACACCACCTGTCGGAAGGTATCGGCAGGAATATCAACACCGAGTTGGGCAAAATACCGCTGCGGCTGAACCACCGAGAGCATCGATTGCAGGATGGTGATCAAAATGACGCCGGCAACCGTCCCAACATACTTACCGCGACCACCCAGAACATTTGTCCCGCCAAGAATGATCGCCGCAATGGTCGGCAACAGGTATGGATCCCCCATCGCTTGATAGGACCTGTTGGCCCACCCCGCCAACAGAACGCCTGTCAAGGCAGCACACGCACCGGAAAAGATGAAACAAGCCAAAATGACCTTTCGTGTATCAACGCCACTCAGAAAAACCGAACGTTCCTGATTTCCGACGGCATAGATACGTCGACCAAGAACGGACCGGTTCAGCATGAAGACAATCGCTGCCCCCAGAATGATCCAGATCAGAAGCGGATTGGGAATGCCCGGAATGAAATGCCCGACCGCCAGTTCGCGCATGAATTCAGTCGCCCGATCCTGCGGAGCAAAACCACCGGTGTGATAAACCATAAGGCCTTGCGCCACGGCATTCATGCCGAGCGTAAAGATCATGGCGGGCGCACGCAAATATGCCACGCCAAGTCCATTTACCGTCCCGATCAATGCACCACACAAAACACCGAATGGAACGGCAAGTGTAACGCCCCACTCCGGCCCCAGAAACCCTGTGGCACCAGTTGCCATCATGCCGCCGACGCCGATTGTCCAGGGAATGGACAGATCAATATGCCCCAGCAGAATGACAAGCATCACCCCGCTTGCGACCACACCCAGGAAGGACGCGGTATGGAGCTGCTGGATCAAATATTTCGGTGACAGAAAGGCAGGTTCAACCATTGCCCCGATCAGAAGCAGAACAATCACACATGCAAATGCAATAAGGGTCGCCCGATCAAATTGCCTTGCGATTACGCCTGAAACACTCATTTTTCCGCCTTACCGATAAATATCTAGTCTGTTCTTGATTCGGAGCACACGCAGCGACCCGAGGCTGACTGCAACAAGCAGTACGACGCCGACGAAAAGCGGCTGCAAGACTGGGTTGATGTCAAACACGATCAGCAGATCACCAACAGTCCGCATGACAAAGGCCCCGAAAATCGAACCAACCGCGCTGCCGACACCGCCAAACAAGGAAGTGCCGCCAATGACAACTGCGCCGATGGAATTGAGTGTGTACTCATTGGCAATCGACATCTTCGCTGCGCCGGAATAGGTTAATGCTGTCAAAAGGATGCCCCCGATTGATGCCAACAACCCGCTTAGGGTATAAGCCAGCATCTTCGCGCGATTGATCGGAATTCCGGACATGTACGCCGCCTGTTCGGATGAACCGATGGCAAATGCGGCCCTTCCCAGGACTGATCGGCGATACGGGATCCAGATGAACACAACGACGGCCAGCAACAGCAAAACGCTGTGCGGTATGGCAAAAGATGATCGCGTCATGAAGTCGGCAAGTTCAAAGTTGACCGATCCACCCGGCTGGGGTCGAACGGCAAGTGCAATACCGAAATAAACCGCACTGGTGGCCAGTGTCGCTATCAGCGGCTGCAACCGTCCATAGACGATAATCAAGCCATTTACGGCCCCGCAAGCCAGCCCAAGCAGCAGGACACCAAAAATGCCGAACGTGGTTGCAATCGGCCCATCAACGACAATCGTCGACGCAAGGCAGTTCGCCAGAACGAATGTCGCCCCGACCGACAGGTCAAGCCCGCGGGTAATAACCGGCAAGGTCTGCGCCATGGCGACAAGTGCCAGCAATGCGCCCTTGTTGGCTGCGGTATTTATCATGTTGGGCGTAAGGCCCGCGGCCTGCTTCCAGCCATAAACGATGAACATGCTGGCAAAGATAAGCATTGCGATCAGAATACCGCGCTGTGCCGCCGACAGGCGGCCCACCCAGCCGAAGTATTTTTGGCGAGAAACCAGATCTGCTGGTTCTGAACTCACAGTCATAGCGACGCTTCCTGTAGTTTTTTTGGTTCAGGTCGGTTTGCTGCCTGCTCCGGCAGGTTAAGCGCGGCTGACACCAGATTTGTTTCGTTAAGATCATCGCCGGCAAGCGTTCGCACGATCCTGCCGTCATACATCACCAGCACTCGATCACAGCAGCCAATCAGTTCGTCGTAATCGGTTGAATACAAAAGGATTGCACATCCTTCTGCCGCCAATTTCTGCAAGAGTTGATAGATTTCCTGCTTGGTGCCGACATCAATTCCGCGCGTCGGATCGTTCAACAGAATGATGCGTGGCTTGGTCATAAGCCACTTGCCGATAACGACCTTCTGCTGGTTCCCACCGGATAGCGCCCCGACCGGGCCATCAATGCCATCTGCCTTGATCTTGAGGAGTGCGATCATCTCGTCAATCGCGGCCTCTTCTGCGCGCTTATCAACAACGCCCATCCGGCTCATTTTTTCGACCGCGGCAAAGGACAGGTTTTCACGCACGGTCATTGACAACATCAGGCCTTCGTATTTGCGGTCTTCGGGCACCAAAGCAATGCCGATGTCATCTGACTTCGCCATCTTCGGGCTGTTCAACTTTACCGTCGTGCCATTGATTTCCACCGATCCGCTCGACCCTATCAGGGTCCCAAACAGCCCCAATTGCAGTTGTCGTTGCCCCTGCCCATCCAAACCACCGAGCCCGACAATTTCCCCCGTCCGCATTTCCAGATCGATGCCATTAAGTTCATCGTTCCAGGAAAAGTCTGAGACCTTCAGGATCGGCTTGGTTGCGGTGGGTCGGCTGCTTTTTGCCGGATAGACACTGCTGTATTCCCGACCAATCATCATCTCGACAACGGCACTGTCCGATTTTGTACCGTTTTTGAATGTCTCGACTTTCGTGCCATTGCGATAAACCGTACAGGTATCGGCCAGTTCAGCGATTTCGGGCATGCGGTGCGAAATATAGATGATCGCCATCCCTTCATCGCGAAGCCGATGAAGCATCTTAAAGACCTTGTCGACATCGGCCGCCGTCAGGGCAGACGTCGCTTCATCCAAGATCAGAATTTTTGGGTTGCGTGCCAGTGCCTTGGCGATTTCAACCATCTGGCGCCGCGACAGTGAGAGATTGCTGACGGTTTCCATCGGATCAATGTTTTCGCCGCCCACGCGCGCAAGGGCCTCTTCGGCGATGCGGCGCTGCGCCCGATAATCGATCATTCCGAATTTAAGTGGCGGACGGGTAATGCCAATGTTGTCGGCTACTGTCAGGTCCGGCAGCAGCGACAATTCCTGAAAAATGCAAGACACGCCCAGATCATTGGCCTGTTGCGGATTTGCAAAGCTTACGGTGTTGCCATCAAGTTCGATCGTTCCGCTATCGGGCTGCACAACGCCCGAAAGAATTTTGATCAGCGTCGACTTCCCTGCGCCGTTTTCACCAAGCAGCGCATGGATTGATCCGCGGTGCGTATCGAAGCTGACATTTTCCAGTGCGCGGACACCACCGTAACGTTTGGTGATGCCCGACATCGACAACAGATAAGGAGATTTGCTCTCTGACACGGCAGTTTTCCTAACTTTATTGAATACCGTCGACGCCAACCTCGGCATCGACGGTACCCGGACGTTTATTGTTGTTAGTTGTTTTCGCCTGTCTGAGACGCGATTTCTTCAGCCGTAAAGCCAATGTTGCAGGCTTCAAAATTGTTACCCGCAAAGAAGCTGCCCGGCAGTTTCGGGAACATCTCGACACCTTCCTTGAACGGGGAATAGGAAATCGAGGTCGGAAGCGCGATTTCTGACGGAACGACTTCACCCTTCAAGGCCGCGATGGCGGTTTTGATGGTCACAGATGATTGTGCCGGTCCCGTTCCACCCGACTGGCAGCTCAGCTCTGCGCTGTTGCAAAGTTGACGAAATGCGTTCTCGGTTTCGCCGGAAATCGGGGCCTTGAACACGCCTGCATCAAGCATCGCGGTGGCAACACCTTGTGAGCCGCCCTGAACGTAAATACCGTCAAACACACCGCCGGCCGCAATGGCATCTGCCGTCACTTTTTGGCCGTCACCTGGCGCCCAGTTTCCGACAACGTCGACGACCTCGATATCACGCCCGGATTCCTTGATCACCTCATGGAAACCTTCATTACGTGCAATGTCGACAGGTTGGCCAGCCGGACCACGGACATGCAGGAACTTGGCCGGGCCATCACCGCTTTGTTCCAAAAGGAACTTACCTGCCGACATTCCAAGCCCTTTTTGATCAACGTTGATCGCGATCTGGTTGGGATCATCAATCACGTTGTCAAACGACAGAACGACAACATTGGCTTCGTTGGCTTTACGCACCACCGATCCGAATGCGCGCGTGTTGTTGGCGTTAATGATAATGGCGTCAAAGCCCTGATCGATAAAGTTGTTGGCAGCGGCAATCTGTGCGGCGATGTCCTCACCGACAGATACAACCTTGAATTCTTCGATCTCGGCTGCGACTTCCGGCTGTGCGGCATAGGCCTTTGCGACGGCAATCATCTGAACGCGCCAGTCATTGGCGATAAAGCCGTTTACAAGCGCAATCTTGTAAGGCCCTTCGCGCGCAGGCCACTGGAAATAGGCAGTATCATCGGAAACCGGTGTGAAACATGCTGGATCGGCACCCGGACCAGCAACAGTGTTCGGCCCGGCAAACGCAAGTTGTGCAGTCATCATCAATGCGACAGTGGCTGTCGTCATCGTCAGTAATTTTTTCATGGTAGTCCTCCCGTTGGATGCGCTGTTCTTTATCGCTTCCTCAGCAGGTCAGCGCCCCTGCCCGCATTGTGCAAGTTCTTGACGTCTCGTTTGTCGCATGCCGACGACGAGCCTTCTGATCAAAGATCACAAGGGTCGGTTCTTCTGGTATTTTCAGAGAAATTTCGTTCTCACGCCGTTTTGGCGTGAACCGAGATTTCCCCCCTGATGTCAGCATGTGACTTATTGTTTTTGTTTGGCTCTTTGCCGTCGTGCGGCAAAGTTTGGTCAATGCCCGAAAACCAGACACCAAACCATGGCGCAATCTTCATCAGTTCCGATTAAATCGTAAAGAGCAGTTTCCGCAGAACGCATACGGTGTTACGCATCCAAGTTGCGGGTTCCCGCAAGACAAGAGAAATGCCTGTGAATATTATCAAAGAGCTGGAGGAAACCACTCATGTCGGATCTTGCTCATTACCTTCGCATCTCCAACTTGCTTGCGGGGAACCTTGATATTCACTCGGCGCTCAGCTCGGTCAAAACCGAGATCGAGAAGATTATCGAGTTTGATCACCTTGATGTGTGCCTGATTGACACGGACAAAAGGTGGGCGACGGCCTATGAGGTTGGCGTCGAAACGGCCTGGAGCAAGATGCGCTCCCATGTGCGTAAGGCGCCTATCCGCGATATTTTGCTGGGTAAGACCGACCATCTATTGACGGGAAATGCCCTTGAGGATCCCCGTTTCCTTTTCCCCGGCGCGGTAAGTGCGCCGATTATTGACCACGAACTTCGCAGCCGCGTCAGTGTCGGCATGAAGGTTCTCGGTGAAGTCGTTGGATCGTTGAATTGTTCTTCGAAAAAGGAAGATTTCTACGACGAGAGTCATCTTGAACAGATGCGCATTTTGGCCGACATGCTGGCCCCGTATTTCTATGCCTTGCGCGCCAACGAAAAGGCCAACAAGGAGGCGATCATTCGGGCTGAAATCCTTGCACGCGAAGAAGGTCTGCGCCTTGGCGCACTCAGCCTTACTGATGCGCTTGAGGCCGAACGCCAGCGCATCGGTATGGATTTGCATGATCAAACCTTGGCTGATCTGACACGCATTGCACGGGATCTTCGCCCGGGGCTGAGCGAAGCACAGTATCTAAGGCTGCAGCAGCAAGTCCAAAACATGATCCAGGGGCTGCGTGATATCATCGATACCTCGATCCCATCGATTCTTGACCTGTTTGGCTTTCACCATGCTGTCCAGACGCATCTAGAACGGGCTGTAAGCTATGACAGCGCAATGCGCTTCAAGGTCGATGATCAAACAGACGGTGCGATTGACCTTCTGCCTGAAACAACCCGCATCGCAGTCTTTCGTATCTGTCAGGAAGCCATCAACAATGCCGTGCTGCATTCGAATGCGTCGCTTGTTTCGGTCTTGATTACCAAAAGCCCGGATGACTGCCTGACGATCCGCGTTTCGGATAACGGAAACTTCCAGCCGCATCCAAGAAAACCGTCCAGTGGCTTGGAACATATGAAAACACGCGCCCGCCTGATCGGGGCAAAATATGACCTTTCAACTTCCGACGGCACACAAATAACAATTCAGTTGCATCAAGCGACCAGACAACAAGGAGAAACGATCAATGAAAATATTGCTGGTTGAAGATGACAACATGCACGCGGATTTCCTGATGGAAATCGTTGAAAACGCTTTGCCGGAATTTGACGAAATCCTTGTTGCCCATAACGGCAAGGAGGCCGAAAAGCTTGCCCATCTGCATCAGATTTCAGCCGTCGTAATGGACCTTCGCATGAAGGAACATAACGGCATTGAAGCCGCGCGAACGATCTGGGCAGAACGCCCCCACACAAGGATACTTTTCTGGTCGAATTATTCGGATGAGGCGTATCTGCGGGGAATCACCCGTATTGTTCCCGATCAAGCGGCCTATGGGTATGTGCTGAAAACCGCAACACCGGACAAGATGCGACTGGCGTTGCGTGCCGTCCTTATCGAAGCGCAGATTGTTGTGGATCGCGAAGTCCACCAGATCCAGGCACAGCAGATGCGCTCGCGCAGTGCACTGACAGAATTCGAATATCTGATCTTGCTTGATCTGGCGCTGGGTCTTCCGGACAAGGCAATTGCCATGCGCCGTAAACTGTCGCTCCGCACTGTACAAAACAGATTGCTGTCGCTTTATGACAAGCTTGAAGTTGAGTCACAGGACCAGAACGAAATGGGCATTGTGCTTAACAAACGCACACGCGCTGTTTCCAGTGCCATTGCCCGAAAGGTCATTAATCGCGAGGGCTTGATAAGCGCCAACAAGGAGCTGTCCGCCTGGCTTGCAGGTCAACCAGTACCGCTGGACTAGGTTCTTGGTCGGCACCAACAGTCAGCAGGACTGGGCAATCAGCTTTCTTTGCACTCGTCCAAAGGTGCCATATCGAAACTGATACTGAAGATGCAACCGCTATGCTCTTTTGGTTGCGTCAGTTTAACCTTGGTTTCGTGGCGTGCAGCGATTTCCTTGACGATGGAAAGTCCCAGGCCACATCCCTCGTCATATCCGGCGTCATTGATCCGATAGAACCGCTTGAAGACATCCTTGCGATGTTCGACCGGAATACCCGGGCCGTTATCTTCGACGGTCAATGTTACCTTGTTTTTGGCAGTGTTCTGTTCAAGCCGAACGGTCACGGCACTGCCACTTGGGCAGTAAGTCAGCGCATTATGGACAAGGTTTTTAAGCAACTCTTCAATCAAGGTCGCATCACCCATCATCCACGCAGGATCAGTGATCCCCTCATATCCAAGATCAATGCCGCGCTCGATCGCGACCGGCACTTTTGATCCGGTTACTGCACGGGTAATTTCACACAGATCGATCTTGTCAAACGGACGACCAGCAAGGCCTTCGGGTGCGGCACGCGCAGATGCTAGCAACTGATTGGCCAGATGTGATGTCTGCCGGGTCGAAGCCGCGATGGTATCCATGATCTGGTGGATTTTCTCGGGATCCTTTTCACGCTGCCCAAGTTCGGCCTGGGTTCGAAGGGCGGCCAAAGGCGTTCTAAGCTGATGCGCTGCATCTGCAGTAAATCGTTGCATGGTCTTAAGGCTGTTTTCCAACCGCCCGAAAAGCTGGTTGATGGCGCCCACCAGATGGCGCACCTCGATCGGCACATCGTGCAAAATCGGCCTGAGATCACTCGGAGAACGGCGATTAAGCGCCTCTTCAAGCCGGGCCAGCGGTTTGAGGCCCTGACCAATCCCGAACCAGACGATCATGGCGGCAATGACAATCAGCAAGATCTGGCGCGCGGCGGCACTGGCAAGAATATCCTCGCTTAGCCTTGTGCGGGTTCCCATGGTTTCGGCTACAAGCACATGAAAACGGGTCGCTTTGCGAACACTCGCCACATAGCGTGAAAGCGCGCCAATCCGAACCGTCTCGCCGTTATAAACCGCATCATAGAAAACCGGTTCTTCACGCAATGGCAGGAACTTCTCAGGCACCGGCGGCAGGTCTTCATAGCCGGTAATGAATTCGCCCTGCGCGGTACTGACCTGATAGAAAACCCTGTCTTCTGCGGCACTTGTCAACATCTCGAGAGCGACATAGGGAACGTCCACCTCGATCTTGCCACCGATCAGGACAACACGGTCCGCAATGGCTAACGCAGAACTTAAAAGTGCACGGTCAAATGCTTGGTTTGTCGAATTAACTGCGTTACTTCGGACTTCAAGCAGCATCAGGGAACTGACCACCAAAAGCGGGATCAGCAGCGATATGACAAGCCTGCGCCGAAGCGATCGATTACGCCATTTCATGTTTTTTTCAACAGATAGCCAAGACCGCGAACGGTCTGGATTTTGACATCGCCCGCCTCGACCCGTTTGCGCAATCGACTGATATAAAGTTCGACCGCGTTGGCACTGATATCGTCTTCAAACCCCGCCAACTGATCAACGATTTGCTCCTTGCTCAGGACATGGCCGACCCGCATCAACAAGATTTCAAGGATATTAAGCTCACGCTTTGGAATATCGACATCCGCGCCATCAACCGTTACCCGTCGCGCCACTGTATCGAAACTGAGCTTTCCACATTTAAGCTGGGTATTATGCGTCCCGGCATTGCGCCGCATAAGCGCCCTCACCCGTGCTTCGAGCTCGACCAGTTCGAACGGTTTGGCCAGATAGTCATCCGCACCAAGATCAAGTCCCTTGACCCTGTCTTCGATGTCACCGCGCGCGGTCAGGATCAGAACGGCACTTTCGGCCCCGCGATGACGCAAACGTTTGAGTATCTCAAGCCCGTCAAGTTTTGGCAGGTTCAGATCAAGTACCACCAGGCCATATTCCTGGGTACGCAGCACGTCGTCAGCCTCCTCGCCATCGGCAATCACATCGACCGCATAGCCAGACTGTCGCAGGGATCCTGCAATTCCATCTGCCAGTGCGGCATGATCTTCGACAACAAGGACTCTCATTGTTTGCGTGACTTTTCCCTGATAAACCTCGACAGAGGTAATTTCTATTCTGCCATTTTCCCGGCAAAGGCATTCAAGAACAAGCGATATCCTCGCCCCGGCACCATATGCCAATGACCATCCGCGAAACAGAGTATTGCAGCATGATTTCGGGCCGTATCTGTATTGGTTTATGTTTCATCGCCCTCGCGATGCAAGTTTCTTCTGCGATGGCCGAAGTTTTCACCTATCCGGCATTGCGTTCGTCCCAGGCGTCCGATCCAGAACAATCACTGCTGACCAGCACACAACCGATGGCCGTTATCTATGGCTCCGCCGATATCGGTGCCTTTGTCCCGGTGATCGAAGCGTTTCAGCAAGACAACCCGTTTATTGGCGTTGAATACCATCAGCTGCAAACGCTTGAGATGTATGACATCACCCAAAGCCAGCGCGCCAACGGGGAACCAACCGCGGACCTGATCATCAGCTCCTCGATGGATCTGCAGATGAAACTGGCCAATGACGGATATGCCACATCCTATCAAAGCAGTGAAACAGACGCTTTGCCGCATTGGGCACGCTGGCGCAACGAAGCCTTCGCCGTAACGCAGGAACCCGCCGTCATCGCCTATAATCGCGAGTTTTTCCGCGAAAACGAACTTGAACCGCCCAGAACCCGCGAAGACTTTATCGGGTTGCTTGTCAAACATGACGAGTTGCTAAGTGAAAAAGTCACGACCTATGACATTGAACGCAGCGGTGTCGGCTTCCTGTTTCTGGCGCGCGATGAACGATTTTTCCCCGGTATCTGGGATTTTGTCCGCATTCTGGGTCAGGCCAAGGTAAAGCTTTATTCCAACACATCCCCGATGCTTGAAAAAATCGCATCCGGTCAGGTGGTGCTTGGCTATAATCTGCTGGGATCGTATGCGGAAACCTTTACCCAACGAAACCCGAACCTTGGCGTGATCCTGCCGGACGATTTTATCGTCGTTTATTCAAGGATTGCCATCATACCCCGTGGCGCGCGCAACCCCGACCTTGGCGGACGTTTCCTTGATTTCATGCTGTCAATCAAGGGCCAAAGCGTTCTGCAAAATGAAGGCAACTTCAACCCGGTGCGCGCCGACGTTCCGCCAAGCACATTCTCGTCGCTGATCTTTGACCGATATGGCGAACGCGTGCGTTCCTTCCCGGTCGGGCCGGGATTGCTGGTTTACCTTGATCAGGCCAAGCGCCAGCGCTTCCTGCGCCGCTGGCAGGATGCACTGCTGAACCGCAGATAACGCACTCTGCCTAACCATGTATCTTGTTATGACTTGGCACTATCGGGCACAGGTCGGCGATCCGGGCCGGTATAGTTCCAGATCATCCGGCGCGGGATCGGTCCCTTGTTGCGGCCACCCTGTTGGGTTTGTTCCCATGCATGGGCAAGAATACCGACCGACCGCGAAAGACAAAACAACCCACGGGCCAGTTCCGGCGCAAATCCCAATTCGGCATAAATAACTGCCGTTGCACCATCAATATTCATCGGGATCCGTTTGCCTTTGCGCGCCAAAAGCTCCGCCTCGATTGCGCTGGCAATTTCGCCAAAACGCCCCGACACATGACCTTCCTGTGCTGCCTCGCGTACGAGCGCCAAAAGCCGTGGCGCACGTGGGTCAACCGGGTGGAAGCGATGGCCAAAGCCCGGCACATGTTTGCCATGCTCGGCAATCTGATGATCAAGGCCGTCTGAAACTGCTGCGGCCATATCCTGCCCGGCATCCATACGTGTTGCGATCTCATGATAAAGGGCAACCGCCTGCTCGCCCGCCCCGCCATGCACATCACCCAGCACATTAACCGCACTGGCCATCGCATTGTTCAGACCAACGCCACATGTTGCCGCCATACGGGCAATGGCGATGCTGGGGGCTTGCGGCCCGTGATCGATGGCCGAAACAAGCGCTGCTTCAAGCAGCTTGGCCTGCGGGGCCGATGGCAATTCGCCACGTGTCATCAACCAGATCATGGTCGGAAAGCTGATATTGCCAATCAGATCCTCGATCGCGTAACCGCCATAATGGATTTTGCCCGGCTCCATATCAATGATGCCGGTTTGCCACCAGTCGCGTACTTCGTTTTCAACGTCTTCAACAGTTTTCGAACTCACAGCACGCCCTCCTTGGCAAAGTTATCGATTTCATCATTGGAAAAGCCCAGCGACGACAGAATGTCCTGATTGTCTTGGCCAAGTTCCGGCGGCGGTGCACTTACCGACGGCGCATCACCATCCATTTTGATTCCGGTCCGAAGGATGCGGATATCCCTATCAGCACCCGGCACATTTTCAAACGACGCCAGCATCCCGCGATCAGCAATCTGTGGCAGGGAAAGCGCCTGTGGCACGGTCAGAACCGCACCGGCCGGAACACCAACGGCGTTAAGCTTTTCAACCCAGTAAACGGTTTCTTGCGTAACCAGCACTTGCTCGAGCAGTTCCGTCAAAGCCGATCTGTTTTCGAGCCGTTCCTTGCGTGCTACAAACCGCGGATCCTTGATCAGCGCCTCAAGGCCAAGAACACCACACAGAGCTTCGAATTGTTCCTGCTTGTTCGCGGCGATGTTGATCTGGCCATCTGCCGTGGCAAAGGCGCCAGATGGTGAAGACGTGAAGTTGTCATTGCCATTGGCGGTCGGCTCCTTGCCGGCAATCAGATAGTTCGAGACCACCCAACCCATCGTGGCAATCACCGATTCCAGCATCGAAATATCAATAAAACTGCCCTTCGCATCCTTGTTGCCCATGGCCCGCCCCGCCAACGCTGAACTGATGGCGAAGGCCGCAGTCATGCCGCCGATAGTATCGGCCATCGGATACCCGACGCGATAGGTCCCTTTATCCTGCTCGCCGGTGATCGTCATGATGCCCGACAGGCCCTGAACAATCTGGTCATAGGCGGGAAGCTTCTTCATCGGGCCACTCTGGCCAAAGCCAGAAATCGCGCAATAAACCAGCCCCGAATTAACCTTTGAAAGCACATCATAGCCAAGCTCAAGACGATCCATGACACCCGGACGGAAGTTCTCGACCAGAACATCGGCCTTGGCCACGAGCTTTTTGAGGATTTCCTTCCCGCGCGGATCCTTAAGGTTCAGTGTGATCGAACGTTTACCGGCGTTCTGTGCCATGAATGAAACGCCCATCAGCTTTTCATTGAGCTCCATGTCGGCACCAAGCTGGCGGGCAAGATCGCCACGCCCCGGCGCTTCGACCTTGATGACATCCGCCCCCATATGGGCCAGCTGGTGACAGCAAAACGGTCCGGCCAACACATTCGTCAGGTCAAGAACCGTGATTCCGGAAAGAGATTTTGGTCCGCTCATGGATATTTCCTAAATTCTGTCTGGTAGAATTATGTTCTATTATATAGAATTTTAAGCTTGGACAAAATGGTCTTGGCGCTCTCACTGCGCCAAATCAGAGCACGAAACGGATTTAACCATGTCAGAACAGAACGTTACGGCAGTCGAACGGGCTTTGGGAATTCTTGATGCCTTCACCGATCAGGACCATGACCTGTCGCTCAAGGACCTGTCCGAGCGTACCGGAATGTATAAAAGCACCATCTCAAGGCTGGCGGGAACGTTGGAGTCTTGTGGTTTTTTGATGATTTCCGGTCGTGGCCGTTATCGCCTTGGTCCGGCACTTTGGCGTCTTGGCTCCATTTACAGGCGATCATACGGTATGGATGATATCGTCCGCCCACACCTTTCGATCCTTGTTTCGGAAAGCGGGGAAACCGCGTCCTTTTACGTGCCCGAAGGCGCCAATCGCCTGTGCCTGTTTCGCGAAAACTCCTCAAGCAGCCTGCGACATCATCTTGAAGAAGGCGCCATTCTTCCCTGTGAATTCGGGGCGGCTGGCCACGTGATCCGCGCATGGGGAGATGGGGTCGATGACCGTTCGTTACAGGTCCTCGAAGACAAGTTTGCCCTGAGCGAAGGTGAACGTGATCCGGATGTTTCGGCGATTGCCGTACCGGTACTGGATCGCCAGAACCACCTGCTCGGTGCACTTGCCCTTTCTGGTCCGATCAGTCGGTTCACCCCGAAAAAGCGACTTAAATGCCTGGCTTCGCTGCAATCACGTGCTGCGGATTGCGGTAAACGCATGTCTTCTTGATCACAAACGGCCGCCCATCTTTGCCGTTAATGCATAAATCATGTGAACTTTTTTCACCCATTTTTTGCCAATGACAGGTTGGTGACAGGTTTGGCTGTTACCGTCCCGCCACTGCCGATCCGTGAGTCATAAATTGGCCCCGGAACAAACAAGAAGAAAATTCGGCAAGGGAGGTCAGGTCAATTTCCGGGGTCAGGTGGGCATTCATGCCTCTGAAAGCGGTGTTCGGACTCCCCTTGCTGGTGCTTTGTTCCATTGATCGGCTTGCCACTATTCGGGTGGCTGGGAAATTGCTTTAGTGTCTGGAGGAGACCCTGATGAACAAACTGTCGATGTTCTCGCGTCGCGGATTTATCGCAGCAGCCACGGCTGTTGCTGTTTCGACTGCTGCATTTGGTGCAATGGATGCCAAAGCTGCAGAAATCGACGAAATTCACTTCGTCATTCCGGGCGGCGCAGGCGGCGGCTGGGATGGTACGGCACGTGGTACCGGTGAAGCCCTGACCAAATCGGGTCTTGTTGGCACCGCGTCCTACGAAAACATGTCTGGCGGCGGCGGCGGTAAAGCCATTGCCTACATGATCGAAGCTGCTGATCGTCTTGACAACACCCTGATGGTCAACTCCACCCCGATCATCGTGCGTTCGCTGACCGGTGTCTTCCCGCAGTCGTTCCGCGACCTGACCCCGATCGCAGCCGTTGTTGCTGAATACGCAGCATTCGCTGTTCCGGCCGACAGCCCGTATCAGTCCTTCACCGACGTTGTTGACGCGGTCAAAGCTGATCCGTCTTCGGTCAAGTTCGGTGGCGGTTCGGTCCGTGGCGGTATGGACCACATCGTTGCAGCCTATGCTGTTCAGCAGGGCGGCGGCGATGCCAAACAGGTAAAATACATTCCGTATGACGCAGGCGGCAAAGCAATTGCTGGCCTTCTGTCGGGTGAAACCGAAGTTCTGTCGACCGGTCTGGGTGAGCTGCTTGAACTTGCCAAGGCAGGTCAGGTTCGCATTCTGGCTGTAACCTCGAAAGAACGCGTTGAAGCTGCTCCGGACGTTCCGTCGCTCGGTGAACTCGGCATTGATGCTGAATTCGTCAACTGGCGCGGTTACTTCGGTTCGCCGTCTCTGTCGGCTGAAAAAGCGGATGCCTATGCCGCGATCCTCAAGGACGTTCAGGCAACCCCGGAATGGGAAACCGTTCGTACCCGCAATGGCTGGGAAAAAATCTACAAGCCGCGTGCTGAGTTTTCTGCCTTCATGGAAAATCAGGAAAAGGTCGTTGGCGACCTGATGCGCGACCTTGGCTTCCTGAAATAAGCCGTTAATACACAAGTAAAAAGACCTCCGAAGGAAACCACGCCATGTCCATCAATCGCGACAAATTCGGCGCGCTGCTATTTCTTTGCCTTGCGCTGATATATGGCTTCTATGTCGATGACATCCCGCTGCTGTTTGGCGACGAGGATGCCCCGTTCAATGCCAGAACCCTCCCTAACGCCCTTGCATGGTTGCTTGGTGTGGTTTCCTTCATCCAACTGGTGCTGCCGACCAACAAAGAGGCCGGCAGCCTCGAACACGCTTTCCGAGGTCTTAAGTGGAAACGCGTTGTTATCCTGGCGGCACTGATGGTGTTTTATGGCCTGACCATCCGCCAGCTGGGCTTCCCGATTTCAACATCGCTCTTCCTGATGGGCGGTTTTTATACGCTTGGCGAACGACGTCCGCTGGTTCTGATCCTGACGGCTGTCGGTGTCACGTTTGCTTTCTGGGGCTTGCTCTATGCCATGGGCATCTACCTGACCCCGGGCGATTTCTTCTATTATCTCGGTTGGATGTCAAACGATGCTTGAGGGAATTTTCTCCGGTCTTTCGACCGCTGTCATGCCGATCAACCTGTTGATGGTTGCGGTCGGCTGTTTCGCAGGCACCTTTATCGGGATGCTTCCCGGTCTTGGCCCAATCACTGCCATTGCCCTGATGATCCCGATCACCTACGGGTTTGATCCGTCCACCGGCCTTATTCTGATGGCGGGCGTGTATTACGGGGCAATCTTTGGCGGCTCGACCTCTTCTATTCTGATCAACGCGCCGGGTGTTGCCGGGACCGTTGCGACCGCCTTTGACGGTTACCCGATGGCCCAAAAGGGCCAGGCTGGCAAGGCACTGGCCATTGCCGCCTACTCGTCATTCTCTGGTGGTACGATTGCTGCGATCTTCCTGCTGGTTGCCGCACCGGCACTGGCGTCGGTTTCGTTGTCGTTCCAGTCGGGTGACTATTTCGCACTGATGGTGCTTGGCCTAACGGCTGTGTCTGCCTTTGCCGGCAAGGGACAGGTTCTTAAGGCGATTACCATGACCCTGTTCGGGATCATGCTTTCGACCATCGGCACCGACCCGGCGGCTGGCGTTGCCCGCTTTACCTTTGGCAGCATGGATCTTGTCGATGGCATCAGCTTCCTTTTGCTGGCCATGTCGACCTTTGCCCTTTCCGAGGCTCTGCTCTCGATCCTGCGCCCGACCAAGGACACCCGTTCCGAGGAAGAAAAGGCGCTTAAAAGCCTGGGCTCGATGAAGCTGTCTAAGGAAGAAGTCAAGATCATGATCCCGGTCATTGGCCGTTCCTCGGTTCTTGGTTTCTTTACCGGCGTTCTGCCGGGTGCCGGTGCAACGATTGCATCCTTCCTTGCATATGGCATGGAACGCAATATTGCCTCGGCCAAGGAAAAACTCGGCTTTGGCAAGGGCTCCATCCGTGGTCTGGCGGCACCGGAAACCGCAAACAACGCTGCGTGTTCTGGTTCCTTCGTGCCGCTTCTGACCCTTGGTATTCCGGGTTCGGGCACCACGGCGGTGATGATGGGTGCTCTGATTTCCTATGGCGTTCAGCCGGGTCCGCGTCTGTTTGTTGAACAGCCTGACGTGTTCTGGTCGGTGATCATTTCGATGTATATCGGCAATATCGTTCTGCTGGTTCTGAACCTGCCGCTCATCCCGTATATCTCGCGTCTTCTGGCCCTGCCCCAGCAGCTTCTTGTTCCGTTCGTTCTGTTCTTCTCGCTGGTTGGTGTCTATCTGGTGACCTTTAACACCATGGACATCCACATGATGGTGATTGCAGCTGCAATCGCGATCGGCCTGCGTCTTTTGAACTATCCGATGGCGCCGATGCTGCTTGGCTTTATTCTTGGCAAGATGATGGAGGAAAACCTCCGTCGTGCACTGGCCATTAGCGACGGTTCAATTTCATTCCTTTGGGAACGCCCGATCACGCTGGTGATCCTGTTGATCAGCATTCTGTTCCTTGCAGCCCCGTTGATCGGCAATCTGCGCAGCTGGTTGGCAAACCGCAAATCAGCGCTTCCCAATGATGGTGAACTCTAATATCTGCCTCTGAGCGACGTGAAGGATATTTGGTAATGCGGTTTCTTGATAATCTGTCGATTGGTCCCAAAACCCTTTTGGTTCCGGTCTTCCTGATGATCGTCATTGTCGCGATGGGTATCGCCACTGTGGCAACCCTTGAAAGCGAGAAAGACACCCTTACCAGCCTTCGCGTTGAAGCCTATGAACGGCGATCCGACGCGCTAACACTCAGCAACGCCTTGAACGAGGCGCACGGATCGCTGTTTCGTATTCTGACCTGGGACTCCAACGGCATTAATGCTGCTGTTGTGCCCGATCTTCGCGAACAGGTCGCCAAACTCGAAGAAGAACTCGCCCCCCTTGCCCAGCGTCTTGCCGCTGTGGGTGGTGATGCCTTTACCGAGAACTATGCGAAATACATGGAACAGGTGAACCAGTTCCTTGTTGAAAGCGAAATGAACATCTATGGCGCGCTTGAAGTCATTGCCCAGGCGGATGAAACCTTCCAGGCCCTTCAGGCGCCACTCAACGATATCCTTGCCCAATCGCATGAAATTGCCACCACGTCGTTTGCCGATGCCTATGCGCAGGCCGAAGCCCTGCAGCGTGTCTTTGTCATCGTTGCACTGATTGTTGTGGTTGTTGCGGTTGTTGTGTCGGTCTTTGTCTCCCGGCGCATTTCACGGCCCATGACCGACCTTGCCGAATTGATCGAACAAATTTCCAATGGCGATCTTGATGTGAGTGTTCGCGGCGGACAACGCGCTGACGAGATTGGCAAGGTCGCGCGCTCTGTCATGGTGCTGCGGGATCAGTCGAAGGAAGCAGAAGTCCTGCGTCAGGAACGCGAACGCGTGCGTGGCCTCGAAAGACAGCGCCAGCAGAACTTGATCGACGCCACCAATCATTTCCAGCGCGTCGTCCAGGAAGCCCTTTCTGGGTTTGATCAGGAATTCAGCTCGCTCAACGGATCTGCCAGCGACATGGAACAGATCGCAACCCTTGCCAGCGCGCGGTCCGCCGATGCGAACCAGCATTCAGAACAAGTTCTTCATCACATCGAAGCTGTTTCCCAGACGACCGCAAGCTTGTCCGAAGCCATTGCTGAAATCGGCCAGCAGGCCCAGAACTCGGCCGAGGTTGCCGGACGTGCACGTTCCGAAAGCGAACAGTCTCGCGCCCTGTTTGAACAGCTGACCAACGCCACCCAACGGATCGGTGATATCGTCAGCCTGATCGAAGACATCGCCAACCAGACCAACCTGCTTGCCCTGAACGCCACGATCGAGGCGGCCCGCGCCGGTGACGCCGGTAAGGGATTTGCAGTGGTCGCGGGCGAAGTCAAAAACCTCGCCTCCCAGACTGCACGCGCGACCGAAGATATCGCAAGTCAGGTCGAAGAAATTCGTGGCCTTACCGATAACGTGGTCAATGCCTTGCACGGTGTTGCCGATGTGATTGGCGAAGTGGACCAGTCGGCCGCTGCCATCGCTGCTGCCGTTGAAGAACAGCAGGCCTCCACAGCCGGTATTTCCGACAGCATTCAGGATGCCAATGGTGGCATGCGGACCGTGGCCGAGGCGGTTGGTGCGTTGGATAACGAAACAGCCCGCGTACATAACGGTTCGGCAAACGTAACGCGCGCCACCAGCACATTGAATGACGAAGCGACCAAACTGCGCAACGCAATTGATGGCTTCCTTGAACAAATCGAGAAGAACAAGGCCGAAGCATAATGACGAGAACACCGGATGGTCGCTCAGGCGCCCATTGGATCAACCGACTTTCCGGTGTTTTGACACCCCAGTTTTTCAAAAAACTGTCGATTGCTTTGGGGATTGGCCTTATTGGCGGCCTGATCGCCCATTTCATCAATATGCCTCTGGCCTGGATGATGGGCCCGATGCTGGCCACGTTTGTCGCAAGTCTCCTGCGCGTGCCGATGGGTGTCCCGATGCAGTTTCGCTCTGGCATCCTTGGCGTTATCGGTATTTTCCTCGGCGCATCCTTTACCCCCGATACACTCGATCAGGCTGCAAAGTGGCCGATCAGCATGATCGCGGTTCTGCTTTATGTTCCGATCATCACATTCGTGATCACCTGGTTCTATTCCCGCATTGCCCGCCTGGATCCGGCGACAGCGCTGTTTTCCGCAACACCGGGTGGCCTGACACCGATGGTCGTTCTTGGGGCCGCGGCTGGCGGCAATGAACAGGAAATTGCCCTGACGCAGGGTTTGCGTGTTTTGCTGCTGGTGATGTCGGCACCACTGATTGTTTTGATGATCACGGGCGTTGTGGCAAACGGCCATGGCGATAGCCAATCGGTTCAAATGACACTGAACGAAGGCCTTTTAACCGCCGGTTGCGCGATCATCACAGTTCTGGTCTTTCGCAAGCTGCACATCCCGGCGGCCTATATGACCGGTGCAATGGCGGCTAGCATGGTGTTGCATGTATCGGGCATCGTCGAGGGCAACCTGCCCGATTGGTTGCTTGCTGGAAGCCTGTTGATCCTTGGTTCTGCCATCGGCAGTCGGTTCTCGGGCGTCAAGATCGCTGTCCTTGTCCGCCTTGCGGGCTATTCGGTGCTGGCAACCTTTGTTGTCCTGGCCTTTACCGGTGGCGTTGCGTGGTTCGTATCGCAATGGCTGGATCTTGATTTCATTGCGGTGTTGCTGGCCTTTGCACCGGGTGGCGTTGCGGAGATGTCATTGATTGCGCTGGCACTCAATGTCGAACCGAGCTTTGTCGCCTTTCATCATATCGTGCGCATTTTCGAAATCGTGTTGCTGGCGCCGCTGCTTGCCAAGTGGTTTCAACGCCACATGCAAAAGAAAGCCGCACGGCAAGATTAATCTGTTTCGGACGCTTCGCACGTCTGATTAGCCAAACATGTCCTTGGTGATACCGTCATACCAGGCAACAGATTCCTCAAAGGTATGCCTGCGGACATCAGCACTTTCATCGGGTTGGCTGATAAAGGATGACGTGCTGGCGATCGCGCCATCAACATTGCCATATTGCGCCCCGACCTTGATCCCGTCATTGGTTTCGACAAGGCTCCAGCACGTATTGAGATAACGCGCCGGAAAGACCCGCGTATCCATAAGATCCGCCATCAGATGCATCACCACCACTTTCGCCTGACTGTTGGCAGCAGACCCTGACTTTGGCATGGCGCCTGCGATGGACGCATCACCGATGACAAAGATGTTCTGATCGCGTTTGGACCGCATGCTTTCGGCATCCACCGGGCAAAATCCAGTCTCATCCGAAAGCTCCGCACTGATGGCAATGCGTCCGGCCTGTTGGGCCGGAATGATATTGAGCAACGCACCGCTAAAGGTATCAAAGTCGGTCTCCACCGTTCCAGCTTCGACATCGACACCCTTGATACCCCCGTGGATATTGGGCCCGTACCATTCCACCATGCCTGGATAGTATTTCTCCCACCCTTCTGCAAACAGACCCTGTTTGGAGAATTTCTCCTTCGGATCCAGAACAACGATCGTGCAGTCAGTGAGCCCGCGTGCCTTAAGCGTATGGGCGATCATGGAAACACGTTCATACGGGCCCGGCGGACACCGATACGGGTTGGGTGGCGCAACCATCACCACCTGATCACCATTTTTAAGGCCATCGATTTTTGATTTAAGCAATTGCGTCTGCGGCCCGGCCTGCCAGGCATGTGGGGCAATTTCCGCCAGCTCCGCCGAATATCCTGGAACACTATCGAATATCAGATCAATACCCGGCGACAGGACCAGCCGGTCATAGGGGATGGTTTCCCCGGTTGATGTGCGCACCTGCTGGGCTGTGCGATCAATTTCTTCTGCCCGGGCTGTCACTTTGCGAATGCCATAATCATTGATCAGTCGATCATAGCCATGCGTGATCGACGCAAAATCGCGATAGCCACCCAGATACAGGTTGGAAAAGAAGCAGGTCGTGTATTTCTCGGAATCCTCAATCAGGGTGATGTTGATTGCCCCACCGGCCTTTTCCGCCAAATGACGGGCCACCGTCGCCCCACCTGCACCGCCGCCAACAATCACTATATTCTTGCGGCCTTGCGCGCGCAAAATGCCCGGCATTGCCATGACACCTACACCGGCGCCAAGAAACTTGTTGAATGTTCGCCTTGTGACACTGCTCATTTTCTTGTTCCTGATCCGTTAATTAACGACGTTTCACAAACTCCAACCTTTAGTCCTTGGTCGAAAAATAGGTCGCAAGCGCTGCCAATTCTTCCATACCAAGGCTTGCCATGATTGCCTGCATCACTGAATTGTCGCGCAGGCGATATTTGTATTCCAGCATCGCCTCGACAAAATACTCGCGCGGCATGCCATCGATCACCGGGATCGCATGATTGGCAGCTTGTCGCTGATGACACGTCACACATTCTGTCGCCAGATAAGCGCCATAATCCGCATCACCGGGCATTGCCAACACCTGTCCGATGGCCTCACCCAATGGCATGTCCGGTGTCGTTTTCTCCGCACCCGCCTCAGCAAACGAAAAGTTCGGGATCAAGAAGATCCCGAACGCAACACACAGCCAGATCATATCAATGCCCAGCACCCGAAACACGCGCGCTGTCAAAACCCTGCCACCATCCGTTTCATGATGTTTCCGGTGACAGTCACGCATTAATCGATCCCCCCGGCACCGTTTTCTTCATCACCGTCCGGCGTGACATCAAGAATACGCGCGCGCATTACGATCTCGGCCGGACCATCGCCACAGTTTTCCATGCAGGGTTCAACATTGGTCGCGAAATTTGCCTCTTCCAGACGATCATCGGGATAGAAGTTCTCTTCGTTTGGCAACGAAATCTCGCTAAAGGTTTCATTGGATAACTCAAAGTCTTCTTCTGTGACAATATCGTTCAAATACAACAGGTAAGCCGTAATTGCGTAGGTCTGGTCCGCACTCAGCGACCGGGCATTACCAAACGGCATTGCCCGATGGACATAGTCAAAAATCGTCGAGGCGAACGGCCAATAGGACCCGATGGTCTTGACCGGACGGTCCGCCGTCAGGGTATCAAAGCCACCCGATAATACCGGCCAGCGTCCCTCGCCTTCACCAAACACGCCGTGACACACCGCGCAGTTTTCATCATAGAGCACGCCACCATCTGCAACCGTACCGCTGCCAACAGGTAGCCCGACACCATCCGGACGAACATCAATATCCCACGCAGCGATCTCTTCGGGCAGTGCTTCGCGGCCAAGATGATAAACGCCATGCTCAGGAATCACCGCATCTGCCGCATTCAAAGCAGGTTCCGCTGCAGATGCGGTTTCAACAGGTTCTGATGCCGGTGCGGACTCAGGTTCCGCTGCGGCTTGCTCTGCACTTTCCGAGAAGGTTGCCAGATAGGCGATCACATTGGCGATCTCGTCGTCCTTTTTCAGGCCGGCAAAGGCCATCTTCGTACCTTTGACATAGTCGCGCGGTTTCGCCAGATACTCGGTCAGACTGTCGTGGTCCCAGACCAAACCTTCTTCACCGGCCTTGGTCATCGCCTTGGAATATTTGAAATCCTCAAGCGATCCTGCGACACGCCCAAAGATTTCATTGAGTTCCGGTCCAACCTTGTTTTTGGCCCCTTCACCCACGGCGTGACAGGCGGCACATTTGCGGAAAACCTTTTCGCCGGCATCTGCATCTTGCGCGTTGGCATTGGTTGCCCATGCTGCGCCAAGCAGAACGATGCTTGCGGTAAACTTAAGAAACTTCGACATTTTCCGCCTCTCCGTTCGACTTCAGATACCAGGTCTGGATGCCATTATTGTGATAGATCGAGTTATCGCCGCGTGCCGCGCGCAGGGCGTCCTTGGTCGGCTGGACGTAACCCTGTTCGTCAATGGCACGCGATTGCAGATAAAGCGGCGATCCGTCCCAGTTGAACTCGTAATAGAAGCGATGCAGCGATCGGCTAAGGCTCGGTCCGTCAATCCGGGCGTGCTGCCAGTTGCGGCCACCGTCAATCGACACATCAACGCGCTTGATCTTGCCATGGCCCGACCATGCAACACCGGTAATGATGGTATGGCCGCGGCCATGGGTGATCGGCGCCTGCGGGCTTGGGTTGGTGATAACCGATTTGACATCCATCGCCCAAGTAAACCGCCGTGCACGCCCATCAGGCATAAGATCGGTATATTTCGACGTCTCTTCGCGGAGCTGCCATGGCTTATCGCCGACCTCGATCCGGCGCAGCCATTTCACCCACATATTGCCTTCCCAACCCGGGACGCACAGACGCACCGGATATCCTTGTTCGGGGCGCAAGGCCTCGCCATTCATTTTGAAAGCAACCAGGCAGTCATCAAGCGCCTTTTCAATCGGGATCGAACGCCCCATACCCGATGCATCGGCACCTTCGGCCAGGATCCATTTTCCGGATGGCTTAACGCCGGCTTCTTCCAGAAGTGTGCGCAGGCGGACGCCGGTATACATCACGTTATGCAGCATACCGTGGGTAAACTGGCAGCCATTAAGCTGCGCGCCACGCCACTCCATGCCAGAGTTCGCCGCACATTCAAGGAAGTAGACCCGGTTTTCACGCGGGAAACGCATCAGATCCTGCATGGTAAAGACAAGCGGCTTGTCGACCAGACCATTGATCATCAGGCGGTGCTCAGCCGGGTCCACTTCGGCGACCCCGCTATGATGACGTTCAAAGCAAAGACCATTGGGCGTGATGATGCCGTCAAGTTCATGCAACGGTGTGAAGTTGATCGATGATATCGGATCTGCGGTCAGCCATGGCACATCGCGACGCACGACATGCGCTTCAAACGGTGACGGCACACCATAAGGTGCGGCATCCACGCCCGGACCGGAATACTGGTTCCAGTCCTTGAGTTCCGTAATCGCCGGATCCGGGGTTCCGGCCGCCAACGCAGCACCGCCACCAATTGCGGCAACCGCCGCCCCGCCGGCGGCTGTTAGCCCACCCTGAAGAAAGCTGCGCCGACTTGGCACAAAATTCTTATCTTTTTGAGTTTGTTTGGACATGGCTCTTGGTGCCCTCCCTACACATTCGAAATTTTATATATATTGAGACAAAAAATGCCCTGCCCGGTGATTGGAACCGGCCAGGTGATTTTGCCTAGTTCATTCCAATCACTTTCACGGTGTCATTGCGTGGAATATCAATGACCTTGTGACGGGTGATGTAGTTTTCCATCAGATCGTAGACCGCTGGTCCTTCAACGCCTTCGTTGACGGATGCCCAACCGGCGACGACATAACTGCGATCCGCTTCAATCGGCTCGCCAGTCTTGATCATGGTCATGTTAGAGATACGGTTGCCGATACTTTCCTTCGGTGCGCAGCTATAGGCCATGCCACCGACACGGACCATGTCACCCCCCTGTTGGAAGAACGGATCCTTGTTAAACAGGTTGTCACAAACGTCCTCGAGGATTTCCTTGATCTGCGTACCTGTGAATTCCAGACGATAAACCGACGGGTAATTCATGCTGGTCTGGTTATAAAGATCATCGATGGTGATATCGTCGCCCGGAAGCAATGTCGTGCCCCAACGGAAGCCCGGGCTGAATGCCAACTCGGCATCACGTTCTTCCATGATCCCCTGACAAATCAGGTCATCCCAGGTGCCGTTGAAATTACCGCGGCGATACAGCAGACCAGATGTCTTGCCGATAACGCGATTGCACTCGGCCTCATAAGGTGCGCGGACCTCGTCAATCTTGGCGGCCATTTCCGGATCGGGATCAATCACATCCGAGAACACCGGAATAAGTGCTGAATTATAATCGGTTACGCGACCGTCTTTAACTTCCAGATCAACGCGACCCAGATATTTTCCGTGTGAACCCGATGACAAAAGCAACGTATTGCCGATCTTGATCGCCTCGGGCACGGCGTCGTGGGTATGGCCTGTCAGGATGACATCAATGCCGTTCACAACGGTCGCCAGTTTCTGGTCCACGTCAAATCCGTTATGCGACAACAGGACGACAACAGCGGCCCCGGCCTCGCGCGCAGCATCGACATTGGCCTGAATGACTTCCGGGCGAATTCCAAACGACCAGTTCGGAATCATCCAGCGCGGATTGGCAATCGGGGTATAGGGCATGGCCTGCCCGATCACCGCGACCTTGTGCCCGCCGGCTTCATAGAACGCGGTATGTTCGAAAACCGGTTCGTCCCATTCCGTGTCAAAAACGTTGCTGGCCAGGAACGGATAACCAAGATCATCAACGATCTCCTTGACCCGGTCTTCGCCAAAGGTGAATTCCCAGTGCCCGACCATCGCATTCGGTTTGAGCAGCTTCATGCAATCAACCATGTCCTGCCCATTGGTCTTGAGCGACGTATAGGACCCCTGCCAGGTGTCACCACCATCAAGGAACAGAACGTTGCTATCACCGCGTTCCGCACGGATCGCCTTGACCAGCGTCGCGGTGCGATCAAGGCCGCCAAGGCGTCCATACGTCCGCGCCATATCGACATAATCGACCATGGTGTGAGCATAGGCGAGCGGACTGCCGCGCTTTATCCCGAAGTGGGACAGGAATTCCTCGCCCACCAGATGTGGCGGAATGCCTTCAAATGCTCCGACGCCATAATTTTCTGATGGCGGGCGGAAATAGACAGGCTTTAGCTGGGCATGAACATCGGTGAAGTGCAAAAGCGTAATGCTGCCTTTGCTGTCAAACTTCAAAAGGTCGTCCTGGGTCAGACGCTGTTGGGCAGCCACACGGGTCAAACTGCCCATATAGCCGGTCGCTGCGGTGGTCACAGCTGCCCATTGTAAAAATTCACGGCGCGAAAACATTTATTGGTGGCCTCCGGGCAATATTCACCTGTTCGGCAACGCGGCCGAGGTATTTAAAGGAAGAAAGGCGGGGCAACCGGGAGGATAAACCAATCACCCCTGTAGTAACTTTTGAGTCTTATTGACGAACTGCCGGTGTCTCGACGGACAAGCCGGTCCCACGCCAGGTCACATAGACCTCAAGCGCCATCAGTTCGTCAGAAAACGCAGCCGGGAATTCCGCACGGGTATCACGGATGCAACCGCGGAAACGGTTGTGCAGTGACACCAGGCTGGCCTGCTTCAGACGATAGGTCGGGAACCCGTTGACATTACCCTGACTGAGATGGTCAGCGCGAATGTAGTTGCCATTGTTCTGTTCATGACAGGATGCACAGGACAGATTGAGCTGCCCGGTCCGGGTGTAATAAAGCTCGTTGCCCTTCTCCCACCAGCTCTGCATGTGCCCTTCGGCAAGATCAATGGCGACCGGCGTGCCCAAAGACTGATGTTTGACATAGGCGGTCAACGCCTTTTGCTCAGGGGCGTCAAACTTATAGGCCTCTGCCCCCATCTCTTCGGTGCGGCACTTGTTGATCTGAAGTTCCACATTGATCGGGCGGTTGGATGCTTCATCCCACTTCGGGAAGCTTGCCCCGACACCAGCCATGCTTTCCTCGGCATCCCCGTGACAGGATGCGCAGGATTTACCGGCACTTCCATCAACCGTATTCCAAAGATCCGCACCGTCCTGCACTTCAAGCATTCCGGGGTTTTCAAAGGTATCAGTTTCCAAAAGACGCGTTTCTTCGGTTCGATACAGCCAACCTGACAGCACCTCGTCAAGCGGGTGACCTTCTGGCGGTGCCGCCCGGGTGATCATCTGGATTTCGCCGTCAATGACGAGTTCTTCGTCAACCGGCCCACCGGCAAACGCAATCCCCGGGACAAGTGCGGTCATGGCAACCGCAGCAGCTTTGGCTATGATTTGGTTTCTCAAGACATTCCCTCCCGATACAGTGGCGGGCCCGTGATCACCTGGATCAAGGACCCGTCCCGAATCATTTTATGGCGATCTTGTTTTCAGTCTCGTAGACAGAACCGTCATCATCCAACCAGCTGAACTTGAATGTTCCAGCCTCGTTAACCTTGGCGGAAAACTCGATATAGGGGTTGGCGGAAATTGCCGGCTCGAGTTCACAGGAAAACACGGGCTTGCCGTTGAATTCACAGGTGAACTTGTTGATGATCTGGCGCGGGATGAGATTGCCATCCTTGCCCTTGCGCAAACCTGATTCCATCGGATGGTTGATCAGGGTCTTGATGGTGATGATCTCACCAGCCGATGCGAATTTCGGCACTTTTACACGCGGCTTGATATTGTCCATTTGACTTTCTCCCGATCCGATCAGCCGCCGCAACCACCGATGGTCACTTTGACTTCTTTTTTATCCATGAAAACCTGCCCCTTACTGGTCTTTGCGACCGCAACCACATTCTGGGTTTTCGCAAGACGCATGCGGGTTTTCGCCTCGGCTGCACCGCTCATCGGCGTGAAGTGGAATACAGCGACATCCGGGTTGGGGTTGCCTTCGGCATAGATGACAACCGACTCAACGTAATCGTCATCCGTCATCGGGCTTGCCACAGACACCTCGATCGGTACGGTGTTGCCGTTTTCGGCAATTTCCGGCGTCGTCAGGGTCAGGTCACCACCCATCGCGGGCTCTTTACCACCGGCAAAGTTTTTGATGCTTTCGGCTGTGGCTTCCGGCGTGGCAGAGGCGGACAGCGAGAAGCCGAACACTCCGGCTGCAGCTGCACCGACCGATGCACAAAGCATTTGGCGTCGTGTGAGATTCATCTTGGTTCCTCGGTGGTTGTTATTCTTTGAGCGTTGCCAAATAGGCCACGACATCTTCAACTTCCTGCGCGGTCAGGATTGTTTTGCCGACCAGATCTTCGCGGACATTGATGCCGGCATTCAGCGAATAGAAGCCCGGCATAACCGTCTGCTCGGAGAAAACTTCTTTGGCATCAGCCACGATGGCGCGAAGTTCGCCCTCGCTCCAGCGGTCGGCAGCACCGTCAAGCGGCGGCCCGACTTCGCCGTGGAACAGCTGGTCGCTTTGATCTTTGACGGCGTGACATGCCAGACAGTTGCCAAGGCTGCGATTGGCAAAGACCTTACGCCCGTTTTCCGGGTCCCCCGGCTGGCTGGTCAATGACTGGGAGACGGACATGTCATCGAATTTGACATCGGCAGGTGCAAGTGCATCAGCTGCGGCAAGGGCCGGAAGGCCAACGATCAGGCACGCAAGAAAGGCTCTTGGTTTCCAAGACATGGCGTTGTGGTTCCTCCTGTGACGATGCCCCTGCCCTCTATGTGGCATATGAACATCCCCGGTCTGACATCTGGCGGCTCTGACGGCGCCTTTAGTTCAAGTTATTCAAACTCAACTTTTAATTCAACACATAAATATGATATTTTTAATGTTTCATGTACTGAACTATCAATTGTGCATGCATTCCAAGGGGTTGCTACTGCCCCAAACGACCCTCTTCCTGAAGCTTCTGAATGATGCGGGCATGATATTTCTGGAAGTGCTCGTCGGTTTCGTAACCCTTCTCGTTCACCCAGCGAAACATATTCAGGAAGGTCCACTTGCCAAACGCACCCGGCATGGTCGCAACCGCGGCCTCGGCGGCATTCTTGCCGTCTTCCGGGGCTTCTTCAGGCAGAAAAACAATGGTCGGGGTGAAAACATAGCCCCACTTGCGGGCGGCGGTTTTTTCGCTCAGCACGTCGCCATCGAGATCAATCACTTCTTCGTCGCCAAACATATTGTATTGGACGACCTTGAAGTTCTCCTTGATGTAGTCGGATACCTCTGGATCGCTCAGCAGTTCGGTATGCATCTTGGCGCAATAGATGCAGCCACGCTGTTCAAAGATCATCACCAGACGCTTGTTTTCATCCCGGGCGGCCGCGATATCGTCGGCAATGTCGCGAAATGTGATCGAAAACCAGTCTTGCTTGTGCAGCCCATCTTCGCCCACGGTTTCCGCGTACGATCCGTGTGACCAACTCATTACCAGCAAACTGGCGACCAGATATTTCGCCAAAGGCACTCCACGCAGCAGATGACGCATATTCATGACGCAACTCCTATCCGAGGGTCGAAAGCGAAGGGAAAGTCTCAAGCAACCATTGGGCGATGGCCGACATCTGCCCGGTCATGAACAAGATACCGGTCAACACCAACAAGACCCCCATCGCACGTTCAACAGTGTGCATGTGTCGTTTGAATTTTCGGGACCAACCAACGAATTGCCCGGCGAAAAGCCCCGCCAGCGCAAAGGGCAAACCGATGCCCAGCGAATAAACCGCAAGCAACCCTGCCCCGCGCAATGCCGTGCTTTCCGCCCCGGCAACAAACAGGATCGCGGCCAGTGCTGGCCCGACGCACGGTGTCCAGCCAAAGGCAAAGGCAAGCCCCATCACATAGGCCCCGACAAGACCCGCCGGCTTTTTCGCAACATTGACCCGCGCATCGCGATACAAAAGCGATATCCGGAACACCCCCATGAAATGGAGGCCCATGACCGCAATCATGATCCCGGCAATGATCGATAAAATGTCGAAATAGCTGGCCAGTGACTGGCCAATGACGCTCGCCGTCGCACCAAGGGCGATGAAAATTGTGCTAAAACCCGCAACAAAGGCCAATGCCGTAAAGAACACCTGGCGCGACTTCGCACTTGCGACCGCACGATCATCAAGATCCGCAACACTGACCCCTGCAAGATAGGCAAGGTATGGCGGCACAATCGGCAAAACACATGGCGTAAAGAACGATAACACCCCCGCAAGGAAGGCTGCGCCGAAACCAATATCGAGCAATTCATGTTCCTCCCGGCGCTGTGGGTATCTGATTTTGGAATTTGTTTATCAGCGCCTCTTCAAAGAATAGTATTTTTCATATATATAATTCAATCATAACTTTATGTAGAATTCAGACATATGAAAAAACCGCACATTTCCGGGTCATTCCGGCTCACCCTAGCCATGATTTTCGCATCACAGATGTGGATTGGCTCTGCATTGGCGACCGAATTGCTGATGCTTGAACAAAAGGGATGCGCATGGTGTGTCCGCTGGCATCAGGAAATCGGCGAAGCCTACCCCAACACCGATCAGGGCAAACTGACCCCTCTTCGCCGTGTTGATATTCATGAATGGCCCGAAGACCTTGAACACATCGCGCGGGAACGTGTTACACCGACATTCGTGTTAATCAGCAACAACCGGGAAGTCGCCCGTCTGCTCGGGTATCCCGGCGATAATTTTTTCTGGCCGATGCTTGACGAGATGCTCTCGCAATTGCCGAACGATTAGGAAAACTGTATATTCGGTTTGAAGCACAGTATCCAATCGTGTATTGAGCTGGATGTCTGGTATAATCGGACATCTAATGGCTTTGGCCCTTTAACCGACGAGCACAGCAAACGATGGCCCTACCACGTTTCAAGCAAAACATGGACTCGACCGAAGCCGAAGCTCTACTCAAGCAGGCGCGCAAGGCCAGCGAGATGCTCAAGGCGCTGTCGCATGAGACACGCTTGCTGATCCTTTGCATCCTGCAGGAAGGCGAAAAGTCGGTATCCGATCTCGAAGAAATTCTGTCCATGCCCCAGGCTGTTGTATCCCAGCAACTGGCTAGGCTTCGTATTGATGGTCTGGTCTCGGCCCGCCGCGAAGGCCGCATGATCTATTACCGCATTGTCGACACGGAAATGGCGACCATCATTGGCACGCTTTATGACCTGTTCTGTGCCCCGGTCCGCGACGAAGAAAAAACCGCTGCCGAATAGGCAACAACTGCTGATCGAAAAAGCTTCCTTGAATTAGAACAGAAAAAACGTCACGATTCCGCCGACGTCTTGGCAAAAAATTACAATCAACAAGGCGGGAGGAAAACGTCATGCTGGGTTTGGATAATCCCTGGGCCCTGCCGCTTGTCGGTGTTTTGACCGGCATCGTGGTGGGATTTGTCGCACGTCGACAACATTTCTGCACGATGGCAGCCCTTGAACGCTATTGGTTTGCCGCCAACAGCATCGGTCTGCGCGCCTGGGTGCTGGCGGCCATCACCGCACTGTTCTGCACCCAAACGTTGATCGCGCTTGGCGTTATTGATCTTTCCAACAGTTTTTACATCACCCCGACCCTGCCGATTGCAGGCAGCATTCTCGGCGGGCTGATGTTTGGCTTTGGCATGGCCTTTGTCGGCACATGCGGATTTGGCGCCATCATTCGTCTGGGCGGTGGCAATCTGCGTGCACTGGTCGTCCTGACCGGTATCGGACTGGCGGCCATTGCTGCCCTTCGCGGCGTAACGGGGCATTTTCGTGTCTGGTTTCTTGATCCGCTGTCGATTGAGTTCACCTCAGCCGGATCGCAATCGATTGGCGCGATCGCATCAAACGCCAGTGGACTTGATCTGCACTATCCAATCGCCCTGCTGATTAGCGCCATCGGGCTTTGGTGGGTCTTTCGCAGTTCTGATTTCCGTGCCGAACGCGCCAAGGCGATTGGCGCCGTTACAATTGGCGCCTGCATATCGCTTGGTTGGGTCTGGACGACGAGCTTTGCAAAATATCGCTTTGTTGAAACCCAGATCGAGGCAGGATCGTTTGTCACCCCGGTTGGTGATACAATCATGCAGATCATCACCGTTACCGGGGCCCTGCCCGATTACGGGGTTGGATTGGTGATCGGGGTGTTTCTGGGCGCGGCACTGGCAGCTTGGAAAAGCAACGACATGCGCTGGGAAGCCTGCGATGACGCCCGCGAACTTGGTCGTCACCTGCTTGGCGCATTCTTGATGGGAACTGGCGGCGTTTTTGCCCTTGGCTGCACCATCGGCCAAGGTGTCAGCGCGTTCTCCACACTGGCAATTTCTTCGCCGATTGTGATGATCTCTATTGCCATCGGGGCACGGGTCGGCCTTGGCGTCCTTCTTGAAGGATCACCGTTCGGGTTCCTGCGCGCAATATCGCTGCGCAAGCACGGCTAAACCAAGACCCACACAGCGATTATCCCGCCACAACAAACCGATATGCCGAACCTGCCCGCTCGATCACGCCAAGGCCCGGATGCGGCATGTGGAAGCCGATAATCCGCGATCCATCGACGGCAAGCCGATCCAGCAAAATCTTGCGCGTCGCAATGCCCTTTTCGGCATCCTGATCAGATCCGCTTGGCCATTCTGGATGGATCAGGGAGACGGCGACACTGGTTATGGCATCGCCCACCACAAGCGCACTGTTTGATCCGTCATGGATCATAAACGACGTATGCCCGGGTGTGTGACCGGCGGTATCGACCGCCTCGACACCGGGTACCACCTCTGCGCCATAATCAAACAACTCGATACGGTCCTCAAGGAAGGCCATCCGGTTGCGCGCCCCGACCACAAAGCTTTTGCGCGCGTCGGGCGTTTTTTCAAGCGTATCCTCGGCCTGCCAGTATTCCCACTCGATCCGGTTCATGTGATAGCGCGCGTCGGCAAAGATCAATTCGTCGAAATCATCAATCAGCCCCCACAGATGGTCGGGATGCGCGTGCGTAAAAACAATATCGGTCACTTCATCCGGGCTGACACCGGCCGCATCAATGTTGTCCATAAGCTTGCCGGCTGACGGCATGAAATTCGGGCCTGCGCCGACATCAAACATCACCACCCGATCATCACGGCGCAAAACGGTGATGTTGCAATCGGGCAGCAACGCATCCGTTGGCTGCCCCTCGGCCTTAAGCAACGCAACCAGTTCATCCTGCGAAACATCGGGAAAGGCAAAAGATAACGGCAACATCAGATTACCATCCGATATGACCGTGATGTCTGAGGCGCCAAGTTTCAGGGAACCAAGCGCTGACGCAGCGCCGGGAAACAACCCGGCTGCCCCCATACCCGCCAGTGCCAACGACGATTTCAGAACATCACGACGAGACCAGGAATTGTTTCCAGACATTGCATCCTCCACATATATGTTTTTTTGAATGAATGCACTCATGGTTGATTTGGTCAACCTAAAAACATACCAAGCGGAGCTTTCCACACGCCAACAACCCCGGATGCCACACCAAAGCCCAGGTACGACACCTAGGTCGCGTCGTGTGATTTTTTCTTTATTTGCAAGGATCTAAAGGAAAATTTGATCGTCACTGCATTCAGTGGCGATCTGCTGCCCTTTCGACAATCTCGTCGTGGTCCAGAACGGGGGCGACGTCGATATCACTGGCATCCATCATCCCTGAAACACGTTGCAGGGCTGCGATGAGAAACGTCTGTTCCCATTCTTCAAGATTGTTGAACTTGTCCGAAAAACGGTCATGAAGCGCCATCGGCGCGCGATCCAGAATAGCCCTGCCCTGATCGGTAAGCCTGACGAACACCTTGCGCTTGTCGGTGTCTCCGCGCTCGCGTGTCACAAGCCGCATCGCCTGCAACTTGTCGACAAGCGCCGTGGTCGATGCCTGGGCCAGATTAACCTTGGCCGCGATCTGGCCAACCGTCATCTCACCGAATTCCTCAAGCGATTGCAAAACAAGAAGCTGGGATGTTTTAAGCCCGGTCACCTTACCAAGCTTTTTGGCGTGGATATCACTCGCCCGCAAAATGCGGCGGATGGAGATCAACGCTTCATGCAATTTATCCATTGTTATTTTCCGGACGTTTTTCGTTTCTATAGCAAGCGTTGTTTTAGCCCCGGACCCGCGGCTGCGCAACGCTTTAAGACACTTTTATATCGAATTTCGATCATTTATTCCATCGATTATCGCTCTATTCAGGAAACAATATTTCATCGAAAGAATATTATCCTTATCGAAGGGCGATACATCAATGTTTGGCTTATTATCAGTAACTTACGGAGTTTCACAGGAAAGTCACAGAGAAGGGGTTGATCAATTTGTATCGTTGTTCTATACATCTCTCGCGACATAAATGATCGTGTATCGAAATAACAGAGCAGGCAGACCGATGAAAATTGCCAACACAAACGGCAATACCGGCCAGAAAGCCAACCTGATTATCCGTAAACCCAAGGCCACAGACGGCGCTGCGGTGAATAACCTCATTGCCGACTGCAAGCCGCTGGATGAAAACTCGATGTATTGCAATCTGCTGCAGTGCTCGCACTTCTCAGGCACGTGCGCGATTGCCGAACTGAACGGCGAAGCCGTCGGTTTCGCTTCGGGCTACATCGTCCCCGACCAGCCTGAACAACTTTTCATCTGGCAGGTGGCAGTTTCGCCCAAGGCCCGTGGCCTGCGTCTGGCGAAGCGTCTGATCCTTGATATTCTGGATCGTCCGTCCTGCCACAACGTCTCGCAGCTGAACACAACGATCACCTCGACGAACGCACCGTCGCAGGGTGTCTTCCGTTCCGTTGCGCGCGAACTGGGTGCTGATGTTAAGCGCAAGGTCCAGTTTGAACGCGAAACACACTTCGAAGGCGCCGCTGCCAGCGAAATTCTTTGGCAGATCGGTCCGTTCGAGCGCGAAGACGTCGAACGCGTCGCCGCCTAATCCGGCTGACCTAATTTCCCCACTTGTCATACGCGAAATGGCATCGACCATTTCTGGAACATCCGGCACGCCGGAACGTTCGGTATGACAGGTGGACTTGATTTTCCCAATCTGAAAGAGGGAACTATGACTGTATTTGATCGCCTTGAATCGGAAGTTCAGAGCTACGCACGCTCCTTCCCCGTAACCTTTGAAAGTGCTGAAGGCGCTTGGCTGACCGATGTTGATGGCAACCGCTATCTTGATTTCCTTGCCGGTGCCGGCACGCTGAACTATGGCCATAACCACCCTGTCCTGCAGGAAAAGCTGATTGATTATATCAAATCAAACGGCGTCACCCATGGTCTGGACATGCACACCAAGGCAAAGGCAGCGTTTCTTGAAGCGCTCGAAGAGAAAATCTTCAAGCCACGTGACATGGAATACAAGGTCCAGTTTACTGGCCCGACCGGCACCAACGCCGTCGAGGCTGCTCTTAAACTGGCCCGTCGCGTCAAGGGCCGCGAAACCGTGATTTCGTTTACCAACGGCTTCCATGGTTGCACGCTTGGTTCGCTTGCCATCACGGGTAACGAACATCATCGTGGCGCTGCTGGCGTCTCGCTTGATAATGCTGTTGCCGTGCCGTTTGACGGTTATATGGGTGACGGTGCTGATACCACCGAGTATCTGGACCGTGTGCTTTCGGACAACTCCAGCGGCATCGCCCTGCCCGCAGCCGTGATCGTCGAAACCCTTCAGGGTGAAGGTGGCCTGAATGCCGCTGACTTCGGCTGGCTCAAGAACCTGGAAAAGGTTTGCCGCAAGCATGACATCCTTCTGATTGTTGATGACATTCAGGCGGGCTGTGGCCGTACCGGTACGTTCTTTAGCTTCGAACCTGCTGGCATCAAGCCGGACATCATCACGCTGTCGAAATCGCTTTCGGCGTATGGTCTTCCGCTTGCCGTGGTTCTGATGAAGCCGGAACTCGATGTCTGGCATCCGGGCGAACATAACGGCACCTTCCGTGGTAACAACCACGCGTTTGTGACTGCCGCTGCTGCGCTTGACCATTTCTGGTCGGATGACAAGTTTGCTGCTGATGTACGCGACAAGGCTGCGTTCCTTGAAACGCGCCTCGATGAAATCATTGGTCGCTATGGCGATGGCAAACTCTATCGCAAGGGCCGCGGCCTGATGCAGGGTATCTGCTTTGAAAGTGGCGAACTGGCATCCAAGGTCACCAAGGAATGCTTCAAGCATAACCTTGTGATTGAAACCAGTGGTCCGGAAGATGAAGTGGTCAAATGCCTTGTGCCGCTGATCATCTCCAAGCAGGATCTGGCGCATGGACTGGAAATCCTTGAACTGGCAACCGCCAAAGCCATGGGCAAGGACGTTTCCCCGTCCAAAGCAGCCGCTGAATAACATAGTTTGGGCGACGCTTAACTGCGTCGCCCGGCCCCACAACTTAATTATATCAAAGAGTTAAAAATGATTGTTCGTACTCTGAAAGAATGTGAAGCATCCGGTCGCCGCGTGGTTTCGGACAACTGGGAAAGCACCCGTCTGTCGCTTGCCGAAGATGGCATGGGTTTCTCGTTCCACATCACCACCATTTATGCCGGCACTGAAACCGAGATCTGCTACGCCAACCATTTCGAGACGGTTTACTGCATCTCGGGTAATGGCGAAGTCGAAACCATCGCTGACGGCAAGAAATACAAGATCGAGCCGGGCACGGTTTACATCCTCGACAAGCATGACCGCCACTATCTGCGCGGCGGCACCGAGGACATGGTTGTTGCCTGTGCCTTCAACCCGCCGCTGAATGGCCGTGAAGTGCATGACGAGAACGGTGTTTATCCGCTCGATGGCGAAGCACTCGCTAGCTAACAATTTCTGGTCGGGCGGCACCTAACGACTGCCCGACCATTTAAAGCATATTCTTTAAAGGAAACGCCCCTAAAGGAGGCAACATGCTTTCAGCCCAGAAAAACAAGGACGCAGGGCATAGCGTTCACAAGATCGGCGGCACGTCTATGACCCAGGTTGATGCGGTCATGGACAACATTCTTGTCGGCAATCGTAAGGAAGACGAACTTTACAACCGTGTCTTTGTTGTTTCGGCATATGGCGGCTTTACCGACCTTTTGCTGGAAAACAAAAAGACCGGTGAACCGGGCGTCTATCAGCTTTACGCCGGCTCGGAAACCGATTGGGCCTGGGGCGATGCCTTGACCAAGGTCTCCGAAAAGATGTGCGCCATTAACGAAGAAATTTTTGGCGACGCGCCGGAACTGAAGCTTGCCAATGCCTTTGTACAGGAACGCATTGAAGGCACGCGCAGCTGCCTGATGGATCTTCATCGTCTGTGCAGCTTCGGTCACTTCAAGCTTGAAAAGCATCTTCTGACCGTACGTGAAATGCTCTCAGCCATTGGTGAAGCGCACAGTGCGCACAACACCATGCTGCTCCTGCGCGCCAAGGGTGTAAATGCGGTCTTTGCCGATCTTTCGGGCTGGCGTGAGCCAGAGGCCTCTACCCTTGATGGTCGTATTGGAAAGGTGTTCGATGACATCGATCTTTCCAAGCAGCTTGCCATTGCGACGGGCTATGCCCAGTGCAGCGAAGGCCTCATGAGCATCTATGGCCGTGGCTACAGTGAAGTGACCTTCTCGCGCATTGCCTGCTTGACCCAGGCGCGCGAAGCGATCATTCACAAGGAATTCCACCTGTCGAGCGCCGATCCGCGCATCGTCGGCGAAGACGCTGTGCGCCCGATTGGCCGCACCAGCTATGACGTGGCCGACCAGCTGTCGAACATGGGCATGGAAGCCATCCACCCGCGTGCGGCCAAAGGCCTTCGTCAGAACGATATTCCGCTTCGGATTGCCAATACCTTTGAACCGGAACATCCGGGCACGGTTATTGACGATCATTGGGAGCCGGAAAACAGCCGTGTTGAAATCGTGACTGGCGTTCCGACCGCGTTCGAGATTGAAGTCTTCAATCAGGATATGGTTGGTGTTCCAGGTGGCGAGGAAGCGATCCTGAACGTTCTGAAACGTTACAAGGTCCCGACCGTCACCAAGAACCTGAACGCCAATACGATTACGCATTACGTGTCGGCACCGCTCAAGCAGATCCGCCGCTGCGTTGACGAGATCGAGGCAAATCAGCCAGAGGCAACCGTTCAGACCCGTAAGGTCGCGATTGTCTCGGTGATTGGTGCCAACATCGAACAGCCGGGTCTGTTCGCCCGCGCGGTATCGATCCTTGATGATGCGGGTGTTGAACTGGTGGCATCCCACTATCCGAGCCGCCGCGTTGATCTGCAGTTTGTTGTTGCCGAAGGCGACTTCAACAAGGCAATCGTCGCCCTGCATCGCGGCCTCGTCGAAGGCAAAAAAGAAGAAACTGCATCATCCAAGCAAACCAAGGATGACAGCACCGAAAAACAGGAAAAGCTCAAGGCTGCATAAGCTAAAAGGGCATCCGAACATCACAGCAAAACCCGCAAGTGCCGCATTGGCCTTGCGGGTTTTGTTTTGCCTTGATCATATGCTTGTCAGTTTTGATGCAGCGCGATAGGACTCAAAGGATAAAGGGGCACACCAGCAAAACAGACGGGACATCGACATGACCACGCATAACAGCAAAGCCATCAACGAACTCCTCGACGTCATGGCAAAGCTGCGCAATCCCGATGGTGGCTGCCCGTGGGATCTCGAACAGGATTTCTCCACCATTGCCCCCTACACCATCGAAGAAGCCTACGAAGTGGCTGATGCGATTGCCGACAATGACATGCCAGAGCTTTGCAACGAGTTGGGTGATTTGCTGTTGCAGGTGGTGTTCCATGCCCAGATGGCGAAGGAAGCCGGTCATTTCGAGTTCGAAGACGTCGCCAACAGTATCGTTTCAAAAATGATCAGCCGCCACCCGCATGTATTTGGCGACGGGGATGCTACGACGACCGATGGCGTCAATCAGACTTGGGAAAAGATCAAGGCCGCCGAACGCGCCCGGAAGGCCAAAGACAAAGGCCACGAACGCCACAGCGCCCTTGATGGGGTCGCAAGCGCCCTGCCCGCGTTAATGCGTGCGGAAAAACTGACCAAACGGGCTGCGCGTGTCGGGTTCGACTGGCCCAGCACCGATGAAGTCTTTGACAAGCTTCACGAAGAAATCGACGAACTCAAAGCCGAAATGACCGAAAACCCGGATCCGGCCCGTTTGCAGGATGAACTTGGTGATATGTTGTTTGTGATGGCCAATCTGGCGCGCAAGATCGGCGTTGACCCCGAAGTGGCGCTCCGCGGCGCAAACCATAAGTTTACCAAACGCTTCCACTTCATCGAAGACGAACTGGCACGCGACGGCCGCACTGCCGCGGACTCAGATCTGGCTGAAATGGATAGTCTCTGGAACCTGGCGAAGAAGACCGAACGTGGTCAGGTCTGATCACGCTCAGGTAAAGAGCGGCATCAGAATTTCATTGATTTCTGCCCACAGCTCCTCGGAGCTGGCGCACAAAAGTCCGGCCGCCGTGGCATTGGCGTTATATTCATTGTTCTTGTCGGCGGTGATATAGCGCGCATAGCCACCAGCCTCACGCACCAGCAATGTGCCCGGCGCATGATCCCAGGGTTTAAGTGTCCGATAGGCACAGAAATCAAACGCCCCACGCGCTGTTTCCTCATACTCGGCACCACAGCAGGAATAATGCGCAACATCGGCAAAGAAATCGAGATGGCCGTAATGCTTGCGGATGCGGTCCCGGGCATATGAAATCAGAAAACCTTTGGCATCAGACGCCTTGGTAATGTTGGAACGCACCGAAACCGGCTTCTCCTGGTAACGCGTCCCCGACCCCAGTTCAGCAACGGTTGCCGCCCCTTCAATCGGATCAACAATCCAGGCGGCGACGGTTTCACCGCCCGCATAAAGGCCGACCATGCAACGGAATGGCTGCTTGTGATGGGCAAAGTTCTTGGTGCCATCTACCGGATCAATAATCCAGAACGGATCATCGCCGGCAAAGATGCGTTGCTGTAAAGTCGGGTCTTCATGGGCAGCTTCTTCGCCAAGTGCACGGCTGCCCGGCAAAAGATCGGTCAAACGGCGGGTCAGAACGCGTTCGGCTTCGGTATCTGCAATCGTCACCAGATCCATTGCATGCGTCTTGGTATCGATATCTGCATCGTCCAACTGGCCAAAACGCGGGGCAATTTCAGCAGCCGATACTTCCCGAATGATTTCGGTCACTTTGTCCATATCGACTTTAATCGCCACGCGTTCTCTCCCTATCAAACCAGATGAATATCGAGCCCGGCCTTGGCACACCAGTCTTCGAAACGGCCAACGCGGGTCGTATCGACGCGCACCTGAACCGAAATGCCGTCGGCACCTTCGTTGCGTTTCAAAACCTCGCCCTGCTCATAAAGCCGCGCCAATGATTTACCGTCCGAATACGGCACGCAAAGCTCAAATACCGGCATATCTTCGGTCAGCCGGTCTTCAATCAGGCCCAGCAATGCGTCGCAATTGGTGCCTTTGATGGCTGAAATCGCGATCGTGTTGTCATGGCGCGCAGAATATTCTGAAACGGCTTGCAGTTCTTCGCCTTTGAGCTGATCAATCTTGTTCAGCGCCTCGACAAGTTCCTCTCCGTCAATCGCCTTTTGAAGCCCAAGCTCCTTAAGCACTTCAAGCACATCAAGCTTTTGCTCTTCGGTTTCCGGTGAAGCCGCATCGCGGACATGAACAATCAGGTCGGCTTCAAGAACTTCTTCAAGCGTTGCACGGAACGCCGCCACAAGATCGTGCGGCAGATCGGACACAAAGCCCACGGTATCGGACAGAATAACCTTCCGACCACTTGGCAGGATCAAACCACGCATGGTTGGATCAAGCGTCGCAAACAGCATGTCCTCGGCAAAGACCTCGGACACGGTCAGCTGGTTAAACAACGTCGATTTACCGGCGTTGGTGTAACCGACAAGGGCCACAATCGGATACGGCACACGACGGCGTGCTTCGCGATGAAGTTCGCGCGTCCGTTTGACTTCCTCAAGCTCACGACGGAGCTTGGCAAGCTTGTCACCAATCAAACGACGGTCTATCTCGATCTGACGTTCACCAGGACCGGCAAGGAAGCCACGCCCACCACGTTGACGTTCGAGGTGGGTCCAGGTCCGGACAAGGCGCGACCGCTGATAGCTCAGCAGTGCCAGTTGAACTTGCAAACGACCTTCACGCGTCCGTGCACGATCAGCAAAGATTTCAAGGATCAGGCCGGTCCGGTCAATGACCTTGCATTTCCACTCACGTTCCAGATTACGTTGCTGGATCGGGGAAAGCTGGCCGTTGATCATCACAATGTCGGCCTCAATGGCCTTGATCTGCAGACCAAGACGTTCGGTAACGCCTTTGCCAAACAGGGTTGAAGGCCGCAATTTCGAGATGGGCACAATTTCAGCGCCCACCACTTCAAAATCAAGTGCACCCGTAAGACTGACCGCTTCTTCGAGACGCGACGATGCGTCGCGCCAAGCACCGGTCTGGTCTGCGCGTTTTAGTTCCGGGTGGAAAACTAGGACCCGGGGAGCTTCTGGCGTATCGCCGCCCCCCGAAGTCAGAGATTCTTCAGCTATTTTCTTCTTCCGTCGCAGGCTGGCTCGGATCAAACAGTTTGATCGGCGTCGTCGGCATTACCGTCGAAATCGCATGTTTGTATACGAGCTGGGTATGAGCATCGCGCCGCAGCAAAACAGAGAAATTGTCAAACCAGGTGATAATGCCCTGCAATTTGACTCCGTTGACCAGAAACACGGTAACCGGCGTTTTGTTTTTACGGCAATAATTCAGGAAGACGTCCTGAACATTCTGTGATTTTTCCGCCATCGGTTAGACCTAGCCTTCTTTTATGAGCGTTTTTTTGGTTTCGGGCGGTCAAGGAAAATGTGGAACCGTCGACTTAAAGGTCTGTCACGATTCCGGCCCCATTTTTAATGACCTCTATGAACTATAAGACTTTCGAGAAGCCTTTTACAACCCCTACAAGCGCCCCGCAATCAGCGAAATGCCAATCAGGGCTAAGAGTCGCGGAATTCTGCGTATCGCCGTGACCGGTAATTTCATCGCCAATCAGAATTGCAGTCGCCCCGACGTTGCGCGCGCACTGAATATCGACCACGCTGTCGCCAACAAACCACAGATTCTCATATTGCGGCGCCGAAGAGTCGCCCATCGCCAGATGCACCGGATCGGGTGCCGGTTTATCCTTGGCGGCATCGGTTGCACCGACAATCCTGCCAAAAAATGGCGTCCACCCGAGGTGATCGGCTTCCTTGCGCAAGAAATCCCCGTTCTTGTTGCTGACCACCCCGATATAGGTGCCGTTATCACGCAGTGCACATAACAGATCATGCGCCCCGGCCAGCGGCATCAGGGTTTCAAGGTGAATAGACTGGAAATGACCATAAAAGCTGTCTTTGGCCTGCTCCCAGCGATCTTCACCAAACAAGATCGGAAAACTGTCTCGCATCGAGCGCGCGACACGCTGCTTGGTCTGTTCAAGCGTCCATGTCTCAAGCCCGAAGTCATCAAATGTCATGTTAAGGGCCGCCTGGATCGTCCCCCAGCTATCGACAAGGGTGTTATCCCAGTCAAAAATGACGGCCTTGGGCGGATGGGGCAATTGATCAGACATTTGAACTTCCGGTGGCTGGATCAGGAATATCTTGTATGAGGATTACAGCAACGCTCTGATTTATCAGAAGTATTCCAGACGAACAGCGAACATCTTTTCGACCTTCTTGATCTGCTCCGACCCGGCAAATACGACAATCCGGTCGTTGGCCTCGATCACGGTGGCAGCGCGGGGCATCACAACTTCGCCATCGCGCAAAATGGCCCCAAACACCACACTTGCCGGCATCGCGATATCCTTGATCGCCTTGCCAACGATTGGTGCAGTTTCAAGGGCTTCTGCCTCAAGAACCTCGCCAAAGCCCTCTGACAGGCTGTGCACGGCACGAATACGACCACGGCGTACATGATGCAGGATGGTCGACACCGTCGTCATACGCGGACTGATCACCACATCCACGCCAAGTTCGGAAACCAGCGAGTTATATGTGCTTTTGTTAATCAGGGTCAGCGCACGCGGGCAGCCATACCGCTTGGCCAGAAGTGATGCCAGAATGTTGGTTTCATCATCATTGGTCAGCGCAACGACCGCCTCGGCATTACCGACATTGGCTTCTTCAAGCAGTTCAGGATCAAGAACGTCACCCCGCAGAACAACGCTTTTCTTTGGCAATTTCTGCGCGACATAGCGCGCACGTTCCGGATCGGCTTCGACCAGTCGGGTGGTCACACCCGGGAAGTTCTTGTTGATTTCCTCGGCCAGGAACAACGCGATGTTCCCGCCGCCAAAAATCACAATACGACGTGCTTCGGGGTCTTCATGACCAAAGGCCGACATTGCGCGATCAACCTGATCGCTTGATACGGCAAGATACACAAGGTCACCCGCCAGCATCTGATCGTCGCCCTTGGGATAGACCGCCTTATCACCGCGGATCATGCCAAGGATCGAGATGTTGAGATCCGGGAAAAGCTGATGGAGCTGACGCAACGGCGTGTTGATCACCGGGCAATCGTCGCTACACCGGATGCCAAGGATTTTGACCTTGTCATCGGCAAACGGGATCATGTCGAACGCACCGGGCGCCTGAAGGCGGCGTGCAACCGCGCGCGCGACTTCCATTTCGGGCGAAATCACCACATCAATCGGAAGCTTTTCACGGCCAAACAGGCTGGCCCATTCCGGCTGCAAATAAGTCTGGCTGCGGATACGGGCGATTTTGGTTGGCACGTTAAACAGTGAATGCGCAACCTGACAGGCTGTCATATTGACTTCATCGGCAAAGGTCACCGCGATCAGCATGTCAGCCTCTTCGGCGCCTGCCTGCTGCAAAACATCAGGGTGAGACCCAAAACCAATAATACCCTTGACCTCAAGCGTATCGGAAATCTTGCGCACCAGTTCTTCGGACTGGTCGATCACGGTTACATCATTGTTTTCCGCAGCCAGATATTTGGCAATGTGGAACCCCACCTGCCCGGCGCCGCAAATGATGACCTTCATTTCGAATTCTCCCGTTCACAACAGTCCATGATGAGTTTGGGCTTATTGCCCGTTCACACCAAGGCTTTTCAGCTTGCGATGCAAGGCTGAGCGTTCCATGCCGACAAAGCTTGCCGTTTTGGAGATATTCCCGCCAAAACGGTCGATCTGTGTCTGGAGATATTCTTTTTCAAACATCTCCCGCGCTTCGCGGAGCGGCAATGCCATGATTTCACTGGTCTTGTCAAAACTTAGCGACGTCGGCACGTCAGAAAACAGCTCTGATGGCAGCATCTTACCACTGATCAGATCAACCTTGTCGTCATCATCCGGCGCCATGATCATCAGTCTTTCGATGACATTGCGCAACTGGCGCACATTGCCCGGCCAATCATAGGCATGCAGGGTCGCCATCGCTTCGGGCGACAGTTTCCGTTTCGGAAGACCTGTCGCATCGGCATAACGATCAAGGAACATTTCCGCCAACATCGGAATATCTTCCCGACGCTGCTGCAAGGATGGCACTTCAAGTGGCACAACATTGAGGCGGTAATAAAGGTCCTGGCGGAATTTCTGCTCGGCAATGCGTTGTTCAAGATCGCGCGCGGTTGTTGCAATAACGCGCACATCAACATTGACCGGAACCGATCCGCCAACGCGTTCAAACGTCTGATCCTGCAAAACCCGGACAATCTTGCCCTGGGTCTCAAGCGGCATATCTGCCACTTCATCCAGCAACAAGGTCCCGCCATGGGCAAGCTCAAGCACACCTGTGCGCGCCTCACGATCTGAAGTCGCGACCGCCCCAAACAGCGATTCTTCCATGGTGTCGGGCGAAATATTGGCACAGTTCAGCACAACAAACGGCGCCTCGGCACGGGCGGATTTCTGATGGATCAGGCGCGCGACAACTTCCTTGCCCGATCCGGCCGGGCCATGGATCAGAATGCGGCTACCGGTACGCGCAACCCGTTCGGCCGACTGGCGCAAGTTGTTCAAAACCGATGATTTGCCAACGAGTTCGGTATCGCCGCCGGCACGCAAGGTCAGTTCACGGTTTTCACGACGCAGGCGCGCATCGTCAATGGCGCGTTCGACCACCATCAAAAGGCGGTCGGTGTTAAACGGCTTCTCGATAAAATCATATGCGCCGATACGTGACGCTTCGAGTGCCGTTTCAATATTTCCGTGACCGGAAATCATCACGACCGGGACTTCGCTGTGCTCGCGTTTGATCAGCTTAAGCGTCTCGATGCCGTCGTGATCGCTTTCATCCATCCAGATATCAAGCACCACAAGGCTCGGCCGACGGGCTGCAACCTCTGACAGCGCGCCCTGGCTTGATCCCGCCTGACGGGTTGTATACCCCTCGTCCTCGAGGATCCCTGATATCAGAGCCCGGATATCTTCTTCATCGTCGACAATAAGAATGTCGTGCGCCATGTCGTGACCAAATCAATCTTTTTCTTGTTTCGATTTTGACAACTAAATCAATTGCCTGAGGAATGTGCGTCCGAAGCCACACTATCAATTTCGGCTTCTACAACCTTTGGGAAAGATAGCGTAATCGTAGCTCCGCTTTCAACGCCGTCGGAGAGTATAAGCTCTCCACCATGGTCTTCCATGATTTTCTTTACGATCGCCAATCCAAGTCCGGTTCCCTTTGATCGGGTGGTGACATAAGGCTCGGTCAGGCGTTCGCGATGCTCTGCCGGAAGACCTTTGCCGTTATCGGACACCGCCACAAAAACACGCTGATTGTCGGGCGACACCGCGACAGAAATCTCGATCTTGCCAGGTGGCAGTTCACCCTCTTCCGGCTTTTCACGGCCTTCAATCGCCTCTGCCGCGTTCTTAAGCGTATTGGTCAGACATTGATTGACCTGATGCGCATCACACGAAATTTGCAGATCTTCGATACCACTGCGATCAAAATCATAAGTGATATTGCTGTGCGCCTGTTTTTGCAGGAAGACCGCACTTTTAACCAACTCACCGATGTTTTCCAAACGCATGGTTGGTGATGGCATGCGGGCAAAGCTGGAAAACTCGTCGACCATCCGCCCGATATCGGACACCTGTCGGATGATGGTGTCCGTACAGGTCGTAAAGACTTCCTGATCATCGGTGATTTGTTTCAGATACCGGCGCTTCAACCGTTCTGCTGAAAGCTGAATTGGTGTTAGCGGGTTTTTGATTTCATGGGCGATACGGCGCGCGACATCGGCCCAGGCCGCCATACGCTGTGCAGTCTGAAGTTCGGTGACATCATCAAAGGTCACGACATAACCAAACACCGTGCCATCATCGGCCCATTCCGCTGTCACACGCGCCATCAGTGTCAGGTTGACACCATCACGGCGGATTTCAATCTGGCGTGGCTTGCTGCGATCGCCATCGCGGGCAAAATCGTCAAACAGTGGCTGAAACTCCGGAATAACGTCCATCAGTTCCTGTGCCAGGTAATCTTCAAGATCAACACCAAGAAGATCCGATGCACTGCGGTTTGGAAGATCAATCTTGCGTGCCGGATCAAGGCCAATCACGCCTGCGGTAACCCCGCCCAGGATGGCCTCGGTAAAGCGCCGCCGTTCATCGTTCAGCCGGTTGGCTGCAATCAGTTCATTGCGCTGGGTTTCAAGCTGCGCTGTCATCCGGTTAAACGCACGACTAAGCGCCTCAAGCTCATCGCCCTGCCCGTCAAGCGGCACACGGAAAGACAGATCCCCGTCGCGCACGCGTTCCGCACCGGTAATCAACTGCGACACAGGCTGGACCAAACGGGTTGCCACCATAAGCCCCAGCGTCACAGCCGCCAAAAGCAGCACAACGGAGATCAGAACGAAGATCATGACAAAGGTAATCACAATCCCCGAACGTTCACCTTCAAGGCTTTCATAGGCATCAACCGCACGCCGGGCCTTGTCTATGCGATCAAGAACATTGGGGTCCACAAACCGACCGACCAGCAAGAAGGCATCAATAAAGCTTGGGATCTTGGCGATTGCGCGGATGCGGTTATCGCTTGAACCGATCATCAGCACGACGTCTTTCTGCCGTGCTTCGTCAAAGACTTCCGGTGGCACCGAAACCTGATTGGTATCGTAGGAAAAACTGTATTCGGATTGGGCGATAATCTGACCTGAACCGTCGACCATCATCACTTCCGGCAACCCGCGCGCCAGCGCCTGATCCGTCAGAAAGTTCGAAATGCGATCCGGACTGGTCGAGAAATTGACGCCGAAACGCTGCAAGTCACTGGTGGTTGCCAAGGCATCCGCGCGGATCAGTTCCTGATGTTCGCGCAAATAGGCATCAGCAATCACCATACTTTCTTCAACGGCGGTTCTGATACGGTCGCTAAACCAGCCCTGAATACCGAAATGCAGGAAAAGTGCCGAGAATATTGCAACCACAATCGCCGGTGTCACTGCCACCAGCGAGAACATCAAAACCATACGGGTATGAAGCTTGGCCCCGGCAACGCCGCGCCGACGTTCCACCCAGATCTGGACAAGCTTGCGCGCCACAAGGGTCGCCAAAAGCAACACCAACACAAGGTCGATGTTCAACAGCAACAAAATCAGGCGCGGATCAGGCCGGAATGGCGCCGTCCCTGTCATCGCCAGATAGGTCGCCGTTACCGAAACAAGGGCAGCCGTAACCAATCCAAACGCAAAACGCCGTGACTGTCCCAGCCGCCCCAGAAACCGTACAAAGCCCGACCGCAAGAACCGGTTGGAGATCGAACGGTCGCTATTATTCATTTCGTGCCCCTGACGACTTCCAATCCAAGATCACGGATTTTCTTGCGCAGCGTATTGCGGTTAAGGCCAAGAACCTCTGCGGCCTTGACCTGATTGCCCCGCGTTGCTTCAAGCGTCACGTTCAAAAGCGGACGCTCCATTTCCCGCAAAATGCGATCATAGAGGCCGTTGGCAGGCAGATCGTCATCATGGGCATCAAAATATTCGCGAACATGGCGTTCGATCGATTCTGAAAGTGACTGTGGTTCCGTGGTCGGTGCAGCTTCGCTGATATTATTCTCGGAAAACTCGGTTTCGATGACATCGACACCGATGACATCATGCGAATAAAGTGCCGTCAGGCGCCGCACCATGTTTTCAAGTTCGCGGATGTTCCCCGGCCAGCGGTGCGCTTTTAGGCGCGCCATCGCCTCGGACGACAGCGTTTTACGCGGAAGACCCTCTTCGCTGGCCTGCATCAGGAAGTGGTTGACCAGTTCCGGAATGTCTTCCAGCCGTTCACGCAGCGACGGCAGACGGATCGGCACGACATTCAGGCGATAGAACAAATCTTCACGGAAGGTGCCTTCACGGATCAGCTTGCGCAAATCACGGTGCGTGGCTGCAACAATGCGCACATTGACCCGAATGGGTGTACGCCCGCCAACGCGGGTGTACTCACCTTCCTGCAAAACACGCAGCAAGCGGGTCTGGGCTTCAAGCGGCATGTCGCCGATTTCATCAAGAAACAGCGTGCCGCCCTCGGCCTGTTCAAACCGACCGACCTTGCGTTCGTTTGCTCCGGTGAAGGCACCTTTTTCGTGGCCGAACAGTTCGCTTTCGATTAGTTCGCGCGGGATGGCGGCCATGTTGATGGCAACAAACGGACCATGACGGCGCCCGCCATATTCATGCAATGCGCGCGCAACCAGTTCCTTGCCGGTACCGCTTTCCCCGGTCACCATCACGGTCAGGTCGGTATTCATCAAACGCGCCAGCGCACGATAAATTTCCTGCATCGCCGGCGAACGGCCGATCAGTGGCAGGCGATCATCGCCCTCCTCATCCTCGGACTTACCGGTTTCATTTGCCTGCGGCGTCTCAAGTGCCCGATCAACAATCCCCATCAACTCATTAAGATCAAATGGTTTTGGAAGATATTCGAACGCACCGCGCTGGGCGGCCTTGACTGCCGTCATCAGCGTATTCTGAGCACTCATAACAATAACGCGAAGGTCCGGGCGCAGCTTGCGAATGCGCGGCACCATATCCAACCCGTTCTCGTCAGGCATCATCACATCGGTAATCACCAGATCGCCATCCCCATCGGCGATCCAGTCCCAAAGTGTGCGGCCATGGCCAGTACTGCGAACTTCGTGTCCCTGACGCGACAATGCCTGCGTCAGGACAGTGCGAATGGCCCGATCATCGTCGGCAACCAGAATTCTCGCAGGGCTCGTACTCATGCGGTTTCTTCCCTGTTATTGATTATGATCGGATCAGCGGCCCCCTCGGCCAATGCCCGATTGTAAATTGGCAGCATGATTTGAAACTCTGCACCTCCCCCGGGCACATCTTTCACTTCAATCACACCGCCATGGTCATTGATAATTTTCGCAACCAGTGCAAGGCCAAGTCCCGATCCGGTCGGTTTTGTCGTCACAAACGGGTCAAACAGGCTTTCACGCATGTCTTGCGGAATACCTGGCCCGTTATCACGCACCGACACCACCAGCGGCAGGTGAACACGTGCATCACCGCCGGCCACGGCAAGGCGGATACCATGCTGATAGCGGGTCGAAATGGTAATAACACCGTCCTTCGGATCGACTGCCTCACCGGCATTCTTGATCAGGTTCAAGAACACTTGAACAAGCTGATCCCGATTGCCAAATACCGGCGGCAACGACGGATCGTAGATTTCTTCGAATGTCAGGTTCTTGGCAAAGCCGTTTTCGGCCAGACGACGCACATGCTCGAGAACCGTATGGATATTAACAGCCCCGCGTTCCAGCGGCTTGTCAGAGAAAATCTCCATCCGGTCAACAAGCTCGACGATGCGGTCGGCTTCATCACAAATAAGGCGTGTCAGCACACGATCATCTTCGTTGCTGGTTTGCTCAAGCAACTGCGCGGCACCACGAATACCAGAAAGCGGGTTTTTGATTTCATGCGCCAGAATGGCCGCCATGGCACTGACAGAGCGTGCAGAATTTCGGCTCAGCAACTGGTTATCGATCTTTTGCGCGATCGAACGCGGCTCAAAGGTCAGAACTGCACAATCGCTGTCATCGGGCATGGAGCCAACTGTCAAATTGACCGTGTGCTTGCCGATTTTGGGGCTTTCGATCAAAAGATTATGATCGGCAACCAGGGTTGCCTCATCAACGGCCTGTCTGATCAGGGAAAAAACAGGGCTGTCCTGTGGGATGAAATCCGTCAGGTCACTGCGGCACAACACGGCGGCACTGGTGTTAAACAGTTGCTCGGTGGCCTGATTGACAAACTTGATTTTGCCATCCCGGTTGGCCACGACAACAGCACTCGCAATCGCGTTCAGAACGCCGGTCGGGTCGACCCCATTGCCTTTTCCAAATCCCAGTCTCATGCATATCTTCCCCGACAACAGTTTTTGACCGTCGCCATATTATTGTTATGAGGTAATCAGGCGGCTGCCTGATCCAGTTTGATTTCGTTTTCGATCAACGGTTCGTAGAATGACCGGATTTGATTTTTGACTTCGGCTGGGTCATCCAACACATTGACAACGCGACGAAATTCCGTCGCATTGCGCAGGCTGTTGCAATACCACGCCAGATGTTTGCGTGCGATGCGCACACCCTGACGGCCATGATGATCAATCATCGCATCATAGTGACGCAGGATGGTCTGAAGCTGAATTTCAAGTGTTGGCGCCGGAAGCTTTTTCCCCGTCGCAAGATAGTGCGAAACCTGTGCAAGGAACCACGGGCGCCCCTGTGCCCCACGACCGATCATGACCCCGTCAGCACCGGATCGCTCCAGCAGTTCCTTGGCGTCTTCTTCGCTGTTTACGTCCCCATTGCCAAGAACCGGAATTGAAACTGCGTCTTTGACCAGTGCAATCGCATCCCAGTCGGCATCGCCCTTATAGAACTGGCAGCGCGTGCGCCCATGAATGGTCAGCATCGCAATCCCCAGATCCTCGGCAATGCGGGCAAGCTTCGGGGCATTACGGTTATCATCATCCCAGCCAAGACGCATTTTCAACGTCACCGGAACCGACACCGCATCCACCGTCGCCTTGATAATATCGGCGGCCAGCTTTTCATCACGCATGAGTGCCGAGCCGGCATAGCCCTTGGTCACCTTCTTGGCCGGGCACCCCATATTGATATCGATGATCATGGCCCCGCGGGCCTCGTTCATCTTGGCCGCTTCGGCCATTTCTTCGGGTTCGGTACCGGCAAGCTGAACCGAAAGCGGGCTTTCAGCAGCACAATCACCATGCATTTTACGGACTTCTTTTTCATGCCGCTGGATGCGGGTCATGGCATCCGACGCAATCATTTCGGACACAACAAGATGTCCGCCAAAATGGCGGACCTGTTGCCGAAACGGAAGGTCAGTCACACCTGACATCGGTGCCAGCACAACATTCTCTGGCACATGTACAGAACCGATCTGCAATGACATGAAGGAATTCCAATTGCCTAAAACTTGGGCAGATTAATAAAACTGGCCACGACATGCAACAACTCTCAGCCTGTTGATGTAATTATCGTTGTTTCAAACCTGAAAATTCTAGGAAAATCCGACGAAAGTTCAACGTTGCCGGGTCTAACCATCCGATCAGGAATGCTTGTCCATGCCTGAATAGTGACTAGCAATTATGCATACATCAAACGGATGATCGTAAAAATTGAGCAAGACACAATCTGGCAGGGCTATATGGTCGCCCTGCTTTCGCGCTAGCCGATGATATAGCCGGTTACCAACCGAACGCCCGGAAACGCCAAGGTCAGAAGCAACCAGGCGCCAAGAACAAAGCGCACGGCCATGCGTCCGCGCAAGGTGGAGCGTTCATGGATAAAGATCAGCACACAAATGGTCGCAAAACCCAGCAAGGTCAGCAGCATTTTGTGGTCGATTTCCCACAGGCTCTGACCTTCAACATATCGAAGCGCAAAGCCCGAAATGATCCCGATGATCAGGATCCAGGCCGACCATTTCAAAAACCCGACCAACATGTATTCACTGTCGCGCAGCGGCGGCAGACGGCGGCTCCAACGGGTCGGCTTGCGTTTTTTCAGGGCATATTCCTGAACGACATACGCCATCGCCGCAATCGCTGCCAAAGTCACAAGCGCATAGGTGATCAATGAACTGCCGATATGCGCCCAAAGCCAACCGGAATAAAGCGCCGGCCCATCCACGCTTTCAGCAACGTTATTACCAAATACCCGGAACACTGCCGCCAAAACCGCGAAAAGAAGCAGATAGCCACCGATATACCCAGCCAATCGCCAGACCTGATGCGGGCCTTTGCAAATTACCAGACCACCAAAGATCAGGATTACGGTTAGTTCCGACCAATGCAGGGCCGCGGCAAAGCCACGGGACTGAACTTCCTCGCCGGTAACGCCCAGCAACACCATCGTGCCAACAGCCGCCAGACAAATCGATGCATAAAGCCAGATATCGCGCCGTGGTTCAGGGCGCATGATCTGTCCGGTCAAGGGCAACAGGGCAAGGATATGGATATATGCTGTAAGCATCTTGAAACCCGTTTCAGTCTCCGGGATCAATCACGACCCCGATATTGCATTTGCCGACTTGGCAAAACCTCCGCAGAAAGATAGCCTGCGGCGCACTCACGACAAGCCATGGCTTTATGTTTATGACCCAAAAAACAGGCGTTGTCATCGTCGCTGCCGGCAGCGGTAGCAGATTTGGCGACCCGATACCAAAACAATATCACATGCTTGGCGGCAAAAGCATTCTTGCACATTGCATCGAATGCTTTGCACGTCATACCGATCCCGACCTTATTCAGGTGGTCTATAATCCAGCCCATCAGGACTGGTATGAAAGCGCTACTGCGACCTTGGATAAAACCGGATCGCTCCCAGCACCAGTGCCAGGTGGTGACACCCGACAGCAATCGGTTCTGAACGGATTGCGCGCCCTTGAGGTCAAGGGACCGGATATTGTTCTGATCCATGACGCCGCGCGCCCCGGGATATCCGATGACGTGATTGATCGGGTTTTGACAGCACTCCGCACCCATCCGGGGGCGATACCCACCCTGCCCGTTGCAGACACCATCAAGCAGACAGATCGGGATGGCGTCATCACCAAAACGATTGCACGCGAAACCCTGCAACGAGCGCAGACACCACAGGGGTTTGATTACAAAACGATTCTCGATGCGCATCAGAAATTCGAAGGCCAGGAATTTACCGACGACGCAGCCCTGCTGGAGGCCATCGGGCTTGACGTGATCTGCGTTGCCGGCACCACCAACAATGACAAGATCACCCATCGCGATGATTTTGGCCGGGCACAAAGCTGGGCAAACACGGCAGACAAGGAAACAGCGCATATGTCGCAAGAAGAATATCGGGCTGGCACCGGATTTGATGTTCATCGCTTCGCGCCGGGGGATCATTGCATCCTTTGCGGGGTAAAAGTCCCGCACAGCGCACGCCTTGAAGGCCATTCCGATGCCGATGTCGGCCTGCATACCCTGACCGATGCGATTTTGGGCGCGATTGGCGCAGGCGACATTGGCCAGCACTTCCCGCCAAGCGATATGCAATGGAAAGGTGCGGCGTCTGACATCTTCCTCAGACACGCAGCCGACCTTGTTCGCAAGCGTGGCGGGCGTATTGTGAATGTCGACGTGACGCTCATCTGTGAACGGCCGAAAATCGGGCCACACACCCCGGCAATGAGTCAAAAAGTCGCGGAAATTCTTGGGATTGATGTGGACCGCGTCAACGTCAAGGCCACCACCACCGAACGACTTGGCTTTACCGGGCGCGAAGAAGGCATTGCGGCACAGGCAGCCGTCAGTGTTGCCCTTCCGATCAACTGATCAACCGCGAAGACCAACAAACAAAGGGCAGGATCAAAATCCTGCCCTTTTGCATTTCAAGGATATGCGTGCATCAACAGCTTAGGACGCGGCCTTGTCGCCTTCTTCCTCTGGCAACTGGTGTTTCATCAGCACCGGCACCTGCGCCATGCCAAACACCATGGTGATCGGCATAATGCCCCAAACCTTGAAGGCCACCCAGGTATCGGTGGAGAAATTGCGCCAGACGATTTCGTTGACCACGGCAAGAAACACAAAGAAGAACGCCCAACGCCAGGTCAGAATACGCCAACCTTCATCGGTTGCCTTAAACGCGCTTTCCAGAACCAGCTTCAGGAACAGTTTTCTTGCTGCCAGTCCGCCAAACAGGATGCTGGCAAACAGCAAGTTCACAATGGTCGGCTTGATCTTGATGAACAATTCATCATCAAGATACAGCGTCAGACCACCAAACACGATGACAAACACCCCACCAATCAGCGGCATCACCGGGATGGTTCGCGCCAGCGCATATGACGTCGCAAGTGCTACGACGGTGGCGGCGACGAACACTGCCGTTGCTGTCATCAGGTTGGTCGTTGCATTCACCGCAAAAAACAGGACCAACGGCCCCATTTCGAGGGCCATTTTGGTAAGCTGGTTCATTAACTCGCATCATCCCATGGAATAAATTTGCGCCATCCTAGGGGGCATGCCCACCAGATGCAATCACATCAGCCGTGATCCGGATCCCAATTGGGTTTGCAGCCATGAAACATAATCGTGATTGCCCCGCCCCAACGGGAGCTCAAGAATACAGGGGACCTCGTAGGGGTGGTGATCTTCGACCCATTGCGCCAATTCAAGCGCCTTGGTTTTTGACGTTTTAAGGATAACCACCACCTCGGTTTCTTCCTCGACATCGCCATCCCATTCATAGATCGCAGTCATATGCGGCAAGACGTTGGCACAGGCCGCCAGTTTTTCGCGAATAGCACCACCTGCAATCACACGCGCCATATCCATGTCAGGCACCGTAACATACAGAAATGACATCTCACTTGGTTGGAACTCTTCTGGCGTCATTGCGATTGCTCCATGGTTGATAATCCGTCACACTGATCAGGGTCAGGACCTAACATCCGATGTTTGTATCACCAATCATATCATAACGGTGCGAGGAGTACCGATGACGGGGAAAAAACATTCGAAACCGACCGATGTGCAGCTTGAATGGCTGCGCCGTGGTCTCAGCCAGCCCGGTGGCAAATTGCCGCTTTTTGACGGCAATGGCAAACAGATCAGCGAAAAAACGGTTCGAAGCTGTATTGATCATGGCTGGGCGGCACCGTGGTTTGACAACCCTGTCAAACCCGATTGGCTGATCTGCAAGCTGACCGACGAAGGGCGTCGGGTCGCCAGTGCGGGCAATTAACGCCCTTTCCCCCGAAAGCTTGGCGTGCCAAAGCCGCAAAATCCTGACCGATCTGATCCGATCCCGATGATTGCGGGTATCAGACTCATCTTGCTGATGGCAACAGATGAGTAAAGATCATGCCGATATTGCTGCGAAATATGTTCCGGGTGGTTACCGTTCTGGGTGGTTTGTTATGCCTTCCGCAGGCGGCTGCCGCATCCGACGAAGCGTGGCAAATTTGGCAGTCTGACGGTGTTCATGCCCTGATGCGCCATGCCATTGCGCCGGGCACTGTTGATCCGGCAAACTTCACCGTTGGCGATTGCACGACACAGCGTAATCTGGACGACACCGGCCGCCAACAAGCACGTCAAACAGGCGATCGCATCCGCGAGATGGGGGTTGAATTAACCTCAATCCTGACAAGCCAGTGGTGCCGATGCGTTGATACCGCGCGGTTGCTTGATCTTGGTCCGGTGACCGAGGAGCCTGCACTAAATTCCTTTTTCCGCAATCGCAGCACAGAAGCGGCACAGACCGCCGAAATCAAAGCAAAGCTTGCCAGTCTTCAAGGTGATGCAAAGCTGTTACTGGTGACCCATCAGGTGAACATCACCGCCCTGACCGACATTTTCCCGCGGTCCGGTGAAATCATTCTGTTCAGGATGGCGGATGATGGCACGGAACTAAACGTGCTTGCGCGTCTGATGCCGTAGCATACCACGATGCGATTTTTCGCAATAATATCAAAGGGGAGATAATTGGTCGGAGCGAGAGGATTCGAACCTCCGACCCCCTGCACCCCATGCAGGTGCGCTACCAGGCTGCGCCACGCTCCGACCGTAGAGTTGCGCCGTTTGGCGCGGCTCGATAAATAGCGGCGCGACGCCAAAGACGCAAATGGTTTTTATGGATTTTTTTTAACGTCCTGCAGGCCTGTGCGCAGGATCGCCTGAAGTTCTTCGAGTTCGCCCAAAACAGCTTTCAGCGCTGTTTTGTCCGGACCGGAGACACTGGTCATTCCAGACACAGTGGAACCAGGCGCCATATCCGATGCGCCCGTCTCTGCGTCCTGGCCGGTTACAGCGATTTCCGATGGCAACTTGCCCTTGTTCTGATCAAGGAGCTTTTGCACCCCCTTGATCGTAAAGCCCTGGTCGTGCAGCAGCGTGCGAATATGGGCAAGGAAATCAATGTCTTCTGGACGATAATAACGTCTGCCCCCTGCCCGTTTCATCGGCTGGATCTGGGGAAACTTGGATTCCCAGAACCGCAGGACGTGCTGCTGAAGACCAAGCTCCTTTGCAGCCTCGCTAATTGTGCGAAAAGCAGAGTCAGACTTTGCTGTCCGGCGGGAAGTTCCCGCCGCAGCCCCCAAGTTCGTTTTCATGACTTCTTTTTCTTAAGCGTTAATTCGGGCTTTCAGGACCTGTGAAGGCCGGAAGACAAGCACCTTACGCGGAAGGATCGGTACTTCTTCACCCGTTTTCGGGTTTCGTCCGATACGCTGACCTTTCTGACGAACAGAGAAACTTCCGAAAGAGGAAATTTTTACAACTTCGTCCTTGATCAGTGCCGATGAAATTTCATCGAGAACAGTTTCAAGCAGCTGGGCGGATTCATTCCGCGACAGACCAACTTCCTGATAAACGGCTTCCGCGAGATCCGCACGGGTAATCGTTGTTTCCGACATGACAGGCCGCCTCCTAATTACGGGACTTAATTTACAAGGCTATATCTGGTAGCGAAATCACTCAATATCAACAGGATACAATGCTTTTTGACGGAATGTTGTGAAAATTAAGAATTTCACGTGAATTTGTGTCATTCCGCACAAATGGTCCGGCTTTACCAACGCATTAACGATGCGCCCCAGGTAAAACCGCCGCCCATGGCTTCGAGCACGACAATATCACCGCGTTTGACACGTCCGTCATGGACGGCCTCGGCCAGTGCCAATGGGATTGACGCCGCAGACGTGTTGGCGTGACGATCAACCGTCACAACCACCTTATCCTTGGAAATACCAAACTTGCGCGCCGTACTATCGAGAATGCGCTGGTTTGCCTGATGCGGCACCAGCCAGTCAATATCGCCCGGCTCAAGGCCGGTATCGGCCAGAACTTCGCGGATAACGCTGGCAAGGTTTGTCACAGCGTGGCGAAAGACTTCCTGACCTTCCATGCGCAAATGCCCGACGGTTTGGGTCGCAGACGGTCCGCCATCAACATAAAGAAGCTCATACTTGCTGCCATCAGAATGCAGCCGGTTGGCAAGAATACCAACGTCTTCAATCGTGCCTTGGCCTTCAACGGCCTGCACGACGACAGCCCCTGCACCATCGCCAAACAGCACGCAGGTCCGGCGATCTTCCCAATCAAGGATGCGCGAAAAAGTCTCCGCCCCGATAACAAGCGCGGTTTTGGCCTGACCGTTACGGATATACATATCCGCCGTCGTCAGCGCATAGATAAAGCCCGAACAAACAGCCTGCACATCAAAGGCGAACCCTTTGACCCCAAGGCGATTTTGCACCTTGGTGGCTGTGGCCGGGAATGTATTGTCCGGGGTCGCGGTCGCAACAATGATCAGATCAATGTCATCAGATGTGACACCGGCATGTTCCATCGCGCTTTTCGCAGCGGCAAAGGCAAGATCACTGGTGGTTTCACCTTCGGCCGCGATGTGGCGCTGACGAATGCCCGTACGGGCAACAATCCATTCATCTGACGTGTCAACGCGCTTGGCCAGATCATCATTGGTTACAACGTTTGCAGGCAAATATGAACCGCAACCAATAATGCGAGAACGAGTTGTCATGATTTGGGGACCGCCGGTTTTCTGTTTTTCTGGTGGGTTAATCAGTTGGCTTGACCAACAGGAACGGCAACGTCTTCTTGCTCCGCATTTTCAAGGCCGCTCATGGCCTCTTCAAATAGTGCAAGCTCGTGCTTGATGCTGTCATTGAGGTTGTTAACGATCAGATCGTGGCAAACCCCGATGGCGTTGGAAAAACCAAGCGCGTCGGTGCCGCCATGGCTTTTGACCGCAATGCCATTCAGGCCAAGCAACATGGCCCCGTTGTAACGGCGCGGATCCATGCGATCACGGAAACGCTGAAGCGAACGACGGGCAAGAAGATAACCGATCTTGGCAAAGAACGAACTTTTGAACGTTTCGCGCAGGAAATGCACCAGCAGACGCGCAGTACCTTCTGCGGTTTTAAGCGCGACGTTGCCGGTAAACCCATCAGTCACGATCACATCGACCGTACCCTTGGCCAGGTCATCCCCTTCAACAAAGCCCTCAAAACGGATCGGCAGATCAATGTCGCGCAAAATCGCTGCGGCTTTCTTGACCGACTCATTCCCCTTGAGTTCTTCGATACCAACGTTGAGCAAACCGACAGACGGTTTTTCAAGACCAAACAGGATCCGTGTGAACACTTCCCCCATCAGGGCAAACTGCACAAGGTTGTGTTCGTCACATTCGATGTTTGCGCCAAGGTCAAGCATCACCGTCTCGCCGCGCTGTGTCGGCATATAGGTGGCGATTGCCGGGCGATCGATGCCGCGGACAGTTTTCAAAACGAACTTGGCCATTGCCATCAGCGCACCGGTATTCCCGGCAGACACGACACCCTGTGCGTCGCCCTCTTTAACGGCGTTGATGGCAAGACGCATGCTGGAATCACGGCGCTGGCGAAGCGCGACGGAAGGTTTGTCTTCCATCATGACTTCCTGCGAAGCGTGGCGGATGTCGCTGACAGCTTCCAGTGATGGATATTTGGCCAAAAGCGGTTTGAGTTTCGCTTCATCACCAAACATCAGAAAGTTGAGATGGGGCAAACGCTTGAGCGCAATTTCGGCACCAGCCAAAACCATCTCAGGCGCGTGGTCTCCTCCCATCGCGTCAAGTGATATGCAAACCTGTTCAGGCAACGTATTCTCTTATGGTTGTTCTAAAATCTCTGAACCGGGTATCCGGCAGGCAAGCCAATAGGCAAAGCTTGTCATCAATGGGCCGGAACGCCCGTAATTACCGGAATTCTCCACCAGATACAAGGTAAAGCACATTCCGGCTGCCCACACCATAACAGCGTGAACGCGATCATAGTGCAGTCAAAACGTGAAATGCCGGTAAATACCGGCATATTCAACAAGCCTAATCATCAGACGTTCCCGCCCGGATGACCACTATTTTTTCTTTTCAAGCTGTTCTTTAAGGCCTGCAAGCTGCGCAAACGGGTTGGGTTTGTCGGCGTCGGCCTCTTCTTCGGTCTGGATCGAGTCCGGCAGTTCTGCATCATCCTTGCGCGGATACGGGTCCATCGCAACGGCCAGGAACTGTGCAACAACCTCGCCCAGATCAATCATGCCATCAACAAGCGGTTCGGGCTGTTCAAGCAGCGCCATCAACTCGGCTTCTGACAGATTTTCAAGGTCGTCCGGGTTTGATGGCATGTCTTCTTCGGAAACATGCGGCGAGAAAAGAACCTCGACCGTATCTTCAACGGTTTCCGGCACGGGCTCGAGTGTGGCGACACAGCGCTGAACGATTTCGGCACTCATCGGGCCACGCACGGTAACTTCGCCGTTTGACGCGGTTTTAACTTCGAGCTCGGCGCGCAGGCTATCAATCGAAACCAGTTCGAACCGTTTGGCCAGTTCAGCACGTTCCTTTTCGTTGGCTTCAATAACAAGTTTCTCTTTGCCACTGACCATTTCATCAGTTTTGACAATACGGGAAAACTCGGGGGTAAAATTATCAGGCATCAGGTCGTTCTTTCTCGTGCGAGTCAGATACAGCAACAGCCGGGACATCGGGAAAATGAACCGCGCCGTTCTGCATTTGCAAAATGGTTTGATTTTCAAGGCTGGTCAGCGCGTCGTGGATATAGCCGACCATCGCCATAAGTTGTTCATTGCTGACATTACAATCAGCGTAAAGATTACGGTCCAGTGCGGCGGCAAGCTCGGCTGCGCCAGACTGAACACCTTCTTCATAGGCAACAATACGCCCATGGTAGGATTCAGACATCTTGCGGATCCGTTTCAGGATACCGACATCGCCGATCCCCATTTCACGCATGTTCTGATCAAGATCAGAAAACATCACATCAAAGATGCGCTGTGCAAGATCACGGTCACCATCATCGGCCTTCAAACGCCGAAACAGGATGAACGCATGAACGAGAATAAGGTCAAAGCGCCCTTCCATCTTATCGGGAACGCCAAGCTTTGCGTAAAAGTCCGGTTGGCGCGCCTGGGTTACCATTGCCGTGTAAAGCTCGAACGCAGCAGTTTGCTTGCGGTCTTTTTTCTTAAGCCATCCAAACAACAGTAACACTCCTTCGTTGACATTCCTGTCGTGGCACGCAGAATGCCGTAAATCTCTTTGGGGCATGTCTGCCCCATGCATTGCCCGGCAATATCATGCGCCTCGCGCAGAAACTCAAGGCAATTCCGGTTTCGCTTCAAGAAGAGGGTCGCTCAGGTGAGCTTCATGGATAACAAAACTACCCGCATTCCCCTGATCATGCTGGCAGGGCTGACTATTGCCTTTGTCGCTGCCTGCAGCCCCAGAATTGCGACCCGCGGCCACGCGCCGGACCCAGAACAGCTTGAACAGATCTCTGTCGGAGAATCGACGAAGGGTGATGTCACCAATATTCTGGGATCGCCATCATCGGTTGCCGCCTTTGACGAAAATGTCTGGCTTTATATTTCCAGTGTGACCGAGACCGTTGCGTTCTTCGAACCCGAAACCGTCCAGCAGAAAGTCATTCTGATCAGCTTCGATGCCGCCAACCGCGTCGAAATCCTGAGTGAATATGACCTCGAAGACGGCAAGCCGGTTATCCCGACGGACCGCGTTACACCGACCGCCGGTCGTGAAATCACCATCCTGCAGCAGCTCTTTGGCAACCTGGGTCGCTTCAGCGAGCAGAAATAAGCCGCCTGAGCCGATCTAGAGATCTGTCGTTATTTAAAATGGTCGAACCCGCCATCTGCGAGTTCGGCCATTTTTCCATCCGTACCAATCAGTGATACAACGCCAACCTCATCCGTCACCCCACCGATGACGGTGAAGGCATCGCCCAAGGCAGCAACATCGTCGGGTGAGCCCGCAATCAGAAGTTCGTAATCATCACCGCCCGCAAGAATGCGCGACCACTGGTCTTCATCACCATCCAACACAGCCCGTGCCGCCTTGGATAGCGGAACAGCATCGCGGTTGATCACAAGACCGACACCCGAAGCAGAGCAAATCTTGCGACAATCCCCTGCAAGCCCGTCGGAAATATCCATGGCAGCCAGACGTCGTTTCGATGCGATACAGGCCGCACTTTCCGTCATTCGCGGCTGCGGCAACCAATACCGGTCTTTCAAAAACGCGGCCAAATCCGGGTCAAGATCGGGAAATTCGCCGTTCAGTAGCCCCAGCCCCAAGGCCGCATCGCCCAACGTTCCGGTAACAGCCAAAACATCGCCCGGTTTCGCCAGATCACGTCGAAGGGCCCTGCCCGTTGGAACATAGCCAAATGCCGTCAAACTGAAGAATGTCGGGCCCGGCGTTGCAACCGTATCCCCGCCCCAAAGCGACACATCATAAGCCGCACAGTCTTCGCCAAAACCCTTGGCAAATCGTGCCACCCAGTCATCCGACAGATTGCGATTATAACCCGAACTCAATACGACGCCCCCCGGTCGGGCGCCCATGGCCGCCAGATCCGACAGGTTCACGCGCAGAACTTTCTTTGCGATCAGTTCCGGTTCATCAATGCTTCGGAAATGGACATCAGCCACCAGCGCATCGGTGGTTACAACAACCTCGTGCCCGGCGGGTGGTGAAAATACGGCCGCATCATCCTTCAAAGACAATGCGGCCGGATCACTTTGCGCAATGGGCGCAAAATGGCGCGCGATCAGTTCAAATTCACCGGATCGCGCTGCCATATCAATTCTGTCCGGCTTCACCGGGACGCAGGGTTTTCCCGATACGGTCCAGCACGGCATTGACCAGCTTCGGTTCGTTCTCGTCAAAGAACGAATGTGCTGCGTCAACATATTCCGTGATAACGACCCGCATCGGCACGTCTTCACGTGCGATCAGTTCATACGTGCCCGCACGCAAGATGCTGCGCAGAACCGTCTCAAGACGCTGCGTGGTCCAGCCCTTTTCAAGCGCCCCATTGATCAGCGCATCAAGATCGACCATCCGCGCGGCAACACCCTGAACCAGATCGGCGAAAAAGCCGCGATCCGGATCGATCAGGTCTTCGTTCGGCACATCAAGATCGCGACCACCCGTGCCATCAAGGCGGAAGTCGGAATATTCGCGCACAATATCAGCGGCAGGCAGCTGCGAAAGCTCTGCCTGATAAAGCGCCTGAATAGCGGCAAAACGCGCCGCGCTGCGCCGTTGTGCGGCTGATGCCTTTGATTTCTCGGTCATTACTTGTGATGTATTCCAAAGTGGTTTTGAACTTCAATCTGACGCAGAACAGCTTTGGCAGCCTCGCCGCCCTTGTTCTTTTCGTCAGCCTTGGCCCGTGCAAGTGCCTGCGCCTCGTTCTCGACAGTCAGGATGCCATTGCCGATTGCCAGGTTGTAGTCAAGGCAAAGCTGCATCAGCGCACGGTTGGCTTCTTCGCAAATGTGATCGTAATGCGTGGTTTCGCCACGGATAACACACCCCAGCGCAAGATAACCGTCATAGCGCGGACCGGTGGCCAGTTCTTCCATCGATTGCACAGCATAACGGATGGTAATCGGCACTTCAAACGCACCCGCGACCGAAATACGGTCCCATGTCGCGCCACCAGCTTGCAGCGTCGAAGCCGCCCCTTTGACAAGGTCTTCGACGATATGCGTGTAATACGGCGCATCCACAATCAGAATGTGGGGGGCGTTGCTCATGATTTTATTCCTCCGAGACGACAAGCGGACGCTGATCAACCAGATTTAGACCGAAGCCGTCAAGTCCTACAATGTGGCGTTTGGTATTTGAAAGCAGAATCATGTCGCGAATGCCAAGATCATGCAAGATTTGCGCACCGACACCATAGTCTCGCAAATCGCCATCACCGTTCTCACTCGCCAATTCCTGACGCAGAGCATCGCCATCACCGCCATTCATCTCGATCAGTTTGGCAATCGATGCAGAAAGCGTGTTCGGGCGCGGTTCACGGATCAGGACAACCACACCACGGCCCTCCTCGCCAATCTGGCGCATGGCAGCCGCAAGCTGCCCCTGATGTTCGGTTTGAGTATCACCCAGAACATCTTCGATGACATTCAGCGCATGCACCCGCGTCAGCACAGGTGCGTCATCGGAAATATCGCCTTTGACCAGCGCGATATGTTCTGCATACGTGACGTTATTGACATAAAGATGCATGTCAAACTCGCCACCGTTCACACTTTTGATCTTGGTTGTCGCTTTACGCTGAACGACCTTTTCATGCTTGCGACGATAGCGGATCAAATCGGCAATCTGCGCGATTTTAAGATCATGCTTCTTGGCAAATTCAACGAGCTCCGGCAGGCGCGCCATTTCACCCGAATCACTCATGATCTCGCAAATAACGCCAGACGGGTTCAACCCGGCAAGACGTGCGATATCCACTGATGCTTCGGTATGGCCGGCACGGACAAGCACCCCGCCCGGACGGGCACGCAGCGGAAAGACATGGCCCGGTGTTACGATGTCGTGGCGCCCGGCATTGGGATCAATCGCAACCGCGACCGTGCGCGCACGATCCGGTGCCGAAATCCCGGTGGTAACGCCGGTCTTGGCTTCGATCGAGACGGTAAAGGCCGTTTCATGGCGGGTGCCGTTATGGGCGCTCATCATTGTCAGACCAAGTTCGTCGCAGCGCTCGGACTCAAGCGTCAGACAAATCAGGCCGCGGCCATGGGTCGCCATGAAATTGATCGCATCCGGGGTTGCCATCTGGCCCGGAATGACCAGATCGCCCTCGTTTTCGCGGTCCTCGTCATCGACCAGAATAAACATCCGGCCATTGCGGGCTTCTTCAATGACATCTTCGATTGGCGAAAGGTAATTGTGCGGCATTATTTATCAATCCTTGCCCAGCATACGCGCGACATAGCGTGCCAGCATGTCGATTTCGAAGTTGATCCGGTCGCCCGGCTGTTTCGAACCCAATGTGGTTTCGGTTTGGGTATGAGGTATCAGATTGATACCAAACGTGTTCCCGTCAACCTCATTGACGGTCAATGAGACGCCTTCAAGCGTGACCGATCCTTTGGACGCGATATATTTCGCGAATTCATCCGGCACTTCGAATGTCAGGCGCAAAGAGTCCCCCTCGGGCACGCGTTTGGTCAGGATAGCAACACCATCTACATGTCCCGAAACGATATGCCCACCCAGCTCATCACCCACGCGGGTTGCTTGCTCAAGATTGACCTTGGACCCGACAGAAAGATCACCAAGTGTCGTGCGTGACAGGCTTTCTGCCGACGCTTCGATCGCAAACCAGTCATCGCCTGTTTGAACCACGGTCATGCAGGCACCGTTGCATGCGATTGACGCCCCCAGAACAATCTTCGACGTATCAAAGGATGTCGTGAACTCGAATCTGGTGTCGCCTGTCTTCTTAATTGCACGAACCGTTGCGATGTCGGTGATGATGCCAGTAAACATTCATTTATTCCGTTATTTTATCGTAGGTTACCGCAATATCCGCACCCACTTCACGAACTGAAGTACGTTTGAAATGCGGTGTGTCGGCAAGCTGTTTCAAACCAAGATCCGCAATCATTGCCTTGCCGTCGCCACCAATCAACGATGGCGCGACAAAATGAATGATACGATCGACAACACCCGCCCTGATCAAACCGGCGGCAAGATTTCCACCACTTTCAACAAGGACACGCGTCAGACCTTCATCTGCCAGCTTACGCAGGACATCATGTAGGTCCAAATGATCATCTGCGCATCCTGCGGAAATCACTTTTACCGCAGTTTTTTCAAATTTTTCCGATAGTTCGGCGAAATTCTTGTCGGCTGTCACCAACCATGTCGGCACGTCGTCGGCTGTCTGGACAAGCTTGGCAGTAACCGGCACGTCGCCTGCGCGATCCAGAATGACACGCACCGGCGATTGATGATCTCGCCCGGCAAGGCGACAGGTCAAACTTGGATCATCGGCGATAACCGTCTTGGCACCGACCAGAATGGCGTCATGGTTGGCACGCAGCATGTGACCGGCTTCGCGTGCGCTGGGACCCGTAATCCACTGGCTTTCGCCATCTGCTATCGCAGATCGCGCATCAAGGGTCGACGCCAGTTTAAGGGTGACAAACGGACGGGAACGCTCGGCCTTGGAAAGGAACCCTTCATTCACACGGCGGGCCTCGTCGGCATCCAGCCCCACATCAACCTGAATGCCGGCATCACGCAACATTTTGTGCCCTCTGCCCGACACACGCGGATCCGGATCGGTCAGCGCGCTGACAACGCGCGACACGCCGGCTTCGATAAGACCGGTTGCACAGGGCGGTGTTTTGCCAACATGGCTACACGGTTCAAGGGTGACGTAGGCGGTTGCACCACGGGCCAGCGGACCGGCCAGATCAAGGGCAACACGTTCGGCATGCGGACGGCCACCGGGTTGTGTGTGACCACGGCCAACAATGGTACCATCAGAAGAAACAAGGACACAGCCAACCGACGGGTTCGGCCAGACATTTCCCAAACCGCGTTTTGACAGGCTCAATGCGACCCGCATGAAATGCCGGTCGTCTTCGCTAAACGCGGGGGCTGTCATTACTCTGCGTCCGCCTCTTCTTCCCCATCATGCATTTTTTCGACGAATTGTTCGAAATCGCGGGCTTCACGGAAATTCTTGTACACCGAAGCGTAGCGCACATAGGCCACCTGATCGAGGGCATTAAGCGCCTCCATCACCATTTCGCCAATGGTATCGGTGGAAATGTCGCTTTCGCCACTGCTTTCAAGACGGCGTTGGATGCCATTAAGGGCCTTTTCAACACGTTCGTCTTCAATCGGGCGTTTGCGACACGCAAGAAAGATCGACCGCGCCAGTTTGTCGCGGTCAAACAATTCGCGTTGCCCGTCTGTCTTCACAACCATCAATTCACGCAACTGGACACGTTCAAATGTCGTGAAGCGCGATCCGCAGGCAGGACAGAACCGGCGACGGCGAATAGCATGATGCTCTTCGGTCGGACGGGAGTCCTTAACCTGGGTATCGGTATGTCCGCAAAACGGGCAACGCATATTTTTATCTAAGCCTCAAATCGATCAGGAATAGATCGGGAAACGCTTGCAGAGGTCTTCAACCTTCGCACGGACGGCGGCCTCGACTTCGGCATTGCCTTCCGGGTTGTCGACCATGGCATCCAGAACGTCACCGATCAGCTCACCGATCTGCTGGAATTCGGCAACACCGAAACCACGCGTGGTACCAGCCGGCGTACCAAGACGCACACCAGACGTAATGGTCGGCTTTTCGGTGTCAAACGGAATACCGTTTTTGTTGCACGTAATGCCTGCACGTTCCAGTGCGACTTCCGCCGTGTTGCCTTTCAGGCCCTTCGGACGCAGATCCACCAGCATCAGGTGCGTATCGGTACCGCCAGTCACGATGTCAAAGCCACGTTTGACAAGGACTTCGGCCAGCGCCTTGGCGTTATCAACAACCTGCTGGGCATATGCCTTGAATTCCGGACGCAGCGCTTCGCCAAAGGCAACCGCCTTGGCCGCAATCACATGCATCAGCGGACCACCCTGCAGACCCGGGAAGACGGCGGAATTGATCTTTTTGCCGATCTCGAGGTTGTTTGACAGGATCATGCCGCCACGCGGACCACGAAGGGTTTTATGCGTGGTGGTGGTCACGACATCTGCATAAGGAAGCGGGCTCGGATGAACGCCACCGGCAACGAGACCGGCAAAGTGCGCCATATCAACCATCAGCAAAGCGCCAACCTTGTCAGCGATTTCACGGAAACGCTTGAAATCGATCTGACGCGGAATGGCCGAGCCACCAGCAATGATCAGGGCCGGTTTGTGTTCAACCGCAAGGGCTTCAACCTGATCGTAATCAAGGGTCAGGTCGTCTTCACGAACGCCATATTGAACCGCATTGAACCACTTGCCCGACAGTGCCGGACGCGCACCGTGCGTCAAATGGCCACCAGCATCAAGCGACATACCCAGAATGGTATCGCCCGGCTTGCAAAGGGCCAGCATCACCGCACCGTTTGCCTGCGCACCGGAATGGGGCTGAACGTTGACAAACTCGCAGCCGAAGATTTCCTTGGCGCGATCGATTGCCAGCTGTTCGGCAACGTCAACATATTCACAACCACCATAATAACGGCGCGAAGGATAACCTTCGGCGTATTTGTTGGTCAGGACAGTGCCCTGTGCCTCGATAACCGCTTTGGAAACAATGTTTTCCGAAGCAATCATCTCGATCTGGTTCTGCTGACGATCAAGCTCGTCGGTAACAGATTTGTACAGTGCCGGATCAGCTTCGGCCAAGCTGGTGGTGAAAAAGCCTTTGAACGACATGCGGGGGCCTCTTTCGATGCGATGTGACGGGGAGCGATCCCTTAAGGAACCGCCTGCCCGTTCCGGTTGATGCCAGATGGCGAGAAAATCAGACGGAGCAGGACATTTTTGCGACGCGACCCTCGTGACGACCGCCTTCGAATTCGGTCGACAGGAAGGTATCAACGCAATCAAGTGCCGTGGCTTCACCAATCAGGCGCGCACCAAGGCAAAGAACATTTGCGTTGTTATGTTGACGGCAAAGTTCCGTGGAAAGACGGTCATGAACCAGCGCTGCGCGGATTTGCGGATAACGGTTGGCTGCCATGCTCATACCGATGCCAGATCCACAGACGAGAATACCCGCCTCGGCCTTGCCATCGATAAGGGCCTTGGCCACTGCCTGCGCATAATCGGGGTAATCAACCGAAGCCGAACCATCTGTGCCCAGATCAAGCACTTCAATCCCGCGCTTTTTCAAGGTTTCAGCAATGGTTGATTTCAGCTCCACACCACCGTGGTCGGAGGCAATCGCAAGGGTTTTGACGGTCATAGGCGTGCCTTTATTCAAAAGCAAAAGTTAAAATTTGAGCGCCTTGTAGCATATAGCGTCGGGACTGCCAACGCGCAGCTCATGCAAAACAGCAAGTTTTCCAAACAGAACTGACGCAGTAAAACCGTTATGGTTCAAACGCTCCGTATATTGAACACATATGTCAGCTTTAACGCCGTCAACAAGGTCCATGCAGGTATCAGAATGCCGCCATGGCCGTAAAGTACGATCCAACCATATAAACAGTATTATTGCGCAATCTGTTTGGTTGTATTTCCTGCACGATCTGAAATTTAAGAGGGTTTAATCATCGCCGCCAAAGCATAAACTTTAATATAACATCCCTATAAACCAAAACAGGGTCTATTAAACAAATAACCTTGTGTTTTTCTGTGGTTTGACTATACCGATTGAATAGTGCATTAAGTTTAATGTGATTTATCAAATGAAGGATTACTTCAATTATGGCTGAAACCGAGAACAGCGTGCTTGATCGTGACGAACTTTTACAGATGACCGTCGACATTGTATCTGCCTATGTCAGCAACAATGCGCTTGCCGCGGCACAGATTCCGGAACTGATTTCGACTGTCTTTGCTTCTCTTGATGATATACACGGTGTTGAAAAAGAACCGGAACAGGAACCGTTGAAACCGGCTGTTCCGATCAAAAAATCTATTGGCGATGATTATATTGTCTGCCTTGAAGACGGCAAAAAGCTGAAAATGCTGAAACGTCACCTGCGCACGACCTATAACCTCACCCCGGAAGAATACCGTGCGAAATGGGGCCTGCCGGCAGATTACCCGATGGTCGCACCAAATTACGCCAAGCAGCGTTCGCAGTTTGCCAAGAAAATCGGTTTGGGTCGCAAGGCGAAATAACGCCTTCCCCAGTCAAATACCGAAGGAAAAAACGCCGCCCTCATTCAGGGCGGCGTTTTTCGTATCCGACTGCAAAAGCCGGGTCAGCCCGGCTCTAGGCCGGACTGACCGTTCGCAGTTGATCACGGATTCTGGATAGCACCGTCGGTGTACTGACCGTCTTTCCAGGTATAGATCCAGTAACCAGGAGCATCGACGTCGCCTTTGGCGTCAAACGAGATTTCGCCAAGAACGGTGTCGAATTTCTCGGAATGCAGGGCATCTACAACCGGCTCGAAGTCGGTCGAACCAGCTTTGTTGGCAGCCTGTGCCCAAGCCTGGATCGCACCATAGGTGAACAGGGTGTAACCTTCCGGCTTGTAACCGATTTCGTCGAAGTATTTGACGAGGTCAGCGTTGCGCGGATCGGTTTCGATTGCAGGCGATGCGGTGAAGATGGTGCCTTCGCCGGAATCACCGGTAATTGCCCAATATTCAAGGGTGTTGATCGCGTCACCAGACATGACCATGGTGTCCATGCCCTGTGCGCGCATCTGACGAACGATCAGACCGAGTTCGGTGTGGTAACCACCATAATACAGAACTTCGATGCCTTCGGATTTCAGCTTGGTCACCAGAGCCGAGTAGTCTTTCTCAGCCGGGGTGATTGCTTCGTAAAGGGCTTCGGTTACGCCGTTCGCATTGAGGTTTTTCTTGGTTTCGTCAGCCAGACCTTTGGAATAAGCCTGTTTGTCGTGAACGATGGCGATTTTCTTGTCGCCATAGTTTGCAGCCAGGTATTTACCAGCAACTTCACCCTGCTGATCGTCACGACCGCAAACACGGAACACGTTGTCCATGTCACGTTCGGTCAGCTGCGGGTTGGTCGAAGCCGGGGAAATCTGGATGATGCCCTCTTCGAAGTAAACTTCCGAAGCCGGGATCGAGGAACCAGAGCAGAAGTGACCAGCAACAAGTGCAACGTCTTTGCTAACCAACTGGTTGGCAACAGCAACAGCCTGTTTCGGATCGCAAGCGTCATCGCCGATTTCGAGGACGAGCATTTCGCCGTTCACGCCACCAGCTGCGTTGATGTCAGCAACTGCTTTCTCTGCACCCTGGGTCATCTGTTCGCCAAATGCAGCGTACGGACCGGTCATCGGACCAACGGTCGCGACAACGATGTCAGCTTTTGCTACACCCATTGAAAGAACAAGCGCGGAAGCAGTGGCAAGAAGGCCGAGCTTGGTTTTCGACATAAGAGAAGTCTCCCTGTTCCAAAGGTTGATTCCATCACCATGACAGAATCATCTTTTTGGATCTGAAACCGGCCCGTGTTTATCGCCGATTACCGGTTTCAGTTCCCTCGCACCATAGCGCTCCGTATTCGGGACGCATAAGTACAAACCAGACGATTGCCCGTTATCGGGCAACCATGCGGGGACGCGTTACGTCCCCGCAAATATCAGCGAACATCAGCACCTTCGCGGGCGCGATACGCAAACGGACCAACCCGTTCATACAGCCACGGATATTGCGACAGCATCTTGTTCACCTGCGTCAGGCGGAACGCCGCGAAGGTGATTGCAAACAGGATTACCGTATCAAAAATGTAGCCGGAAAGTGAAAGAAGCTCACCTTCAAACAGGGCAAAAACCATGAAGCGGTCAACGCAGCCAAGCAGCAGTGCATAAGGCACAAGCTGCCAGGCCGGACGCCAGGTGTTTGCGATGGCCTGACCGGTCATGAAACCGCAGAACCCCATCAGGATGATGGTCATTCCGATTGTGACACCAATGCTGGTACCCGTAATCGCTTCCATCTCAGAACTCCCTAGTGGCCACCCTCGAGGTAGGCTGCGCGGACTTCCGGGTTTGCCAGAAGTTCCGCACCCGTCCCCGAGAGCGTGATATTGCCATTGACCATCACATATCCACGATGAGCCAGTTTAAGCGCATGGAATGCGTTCTGCTCAACGAGGAAGACCGTCATCTTTTTCTCGCGGTTGATCTTCTCAACCGTTTCGAAAATCTGCTTCACGATCAGTGGCGCCAGACCAAGTGACGGCTCATCAAGCAGAAGAAGACGCGGACGGCCCATCAGGGCACGGCCAATCGCCAACATCTGCTGTTCACCACCAGACATCGTACCGGCACGCTGGTTGATGCGTTCCTTCAGACGCGGGAACAGATCAAACACCATTTCGATATCCGAATTGAAATACTTCGGATCCTGGGTGATCGCGCCCATCTGAAGGTTTTCATAAACCGACATGCGCGGGAAAATACGACGCCCTTCCGGGGACTGCTGAATACCAAGCTGGCAGATCTCATGCATTGGCATGCGACTGATATCCTGGCCTTCAAACAGAATGCGCCCCTTGCTGGCCTGCGGCGAACCGCAACAGGTCATAAGCAACGTGGTTTTGCCGGCACCGTTGGCACCGATCAGGGTGACGATTTCACCTTCATTGACTTCCATATCAATGCCCTTGAGGGCTTCGATATTGCCATAGAAGGTATGAACACCTTCGATTTTAAGCATGGACATATCGATGGACTCCCTCACTGCGCTTTCGGATCAAGATGAAGGTCGGCAGCAACTTCCGGCGGAAGCTCGTCATCCTCTTCTTCGCCAAGATAGGCGCGGATAACAGCCGGATCATTCTTGACGGCCTCTGGATTGCCATCAGCAATCTTTTTACCGTAATCGAGAACGATCACATGGTCGGAAATCTGCATGACAACGCTCATATCATGCTCGATCAGAAGGCAGCCAACGCCCTGATCATCACGGATGCTCTGCAACAGAACGTTCAGTTCCGCCGACTCACGCGGGTTAAGGCCCGCAGCCGGCTCGTCCAGACAAAGCAGTGACGGGTCGGTGCACATGGCACGTGCGATTTCCAGGCGACGCTGGGAACCATATGGCAGGTTACCGGCATTCCAGTCAGCCTGCGCATACAGACCAACCTTCTCCAACCAGAACTCCGCCTTTTCGACCGCTTCCTTTTCCGCCTTGGCATATTTGCCAAGGTTGAACAAACCGGCAAGAGAGAACGCAGAGGCCTCCATCAGTCGGTTATGCTGGGCAACGATCAGGTTTTCCAGAACCGTCATCCCGGTAAACAGGCGGATGTTCTGGAACGTGCGGGCAACACCTTTGTTACGTGGAATGCGGAACCCTTCGGTCCGTTCCAGCAACCGCGGCCCATCGTCGGCATGAAGGGTCAGGCGACCCTCGGTCGGAACGTAGAACCCGGTCAGGCAGTTAAACACAGTGGTTTTACCTGCGCCGTTCGGGCCGATGATGGCTGTGATTTCACGCTTGTTGGCATTGAAAGACAGATCATCAATCGCGACCAGTCCGCCGAAACGCATGGTCAGATGTTCGACTTCAAGCAGTTTGTTGTCGGTCATTTGATTTCTCCGGCAACTTTTTCTTTCTGGCTCATATTGAGCAGAATGGTCGGATCACGGAAGGACAACAGACCGCGCGGACGCCAGAGCATGATGGCAACAATACCTGCCCCGAAGATCAGCATGCGATATTCGGCCAATTCACGGAACATTTCCGGGAAACCGATCATCACAATTGCCGCCAACACGACGCCGATCTGGCTGCCCATGCCGCCCAAAACCACAATCGCAAGAATCACAGCCGATTCAAGGAAGGTGAAGCTTTCCGGGCTGATAAAGCCCTGACGGGTTGCAAAGAACGCACCGGCGAAGCCACCAAACATCGCGCCGATGGCAAATGCCGACAGCTTGGTGTTGGTCGGGTTGATGCCAAGCGAACGGCAGGCGATCTCGTCTTCACGCAACGCTTCCCAGGCCCGCCCGATCGGCAGTTTGCGCAGACGCAGGGTCACGAAGTTCGTCACCAGTGCCAGCACAAGGATCAGGTAGTAAAGGAAGATCAGGCGATGCATGGACGAGTATTCCATGCCGAACAGCTCGTTAAAGCCAATCGCCCCATCCGGAACACGCCGCGAAAAATCGGCCATACCAAAGAAGCTCGGACGTTCAATCGATGAAATCCCGTCCGGACCACCGGTAAGGTCATACCAGTTGATCAGAACAACGCGGATAATCTCACCGAAACCAAGGGTCACGATCGCAAGATAGTCACCGCGCAGACGCAGAACCGGGAAGCCAAGGATAATCCCGAAGCTTGCCGCAAAGATACCGGCCAACGGCAGGCACAGCCAGAAGCTCAGATCGAAATTCTGTGACAGCAATGCATAGGAGTACGCCCCGACCGCATAGAACGCCACATAGCCCAGATCCAGAAGACCGGCCAGACCAACCACAATGTTCAGGCCCCACCCCAGCATGATGTAAATCATCACAAGGGTCGCAAGGTCGATTGCGGAACGGTCTTCGCCAAAGATGAACGGGAAAATGATAAAGAAGATAATCCCGATCAGACCTATTTTCTTGGTGTTCGAACGATACGCCAACTGGATTTTGGACGACAGTTTGGCGCTTTCATCGACATCAGCCGCGGTCTTGTCTTTCATCGTGAAATAGGCCGTGGCAAAAATGATCGCCACAAACGCGATACCAACGATGGTGCTAACGACACTTGAAAATACCATGTCGAGGAAGACCGGTGAAACCCAGCGGTCATCAAGTTCGCGGAAACGTACGAACATTTCAAAAACGGCAACGGCAGAAAGCGTAATCAGAACGGCCTGGCCGAGACGTGAAATGTTCTCGCGGCGGAAAATCAGGCCAAGACGCCCGATCACCGTCGCCCCGATTGCAATCAGGACAAGATCCCAACGCACGGCCAGTTCCAGACCGGTCGGACGGTCAACCGTCTCGACACCAAGGAGCATGACCGACATCAACAGCGCGATCACGGCAAAGAACGCAAGTTCCTTGACCACTTCCGAGCCATTGGTACGAGAAGAAGCAAATGCAGCTGACATCAGACTTTCTCCACCTCCGGCTTGCCGAGCAGACCCCACGGACGGAAGATCAGCACAAGAACCAGAATGCCAAACGTTGCGACATCCTTGTATTCAATCGTGAGATAACCCGACCAGAAAGCCTCGATCAGGCCGATCAGAAGACCGCCAAGCATTGCGCCCGGCAAAGATCCGATACCGCCAAGAACGGCTGCGGTGAACGCCTTAACACCGGCAAGGAAGCCGATATAGAAGTCAATCACGCCGTAATACAACGTCACCATCATCCCCGCGACCGATGCCAGAGCAGCCCCCATAACAAACGTGGTCGAGATGGTGCGGTCAACGTTAACACCCAGAAGGCCTGCCATTGTACGGTCCTGCTCACAGGCACGCTGTGCGCGGCCCAGGGACGTTTTGGCAATCAGCAGCGAGAAGACAACCATCAGCACAAATGTCAGAACGATAATCACGATCTGCATATAGCTAAGCTGAACGTCGAAATTCGCGCTTTCCATCAGGGTAATGCCGCCCTCAACAAGCGGCTGCATCGGTTTCACGCGCGCGCCCTGCGAAATCTGAACGAAGTTCTGCAGGAAAATGGACATGCCGATGGCAGAAATCAAAGCTGCCAGACGGAATGAGCCGCGCAGCGGCCGATATGCAACCCGTTCCACGCCCCAACCATAGACAGAGGTCAGAACCATTGAAACGAACAGCATCAAAAGAAGGGTAAGAGGTAGAATTCCGCTGATACCGGCAGCCTGACAGATCAGGAAGGTAATCAGGGAATGGAACGCACCGATCATATAGATCTCACCGTGCGCAAAGTTGATCATGCCAATAATGCCATAAACCATCGTGTAACCGATGGCGATCAGACCATAAATGGCCCCCAGCGTCAGACCATTGATCAATTGTTGTAGGAAATAAGCCCAATCCATTGCACAACCTTAGATTTGGCACAGACATACAAGGACTTCGCCAGATCAGCAGAAGGTATCAATTCACACACAGATGTAATGATTGGATGAGACACTGTCTCCCCATAGCCCCCTGGCAAACCCGCAAAGCCTCCGTCTTATTGTTATCGGGTAACCCCCGGTTTTAACCCTCTATGCCGGTCATTCTTTTTGCGACCATTACATAAAGAGCGCGATTAGAGCGAGGACATTAGACACACGATTTCAAACCCTGCAAGCCGCTTTGACATTTTAGTGAAAATCACCAAAACAGGATTTGAAATTGGCATAAAACACTGACTTCGAAAGTCACCCACGCTTTATATTGTATAAATTATCCCTTTTTGAGAACGTATTCAAGTTTTTGTGCAGCGACGCGCTTGAGTTGTTCCGGATTCCGGCTGACAGGTCCGGCAACAGTCACTTCCACGCCTGTTTTGCCGTCAATGGCCGTACACCGCAGATAGGTGCCGACTTGCCGAAGCTCAAAATAAATCTCGTTCGAGGTGTTATAGCGTGAGGTCATCGATGCACTGCTGTTATCAAAAATGGACTTGTCTATTGTGCTCCCATTTTCAGACAACGCAACATATAACAAAACGGGCCCGGAAATCCGGACCCGCTCGTTTGGTACCGCTTCTGGGTACTTCTATTTGTCGCCATCAAGCATTTTAACGATGGCCGAAAAGTCCATGCCACCATTGCCGCCATTGGAATAAAGCGCATAAAGGCTTTCGGCCAACGCCCCCATCGGGGTTGTTGCGCCAGATGCTGCTGATGCCTGCTGGGCAAGCTTCAAATCTTTAAGCATCATATCCACCGCAAAGCCCGGCTGATAATCGCGGTTGGCCGGGGACGTCGGAACCGGCCCCGGGACCGGGCAATAACTTGTCAAAGCCCAGCACTGACCTGATGCCTTTGAAGACACCTCAAACAGTTTCTGGGCATCCAGGCCAAGGCGCTTTGCCAGCATGAAGGCCTCGGAAACTGCAATCATGCTGACACCAAGCACCATGTTGTTGCAAATCTTTGCCGCCTGCCCTGCACCGCTGTCACCGGCATGGATGATATTGCTGCCCATGCCCGCTAAAATGGGCTGCGCACTGGCAAAGTCCGCCTCAGATCCACCAACCATGAATGTCAGCGTACCTGCCGCCGCACCGGCCGTCCCGCCAGAGATCGGGGCATCAACAACACCAAGACCTGCCACACGGGCCAGCTCGGCTGCCTTTCGGGCCGAGTCCACATCAATTGTCGAACTGTCGATCAGAACGGTGCCCGGCTTGGCATGCGCAATGACACCGTCCGGACCATCATAAACGCCCAGCACGTGCTTGCCCGCGGGCAAAACAGTGACAACAAATTCGACATCACTGGCCGCTGCGCCGACCGATGCCGCCTTTGAGGCACCGGCCTCCACGGCCTTTGCCACCGCATCCGCCGACAGATCAAAGACCTTGACCGCATGTCCGGCCTTCACAAGGTTGGCCGCCATCGGGCCGCCCATATTGCCCAGACCGATAAAACCGATATTCGCCATTTGAAGTCTCCTCTGACACCCTGCCTGGGTGTTTTGTTCTGATTTATGTTGATCTGGCAGGGTGATGTTCCCTGCCCAGCATTCTAAAGATTAAGCTCTTTGTCTTTTGGCAGTTTTTCGAAATATTCCGCCACTTCGCGTGGATCGACCTGACCGATATCGCCATGCTGCCATTTCGGCGCGTGATCCTTATCAACAATCACCGCCCGCACACCTTCAAACAGGTCCGGCTTGCACACCATGCGCTGCGACATTCGGTATTCCATGTTCAGGACCTCTGCCAGCGACATATCGCCACCCTGACGGATTTGCTCGAAACTGACGCAAAGGGATGTCGGCGATTTGCCCAGCAACGTCTCAAGGGTCTCTGTGCCAAATGCACTGGCCGCATTCCGCAAGGCGTCAAAGATCGCCGCGACACTGTCGCCAGCAAAGCAATGATCAATCTCGCTGCGAATTTCTGAAAGTGGCGCTGAACCGAACGGCGTTTCATGCTTATTGAGGATATCCTCGGCAATGGCAAAGCCATCACCGTCCCATGCCGCACTTGCCAGTGCACCCTTGATGGCATCCAGTTTTGCACTTTTCGCCCCATGGGTTGCAAGTCCGGCATAAAGGCAATCTGCGGCCTTGATCCGCGCCCCGGTCAAACCAAGATACATCCCGATTTTGCCAGGACACCGCGGCAGGAAATAGCCCCCGCCAACATCCGGGAAAAAGCCAATGCCGGTTTCAGGCATTGCAAACAACGTGCGTTCGGTCACGACCCGGAACCGGCCATGGATTGAAACCCCGACACCACCGCCCATGGTGATCCCGTCCATCAGTGCGATATAGGGCTTTGGATAGGTCGCGATATAATGGTTCAGGTGATATTCCCGACGATAGAACGCATCAAGCATCTCTTCGTCATCAACCTTGCGGGCATCATAAAGGCCGCGGATATCACCGCCGGCACAAAATGCCTTCTGCCCCATCCCTTCAATGATGACGACCTTCACCGATGGATCCTGTTCCCAGGATTTCAGCTGCGCCATCATCATATCGACCATCACCAGATCAAGCGCGTTTAGCGCCTTGGGACGGTTCAACAGGATACGCCCAACCGGCCCGTCTTGGGAAAACAGAACCGGTGCGTCTGCGGTCTCAGTCGGCGAATTTGAAACTGTGCTCATAACCTAGTCTTTCAGGGCTGCACGCGCGATGATCAGGCGCATGATTTCATTGGTACCTTCAAGGATCTGGTGCACACGCAAGTCACGCAAAAGCCGCTCGATGGGGTATTCGCGAATATAACCATATCCGCCATGAAGCTGCAGCGCTTCGTTACAGACATTAAAGCCGACATCGGTGGCAAACCGTTTGGCCATTGCACAAAACTGCGTGGCATCATCGGTCTTGTGATCCAGCTTCCATGCCCCTTTATGCAGCATCAGCCGGGCGGCTTCGAGTTCGGTCACCATGTCGGCGAATTTGAACTGCAATGCCTGAAACTGATCAAGGCTTTTGCCAAATTGTTTGCGGACTTTCATATGTTCGCGGGCATGTTCCATTGCCGCACGCGCACCACCGATCGAACAGGCCGCGATATTTAACCGCCCGCCATCAAGGCCCTTCATGGCGAACTTAAACCCTTCGCCCTCTTCGCCCAGACGGTTTTCGACCGGCACCTTGCAATTACTAAAGATAACGGCTGCGGTCGGCTGACTGTTCCAGCCCATTTTTTCTTCAAGCTTGCCAAAGGATAGCCCCTCGGCATCCTTTGGGACGATAAAGGTGGAAATGCCTTTTGGGCTGTCATCGCCGGTGCGCGCCATCACGACATAGATATCACTGCGCGATCCACCGGAAATAAACGCCTTCTCGCCATTCAGGATATAATGATCGCCATCGCGCTCGGCCCGGGTGCGAAGCGACCCGGCATCCGATCCTGCCCCCGGCTCGGTCAGGCAATAACTTGCGAAATGGTCCATGGAGACGAGTTTCGGCAGATATTTCGCACGCTGCGCATCATTGCCAAACGTATCAATCATCCAGCAGGCCATATTATGGATCGAAATATAAGCCGCTGTTGACGGGCAAGCTGCCGCAAGCTCTTCGAAAATAACCGCAGCATCAAGGCGTCCAAGCCCCGTGCCGCCATGTTCTTCGCCGGTGTAGATCGCAGCAAAACCAAGTTCGGCTGCCTTGCGCAGGGTTTCTTCGGGAAAGGTATGATTGGCATCCCAGTCGCCCGCATATGGCGCCATTTCATTCTGCGCGAAATCCCGCGCAGCTTGGGCAAATGCCTGCTGATCTTCAGACAGGTTGAATTCCATTGGATCGCCGCCTCTTTTGATTTTCTATTTTCCCTTTACGTAAACGTGAAATCTGCTGCTTGTCAATTCATTCGGTATAATCGTACCGAATTATCACAATTCTCCTCCTGAACGCCTGTGGCGTGCATGTTGCTCTGGCATTTCGCCAAATCTTCCTTGCGAATACAGGGCCGCTGCGCATACCCTCCTCGCCTCAGGAATCACAATAAATCAGGGAAACAGTCATCATGTCTTCGACCAAGCCGGAAACAATTGTCCTTCATGCAGGCTATCGCGCCGAACCGACAACCGGTTCTGTCGCCGTCCCGCTCTATCAAACCACCAGCTATCAGTTCCGCGACACCCAGCATGCCGCAGACCTTTTTGCGCTTAAGGAACTGGGCAACATCTATACCCGCCTGATGAACCCGACCAATGATGTACTTGAACAGCGCGTGGCGGCCCTTGATGGCGGCGCTGCGGCAGTTGCACTGGCTTCGGGCCAGGCGGCATCGACCTTTGCGGTGCTGAACATCGCACAGGCAGGTGACAACATCGTCAGTTCCACCGATCTTTATGGTGGCACCTGGAACCTGTTTGCCAACACCTTCAAACAGATGGGCATCGAAGTCCGCTTTGCCGATCCGGCCGATCCGGAAAACTTCCGTCGCCTTGCCGATGACAAGACGCGCGCCTTCTATGCCGAAACCCTGCCCAACCCGAAACTTCAGGTCTTCCCGATCCGCGAAGTTGCCGATATTGGCGATGACCTTGGCATTCCGTTGATCGTTGATAACACCGCCGCCCCGGTGATCTGCAAACCAATCGACCACGGTGCGAGTATCGTAATGTACTCCACCACCAAATTCATTGCCGGGCACGGCACCTCGGTTGGCGGCATCGTTGTTGATTCGGGCAAGTTTGATTGGGAAAAGCATGCCAAACGCTTCCCGCTTCTGAACGAACCGGATCCAAGCTATCACGGTGCCGTCTGGACCGAGGCTGTCAAACCCATCGGCCCGGTGGCTTACGCGATCAAACTGCGCTGCACGCTGCTGCGCGACGTTGGTGCCGCCGCATCGCCGTTCAATTCCTTCCAGACCATTCAGGGCATGGAAACCTTGCCGCTTCGGATGGAACGCCATTGCGAAAACGCCCTTAAGGTTGCCGACTTCCTGGCATCCCACCCGAAAGTCACCAAGGTCATACATCCCAGCAAACAGGATGGCGAGACCCGCCGTCGCGCGGACAAGTACCTTAAGGGCGGCTTGGGCTCTTTGATGGGCTTTGAACTGGCCGGCGGCAAAGATGCCGGCGAAAAATTCATCAACTCGCTGGAGCTGTTCTACCACGTGGCCAATATCGGTGACACGCGATCCCTTGCCATTCACCCGGCCACCACGACTCACAGCCAACTGTCGGCGGAAGATCGCCTGTCATCTGGTGTGACCGATGGCTATGTCCGTCTGTCGATTGGTATCGAACATATTAATGACATTCTGGCGGATTTAACCCAGGCACTTGATAAAGCCTGATAAAGCACCAAAGACTGTTTTACGGACAAACCGGTCAGACCCTCGTCTGGCCGGTTTTTCTATTGACGCTTCTGCATGTCCGAGCTAACCCATATCGGCAATACATGCACAACATGCAAAACAGGCATATCGATGTCGAGCGTTTCAAGCCGTCAGGACGAAATCCAGAAACTTCTGCGCAGTCAGGGCACAGTTCATATCCACGATCTGGCCGCCTTGTTTCACGCATCCCTTGATACCATCCGCCGCGATCTGCGCCAGATGGAGGAAGAGGGTTATTTGCGCCGCATTCATGGGGGTGCGGTCCTGCCCAATTTGGCACAGGAAAGCTACGCGGAACGGGCGCAGGAACTGCAACCCGAACGCACTGCGATTGCCCAAAAGGCCGCACGCGAACTGATCCCCGATGATTGCGTGGCATTTTTTGACAGCGGCACCACCGTTTGTGAAGTTGCACGCAACCTCAAACCATCCTTTCGCGGCACGGTGATTACAGTCAATCCAATGATCGCGGTCGAGCTCGCCAGTCATCCGAATGCCGAAGTCATCATGCTCGGCGGCACGCTTCGCAAAACAGATATGGTGGTATGCGGCCCGACGACCCTTGATCAACTCAGAAACTTTAATGCCGATATCGCACTTCTTGGCACCTGCGCGCTTCACCCCGAGGCTGGCCTGTCGACCAGCAGCACCGAAGAACGCGCCACCAAGGCGGCCATGATCGCCCAATCGGCCGAGGTCATTGCCATCACCACCGCCGACAAACTTGAAACCAGTTTGCCGCACCGGGTCTGCGACATTGATGCGATTTCCCATCTGGTCACCGGGCGCAAACTGTCAAACGGTTATCTTGCCAATTACACCCGGCGTGGTTTGAACGTCATTCAGGCCTGAACGCCTGCCCTCGCCTTGCGGAGAAACTCGTTAAATGCAAACCCACGCCACTGCCCATAACCGGGTGCGCGCCATCTTCTTTTTGCATGGTGCCGCTTTTTCAAGTTGGGTGCCGCATATCCCGCTGGTGCAGGAACGTCTTGGCCTTGGCCATGACGAACTTGGCGGCATTTTGCTGGCGGCGGCCATCGGGGTGCTTGCCGTGATGCCGATCGCCGGAAGACTGGCCGACCGGTTTGGCAGCGAACGCGTGGTGCGTTATTCGGGGCTGTTTTATTTCATCGCGGTTGGCGTGCCCGCATTCATGCCCGATTATCTCAGCATTTCGATCGCGATGTTCGCCCTTGGCTTTTCTGGTGCCTTTCTGGATGTCGCGATGAATGCCAATGGCCTGCAGGTTGAACGCGTCAAGGGCCGCAGCATCATGTCGGGGTTACATGGTTTCTGGAGTCTCGGCGGTTTTGTCGGCGCGGGGATTGCCGCCGCCTGGTTCGCCCTGCCCGTTGGCAATGAATTCCATCTGCCAATCGTGCTTTCTCTTTTCCTGATCGCACATATCATCGCACAAGCGGGACTGCTGTCGGATCAGGCGGCATCGGAACATCTGGCAGGCCCAAAGGATGCCCGCCAAACCACAGCAGCAAAGACCAAGGATCGCAATCTGTTCCTGATGCTGTTGCCGTTCGGGGTTTGCGCCTTTATCGGCCAGTTCGGTGAAGGTGTCCTGACCGACTGGGCGACGGTGTTCATGAATTCCGAACTGTCATCTGGCCCGACATTGGCTGCCGTCGGCTTTGCCATCTATTCCTTTGCCATGGCCGCAACCCGCCTGTCTGGTGATGCACTGGTGACCCGGTATGGTCGCGTACCGGTATTGCTGACAAGTTCGGTACTGGCATCTCTTGGCACCCTTGTTTTGACCCTGTCTCCCAATATCGTTGTCGCCTGGATCGGCTGCGGGATTGCCGGTATGGGGCTTGCGGTCATTCTGCCGCTGTTGCTTTCTGCGGCATCCCAGACAACCGGCAAAGGTGGTGGTGCGGTTGTTTCGATCATTGCCGCAACCGGCTATTCCGCGATCATGGCCGGGCCACCGGTGATCGGTGCGGTTGGTGAAGCCCTCGGACTGGTCACGGCCTTTGCCCTGACATCCGCATTCCTTGCCATGATTATCCCGGTTTACCTGTTAACCATGCGCAGGCGTTTGCAAATTGCGGCCAATGGTTGATCAACGGCGCAATCTGTCCCATAAATTGCCCAGCCTCACATTATAGAGATTAGATCATGGTCAACAAATTCGCCTATGGCACCTTCCCAAGCACCCGGCAGCGCCGCAACCGCATGACCGACTGGTCGCGCCGCATGGTCGCCGAAACGCGGTTGACCTCCCATGATCTGATCCTGCCTGTCTTTGTCATTGACGGCAAAAACGAACGCACCCCGATCCCGTCAATGCCCGGCGTTGAACGCCAGTCGGTAGATATTTTGGTGGAAACCGCCAAACATGCCGAAAAGCTTGGCATTCCGGCCCTTGCCCTGTTTCCCTATATCGATGCCAGCCTGAAAACCAAGGACGCCCGCGAAGCCTATAACCCAGACAACGTCGTATGCCGCGCGGTCAAGGCGATCAAGGATGCCTGCCCCAATCTGGGCGTCATCACCGATGTCGCGCTGGATCCTTTCAATGCCGACGGACAGGACGGCATTGTTGTCGACGGTCAGATCCTTAATGACGAAACGACCGAGGCCCTTGTGCGTCAGGCCCTTGTTCAGGCGCAGGCAGGCTGTGACGTGGTTGCACCGTCGGACATGATGGATGGTCGCATCGGTGCGATCCGCAAGATTCTTGAGGAAGCAAACCTCAAAAACGTTCAGATCATGGCCTATTCGGCAAAATACGCATCCGCTTTCTACGGCCCGTTCCGCGATGCAATCGGCTCGGCCAGTGCACTTGGCAAGGCTGACAAGAAAACCTATCAGCTTGATCCCGCCAACAGCGATGAGGCCATGCGCGAAGTCGCCTATGACCTTGATGAAGGTGCAGACTCGGTTATCGTCAAACCGGGCCTGCCCTATCTTGATGTGCTTTATCGCGTCAAACAGGAATTCGGCGTGCCGGTCTTTGCCTATCAGGTCTCGGGCGAATACGCGATGATGCGTGCGGCCGGTCAGAATGGCTGGCTTGATTATATTGGCTGTGCGATTGAAACCCTGTCCTGCTTCAAGCGTGCCGGCGCATCCGGTGTTCTGACCTATAGCGCGATTGAAGTCGCCGAGGCACTGGAAGGCTGATTTCTGCGCCGCCACGACAAGCAATAAAAAAAGGGCCTCAATCGAGGCCCTTTTGTTTTGGGATGCGAACATCAAATCATGCGGACTTTGCCGCAATGCCATCCGCATCATCTTCAATGCCATGGCCAATCGCCCGCGCACAGAAATGCGGACGCAGGCCGGATCGGGCAAACACGCCTTCAATATCCTGCCCATCAAGGAACCCGCCCTGATGGACCAAAAGGGTTTTGATGCCTGACGCCAGTCCACCCAGCACATCGGTATGCACCGTATCGCCAACCATCAACACACGGCTGCGATCAACACCGGGATGGCGTTTCAGGACTTCCTCAAACACGTGGTGATACGGTTTGCCAACGCATTGCGGCATGACACCGGATGCATCGCCTGCCAGATGCGCGAAGTATCCCGACTCAACCGAAAGGAAATCGCCCATCGGTGCACAAATGTCGGGATTACCGACCAGAACCGGCCGCGGATTATCCTTAAGGCTCTGCTCCAGAAGGGCTTGCTGGGTATCGGTCCAACTATCAGAATCAATCAACAGGAAGCCGCCAACCGCATCATAAAGCGCAGGATCACTGCCAAGCGGCTCGACCCGGCCGGGCAGAATATCAAACGGCCAGTCGGTCGGCGCCATTGCCCCCCAATGGGAGATGTCGGCATATTCGCCCATCAGCGGGGCGACGAACTGCTGGCTGCTGATCAGGCTGTTATTGTCAAAATCAAAGCCGCGTTTGCGATGACGCGCCAGAATGGCCTCGCCGGAGCTTGAGGCATCATTGGTGACAACCGCAATCTTCTTGCCCATTTCCTGCAAGGTCGCGACCGTCTTGACCGCACCGGGAATGGCACTTTGTCCACTATTGAGCACGCCAAAGGCATCAAACACGATCAGATCAAACTGATCGGCAATCGCCAGAAGGTTATCGACGTAATCGGTTGCTGCGGGCACCGCATCGGGTGCGACCTGTGGCAGACGCGGTGCATAGCGCAAATAGGCATCCAGGGCCTGCGCAAAATCCAGTTGCAACCGATTGGCACTCATCGTCATTTCTCCCACACGAACGGCACGTTATTAAAATTCCGGCGTATTCAAACCGATTAGCGCGTTAATTACACCCAAAATTATTCGCAACACCACAAACGCGGATAATCAACCTCAAGGCATCACGCAACTTCATTACCCATGCACCATACGCATAGCAATAAAAAGCATCAAATCTGCATCAGCCATCCACTTTAGAGCAGTTAACGAGAGATTTCAGGGATTTCTGCGCTTTTCAATCCGCAGACATGCAAAAAACGCATTGGATTATATCCGCAATCACCCTTAGATTGCCCTCACGAAATGAATAGGACGTATCGACTGATGAATGCGCCACCAAGCAGTTGATCATTCGATACATCCCATGCAAACCGACACGTCAAACCAGCTAACTATTCCTGTGCGGAATATCTCGGTGAGAACATGCCGGTTAACTGAACAGACGCCGAATAATCGGCCGGTTTGAAATAGGTGATGAAATGATCGTAACCAAGATTTTTGCTTTCCTTCGCGCTCTGCGCGTTCAGTACCAGACCCAGACTGCGCTGCGTAAGCTTGACCCGCGCGAACTGGCAGACATCGGTCTGAACCGCGACATGATCGATGATGTAGCACACCGTGTTGCTTTCGGTCGCTAAGCCACGACCGTAGCGTCCATGAGGAAGACCCCGACAGTATCTGTCGGGGTTTTTCTTTGTCCGGATTTTGGGATGGCCGCTAAAAGATCCGCTTTGCCTGCTTTGTCTTAGTTGGCAAACAGGGCCTTGTGCTCTTCACGCAGGACATTCTTCTGCACCTTGCCCATCGCATTACGCGGCAGTTCATCGACAAAGAACGCACGCTTGGGCACCTTGAAGTTGGCAAGCTCGGACTTGATCGCGCCAATCACGCCCTCTTCGCTTAAGCCGCCTTTTGCTTCCGGCACGATCACGGCAACAACCGCCTCGCCAAAATCGGGATGTTGAACGCCGATCACGGCACTTTCAACAACACCCTCCATTTTGTCTATCAGGGTTTCGATTTCCTTGGGATAAACGTTAAACCCGCCGGAAATGACCAGATCCTTGGCGCGCCCGACAATATGGACATATCCCTTGGCGTCGATCTTGGCGATATCACCAGTGATAAAGAACCCGTCTTTGCGGAATTCCTCGGCGGTTTTTTCGGGCATCTGCCAGTAACCGGCAAAAACGTTCGGGCCCCGTGCTTCCAGCACGCCAATCTCATCCGTACCAAGAACATTGCCGTCTTCATCACACACGCGCACTTCGACATCTGGCAGTGCCGGGCCAACGGTATGAACGATGCGCTCGCCATCGAGCGGATTGGATGTCGCCATACCCATTTCCGTCATGCCATAGCGCTCCAAAAGCGCCTTGCCTGTTCGTTCCCTGAAGGCTGTAAAGGTCTCTGGCAGAAGCGGCGCAGACCCGGAAATGAACAGACGCATGTTTGCAGTGACATCCTTGATGAAATCATCGCCCGACAACAGACGCACATAAAAAGTCGGAACCCCCATCATCACCGTACTGCGCGGCAAAAGCGCCATCACCTGGTCACGATCAAACTTCGGCAGGAAGAACATCTTCGATCCCGACAGCATCACACAATGACATGCAATGAAAAGCCCATGGGTATGGAAGATCGGCAAGGCATGCAGCAGGGTATCGTCGGCCTTAAAGCCCCACAGCTTTTCAAGCGTTGATGCGTTGGACCACAGGTTCATCTGGGTCATCATCGCGCCCTTGGGCTTGCCCGTTGTGCCCGACGTATAAAGTATGGCTGCCAATTCATTGTCTTCGCACGCGACCGGCGCAAAGTCAGAGGGTTGCGATGCCGCCCCATCCATAAGGCTGCCCTCAGACTGCATGCCCAGTGTCAGAACATGCGCAACGCCCTGCTCGTCCGCGATGGCCTTGACCTCATCTTCGCGATGGGGCTGACAAACAAAGATCACCGGCGATGCGTTATCCATGAAATAGGCAAGCTCGCCCGCCTGATACGCGGTATTCAGCGGCAAATAAACAAGGCCTGCACGAATGCAGCCAAGATAAAGAAACAATGCCTCGGGGGATTTATCGACCTGAACGGCAACCCTGTCGCCTTTCTTCGCACCAAGTGACGTCAGATGACCGGCGATCTGTGCCGATGCTGCGTTGGCATCGCCATAGCTATAGGTCTTGCCATCAGGCGTCTCAATCAGAACTGAAGACAGATCGGCCGGAAACCGGTCACGGATACGCATGAAAAGGCTGTTGGTCACTGTACTGCTTCCCCGAGAATTCGTTTTGACCGGCAGGTTTCCCTGCCGGTCATTTCTTCGGGCAGCATAGTGCAACCAACCATTATAGGTAAACAAGTACCTTTTTACCGCAATGATCGATTTTGTCTGTCAATCAGACTGTGTTGGCCTTGTGACGCTAGTCCAGCGCAACCGACGGGAACTCCCCGTCAATATACGGGAACGCCTCACTGACCGTCACCTGCACCTCGGGATGGAAACCGTTGAAATGGGTGGCCAGCGCATTACTGTATGCCCCGATGTGACCAAACTCGATCCAGTCGCCTTCGCGGATATCGGCAGGCAAGGTCACGGTCGCCGGCAAGACATCCATATTGTCGCAGGTCGGCCCATAGATGGTAAATTCCAGCGTTTCTTCCGGATCGAAATCACCCTCAATGCGCAGCGGACGCACCGGATAACGCAATTGACCGGTCACGGTTTCCGACAGGCTGCCGTAAACACCGTCATTGATAAACAGCGTGTCTTCCTTGCGCAGGTGAACCTGCGTGATCAGGGAAATACCGCTCGATACCAGCGCCCTGCCCGGTTCGCACATATAGGTCGTGTCGGGCATATCAAGCCAACGGATACAATCCTTGATCTCGTCCATGAACTCTTCAAGGCTGGCACCGCGCTGGTTCATATACTGGCCGGGGAAACCGCCACCAACGTCGATATGCTTGACCTTCACACCAGAAAAATCAACGACCTGACGGATAAGCTCGACCGCGATCCGATACCCGGTCGGTGTCGTGCATTGCGACCCGACATGGAAACACAGGCCCGCATGGTAACCGTATTCATCAACCTTCTTCAAAAGCTCGGCCGCCACCATTGGACGCGCACCAAACTTGGCTGACAGGTTATAGGTCGCACCGGCTGGCGGTGTTGCAAGACGCACATGGATCACCAGGTTCGTGTCGCCCTCGGTTTCCTCGCGGATTTTCTCAAGCTCTTCGGCGGTATCAATCACATAGTGATCAATCCCGAACACCCGATAGGCATTGCGGATGGCATCGCGGCTTTTGACCGGATGCATGAAATAGGCCTTCATCCCCGGGAATTGCCGCCGCACGATAGAGATTTCCTCTGGCGACGCCGTGTCAAAATGACGCACCCCGCCTTCATGAAGATATCGCATGACCTCCGGATGCGGATTGCATTTCACCGCATACAGGACGTCTCCCGGGAACATTTCGACAAAGCGCTGCGCTGTTTCTCGAAGAATATTGGGTCTAAGGCAATACACCGGATAGGAAGGCTTGAGTTCCTTAACAACATCGAACGTCGTATCGAAATGACGTGGCACAATATACTCCATCGTTTACCAATATCAGGCGCCCAGACACGTACCGCCGCCGGGCTGGCCTTTGAGTTAGGGTAACAGCCCTCTTGTCGCCTGTCATGCGACTTGCATGTGCACCACACCGATTAGGGTACTAATTGCGCTTGATATTGCATCGCCCTGTCGATAATTTGGTAAACCAATACCAAATAACCAATATCGTGCGCCCCGCGCGGTTTACCGCAGATGCACGCCAACCCACAGGGAGCCTGAAATGCCCATCGATCCGATCCTTGATCCATCCGTTCTGGCCAAGGAGCTGTCCGGTTATCATCTGATCAACGGTAAACTTGTCGCCCCGAAAAACGGCAAGACCTTTGATGTTCTTAATCCTGCCACGGGCAAGGTTATCGGTCAGGCAGCCGACGGTGACGCCGACGATGTCGCGATTGCAGTTGCCGCCGCCAAGGCCGCCCAGAAAGATTGGGCCGAACGCCCGGCGCGTGAACGCGGCAAGCTGTTGGCCGAATGCGGCCGTATCCTGATGTCCCATGCCGAGGAACTGGGTCGTCTGGTCGCCCTTGAATCGGGCAAGGCCCTTCGCACCGAAAGCCGGGTTGAGGCATCGGTTCTGGCCGATATGTTCGTCTTTTTCGGCGGACTCGCGTCCGAGCTGAAAGGTGAAACGGTTCCGTTCAATCCGAACATGATGACCCTGACCACGCGTGAGGCTGTTGGTGTTGTCGGTGCGATCATTCCGTGGAACGTTCCGATGATGCTGATGGCGATCAAGGTCGCCCCGGCGCTGGTTGCCGGTAATGCAGTCGTCGTCAAATCCGCCGAAGACACCCCGCTTGCGGTTCTGCGCGTGTGTCAGATCATGCAGGAAGTTCTTCCGGCTGGCGTCTTTAACATCCTGTCGGGCTTTGGTCCGTCTTGCGGCGGCCCGCTGGTCGAACACAAGGATGTCAAAAAGGTTTCCTTCACCGGATCGGTTGAAACCGGCCGCACGGTGTATCGCGCCGCTGCCGAAAAACTCATTCCGGTCACCCTTGAACTGGGTGGCAAATCCCCGATGATCGTCATGGATGATGCCGACCTTGATAAGGCGATTGCCGGTGCGATTGGCGGCATGCGTTTTACCCGTCAGGGACAAAGCTGCACGGCGGCGTCGCGCATGCTGGTGCATGAAAGCCTGCATGATGAATTCGTCAAACGCCTGATTGATAAGGTCAACACCCTTAAAATGGGTGATCCGCTGGATGAAGAGACCGACATCGGCACGATCATCAACCGCAAACAGTTCGACAAGGTTTGTGGCTATATCGAAGTCGGCGAAAAGGAAGGCGCAACCAAGAATGAACTAAGCGCCCTTCCCACCGACAGCGCCCTTTCCGATGGCCTGTTTGTCCGTCCGGTGATCTTCACCAATGTCGATCCGAATGCGCGGATTGCGCGCGAGGAAATCTTTGGCCCGGTCGCCTGCGTGTTCAAGTTCAAAACCTTTGAAGAGGCCCTTGAACTTGCCAATGACAGCGACTTTGGTCTGGCTGCGACCGTCTGGACGACGGACCTTAAAACCGCCCTTGTCGCCACCAAGCGCCTCGAAGCCGGTTTTGTTCAGGTCAACCAGAACCTTGTTGTCCAGCCGAACCTGTCTTATGGCGGCATCAAGCTTTCCGGTCTTGGCAAGGAAGCATCGCTTGAAAGCATGCTAGAACACTTCACCTACAAGAAGACCATTATCCTGAACATGGAATAACGTGTCTGTCGCTTGACACGATTGATTTCAAAGAACCGGGTTGCACGTGACGCAACCCGGTTTTTCTTTTCCGGTGCTTGACCTTGCGCCCGCAATCCGCAAAGGTGCGTTTCTCAAACACATCGAAACCCGGAAAGTACATGGCTATGTCTGCAGCTACTGACATCCTCGCATCACACCCTTGCCCGCCTCTTCGTGCCGGTGTGATCGCCATGATTATGGGTATTTCCGACCTGCGAATGTGATCCCTGTCATCTGCGGATGACAGGACCGGTTTAATACCGCTATTCACGCCATAAAATATTACTATAGCCATCGCATCAGATTGCGGATGGCCGCAGGAGTACGGAAATCATGACTGTTTCCTATCACGATATTGTTCGCGCCTCGGGCTTGCTCGAAGGCATTGTTGCGAAAACACCACTGGTGAAATCCCTAACGCTTTCAAACATTTGCCAGGCGGATGTTTATCTGAAACTTGAAAACCAGCAATATACCGCGTCGTTCAAGGAACGTGGTGCCTATGTCAAACTGGCAAGCCTGACTCCGGAAGAACGCGAAAAAGGTGTTATCGCCGTGTCGGCTGGCAACCACGCACAGGGTGTTGCCTATAACGCCAAACGACTTGGTATTCCGGCCACCATCGTGATGCCCAAAAACACCCCCTACACCAAGGTTCATCATACGCGTTCGCACGGGGCCGAAGTCGTTCTGACCGGCAACGTTTTTGCCGAAAGCCTTGAGGCCGCCGGCCGCATCCAGAAAGAACGCGGTCTGACCTTCGTCCATCCGTTTGATGATCCGCATATCATCGCCGGTCAGGGCACCGTCGGGCTCGAGATCCTTGATGAAAACAAAGACATCGATACGGTTGTCGTACCGATTGGTGGTGGTGGTCTGGCATCGGGCGTTGTCACCGCGATCAAGTCGCGCCGCCCCGACATCGAAGTGATCGGGGTTGAGACCAAGCTTTATCCCTCCATGTATGAAGGCATACATGGCAAAGAATTCACCGGCGGTGGCGTCACCATTGCCGAAGGCATCGCTGTCAAACAGCCCGGCGGCCTGACGCTTGAAATCTGCAAGGAAAAGCTCGATGACGTCGTTCTGGTCGAAGAAAGCTCGATCGAACGCTCCATCCAGATGATGATCGAGATCGAAAAAAGCGTTGTCGAAGGTGCCGGTGCTGCACCGCTCGCCGCCCTGCTCGATCACCCGGATCGCTTCAAGGGTAAGAAAGTCTGCCTGATTATCAGCGGCGGCAACATCGACACCCGCCTACTGGCCCAAGTTCTGATGCGCGGCATGGCCCGTGAAGGCCGCCTTGTTCGTGTCCGGATCGAAATTCCGGATGTGCCGGGCGCACTTTCAACGATCAGTGCCTTGATCGGCGAAGAAGACGCCAACATCATTGAAGTCTATCACCAGCGTCATTTCTATGACGTGCCGGCAAAACAGACCGATGTCGACATGGTGCTTGAAGTGCGCGACACCCAGCATGGGCAACAGGTGATCGACCGCCTGATCAAGGAAGGATTCGGTGGCCGCCTGCTTGGCAACACGTCGCTCGACTAGGGCCGCCCCCTGCATCTAGAAACGACAAAGGGCCGTTGGTGTGTCACCACGGCCCTTTTCTTTTGTGAACTACATCACATCGCAAGCTACAACATCAGTCACCCAACGTGCGATACCGCCCACCGTAATAGAGCAACGGCGCACCGGTTTCGCCCATCACCAGTTCCTGAACATGACCAACGATGATGCTGTGATCACCGCCTTCATGAAGCGCGTGACGTTCGCAGGTAAGGGCCGCAACACTGCCCTTGAGACGTGGCATGCCAAGACTGTCATCTTCATATGCAACATTGTCCCAACCGTCCTGCCCAGGGGCTGAAAACAGCTCGGACACCTGCTTTTGGCTCTGGCTCAGGATATTGATGCAAAACCGTTTGGCATCCCCCGTGAACAGCGCGTGAGTCGCCGCACGGTGATCAACCGAAAACAAAACCAGCGCTGGATCAAGCGACACCGAGGCAAAGCTGTTGATGGTAATCCCCGCTTTTGCACCATCTTGGGCGCGGGTGGTTACAACGGCAACGCCGGTTGTGAATTGACCAAGGCAATCGCGAAAATCGCGCGCAGAGAAAGACATATTGAAGGAAGCTCTCGTATACCAATATGGATGGGTGACGCGTCCCGAATGGAGCTTGGGGAAAATGGCGTCTATTCACCGCGCTGTCAAACCTAACTCGCAGCTAATTTAAACGCGATGTTAATAAGATTAAAACTTAATAAGAGCATATAGATATCAGAAACACGTTCTGCACTGCCGCAGAAGGCAGATGTTTCGATGAACTCGGGGTTGATCGTTCAGGTATCTGGCTTGGGGTAGCGGAGAAGAAAAAAGAATGTTCTTGATCATTGGTTATATCGTCGTAGTCGGCTCTGTCTTGGGTGGCTATCTGCCGCATGGCGACTTTGGCATTCTTGTACAACCGCTTGAAGTTCTGATCATTTTCGGGGCTGCGTTTGGTGCCTATTTGACTGCCAACCCGCTTGGCATCGTGAAGAAATCCTTCACCTACACCATTCGCGCCATGAAAGGCCCAAAGAAAAAGGCCGCCTATCTGGAACTTCTGATCTGCCTTTATGCGATTTTCCGCCTTGCGAAATCCAAAGGCGATCTTGCGCTTGAAAGCCACGTTGAAAACCCGGAAAGCTCCAGTCTGTTTTCCAATTTCCCGATGCTGATGAAAGATCATCATGCGATGGAATTCATGTGTGACTATCTGCGCCTGCTGACCCTTGGCACGACCAACGCCTATGAACTCGAAGCCGTGATGGATCAGGAACTTGAAACCCATCACGAAGAAGAACACGCAGTTGCGTCCGCCGTGCAAACGGCCGGTGACGGCCTACCGGCGCTTGGCATTGTTGCCGCTGTTCTTGGTGTTATCGTCACCATGAGCTCGGTGACAGAACCGCCTGAAATTCTTGGTGGCCTGATTGCGGCGGCCCTTGTCGGTACCTTCCTTGGTATTCTGGGTGCCTATGGCTTTGTCGGCCCGACCGCATCGATCATCAAAAACACCGTGGACGCTGACGGCAAATATTACAGCTGCATCAAAGCCGCCCTGGTTGGTCACATGCAGGGATATGCCCCGCAGGTATCGGTGGAGTTCGCCCGTAAAACCCTCCCGCATAATCTTCGACCCAGCTTCAAAGAGCTTGACGAAGCGCTGCAAGACGCGCCCACGGCTTGATTTTGCGATAAAAGATCTGGTTTAGAGGACAACGCAGCAAATGCCCGATATCGTCATAAAAAAGATCAAAAAAGGTGGGCACGGGCATCATGGTGGTGCCTGGAAAGTTGCCTATGCCGACTTTGTGACGGCGATGATGGCATTCTTCCTGTTGCTGTGGCTGCTTTCAAGCGCGACCGAGGAACAGCTGCAAGGCGTGTCGATGTATTTCACGCCTGAAACCATCTCGCAAAATGAATCGGGTTCCGGTGGTTTGCTGGGCGGCACCAGCCTTGCCGAAGAAGGTGCGCTGCGTTCCGAATTCGGATCACCATCCATCAGCATGGAAATCCCGCCGGTCGAAACACCGGAAGAACGCGAAGCCATCCGTGTGGCCCAGATGGAAGAACAGGAATTCAACGAGGCCCAGGAAGAACTCCTTAAGGCAATCGAAGCCAATGAGGAACTTCAGGGCCTTGAAAAGAACATCCGCATCGAAAACACCGATGAAGGGCTTCGCATCCAGATCCTTGACGAAGACGGCACCGCCATGTTCCCCAGCGGCAGTGCAGCCATGGCCGATCATACCCGCCTTCTGCTGCAACAGGTCGCAGGCGTGATTGAAAACATGCCTCAGGATGTCTCGATCGAAGGCCATACCGATGCCGTGCCGTTCAACCGCACGGACGGATATTCCAACTGGGAACTGTCAGCCGATCGTGCGCTGGCGACCCGCCGTGCGCTTGAAGACATGGGGCTTGAAACCGGACGCTTTGCCAAGGTTGCCGGTCTGTCGGATACTGACCCGCTCCTGCCCGAGGCACCGGAAAATGAAAGCAACCGCCGCATCAGCATCACCTTGCTGCGTGGTACCGGCGAACGTTCCGCGCTTGAAGGCACCGGCGAAGCTAGCCAAAACGGACAAACTGCACCGACAGGTGCAGCACCCGCTGGCCCGGCACCATCGCCGGCACAACAACCGGCACAGGGTGAAAACCAGCGCCGCCCGACCTTCTCGGTTCCGTCACAACGGTGATTTGAAATCCGGCAACAGAAATCGGTGCCCTTTTGACCGTCAGGCCTTTAAACTGTCATAAACAACACCTAATCTCATAGAATAGTTCTCTTTGATGTGACCGGGACTGATCGGATCAAATGACAGTTAATCAGCGGCGCTTGACCCAGCACTATTTTATGACCGCACCGATGCCGTGCCCATACCTGCCCGGCCGGTTCGAACGTAAACTGGTCACGGAACTGCGCGGGCCCGAGGCCAACAACGTCCACGATCTTTTGTCGCGTGCTGGCTTTCGCCGCAGCCACTCCATCGCCTATCTGCCAGCATGCAGTGATTGCAATGCCTGTGTTCCGGTTCGCGTCCGCTGTGACGGGTTCGAACCCAGCCGGTCCTTCCGCCGCATCAAGAACAGAAACAACGATCTTGTCCGCAAGGTGATGCCGCCGTCCGCGACACAAGAACAATATCAGTTGTTTAGCACCTATCAGGATGCCCGACATGGCAATGGTGACATGGCGCGCATGGATGCCCGTGATTACCGCGCAATGATCGAAGACAGCACTGTGGAAACCTCAATCTTCGAATATCGCCGGGATGATGACAGCCTGATTGCTGTGGCGCTGGTTGATATTCTGGCCGATGGACTTTCTGCTGTTTACAGCTTCTTTGACCCGGAAGAAGACCGTCGCGGACTGGGCACTTACATTGTGCTTGATCTGATCGACGAAGCCAGAATGCTCTCCCTTCCGCATGTCTATCTCGGCTACTGGATCGGCGATTGCCGCAAGATGTCGTATAAGATGCGCTTCCAGCCTCTTGAAGGATTCCGCGATGGCCAGTGGATCTCGATGGAAGATGCTGATAGCGACGCGAACTAAGCTGTAAAAGTTCACGTTCCGCACCAATTGCGCGAACCACTTTCCCCAATTAGACTAAAGTACCATACAACAACTCGATCCTCGGTTGCCTGCCCGTAAAGACGCATATAAGCTTCGTCTCAAAGCTGATCATCCAGCTTTTACAGATAAATCATGAGCTTGCATCTTTGGGAGGTTGTAACCAATGAAACGTCGCCAATTTCTTTCCGGCGCTGCCGTAGCAGGTGCGACTGCTGCTGCCGCGTCAACTTTCGCCAAACCGGCAATTGCCCAGGACGTCCGCGAATGGCGGATGGTCACCACCTGGCCGAAAAACTTTCCGGGCCTTGGCACCGGCGCAAACCTTCTTGCTGAATACATCACCAAGGCATCCGAAGGTCGCCTGAAAGTTACCGTTTTTGGCGCAGGTGAAATTGTTCCGGCATTCGAAGCCATAGACGCTGTTGGCAACGGCACCGTCGAAATGGGCCACGGCGCGCCTTACTACTGGAAAGGCAAAGTCGACGCGACCCAGTATATCGCAGCAATGCCGTTCGGTCTGAACGCACAGGAACAGAATGCTTGGTTCCAGTGGGGTGGCGGTCAGGAACTGGCCGATAAGGTCTATGCGGAACTGAACTGTAAGTTCTTCCCGTCGGGCAACACCGGCACCCAGATGGGCGGTTGGTTCAACAAGGAAATGAACACCATTGACGACTATAAAGGTCTGAAAATGCGTATTCCGGGCCTTGGTGGCGAAGTTGTCAAAGCCGCTGGTGCCAACGTTGTGAACCTTCCGGGTGGCGAAATTCCGCCGGCACTTCAGTCGGGCGCGATTGACGCAACCGAATGGGTTGGTCCTTATAACGATCTGGCCTTTGGTCTCTATAAATCGGCCAAATACTACTACTATCCGGGCTGGCACGAGCCGGCGACCGTTCTCGACAACTTCATCAACCTGGATGCATGGAATGCACTCCCGGATGATCTGAAAGCCATTGTCGAGCAGGCAAACCGCGCTGTGAACCAGATGGTTCTGTCCGAATTCACCGCCCGTAACGTTCAGGCACTCGACACCCTGCGTAACAAGCATGGCGTCGATGTTCGTCCGTTCTCTGACGACATTCTGACCGGCCTTGGCAAACTGTCAGGCGAAGTTCTGCGTGATCTGGTTTCGTCGAACCCGCTGTCACAGGAAGTCTTCGAAAGCCTTATCGCCTTCCGTACCCAGTCGATCGCATGGTCGAAATTCTCGGAAGCAGCATTCGCACAGGCACGTGTCCTGCCGTTCAAATACTAAGTTTTCCGAATTCGGAAAACGACAAAGGGCTGGCATTTGCCAGCCCTTTTTATTTGGCCTGATCCAAGCGGATAATAGTGGATCACTGGTACAAAAAAGGCACCCATCACGGGTGCCTTTTTCTTTGGTGATATATCGCCGTCGTTCTTAGAACAGAACGCTCGGAAGCCAGGTTGCCAACCACGGGAAGGCAGCCACAAGGCACAGGCCAAGCATCTGGATAACCACGAACGGAACAATCCCGCGATAGATATCCCACGTCTTGATCGCCGCCGGGGCCACACCACGCAGATAGAACAGCGCAAAGCCGAATGGCGGTGTCAGGAAGCTGGTCTGAAGGTTGATCGCAATCATCACACCTAGCCAGACCGGATCTACATCCAGTTTAAGCAGGATCGGGCCGACAATCGGGATCACAACGAACACGATCTCGATGAAGTCGAGGAAGAAGCCCATGACGAACATCAGCAACATCACGACCAGCATCGCACTGAAAACACCACCCGGAAGGTTGTGCAGCAGTTCTTCAACCAGATGATCGCCACCCAGACCACGGAACACCAGCGAGAACACCGACGCCCCCAGCAGGATGACAAACACCATCGCGCTGACCTGAACCGTCTGGCGCACCACATGGCGCAGCACAGGCATATCAAGACGGCGATAGAACGCAGCCAGAATGGTCGCACCGACCGAGCCGAATGCCGCGGATTCCGTCGGCGTTGCAATCCCGGTCAAGATGGAGCCCAGAACCGCCACAATCAGCAATGCCGGCGGCAGCAATGCACGCAGTACTTCACCCCAAAGACCTGCCGGGCGTTTGCCCTCGACCAGTGCGGGTGCTGATTCCGGATCAATCAGGGATTTGATGATGATCCAGCCGATATAAAGCCCAACCAGCATAATTCCCGGAATGAAGGCACCGGCAAACAGATCCATCACCGAAATCGGTTCCGGTGCCCAGTTGCCCAGCGCGCGCTGCGCTTCGGCATAGGCGCCTTGCAGGATATCACCCAGCAGAACCAGAACGATCGACGGCGGAATGATCTGCCCCAGCGTACCCGATGCACAGATCACACCGGTCGACAGTTTCGGATCATAACCGGCTTTTTGCATCGCCGGCAGGCTGAGCAAGCCCATGGTCACAACCGTCGCACCGACAATACCGGTGGATGCCGCCAGCAACATGCCGACGATCACGACCGAAATACCAAGACCGCCACGCATGGTGCCAAACAGCATGCCCATGGTGGTCAGAAGCTTCTCGGCGATCCGTGCGCGTTCAAGCATGACGCCCATGAACACGAACAACGGGATCGCAACGTAAAGCTCGTTGGTCATCACACCGAAATAGCGTGACGGCAAAGAGCCCAGAAGTGGCATATCGAATGTGCCCATGGCGTTGCCAATAAGCGCAAAAGCAAGACCGGTGCCCGCAAGTGAGAAAGCAACCGGAAAACCAAGAAGAAGCACGCCGCAAGCTACGGCGAACATCACCAGGCTAAGAATTTCCCCCGTCATCAGACGCCCTCGTGCTCTTCTTCTTTGATTTCAAACTCTTTGTGACCGGTCAGGACCAGAACACTGCGCGCTGCCAAAGACAGCCCCTGCAGCAGCATCAGGACACCAAAGACCAAAATCACAGACTTATACAAGAACAGTCCCGGAAGCCCGCCGGTTTCATGCGATCCTTCCAGACGGTGCCAGCTCGTGACAACGTAAGGATAGCTGTACATCAGGATCATGATAACCACAGGCGCAAGCAGGAACAGGGAACCAAAAAGGTCTACCCATGCCTTGTAGCGCGCCGATGCCGGACGATAGAAAACGTCAACACGCACATGCCCCCCATGCAGCAGCGTGTAACCCGCGCCGACCATGAACATGATGCCGTAAAGCCACATATAGCTTTCCTGCATCGACACCCAGCCGACCGCAAAGCCATAACGCAACGTTGCCACCAAAAATGTGATCACCACCATGGGGATCACCAGCCAGGCTACTCCGCGTCCGATCCAGTCATTAAGACTGTCGACGGCGCGGACGAAATTTCCCAGAAATCTCACTTTTCACTCCCAAGCCCTTTTTTGAATCTCACAGGAAAATTGCGGGCTTCCTGTTAAACAGGTTGGGAAGTTACAGATTAACCACCGAAAACGCTATATCTTTTGCACCGAATTTCGGCCATTTCTGCCGGGAAATGCAACAAATCACAGGTAGTGCATCAATTTTCGTCATTCAGGCAAAGAAAAAGCCGGATGGCTTGGCACCACCCGGCTTTTATCAAGGCGTTTTAACACCCGTTATTCAAACTTGTTGGACCGCGGGAAGCCATTTGGCGGCAGGCGCCCTGCCCCGGCCCGTTTGCCAATCCATTCGGCCAGTTCGGTCACAGTTCGGGTACGACCTTCGCTGCCGCCCATGGTCCAGCTGAGACCTTCTTCAAGGTTAAACAGGATAAGGTCCGAAAGCCCGCCTTGGCGGTATTTCTGCAAGATCACACCGCGGCCACGCGTCATTTCCGGAATTTCCGAAACCGGATAAATCAGCAATTTGCGATTATCGCCCAGAACGGCAACATGATCTTGCTCAACCGGCAGGAAGATCTTGGCAACTTCACCAGTTCCAAGGTTAAGCACCTGCTTGCCGTTTTTGGTCTGCGCAACCACTTCTTTCTCGGCCACCAGGAAGCCACGTCCACCGGAACTTGCCACCAGAAGATTACGGCCTTCCTTGTGCACCACCATCGAAACAATGTCATGTTCCTGCGGCAGATCGATGGAAAGACGGATCGGCTCCCCATGACCACGCCCGCCTGGCAATTTGTCACACGACATGGTGTAACAACGCCCGGCCGTCGACAGGATCAGAAGCTTGTCAGTGGTGAATGCCTTAAGCGCAAAGCGATGCTCGTCACCATCCTTGAACTTCAGGTCGCTGATATCGGCAACGTGGCCCTTCAGCGCACGCACCCAGCCCATTTTCGAACAGATCACGGTAATCGGTTCACGTTCGATCAGTGCTTCCAGCGGAACTTCGATTTCTTCCGGTGCATCGCCAATCTCGGTGCGGCGTTTGCCAATGGCAGTCTTCTTGCCAAAGTTTTCACGCATCACTTCGATCTCGTCGCGGATTTTCTCCCAACGCAGGCTCTCGCTGGCAAGAAGCGCTTCAAGGCCCTGCTTTTCCTCGGTCAGCTTGGCATGCTCGTTCTTGATTTCCATCTCTTCGAGCTTGCGCAACGACCGCAGACGCATGTTGAGGATCGCATCAGCCTGCACTTCGGTCAGGTCAAACGCCTTCATCAACGCGTTTTTCGGCTCATCCTCAAAGCGGATGATCCGGATCACTTCATCAAGGTTCAGATAGGCAACAAGATAGCCTTCCAACACCTCAAGACGGTGATTGATCTTGGCCAAACGATGGTTGGAACGGCGGATCAGAACATCCTGACGATGCGCCAGGAATGCGCGAAGAACTTCGCGCAGGTTCATCACACGTGGCGTGTTGTCGCCGTCCAGAACGTTCATGTTCAAGCCAAACCGGATTTCCAGTTCGGTATTCTTGAACAGCATTTCCATCAGATGTTCAGGCTCGACCGCGCGGGTACGCGGTTCCAGAACCAGACGAATGATATCGGTCGACTCATCGCGCACATCGTTCAGAAGCGGCAATTTCTTTGCCACCATCAGATCGGCGATCCGTTCAACCAGCTTGGCTTTCTGAACCTGATAGGGAATCTCGGTAATCACGACCTGATAAAGACCGTGGCTAAGCTTCTCGACTTCCCATTTCGCACGCAGGCGGAATGATCCACGCCCGGTCGCATAGGCTTCCAGAATGTTCTCACGCGGCTCGACCAGAACACCACCGGTCGGGAAATCCGGACCCGGCACACAACGCACAAGCTGCGCAATCGAGGTTTCCGGATCATCAATCAGCTTGATCAGGGCCGTGCACAGCTCGCCTGCATTGTGCGGCGGAATGTTGGTCGCCATACCCACGGCAATACCCGAGGCCCCATTGGCCAGAAGGTTCGGGAAAGCAGCCGGCATCACAACCGGTTCTTTTTCCTCGCCGTCATAGGTCGGGCGAAAATCAACGGCATCTTCGTCAAGGCCATCCATCAACGCCGCGGCGACCGCTGTCATGCGGGCCTCGGTGTAACGCATTGCCGCGGCGTTATCGCCGTCAATGTTGCCGAAGTTGCCCTGACCATCAACAAGCGGATAACGAACCGCAAAATCCTGTGCCAGACGTACCAGCGCGTCATAGACCGACTGATCACCATGCGGGTGATATTTACCGATCACGTCACCGACAACACGCGCACATTTCTTGAACCCCTGTTCCGGGTTCAGTTTAAGCTGACGCATGGCGTAAAGAAGACGACGATGCACTGGCTTAAGGCCATCACGCACATCAGGCAGGGAACGCGACATGATTGTCGACATCGCATAGGCGAGATATCGTTCGCTCAGCGCGTCTGCAAGCCGGGTTTCCCGGATTTGTCCGGCACCCGCCGGATCGGAAGTCTTGGTGCTCATGAACGATTTTTCTTGTTGCTTGTCAAAATGGACATGTGCAAGTGCGTTCGGACCCGAACACCTTACGTTATTGGCAACATACTACGCCGGGCATGGTCTTGGTCAACATATGGCGCGCAAATTGCCTAATTTATTTTTCTGCACCGATATCCGTGCGCCAGACATGGCTGACAAGACGATCCCGTGCAGCAACAGGTTTGATACCTTTTGCCTCGAAAATATCGCGGTGAATGAAAAAACCGGTCAGTTTCAGGCCATCGCGCAACTGTTCTAATAAAGACATTTCCTTGCACGATTGAGACGCCCGCCCGGCGGCAAGAAAGGCTGGCAACGGCAACATCCGGTCACGATACGCCTGCCCTGATGCCTCGCCAACGGCGCGGCCGCTTTTGGGGGATACAAAGGCAAGGTTTTCGGTCTCGTTGGTTGCGGCACATCGATCCAGTGCCAAGCCGTAACCGAGCTCTTCCAGTAACCCGACTTCCCAACGGATATAGGCAGGCAACCATTGCTCGGACTTGAGGGCCGAAATCAACGCGACGGTTCCGCGATACAGATCCGGATGGGCTTCGCGTTCCGGAAGCGTCGCGTCCAACATCGCACAGGCCGAACTCATCGCCATCAAGGGGCCAGCATGCAACAAAAGATCTGCAGCATGCGCGCCGGTCAGTTCACAGCGAAATTGCCCAAGATGTTCGGCCAATCGGGCGGACCACCCCACCCGAATTTCATTACCGGGCTCAAGGGTGCCACGCATGGATTTGCTGGTAGCACCCCGTACCAGACCGGCATGGCGGCCATAATCACGGGTCAGGACAGAAAGACGGACTGAATTTTCACCCAGCTTGCGTGTCGAAAGAACGATACCGTCATCCCGCCAATCCATCCGCGTACCTTAGAAAAAGCCACTAGGTACAATGAGGCGGGTGACAAGGAAGAAAAACCCGAGCAGGCAGGACGCAAGACTAAACAACGCCAAACCGAACACAACCTTGCGCAGGATCGGGCGGTTCGGGATTTCTTCGATGGCATCAGAAAGCGGATCAGATGAGTCATTACGCATTAGGTCGGGCCTCCACCCGTCATGCGCCAGAACAGGCCCAGCACAAAGACGGCGATCGCGATCAGAAGTGCAATCAGGTTAAGTGGTTTGTGCAGGAACGATTTTTCACGTTGCACAGACGCACTGGAATTGCGGTTGCGGAACGGTCGTCTGGCGACGCGCGCAACAATCATTGCGGCAGCAGCGCCAACAATGATCATGACAATTCCCCAGACGGATCCGATTTCCATTACTTACCCGGCAATTTGTGGTCACTCGATATGGGACCAGGCAACGCGATCAGGCGTTGTGATCAAGACCCCACATGGCAAAGCGGTTGGGATCATCGCCCCAGTTTTCACGCACTTTCACAAACAGGAACAAATGTACCCGGCGTTCGAAAATGGCTTCAAGTTCCTTGCGCGCATCGCTGCCAAGCGCCTTGATACGTTTACCACCCTTGCCAAGGATGATCGCCTTCTGGCCTTCGCGCTCGACAAAGATGGTCTGTTCAAGCTTGACCGATCCATCCTTGCGCTCTTCCCAAAGCTCGGTCTCGACCGTTGCCGAATACGGAAGTTCCTGCTGAAGCTGGTAATAAAGCTTTTCACGGGTAATTTCGGCCGCAAGCAGTCGCAGCGGCATATCCGAAACGTCGTCTTCCGGGAACATCCACGGACCATCGGGCATCTTCGCGGCAAGGAAATTCACCAGATCCTGCGTACCCGCACCCTTTTTGGCCGAAATCATGAACACATCGGTAAAGACTTCATGGGCAAACAGGTCCTGCGACAGACGCAGAAGCTTTTCCTTGTCCGAAACCTTGTCGACCTTGTTCAACGCCAGGATCGCCTTGCGGTTCTGTTCCTTAAGCGTCTTGATGATGGCCAGGTCTTCGTCCGTGATGCCGCTTCCGGCATCAATCACCAGAACAACAAGGTCCGCGTCATCCGCCCCATTCCAGGCGGCCTTGACCATCGCGCGGTCAAGACGGCGTTTGGGTGCAAAGATGCCCGGCGTATCAATGAAAACAATCTGCGCGTCTTCGGTCATGACGATACCGCGCACACGCGTTCGTGTCGTCTGGACCTTCGGCGAGACGATGGACACTTTCGTACCAACCAACTGGTTCAAAAGTGTCGATTTGCCGGCATTCGGCGCACCAACGAGGGCCACAAAGCCACAACGTTGCTGATAAGGTAATCTGTCTTCGGCCACCGGTGTGGGAACCTCATTCATCACTAAGTTTATCCAACATCAATTTTGCGGCGAGTTGTTCCGCTTCGCGTTTCGATCTGCCTTCCGCACTGACACTGTCACCGTCGCCGGTTGTCAGTTCGATGGTAAATAACGGCGCGTGGGCCGGGCCTTCACGGCCGACCATCTCGTATTTCGGTAACGGCTTGCCTCGCCCTTGCAGCCATTCCTGCAATTGCGTTTTGGCATCCTGCGGCGGCTTGTTGGCTTCATCCAAAAGCGGCGTCCACAGCTTTTCAATAAAACGCCGTGCCGGTTCAAGACCACCATCAAGATAGAGTGCGGCAATCACCGCCTCCATGCAATCAGATAAAATCGCCGGATTGGTATCCGCCCCTGCTGCGCGTTCACCCTTGGCCATCTGGATGTGTTCACCCAGTTTGATCTGTTCTGCCACGCGCGCCAAAGTCTCGCGACGCACCAGTGCGACAAACCGTTTGGCCATCGCACCTTCGCGCTCGCGCCCGAACCGGGTATAAAGCATCTCGGCCACGACAAGACCCAGCACACGGTCGCCAAGGAACTCAAGGCGCTCGTTGCCGCCGCTTAGCATATCCTTGCCCTTGGCGGCACTGCGATGGGTCAGTGCCACACGCAAAAGGTCGGGATCGGAAAAACCGTGATCAATTTCGGCGATCACCGGCAGGCCGTCGCTCATCAGTTAACCCCCTGAAACAGGCGATCAAAGCGGATGCTGCCAAGGTCATAAACCGGCTGGGAGCTGTCCTTGGAATAGAACAGGAATTCTGCACGACCAACCAGATTTTCAATCGGGACAAACCGGAAGCGCGACGGGAACGCACGGCTGTCTGCCGAATTGTCGCGGTTATCACCCATCATGAAGAAATGACCTTCGGGAACGGTGAAAGCTTCGGTGTTGTCGCTCGGTCCCTGATCGCCAAACATCTCAAGAATGCGATGCACACGGCCATTGGGCAGGGTTTCGATATATTGCGGCACTGCTGCCGATCGCCCGCCACCATCGGTCAGGATGTAATCCTCGATGCGCTCGCGCTCGATCATCTTGTTGTTGATGTAAAGGCGGCCCTCTTTAACCTGAACGGTATCGCCCGGCAGGCCGATTACACGCTTGATATAATCCTGCGAGGTATCAGACGGCAGTTTGAAGACAACCACATCGCCACGTTCCGGCTCGCTTTCAAATACACGGCCCGGAATGATCGGCAGGCTGAACGGCATGCTGTGCTTCGAATACCCATAAGAGAATTTCGACACAAACAGGTAATCCCCCACCAGTAAGGTCGGGATCATCGAGCCAGACGGAATATTAAACGGTTCGAAAGCAAAGGTCCGAACCATAAGTGCAATGACAATGGCCCAGAAAACGGTCTTCAAGGTGTCGAGCAAACCACCCGTTTTCTTCTTATGCACAAGCTTTTCCATTCCGTGTTCAACCAATCAATTTTTGTCAATCTGCCGAAATCACAACGACCGCATTGGCCATCGGATATTCGTCCGTCAGGGTCACATACACAGAGGCAGTTTTCCCATCCGGGGTCAATTCTTCAAGTCGTGCTTGCGCACCTTCAATCAAAACCATATCGGGCTTGCCGCTGGGCTGATGTACCACACCCATGGTGTTATGATAAACACCGCGACGAAAACCGGTCCCAAGCGCCTTTGAACAGGCTTCCTTGGCGGCAAACGCCATGGCCAGCGACGAGGCAGTCCGGTGCGGCTTTCGTTTGGCACGCGCAATCTCGATATCGGTAAAGACACGCTTCATGAAACGCTCACCATGGCGTTCAAGAGTAGCCTCTATCCGACGGATATCGCATAAATCTGTGCCAATCCCAATGATCATTTACGCATAACCTGCCTGCGTGCGTGCTTCATCCATCAAACGGCGCATTTCGGCAATCGCCGCTTCGAGCCCGACAAACACCGCCTCACCAATCAGGAAATGCCCGATATTAAGCTCGGCAATTTCCGGCATGGCGGCAATCGGCTTGACGGTTTCGAAATTCAAACCGTGACCGGCGTGAATTTCAAGTCCGATCCCTGCCCCATATTGCACAGCATGGCGGATACGGTCCAGTTCGCGGGCACGTTCTTCATCGGTCTTCGCATCGCAATAGGCCCCGGTATGGATTTCCACCACCGGCGCGCCAAGGCTTTTGGCCGCGTCAAGCTGTGCTTCGGATGCCTCGATAAACAGTGAAACGCGAATGCCGGCATCACCAAGGTCCGAGACAAAACGTTTCAGATGATTATGCCCACCGGCAACATCCAGCCCGCCTTCGGTCGTGCGTTCTTCGCGTTTTTCCGGCACCAGGCACACCGCGTGCGGCTTGGTCTGAATTGCGATGGCCAGCATCTCATCGGTTGCCGCCATCTCGAAATTAAGCGGCAAATCAACTTCTTCGCGCAGGCGCTGCATATCCGCATCACGGATATGGCGACGATCTTCGCGCAAATGTGCGGTGATACCATCCGCACCAGCCGCCTTGGCAAGTTCTGCTGCCCGCACCGGATCGGGCAAATCGCCGCCGCGGGCGTTTCGAATGGTCGCAACATGGTCAATATTGACCCCGAGGCGCAGCTTCGCATTCATGATGTTTCATCCTGCTTTTTGGTGGCGTGCTTTGCGGCGGTTCCGATCTTTTCCTTGGCACTTTCAAGCATCGGGCCAAGGCCATGACGCTCGGTCTTTTTCATCCGGCGCAAGATGCGGTTATGGCGATAAATCACGACCGCACGGCGGATCGGGAAGTAAAACAGTATCCAGATAACAATCGTTGTCGGAATACAGCCAACCACCATCGGCCAGATGATATCAACAATGCTGGCCCAAAGTTGCCCCAGTGCCTGCTGATCGCTGACATCCCAATTGCCGAAAATAAGCCCGCCACCGACATAGTTAAGGCCCAGAACAACAAATTCCCACAGCACCGCCATATCGAAATGCACTGTCGAACTTGCCGAATGCGCGCCAAGGATCCAGTTACCGCAGGTATAAAGCCACAACCAGATAAACGGAAACGTCCAGGGATTGCCAACCACCGTTCCCAACAGCGATGCCACCACGTTACTGCGCGTCAAAAGGCTCAGCAGTGTCGATATGACAAAGTGGAACCCGATAAACGGCGTGAAAGACACCGCCGCCCCGATCGCAAAACCCGATGCGATGCTATAGGGCGATCCGGGCAAACGGGCGACCCGATGGGCGAAATACTGTGACGAACGACGCCATCCGCCGCGCGGCCATACCACGTTGCGTACACGCTGAAAGGATGAAGGTTTGCTGCGGCGCCGAAACATGCGGGGTCAGTTCTGGATCTAATCACGTAATGCTGTAAAATCTTGAAGCATATGCGTAAGTGCTGACTGCGCGATTGGCAAGGCTTTTGCGCCAAATTCGCCTAAAAGGTGAAGGCGTTTACAGTTCGCCGTCACCCGCGCGCGCGTTCAACGGCATTGACCACCGGTGTGGCACGCAATGCGGCAATGATATTGGTCAGGTGTTTGACATCGACCACATCGATATCAATCAGCATTTCAAAGAAGTCTGTCGTGCGATTGGTAAAGCGCAGATTGGTGATATTGCCATGGTTCTTGGCAATCACGCTGGTAATTGAACTAAGCGCCCCCTGCTCATGGCCAACGGTCAATCCAAGGCGGCCGATGAAGTGTTCCGGCTCACCCTCGTTATCCCACCCGACATCAAGCCAGCGTTCCGGCTGCTCGGTAAAGGTTTCCAGCGTATCGCAGTCAATCGTATGGATCGTCACACCCTTGCCGGTTGTAACAATCCCGACAATCCGGTCCCCCGGCAACGGGTGACAGCAGCCGGCATAATGCACGGCCATACCGGGAATAAGGCCCTTGATCGGGATGGCGTGATCATGTTTGCGTGCGCGCACCTTATCAAGTGGCACAACCTTGCGCGCCGTTTCCTTGTCCTTTGTGCCCGGGAACACGGCATGAACAACTTCACGGCCGGTGTGATGCCCTGCCCCGACAAGGGTCAAAAGCGCATCAACCGACGGCTGCTTGAAGATCTTAAGAACCCCTTCAAGCGCCTTGTCGGAATAGTCATAACCTTCCTGTCGGAACGCCTTTTGCAAGATCGCCTTGCCAAGATCCTTGTACTGGTCTTCCTGCTGCTGGCGGATAAAGCGGCGAATTCGCGCCCGCGCCTTGCCGGTAACAACAAACCGTTCCCAGGTCGGATTCGGTGTTTGCGCCTTGGAGGTGACAATTTCGACCTGATCACCGTTATTGAGCACCGTGCGCAACGGCACCATCGCCCCATTGACCTTGGCCCCGACACAGGTGTCGCCAATGTGGGTATGGATCATATAGGCGAAATCAACCGGGGTTGCGCGGGCCGGAAGTGCGATCACATCGCCCTTCGGACTAAAGCAGAACACCTGATCCTGGAACATCGCAAGCTTGGTATGTTCAAGGAATTCTTCCGGTTCGGACGCATGTTCCAGAATATCAAGAAGGTCACGCAGCCAACGATACTGCACCCCTTCCTTCTGCTGCCCGGTCGGTGCTTCCTGTTTATAGGCCCAGTGCGCAGCCACACCGTTTTCGTTGACCTCATGCATCTGCCGGGTGCGGATCTGAACCTCGATCCGGTGATTTTCCGGGCCCAGCACCGTGGTATGGATCGAACGATATCCGTTGGGCTTCGGCGTCGAGATATAATCCTTGAACCGTCCCGGAACCACTTTGTAATTGGCGTGCAGATAGCCCAGCACTTCGTAGCAATTGGGCATGTCATCGACCAGCACACGAAACGCCATGATGTCAGACAGCTCACCAAAGGTGATGTTCTTGCGCTGCATCTTTTGCCAGATCGAATAGGGCCTCTTTTCGCGCCCGTAAATGTCGACCTTAAGCCCCTGACGAGAAATGACTTCGGTCAGTTCGGAAACAATCCGGCTAACGACGTTGTCATCCTTCTCACGCAGAAATTCCAGACGTGCCAGGATCGAATCACGTGCTTCGGGATTGATATGCTGGAAGGCGAGATCTTCAAGCTCTTCCTTGATGTCATGCATACCGATGCGCTCGGCAAGCGGGGCATAAATCTCAAGCGTTTCAGCAGCGATCCGCACGCGCTTTTCCGGCTTGGAGATATAATGCAACGTCCGCATGTTATGCAGTCGGTCGGCAAGTTTGACCAGCAACACGCGAATGTCCTCGGACATCGCCAAAAGCAACTTGCGGAAGTTTTCTGCCTGCTTGGAATCTGCTGATTTAAGCTCGATCTGGGTCAGCTTGGTCACACCATCGACCAGCTTCATGATGTTGGTCCCGAAAAGCTTGGTGATCTCTTCAGGGGTCGCATCGGTATCTTCGATGGTGTCGTGCAGAAGCGCCGTGATGATTGTGTCGCAATCAAGCTTGTAATTGGTCAGGATGCCTGCGACTTCAATCGGATGGGAAAAATACGGGTCACCGGATGCGCGCTTTTGCGAACCGTGTTTCTGGGTCGCATAGACATAGGCCCGGTTCAGCGTGGTTTCGCACGCATCGGGGTCGTATGCCTTAACCCGTTCAACAAGTTCGTATTGCCGCATCATTCAGGGGCGTCTCCGCAGTTTCTCAAGGGGATATAATCCATCCCCTTTCATAAGATAGTACGATCTGGACAAAAAAAAGCCACGGAAGATAAACACCGTGGCTCTTCTTTTGGAAAGGTTCAGATCAAAACCAGTCTGACCTTATTCTTCTTCCGACGGAGCAACAACGCCAGCGGAAGCTTCTTCAACAGCTTCAGCAACCAGTTTCGGACCGAAATCGTCTTCGGTTTCTTCCGGCTCATCGGCTTCAACATGCCGCTGCAGACCCTGCACCATGCCATTGCGCAGATCGTCAAAATCAACCGTTACTTCGGCGATTTCACGCAGCGCAACAACCGGGTTCTTGTCGTTGTCACGATCAATGGTCAGTTCTGCACCGGCCGAGATGTTGCGTGCACGCTGAGCTGCAAGCATTACAAGCTCAAAGCGGTTCGGAATCTTGTCAACGCAATCTTCGACGGTAACGCGCGCCATAAATGTCTCCAGAAATACTTTTGGGGTGTCCAGACCGAGCTTTATAGCGTCGGATCACGTGTGTTGCAACAGCGAAACCACTCTTTCGATCAGGTTTTCGCATGCTTTATCAGCCATTCGTTTGTTTGCGAATCTGCTGATCGGCCGGCAGATCCGAAATCAGATCGTCTACTGTGCGGTTCAAAACCGGGTGAACCCAGTCGGCAACCACATCCCGCAAAGGCAGCAAGACGAACGCCCGCTCCGCCATGCGCGGGTGCGGCACCTGAATGCCGCCCTCCTCACGCACCAGTTCCCGGCCATAGGCAATCAGATCAAGGTCAATGACACGCGCGGCATTGCGTTCCCGCCGGACACGCCCGAATTCGGCCTCAACGTCATGCAACCGTAAAAGCAGATCATGCGCCGACAGGTCCGTCGAAATGCGTGCAACACCGTTCACGTACCAGGGCTGATCGGAAATCGGCACCGGTGCGGTTTCATAAAATGACGACACCTGATCGATCGAAATGTCGCCATTTTCGGCCAATCGACGCAGTGCGGCTTTCAATGTTTGTGCAGGCGCACCATATTCTTCGGTAGGCAAATTTGCACCGAAAGCAATCAGGATAGCGTCATCCGCGATCATGCTGGTGTCTGACGGTGAAGAATTGCGCACAAAGAAGACCTTCGGTTCGGTGATTGGGCGTATGACAAGGTTCGGAAAGACGGCATATCTAAGGGAGCCACCCTGCTCTGTCCACGATATTTTCGCCTTTCTTTGTCCCTGCACCCACGGTAAACATGAAAGGTCTGTATTTGAAAGTTCCGTATTTTAGGAACTGCATAATTAAATTTGATGTTTGAGGAATTTAACGATGATTTTTTACCCGCAAGAACGCATCGGGTTATTTATCGACGGCTCCAATCTTTATGCCGCTGCCCGTGCCCTTGGTTTTGACATTGATTACAAACGTCTTTTGGATCTTTTCGCCCAGAAAGGTCAGTTGATCCGGGCCTTCTACTACACCGCCCTGATTGAAGATCAGGAATATTCCCCGATCCGCCCGCTTGTCGATTGGCTGGACTATAACGGCTACACCATGGTCACCAAACCGACCAAGGAATTCACCGATGCCGCCGGTCGCCGCAAGATCAAGGGCAACATGGATATCGAGTTGGCAATTGACGTCATGGAAATGGCGCAACACCTTGATCATGTTGTTATTTTCTCGGGCGATGGTGATTTCCGCCGTCTGGTCGACGCCGTGCAGCGCAAAGGTGTGCGCGTTACTGTTGTTTCGACCGTCAAATCAAACCCGCCGATGGTTGCCGACGAATTGCGCCGTCAGGCCGATAACTTTATCGAACTGACCGCCCTCGAAGGCACGATTGCACGCAAGGTTCAGCAACGCCGCGACGACGACCATCCCGATATCGACGATCATCCCGAACATCCCGATCTCGAAGAATTCGATTACGATTGATCGCGACATTGCGTCGCCCGCCACCCTGCCCTGATCACCACCGGTTACAGCCCGCACTGTAACCGGCAAAACGTCAGACTTGCCATGACCGCATATCAGCAACCCGATATCGATTGTCAGCTTTGCCCGCGCCTTGTTGAATTCCGCCGCAAGAATCAGGAAAAATTTCCCGAATTCTACAACGGGCCGGTGCGTCCGTTCGGCCCGCTTGATGCGAGTCTTCTGATCGTTGGCCTTGCCCCCGGGCTTAAGGGGGCCAATGCCACCGGCCGCCCTTTCACCGGCGATTACGCTGGTGATCTTTTGTATGACACGCTTAAAAAGTTCGGTTTCGCAAAGGGCACCTATGACAAACGCCCGGATGACGGCCTTGAACTGGTTGATTGCCGCATCACCAATGCGGTGAAATGCGTGCCCCCGGAAAACAAGCCCACCGGGCCAGAGGCCAATACATGCCGCCCGTTCCTGATCAGCGAATTTGATGCGATGAAGAACCTGTCGGCCATCCTTTGCCTTGGTCAGGTGGCCCATCAGGCGATGCTGCGCACCTTCGGGCTCAAGCTTTCATCACTGAAATTTGGCCATGGCGCATCGCATAAAATGGAAAATGGCATCACATTGTTTGATAGCTATCACTGTTCGCGCTACAACACCCAGACCTATCGCCTGACGCCAGAGATGTTTGAAAACGTCTTTGCCGGAATTCGCGCACATCTGGACGGTTAATTTGCCCGATACATTGCCCATGCCCGACCTTCTCGACCGACCTGTACAACGTCAGCCGATTGACGTTCTGCAAGAAGTGTTCGGCTATGACAGCTTTCGCGGCCAACAGGCTGAAATCATTGACCATGTTATCGCTGGAAATGATGCACTTGTCCTGATGCCAACCGGCGGCGGCAAGTCGCTTTGCTATCAGGTGCCCGCCCTCTGCCGTCCGGGAACGGCTGTTGTCGTATCCCCGCTGATCGCCCTGATGAAGGATCAGGTCGATGCGCTTAATCAGCTGGGCGTCAAGGCCGCCTTTATCAATTCAACCCTTGCCCCCGATGCCGCGCGCGAAATTGAAACGCGTGCCGTCGATGGTGATATCGATCTTCTCTATGTGGCGCCGGAACGTTTTGCCTCTGACCGGTTTTTGAACCTGCTCGACCGGATCAGCATTTCACTGTTCGCAATTGATGAAGCCCACTGCGTGTCGCAATGGGGCCATGATTTCCGCCCGGAATATCGCCGCCTTGATTTGTTGCCAACCCGCTTTGCGCATGTGCCGCGCATTGCACTTACCGCAACGGCCGATACGCCCACCCGCAAAGACATTGCCGAAAACCTGCATCTGACCGATGCACAGTGCTTTATCACCGGTTTTGACCGACCGAACATCACCTATCGCATTGAAACCAAGGGCAATGCCAAGCAACGCCTGCTGTCGTTCCTTAATCGCGAACATGCGAAGGATGCCGGGATTGTCTATTGCCTGTCACGGCGCAAAACCGAAGACGTCGCGCAGTGGCTTTCGGAAAATGGTCGACCGGCCCTGCCGTATCACGCGGGTCTGGCACAGGAAACACGCCAACTTCATCAGGACCGCTTCCTGCGTGAAGACGGGCTGATCATCTGTGCGACTGTGGCCTTTGGCATGGGGATCGACAAACCCAATGTCCGCTTTGTCGCCCACCTCAATCTGCCCAAAAGCATGGAAGCCTATTATCAGGAAACCGGGCGTGCCGGGCGTGACGGACTGCCGGCCAATGCGTGGATGAATTACGATCTGTCCGATATCGTTTCGATCCGAAGCATGGTGGCGGGTTCCGACGCGCCCGAAGCCCAGAAACGCATTGAATCGCGTAAACTCGATGCGCTGGTTGGTCTTGCCGAAACCACCCGTTGCCGCCGTCAGGTGATCCTGTCCTATTTTGGCGAAGATCGCCACGAGCCGTGCGGCAACTGCGACACCTGCCTTGAACCTGTTGATACCTGGGATGCCACCCAGGCCTCGCGCAAGGCGCTGTCGGCGGTGTATCGCACCGGCCAACGCTTTGGCCCGGCACATGTGATCGAAGTCCTGATGGGCCGCAAGACCGAAAAAATCCGCCAAAACGGCCACGACAAGCTTTCGGTCTATGCCATTGGCAAGGATATCGCCCAGCCGCAATGGCGCTCGGTCTTCCGACAGCTCCTTGCCATGGGATATCTCGAAGTCGATGTCGAAGGACATGGTGGCGTCTATCTGACCGAGGAGTCCCGACCGGTGCTGCGCGGCGAAAAAGTCGTCGAAATGCGCAAGGACCCCGGCGAAAGCAAACGCGCCATGACCAAGCGTCTGCGCGATTTTGATACAGAGTTCGAAAACGAGGAAGACCGCGATCTTTGGGAACGTTTGCGCACGCTCCGCCGCGAACTGGCCACCAGCCAAAACGTGCCGCCCTATGTGATTTTCAGTGACCGGACACTTTGGGAAATGGTGCGTTTCAAACCCCGCACCCTTGAAGATATGGCATCCATCAATGGTGTCGGCGTCAAAAAGCTTGATCAGTACGGATTGGCATTTCTTGATGTCATGGACGGACGGCGGTAACCCGCCGTCCCGTCATCAAATCGTCTTTTGGCAGTTTTGCCCTAAAGGCTTGCGCGAATGGCGCTGACAATTTCCTCATCTTCCGGCTTGGTACGGCTGTCAAAGCTTTGAATAAGCTTGCCATCGCGGCCAATCAGATATTTGTGGAAATTCCATTGCGGGGCGTTTTCAGCGCCCAATTCCTGCTCCGCCCACTTATAGAACGGGTGCGCATCGGGGCCTTTGACTGTGGTTTTTGATGTCAGCGGGAAGTCGACATCAAAATTGACCTCACAGAAATCAAGGATATCGGCATCCTCGCTATATTCCTGTCCGCCGAAATCGGCCGACGGGACGCCAAGGACAACAAGCCCCTCGTCACGGTAATCTTCCCACAGTTTCTGCAGGCCGGTATATTGTGGCGTAAACCCGCACATCGAGGCGGTATTTACCAGCAAAACGACTTTGTCGTTATACTCTGAAAGATGGATTTCACCGGCATCAATCGCCGGGAAAGAAAAGTCGTATGCAGATGGCGCATCATCCGATGCCATTGTCTCCCTCCAGGACAAACTCACGACAACAATAGTAAAGACAAAGAATACAACGAATTGCCGCCTATTCATAGCGCTCCTCCGTCCATGGGTCGGCATTGTTGTGATATCCGCGTTCTTCCCAGAAGCCCGGCTTGTCGTCGCGGGCAAAGGTGATCTTTTTCACCCATTTGGTACTTTTCCAGAAATAAAGCTTCGGGATCACAACACGCAGCGGCCCGCCATGCTCTTCACTCAGCGGCTCACCCTCCCAATGATGGGCCAACAGCACGTCATCATCCAAAAACTGTTCGATCCGAACATTGGTCGTATAGCCGTCATGGGCGGTAAAAAGGACGTGACGCGCAGCGGGTAATGGATCAACAAGCTCTGCCAGCGTTGTGGCCAACACGCCCTGCCAGTGATTTTCGTATCGTGACCAACTGGTCACACAGTGAATGTCGTTTTTGGCTGTGACATGCGGCAAATCAAGCAGATCGGAAAAGCTCAGTGTCATCGGCTTTCTGACCTGGCCGTTAATTTCAAGCTGATAGTCATCCGCTGACACATGCGGCGTGATACCAAGATCAAGAACCGGCCAATCCGTGACAAGACGCTGGCCCGGCGGCAAACGGTTCGCACGCTCAGTATCCGGCGCGCCGGTCATCAAGCGCCCGTCTTCGGCCCACTTGCGCTTGGCCGCGATCAGTTTGTCTTTGATCTTGCCTGAAAAGCTCTCGGTCACTGGATATTCCTTGGCTGATGATCGACATACGAAAAATGGCGCCAACATGTTCACCATGTCAGCGCCATTTAATCTCTTTTCACAGGGCCACGGCAAGTCACATGCCCGCGACCGATCTTTCAATCAGCCAAAGTCGCGCATCAAACGCGCCTTGTCGCGCTGCCAGTCACGCTCTTTGACCGCTTCACGCTTGTCGGCCTTTTTCTTGCCCTCGGCGATGGCGAGTTCAAGTTTCGCAATACCGCGTTCATTGAAATACAATTTGACCGGAACAAGGGTGAAACCCTTCTTGTTCAGGGCATCATGCATCTTGGTGATTTCACGCTTATGCAAAAGCAGCTTGCGCGGTCGACGCTCTTCGTGGCCGAACGGCATTTTGCTTTGATATTCAGGGATATAAGCGTTGATCAGCCACACTTCGCCGTTCTTCGCTTCGGCATAGGATTCCTGAATATTCCCTTTGCCATCGCGCAGCGATTTAACTTCGGTACCGCGCAGGGCGATGCCAGCTTCAAACGTTTCCGTCAGGAAAAAGTCAAAGCGGGCCCGCCGGTTCTGCGCGACAATCTTGTTGTTACTTGTTTCTTTCTTGGGTGCCATAAGACGCTTGTTATCGCTTACTGGCCGAGAATACCAGCATTCTTAAGTGCGGCTTCGACCTTGCGTTTGGATTCTTCGGCAATCTCGACCATCGGCAAACGCATATGGCTGCCACACAGGCCAAGAAGCTCTGCTGCATATTTCACCGGTCCGGGGCTGGATTCACAGAACATCGCCTTGTGAACCGGCATCAGTCGATAGTTCAACTCCTGAACTTTCGAAATGTTCCCCGCAGCCCAGGCCGCATGCAGATCAGCACACAATTTCGGCGCGATGTTCGATGTGACGGAAATGCAGCCATGACCACCCTGTGCCAGGAATGGCACAATCGTACCGTCTTCACCCGACAGCTGGCAGAAATCGGCACCCGCTGCCAGACGGGTCAATGCCGGGCGTTCCAGATCGCTGGTCGCATCCTTAACACCAACAATGCGCGGCAATTTGGCCAACTGCGCCATGGTATCAACATGCATATCGACGATCGAGCGGCCCGGAATGTTGTAAATCACAATCGGGATATCGGTCGCATCATGAATTGCCTTGTAATGCGCATACAGGCCTTTCTGGGTCGGCTTGTTGTAATACGGCGTTACCACAAGGGCTGCATCCGCACCGGCATTCTGCGCATGACGGGTCAGCGACACCGCTTCTGCGGTCGAATTCGAACCCGTGCCGGCAATCACAGGACCGCGGCCTTTGGCAACTTCAAGTGCCAATTCGACAACGCGATGATGCTCGGCATGGCTAAGCGTCGGAGATTCTCCGGTGGTTCCGACAGGCACAACACCTGTCGTGCCCTGTTTAAGCTGCCAATCCACAAAAGACTGGAACGCCTTTTCATCAATCGCACCATCTTGCGTGAATGGTGTGATCAAAGCTGTGATTGAACCCTTAAACATAGAGATCTCCAAATTCGGGATATATTGAAAGCGGTCGCGAAAATAGCCGCTGTTGGGGTTTCCCGCAAGCACTGTATCCAATAATCCGGGCGATCCGGGATCGGGTCTGAAAATTCCCGTCAGGACTGTTTGGCTTTTATCAATTTCGCTGCCATAATGCCCGGCTCGAGAGAGCATTCGTTGCCGCAAGGCACAAGGGGAACATCACATGGCGCAAGCGTCTTTCCGCAAGATTTCGATCTGCGCATTGGCACTGGGCTTTTCGATCTTGATACCAGGCAGTTATCAGGTGCAGGCCGCAACGAATGAAGACAACGTTCTTCAGACGCAGCCGCCCTCGCCGCTGTATTCTGCTGTCAGCCGGGCGCGCCTGAACGCCTTTCTGGACGCGGTTGAAGATGGCAAGACCGACATTTTCGAACAACTCCTGACCAATTTTGATGATCCCCTGCTGCAAAAGGCAGCGGAATGGATGCTGCTGACCGCCCCCAATTCCGGGCACAGCTTCGAAGAAATCACCGCCTTCATCGATGCCCATCCGAAATGGCCCAATCAGGCGCTGCTAAGACAGCGCGCCGAAGAAGCCATGACCGATGCCGTGCCCGATGAAGAAATCCTTGCATGGTTCAAACGATCCGCCCCGGTGACGGCTGATGGCGCAACCCGCCAGATCAAGGCGTTGCTGGGTGCCGGACAGGAATCGGCGGCCATCGCACTGGTCCGTAACAGCTGGATTAACGAGAATTTCGGCAGCGGCCAGGAACGCCGCTTCCTTGATCGCTACGGCAAATACATTGATCAGGAAACCCACCAACAGCGCCTTGATCGCCTGTTATGGGAAGGTCGCCTGACGACTGCTGCGCGCATGATGAAATATGTCAGCGACGATTACCGTCGCCTGGCCGAGGCCCGCGCCGCCCTTCGCGCCATGAGTGGCGGCGTTGACGGTGCGATCAATCGTGTTCCGGAAAAATACCGCGACGATCCCGGCCTGATTTACGAACGTGTGCGCTGGCGCCGCAAGAAGGACCGCGATCAGGATGCGCGTGATCTTCTGCTCTCGCAGGCCAATGATCTCGCCTATATCTCGATCCGCCCGCAATACTGGTGGCTGGAAAAGGCCATTCTGGCCCGCCGCGCCCTGCAAAAGGGCCACATCACCGATGCTTATCGTCTGGTCGCCAACCATGGGCAGGTTGATCCAGGTGATATCGCCGAGGCCGAATGGTATGCCGGCTGGATCGCGCTTGAATTTTTGGGCGATGCCGATATCGCGCTGACCCATTTCCAGAACCTTTATGATGTCGTTCAATATCCGATCAGCCTGTCGCGCGGCTCTTACTGGGCTGGACGCGCCAACGAGGCGCTTGGCGATCAGAAACGCGCCAAGGAATGGTACGCAATCGCGGCCGAACATGCCCATACCTTCTATGGCCAGCTTGCCATCGACAAACTGGGCAGCAAGCCATCCTATTCGGTTGAACAACCCGTCCCGACCGCCGAACAGCGCGCCGAATTCGAGGCACAGGAACTGACCCAGGTCGTTCGCAAGCTTGGCGCAATGGGCCTTGGCAATATCATCCGTCCGTTCATCATGGCCTTGGTTTACGAACATGATGAACCGGAATACCTCGCTATGGCGACCGATCTGGCGCGTGAATATGGCCGCACCGATCTGGGCATTCTTGCCGCCAAACGCAGCATCCGGACTGGCAGTGGCTATCTTGATGCCGCCTACCCGATCCATGAACAGGTTCCGCTGGGCCGCGCCCCGGATCCGGCGCTGGTCCATGCCATCATGCGTCAGGAAAGCCTGTTTAACCCGCAGGCGGTCTCGTCTGCTGGCGCACGTGGTCTGATGCAGTTGATGCCCGCCACGGCAAAGCGCATGGCACAGTCGCTCAAGCTTGATTACGACACCGATCGCCTGATCGAGGATCCGTCCTTCAACATCGCAGTTGGCCGTGCATATCTCAGCCGTCTTCTTGATCGTTGGGATGGTCAGGAAGTCCTGACGATTGCCAGCTACAATGCCGGGCCGACCCGTGTGCGCCAATGGATCAACGAATATGGCGATCCGCGTGACCCGGATGTCGATCTGGTCGACTGGATCGAAATGATCCCCTATAGCGAAACCCGAAATTACGTTCAGCGTGTGATGGAAGGAACTTATGTCTATCGCCGGCGTTTTGCCCGGGACGAGATCGCAATGGGCCAAAGCGACGCAGCACAAGATACCGAATAAGGACAGTCGGGGGTCTCTTCCGCCTGTCCTGATTTGCGCCTGCGCGCAATTGCCCCATATTTGATCAACACTGCTTGTCAGAAGAGGTCAGCAATATGTCCGATAATGCACTGTCTTCCTGCCGTGCTTTTGTTTTCGATGCCTATGGCACCCTGTTTGATGTCGGCTCTGCCGTTGCCAAATTGCGCGACAGCGTCGGCGACGAAGCAGACCGCCTTTCATCCCTCTGGCGACAAAAGCAACTTGAATACACCTGGCTGCGCAGTCTGATGGGGGACTTTGCCGATTTCTGGACCGTGACCGGTGATGCGCTCGATTACGCGCTTGATCAGATTGGCAAAAAGGATCCGGTTCTGCGTGCCAAGCTGATGGAAACCTATTTGTCGCTTGATACCTTCCCGGAAGTGGTCGAAACGCTGAAAACCCTGAAAAGTCAGGGTCACAAGCTTGCCATCCTCTCAAACGGTGCGAAGCATATGCTGATCTCGGCGGCCAAATCGTCGGGCATTCTGTCGCTGTTTGATCAGATCATCTGTGTCGATGATCTTAAAACCTACAAGCCACACCCGGATGTCTATCAGCTTGCGGTCGACAAGCTTGAAGTCGAACCAGCCGAAATTTCATTCCAGTCGTCAAACGGCTGGGACATTGCCGGGGCCGGACATTTCGGGTTCCGCACCGCCTGGATCAATCGCGCGCATAGCCCCGCCGAACGCCTGTCGCATACCGCCGATGTGGTGCTGAACGGCCTGGATGAGTTGTTGCCGCTGGTTGGCGAACCGCAAAAGGCATAGCGCCCGATATCATCAATCGCACCCAAACATGAAAAAGGCAGGCCCGAAACCGGTGCCTGCCTTTTTTTGGTTTCTCTGCCGGTTTTGCGCATGGCCGGACCCGCCACCTGAAAACAGCAACAGAAATCACTTAAGTGATTATTTGTTTTCTTTCTTCACGTTGGCAGCAACCACCTGCCCCGCCTGGATCACCGTCAGGCCGCCTTCGTCGGCAGCACTTTCGATGCGACGGCAATGGCCCTCGATATGGGCACCCGGCTCGATGGAAAGGCTTTCATGAAGAATATCACCGATCATGCGGGCGGTATCGGAAAGGGAAACATCCTTTGCCCGGACCTGACCGATAACAGTGCCGCAAATGCGGATTTTGTCGGCAACGATTTCGCCGCGGACTTCGCCGCTTTGACCGATTGTCAGGGTCCGTGTGCGAATATCGCCATTGACCGAACCATCAACCTGAACATCGGATTCCGAAATCAGATCACCCGTCACACGAAGATCGGCATTGATGACCGACAGGCCACCCTTTTTCTCGGCGCCGTGTGAACCACTTTTATTCGTTGTTTGTGTCGTCTTGCTCGCTTTTGAAAACATAACGTCCCGCCTCAATAAATTTTACAGGATTGACCGGCTTATTATTGACCAGAACTTCATAATGCACATGGCTACCGGTACTGCGGCCCGTGCTTCCCATCAAGGCGATATGGTCCTGGTACTGCACTTCGTCGCCCTTCTTTACGAGGACCTTGTATAGGTGGCCATAACGGGTTCGAATACCGTTTCCGTGATCAACTTCGACCATCTTCCCGTATTTGCCACTCCATCCCGCATGCACCACTTTGCCCGGTGCGGTTGCAAGAATTGGTGTCTTGATCGGTCCGGCAAGATCAACACCGGAATGAAAAGCCCAGCGACCATTGATCGGGTCTTTTCGTTTACCGAACGAGCTCGATAGATAGTATTTCGCCGCCGGTTCCCCGATTGGCGTCTTCTTGATCCTGTCATGCAGGTTGGCAAGGTGATCCATGCGATCATTCAGCGCCAACGCCGTATTGACAAATTCCTCGTCCTGCGGGTGTTCGGGCTCAAACGCCACGAACGGACCACCAACGCCGGGCTGCTGCGGCTTCATCGGCGGCAGTACAAATGTTTCCGGCTGCAGGCCGGTCATCTCAAGCACGTTCTCAAGCTCGAGAATGGTGGTATCTGCCGTCTGGGCCACCCGTTGCATGGCTTGTTGCTGGATCGAGTGCAAATCAGCAATACGCTGACGCGCTTCGCTCAGTTCACCCTGAAGCTTTTTGGACCGCTGCAAAGCCTGATCACGTTCACGCATCACACGCGACATGACGGTCTCGACCGTTTCCAACTCGTCGCGGAGCGCAAGGTTGCGGTTGGTGATCCCGTCAATCTGCCCCTGCAACGCATTCATCTGGTTATCCATCGACGTGCGAAGCGATGAAATCCGGACTTTCTCCTTCTCGCTGTCAGCAAGCTTGGAGGTATAATCCTGTACCCGCGCCTGAAGCTGCAGGTTCTTTTCAGCCATCGACAACAGATTACGATGGGTATCTTCCATCTGGGATGTAATCTCGCCAAAACGGCGCTGACTTTCAGTAACCCGGGCGATCAGACGGTTGTACGACAGCTCGCTTCTGAAAAGCTGCTCTTCACGCATTGTAAGGCGCTGATCTAGGTACCAGCTATAACCTGTAACGCCGACCGTCCAGGTGATGGCTGCTGCCCCGAATGAGGCCAGTGCGACCTGCGCGTATTTTCCAAGCCGAAGCTGGTAAACGGAATCATTGGAACGGATAAGCAACTGCCGATCCGGAAACCATTTATCCACCAACCGACGAATGCGTTCAAACGCCGACATATTCAGTGTCTAACCCCTAGTTGCCCGTATGCACGTCCGGTTACCCCGGTTATGCAGAGTTTCTTTGACCCCGCCTGAGACATTTTCGCCTTTTCTTTACGCTACCTGTAACTCGGCCTGCAAGCAAGCCCGTTAACACATCCTTAATCGCAAAATTTTCACCTTCTGCTCATATGCTGTGTTACCTATGGCCATCTTCCACATCATATGCGTTTGCTGAGAATGGCGTTTTCCCGATTTATGATCACCTTTGCCGCAACCTGGTTTTATAGCGGCAAAAGCCCAAAGGCTCCCGGCACGGCCGGTTCGTTCGCCGCCCTGCCCTTTGGCTGGTTGATCTGGGCCTATGGCGGAAACACGGCATTGATCATCGCCAGCATCGCCGTTTTTGCCATCGGCATCTGGGTCGCCCATCTTTACAGCAACATGCTGGGCATCCATGACGCCGGCGAAATCGTCATTGACGAAGTGGTCGGCCAATGGATGTGTCTGCTTGTCGTGCCACTTGGTGCGGTCTGGATGGATGCCGTGTGGCTGTTAATTGCCTTTTTGGCATTCCGCATATTTGACGTCATCAAGCCTTGGCCGATACGCTGGGTTGACCGGCGCATGGGCGGCGGGTTTGGCATCATGTTTGATGATGTCCTGGCCGGCGTTTTTGCCATGATCGCGCTTGTCGGCGTTGTTTACCTGACTGGCGACCTGACAGGCTCCTGACGAGCACACCTGATTGACGGATGATCGTGATGATGAATGACCCTGATCTTCTAAATGCGGCAAGTGCCCTGATCGCGCGCTGCAAGGCCAAGGGCGAAATGATCGCCACGGCCGAATCCTGTACCGGTGGTCTGATCACAGGCACCCTGACCGGGGTTGATGGCAGCTCATCAGTGGTCGATTGCGGCTTTGTCACCTATTCGAACGAGGCCAAAAACAGCCTGATCGGCGTTGGCAATGACTTGCTCGCCGAACATGGCGCGGTATCGGAACAGGTTGCGCGCGCCATGTGCGAAGGTGCGCTTGATCGTGCGCCCAATGCCACCATCGCCGTTTCGGTTACCGGCATTGCCGGTCCGGGTGGCGGAACGGATACCAAACCGGTCGGGCTTGTTCATTTTGGCTGTGCGGCCAAGGGGCGTGAAACCATCACCACCCACACGGTCTTTCCGGGCGATCGCCATACCGTGCGCAAGGCAACAGTCCTTAAGGCCTTTGCCCTGATCGAAGAAATGCTGGATCGCCAGGACTAGGAATCAGGCCTGATTTTCCGATTTCGGCAAGTTAGGCTCGCCATACACTTCGCGCGCACGGGTTTCAAATGCACCCACCATCATCTTGACGGCTTCGTTAAACACGACGCCGATCATTTTCTGCAGAAGTGCTGATCGAAACTCGAAATCGACAAAGAAATCAAGCGACGTACCGCCGTCTTCGTCCTCTTCAAATACCCAGTGATTGTTAAGGTACTTGAACGGCCCCTGCAGATATTCAACATCGACCCGATCCGGGCGCTGCAGGGTGACTTTCGATGTGTATTTTTCACGAAACATCTTAAAGCCGATCACAAGATCCGCCTTAAGCACATTGCCTTCACGCTTGCGCACCCGCGATGCGACACACCACGGAAGGAACTCCGAATAGGAATCGATATCCGCGACAAGATCAAAGAGTTGTTCCGGCGTATAGGGCAGTTTCCTGCGCTCTGCATGCGTCGGCACGCGATATCTCCCTTGATCGTCGTGGTCTGTGGCTAAACGGGTGAAAGGATTACTGCGCCGCCGTTACGGTCTGTTCCGCCTTGGCTTTGGCCGCATCGGCAGCCGCCAGCTTCTTCTCGCGCGCTTCACGAAGCTGCTCGAAGTCGCGGTCCGCGTGATAGCTCGACCGCGTGAGCGGCGTTGCTGACACCATCAAGAAGCCCTTGCCACGTGCCATCGATGCATATTCGTTGAATTCATCAGGTGTCACAAACTTGTGGACCGGCTCGTGCTTGAGCGTCGGCTGCAGATACTGGCCAATCGTCAGGAAGTCGACATCGGCCACGCGCAGGTCATCCATCACCTGAGCCAGTTCCTTGCGTTCCTCACCCAAACCAACCATCAGGCCGGATTTGGTAAAGATTGTCGGGTCAATCTGTTTGACGCGATCAAGAATACGCAGCGACTGGTAATAGCGCGCACCCGGACGGATATTGGTATAAAGCCGCGGAACCGTTTCAAGGTTGTGGTTGAACACGTCCGGACGGGCCTTGGCAACGATTTCAACTGCACCAGGCTTGTCACGGAAGTCCGGGGTCAGGATTTCAATCGTGGTTTCCGGCGACTTGTGACGGATCGCCTCAATCACGCGGGCAAAATGCGCTGCTCCGCCATCGGCCAGATCATCACGGTCAACAGACGTGATCACAACATGCTTAAGCTGCATGTCGGCAACCGCCATCGCCAGGTTTTCCGGCTCGAACGGGTCAAGCGCGTTCGGCATCCCGGTTTTGACGTTACAGAACGAACATGCACGCGTGCAGGTATCGCCCATGATCATGAAGGATGCGTGTTTTTTCTGCCAGCATTCGCCGATATTCGGGCATGCGGCTTCTTCACACACGGTATGAAGGTTCAGACCACGCGCAAGGTCGCGGGTTTCCTGATACCCCTTGGAGGTCGGAGCCTTGACCCTGATCCAGGACGGTTTGCGCCCCGATGGGCGATCTGGCCGTTTCTGCTTTTCCGGGTGACGAACGGGTTTCTGTTCGCTGGGCGCCGTCGACATAGAGTTACCTCCGAAGGATTGGACGGGCGGCAATTTGCCGCCACGCCGCGCATTTGTCAAACCGACATTCGTAAAAGGTGATCATACCGGGCATGTCCGCCCGGCACGACACAATATCTCAAGCTCTAGAAGTGGATCGCACGGCCATAGGCGTCAAGGACCGACTCATGCATCATTTCCGAAAGCGTCGGATGCGGGAAGACCGTATGCATCAGATCTTCCTCGGTCGTTTCAAGACCCATCGCAACTACAAAGCCCTGGATCAGCTCGGTCACTTCGGCACCAACCATGTGCGCGCCAAGCAATTCACCGGTCTTGGCATCAAACACGGTCTTGACCAGACCTTCGGCCTCGCCAAGGGCAACCGCCTTGCCATTGCCAATGAACGGGAACTTGCCGACCTTGACTTCATAACCGGCATCTTTGGCCTTGGCTTCGGTCAGACCGACACTTGCGACCTGCGGATGGCAATAGGTGCAACCCGGGATCTTGCGCGGATCAAGCGGATGAACGCCTTTGACACCGGCAATCTTTTCAATGCAGATAACACCTTCATGCTCGGCCTTGTGTGCGAGCATCGGCGGACCGGCAACGTCACCAATGGCATAGATGCCCGGTTCCGCAGTTGCCGAATACTCGTCGGTATCAATCACGTTGCGATCGACCTTGACCTTGGTGGTTTCAAGACCAAGACCTTCGGTATTGCCGATCACACCAACGGCCGAAATCACGCGATCCACGGTCAATTCCTGTTTCTTGCCGTCCTTGGTTTCCACCGTGACAACAACGTTATCGGAATTGCGTTTCAGGTTCGCGACCTTGGCTTCGGTCAGGATCTTCATCCCGTCTTTGGTCATCATCTTCTGTGCCAGGCCGGCAACTTCCTTGTCTTCAACCGGCATGATCTGCGGCATGATTTCCACCACGGTCACATCCGCACCCATGGTGTGATAGAAGCTGGCAAACTCGATCCCGATGGCACCGGACCCCACCACAACAAGGCTTTTAGGCATCTTGTCAGGCGTCATCGCCTTTTTGTAGTCCCAGACAACCTTGCCGTCGGCCTCAAGACCCGGCAATGAACGGGCGCGCGCACCGGTCGCGATGATATAATTCTTCGCTGTATAGGTGCCCTTGTCCTTGCCTTCGACCACGATCTTTTTCGGGCCGTCGAACTTGGCTTCACCGTTGATCACGGTCACCTTGTTCTTTTTCAGCAAATGACCAACACCACCGGCAAGCTGCTTGGACACACCGCGCGAACGCTGGATCACCGCATCCAGATCAAAGGACGGCTTTTCACAGGAAAGACCATAATCCTTTGCGTGGTGCATGTTGCGATAAACTTCGGCCGAACGCAGCAGCGCCTTGGTCGGGATGCAGCCCCAGTTCAGGCAAATACCGCCAACATGTTCACGTTCGACAACAGCCGTTTTCAGGCCAAGCTGGGCCGCACGGATTGCAGTTACATAACCACCCGGGCCTGCGCCAATCACGATTACGTCGAAATTGTTATCCGCCATCGTAGGATCTCCTTCGCCTGCCCATTAATGGTTACAGGTCTTTTAAATTCAAATGCTTGCGGGGACTTATTAAAGCCCCCGCGCAACTTTGGACCCTAGAGCAACATGCTCAGCGGATCTTCAATAAGCTTTTTGAATTCGGCCATGAATTCCGCACCGACTGCGCCATCGACCGCGCGATGGTCAACAGAAAGGGTGCAGGTCATGACAGTGGCGATTGCCAGTGCACCGTCCTTGACGACCGGGCGCTGTTCACCCGCACCAACTGCAAGGATGCAGCCCTGCGGCGGATTGATAATCGCCGAGAAGTCCTTGATGCCGAACATGCCCAGGTTGGAGACCGAGAAAGTCCCGCCCTGATAATCTTCCGGCTTCAGTTTGCCGTCGCGTGCCTTGCCAGCCAGTGCTTTCATCTCGCCTGAGATTTCAGCAAGGCCTTTCGAACCGGCATCACGAACAACCGGCGTGATCAGGCCACCTTCGATGGCAACCGCCACCGAGATATCCTGTTTCTTGCACTGCAGGGTCGCTTTGTCGGTCCAGATGGAGTTCGCAGCCGGAACCTTTTTCAGCGCCAGCGAAACCGCACGGATGACGAAATCATTGACCGAAATCTTGACACCCTCGCCCGCCTTTTCATTCAGCTGCTTGCGGGTGGCCAACAGATTGTCGAGTTCGCAATCCACCGTCAGGTAGAAGTGCGGAACCTGCTGCTTGGATTCGGTCAGGCGACGCGCGATGGTTTTGCGCATGCCGCTGTTCGGAATTTCTTCGTATTCCGGAAGACCGGTAAGATCCGGGTTCCAGCCAGATGCGGCCGGTGCACTTGCTGCTGCCGGTGCATCTGCCGATTTCTTGTCTTCGGATGCGGCGGATTTTTCGGCCGGTTTCGACGACAGAGCCGCCTCAATATCGCGTTTCACGATACGACCACGGGGGCCCGAACCGGAAACATCAGAAAGCTCGACACCTTCATTGGCGGCAATTCGCCGCGCAAGCGGGCTTGCCTTGATGCGCTTGCCACCGGAAACCGGGGCTGCCGGTGCCGGCTTGTCGTCACCAGAGGCCGATTTTTCGGCTGCTGCTGGTGCTTTTTCCTCTTTGGCGTCGTCCTTGGCCGGCGCACTTTCGCCGCCACCAGACGTGCTGGCAGCAGACGTGTCCGCACCTTCAAGCGCGCTTTCGTCTTCGTCTTCTTCAAGCAGCAATGCGATAACTTCGTTTACCGCAACGTTTTCGCTGCCTTCAGAAACAAGGATTTTACCGATCTTGCCTTCGTCGACGGCTTCGACTTCCATCGTGGCTTTGTCGGTTTCGATTTCGGCGATGACGTCACCCGATTCAACGGTGTCGCCTTCCTTGACGTGCCATTTCGCCAAGGTGCCTTCGGTCATGGTCGGCGACAAGGCCGGCATCAATACTTTTACAGGCATGAACGCATTCTCCCGGTAACGGGGCGGCGCGGAGTAACCCGCGACCAGCCCCTGTCCGTCTTACTTAGCGATAGCAAACGGCCTTGGCCGCGGCGACGATGTGGCTGTCCTGCGGAAGCGCAAGCGCCTCCAGGTTGGCAGCATACGGCATCGGAACGTCTTCGCCGGTTACACGGGCAACCGGTGCATCGAGGTAATCAAATGCATGTTCCATCGCAACAGACGCGATTTCCGCACCAATACCCGAGAAGTGCCAGCCTTCCTCAACAGTCACCAGACGGTTGGTCTTCATGACCGAACGCACGATGGTGTTCACATCCAGCGGACGGATGGTGCGCAGGTTGATGACCTCTGCCGAGATGCCCTGCTCTGCCAGTTGTTCGGCCGCCTTAAGCGCCTTGCCCACCATGATCGAGAAGGCAACGATGGTGACATCGGTCCCTTCGCGTTCGATCTTGGCCTGACCAATCGGCAGGACGAAATCTTCGTCGTCAGGCACTTCAAAGCTCTGACCGTACATGATTTCGTTTTCAAGGAAGACAATCGGGTTCGGGTCACGGATCGCCGCCTTCAGAAGGCCTTTGGCGTCTGCTGCCGACCACGGTGCAACAACCTTGAGACCCGGGCAATGCGCATACCAGGATGCATAGCACTGCGAGTGCTGGGCACCGACGCGCGATGCGGCACCGTTCGGGCCACGGAACACGATCGGGCAACCAAGCTGGCCACCGGACATGTACAGCGTCTTCGCAGCAGAGTTGATGATTTGGTCAATCGCCTGCATTGCGAAGTTAAAGGTCATGAATTCCAGAACCGGCTTAAGGCCCATAAAGGCCGAACCGGTTGCAAGGCCGGTGAAACCGTGCTCGGTGATCGGGGTATCGATCACGCGCTTGTCACCGAATTCATCAAGCAGTCCCTGGGTAACCTTGTAGGCACCCTGATACTGCGCAACTTCTTCACCCATGACGAAGACGTTTTCGTCAGAACGCATTTCTTCGGCCATTGCATCGCGCAGGGCTTCACGAACGGTCTGGGTTTTAAAGCTGGTATAGGTCTTTTCGTCCTGGGTCGCGTTCATCACGCTCATTGCGCGCGGCTCAGCGTCAGAACGTTCAATCGCACCACTGGCAGAAACCGGTGCGGCATTCGAAGATGCCGATGCCGGGGCTTTATCAGATGATTCTTCCTTGGAAGATTCTTCTTCTTTTGCCGGTGCGGCGTCTTTCTTGGGTTCAGAGGACGCAGAAACGTTATCAAGTGCGGACGCGTCTTCGTCTTCTTCAAGGATATAGGCAATCACCTGATTGACCGCGACATTCTCGGTACCGGCTTCGATAACGAGCTTACCAATGGTGCCCTCGTCTACGGCCTCGACTTCCATCGTGGCTTTGTCGGTTTCGATTTCTGCGATCACGTCACCGGATGCGACAGTGTCGCCTTCCTTGACGTTCCATTTGGCAAGTGTGCCTTCGGTCATGGTCGGCGACAGGGCCGGCATCAAAACTTCAATCGGCATTGTTCCCTCTCTCCCGGGAAATATCGTTCAAAAGCGGTTCGCAGAGCTTGCGATCACGCGTCGATCAGAATGTCGGTAAACAGTTCGGAAACATCCGGTTCCGGGCTGTTCTGCGCGAACTCGGCCGCTTTTGCGACTTCGGCTTTAACTTCCTTGTCGATGTCTTTCAGACCGGCTTCATCAATGATGTCGCCGTCGATCAGGAGTTTTTTGACCATATCAATCGGATCGTGCTCTTTACGCATTTTGTCGAGCTCGTCCTTGGTACGGTATTTCGCCGGGTCGGACATGGAATGCCCGCGATAGCGATAGGTTTTCAGCTCAAGGATATAAGGCCCCTTGCCGGAACGGCAATGTTCCACAGCACGCTCACCAGCAGCCTTGACCGCCAGAACGTCCATGCCATCAACCTGCTCACCGGGAATGCCATAGGCCTTACCGCGTTCATACAGATCCGGGCTCGACGAGTGACGCTGGGTCGAGGTGCCCATCGCATACTGGTTGTTCTCGATGCAATAAATCACCGGAAGCTGCCAAAGGGCTGCCATGTTGAAGGCTTCATAGACCTGGCCCTGGTTGACGGCACCGTCACCCAGATAGGTCATGCAAACCTTGTTTTCGCCACGGTATTTGTAGCTAAAGGCAATACCGGTTCCGAGCGGAACCTGCGCACCCACGATACCATGACCACCATAGAAATTCTTTTCCTTGGAGAACATGTGCATCGAGCCGCCTTTACCGCGGGAATACCCGCCTTCGCGGCCCGTCAGTTCGGCCATCACACCGGCGGCATCCATGCCGGTTGCAAGCATGTGCCCGTGATCGCGATAGCTGGTGATAACACCATCTTTGTCCGATGCGGCGGCCTGCATGCCGACAACAACGGCTTCCTGCCCGATATAAAGGTGGCAGAAACCGCCAATGAGACCCATGCCATACAGCTGACCGGCTTTTTCTTCAAAGCGACGGATCAGAAGCATTTCACGGTAATATTTGAGGAGATCGTCACTGCTCGCCTGATTGTCGGCGCGCGTCGTGCCGCGTTTGCGTTTTGGTGTGGTCGCCATGTTTCCTCCCGGTGGATGGCTATCGCTTAAGCATCATGTATGAGTGCTTAATTCGGTACTGGACCACCGAAATGACTACCGAAAACAGACCACAAGGGCAAGCAATCTAACCTCGATTAAACTGTTGTTTTGCAACGCACAATTACAAATAAACCTGAATTAAGTTAATTTTTGAGTTTGCGCGTTTTTACAGAGTTGCAGGATTTTCAGCACCTTGGACGCCTGCTTTAAAACTCGTTCATTCCTCTGCGTCACAAATGCTATGCTTTCGCGGGGATAATACCGCATAGCAGCGCAAAACGGAAAACAACCGAAAGAACACATTGTATATCAATGACCTCTACCTGGTTTGGTAAAACAGCGCCCTAAACCAGAAGTCAGTTTAAACAACAACTTACCTGTTTGCGATTATTGCTGAACACAATTCACAACCCAAAATTTCTGTCAAACTGTGATCTGGTCAACAGTACAGAGCCATTTTACGCAGAGAAATACGATTGTCCTGTCAGCGGATTCTTTCGCACCAGATCCCTCACCCACTCAAAGCAGGCATCAGACATCAGGCTCAGTTGGCATCGGTCGCGGCTGCTGCCGCGATGACATCGCTATAGCCATCATGGTGGAAGATGATCACATCATCGGGATGGGCGGCATTCAGCATCGCACGTGCGCGCTCATCAAGCAGATCCGGGTCAAGATGGCTCGAACGCAGCGAAATCACATGCTGTTCAAGCAACTTGCGGCGCTCGGTCGTTTCTTCAAGAACCTCGGTAATCTGGCTGACGCGGTCTTGCATCGACCAGTAATTCAAAAGCCCGCGTTCGCCTTCGACGCTATGAAAGATGAAATACGCCATCACGGTAAATGCGATTACCGGTGCGACAGCCTGTTTCAGGCGAAGAATGACCGGTGAACTGGACGACATTTACCTTATGCCCCTTGCACATCTGTGCGACGTGATGACCAAATACTTCGTTCCGGCCACATAACGGAAAAACCACATGCGTTATTTCGCTTGTCTGACAATGACTTACCATCGGACAAGTCGGAAAAACCGGCAAGATTACCCGTAACCATGCGCATATTCGGGTAAAAATAGAGTTAAGCAATCTACGCAAAGCTGCTCGATTACGCTCAATTCACTAATCCTGATATTCGAATTTATCTCTTGTCGCCCAAACAAAACAGGCCGCCTCCGGATCGGGAAGCGGCCTGTTACGCAGTCGAAATATCAGCAGCCCTTACTTCAGGATCGAACGACCCGGGAAGTGTGCACCTGCATCAAGAAGTTCCTCGATGCGGATCAGCTGATTGTACTTTGCCATACGGTCAGAACGCGACAGCGAACCGGTTTTGATCTGACCACAGTTGGTGGCAACCGCCAGATCGGCAATGGTCGCGTCTTCGGTTTCGCCCGAACGGTGCGACATCACAGCGGTGTAACCGGCACGATGTGCCATCTCGACCGCTTCCAGCGTTTCCGAAAGTGTGCCGATCTGGTTGACCTTGACGAGGATCGAGTTGGCCACGCCCTTCTTGATGCCATCTGCCAGACGTTTCGGGTTGGTGACAAACAGGTCATCACCGACAAGCTGGGTCTTGGCACCGATGGCGGCCGTCAGTTCTGCCCAGCCATCCCAATCGTCTTCGGCCATGCCGTCTTCGATGGAGAAGATCGGATATTTACCCACAAGGTCGGCCCAGTATTTGACCATCTGGCTCGGATCAAGGGATTTGCCCTCGCCGGCCAGAACGTATTTGCCACCCTTGAAGAACTCGGTCGATGCCGCGTCAAGTGCGAGGACAACGTCTTCTTCCGGGCGATAGCCAGCAGCCTCGATCGACTTCATGACATAGCTGATGGCGGCTTCCGTCGATGCGATGTTCGGCGCAAAGCCGCCCTCGTCACCGACATTGGTGTTCAGGCCATCTGCCGACAGCGCCTTTTTCAGGTTGTGGAAGATTTCAGCCCCCATGCGGATCGCGTCCGAGCAGGTCTCGGCCGAAACCGGCATGATCATGAATTCCTGAACGTCGATCGGGTTGTCGGCATGCTCGCCGCCATTGATGATGTTCATCATCGGCACCGGCAAAGTGCGGGCAAACGACCCACCGACATACCGATACAGCGGAAGACCGGCGTCTTCGGCAGCAGCCTTGGCAGTCGCCAGCGAAACGCCCAAAATGGCGTTTGCGCCCAGACGGCCTTTGTTTTCGGTGCCATCAAGGTCGATCATGACGTTGTCAACGGCAAGCTGGTCTTCGGCATCCATGCCAGCCAGCGCTTCGAAGATTTCACCATTCACAGATGCAACCGCCTTGGTCACACCTTTGCCAAGGTAACGGTCTTCCTTGTCGCGCAGTTCGACGGCTTCGTGTGCACCGGTGGATGCGCCCGAAGGAACGGCAGCACGACCAAAGGCGCCATTTTCCAGGGTGACATCAACTTCGACCGTCGGGTTACCACGGCTGTCAAGGATTTCGCGGCCGCGAATATCGATAATAGCGGTCATGACAGAAACGTTCTCCTCACTGGTAGGAACCATACCTGACCATCAGGCATGCAGGTTACAGCAAAAAAGAATGCCGCCAATCACGTGCTGGCGGCATTTGTTATTTACGCGTCAAACATATCCAGACGAACCGGATTGGCTTTTGCCACCTTGTCCAGTTCCATCAGAACCGAAAGAACTTCGGGAAGCTTGTTCAACGGGATTTGGTTCGGGCCATCGGAAATGGCCGTCGCCGGGTTATCGTGGGTTTCGATAAACAGTGCTGCGATACCAACCGCAACGGCCGCACGAGCCAGAACTGGCGCGAATTCGCGCTGGCCACCTGACGAGGTGCCCTGTCCGCCCGGCTGCTGAACCGAATGGGTGGCATCGAAGACAACCGGATAGCCCTGACGGGCCATGGTGGGAAGTCCACGGAAGTCCGTGACAAGCGTGTTATAGCCAAAGCTGGTCCCACGGTCACAGAGCATGATGTTTTCATTGCCGGTCGCAGCAAGGTTGTTGGCCACATTGACCATGTCCCAAGGGGCCAGGAACTGACCCTTTTTGACATTAACCGCACGACCGGTTTTGCCGGCTGCCTGCAACAGGTCGGCCTGACGGCACAGGAATGCCGGGATCTGCAGGATATCGGCAACCTCGGCCACCGCCGCACACTGATCAGGCAAATGCACGTCGGTCACGATCGGAAGCCCGGTGACTTCCTTGACCTCGGCCAGGATATCGAGACCTTCCTTAAGGCCGACACCACGTTTGGACGTGGTGCTGGTCCGGTTGGCCTTGTCAAACGAGCTTTTATAAACAAGCCCGATGCCAAGCCCTTCGGACAGTTCCTTAAGGGCTGTGGCCATCTCGAGCGCGTGCTGACGGCTTTCGATCGCACACGGCCCTGCCAGAACGGCAAACGGCTTGTCGTTGGCGATTTCGATATTGCCGACTTTGACGGTTTTAATTTCGGTCATTGCACTGACTTTCTGTCGATCACTTGTGGCTGTGTGTTCTGGCAATCAGATACCAGGCTTATACCAGACGGCTGCGCTCTTTGGCGGCCTTGATATAGGAAACAAACAGCGGATGCGGATCCAGCGGACGCGAACGCAGTTCCGGGTGGAACTGAACACCGATGAACCACGGATGATCCGGATATTCGACGATTTCCGGCAAACGACCATCCGGCGACAGGCCCGAGAACTTCAGGCCCTTCTCTTCAAGCTGGCCCATGAAGTTGACGTTCACCTCATAACGATGGCGGTGACGTTCAAGAACGGTTTCGCTGCCATAAATCTCGCGTGCACGGGTGCCATCAACAAGCTTGCACTCGTAGTTGCCCAGACGCATGGTGCCGCCAAGATCGTCGTCATCAGAACGACGTTCGACCGAGCCACCATCTTTCGCCCATTCGGTCATCAGACCGACAAGCGGCGTCTTGGTCGGACCAAATTCGGACGAGGACGCATCCTTAAGCCCGGCAAGGTTACGCGCCGCTTCCAGAACCGCCATCTGCATGCCAAAGCAAATCCCGAAATACGGCACCTTGTTTTCACGCGCATAGCGGGCCGCGGCAATCTTGCCTTCGGTGCCACGCTCGCCAAAGCCGCCCGGAACCATGATCGCATCAAGCTTGGACAGGATTTCGTTGACGTTGCCTTCTTTTTCCAGCTCGTCAGACGCAATCCATTCCAGTTTGACGCGTACCTTGTTGGCAATACCGCCATGGGTCAGTGCTTCGGTCAGCGACTTATAGGCATCGGGAAGCTGGATGTATTTACCAACGATGCCGATGGTAACCTCACCTTCCGGATTGCGGATGGTGTTGCAGATATCTTCCCACGGCTGCAGATCCGGTTCCTGCGCCTGCAGGCCGAAGTGATACAGCACTTCGTTATCCAGACCATACTGGTGATAGCTGATCGGCACCTGATAGATGTTGTCAACGTCATAGGCCGGAATAACCGCCGCTTCACGGACGTTACAGAAACGCGCAATCTTGCGGCGTTCATTGATCGGAATTTCGCGATCACAACGGCACAGAAGAATATCTGGCTGAATACCGACACTCTGAAGTTCCTTGACCGAGTGCTGGGTCGGCTTGGTCTTAAGCTCCCCGGCAGACGAAATATAAGGAACAAGTGTCAGGTGCATGAACAGCGCCCGGCCATCGCCAAGGTCATTGCCCATCTGACGGATGGCCTCAAGGAACGGAAGGCTTTCGATGTCACCCACCGTGCCGCCGATTTCGACCAGGACAAAATCCTCGGTCGCATCGGACATGACGAATTCCTTGATCGCATCGGTGATGTGCGGAATGACCTGCACAGTCCCGCCAAGGTAATCGCCGCGACGTTCCCGCGCGATCACGTTGGAATAGATACGACCGGTGGTGACGTTGTCGGACCGGCGTGATGATACGCCGGTGAAACGTTCGTAGTGGCCAAGATCAAGGTCGGTCTCCGCCCCGTCTTCGGTCACATAGCATTCGCCATGCTGGTACGGGCTCATGGTGCCCGGATCGACGTTGATATACGGATCAAGTTTACGCAGACGAACTGTAAAGCCGCGTGCCTGCAGGGACGCCCCCAAAGCAGCGGAAGCCAGACCTTTGCCCAGCGAGGAAACCACGCCACCGGTAATAAAGATAAAACGAGTCATTATCTTGGCCTCATCTCAAAGCACAAAGCCTCGGTTCAGTGCAGTGCACCACGAACCGGGGAATTCAACAATCAAAAATTGAGGCGGCAAGTTTGCCGCCTCAGGTCGTCGGTTAATTTGTTTATCGGGTCGGAGCCGCGGGACCGGTGTCCTCGGCAGGCTCGGTGACCGCAGGGGCCGGTTCCGGCGCCTGATCAAGGATCGAAGCCGGCTGGGTATGGGTATTCGACTGAAGGGCAAGAATGATGCTGGTGATCATGAATGCGCCTGCCAGAATAGCAGTAGTACGGGTCAGCAGGTTCGCAGCGCCGCGTGAGCTCATCACGCCGAAACCACCGCCGCCGCCGCCGCCGCTGTTACCGCCGATACCAAGCCCACCGCCCTCGCTGCGCTGCACGAGAATCACAGCGATCAAGCCGAGCGCAAGAAGAAGGTGGATTACCAGAATGACTGTTTGCATGGTGTCGAAACTCTTGTCCTAATCAACCGATCCAAACGCAATTCGGCCCGGATCGGGCATAAATTTGATGCGTATTTAACGCGTTTTATGGCTGTTGGCTAGACCATATTAAACAAAATCTGCACCGCAGTCGGTCAGGCACAAGATTCAATAATCTGCCAGAAATCTTCAACCTTAAGGCTGGCCCCGCCGACAAGTGCACCATCGACATCTTCGACAGCCATCAATTCCTTGGCATTCGACGGCTTGACCGAACCACCATACAGAATTCGGAACTGATCACCATCCTCAAACCGTGCCATCAGACCTGCACGGATCGCCGCATGCACTTCGGCAACTTCTTCGACACTGGCAGTCCGGCCCGTACCAATCGCCCAGACCGGCTCATAGGCAACAACCGTGTTTTTGGCTGTCGCCCCATCGGGAAGCGATACCGCCACCTGCCCGTTCACCACCGGCAACGTCGCACCAAGATCACGTTCTTCCTCGGTCTCGCCAACGCAAACCACCGCAATCAGACCGGCATCATGGGCAGCAATCGCCTTTTTGCGAATGTCGGTCGAACTTTCCCCGTGATCGGCACGGCGTTCGGAATGACCGACCAGAACATATTGTGCGCCAATATCGGCCAGCATCGGGGCAGCCAGATCACCGGTATGCGCGCCCGAAATCGCCGCATGGCAATCCTGCCCACCGACGGCAACCGCACTTCCCTTGGTCACACCAACTGCCTCGGACAAAAGCGTTGCCGGCGGACAGACAAGAATATCGCAACCAAGCGCCCCTTTTTCAGACGCCTTTGCCGCCAGGCTTGATGCCAGCGCAAGACCGTCTGCACGCAAACAGTTCATTTTCCAGTTTCCGGCAATCAGGGGACGGCGTTGGGTCATGGGAGCTACCTCGTGCTGATCAGGTTCACATTTTGTCTGTGTAGTGTCCTTGTTTCAAGACCATAACAACCGGTTTGCGGTTGATACGATTTGTTGCAGGACCTGTTTCGACGCGGGTTTTAGCATGCCATGCCAGCGGGGCCAAGTACCCGAAAACGCCCGATCACGTATTTAGGATGTGATTGCAGTCATCTTCTATACAATCGCCTGTTGCCGCTGATAACACTCGCCATTAAGATGCGCGGCAAATTTGCTCGGGCCTTTTCGTCTATCGCGTCGTCCGGGCGACCATAATGAAACGACGTCAAAGCCTGATTTTGGCGTCAAACCACGGATTGTTAGGCTTATCATATGCTTGCTGGCATTCGCACATTTTCGAAATCAATCTTCGCCAAGATTATCTTTGGCGTGATTGCACTGAGCTTCGTGATCTGGGGCCTGAACGCATCGATGCTCAATCTGGGCACCTCGCGTGAAGTTGCCGAAATCGGCAGCCAACGGATCACCCCGGTCGAACTGGATCGCGCCTTCCAGCGTAGCGTGCAGAATATGCAAAACATGTTCGGACCGAACTTCAACCAGCAGCAGGCCATTCAGATGGGCCTTCTGAACAATACGGTGCAGTCGCTCGTATCCCAGAAGATCCTGCGTGAAGATGCCAAAAACATCGGTATCGGCATCAGCGACGAAGCCGTCCGTGATCAGATTTTCTCGTCTGACAGCTTCAAGGACCCGACCACCGGCCAGTTCAGCCGTGATCGCTTCCTGCAGGCCCTGTATCAGGCTGGCTACACCGAAAACGAATTCATCAACGGTGTCCGTGGCGACATGATGAGCCAGCAGGTTGTCAGCAGCCTGACCAACCCGGCAACGGTGCCAGACATCATGGCGCGTCAGATCGTGGCCTATCGCAATGAACAGCGCAGCGGTTCGTTCTTCACCCTGAACACCGCCGAATTCGCTGACATTCCGGCTGCTGATGACGCGACCCTGCGTGCCTATCACGAAGATAACGCCGCACAGTTCACCGCACCGGAAAGCCGCGATGTTACCTTGGCCACCTTGAGTGCCGCGGATCTGATCCCGACCATCACCGTGACCGAGGAAGAAATCGCTGAGTCCTATGCCCAGCGTGAACCGGAATTCCAGACCCCGGAAAAACGTACGGTCGAACAGATCCTGTTTGCCCCGAACGATGAACAGACCGCCCGTGAAGCCTATAAACGGCTGACCGAAGGTGCAGACTTCATGACGGTCGCCAAAGAAGACGCGAACATGGACGAAGCCATGGTCAAACTTGGCCAGTTCACCGCAAATGACATCCTGCCCGATCTCCGCGATGCGACCTTCTCGCTTGACGAAGGCGGCATCTCCGAGCCGGTTGAAACCGCCCTTGGCTGGCACATCATCCGTGTTCCGTCGATCACCCCGGGCAGCACCCAAAGCCTTGATGAAGTCCGCGACATCATTGTTGACGGCCTCAAACAGTTCAAAGCCGAAGACGCCATCTATGATCTGGCGGCCACCTTTGACGAGGAACTCGGTGCCGGCACCCCGATCGAAGACGCCGCCCGCGATGTTGGCGCAAAGACTTACAAGCTTGACGGCATCGTCCGCGGCGAAGGCCTTGCAGGTCAGAACGTTGACGGCGCAGACGAAATCAACGCCAAAATCTTCGAGCTCGAAAACGGCGAGGAAAGCTTCCTTGAAGAAACCGCTTCGGGTACGCGTTATGTCGTCCGTGTTGAAAACGTAACCCCGTCGGCCCTGCGTCCGTTTGACGAAGTCCGCGACGAAGTTGTTGCCGCATGGACCGCCGAAGAACGCCAACGCCTGATGATGGAAAAGGCCGAAGAACTGGCTGGCAACATCAACACCTCCGGTGCTGATCTCGCAACCCTCGCCTCCGAAGACGGCGCAGACGTTCGTGAAACAGGTCTGACCCGCCGTACCGGCCGTGGTCTTGCAGATGACGTCAACCCGGCGGTTGCCGCTGCCCTCTTCACCCTTGAAGACGGCAAGGCCAAAGCCGTCCAGACCGGCGAAGACGTCATGATCGTCAAGCTTGATGAAATTCAGGCCGCCGACATCAACACCGCCGATGCCGCACCGGTAAATGACGAGCTCAAGGAAGCGCTCAACGAAGACATCCTTGCGCAGTATCTCAACTACCTGAACGAGGAAATCTCGGTCAGTGTCAATAACAGCGTGATCAACGAGCTTTATCAGCCGACCGCTGCCAACTGATACGCATCCAGGGGCGACCGGAAAATCCGGTCGCCCTTTTTCTATCTCAAAGACGCCATCGCCAAACCGACCAAGCCCAACCATCGGACAGATCATGGAAATCAAACCGGATTTCACCAGTTTCAAGCAAAACTACGATAACGGCATTTCGCAGGTTCTCTGGACCTCGCTGACCGCCGATCTTGATACGCCGGTCTCGGCCTTTCTCAAGATCGCCGAAGGCATGCCAAACACCTATTTGCTTGAATCTGTTGAAGGCGGATCGGTCCGCGGGCGTTATTCCTTCCTCGGGCTCAAACCCGACCTGATCTGGCGCTGCTTTGGCAACAAGGCCGAACTCAATCGCCGTGTGATGGCCGATGCCGATGCCTTTGTCGCCGAGGATGACGCCCCGCTTGACAGCCTCAAGAAACTGATCGCCGAAAGCCATATCGAACTGCCTGATAACCTGCCACCCATGAGTGCCGGTCTGGTTGGCTATATGGGCTATGACACTGTCCGTCTGATGGAAAAGCTGCCCGATAGCAACAAGGATGAACTTGATGTCCCCGATGGCATCTTCATACGCCCGACCGTCACGGCAAGTTTTGACACCATCGAAGACACGGTGACCGTGGTGACGCCGGTGCGCCCGGAAAGCGGCATTTCGGCTGATGCTGCCTATGATCTGGCCTGTGCGCGGCTTAATGACGTCGTGCAGCAGTTCCAGCGCAACCTGTTTATCGACCGCCGCTCCAAATCCGTGCCCGACACCCTGCCGGACCCAAAGGTCAGCGTCACCGAGGCCGGATTCCACGACATGGTCGAAAAGGCCAAGGATTACATCCGCGCGGGCGACATCTTTCAGGTGGTGCTGTCGCAACGCTACACGCTGCCCTATCAGCTCCCGCCCTTTGCCTTTTACAGAGCACTTCGTCGTATCAACCCGTCGCCCTTCATGTTCTATCTTGATATCGGCGGTTTTCAGGTCGTCGGGGCCAGCCCGGAAATCCTGGTGCGGCTCCGCGACGGCGAAGTCACCATTCGCCCGATTGCCGGAACCCGTCGGCGCGGCAAAACGCCCGATGACGACAAAGTCATGGCGCAAGACCTGCTCGACGATCCCAAGGAACGCTCCGAACATCTGATGCTGCTCGACCTTGGCCGAAACGATGTCGGCCGCGTTTCCAAACCGGGGACTGTGCGTGTCACCGACCGCGAACAGATCGAATATTATTCCCACGTCATGCATATCGTCTCAAACGTCGTCGGCCAGATTGACGAAACCAAATACGACGCCATGGACGCACTCAAGGCCGGCTTCCCGGCCGGAACCGTTTCGGGTGCGCCAAAAGTTCGTGCCATGGAAATCATTGATGAACTGGAATCGGTGCGTCGCGGCATCTATGCCGGCTGTATCGGCTATATCTCGGCCGATGGCTCGATGGATACCTGCATTGCGCTGCGCACCGCCGTCATCAAGGACGAGAAAATCCACATTCAGGCCGGCGCCGGTGTCGTCGTCGACAGCAAACCGGAACTCGAACACAAGGAATGCCAGAACAAGGCCGGCGCCCTCATGGCCGCCGCCCGCGAAGCGCATCGCTTCGCATAGTTCGCGATGCTGCAAACAAAAAGGGCTGCAGTCATCCTGCAGCCCTTTTTTCATGTCCGTCAGATCAACCTAGCCCGTCACACTTTGCATGGATCGGCGCAAAACATCCGTAATCGGCACCAACACAAAGCCCTTGGCCTGAATTTCGGGGATCCATGTTTTAAGCGCCCCGATCGTCAGATCGCGCGGATGACCAATCGCAATCGCAAAGCCCTGTTTGCGGGCGACATTTTCAGTACGCGCCAACATATCGGCGATCTTGGCCGCATCATCGGCATCATCAATAAAGATATCACGTGTGATTGCCGGGACGCCAAAGCTGCTGGCCGTGGAATAGCCGACCGAGTCTGCGCTGGTCCGGCTATCAAGGAACATCAGGCCGCGTGACTTCATGACTTCCATGACAACACGCATGCGTTCGGGATCGGCGGTAAATTTGCTGCCCATGTGATTGTTCACACCGACATAGCCATCAAAGCGATCCAGCATCCAGGACATCTCATTGAGGATCTTCTGGCGGTCATAGCTTGCCAGCAACGCATGCGGCCCCGGATCAACCGATGCGGATGACGGCTCCATCGGCATATGCAACATCACTTCATGACCGGCCTTGCGCGCGGCATTGACCTGCGCCTGCAAATCCCGGGCATAGGGCAGATATGAAATCGTGATCGGCCCCGGCAGATCGACCGTTTTGGCGGTGCGCGGCTGATCAAGGCCGGCATCATCAATCACAATCGCAATCACCGGCTTGTCGCCGGTATCCTGTGTCAGCGCGGCATATTTCTGCCACGGCTGATTTGTCGGACCAACGGTTGCGACCGGAACATCATTGCCACTGTCGCCAGGAAGGATATCCCCACCCTGGTCCGGTTTGCGTGCGGCTGGTGCCGGAACGAAGTCCGTCAGTCCCTGCCCGCCTTGCCCGCTGGATCGCGTCGTTTCACTGTTTTCGCCGACCAGATATCCCGTGCGCCCACGCTCGGAAACATTGGCATTTTCCGAAAGCTTGTAATCCTTGCGAAGCTTCGGGGTCGGCTCCGGCTCAGCCAGGGCATAGTTCGGTGCGCTTTGATCCGCTGCGCGGCCAAATTCATCCGACGCGCGATCAAGTTCAAGCATGCTGCCAACGGCAATAATGGCCGACAGCGTACCCGCAACAAAGGCCCCGCCCAGCATCAGGCGACCAATGCCACCCGATTTCTTTTTCGGGGCGGTCTTTTTACGAGTGGATTTCTTGGGTGCCGCCTTCTTACGTTTGGCGGTCGGTGCCCGGGTTGCCCGGCGTGCCACGCTGTGGTCTCCAGTATTCGTTTGCTGGGATGCTCGTAGCGGCCAAACACACGGTTCGGCCCCTTCCCATATGGTGATTATATACCGATCAAGTCGGTTTGTGTTTTCACGTTTTTAAAACGCCTCTGGTTAGCACCCGGTTAAAGAACATTAACGACCGAGCACCAACGTGCATTTAGATCGCGAAAAAGCCTTGCTCTGCTTCTGCTTGACGTAGCGACAAGGGCGTTTATTCTCTGGCAACTTTAATGTGCACAGGCCTTTCCTCCGATGTATCTCCTCATCGACAATTACGACAGTTTCACATTCAATCTGTGGCACTACCTGCGCGAACTCGGCCCGGAGGTCGAAGTGCGCCGCAATGATGAGATTACCGTGGATGCGGCCATGGCGCTCAATCCCGAAGGCATTGTGATTTCGCCAGGCCCCTGCGATCCGGAACGCGCCGGTATCTGCCTTGACCTGATCAAGGCCGCCGCGGGCAAGGTCAAATTGCTTGGGGTGTGTCTGGGACATCAATCGATCGGTCAGGCTTTTGGCGGCAAGGTGATCCGCGCGCCCGAATGCATGCATGGCAAGACCGACGCAATGAAGCATTCCGGCACCAGCGTTTTTAAAGGCCTTCCCAGCCCGTTTGAAGCCACCCGTTATCACTCGCTGGTGATTGAACGCGAAACTTTGCCCGACAGCCTTGAAATAACGGCCGAAAGCGGAGATGGTCTTATTATGGGCGTGCGTCATAAAACCCATCAAATTCATGGTGTCCAGTTCCACCCCGAAAGCATCGCTTCGGAACATGGCCACGCCCTGCTTAAGAATTTTATCGACTATACCGGTGCGTAATGCGCACCGGACCGCAAACCAAGGAAGACCCGATGTCGACTGATCATGATCTGAAGCCAATTCTGGCCAAAGTCGCAGATGGCGAAAAACTGACTGAAAGCGCGGCGGAGGCGGCCTTTAACGTGCTGATGTCCGGTCAGGCGACGCCATCGCAGATGGGGGCTTTCCTGATGGGCTTGCGCATTCGTGGCGAAACCGTTGATGAAATCACCGGCGCCGCCCGTGTCATGCGTGAAAAGGCAACCGGCATCATTGCCCCGGAAAACGCGGTCGATACCTGCGGTACCGGTGGTGATGGCAGTGGCACCTATAACATCTCGACCGGGGCTGCGATTGTTGCCGCCGCCGCGGGTGCAACCGTTGCCAAGCACGGCAACCGCGCCGCATCGTCCAAATCCGGGTCTGCCGATGTTTTGATGGCGCTTGGTGTCAATCTTGATGCCGATATGAAGCTTCTGGAAAAGGCGCTTCGTGACATCAATCTTTGCTTCATGATGGCAACCCGCCACCATTCGGCGATGCGCCATGTCATGCCGACCCGCGTTGAAATGGGCACGCGCACTATCTTTAACCTGCTGGGACCGCTGGCCAACCCGGCCAAGACCAAACGTCAGGTTCTTGGCGTTTTTGCCAAACAGTGGGTCGAACCGATTGCGAATGTGCTCAACCGTCTGGGATCGGTGCATGCATGGGTTGTTCATGGCCACAGCGGCCTTGATGAAATCTCGACCACCGGCCCGACCTATGTTGCCGAGGTCAAGAACGGCAAGGTCACCACATTTGAAATCAGCCCAAGTGATTTCGGCCTTGAAACCGTAACGCTTGACGATCTCAAGGGCGGTGATGCCGATGTCAATGCCAAGGCCATTACCGACCTTTTGGCCGCCAAGAAAAGCCCGTACCGCGACATCGTTCTGATGAATGCCGGGGCCGCACTTGTGGTCACCGGCATTGCCAGCGATCTGGCCGACGGCATCAAAAAGGCCGCAGACGCCATTGATAGCGGCAAGGCTGCCGAGACCCTGCAAGGGCTTGTGAAGATTACCAACGAAGGAACCCCGGCGTGAGCGACGTACTAGCCAAAATCTGCAATGACAAACGCGATCACGTTGCGGCCTGCAAGGCGCGCAAGACGCTTGCCTCCCTCGAGGCAGAGGCAAAGGCACAATCAGCCCCGCGTGGTTTTATCAGAGCACTTGAAACCAGTGTTGCCGATGGCCGTTATGGTCTGATTGCTGAAATCAAAAAGGCATCCCCCTCCAAGGGGCTGATCCGCCCGGACTTCAATCCGCCGGAACTCGCCAAGGCCTACAAGGCTGGCGGGGCAAGCTGCCTGTCGGTTCTGACCGACATCCCCTATTTCCAGGGTGATGACAGCTACCTGGTCGCAGCCCGGGCCGCAGTCGATCTTCCTGCCCTTCGCAAGGACTTCATGGTCGATCCCTATCAGATCACCGAGGCACGTGCGCTTGGTGCCGATTGTATCCTTCTGATCATGGCAGCCCTTGAAGATAGCCTGGCTTCTGAGCTTGAAGATGCCGCGCACAGCCTTGGCATGGATGTTTTGATCGAGGTGCACAACGCCCCGGAACTCGAACGTGCGCTCAAGCTCAAGTCACGTTTGGTGGGGATCAATAACCGCAACCTCAAAACCATGGAAATCTCGCTCACCACGACCGAGGAACTGGCAAGCATGGTCGGCGATGATCGGTTGCTGGTGGCTGAAAGCGGCCTGTTTACCCCGGATGATCTTGCCCGCATGGCAAAGGTCGGCGCTGAGTGTTTCCTGATCGGCGAAAGCCTGATGCGCCAGGACGACGTCGCAACCGCCACCCGCAACCTGCTCGGCCTTGCGGCCTGATCAATACTGGACAGAACCAATGGCAGACAAGCTTTCCCATATTGATGCCGGTGGCAACGCGGTGATGGTCGATATTTCGGCCAAGGCAGAAACTGCGCGCACTGCGATTGCCAAGGCACGGGTTCTGATGTCTTCCGAAACGGCCAAGCTGATTGCGGCGCGCGGCCATAAAAAAGGCGATGTTCTTGGCATCGCCCAGCTTGCCGGGATCATGGGCGCCAAAAAGACCCCCGATCTGATCCCGCTTTGTCACCCCCTGCCCCTGACCTCTGTCACCGTCGATCTCGAACTGGCCGAGGGTGTCGATGCGGTCGATATCACCGCCACCTGCAAGACAACCGGCAAGACCGGTGTCGAGATGGAAGCCCTCACCGCGGCCTCGGTCGCGGCACTCACGGTTTTTGACATGTGCAAGGCGGTTGATAAAAGTATGAGGATTACCGATTTGCGGGTCACCCGAAAAGAAGGTGGCAAGTCGGGTACCTTCATCGCGGACTAGCTTCCTGTCCCCACAAACCGCCTACTATTCATATTTTTTGAAGGATCGCCGCGATTATTCGGTTTTTCCGTCAAATCGCACAGAGCCGCTTGACCCGCGAAAAGAACTAAAGTAGAACATCTGTGTATTCTTTTTGTTCTTTTTACAGGTTCGGGAAATAACATGCTGACGCGCAAGCAATATGAGTTGCTGGTCTATATAGACAATTACCTTCGCGATCACGGGATTTCGCCCTCTTTCGATGAAATGAAAGAGGCCCTGAACCTTAAATCCAAATCCGGCATTCACCGCCTGATCACAGGCCTTGAGGAACGCGGCTTTATCCGCCGCCTTGCGCACCGTGCACGCGCGCTTGAGATCGTCAGACTTCCCGAAAACAGCGATGATGACGCACCGGAAACGCCAAACAATGTGACCTCGCTTGCCAGTGTGCGAAAGGCCGCCCACCGGCCGACCACGGTACCAACCGCCTTCTCGGAGGCCGGGGAATCCGTTGGTTTGCCGCTCTATGGCCGAATTGCGGCCGGGACACCGATTGAGGCCCTTCGCGATCAAACGACCATGGTACAGGTCCCGGCCGCCCTGCTTGGCGCCGGTGATCACTATGCCCTTGAAGTATCGGGGGATTCGATGATTGATGCTGGCATTCTTGATGGCGACACCGTCCTGATCCAGCGCTGCGAACAGGCCCATGACGGTACGATTGTGGTGGCACTCGTCGATGACAGCGAAGCCACGCTTAAGCGCCTGAAACGCGGGCGCGGTGAAGTTCTGCTGGAACCGGCCAACGCGCGCTATGAAACCCGCGCCCTGTCGCCGGACCGTGTGCGCATTCAGGGCCGTCTGGTCGGGCTGCTGCGTCAGTACTGATTGCTTGCGCGACGTTATAAACAACAAATGCCCGGTGCACACGCCCGGGCGTTTTTGTTTTGTGTGCGATCAGGTTCTTAGCGCCCTGCTCTGCCACCGATGATGATCCAGGGCCAATTGCCGGTTTCAGCACGGACGGTGTTGATTGCTGGCTTTTCGCCAGCCTCAGACGGCAGTTTGATCGCAACGCCGCCCTGCCACCACAGAACGTCATCATCAATGACAGTGCGCGCGCCAGAGGCCTGGCAGGTGGTTGGTAGATCTGTTTTCAAACTAACAATGATATCAGCGTTGCGGCAGGCATAAAACGGATTGGCAATCCGGCTTGCGACAATGATCCGCGATGGAAGAGTGTTAGCGCTAACACCAAGGGAGCACGGGTCGTTCTGGCAGGCCTGTACGCGGCTTTGTTCGTGTTCGGGGCGGATGCCAAAGCGGCTCATCCAGATGCCTTTCTGAAAGTCATTCAGCCGCGATGAGGTATGCAGGATACCGGCATCGGGATCGTAAACAGCCCAGCTTTCGCGGTCGCCCGATATCAGGATTTCGGGTTCTTTGTGCAGTGCCTGAAAGATGATGGCGGCAACAATCAGCGGAAGGACCGGCACGATCATCACCTTGTCGCGCCAGATAACGATCCAGGCCAATGCAAACAGGCCCAAGGCAACCGCCAGCATATCAAGGCCCGAGACATACCAAAGCCCCCAGTCCTGTGCAGCGACCAGTTCGGCTGTTTCCAACAACACCGTCAAACCGGGCTTCATCGCGGCCAGTGAGAGCCCCGATAACCCAATCGGGATCAACGCCAGCGTCACGACGATCCAGGGCATCACCCAGAATGCCATGACCGGAATGGCGACCAGATTGGCGAGTACGCCCAGCATTGAAATACGGCCAAAATGATAGCCGATGATGGGGGCTGTCACCGCCGTCACGATCAGACTGGTCAGCAGCAACCCGGCAAGATAAAGGCCAGCACGTTCATACCAGGACAGCATCCCCTGCCGATCCAGCCAGCGCCGCCCCGGCCCGTCATAAAACGCAACCAGCGCGCCAACGGCGGCAAAGGAGAGCTGGAAACTGGCCCCAAGTGCGGCATCAGGCCGAAGGATCAATACAATGATCGCGGCAACACCCACAAGGCGCAATGATATCGCACGGCGATCGAGCAGCAAGGCCAGCCAGACCACAAGCAACATGACAAAGGCGCGCTGGGTCGGAATGGTCGCCCCGGATAATCCTAGATAAACCAAGCCTGCCAGCATCGCCGCCATCGCCGCCCATTTCTTGATCGGATAGCGCAAGGCAATTGATGGAATGGCGGCCAACCCGAAGCGGATCAGGAAAAACAACGTCCCGCACAGCAACCCCATATGAAGGCCCGAAATCGCCAGCAAGTGCGCAAGGCCGGATTTGCGAAGATCATCGGCAATATCGGGGGTGACTTCACCGCGTTCGCCAATGATCAGGGCCTTGGCAATGCCGGTTTCGGGGCCGGTCATTTTGTCGCTTATTGTTGCGGACACATACTGACGCGCTGCTTCAATAATATTCCACACATCATTGTTTTTGATATATTTATCGTTTTGAAGAATTTCGAACTGACGGCCAAACACAAAACCGGACGCGCCAATATTGCTGAAATAAAGATTGCGCGCGAAATCCGGATCACCGGGCACAGCGGGCGGGCGCAACGGAAAAAGGCGCGCCTTTGCCCGCACCTGATCGCCAATTGCAAGATCGCTGTCGCCCAGAAAACTGAGCCTGACATTCCAGTCCAAGCGGTCAGCGGAAATCCCGGTAATTTCGGATGGCTGAACTGTTGCACGAATTCGCCCGTTACGCGGCTCCAACCCGATGATGGTACCGGTGACTTCGGTCGCATAAAGCGTTTTTGTCGGGATATTATCCGGGCCAAGTTCGGTATGGATGGCACTTGTCAAAGCCCCGAACGCCAGACTGGCAAGCAATTGAAACGCGAAGGCCAGGGTGGCAAGTCGCCGCGACATCCAGAAACCGCAGCACAGCAGAATCACCGCCAGAGCAATTTGACCAAGCCCGATACGCGCAGGGAGCAAGAAATACCCGGCACAGCCCAACCCAAAGAAGATAACCGAGGACAGAAACCATTTATTTCTTTGGCTTGTTACAACAAAATTAATTTGCGAGAAAACACCCACAAACAATTGTTTTAATTTAACTTTACCTGTCGCCGTACGACGAATGTCCAATAGCCCGCCTGCCGCATAGTTTCTATCTAACATCCGCTGTGGTGCAACAGCGTGTCATTTGTGCTATAGCCTGCACGCCAAAAGTCCTCAGGACAAGCGACAACATCCAAATAACGGATAGATTGAATGACGGTTGTTACCCGTTTTGCCCCGTCTCCGACCGGGTTTCTGCATATCGGCGGAGCACGCACCGCACTTTATAACTGGCTTTATGCCAAACATACCGGTGGCAAGTTCTTGCTCCGGATCGAGGATACCGACCGTGAACGTTCAACGCCCGAGGCCGTAGACGCCATTTTTGACGGCTTGAACTGGCTTGGCCTGACCGCAGACGAAGAGCCGACTTTCCAGTTTGCCCGTCGCGACCGCCATGCAGAAGTCGCCCAACAGCTTCTTGATGCCGGGAAAGCGTATTATTGCTATTGCTCCCCCGAGGAGCTGACGGCCATGCGCGAGAAAGCCCGCGCAGAAGGCCGTCCGATGAAATATGACGGCACCTGGCGTGATCGCGATCCGTCCGAGGCACCGGAAGGTGTCAAACCTGTTGTCCGCGTCAAGGCACCGCAGGAAGGCGATGCCGTGATCAATGATCAAGTGCAGGGCGAAGTTCGCGTCGGAAACGAGCAGCTTGACGATTATGTCATCCTGCGCGGCGACGGAACGCCCACCTACATGCTTTCGGTCGTGGTTGATGACCATGACATGGGTGTTACCAACGTCATTCGTGGTGACGACCACCTGACCAACGCATTCCGTCAGAAAGTCATTTATGATGCCATGGGCTGGGATGTCCCGACCTTTGCGCATATCCCGCTGATCCATGGTCCGGATGGCGCCAAGCTGTCAAAACGCCATGGTGCGCTGGGTGTTGATGCCTATCGCGATGAAATGGGCTTCTTGCCCGAGGCATTGAACAACTATCTTCTGCGTCTTGGCTGGGGCCATGGTGATGATGAGGTCATTTCGACCGAACAGGCGATTGAGTGGTTTGACATCACCGATGTCGGCAAAGGGGCTGCGCGCTTTGATTTTGCAAAGCTGACCAACCTCAATGGCATCTACCTGCGTCAGGCCGATGACAAACGCCTTGCAGACGAGATTTCGCCGCTGATTGCCAAGCAAATTGGCGTCGATGCGCTTGATGCATCGCAAAAAGAAATCTTGATCAACGGCATGGCAGGCCTTAAAGAAAGGGCCAAGACTCTTATCGAGCTCGCCGACTCTTCGGCTTTCTACGTTACCGATGGCATTACGTCCGTTAACGAGAAAGCCCAGTCCCTGATTGATGGTGCACCTGAAGGTCTGTTCAAGGAACTGGCCAACAGTCTTGAAGCGCTTGATAGCTGGACCGAAGAGGACGTTGACGCAAGTGTTCGCGCCATTGCCGATAAGTTTGAGTTAAAGCTTGGCAAAGTTGCGCAGCCCTTGCGGGCGGTGCTTACAGGCTCCAACTCTTCACCAGGCATTTTCGAAGTAATGATTGTGCTTGGCAAAACCCAAACGCTGAAACGCATTCGCCATTTTGATGCATAACAACAGCGAATTAAGAAAAACTAATAACCCGTTTGCGCTTTGTGCGCCGCAGCATTATGCTGCACACAACTTGAAACCGTGTTCGTTCAAACAGGGAAGGAAAAATAGTCATGGCATCTAATCCCAAGACTTCCCACACCGTGACAATGACCGACAATGCCACTGGCAAGTCGTTCGATATGCCGGTGATTGAGGGCAGTGTAGGCCCGTCTGTGATTGACATCCGCAAGCTGTATGCTGAAACCGGATATTTCACCTATGATCCGGGCTTCACTTCGACCGGCTCTTGCCAGTCGGAACTGACCTATATTGATGGCGACGTTGGTATTCTGCGTCACCGCGGTTATGCAATTGATGAACTTGCAGAAAATGCCGACTTCCTCGAAGTCTGCCATCTGCTGCTTTATGGTGAGCTGCCGAATGCCACCGACAAAGCCAAGTTCGAGAATGATATTACCATGCACACCATGGTCCACGAACAGATGCGCAATTTCTATAACGGTTTCCGCCGTGATGCGCATCCGATGGCGATCATGTGTGGCGTTGTTGGCGCATTGTCCGCGTTCTATCATGACAGCACCGACATCAACGATCCGAAGCAGCGGATGATTTCGGCCTATCGCCTGATTGCGAAAATGCCGACCATTGCGGCGATGGCGTATAAATATTCCATCGGTCAGCCGTTCCGTTATCCGAACAACAAGCTCGGTTATGCAGAAAACTTCCTGCAGATGATGTTTGGCAACCCGTGTGAAGACTATGAAGTCAATCCGGTTCTGGCCAAGGCAATGGATCGCATCCTGATCCTGCATGCCGACCACGAACAGAATGCGTCGACCTCGACCGTTCGTCTGGCCGGTTCTTCGGGTGCCAACCCGTTTGCATGTATTGCTGCTGGTATCGCATCCCTTTGGGGTCCGGCACATGGCGGCGCAAACGAAGCCGTTCTGGTCATGCTCAACGAAATCGGCGATGTGAAAAACATCCCGGAATACGTTGCAAAAGCAAAAGACAAGAACGACCCGTTCCGCCTGATGGGCTTTGGTCACCGCGTTTACAAAAACTACGATCCGCGCGCCAAAGTCATGCAGGAAACCTGCCACGAAGTTCTCAAAGAACTCAACATCAGCGACCCGCTGCTTGACGTTGCCCAGGAACTGGAACGTATCGCACGTGAAGACGAGTACTTCATCGAGAAGAAACTCTATCCGAACGTCGACTTCTATTCGGGCATCATCTTCAAGGCGATGGGCATCCCGGTCAGCATGTTCACCGTGCTGTTCGCTGTTGCACGTACCGTTGGCTGGATTTCCCAGTGGAAAGAGATGATCGAAGATCCGTCTCAGAAAATCGGTCGTCCGCGTCAGCTGTTTACCGGTGTTGCAGAACGTCCGTTCGTTCCGGTCGACAAGCGCTAAGCCGCGTCGACATCTACAGATCAAAGAAAAGGCCCGGAATTGTCCGGGCCTTTTTGTATTTGTGAGACAGCTTTAACCTGCCCCACGATATTTTCCGGGCTTACCAGCTGCCGGTGTTTTCCATGCTGGCCCACGGTTCAGCCTGAGCGAGGCTTTCGCCTTTTTGTAGGAACTCGATTGAAATGCCGTCCGGGGAACGAACAAACGCCATGCGGCCATCACGCGGCGGACGGTTGATGGTAACACCCGCATCCATCAGTTTCTGGCAAAGCGCATAGATGTCGTCGACTTCATAGGCCAGGTGCCCGAAATTGCGCCCACCGGAATAGCTTTCCGGGTCCCAGTTATAGGTTAGTTCAAGTTCCGGGGCCTTGACGGATTTGGCACTTTCGACGTCCGCCGGCGGTGCAAGATAGATCAGGGTGAAACGGCCCTGCTCGCTCTCGATCCGGCGGGTCTCTTTCATGCCAAGAAGGTCGCAATAGAATTTCATCGATTCATCGACATTCTCGACACGTACCATCGTGTGCAGGTAGCGCATAACACTGTCTCCGTTTTCAATTAATCAATGCGAAGAACCTAATTGCAATGCGGACTTGATGCCACCCGTAACAGACTATTTTTTGGCGATGATTTTCAAAATCTGCTCGGCGGCCTTTTCGCTGGGCGGTCTGTCACCAAATCCGAGCAAGGTGCAGGCTTTATCAAATCCATCGATCTGTGCGGCCCGTTCCGGGCTGTCAGCCATCAGGGTTTCAAGAACCGGAATGATCTTTTTGGCCTTGCATTTATCCTGCAGGAACTCGGGGATCAGTTTTTTGCCAAGGACCAGATTAACAATGGTGACCGTATCAATCTTGATCAGGCGTTTGGCAATCCAGCCCGTCACTGCATTGACCTGATAGGCAATGACATGCGGCACACCGGCAATTGCGAGCTCCAGCGAGACGGTGCCTGATGCCGCCAGCGCACAGTCGGCCGCCGCAAACGCATCGTGGCGTTCCTGATCGGTTGCGACAATTATCGGATCGAGTGGCCAGGATTTCATTTCTTCGGTGACGGTGTCGACGACCTTGCTGACCGTTGGCACGACGATGCGTGCATCGGGGTATTTCGTGGCAACATCATCCATGACCTTGCGAAATACCGGAAGGAGGCGTTTGACTTCGGAATTACGGCTTCCGGGCAGGACGGCCAGAAGCTTTTGGTTCGCTTTCAGGCCATGTTGGGTACGGAACCGCTCACCATCCCCGTCATGGCGTTCTTCGACCGCTGAGTGGCCGATAAAGGTGGTTGGCAGGCCTTCTTTTTCAAAATAAGGCGGTTCAAACGGCAAAAGTGCCAGAAGATGATCGAGAAAACCGGCGATTTTCTTTGCCCGGCCTTCGCGCCACGCCCAGACCGAGGGGGCGACATAGTGCACCAGCGGGATGCCCTTGCCTTTCAGCTTCTTGCCGACCCGAAAGCTGAAATCCGGGGCATCGATGGTAATCACGACATCGGGTTTCTCGGATTTGGCGAAGTCCGCGGTTTGGGAAATGCGTTTGAGCAGATGTGGAATATGCGGCACGACCTCTGTCAGGCCCATGACCGACATTTCATTCATCGGAAACAGGCATTTGAGGCCTTCACGTTCCATGCGCGGGCCGCCGACACCGATAAAGCGAATATGATCCTGCTTGGCCTTAAGGGCCGCCATCAGGCGTCCACCCAGTTGATCCCCGGATGCCTCGCCGGCGACAAGCATGATTTTCGGGCCAAGCGGCGCGGCTTCATCCGCCATTTTGGCGTTCCTCGTCCGGGAGGGCCAGACCAACGACAAACAGGCCCAGCGCATCAGCGCGCGCAATCACCGCAGCGCGGTCAATGATCATGGTCCCACCGGCAAGCAATGCAATGCCACGCAGGCCAGCCTTATGGGCCTCTTCGATGGTTTTCATGCCGATGGCCGGCAGATCAAGGCGTTTGTCCTGTTGCGGCTTGGCGGACTTTACCAGCACCCCGCCAACACCATCACGCTGGTATTTCGCCGAGCGACGGATCATTTCATCGGTGCCTTCGATGGCCTCAAGAGCCAGAACCAGCCCCTGTTGCACGACGCATCCCTGCCCGACATCGGCCTGCCCCAGTGTTCGGGCGACTAACAGGCCATGACGGGCATCGGTCATTGCCTGTTCATCGGGGGTTACCGCGCCAAGAACGCCTTCCTCAACCGCAAGATCGCCAAGAATTTCATGGGCGCCCAAAAGTCGGAAGCCTTCGCGTTCGAGCTCTTTACCGACAAGGCGGAGCAATCCATCATCGCCAAGCGCCTTGGTGCCTACTTTCATCAGGAGTTTGGCTGCCCGCCAATCCGGACGGATCGAAGAAAAGCTGGGGCGTGCGACCTTGCCTGCCAGAACCACGTCCTGACAGTTTTCCTTGCGCATGGCATCAAGGATTTTCGATGCTGCGCCAAGACGAGCCGTTACATTCGGATATTGATCAAGGTCGGCATCATCGGCATAGCCATCAAGTTTGACGATGCAGACATCACGGCCCATTGAAACAGCCGCGGACGCCAGACGGGCGGGAAGCGCCCCGCCCCCGGCGATAATCCCCAATTTCGGCTGCGGATTATCCTGCGGAGCTGTCATATTTTGGCGTGCATACGGAACGCATGCTTTCCGCTTTGAGGAAATTGATGATTTCCATCACCGGGCCGACGCCCTCAAAATCCTTGGCGACTTCTTCGACACGTTCGGCCAGGGTGCCTTCCTGTGCGAACAGAAGGCGATAGGCCTTGCGCAGCGAATGGATGGTTTCGCGGTCAAAACCGCGGCGTTTCAGACCGATGATATTCAGGCCTGAAAGATACGCACGGTTGCCGATGACGGAACCATAAGGGATGACGTCGCTTTCAACCCCGGTCATGCCACCGATCATGGCGTGTTTGCCGATACGGACGAACTGGTGAACAGCCGAAAGACCGCCAACGATTGCGAAGTCTTCGACCACAACGTGGCCCGCAAGCGTGCCGTTATTGACCAGAATGCAGTGGTTGCCGACATGGCAATCATGGCCGACATGGGCCCCGGTCATCAGAAGGCAATCGTCACCGATGGTGGTTTCCATACCGCCACCTTCGGTGCCCGGATTAAGGGTTGCACCCTCGCGGATTTTGGTGCGTTTGCCGACGATCAGACGGCTGTTTTCGCCCTTGAATTTTAGGTCCTGCGGGGCATGACCAACAGAGGCAAAGGGATAAACTTCGCACTGATCGCCAAGGGTGGTGTGACCTGCGACCGCCACGTGGCTATGCAGTTTGACACCATCACCCAAGACAACATTCGGACCGACCACGCTATAGGGTCCGATTTCGACATCCTGACCAATCTGCGCGCCATCTTCGACAACGGCGGTTGGATGTACTTTTGACATTATCAGTTATCCCGGATCATCGCGGCGATGGTTGCCTCGGCAACGACTTGGCCGTCGACCTTGACCTGGCTTTCGAACTTCCAGACCGGGCCGCGGCTTTGTTTTTTGGTCACATGGATGTGCATGACGTCACCCGGGGTTACCGGCTTGCGGAAACGGGCATTATCGATGCTCATGAAATAAACCAGCTTGCCTTCGGCATCCGCGCCAAGGGTCTGAACGACCAGGATGGCTGCGGTCTGCGCCATGCTCTCGATGATCAGAACGCCCGGCATGATCGGCTGCTGCGGGAAATGGCCGGTAAATTGCGGCTCGTTCATCGTCACGTTCTTGATACCGGTGGCACGGACATCGGTTTCGATGTCGATGACCTTGTCGATCAGAAGGAACGGATAGCGATGCGGAATCATTTCCAGAATGCGCTGGATATCGACACTTACCAGTTCGGTCATGTGTGTAGCCCTTATTTCTTTTTTCGTATCAGACGCGACAAGGCGACCGTCTGTTTATGATATTCCATGACCGGAACGGCTGGGCTTCCGCCCACAGTTTCCCCCGGCCCCACATTTTTCATGACACCCGACTGGGCTGCGACTTTCGCGCCATCGCCGATTTCAAGGTGTCCTGTAATGCCTGCCTGACCGGCAAGCACGACAAAATTGCCAATCTTGGTCGAGCCCGAGATCCCGACTTGCGAGACGACAACACAGCCCATGCCAAGTTCAACGTTATGGCCGATTTGCACCAGATTGTCGATACGGCAGCCATTGCCGATAACAGTATCGGGCCCTGCCCCGCGATCAATCGTGCTGTTTGAACCGACTTCGACGTCATTGCCGATGACGACCCGGCCCAATTGCGGAACCTTGGCGTGCCCTTGCGGGCCCATGGCAAAGCCAAAGCCGTCCTGGCCGATGCGGGCACCCGGATAAATCAGGCACAGATTGCCGATCAGGCTGTGGCTGATGGAGGCATTCGCACCCACCTTGCAGCCCGCACCGATGACAACCCCGTCACCAATGACAGCATTGGATGCGATGATGGTGCCATCGCCAATCTCACAATTGGCGCCGATGACGGCACCTGCATCGACCTGAACGCCTTTGCCAAGCTTGGCAGACGGATCAATAACGGCACGATCCGAAATCACGCCATTGCCGGTTTCGAACGGATAGAACGCGGTTGCCGCCTTCGCGTAGGCACGGTACGGGTCCTTGGTTGCGAACAAGACCATGTCTTCTGGAGCACGCTCGACAAATTCGGGGCGCACGAAGCAGGCACCGGCCTTGCTGTTGACAAACGCATCAAGATATTTGCGATTGTCAAAGAAGCTCAGGATATCGGCATCTGCGTTTTGCAATGGCGAGACGTCCTGAAAGACCCGTGTTTCGTCGGGCGCATTGACCGGTGTTGTTTCCGTCAGTGCGGCGATTTCAGCAACACTGAAGGGTCCCTTGCGGCTAAAAAAACGGGCATCCGCCATCAGGAGCCTTCCTTGAATTCAACCGTGATGGTTGGAACCTCGGCATTTGCACGATCAAAAACTTCCTTGGTCGCATCCATGGTGGTTGCAAACAGAACGGCTTGACCACGATGCAGGACAAGGTTTGCGCCACGTTCTTCGGCAATGCTTCCGATGATTTCATTCAGGGCTTGCGAGAATTTGGACTGGGCTTCAGCCAGGGCTTGATCGAGAACACGGCTGCGTGCCTGGGCAAATTTCTGGAAATCAGCAACTTTTTGCTGAAATTCCTTCTGTTTGCCCTGGAATACGTCAGCAGCCAGCAGCGTGCGTTGCTGAGCGAGTTGCTTTTCTTCCTCGCGCAGCCCCTGCTCGCGGGTTTCGATTTCCTGCTGATAGGCAACCTGTCGATCGCGGATTTGTTTGCGGGCATCCTGCATGGCAGATGCTTCACGCATGATGCCTGCAAAATCGACAATCATGACGGAGGCAAAGTTATCCGGGTTGGGCTCTTGCGCCTGCACAACATTGGCATGCGCAGCGAAGCCGATCAATGCGGATAGAACCAGAAGGTTACGGAGAGATTTGATCATTTTCATTAGAATCTCGTTCCGAAGTTAAGTCGGAACATTTCCTCTTTGTCGTGATCTTCTTTTGTGACGGCCTGAGAGATGTCCACACCAATCGGGCCAAACGGCGATTCCCAACCGACACCGAAACCGACAGAGCTTCTTAGAGAGCCTGTATCATAAATTTCGCCAGGACGGGCACCATCGACGTCCTGCCCGGAGCCGAAATCGCTAAACACACGACCGGTTAAAGCAAACTCAGACGGCAGCCCGAGCGGGAAGTCCAACTGAACGGTTCCAGTGTAGTACAGTTTGGACCCCAAAGCATCCCCGGTCGCTATGTCACGCGGGCCTACACCGGCAGCTTCGAAACCACGCAGGTTTGAACCACCGACAGAAAAACGTTGAGAAATGCGGGTATCATCGTCGAACCCGAAAATGTAGCCGGTGGAACCACGGGTCGAGAGAACCCATTCATGTTCGCGATCCAGTGGATAGTAATATCCGCCCTCAACGCGCGTTCGCAAATATTGCTCGTCTCCGCCAAGACCGGCCAAATCATTTGACAGACGAGCAAAATAACCCTCTGTCGGCGAAATCGAGCTGTCACGTTCATCATAGGTCAAAGTATGACCAATGGCAGACTCAACGAACTCGGTCTCTTCAGCCAACAAAAGGCGCGATGCACTATTACGATCAATGTTGGAATAGCTGTTGCTCTCTAGGCTATACCGGAAGGAATGCGATAGTTCCTCACTATAACGGAAGCCGGCACGGAGACGCCCACCGGTCTGCTCTTCGTCATACGAGCTTTCGTCCTGATTATCTTCTTCACGGCGGTATAGATCAAACCCTGCCGCGATTTCGCGATCCAAGAAATACGGCTCGGTGAAAGACAGGTCGACCTGCTGGTCGGTTGAACCAAGCGTGAAGTTCAGGCGCAAATCCTGGCCTTTGCCAAGCAAGTTGCGTTCCCGAATACCGAGCTGACCAAACGCGCCGTTATCCGTTCCGTATCCCGCACCAATGGAAAACTCACCGGTCGATTTTTCTTCGACATCGACCTCGATCACAGTCAGATCCGGCGAAGCTCCCGGCAGGGTTTTGACATCCACCGATTTAAAGAAGTTGAGGTTTTCGATGCGTTGTTTGGAACGCTGCATCTTGGAACTGCTGAAAGCATCGCCTTCGACCAAGCGGAATTCGCGACGGATCACCTCATCCAACGTCCTGACGTTGCCGACAACGTTGATGCGTTCGACATAGACCTTTGGTCCTTCGGAGATATTGAAGGTGATGTCAATGGTACCGGTTTCGCGGTTGCGCTGCACATTTGGACGAATATCAATGAAGGCGTAACCTTGGTCCCCGACACTGTCGGTCAAAGCGTCAACCGCATCGTCCACGAGGTTGGCGTTATACCATTCGCCACTTTCAATTTCGATCAGCGGCATCAGTGTTTCCGGATCGATCTTGTCGATCTGTGAGACGACATTGATCTCGCCAAACTGATAGCGCTGTCCCTCGCTCACCGTGTAGGTGACAAAGAAGTCCGAGCGATCAGGCGTCAGCTCGGCAACCGACGACAAAACCTGAAAATCGGCATAACCGGCAGAAAGGTAAAACCGCCGCAGAAGTTCACGGTCAAAAGTCACGCGGTCGGGATCGTAGTTATCGTCGGCCGTCAGGATTTTCCACCAGGCACTCTCGGTCGTGCGGATGACATCAGAGAGTTCACCGTCGTCAAAGGCCTTGTTGCCGACAAAGTTGATTTTGCGGATCCCCGTGGCATCCCCTTCATCAATCTCGAACGCCAGATCGACACGGTTCTGGTCAAGCTGAATGACCTTCGGCTCAACCGTTGCGGCAAAACGTCCGCTGCGGCGGTAGAGTTCGAGGATACGCTGGACGTCGGCCTGCACCTTGGTGCGGGTGTAAACAACGCGCGGGCGCAACTGCAATTCTGCACTCAGGGTATCGTCTTTAAGGCGCTGGTTTCCCTCAAACGCAATGCGGTTGATGATAGGGTTTTCAACGACATTTACCCGCAAAATTCCCTGATTGAAGGAGAAGGATACGTCGGCAAACAGGCCGGTCGAGAAAAGCGCCTTCAGTGAACTGTTGATTTTCTGGATGTCGTAGGAGTCGCCTGGTGCGACAGTGAGGTAGGCATTCACCGTCGCCGTTTCGATACGATTATTGCCTTCGACTTCAATGTCGCGAATCAGACCCGATTGGGCATGCACAGCCACAGGAACAATCAATGGCGCCGTTCCGCCAAGCAAGGCCGTAATGACAACGGCCGCTTTTACCTTACGCAGCAAGTTAACCCCCCTGTTGCTGTCATGCATTAGCCAGCAAGTCCTTTGAGGAAACTAAAGACACCCAATTGCGTCAAATCGTTCCACGTTGCGAAAATTATTAAGCTGAATACCAAACCCGCGCCGATACGGAAACCATATTCTTGTGCTTTTGCCCCCAATGGCTTACCGCGAATTGCCTCAATCGCGTAGAACACAAGATGACCACCATCCAGGACCGGAACAGGCATCAGGTTGATCAACCCAAGGCTGATGGAAAGATACCCCATAAAGAACAGAAGCGGCGCGATGCCCCCTTCAGCCACCTGCCCTGACATTTGCGCGATCCGGATCGGCCCGCCCAGTTCAGAACTATCGCGATCACCACTGATCATTTCGCCCAGCGCCGAGAAGGTTTGCGTGGTCAGTGAATAGGTCGTCTCGAACGCGCGACCGACCGATTCCACAACCCCGGTGCGGCTCGTTTCAAAGTCACCAGCGGTGATGCCAAGGCGTCCGACGGTCGCGGTCATACCACCCTCGTCAACTTCGACAGCTTCGGGCGTTACGGCAAGATCAACGATTTCGCTGTCGCGTTGGACCGTGACGGAAATCGGTTGCCCGGGATTTGCACGCACAATGTCAGAAAGCTCAGAAAACCATTCAACCGGCTGACCATTGATCGCGGTGATGCGGTCATCAGCCATCAGGCCAGCAACAGATGCCGGGCTGTTTTCAAGAACTTCGCCAACAACCGGCAAGGCACGCTGTTGTCCGACAGCGGCAAACAGGAAGGTAAAGACGATAATGGCAAAGATGAAGTTGGCCAACGGTCCGGCAAAAACGATGGCCGCGCGCGCGGCAACCCCTTTGTGATGGAAGGCGTGTTTTGCTTCTTCAGCGTCAAGGTCATCGCGACCACCGGCACTGGCAGGGTTCATGTCGCCAAACATTTTGACGTAACCACCAAGCGGGATCAGGCTGACTTTCCAGCGCGTGCCTTTTTTATCCTGCCAACCGAAAAGTTCGGGACCAAACCCGATTGAAAAGGCTTCGACCTTCACGCCGTTTTTGATTGCCACCCAGTAGTGACCATATTCGTGAACGAACACGAGTACCGAGAGCACAAAAAGAAAAGCAAGTAAGGTTTCCATCAAGAATTCCCTAAGCCGGTGAAACCGGCAGTTTCAATCTAAGAAGCCGACACAAGGCACGCCGAAGTTTCCCGGCGCACCATTGCGTCTGTTTCAAATACCTGTTCAAGGCTGGTCAGCGGTTCGCTTCCAAGCCTTGTCATGACCTTTTCGACAGTCTCGGCGATATCAAGGAAGCCGATTCTGTCATTCAGGAACGCTTCGACGGCGACTTCGTTGGCAGCGTTCAGAACAGTAGGCAGCGTGCCACCTTCCTGCAAGGCCTGTCGTGCCAGACGAAGAGCCGGAAAACGATTTTTATCCGGCGCCTCGAAGTTCAAACGCCCGATCGTGGCAAAATCAAGACGCGGTGCGTCCACTTTGATCCGCTCCGGCCATGAAAGCGCATAGGCAATTGGCGTCCGCATATCCGGAGATCCCAGCTGTGCCAGCACAGAACCATCAGGATACTCCACCATGCTGTGAACAACTGATTGAGGATGAACAACAATTTCAATCTGTTCCTCGGCCACCGGGAACAAGTGCCATGCCTCTATCAGCTCCAACCCCTTGTTCATCATGGTCGCAGAATCGATAGAAATCTTTGCGCCCATTTCCCAGTTCGGGTGTGCTAGGGCCTGTACCCGGGTGACAGATTGCATGTCTTTTAGCGACCATTCCCGGAACGGACCGCCCGACGCGGTTAGAAGGATACGGTCGATGCGTGTTTCTTCGCGATCCTCGAGAACCTGGAAAATCGCGCTATGTTCGGAATCAACCGGGATCAATGTCGCACCATGCCTGGAAATTTCCGCCGTCATCAAGGCGCCGGCACAGACCAGTGTTTCCTTATTGGCAAGTCCGATGCGCGCACCACGGCGAATGGCCGCCAGCGTCGGTTTCAGGCCAGCTGCCCCAACAATTGCGGCAATGACGATGTCAGAGGGACGTTCGGCAGCCTCGATCAGCGCGTCTTCGCCGGCCGCGATTTCAATACCCTTCCCCGCTAGAGCATCGCGAAGGTCCGCAAAACAGGAAGGATCGCCAATCACGGCGCATTTGGCACCAAGTTCGATAGCGGCATTGGCCAATGCATCGACATTGCGATGCGCTGTTACAGCTTCGACAACATATTTGTCAGTGTGGGACTTCAAAACATCAACGGTGCTGGCCCCGATGGAACCGGTAACACCAAAGACACTGACGGATTTCTTCAAAGTCATCAAACACCTGTAAAGACAGCAGCCCGAGGATTGGCCGCCTTAACGCAGAGAAAGCCCTGCGAAACAGATAATAGCAAAGGCCACAGGAAACACCGACAACATCCCGTCAGCACGATCAAGCAATCCGCCATGGCCCGGGATCAGGTGACTGCTGTCCTTGACCTTGAAACGACGTTTGAGCGCGGATTCACCAAGATCACCGATTTGGGCAACGATCGCCAAAACCATACTGACCGCGACAATCGCCCAATTGATCGCACCGGAACTGAAATAGGTGACTAATCCACCAATCAAACCGGCACAGACCATGCCACCAATCAGCCCCGCCCACGTTTTCTTCGGGCTGAAGCGTGGTGCGAGTTTTGGTCCGCCGATGGTCTTGCCAAAGGCATAACCGCCTGTGTCGGTCGCCCAGACAAGGAAGAACAGCCACATAATGATCAGAAGACCGTCGCCATCCTGAGTGCGCAGCCAAAGCGCTGACAGTGCAGCAATCGAGATGTACAAAACGCCAAACCCGGCAAGCAACCAGTTTGTGCCCGAACGGGCCGCAGCAATAATCACCCCGATGGCAATCGGCATGACGATATATTCTTCCTGGCCAGCAACATACATTATCATCGCAACCGCAAGCGCAACGGCGGTAACAACCGATATGCCGTTATGGTGGTTCGGGGCGCACATCCGCGACCATTCCCACATCATGCCCGCAGAAAACACAAACAGTAATATGTCAAAATAGGGAGATCCGAACCAGACCGCCGCAACAGCCACAGGCGCCATAACCATCGCGGAAAGAACGCGTGGTATCAGGCCGGAATTGGTATCTTTTTGATCTTGTGTCTCAGATGACGGCACCAAAACGCCGCTCCCGCCCGGCAAAATTATCGATAGCTTTTTCAAGGTGGCTGCGATCAAAGTCCGGCCAAAGCACATCTTCAAAAACGAATTCCGTATAGGCCGACTGCCAGAGCAAGAAGTTACTGATCCGCTGTTCGCCGCTGGTTCGGATCAGAAGATCCGGGTCCGGAATACCGGCTGTCGACAAGTTTTGTTCGATCAGGTCTTCGGTAATCTCGTCGGCGGACAGTTCGCCTGCGGCGACCTTGGCGGCAATATCCCGCACAGCCTGCGTGATTTCAGCACGTGCGCCGTAGCTCAGCGCAATGGTCAGGTTCAGCCGCGTATTGTCGCGTGTTTGATCTTCGGCCTTGGCGAGCAATTCACGGATATCATCAGCAAAACGCGAACGATCACCGATGATGCGAATTTTGATACCATTTTTGTGCAAAGTGGATAATTCGCGCTTCACGAACAGGCGCAGCAACCCCATCAGATCGCTGACTTCGCTTTCCGGACGCTTCCAGTTCTCGGTCGAGAAGCCATAAAGCGTCAGATACTCGATTCCAAGTTCGCCTGCGGCTTCGATGGTGCGACGGACGGCATCAACACCGGCGCGATGCCCCATCGTCCGCGGTCGGCCACGCCCGCGCGCCCAGCGCCCGTTGCCATCCATGATGATGGCAACATGACGCGGCACACAAAGCGCATCTGAAGGTTGAGTTTGCGAAGAAAGCACAGCCATAATCAGACTTGCATGATTTCCTGTTCTTTGTGGGCGAGTGCTTCGTCGATCTCGCCAATGACCTTGTCGGTCAGCTTCTGGACTTCTTTTTCTTCGTCGTGCATCTCGTCCTTGGAGATGTCACCGTCCTTTTCCCATTTTTTCAGCTGATCCATGCCATCGCGACGGACGTTACGAACCGAAATCTTGGCCTGCTCGGCATATTTGCCGGCAACCTTGGAAAGTTCGGTACGACGTTCTTCGTTAAGTGCCGGGATCGGAACGCGAACAAGCGTGCCATCAGCAGCCGGGTTCAAGCCAAGGCCCGAATCACGGATGGCTTTTTCGACGGCCTTGACCATCGACTTGTCCCAAACCTGAACCGAAAGCATACGGGATTCTGGAACACTGACCGATGCCACCTGATTAAGCGGGGTCGGAACGCCATAGGCTTCAACCATGACCGGTTCCAGAAGGCTCACACTGGCGCGCCCGGTACGCAGACCGGTGAACTCCTTGTGCAATACTTCCACAGCCCCTTCCATACGGCGGGACAGGTCCTTTTTTAGGCCAGCAACGTCAGACACGTTCAGTCTCCATTCGAAATAATCGTAAACGTCCCCTTCGCAGAAACAACGTCTGCGAAGGCACCCGGATTATGCAAAGAAAATACAATAACCGGAATATCATTTTCGCGTGCCAAAGAAATAGCCGATGCGTCCATAACACGCAAATCTTTGGACAGAACTTCCATATAGGTCAGAGAGTCATAGCGTTCTGCCGTCGGGTCGGTTTTCGGATCCGCAGTGTAGACACCATCAACCTGGGTGCCCTTAAGCAACGCATCACAGCCCATTTCAACCGCGCGCAAGGCAGCAGCAGTATCGGTGGTGAAGAACGGGTTACCAGTGCCCGCAGCAAAGATCACAACCCGGCCCTTTTCCATGTGACGGACCGCGCGGCGGCGCACATAGGGCTCACAGACAGAAGACATCGGGATGGCGGATTGTACGCGGGTCTGAACGCCATGGCGTTCCAACGCGTTCTGAACAGCAAGGGCGTTCATGATGGTGGCCAGCATGCCCATATAGTCGGCGGTTGCGCGTTCCATGCCCTGGGAGGCACCTTTGACACCGCGGAAGATGTTCCCGCCGCCGATCACCATGCAGACTTCAGCACCCATGTCATGAACGGCTTTGATTTCGCTGGCAATCCGGTCAACAGTTTCTGGATCGATACCGTATTGCTGTTTACCCAAAAGCCCCTCGCCCGAGAGCTTCAAAAGGACGCGACGAAACTTCAATGGGCCGTTTTCTGCCATGTCGGATTGCCTCTTAAATGCCGATGTAACGCATTGCCCGAACGCGGGAAATGCAGAATTCAGATATAAAAAGACCGGCGAGTAACAGGGCGGATATGCGCTGCCGACCTCGCCGGTCTGGATCATACACGAAATGGTGGCAAACGCACCATTCCGAACAGATGTTTTATTTGTTCAGCTGCTCAGCAACTTCGGCAGCAAAGTCTTTTTCTTCGCGCTCGATGCCTTCACCGAGTTCGAAGCGAACAAAGCCCTTAAGGGTGATCGGCTTGCCAGCTTCTTTGGCAGCGTTCTCAATCACGGTTTTGACTTTGTTTTCACCGTCAATCACGAAGGTCTGTTCAACCAGAACAACCTGCTCGTAATATTTACGGATACGACCTTCGATCATCTTTTCGATGATTTCTGCCGGACGGCCGGATTCTTTGGCCTGTTCGGTCAGAACAGCTTTTTCACGCTCTACCAGTTCCGGATCAAGATCATCGACGGTTGCCGATGCCGGGTTGGTTGCAGCAATGTGCATCGCGATCTGTTTGCCAAGGCCTTCGAGAACGCCAGCGTCTGCTTCGGATTCAAGCGCAACCAGAACACCGATCTTACCCAGATCAGTGGCAACAGCGGAGTGAACGTAGGAAGCAACAACACCTTTGTCGACAGCCAGACCAGCCGAGCGGCGCAGCGACATGTTTTCGCCGATGGTGGCGATCATGTGGGTGACCTGCTCTTCGACGTTACGCGAGGTACCCGGGTAAGCAGCAGCTTTGAGGGCATCGATATCGCCGTTAGCAGCAACCGCCTGATTTGCGATTTCGCCAACAAATTTCTGGAAGTCTTCGTTACGCGAAACGAAGTCGGTCTCGGAGTTCAGCTCGACAACTGCACCTTTGGTGCCGTCAACTGCAACAGCAACCAGACCTTCGGCAGCAACACGGCCAGCTTTCTTAGCGGCAGCAGCAAGACCTTTGGTGCGCAGCCAGTCAACAGCTGCTTCAAGGTTACCATCGGTTTCGGACAGCGCTTTTTTGCAATCCATCATGCCAGCGCCGGTGGTTTCGCGAAGCTCTTTAACGAGAGCAGCGGTAATAGCCATTTTTAAAGCCCCTAAGTACGCGATCAGGTTAACACCTAACAAAACGGCGGCATGCTAGCCGCCGTTTCATCAGGTACAAAATGAAACTTATGCGGAAGCTTCTTCTGCAGCTTCGGAAGCAGCAGCTGCCTCGGCCGGAACTTCTTCCGCTTCGCCAAGGTCTGCGCCAGAAGCAGTCATTTCTTCCTGGATGCCGTCCAGAACGGAACCAACGAACAGATCGCAATACAGCTGGATTGCGCGGATCGCGTCGTCGTTGCCCGGAACCGGGAACTGAACGTTTGCCGGATCAGAGTTGGAGTCGAGGATCGCAACAACCGGGATGTTCAGGTTTTTGGCATCCTGAATAGCAAGCGATTCTTTGTTGGTGTCGACCACGACGATAATGTCGGGAAGACCACCCATGTCCTTAATACCGCCAAGAGCGCGCTCAAGCTTGTCGCGCGAACGGGTCAGGTTCAGGATTTCTTTTTTGGTCAGACCTTCTGCACCAGCGTTCAGGATTTCGTCCTGTTCTTTGAGGCGCTTGATCGAGTTGGAAACGGTGTTCCAGTTGGTCAGCATGCCGCCGAGCCAGCGATGGTTCACATAGTACTGGCCGCAACGCTTTGCAGCGTCTGCGATGATCGGAGAAGCCTGACGCTTGGTACCGACGAAGAGAACACGACCACCCGAAGCGGTTACGTCACGAACAGCCTGCATCGCGCGATGCAGCATCGGAACGGTTTCCTGCAGGTTCAGGATGTGAATGTCGTTGCGGGCACCAAAGATGTACGGTTTCATCTTCGGGTTCCAACGGCGGGTGTGGTGACCAAAGTGGACACCAGCTTCCATGAGCTGGCGCATGGTAAAGGTTGGCAAAGCCATGATAATTCCTACCTTTTTCCGGTTAATACCTCCGCGGAAGGGAATTCCATACACCATGTATGAAACACCGGATGGACGAGTTGCCATATGACGGCAGTCGCCGCTCTTCCGCGTGCGATGTTCGGGCGGGTTTTAATCCCCTCAGCGAGAGATTGCAACCCCTAAAATGCGCACAAATGTGCGGTTCTCAACTGTTCCGACGGACGATACGCGCCAACCAAATGAAATCATCAGATTTCTTCGGCGAATTCCACACCGGGAATCGCGCCAATTGCGCCGATCAACGATGGCCCGACCTTGTAGTTTTCCTCAAGCTCGATCTCGGCCATGCGACCGTCATCGCAAACCGTTGAGAGACTGACAAGACCACGCCCCCGGCCCGCCTGTTCAAGCAACTGACGGATTTCCGCGACGGGGTCAGGACGGTTCAGACGAATACGAATGCCTTCGGCGGCACCGGCTACTGCCTGTTCAAGGTCTTCGACGCGCTGGCCCTGAATGCGCAGTTGGCCTTCGCGCATTTCAGCAGAAACGTTAAGCAATACCGGGCGTCCGGCATTGATGATTTCCTTGTACGCCGCCCATGCCTCGGCCCAGAAGGCGACCTCGAAACTGCCGGTCGGGTCAGAGAACATGACAAAGGCAAATTTCGAGCCATTCTTTTTCGAGATCATTTCGCGTGCGTTGATCAGGGTTCCGGCCAAGCGGATTGTGCCCTTGTTGGATGCACGCATGCGGGCCGGCAATTCCTTGATCGGGGCGATGCCGATGCGCTGGATGCTTTTGCCAAATGTATCAAGCGGATGGGCAGACAAATAGAACCCAATGGCCGAGAATTCCTCGGTCAGTTTTTCCATCGGCACCCAGTCGCGTTCATCAGGCAGACGGATCTGATCCTTGCCAAAGCCGCTGCTGTCGCCAAACATCGAAATCTGATCGTCGTTGCGGGCATGCATTTCGCGCTGAGCAACGGCGATGACCTTATCGACATTTTCAAACATGACCTTGCGGTTGGACGCCAGGCAATCCAGCGCCCCTGCCCGCACAAGGTTTTCAAGCAGGCGTTTATTGACCGCGCGGCTGTCGATGCGCGATGCGAAATCGGTGATGTCCTTGAACGGTCCGTTGGCTTCGCGTTCGGCGACCAGGCTTTCCATCGCGGCATCGCCGACATTTCGAACCGCGGCCAGCGCATAACGGATCTTGCGCACGCCATCGTGGTTTTCAACCGAAAACGCGACTTGGGAATTGTTCACACATGGCGGCAGGATTTCGATCTCAAGCCGCTCGACTTCCTGTTTGAAAATCGCCAGCTTTTCGGTGTTGTGCATATCAAGCGTCATCAAGGCGGCCATAAATTCGACCGGGTAATTCGCCTTAAGATATGCCGTCTGATAGGCCACCAGCGCATAGGCCGCCGCGTGGGATTTGTTAAAGCCGTAGGATGCGAATTTAGCGACCTGATCAAAGATGTCAGAAGCCTGTCCGCGATCAACGCCATTCTTCTCCGCGCCATCGACAAACAGGCTACGCTGTTTTTCCATTTCCTCGGCGATTTTCTTACCCATTGCACGGCGCAACAGGTCAGCGCCACCAAGCGAATAGCCCGCCATGATCTGGGCAAGTTCCATAACTTGCTCCTGATAGATCATGATGCCATAGGTTTCTTCGAGGATCGGCTGCAACATCGGGTGCATGTAATCAGGTTCTTCCTGACCGTGCTTACGCGCGATGTAATGCGGAATGTTATCCATCGGGCCCGGACGATACAGCGCCACGACAGCGATAATATCCTCAAGCGTATCGGGCTTTAGCCCGCGCAAGACGTCCTGCATGCCCTGGGATTCAAGCTGGAACACGCCGACGGTTTCGGCGGCTGACAGAAGCTTGAAGGCCCGGCGATCATCAAGTGGAATTGCACTGATATCAAAGTCTTGCGGGACGTCTTTTCGAAGACGCATCAAATTGACGGCCTCGATAATCACCGTCAGGGTCTTAAGACCCAGGAAGTCAAACTTCACCAGACCGGCATTTTCAACATACTTCATGTTGAACTGGGTGACTGGCATGTCCGAACGCGGATCGCGATAGATCGGGACCAGTTCATCAAGGTCACGGTCACCGATCACCACACCTGCCGCGTGAGTCGATGAGTTACGATAAAGGCCTTCGATCTGCATGGCGATCGACAGCAGGCGATCAATATCCGGGTCTTCACGCGCGATGCGGCGAAGGTCCGGTTCCATATCAATGGCTTCTTTCAGCGGGATCGGCTTGGCCGGATCGCCCGGGATCATTTTACATATCTTGTCGACATAGCCATACGGGATCGACAATACGCGCCCGACGTCACGTACAGCCGCCTTTGCCTGCAACTTACCAAAGGTGATGATCTGGGCAACGCGGTCGTGGCCGTATTTTTTCTGCACATACTCGATCACCTCGCCGCGCCGGTCCTGACAGAAGTCGACGTCAAAGTCAGGCATCGACACACGTTCCGGGTTCAGGAAGCGTTCGAACAGAAGCGAAAAGCGCAGCGGATCAAGGTCGGTAATCAAAAGCGCATAAGCCACGAGCGAGCCCGCCCCTGAACCACGACCCGGCCCGACCGGGATTTCATGATCCTTGGCCCACTGGATGAAGTCAGCAACGATCAGGAAGTAACCCGGGAAGCCCATCTGGTTGATGATGCCAAGCTCGTAATCAAGGCGTTCCCAATAAGGCTTGGCGATTTCTTCTTTTTCCGCATCCGACATTTCATCGGTGAAGACGTATTTTTCGAGACGGCCTTTCAGGCCCTCTTCGGACATATGGCGGAGTTCGTCGACCTCTGTGCGGCCTTCGCCGCAATCAAAGGGCGGCAAGATCGGGTCGATCTTTTCAACATGCCAGGAGCAACGCTTGGCGATCAAAATCGTGTTGTCGCAGGCCTCGGGAATGTCGGCAAACAGATCGCGCATTTCGGCTGCCGACTTGAAGCGGTGATCGGGGGTCAGTTTCCAGCGATCTTCCTGACCAACAACCGCCCCCTGCCCGACGCAGATAAATACGTCATGGGCTTCGTACATATCGACCGTCGGGAAATAGCAGTTATTGGTCGCAACCAGCGGCACATCATGATCATAAGCCAGCTTGATCAGGCCGGGTTCGACCTGTTCTTCAAGCGGTTCGCCATGGCGCTGCAATTCGATGTATAGGCGGTCACCAAAGATATCCTTGAGCTCGGATAAGCAGCTTTCGGCCTTTTCGAGCTGCTCTTCACCCAGCAAACGCGCCAGCGGCCCGGTCGGCCCACCGGTCAGACAGATGATAGGGTCGGCATATTTGCGGATATGTTCGTAAAGGGCTTTTGGCTCGCTGCCGGCCTCAGACGTCATGTGGGCGCGCGAAACGATTTTCAGCAGGTTGAAATAGCCTTCCTTGTTCTGGGCAATCAGAACAAGGCGATCTGGCATCGGTTCGCGGGCGATTTTGCCAACAGCGGGTTTGTCGCCATAACGTTCCACGCCCATCTGCACGCCAAGGATCGGCTGAATGCCCGCACCGCTGAGCGCACCGGCAAAATCAAGGGCGCCGAACATGTTATCGGTATCGGTCATCGCAACGGCGGGTTGGCCGTCAGCAGCACAGAGTTTGGCAAGCTCCTTGGTCGTGATCGCACCTTCGGCCAGCGAATAGTTGGTGTGTACACGAAGATGGACGAAACCATTTTCCATCGGAGCCAGACCTCTGAAATACAAGAAAAATGCAGGATTGCCGCGCCCATCACAGGCGCGGCAAAACCAGCTTAAAGAATTTTGATCGCTTAGGGAAGATCAGCGGGATCGAGTTCGATCAAATGACCGTCGCGCAGCGTCACCACCCGATCCATCTGGCGTGCAAGTTCCGGGTTATGGGTCGCAATCAGCGACGCCAGACCGGTTTCACGCACCAGTGTCATCAGCATGCCAAACACTGTTTCGGCGGTTTGCGGATCAAGGTTGCCGGTGGGTTCATCGGCAAACAGCACATCAGGCACATTGGCCAGCGCACGGGCAATCGCCACGCGCTGTTGTTCGCCGCCCGACAGACGCGCCGGACGATGATCAGCACGTTTTTCAAGGCCAAGACAGCGCAGCAGTTCCAACCCGCGTTCTTCGGCCTCGGCCCGTTTCAGGCCCTTGATCATTTGCGGCATGACGACATTTTCAAGGGCTGAAAATTCCGGCAGCAAATGATGGTACTGATAGACAAAGCCAATGTGGCTGCGGCGCATTTCAGTGCGCGCCAGATCAGACAGATCTGTGCTGCGCTTGCCACCGATGGACACCAACCCGCCATCTGGCTTTTCCAAAAGACCGGCAATCTGAAGCAGGGTTGACTTACCCGCACCTGACGGCCCGACAAGGGCAACGATTTCGCCCTGGTGGATTTCGAGATCAACCGATTTCAGAATTTCAAGCTGATCGGGGCCCTGATTGAAAATGCGGTCAATCTTTTCAAGGCGCAGCACGACTTTGCGCGCACGCTGTTCGGCGGTTGTTTTCAACAGATCACTCATAACGCAGGGCCTCCACCGGGTCGAGGCGCGATGCCCGCCATGCCGGATAGACCGTGGCAAGGAAGGACAATGTCAGCGACATGATGCAAACCATAACGACCTCGCCAACATCCATGTCTGCAGGGAGCTGCGACAGGAAGTAAATCTCGGCATTGAACAAGTCGGTCCCGGTCAGGCTTTGGATAAACTGACGGATATTTTCAATGTTCAGGCAGAACAGAACCCCAATGACCAGACCCGAAATCGTGCCCAGCACACCAATTGAGGCACCAGCCAGGAAGAACACCTTCATGATCGATTGGCGGGTTGCGCCCATGGTGCGCAGGATGGCGATATCACGCCCCTTGTCCTTTACCAGCATGACCATGCCGGAAATGATGTTAAAGGCGGCAACAAGGATGATCAGGGTCAGGATCAGGAACATCACATTGCGTTCGACCTGAAGCGCGTTAAAGAACCCAGCATTGGATTGCTGCCAGTTGACCAGACGCAAGGATTGCCCGGACAAGCTTGTCAGCAACTCGTCCATCGTGTCATCAAGTGCGCCGATATCTTCAAGCATCACTTCAAAATGGGTGATTTTTTCCGGAAGTCGGAAATAGACCTGGGCGGCCTCCAGCGGCATGAAGATAAAGCCGCTGTCATATTCATACATGCCAATATCAAACAAGCCCGCCACGGTATAACCACGCACACGCGGCACGGAACCGAATGCAGTGACATTGCCCTTGGGCGAAATAAGGTTGACTGTATCGCCAACGCCAACGCCAAGCTTCATGGCCAAACGCGCGCCCATGATCACGGTGTCTTCACCCTTGAAGTCATCAAGCGATCCGAAAACGATATTATCGGCGATGGTTTTGCGTTTTTTGACATCTTCGGGGCGCATGCCGCGCACAATAGCACCGGACGCGCGGCCATTTTTCGATGCCATCACCTGCCCTTCGACCACGGGTACGGTCAGAACCACATTGCCATTTTTGGCAATCTCGTCTTCGATCTTGGCGTAATCGCCAAGGCCGCCATTGCCCTGTGCATAGACCGAGATATGGCCGTTCAGCCCGAGAATCCGGCCAAGCAGTTCCGCCCTGAAACCATTCATCACCGACATGACAATGATGAGTGTCGCAACACCCAACATGATGCCGAGCAACGAGAAGATGGCGATGACGGAAACAAAGCCTTCCTGCCGACGTGGACGCAGGTAGCGAAAGGCCACCATACGTTCGAACGGACTGAACATGGGCAATCGATCCTTGTAGAAGCGGGTCAGGAAAAAGGTATGAACAAAGAACTTAGCGTTCAAACCGAAAATGGCAACGGGGCAGCACAAGCTGCCCCGTCTGAAAACATATTTTATCAGGCGCTGAGCTGATTAAGCGCCGCTTCGAAGGTGACTTCGGTTTTCTCACCCGATTTGCGGTTCTTGAGTTCAACAACGCCGTTCTTGATGCCTTTGGGGCCAATGACGATCTGCCAGGGCAGACCGATCAGATCCATATCGGCAAACTTGCCACCTGCACGGATGTCGCGGTCATCATAAAGGACCTCGATCCCGGCATTGGTCAGTTTGGCATAGGCATCTTCGCAGGCCGCATCGCATTCATCATCACCGGTACGCAGGTTGATCAGACCAACCTTGTACGGCGCGACAGATTCCGGCCAGATAATGCCGTTTTCGTCGTGGGATGCCTCGATCAATGCACCGACAAGGCGCGAAACACCAATGCCGTACGAGCCCATTTGAACCGGAACTTCGGTGCCATCCGGGCCAAGGACGGTTGCGCCCATCGGTTCGGAATATTTGGTGCCAAAGTGGAAGATGTGACCGACTTCGATGCCGCGCGTGGTGACAAGGTCATCACCAAGGGCGGTTACCGCCTCGTTGCTGGCATCGTGCATTTCTTCGGTCGCAGCGTAATCTTCAAGCGTGCCCTGCACCCAGTTTTCAAGGCCGGTACGATCATTCAGATCAACGCCCTTGCCGGTCAGGTCCTTGTCGAGCCACTTCTTGTCGCAGAAGACTTCACTTTCGCCGGTATCGGCCAGAATGATGAATTCGTGGCTAAGGTCACCGCCGATCGGGCCGGTATCGGCCACCATCGGGATCGCCTTGACGCCCAAACGGGTGAAGGTCCGGCAATAAGCCAGGAAGATCTTGTTATAGGTGTGGCGCGCGCTTTCATAATCGATATCGAACGAATAAGCGTCTTTCATGTAGAATTCGCGACCCCGCATCACGCCAAAGCGCGGGCGGATTTCGTCGCGGAATTTCCACTGGATATGATAGAGCAGCTGCGGCAGCTGTTTGTAGGAACGCACATCCTTGCGGAAGATGTCGGTGATCGCCTCTTCGTTGGTCGGGCCGAACAGCATCTTGCGATCATGACGGTCGGTGATGCGCAGCATCTCAAGACCGTAATCATCATAACGACCACTTTCCTGCCACAGCTCGGCCGGCTGAATGGTTGGCATCAGAAGTTCGTTAAAGCCGATCTTGTCCTGTTCTTCGCGAACGATCTGTTCGATCTTTTTAAGAACACGGTGGCCGAGTGGCAGCCAGGAATAGATCCCTGCGGTCAGCTGACGCACCATACCGGCACGGAGCATCAGACGATGGGACGCTATCTGGGCTTCCGAAGGGGTTTCCTTCAGGGTCGGCAGAAAGAACTGGGAAAGACGCATCAATGCCTCGTGATGATCAGATCTGAATATTTGGGTCTGTAATAACCTTGCCCGGAAAATGCGACAGCAGCGCCCGAAACGCAAGCCGGAACTTGCTTTATATCATCGATGGCTGGTTAAGCACCAAAGATGGCAAAACGACGACGGCAATCAGCGAAAGCCCGCCTTGCGGCATGCATCAATCAGTTCAGCGTTATTGGCATCATCGCCAAGTGGCTGATCGTTGAAATAAACCCGTCCGTTGCGATAGGTGATCTTACCGATATTCTGTTCGCCGCTGACCCCGTCCGGTACGGTGATCCCGGAATATTTAAAGAAGTCGATGGTGACCGGGAATTCGATTTCCTTGGGCAGCGAATTCAAGATGTTGCTGCCCCCGTTCAAATCGGCCGGGGCAACCGCATTCCCGCGCACATCAACACCCGGTTTATACGCCACATCGTCGTCGGGCACATGCGTGACCAGTTCCTTGCAGGCAGCACGCGTAACGATGATCGTTGGTGCCGATGCCTCATTTGTTGCTGCAGCATCATCCGCAGCACCGCCATCCGTTTGTTCTGTTGCAGAGGGGAATGGGGATTCGTCCTGCGCCTTGGCCGTGATGAGTGGAGACACCATCAGCATCACCGCGGTCACAGGCGCCAATAGTCTGATTTTATGACCTAATCCGGCGTTTGAAATAGATTGGACCAATGAAAACTGGGGCATGATTTAGTTTCGTCCTATCTGTGTGCAGTGCAGCAACGATTCATTTGTGAAGTTTGGTCAAAACATCTTGCATAAAAACGAAACATGTGGCTTTTTAGTCGTCCGCTAACGGCGCAAGATCGTTGCGGAAGGCGTATCGCAGCCGCTCATAAAATTGCGGGAGGCTTTGTTGCCAATAAGCATACAAGAAGCAGGCGCGACGTCGAAATAAAACCTGTGCATAAGCCCAGGTCTTAGGAGGAAGTATAAAAAGATTACGGGAAAACAGCTATAAAAATAGCGTCTTAGCAAGATCCTTGTGATCTTGCTTTTTTTTTGCCCCTGCCCCATCCTACGCGCCGAGCCATGATTTTTCTGCAGGGCTTAGGACGCGCCAAACGACAAAACCCCGCACAAAATGTTGCGGGGTTTTATGTTTTGCGGCTTGGGACAAACGCCTTATTGCGGCGGCCGGACTTCGATCATGCCGCTGGTGATGACAAACCATGCGACCACCCACAGGATTGCCGAAATCAGACTGGTGGCGAGGATCTTTTTCCACATATGCGGCTTTTCCGGTGCGCCACTATCATGGCCCGGTTCAACATTTTCGACCCGCTTCACACCGACCGGCAGCACCATGAACAGAACCAGCCACCAGATAACGATGTAAACAAGAAGTCCGGAAAACCAGTTCATAAGGGTGCCTTCGGGTTGGATGCAGCATCTGAATGTTTAAAAGACGATAGAAACGCCCAACCTGTTTTGCAAGGCCGGACGTTGTGAGGCGGATCTCGTGGGGTTAGATCAAACCTGTTCGAGTTCGACCAGAGTTCCGTTGAAATCCTTGGGATGCAAAAACAGAACCGGCTTGCCATGGGCACCGATCTTGGGTTCACCATCGCCCAGAACACGTGCACCACTTGCCTGCAGCTTGTCACGCGCGGCCAGAATGTCATCGACCTCGTAGCAGACATGATGAATGCCGCCCGACGCGTTCTTTTCAAGGAAACCCTTGATCGGGGAATTATCCCCCAACGGATAGAGCAGTTCGATCTTGGTATTGGGCAGTTCGACAAACACAACCGTCACGCCGTGATCGGGCTCATCTTGCGGCTCCGAGACCTTTGCGCCCAGAACATCGCGATATTGCGCAATCCCGGCCTCAAGGTCCGGCACAGCAATCGCAACGTGGTTCAGCCGTCCAATCATGGTGTTCTCCTAACGTCTTTCATCTGCCCGATTGGGGCCAATCTAGGACGGTGAACATCTTTAAGACAACTGCGCTTTTGGTCGAATGCGGTTGCCTGCGTGCTTAATCAGCCCTGCTCTTTCACGCGCGCCAGATGCACTTCGATCAATGGGCGTTTGCCCATGCGTTGACGCACCGGACGGCGCAGGGCCTGACGGACGGCAAGGATCACCGTGGCATCATCCATGACTTCTTCGTCATTAAGCTGATCAATGCGATTGCCGATTTCGGCCGCAAATTGATCCAGACGGGTTTCTTCGCCGGGCTCGTCAAACAGGCTGGGGGCGGTGATCATCGGTTCATTGACCATTTCGCCAAACTGGTTGAGCACCACGGTCACGAACATCACGCCGTTCCAGACGATGCGGTTGCGGTTACGGAAGGTATCGGCATCGCGTTTGAGCAACCGGCCACCATCAAGGGCAAGAACACCGGCCTCGGCCACGCCGATAACGTGGGCATCGCCGGGCGCCAACCGGATGACCGTGCCGTCATGCGGGATCACCTGTTCGGGGATCTGGCATTCTGCACCAAGGGCGGCCTGTTCGCACAGATGACGGGTTTCGCCATGCACCGGCACAAGAATTTTCGGGCGGGTCAGCTGATACATGCGGGTCAGGTCTTCACGGCCCGGATGGCCCGACACGTGGATCGGTTCATCGCGCGCGGTGATGACTTTGACGCCACGGCGGATCAGCAGGTTCTGGATATAGCCGATCGACTTTTCATTGCCCGGAATTTCACGCGCCGAGAACACAACCGTATCGCCCGGATCGAGTTGAACCGTCGGATGATCGCCCTTGGCAATCCGCGACAATGCGGCACGCGGTTCGCCCTGTGACCCGGTGCACAGCAAAAGAACCTGATCCTTGGGCACTTCCATCGCGTCTTCGTCGGTCAGAAGGTTCGGATAGCCTTTAAGATAGCCCACTTCACGCGCGGCCTCTGTCACGCGGTTCAGCGACCGACCGGCAAGCCCGACACAACGGCCGTTTTCGTGGGCGGCTTCGATCACCGACTGCACACGGGCAACGTTAGTGGCAAAGCAGGCAACCGCAATGCGCCCCTGCGGATGTTCGGCGAACAGTTTGGACAGGTTCTTGGCAACGTCGCCTTCGGAGCCTGTTTTGCCCTCCGAGAACACATTGGTCGAATCACACACAAGCGCCATGACGCCTTCATCGCCCAGTGCTTCGAGCTTTTTGACGTCCGATGCCTCGCCAATCTGGGGGGCGGGATCGAACTTCCAGTCGCCGGTATGGACAATCAGGCCTTTAGGCGTCCGGATAGCAAGCGCGTTCGGTTCCAGGATCGAGTGCGTCATGGTGACGAATTCGATATCAAAGCAGCCTAGCTGGAACCGCCCGCCCAGTTCGATCACATGGATCGGCACCTGATCGGCAAAATCGGTTTCAGACAGCTTGGCCTTTAGGAATTCGGCGGCAAACGGGGTCGCGTAAATCGGGCATTTCAAACGCGGCCACAGATATGGTACCGCGCCCAAGTGATCTTCGTGCGCGTGGGTCAGGACCAGACCAAGCAGCTTGTCCTTGCGTTCCTCGATAAAGGTCGGATCGGGCATGACCACATCGACGCCCGGCAACCCTTCCTCGCCGAACGAAACCCCCATATCGACCATCAACCATTGATCGTCATAGCCATAAAGGTTCAGGTTCATGCCAATTTCGCCGGAACCTCCGAGCGGCACGAACAAAACGTCATCTTTTGGCAAATACAAATCCACGGAAGTTATATCCTTTGTTTTCGGCGCATCAATTACATGCGGGATAATCGTTCCCCTTGCGTCACGCAAGTCTTTATCCTGTAGGACGTTCGGTCTGCTGGCTGTTGCGACGATAGATCATCAACAAACCCAGCATGGTCAAATCACCATGCAGATATTCAATTTCATCAACCGCCTTGGTAAAGAGCGGCGCAAGCCCACCGGTTGCCACGACTTTCATCTGGTCGACATTTTGCTGTTGGCGAATACGCGCAAGCAACCCTTCGATCATCGAGACATAGCCCCAATAGACCCCTGATTGCATGGCTTCGACCGTGTTTTTGCCCACCACACTGCGCGGGGCCTCAATTGCGACCATCGGCAACTGGGCCGCGGCCATATGCAGGGCCTTGATCGACAGGTTGACACCCGGCGCAATCACACCGCCTAGGTAATCACCATTGCCGTCGACCACGTCAAAGGTCGTGGCCGTGCCGAAATCAAGCACCACCAGCGGCCCGCCAAACAGTTCATGGGCAGCAATCGCGTTGACAAGGCGGTCTGCACCCACCTCGCTTGGTCGATCCATGATGATTTTCATATCAAGATTGACCGCAGGATCGCCGACAACCATCGGTTCGACGTTGAAATAGCGGCGACACAGGGTCTTGAGGCTGAATTCCGCAGCCGGAACCACAGTGGCGATAATGGCCCCCGTAATCGCATCCTTGGGCACGCCAGACAGCGTGAAAAGATGGTGCAACCACACGCCCAACTCGTCCGCGGTGCGTTCGGTGGTGGTGGAACAGCGCCACTGGCCCTTGATAGTATCACCATCAAAAACCGCAAAGACGATGTTGGTGTTCCCGGCGTCAATCGCAAGCAACATGATGCTTACAAGCCTCCGCTACAAAGCAAGCTATTTGGTCATATCAGGCGGCAAAGAACACTTCGCCAGCCCCGATGCGGTGCTCAAAACCGCTGTCTTCTCTTAGGATAAGTTCGCCCCCCTCATCAAGCCCGACGAAAGTTCCCTGAAGTTCGCGTTCGGTCAGGCGGGCGACAACCGGTTTGCCAATGCCATATCCGCGCGCCAGCCAGGCTTCGCGGATCGGTGCAAATCCATCCTGTTCCCAGATCGGCAACCAGTGCGCAACGCGCGCAACATAGGTTGAGACCAAATCCGTAACCGACACCGGGGAGCCCAACGCCGCCAACGAGGTTGCCGGGCGTTCGGCATCGTCGGGGAAGAATGCGACATTCACCCCTGCCCCAATCACAAGATAGTCGGTTGCGGACCCCTGATTGGAGGCACTTTCAAGCAGGATACCGCAAATCTTGCGATCATTGACCATCAGGTCATTGGGCCATTTGCAATCCGGGCGCACCATACCGCCGGTGACGGTTTCAACCGCCTCGGCCATGGCAACAGCGATCAGGAAGGTCAGACGGGCGGCTTCGGCCAGTGAACAGGTCGGACGCAGCAACAGCGACGAATACAGATTACCCACAGGTGACGACCAAGCACGGCCACGGCGGCCGCGACCGGAAGTCTGGGTTCTGGCTATAACAAGGGCGCCACTTTGGGCGCCCTTGTCTGCGAGGCGCTTGGCCTCTTCATTCGTGCTGTCGATCGCATCCCTTTCGTGAAGGGTGAAACCTTCGGGAAGACGGATCGTTCGCAATGCCATTCTTACATCCCAAACAGCGATGCCGCGGCAACAGCTGCGCTATCCATCAGCGGGTTCGGGAAGAAGACGAAGGCCAGGATGATGATCGTGGCGACCGCCATGATGACATTCATCTCGGTACCATTGCGATCAAAGCCTTCGACCGGCTCGTCGAAATACATGACCTTGATGATACGCAGGTAGTAATAGGCACTGACGACCGAGGTCACGAGGCCAATTACTGCAAGCGTCACAAGACCGGCATCAACGGCTGCCTTGAAGACATAGAACTTACCAAAGAAGCCAGCCAGCGGCGGGATACCTGCCATCGAGAACATGAAGATCGCAGTGATCGCAGCCATCAGCGGCTTGGTTTTCGCAAGACCGGCAAGATCGCTGATTTCCTCGTTCATGCGGTCATTACGACGCATGCACAGGATGACGGCAAAGGTGCCAAGGTTCATGACAAGGTAGATACCCAGATAAACCAGAACACCGGTGACACCTTCCTGCGTGCCTGCGGCCAGACCGACAAGTGCGAAACCAACGTGACCGATGGACGAATAGGCCATCAGACGTTTGATGTTTTCCTGACGGAGCGCTGCAAACGAACCAACCGCCATCGACAGGATGGAGATCAGGACAATGATCTGCTGCCAGTCTTCGACAGCACCGCCAAACGGACCAACGGCAACGCGGATGAACAGCGCCAGACCAGCAATCTTCGGGGCAACCGCAAAGAAGGACGTGACCGGGGTCGGCGCACCTTCATAAACGTCCGGGGTCCACATGTGGAACGGAACGGCGGAAACCTTGAAGCACAGACCGGCAAAGATGAAGGCCAGACCAACCAGCGCACCAAGCGGCAGTTCACCACCGACAAGGGTATTGCCCAGAACGGTGAAGTTCGTGGTGCCGGTAAAGCCATAGACCATCGACATGCCATACAGCAGGATGCCCGAGGCGATCGAACCGAGGATGAAGTATTTCAGACCCGATTCCGTCGAACGCACGGTGTCACGGCGGATGGCAGCGACAACATAAAGTGCAAGCGACTGTAGTTCGAGACCAAGATACAGCGACAGCATATCGGTCGCCGATACCATCGCCATCATGCCAAGGGTGGCAAGAGTGATCAGGATCGGGAACTCGAAGCGTGCCATGTTTTCACGCTCGGCAAAGTTCATGGCCATGATGATGCCGGTTGCAGAACCGATCAGGATCAGGACCTTGCAGAACTTGGCAAACGGATCAGCACTGAACTGACCGAAGAATGCCGAACCACCATCACCCATCACCACCAGTGCGATGGTAATGACCTGGGCGGCCACTGCCAGCCAGGATACGGTACGGAAGGATTTGTCCTTGCCGGCGAAAACCCCAAGCATCAACAGCGCCAAGGCAGAAACTGCCATAAACATTTCGGGCAGCGCGGCCCCGAGGTTGAGCATAGAAACTCCCATGTTCATTCCCCTCAATTCGCAGCCAGCTGGGCGGCTTGTGCCGCTGCAGCCTGGGCCGTTTCGACTTGGTTGACGAGGTTCTCAACCGAGACATGCATGATGTCGAGGAAGGAGACCGGATAGACCCCCATCCACAGAACGATGATCACCAGCGGTGCAAAGATAATCCATTCACGCGGGCTCAGATCGAGGATGGTTTTCAGGTTCTCTTTGGTGAGTGCCCCGAAAATAATCCGGCGATAGAGATACAGCGCATAGGCCGCACCAAGGATCAGACCGGTTGCCGCAAAGAATGCGACCCAGGTGTTGGCTTCGAACGCACCCAGAAGTGCGAGGATTTCACCAACGAACCCACCCGTACCCGGCAGACCAACCGATGCCATGGTGAAGAACATGAAGATCAGTGCGTAGCTCGGCATACGGTGGACAAGACCACCATAGGCGTCGATTTCACGGGTATGGATACGGTCATAGACCACACCGACACACAGGAAGAGTGCACCGGAAACCACACCGTGGCTGAGCATCTGGAAGATCGAACCTTCGATACCATGCTGGTTAAAGGTAAATGCACCGATGGTAACAATCCCCATATGGGCGACCGACGAATATGCAATCAGCTTTTTCATGTCCTGCTGCGCAAGGGCGACCAGCGACGTGTAGATGATTGCAACAATCGACAGCGTGAAGACGAGCGGTGCGAAGGTTTCAGACGCCAGCGGCATCATCGGCAGCGAGAAACGCAGGAAACCGTAACCACCCATTTTCAACAGCACGCCTGCCAGGATCACAGAACCAGCCGTCGGTGCCTCAACGTGGGCATCGGGCAGCCAGGTATGGACCGGCCACATCGGTACCTTGACGGCAAACGATGCAAAGAAGGCCAGCCACAGCCAGAGCTGCATATTATAATCGAAGCCGTATTCCATCAGGGTCGGGATATCGGTGGTGCCCGCTTCGAAATACATCGCAAGCAATGCCACCAGCATCAGGACCGAACCAAGAAGGGTATAAAGGAACAGCTTGAATGCCGCATAAACGCGACGCTGACCACCCCAGACGCCGATGATGATGAACATCGGGATCAGGACGCCTTCGAAGAACAGATAGAACAGCAGACCGTCAAGGGCACTGAACATGCCGACCATCATCGTTTCAAGAACGAGGAAGGCGATCATGTATTCCTTCACGCGCTTCTGGATGGCTTCCCATGCCGACAGGATACAGATCGGTGTGAGGAAGGTCGCAAGCAGGACGAACAGAACGGAAATACCGTCAACGCCCATGTGATAGGAAATGTTCAGACCCGGCATCCAGTCCGCCTGTTCGACGAACTGGAAATCTGCGGTCGTTGCATCGAAGTTCACCCACAGCATCAAGGATACGAGGAATGTGAACCCCGAGGTCCAAAGCGCAACCCAACGGGAATTGCGGGCAACAGTCGCCTCTTCACCATTGATCAGCAGCAGCAGGGCTGCACCGACCAGCGGCAGGAAAGTGACGATCGAAAGAATTGGCCAATCACTCATCGCCCGTTAACCCATCTTCCAAATTGTGTAGGAGACCAGCGCTGCAATGCCGATCAGCATCGCAAATGCATAGTGATAGACGAAACCACTCTGAATGGCGCTGACGCGACGTGCGATGTTACGGCAAGCAGCTGCCACACCATCCGGACCGCAACCATCAATGATGGCACCATCCCCTGACTTCCAGAAGCCATAGCCCAAAGCAAAGGCCGGCTTGACGAAAATCTTGTCATAGAGCTCGTCGAAGTACCATTTGTTCAGCGCGAAGCGGTAAACACCGTTGAAGGTGTTGGCCAGCGTGCGCGGAAGCGACGGTACGAGCTTGTACATGACAATCGCAAGCGACAGACCGGTGATCATGGCAACAAACGGTGCCCATTTCACCCAACCCGGAACATGGTGTGCATTTTCCAGAGCGTTGTGGCCTTCGGCCATGAAGAGTGCGCCATTCCAGAAGGTCAGCATTTCTTCAAAGTCGCCGCCACCGAACCAATCCTTGGCGAACCAGCCGGCAAAGACAGCGCCGACGGTCAAGAACAGGAGCGGACCGGTCATGATCGCCGGGCTTTCATGCACGTGTGCCATGGTCCGTTCATCAGCGCGCGGTGCGCCGAAGAAGGTCAGGAAGATCAGACGCCAGCTGTAGAACGAGGTCATCAGAGCCGCAAGGATACCCGCCCAGAACGCATACAGGCCAACGCCGGTATGTGCCCCATAGGCGCTTTCAAGGATAAGGTCCTTGGAATAGTAACCCGCGAAGCCCGGAACACCGGTAATCGCAAGCGTCCCAATCACCATCACAGCAAAGGTCAGCGGAACCATTTTGGCGATGCCGCCCATCTTGCGCATGTCCTGTTCATCGGACATGGCATGGATGACCGAACCGGCACCAAGGAACAGAAGCGCCTTGAAGAAACCGTGCGTCATCAGGTGGAACACACCCGCCGAATAAGCCGACACGCCGCAAGCAAAGAACATGTAGCCCAGCTGCGAACAGGTCGAATAGGCAATGACGCGCTTGATGTCGTTCTGAACACAGCCGATGGTCGCTGCGAAGAACGCAGTCGACGCACCAACGATGGTCACGATCATCAGGGTGGTTTCGGCATATTCAAAGATCGGCGACAGACGTGCGACCATGAACACACCGGCCGTCACCATGGTTGCCGCGTGAATAAGGGCAGAAACCGGGGTCGGGCCTTCCATTGCGTCCGGAAGCCAGGTGTGCAGACCAAGCTGTGCCGATTTACCCATCGCGCCGATAAACAGCAGGAAGCAGGTAATCTCAAGTGCTGAGAACTCATGACCCAGGAACATCAGGGTCGTGCCCGCGACTTCTTCGGCATTGCCAAAGATGACGTCGAACTGAACGCTGTCGAACAGGACATAAACAGCAAAGATACCAAGGGCAAAGCCGAAGTCACCAACACGGTTGACGATGAAGGCTTTCATCGCAGCCGCCGATGCCGACGGTTTGGAATACCAGAAGCCGATCAGAAGGTAAGACGCCAGACCAACGCCCTCCCAGCCGAAGAACAGCTGGATCAGGTTGTCGGCGGTAATCAGCATCAGCATCGCAAAGGTGAACAGGCTGAGATACGCCATGAAGCGCGGCTTGTCCGGATCATGCGACATATAGCCGATGGAATAGATGTGAACCATCGAGGACACACCGGTCACAACAATCAGCATCACACAGGTCAGCGTATCAATCCGCAGCGACCAGGACGCATCAAAGCTTCCCGAGGAAATCCAGGTAAACAGTTCAATCACAACCGGGTTGCCACCCAGGGCAACATCGACAAAGGCAAAGATCGAAATCACAAAGGCAATCACGACACCGGCAACGGTGACCAGCTGTGCCAGACGATCCGACGAGGACACACCATGATGGTGATGACCATGGCTGTCATGCGGGGCATCCTTTGCTGTCGACATGGCGCCGACCAGCGTGATGGCCCCGGCAAGGATTGCCGCGATCAGGGGCAGGAATACAATCAACGGATACATATCTGCCTTACCCCTTCATCATGTTGATGTCTTCAACCGCGATGGTGCCGCGGTTACGGAAATAGACGACCAGGATCGCCAGACCAATTGCCGCTTCAGCCGCAGCAACCGTCAGAACGAAGATGGTAAATACCTGTCCGACGAGGTCGCCGAGGAACGACGAGAACGCGACCAGATTGATATTGACCGCCAGCAGCATCAGCTCGATCGACATCATGATGATGATGACGTTCTTGCGGTTCATGAAGATGCCGAAGATCCCGAGTGTGAAAAGGATCGCCGCGACGGTCAGATAATGTGCAAGACCGATTTCCATCAGATCCCCCTTCCGACCGGAACTTTTTTGACTTCAAGCGTATCAGCGCGGGTACGCTTGACCTGCTCGGAGATTTTCTGACGACGGACACCTTCACGGTGACGCAGTGTCAGGACAATTGCGCCAATCATCGCAACAAGCAGAACCAGACCAGCCGCCTGGAAGATGTATGCGTAATCGGTGTAGATCAGTTGACCGAGTGCTTCGACGTTGGTCAGACCTGCCGGTGTCGGCTGCGCGAGAACCGCGACCGCCTCATCCGTAAGGGTCCAGCCAGCGCCAACCAGTGCCAGTTCGACAAACAGAACAACCGCGATCAGAACGCCGATCGGCAGGTAGTTCAAAAAGCCCTGACGCATTTCAACAAAGTTAATGTCGAGCATCATGACAACGAACAGGAACAGGACTGCAACCGCGCCGACATAGACGACGACGAGCAGCATGGCGAGAAACTCGGCACCCAGCAGGACGAAAAGTCCGGCTGCGTTAAAGAATGTCAAGATCAGCAACAGTACCGAATGCACCGGGTTGCGAACGGTCACAACCGCAGTCGCGGACAAGACCGCGACGGTAGCAAACAGGTAAAAAGCCAAAGCCTGTACGACCATAAGGTACCCCCTTGGCGAACCGTTGCTGCCCCTTTGGCAAACAACGGCCCATGAACTCTCTTTCTAACGATCAGACGCGACACTTACCGATAAGGTGCGTCTGCCTCCAATCGTGCAGCAAGCTCGGCTTCCCAACGCTCGCCGTTTGCCAGCAGCTTGTCCTTGTCATAGAACAGCTCCTCGCGGTTTTCGGTTGCGAACTCGAAGTTCGGACCTTCGACGATGGCATCCACCGGGCAGGCTTCCTCGCAGAAGCCACAGTAAATGCATTTCGTCATATCAATGTCGTAACGCGTGGTACGACGCGAACCATCATTGCGCGGTTCGACCTCAATGGTGATGGCCTGTGCCGGGCAAATGGCTTCGCAAAGTTTGCAGGCGATGCAACGCTCTTCGCCGTTCGGGTAACGGCGCAGTGCGTGTTCGCCACGGAAACGCGGGCTCAGCGGACCTTTTTCGTACGGGTAGTTGATCGTCACCTTGGGCTTGAACATGTATTTCAAGGTGAGCGCCATTCCCGAAACGAGTTCCGCGAGCAGGAAGCTCCGGGCCGTCCGATCAATAAATGACATCGTTTACCTCTCTCTTTCCGATGCGCGGCGATCAGGCCGGGACCTTGTCAAAAACAACGAGGAACGTGGCAACCAGCATGACCCACGCGAAGGACAGCGGCAGGAAGATTTTCCAGCCCAGACGCATCAGTTGGTCATAACGGTAACGCGGGAAGGTTGCACGGACCCACAGGAAGATGAACAGAACGAAGCAGATCTTGATGATGAACCAGATTGCGCCCGGGATGAATTCGAGGAACGGCAACGGCGCGCTCCAGCCACCCAGGAACAGAATGGCGCAAAGGCCACTCATCAGGATCATGTTCGCGTATTCACCCAGGAAGAACAGCGCAAAGGTCATTGCCGAATAGTCGACGTTATAACCCGAGACCAGTTCGGCTTCCGCTTCGGGAAGGTCAAACGGTGCGCGGTTGGTTTCTGCCAGAATGGATACGATGAAGACGATGAACATCGGGAAGTGATAAACGAAGTTCCACTCCCAGATCCCACCGACCTGCCCGCGGACAATGTCGCTGAGGTTCAGCGAACCGGTCGTCAGCAGAACCGAGATGATGATCAGGCCAATCGAAATCTCATACGAAACCATCTGGGCGCCGGAACGCAGCGCGCCAAGGAAGGCGTATTTGGAGTTCGATGCCCAACCGGCCATCACGATACCGTACACACCCAGCGAAGAAATCGCGAAGATGTAAAGAATACCGACATTCAGATCGGCCAGAACCATGCCCTCGTCGAACGGAATAACCGCCCAGGCAATGATTGCCAGAATAAAGGTCAGCATCGGGGCGATGATGAACACGCCCTTGTTCGCGCTGCTCGGAATGATTGTTTCTTTCAGAAACAGCTTCAAACCATCGGCAAGCGGCTGCAGAAGGCCAAACGGCCCCACAACGTTCGGGCCCTTACGGAGCTGAATAGCACCGATGACCTTACGCTCGGCGTAGGTCAGATAGGCGACAGCACCCAGCAACGGCAGAACAATCGCCAGAATTTTGGCGACGATCCAGACGAGCGGTTCAATATATCCGTCCCAAAGAAGTTCCATCGGTCAAACCGTATCTTTTGCGTTTCGTCCCAAAATTGGGACACCCCCTTGCGGGATGAGCGACGATCAGATCGTCGCTCCCCTTACTCAGGCAACCTTCTCGGCAGCCGCATCCTTGACAAAGGCCTCAGTACATTTGGCCATCGTCACCGAAGCACGGCTGATCGGGTCGGTCATATAGAAATTGCGAACCGGCGATACGAAGCCATCAGACTTCATCTCACCTGACACACCGAAATCGGTCCATTCTGCCTTGGTCGGAACGTTCAGCGACGCAAAGGTCGGGCTCAGTTCCACCATACGCGAGCGAACGGCATCGATATTGTTGTATGGCAGGGTCAGATCCAGCGCACCGGAAAGTGCACGAACAATCGCCCAGTCCTCACGCGCGTCACCAACCGGGAAGATCGCACGCCAGCCCTGCTGGGCGCGGCCTTCGGTGTTGACATAGGTGCCATTCTTTTCGGTGTAAGCAGCCCCCGGCAGGATCACGTCGGCTGCCTGCGCGCCGGCATCGCCCATCGCTCCCTGGTAAATGACAAATGCCTTTTCCAGTTTGCTCATATCGACTTCGTCGGCACCCAGCAGATAGACAACCTCGATATCGCCTTTGGCGGCACCATCGAGAATGTCATTGGTAGCCAGACCGCCCTCACCCGGCACGAAGCCAAGATCAAGACCGCCAACACGTGATGCCGCAGTGTGCAGAACGTTAAAGCCGTTCCATTCACCGGAAACCATGCCGTATTTCTCGGCAATGGCGCGGGTGGCAGCAAGAACCGCGTCACCGTCTTCACGGTTCAGCGCGCCCATGCCGACAATGATCATTGGCTTTTCAGAAGCCTTGAGAACCTTGGCGAACTCGTTCTTGCCATCCAGGATTTCCTGGAGGGTTTCCGGACCGGCACCAAGATAATCGTTCTTGTAGGTCGGATCCCACTTTTCACCAATGATGCCGACTTTGAAATCGCCAGCGGTCGTGCGCCAGCGTTTGCGCAGACGGGAATTGATGATCGGCGCTTCGGCACGGACATTGGCACCAACGATCAGGCATGCATCTGCCTCGTCAATACCGGCAATCGTGCTGTTGAAGATATAGGAGGCACGCGGGCCACCGATCTTCGAGCCGTCCTGACGGCAATCAAGGTTCGGCGAACCAAGCTTACCCATCAGATCTTTCAGCGCGGTCATCGATTCACAATCGACCGTGTCACCCGCAAGGGCGGCAATTTTCTTGCCATCCAGGCCGGAAACCTTGGCCTTGATAGCGGCAAATGCTTCGTCCCAGCTTGCCGGCTGCAGCTTGCCATCCTTGCGAACATACGGACGGTCAAGGCGCTGACGTTTCAGGCCATCAATGGCGTAACGGGTTTTGTCCGAAATCCATTCTTCGTTGATGTCTTCGTTGGTGCGCGGCAGAACGCGCATCACTTCGCCGGTACGGGCATCGATACGAATGTTCGAGCCAACCGCGTCCATGACATCGACGCTATCGGTTTTCTTGAGCTCCCACGGACGCGCGGTAAACGCATACGGCTTGGAGGTCAGCGCACCGACCGGGCACAGGTCAACCAGGTTGCCTGAAAGCTCGGAATTGATGGAGGCTTCGATATACGGTCCGACTTCGGTGTCCTCGCCGCGGTAAACAGCACCCATGGTGCCGACACCGGCGACTTCCTCGGAGAAGCGAACGCAACGTGTGCAGTGGATGCAACGGGTCATGATCGTTTTGACGATCGGGCCCAGTTCCTTGTCCTTCACTGCACGTTTTTTCTCGGCGTAACGTGAAGAGTCAAAACCATAGGCCATGGCCTGGTCCTGAAGATCACATTCACCACCCTGGTCGCAAATCGGGCAATCCAGCGGATGGTTGATCAGCAGGAATTCCATCACGCCGTTGCGTGCCTTTTTCACAAGGTCGGAATCGGTTTTGATCACCATTCCATCTGCCGCAGGCATGGCGCAGGATGCGACCGGTTTCGGCGCACGTTCCATTTCCACCAGACACATACGGCAGTTGCCGGCGATTGACAGGCGTTCGTGATAGCAGAAACGCGGGATTTCCTTACCGGCCTCTTCACAGGCCTGAAGGACTGTCGCCCCGGCTTCTACTTCAACTTCAATACCGTCAACTGTTAGTTTCGGCATGTCTCAATCCCTCTCAACAGGCCTCTCTCAGGCCGCGATCCGTGCGCGATATTCCTTGATCCGACGTTCCATTTCGGGACGGAAGTGACGGATAAGGCCCTGAATCGGCCATGCAGCAGCATCGCCAAGCGCACAAATGGTGTGGCCTTCGACCTGTTTGGTCACATCCCACAACAGATCAATCTCATCGAGCGTGGCTTCGCCGCGAACCATGCGCGTCATCATACGCATCATCCAGCCGGTACCTTCACGGCACGGCGTGCACTGACCACAGCTTTCATGCTTGTAGAATTCCGACAGACGCGCGATCGCGTAGACAATGTCAGTCGACTTGTCCATGACGATGACAGCAGCGGTCCCAAGACCGGAGCCAACTTCACGCAGACCGTCAAAGTCCATCAGCACGTCGTCACAGACGTCTTTTGGCATCAGCGGAACAGATGAACCGCCCGGAATAACCGCAAGAAGGTTGTCCCAGCCGCCACGAACGCCGCCACAATGTTTTTCGATCAGTTCCTTGAGCGGGATGCTCATGGCTTCTTCGACTGTGCACGGCTTTTCGACGTGACCAGAAATGGCAAACAGCTTGGTGCCGTGGTTGTTTTCACGGCCAAAACCGGCAAACCACGAACCACCACGACGCAGAATGGTCGGAACAGCGGCAATCGATTCGACGTTGTTGACCGTGGTCGGGCAACCGTAAAGGCCTGCGTTCGCCGGGAACGGCGGTTTCAGGCGCGGCTGGCCTTTTTTACCTTCAAGGCTTTCGATCAGGGCGGTTTCTTCGCCACAGATGTAAGCACCGGCACCGAGATGCAGGTAAAGATCAAAGTCCCAACCCGAACCACAGGCGTTCTTACCGATCAGACCGGCTTCGTATGCCTCGTCAATCGCGCGCTGCAGGTTGGAGGCCTCGTGATAGAATTCACCACGGATATAGATATAGGCCGCATGCGCATTCATCGCGAAGCTGGCCAGAAGGCAACCTTCGACCAGGGTGTGCGGGTCATTGCGCATGATTTCGCGGTCTTTACAGGTACCCGGCTCGCCTTCGTCGGCGTTCACAACCAGGTAGCTCGGACGACCATCAGATTCCTTGGGCATGAAGGACCATTTCAGGCCGGTCGGGAAGCCTGCGCCCCCACGACCACGCATACCGGATGCTTTCATCTCGTCGATGATCCAGTCGCGGCCTTTGTCGATCAATGCCTTGGTACCATCCCAGTTGCCACGGGACTGCGCACCTTTAAGGCCGAAATCCTGGAAACCATACAGGTTGGTAAAGATACGATCCTTATCCTGCAGCATATCAGGCGTCCCCTTCGCTTGCATCAGCATCCTGCGGGGCTGCGCCGCAGCCACAGAATGCCTTCAGAACCTTCGGACCATCGATCGGCTCGCACCCTTTGCGGCCGCTCTGCGGACCGGCTTTCGGCTTCTCGCCCTTTTTGAGGGCATCGAGGATGGCCTTGGTCGTTTCCGGCGTCAGGTCTTCGTAATAATCGTCGTTGATCTGCATCATCGGTGCGTTGACACACGCCCCAAGGCATTCGACTTCGATCATGGTGAACTGACCGTCTTCGGTGGTTTCACCAACGCCAATGCCGAGTTCCTTTTTGCAGGTATCGACAACGTCGGCAGAACCGCGAAGCCAGCACGGCGTGGTGGTGCAAACCTGGATGAAATTCTTACCCACCGGGGCAAGGTTGTACATCGTATAGAAGGTTGCGACCTCGTAGACGCGAATGGCCGGCATTTCGAGCATGTCAGCAATGTAATCCATTGCGACGGTCGGAACCCAGTTACCTTCGGTCTGACGCTGTGCCAGATCAAGCAGCGGCATGACCGCGCTCTGCTGGCGGCCTTCCGGATACTTGGCGATGATCTTCTTTGCCTTTTCCTGATTTTCAGGGGTGAAAGCAAAGCTGGTCGGCTGAAGCTCTTTCGGAGCTGGTCTTCTCAAATGGCTCATCGGTCAATCTCACCGAACACGATATCTAGCGACCCGATATTGGCAACGACGTCGGCCAGCATGTGACCTTTGGACATGAAGTCGATGCCTTGGAGGTGCGGGAACCCCGGGGCGCGGATTTTGCAGCGATACGGACGGTTCGAGCCATCCGAAACAAGATACACACCAAACTCACCTTTCGGTGCCTCGACCGCAGCATAGCATTCGCCGGCCGGTACGTGGAAACCTTCGGTGAAGAGTTTGAAGTGGTGAATAAGGGCTTCCATCGAACGCTTCATTTCAGCGCGCGACGGCGGAGCCACTTTGTTGTTTTCAACAATGACAGGACCATCCGGCATATTTTTGATGGCCTGCTTGATGATTTTCAGCGACTGCCACATTTCCTCGAAACGGACAAGGAAGCGGTCATAGCAATCGCCGTTCTTGCCGACAGGAATATCGAAGTCGAATTCTTCGTACGAGTCATAAGGCTGCGATTTGCGCAGATCCCACGCCAGACCCGATGCACGGATGTTCGGACCGGTGAAGCCCCAATCAAGGGCTTCTTCGGCACTGACGATACCGATATCGACCGTACGCTGTTTGAAGATACGGTTGCCGGTCAGGACACGGTCGAAGTCTTTCATAAAGATTTCGTACTGGTCTGCCCATGCGTCGATATCATCAAGCAAGCCTGCCGGAAGATCGGCAGCAACGCCACCCGGACGGAAGTAGTTGGCGTGAAGACGAGCACCACAGGCGCGCTCATAGAATTCCATGAGCTTTTCACGTTCTTCAAAGCCCCACAGAAGCGGGGTCATCGCACCAACGTCCAGTGCGAACGCGGTCAGGTTCAGAATGTGGTTCAGAATACGACCGATTTCCGCATAAAGAACACGGATATACTGCGCACGCTTGGGCACTTCGACGCCCATCAGCTTTTCGATGGCCAGGCAATATGCATGTTCCTGGTTCATCGGTGCGACATAGTCGAGACGGTCGAAATACGGGGTTGCCTGAATATAGGTCTTATATTCGATCAGCTTTTCCGTACCACGGTGCAGAAGACCAATATGCGGGTCGGAACGTTCGACGACTTCGCCGTCCATTTCCAGAACCAAACGCAGAACGCCGTGCGCCGCAGGGTGCTGCGGGCCGAAGTTCATGGTCATGTTTTTGATTTTTTGTTCGGACATCAGGCGTTGCCCTCCGCCTTTTCATCACCCGGAAGAACATGCTGGATGCCTTCCCATGGGCTTTCGAAATCGAAATTACGGAAATCCTGAACCAGTTTGACCGGCTCGTAGACAACACGCTTCTGTTCGTCGTCATAACGCACTTCGACATACCCGGTCAGCGGGAAGTCCTTGCGCAGCGGATGACCTTCAAAACCGTAATCGGTCAGAATACGGCGGGGATCCGGATGACCGGCGAAGAAGATACCGTACATGTCCCACGCTTCGCGCTCGAACCAGTCGGCGGCGCTGAACAGCGAAACACAGCTTGGTACCGGGGTGTCTTCGTCAGTACGGACCTTCACACGAATGCGCAGGTTATGCTTGAGAGACAGCAGGTGATAAACGACGTCGAAACGCTCAATACGTTCCGGGTAGTCTGCACCACAAACATCAATAAGCTGCTTGAATAAGCAGCCGGTATCATCCCGAAGGAAGGTCAGAACTTTAAGGATATCATCGCGCTTGGCGACGATGGTCAGCTCGCCGTAACGAATCTCGCTTTCGAGAATTTCGTTGGCCAGCTGTGACGCCACCAGATCTTTCAGATCTTTCAAAGCAGCGCTGTTATCGCTGAGCAGTTCGCTCATGCAAGCCCCCTATTACGGATCAGCGTGTCAGGACACCGGTACGGCGGATTTTCTTTTGCAGCTGCATCACGCCATAAATCAGCGCTTCGGCTGTCGGCGGGCACCCAGGAACGTATACGTCCACCGGCACAACGCGATCACAACCGCGCACCACCGAATAAGAATAGTGATAGTAACCGCCGCCATTGGCGCACGAGCCCATCGAAATAACCCAGCGCGGCTCTGCCATCTGGTCATAGACCTTACGCAGTGCCGGGGCCATTTTGTTGGTCAGGGTACCAGCAACGATCATCACGTCCGACTGACGCGGGCTTGGGCGGAAAACCAGACCATAACGGTCAAGGTCATAACGCGACGCCGCCGAATGCATCATCTCAACAGCACAGCAGGCCAGACCGAAAGTCATCGGCCACAAGGAACCGGTGCTTGCCCAGCTTGCGAGTTTATCGAGATTGGCAAGGACAAAGCCCTTGTCGTTCATCTCGTCAAACACGCCCTTAAGCATTGCATCCTGATCCGAACCGGGTGCCAGGGGTGCGCCTGAGTTGGTGCTCACTCCCATTCCAAAGCTCCCTTCTTCCATTCGTAGATAAAGCCGACCGTCAAAACAGCCAGGAAGATCACCATCGATACAAAGCCGAATGTTCCGATATCACCGAGGGTTACAGCCCACGGGAACAGGAAGGCGACTTCGAGGTCGAAAATAATGAACAAGATTGCGACCAGATAGAACCGAACGTCGAACTTGATGCGCGCGTCTTCGAACGGCGCAAACCCGCATTCGTATGCGGACAGTTTCTCGACATCCGGTGCCTGCTTGGCAAGAACCAGCGACGCGATGACGATTACCGCCGAAAGACCGACGGCGATCCCGATGAACACCAGGATCGGAAGATATTCCGAAAGAAGCTCTTGCATCTCTCTGACCTCTCAAGAACAGGCCTTTTGACCCGACCAGGTCCCCACCTGGCCAATTACGGCGCACCATAACGTATGCACCGCACAAGTTCCAGTCCCCAAGCACGTTGAACATGCTCTAAGACCGGAAACTTTCTAATCTTTTTACCGTTTACTATCGTCCGATATCGGGCTGGACGTCGAGATGATCAAGACCCAATCGTGCGAAGCAGCATTAGCAACACAAGAAAAGGCGACCGCGGAAAAGACAATTCGCCCTAAAAAAGACAACAGATGATGGATCATGGCGCGAGCGACGAGACTTGAACTCGCGGCCTCCGGCGTGACAGGCCGGCGCTCTAACCAACTGAGCTACGCCCGCAAAATGACCATCAATCGGCGCGCCTTTGTTAGACCACCCCCCAAACCAAGTCAAGCAGCTAGCAACGATTTCAACCCATTCGACAATTGCGCCCGCAAACATCACCCTTTGCGGGGTAATTTGGCCCCGAAATTGTACGGCATTAATCAATTTTGTACATTTAGGGCGCTTTATACCGATGGGGCTTTGCAAAGGGGTGTCGGCTTTTATAGAATTGTTGACAAATAACCCCTATCTTACGGTGCGATAGAGGCAGGTTCGGGCGTCAGGTTCCACCCCGAACAGAGTCATTACGACGGAGAAGACCACCCGTGGGGCGCGTAAAAGAAGAATACAGATCACTGGCCGGACCTGAAAAGGCAGCGATTCTCATGCTTGCTCTTGGGGAAGAGCACGCAACCAAGATGTTCAGCATGATGGATGACGAGGAAATCAAAGAGATTTCCCAAACCATGTCGAGCCTCGGTACGATCAACTCTAATATCGTTGAGCGCCTTTTCGTCGAATTCGCTGACCAGCTTTCTTCAACCGGTTCACTGGTCGGTTCGTTTGATACCACCGAACGCCTGCTTTCAAAGGTACTGCCCGAAGACCGCGTGAACGGCATCATGGAAGAGATCCGCGGTCCTGCGGGTCGTACCATGTGGGACAAGCTGAACAACGTGAACGAAGCGGTTCTGGCGAACTACCTTAAAAACGAATATCCGCAGACCGTCGGTGTGGTTCTGTCCAAACTCAAACCCGCACATTCTGCGTCGGTTCTGTCACTTTTGCCGGAAAACTTCTCGATGGAAGTCATCATGCGTATGTTGCGCATGGAAGCGGTTCAAAAAGAAGTTCTCGATAACATTGAAAAGACGCTGCGCACCGAGTTCATGTCGAACCTTGCGCGCGGTTCGCGTGGTGATAACCACGAACTGATGGCGGATATTTTCAACAGCCTGGATCGCCAAAGTCAGGACAGATTCCTCACTGCGCTTGAAGAACGCAACCGTGACTCGGCCGAGAAGATCAAGGCGCTTATGTTCACCTTCGAAGACCTTGCGCGTCTCGACAACAACGGCGTTCAGACGCTGCTGCGTCAGGTCGAAAAGGACAAGCTTGCCCTGGCGCTGAAAGGCTCAACCGATCAGATGCGCGACCTGTTCTTCAAGAACATGTCCGAACGTGCCGGCAAGATGATGAAGGAAGATATGGACGCGCTTGGCCCGGTCCGTCTGTCCGACGTCGAAGAGTCGCAGATGATGATCGTCCAGCTGGCCAAGGAACTGGCCGCACAGGGCCAGATCGTCATTTCCGAAGGCGGCGCCGAAGACGAAATGGTCTTCTAGCCCCCACCAAAATACCGCAACTGCACAAACACCAAAGGGACAGCCAATGCTGTCCCTTTTTTCGTTCGTCAGGCGCGATCAGATGGGGGAATATCCCACAAGCTAAGCCAACTACCCTGCCCTAGCCCAGAATGACGTTAGGGACCGGATCAGAGATCGACTGAATTTCCCAGCGCAAGCGGTTCTGACCGTTGATTTCACGGAATTCTGCTGCGTTGTGGCTGCGCACCCCTGCGGTCGTGCGGACCTCGATCTTGCCGGTCATCTGGTAGCCGAGGGCTGTCAGGCGGTCCTGATACTGATCAGGGACAAAGCCGCCCCGAATTTCAACGGTGTTTCGTTCTGAATTAAAGAACATTTCCAGTATGCGCGATTGCCGGCGGACAAATACGAAGCTTTTTTCGCGCATGATGTTGCCGCGCTTTTCATAGACCATGTTAAACACGCCGCGACCGGTATAGGTCAGCTGTCTTACAGCCGAATCGCGCTTGAGATCTGCCAGAACCTTGGCGACCTTTTCCTTTTCACCCTCCGCATCGAGGCTCTTGTCCAGAAGGCCTTGGGTAATGTTTGGCTGCACCAGCAAACCGCGGTAGCTCAGGCGATAGTCGCCATTACGCTCCATGGACAGATCAATGGTGAAGGCTTCGGGCAGATAGCAACTGGCAAGCATTACCGGAAGGCATAGAACGATCAGAACCTGTCGGCATATGGACCATGTTTGACGCGCAAATCGCTGTGGTATTGCTGCCGGGCTGATACGCTCAGGGCCAGACGGATGGCGGGCCGGATTACTGTTCATCTTGAAGGTTCCGATTCTCTTGACCATGGCATCAACAGTGCCTGTCTGCCGACCAAGCGTCAACTTATACAAGCCCCTGTCCGAAGGACGATATGGGGAAGCAAAGCAACTGCTTACAGGAGGTCTGGATACGCAAAATCCGGAAACGAAAAAAGGCAGCCTTTAGGGCTGCCTTTATCATGGTGGGTGATGAGAGATTCGAACTCCCGACCCTCTCGGTGTAAACGAGATGCTCTAACCAGCTGAGCTAATCACCCTTTTGCGAACCGCGCTGTTCTGCGGAAGCGGGCGGAACTTACCATGGTTTCCCCAAAAAGCAATGCCAGTTTTGCATAAAAATGTAACTTCTATTTCAGGGCGGATTATCTTTGGCAAATGCTCAACCCAAGCCAGCCAAAATGGCCTGATTTCCCCGTATTTTCAGGTACATGACACATGCGTGAAGCGGCTCTGAAATGCCAAATATGGGCTGGATGATTCGCAAGGATCGGAAAAACAAAAAAGGCAGCCTTTAGGGCTGCCTTTATCATGGTGGGTGATGAGAGATTCGAACTCCCGACCCTCTCGGTGTAAACGAGATGCTCTAACCAGCTGAGCTAATCACCCGTCTTCTTGGGGTCCATGGCCCCGAAGCGGAGCGGAACATAGCATGGATTTTCCAAAAAGCAATGCCGGTGACGCAAGTCACCGGCATTTTTTAGCTGAACATCGTCAAACTTAGTTGACGGCGTCCTTAAGGCCTTTACCAGCCTTGAACTTCGGCTGTTTCGATGCCGGGATGTCGATTTCTTCACCGGTGCGCGGGTTGCGACCTTTTGAAGCAGCGCGAGCAGCGACAGCGAAGGTACCGAAACCAACCAGACGAACTTCGTCGCCGGATTTCAGAGAATCGGTGATGGAATCGAAAACAGCGTCTACTGCCTTGGCAGCGTCAGCTTTGGACAGATCAGCTTTAGCAGCTACACTTCCAACGAGATCGTTTTTATTCACTTCCTGGCCCCCTTGTTTGGACGTTCGGAGTTATGAGGAAATTTGGTTTGCCCCAAACCTGTTGCATGGGCAGTGTAAGCAGGTCGCAAACAGCTCGTCAATGCGAGAGACGCAGTTTTCTGCGGTTTTTGACGTTTTTTTCGATTTTTTGCGCTTTACACCAATCCCGACATGTTCCTGCGCCGATTCTTGGGCAAAGTTATCCACAGAAAAAGGGGGCCGACAGTGTCGGCCCCCTTGTTTTCTGCGCGTTCTGACGATCCTTAGTGAGTCGTCACACCGCCGATTTCCGATTCTTCGCCGTCCTTGGATTTGACAGCAACGTCATCAACCTCTTCTTCCCACTCGATCGGGACAAGCGGATTGACCAAGGCGTGGCTCAGAACTTCGTCAACATGCGACACCGGAATGATTTCCATGCCGCGTTTGACGTTGTCCGGAATCTCTTCGAGATCCTTTTCGTTTTCCTGCGGGATCAGAACGGTTTTTACCCCGCCGCGCAACGCAGCCAAGAGCTTTTCTTTCAAACCGCCAATCGCAAGCACACGGCCACGCAGCGTAACTTCGCCGGTCATCGCAACGTCCTTGCGCACCGGGTTGCCGGTCAGAACCGAAACAACCGAAGTCACCATACCAACACCGGCCGACGGACCGTCTTTGGGGGTGGCACCTTCTGGCACGTGAACGTGGATGTCACGTTTCTGGAACAAGGTCGGCTTGATCCCGAAATCAACCGCACGCGAACGGACAAACGAGGTCGCCGCCTGAATCGATTCCGTCATGACTTCACCGAGTTTACCGGTGGTTTTCATGTTGCCCTTGCCCGGGACGGTAACAGATTCGATCTGAAGCAAATCACCACCGAACTCGGTATAGGCAAGACCGGTGACAACACCGACCTGATCTTCACCCTCGGTCTCGCCGAAGCGGAACTTGCGGATACCGGCATATTTACCAAGTGTCCGCGGGGTGACACGAACCGTTTTCAGGTTTTCAAGCATGATACGCTTGGTCGCCTTACGGGCCAGCTTGGCCAATTCACGTTCGAGGCTACGCACACCGGCTTCACGGGTGTAATAGCGGATCAGATCACGAAGTGCCTCGTCCGAGATGCTCCATTCCCCCTTCTTCAGGCCGTTATCCTTGACCTGTTTGGGAATGAGGTGACGTTTGGCGATCTCGACTTTCTCGTCTTCGGTGTAACCGGAAATCCGGATGACTTCCATACGGTCAAGCAGCGGTTGCTGCATACGAAGCGAGTTGGCCGTGGTGACAAACATCACATCCGAAAGATCGTAATCGACTTCGAGATAGTGATCGTTAAAGGTCGAGTTCTGTTCCGGATCCAATACCTCAAGCAATGCCGAGGCCGGATCACCACGGAAGTCCGAACCCATCTTTTCGATCTCGTCGAGAAGGAAGAGCGGGTTGGAATATTTCGCCTTTTTCATGCCCTGGACAATCTTGCCCGGCATCGACCCGATATAGGTCCGGCGGTGACCGCGGATTTCGGATTCATCACGAACCCCACCGAGTGACATGCGCACAAAGCTACGCCCGGTCGCATTGGCCATGGACTTGCCAAGCGAGGTTTTACCAACACCGGGAGGACCAACAAGGCAAAGGATCGGACCTTTGACCTTTTTGGTACGGGCCTGAACCGCAAGATATTCAAGGATGCGTTCCTTGACCTTTTCCAGACCGTAATGCTCCTTGTCGAGCACCTTCTTGGCCTTTTTCAGGTCATGGGAAACACGCGAACGCTTGTTCCACGGAATGGACACCATCCAGTCAAGATAGTTGCGCACCACGGTGGCTTCTGCCGACATCGGGCTCATATTGCGCAGTTTCTTGAGTTCTGCCTGTGCCTTTTCCTTGGCTTCCTTGGGCATTTTGGCCTTGTTCAGCTTCTCTTCGATTTCAGAAGCTTCATCCTTGCCGTCTTCGCCCTCGCCCAGTTCCTTCTGAATGGCTTTGAGCTGTTCATTCAGATAGTACTCGCGCTGGGTTTTCTCCATCTGGCGTTTGACGCGGTTGCGGATTTTCTTTTCAACCTGCAACACGCCAATTTCGGATTCCATGAAGCCGAAAATACGTTCCAGACGATCACCAACCAGCTTGGTTTCCAGCAATTCCTGCTTTTCGGAAATCTTCAGCGACAGGTGGGATGCCACCGTGTCGGCGAGCTTGGCCGGTTCTTCGATCTGATTGACCGAAACCAGAACTTCAGGCGGAATTTTCTTGTTGAGTTTGATGTACTGTTCGAACTGGGTGACGACAGAACGAGCCAGCGCTTCGAGTTCGTTGTCATCCTCGTCACTGTCTTCACGCACCGAACCATAGGCCTGGAAGAACTCCGGGTTATCAACGTAGCCGGTAATTTCGGCACGTTTCCCGCCTTCAACCAATACCTTGACGGTTCCGTCCGGCAGCTTGAGAAGCTGCAAGACAGTTGCGACAGTACCAATTTCATAGAGATCTTCGACAGCCGGGTCATCGAGACCGGCGTCTTTCTGGGTGACAAGCAGGATCTGCTTGTCTTCGCGCATCACATCTTCGAGCGCACGCACCGATTTTTCACGTCCGACAAACAGCGGAACAATCATGTGCGGGAACACGACAATGTCACGCAACGGCAGCACCGGGTATATTTCGCCACGCGCCAATTCGACCATTATGTTCTTTCCCTACTCTGAGCCGTAACGCTGCTGTGCGGTCCTGCCATAGGCCCCGCCAGCAACGCGAACATGTTTTAGATAATCGTTAGATAATCCGGATTTCCCGCACCGCAATAGTTGCCGGTGCGGGAATTACGTTCAGGCAGTATTTTCAACACCTTCACGACGTTCTGCATGGATCAGCAACGGCTTTGCCTTCCCATTAACGACGTCAGCGTTGATGACGATTTCCTCGACACTTTCCATGGTCGGCAGATCGAACATGGTTTCAAGCAGGATGCCTTCCATGATCGAGCGCAAACCACGCGCACCGGTCTTGCGTTCAATTGCCTTGTCGGCAATCGCCTTGAGCGCATCCGTCTGGAAGGTGAGTTTCACGTCTTCCATATCGAACAGGCGCTGATACTGCTTGATCAGTGCGTTTTTCGGCTCGGTCAAAATCTGGACCAGAGCTTCGTTATCGAGGTCTTCGAGCGTTGCCAGAACCGGCAGACGACCAATGAATTCCGGGATAAGACCGAACTTCAAAAGATCTTCCGGTTCGACTTCGCGCAGAACATCACCAGCACGGCGTTCATCAGGGCCACGGACATCGGCACCAAAGCCGATTGCGCTGCCCCTGCCACGCTGGGAAATCACCTTGTCCAGGCCAGCGAAAGCGCCGCCGACGATGAACAGGATATTGGTGGTGTCGACCTGCAGGAATTCCTGTTGCGGATGTTTCCGGCCACCCTGCGGCGGAACGGAAGCAACAGTGCCTTCCATGATCTTGAGCAATGCCTGCTGCACGCCCTCGCCCGAGACATCACGGGTGATGGACGGGTTGTCAGACTTGCGCGAAATCTTGTCGACTTCGTCGATATAGACGATGCCGCGCTGGGCCCGCTCGACATTGTAGTCAGCAGCCTGCAGCAGCTTGAGAATGATGTTTTCGACATCCTCACCCACATAACCGGCTTCGGTCAGGGTGGTGGCATCTGCCATGGTGAACGGCACATCAAGAATACGTGCCAGGGTCTGGGCCAGAAGCGTTTTACCGCAACCGGTCGGACCAACCAGCATGATGTTCGATTTTGCCAGCTCGATGTCTTCATTCTTGCTGGAATGGTGCAGGCGCTTGTAATGGTTGTGAACCGCGACCGAGAGAACTTTCTTCGCATGGCCCTGACCGATGACATAGTCATCAAGGACCTTGCAAATCTCTTGCGGAGAAGGCACCCCGTCTGCCGATTTGACGAGATGTGTTTTGTGCTCTTCGCGGATGATGTCCATGCAAAGCTCTACGCATTCATCGCAGATGAATACGGTTGGACCGGCGATGAGCTTGCGAACCTCGTGCTGGCTCTTTCCACAGAAAGAACAGTACAGAGTGTTCTTGGAGTCCCCGCTATTCGATTTGCTCATACAAACCCCAATTACGTTTGACGTTATCTTTTATCGCCATGTTAGCCGGTAAACGATACCGATCTCAACGTTTAATCTGCGCTTTTCGGCTTTATGGCGTCATGTTTGATATGGGTTCGCTATCTTGGTTGCGAAACCCCTTGCATTAATCACCCAAACGTTCGGGCGGCCAGCAAGTTCCGAACAATAACGCCCAAGCCTGCACATACTCTTGTCTATGACTTAAAACTGCCATGAGGCAAGACATAAAAAAACGCCCCGGCCGATCACCGGGGCGTTTCCACCAATCACACCTGAGTGATCAGTCTTTCTTTTCATCACTTTCCGGCTTCGGACGCGATGTAACAACCTCGTCGATTAGACCAAATTCCTTGGCCTGATCAGGGGTGAGGAAGTTATCACGTTCCATTGCGTCTTCGATGGTCTTGAGATCGCGGCCGGTATGTTCGACATAGATCTCGTTAAGACGCTGACGCAGAGCCAGAATTTCACGGGCATGAATTTCGATGTCCGATGCCTGTCCCTGGAAGCCGCCTGACGGCTGGTGGATCATGACGCGTGCATTGGGCAGGCAGTAACGCTTGCCTTTTGCACCGGCCATCAGAAGGAGCGAGCCCATGGATGCCGCCTGCCCCATGCACACCGTGGAGACATCGCAACGGATGTACTGCATGGTGTCATAGATGGCGAGACCCGAGGTCACAACACCGCCCGGTGAGTTGATGTAAAGCGAGATATCCTTATCCGGATTTTCCGATTCGAGATGCAGCAACTGCGCACAGATCAGTGACGACATGCCGTCATGGACCTGACCGTTGATGAAAACGATGCGCTCCTTAAGAAGGCGCGAAAAGATGTCATAGGCACGCTCGCCACGGCTGGTCTGTTCAACGACCATCGGTACAAGCGAATTCATCCGTTCTTCAATCATCAACTGCAATCTCCCTGCATGATCCTAAACCGTGTCCGGCCGGATTACTTGTCTTCGGATTTGTCAGCAGCTTTTTTAGCGGCCGGCTTTTTGGCTGCAGCTTTCTTGGCCGGGGCTTTTTTAGCCGGAGCCTTTTTCTCTGCGTCCTTTTTCGCCGGTGCTTTCTTAGCAGCCGATTTCTTCTTCGGAGCTTCGTCTTCCTCTTCCGGCTTCAGAAGGTCTTCAACCGAAACGGTTTTTTCTTCTACCTTGGCGAGTTCGACGATGTAATCAACGACCTTGTCTTCATATACAGGGCCCTGAAGCGCCTGCAAGGCCTGCGGGTTATTTTTATAGAATTCGATAACCTGCTGTTCCTGACCCGGATATTTCTGGGCTTCGGCAACGAGGACCTTGTTGACGTCTTCCTGAGTGACCTGGATCTCATTCTCACGGCCGACTTCTGCAAGCAGAAGGCCCAGAAGAACGCGACGTTCTGCGATTTCGCGGAACTCTTCGGTCAGCTCTTCTTCGGACTTGCCCTTGGTCTCGTCGTCTTCCTGTCCAGCTTCACGGGCCTGTTTGATCTGGCCAATGATGCCTTCGAGTTCGTTTTCAACGAGCGACTTCGGCAGTTCGAAGCTGTGGTTTTCAGCCAGCGCGTCAAGAAGCTGACGCTTCATTTTCTGACGGGAAACCGATTCGTATTCGCGGCCAAAGTCCTTGCGGATCGCTTCTTTAAGGGACTCAAGGCTGTCCTGACCGAGTTTCTTGGCCAGTTCATCATCCAGCTCAGCCGGTTTCTTTTCCTTGATTTCCTTGACGGTTACGTCGAACTCAGCGTCTTTGCCTGCGAGTTCGGCAGCACCGTAAGCTTCCGGGAATTTCACTTTGACGACGACTTCGTCACCAGCGTTCACACCGGTCAGCTGATCTTCGAAACCTTCGATGAAGGAACCCGAACCGAGTTCGAGCTCGTAATCTTCGGCTTTGCCGCCTTCGAACGCTTCACCGTCGATTTTGCCCAGGAAGTCGATAACAACAACGTCACCGGCTTTGGACTTGCGCTTACGTGCGAGCGGTGCAGTCGTACCCTGTGCGGATGCGATGCGCTCGAGGATTTCGTTCACCTTGCTGTCGTCAAGTTCAACAACTTCACGGGTCAGCTTCAGCTTTTTGAAGTCCATTGCTTCGATGGCCGGGATGATTTCGACTGCGATGTCGAATTCCAGATCGCCGCCTTCATCGAATTTGGTGACTTCGATTTTCGGCTGAACAGCCGGGCGCAGGTCATTGTCGTTCAGAACCTTGCCGGTGTTTTCGTTGACAGCGGCTTCAAGGACTTCGCCCATGACGGCCTGGCCGTAACGCTGACGCAGGAGTTTCGCCGGAATCTTGCCCGGACGGAAGCCCGGCAGGCGAACCTGATCCTTGATCTCGTCAAGTTTGGCGACGACTTTTTCTTCGATATGTGCGGCGGGCACGACGACTTTGAACTCGCGCGCCAGGCCTTCGTTTTTGGTTTCAGTAACCTGCATAGATAACTCTTTTGCTTGGTTCGAATAATGTCCGTTACGCGACGCAGTCCGGACGTCAGAAAGTCAATACGACTAAACGAATATGGTACCCGGTCAAATTTTCAGCCTGCTTATGGTACGGGTGAAGGGACTCGAACCCCCACGGATTGCTCCACTGGAACCTAAATCCAGCGCGTCTACCAGTTCCGCCACACCCGCACACAAGCATAGAAATCACTCCGGTCACACCGGAATGAGTGCGCCTTAATACAAACTTCGATCCCCTCATGCAAGCATCGCCTTTTCGACAAACGCAATCTTGTCGAAAATATCCATCAAACAGGGGCTAAATCGACGGCAATCAGCCGATTTTGGGTGACGCCCCCCTAGCGGAAATGACGTTTTACGGCACCGGAAACCGCGATTTTGCCCTGCCCGACGTAACTTTCGTGATTTTTTTCGATGGTCGAAAGGTCATAGAGATAGTTCACCATCATCCCGAATGACTGGTTCCAGCCATTTTCCTTGGCATTGCCGTTCCAGTTCAACCGTTCAACCCGCGCACCGTTGCTCAGATGGAAATGCGCGACCGGATCAAAGGCCGTATCCATACCGGGACGCTTGGCATTCAAAAGATACCATGCCGTCAGGTACTCGATATTTGCCCGCGTGCGCTCTGAAACCCCGTCAGGGCTGGTCGCGGGTGGTTTTGGCCCCATCAAGTCATCACAATCGGTCAAGGCCGCCTCAATCGCCTTGGGCAGGCCGGTTTCCTCACCCTTGGCCATGGTATCAAGCTGCCGGTCCATCCAGCTGCGCAGTGCCGGTATCGGCGACAGGGTTGAAAATTGTTTGAGATGCGGCAGATCGCGTTGCAATTGCGCGACCACACGTTTGATCAGGAAATCGCCAAAGCTGATTCCCGCCAATCCGGCCTGCGCGTTCGAGATTGAATAGAAGATCGCCGTGTCGGGCTTCGTGTCGCTTTTGGGCGCCTTTTCCGAGCTACCCAAATCGTCATCCTTGCTTTCGATCAGTTCATCGACGTTACCGGCAATCCCGTTCACAAGCGCGACTTCCACGAAAATAAGCGGCTCGTCCGGCATGCCGGGATGGAAGAAGGCAAAACACCGCCGGTCTGATGCCAGTCGCCGTTTAAGATCATCCCAGCTTTGAATGGCGTGAACCGCTTCATAGGCGATCAGTTTTTCCAAAAGGGCTGCCGGTGAATTCCATGTGATGCGGCTCAGTTCCAGAAAGCCGATATCAAACCAGCTTGCCAGCAGTGTCTTGAGATCACGTTCCAGAATAGCAAGTCCCGGTGCTTCCTTGCGCCAGCGCAAAAGGTCGGCGCGCAGATCAACCAGGAACTTCACACCTTGTGGTAATGAATTGAATTCCTTGAGGATCAAACGAAATGGCGGCACCAGTGCGGCACGCAGTTCAGTTTCAAGCAATGCCTGTTCGGCCAGATCATCAGCCGCCGTCCAATCGGCCATAACAGCCGCAACACGGTCGCGATCCACCCCGAATTCATTGACCAGAAGATGCAGGAATTCACGTTTCCCCGCATCATCAAGGCGCAAGAAATCATGTCCAAGGGCGGCTGCACGCGCACGGGCCGATACCGCCCCACCGCGCCTTGCCAGACAATCGGCGATTTGTTCACGCCAACGATCCTGGCGGGTCTGGCTTTCATCAAAACCAAGACCACGCACCACCGGGCTATCGCGCAGTTCGCGCCAGGCGCCACGAAGGTTATCAAGGGTTCTGTCGAGAAACGTCTGAGACATGCCTGTCTCCCACTCCGATATCAGAAGAACTTCAAATCGTTTCCTCAATGCGTGATGATCCATCCCATCACGCCATACCGTTTTTATATCGGGTGATTATACCGCAAGTGCCAGCGGCTGCGGTGACTTCTTATTCATCTTAGTTCACGTCATGCCTTTTTGCGCGATGCCAGCCACAGTTCACGCAAAACAGCCGGAAGATGTTCCGGAATGTCTTCGGCAATCAGGCCGGGGCCAATATCCGCCCCGCTTCGTGCATGAAGCCATACCCCCATGCAGGCGGCGTCAAAACTGTCCATGCCCTGCGCCATCAAACCACCGATGATCCCGGCCAATACATCGCCCGATCCGGCGGTTGCCAGCCAAGGCACATCGACCGCACTGATGGCTGCCCGCCCGTCCGGCGCGGCAATCACCGTATCAGCCCCCTTGATCAGAACAGTCGCGCTGCAGCGTTTGGCCGCTGCGCGTGCCCGACACAACTTGTCGCCGGTGATATCGGGAAACAGGCGGGCAAATTCGCCCTCATGCGGGGTCAGGACAGTCGGGCCTTGTACGGCGAAGCACAAGGTAGACGGATCTTCGGCAAAGCTTGTGAGTGCGTCGGCATCAAGCACCGTCGCCCGGCACAGATGTAAAAGCTTCAAAACAAGGGCACGGGTATCATCACCAACGCCAAATCCCGGCCCGATGACAAAGGCATTATGACGACAGTCATTCACAAGCGCATCAAACGCAGACATCGGGGCGGTCATGTTGCCCGGCGCATCCGATGCGTAGATCGGCAATGCCTGCGCATCTGCCACGATGGTCAGAAGCCCCACACCGGATCGGCGCGCGGCACGTGCCACAAGGCGTGTTGCCCCGGTCATGGTAGCACCGCCAAAGGCCAAAAGATGCCCGCGATGGTATTTGTGGCCTTCAAGCCCCGGCCAATGGATGCCGGCCCGCCACAAAACCGGATCGTTGCGCCAACAGGCCGGCGCAATATCAAGTACCGTCTGATCGGTGATGCCGATATCGCGCACGGCCAGTTCACCGCACATCAAACGCCCCGGCAAAAGATAATGCCCGGGCTTTGCGCGACAAAACGTCACGGTCAGGTCTGCCTTCACCGCAACGCCCAGAACCATACCGGAATTGCCATCGACACCCGATGGCACATCGACCGCAACAACGCTGCACGGGCTTGAATTGATAGTGGTGACAAGTTCGGCCACGTCACCGGTGATGGCGCGTGCAAGCCCGGCCCCGAAGATGCAATCGACCACCAGATCCGCGCCGACAACGAGGGCGGGTGAAAGAAGTTCGGTCGCCCCTTCCCAGCGCGCGGCATGCAGGGCAGCGTCCCCTTTTAGGTCAGCCACATCGCCCATCAGCCCCAAACGCACAGACCAGCCTTCATCGCGCAGAAGCTTGGCGATGGCAAAACCATCGCCGCCGTTGTTGCCGGGGCCGCACAATACAGATACGGAACGCGGTGACCAGTGACGGATGATTTCCTCAAACACGGCACGACCGGCATTTTGCATCAAAACGTCGCCGGGAATGCCGCCTTCGATTGTGCGGCGGTCTGCTTCGTACATTTGATCGGTTGTCAGGATTTCAAACATTTCACCCCGTCATCCTTGTCGTGAACTTCCGGTCTGCGTTGTGCATCAAGACAGCATTTAAAACAGGTCCAGTCGACTGTAGCCATTTAAATTTCACCCCACTATAGTGCAGCGAAATTCGCATGTCGGATAGTTGGCAGAAAGGCTGACCATCAGACCGCAACACGAAACTTTCCGCAGCAAGGCTTTGCCCGCATGCATGTAGTCGTCATGGGCGCCGGGGTCATCGGGACAACGGCGGCCTGGTATCTTTTGCAAAATGGTCATCAGGTTACGGTCGTTGATCGTCGGCATGCCAGTGCGCAGGAAACAAGCTTTGCCAATGGCGGTCAGATTTCTGCCTGTCACGCCACACCCTGGGCGAATGCGTCTACCCCCAAACAAATCCTGGGCTGGCTCGGCCGGGAAGAAGCACCGCTTCTGTTTCGGATGCGCTTTGACCCGCAGCTGTTTTCATGGGGCCTGCGGTTCTTGCGCAACTGCACCGATGCACGGGCCAGGATCAATCTGGAAAAGGCGCTTCGCGTTGCGATCTACAGTCGCGATTGTCTGCGTGCCCTGCGTGATGAACTTGATCTTGAATATGATCATAGCACACGTGGCATCCTGCATATCTGCCGCACTGAGCACGACATGGTCGCGGTCGAAAAGGCCACCGCGCAGATGCAGGAATATGGCCTTAAACGTCGACTTGTCTCGCCCCAGGAATGTCTTAGCATCGAACCGGCCCTGCGTGATGCCACCGCCCCGATCATTGGTGGCAGCTTTACCCCCGATGATGAAAGCGGTGATGCGCGTAAATTCACCGAACGTCTGAGCGAACATTGCATCGCCAAGGGCGCCGCATTTCACTTCAACACCAACATCACCGGCCTTGTGAACGATCAGGGCAAGATCACCTGTGTTCAAACCGACAAGGGTGATATCCATGCGGATGCCGTTCTGGTGTGTCTGGGCAGCTACAGCCCGCTGATGCTGGCCCCGCTTGGTATTAAATTACCAATTTACCCGTGCAAGGGATACTCGATCAGCATCGATACCACCGGCTATGCCGGGGCACCGGAAACGGCCCTGATTGATGATAGCGTGAAAATGGTGTATTCGCGCCTTGGAACGCATCTTAGGGTTGCGGGCACGGCGGAGCTTGATGGCTATAACCTGCGGATGTCGCCACGCCGCCAAAAACTTATCGTTGATAAAGCACTGGAATTATTCCCGAATTCAGGTGATCGCTCCAGCGTCGATTTCTGGTCGGGTTTGCGGCCGGTAACGCCGGATTCTGCCCCTGTTCTTGGGGATACGAAGTATGCTAATCTATACCTCAATACGGGGCATGGGACGTTGGGTTGGACGATGAGTTGCGGATCAGCAAAAGCAGTCGCCGATCTCATCAGCGACAAGACCCCTGACATCTCTCTGACGGGGCTGGGTATCGACCGCTTTTAGCGGACGACCTGATTATTATGGGATCACGGGCTGACATGACCAGCAACACACCAATTGGTTCAACCAATGTGCCATTGGCCGATCAGGTTGTTCTGAACGCCCTGCCCTATGCCGCCGTCATTTGCGATCGCAACGGCATCGTCATGCAATGTAACGAGGCCATCGCGCGTTTGATCGGCGTTTCGCGTGATCGCATGCTGGGCCGCAAGGCCGGTTTTATTTCCAAAGGCCTGATGAGCGATATCGAAGATGTGTTTTCTTCGGGCCGGACCTGGCGCGGCGATATCATTCTGGTCGGTGCCGCCAAGGAAAGCCACGTCTGTGATCTTTCCATCGCCCCGCTTGAATATTGCCAGAACAATGAAACGCGCACCGCGGTGCTGATGACGTTGCTTGAAAATGACCGTCAGGCACAAGCCGAACGTACCTTGATGGAGCAAAACCGCAATCAGTCGGATGCCAACGCGTCAAAATCCGACTTTATCGCCAATATGGGCCATGAATTGCGCACACCGCTTAATGCGATTATCGGCAACTCCGAACTGATTGCGCATGGGGTTCTTGGCGATCTGCCCGACGGGTACCGCGAATGCGGCCGTGACGTTTACGAGGCGGGCAAGCATCTGCTTGAACTGGTCAATAATGTTTTGGATGTGTCAAAGCTTTCGGCCGGTTCGATGACCTTGCAGCTTGAAGAGGCTGACCTTGGTTCGGTGATACGCGATGCCGCCCGGCTTGTCGGGGATGATATTTCGCGTCGAAGCCATCAATTGCAATTCGATCTGCCGGATCAGCCGGTATCGATGCTGTGTGACAAGCTGAAACTCAAACAGATCCTGATCAATATCCTGAGTAACGCGGCAAAATTCACACCCGAACACGGCAAGATCCGCATCGGACTGACCACAACCGACGAAGACGTCACCTTTGCGATCGAGGATAATGGTGTCGGCATGAGCCCGAATGACATTCCCCGGGCGCTGGCCCGGTTCTCGCAGCTTCATCCATCCGGGGTGAAGGAAAGTGTCGGCACCGGTCTTGGCCTGCCGCTGGCCAAGCTTCTGGTGGAGCTGCATGGTGGTCGGCTTAGTATCGAAAGCGACCTTGGCAAGGGCACGACCGTGCGCATTACCCTGCCCCGGCCGTAACATGATATCGTTAACGCCGCACAGCAAAAGACCCGCGTGGACATGTCCGAGGCGGGTCTTTTGATCTTCAGGCCTTATTGGGCCGCAGATTGATTGATCTGGTCGTGCCGCACGATGACGTCCTTGGGCCAGCGGCTTTTGATGTAAGACAGGCTGGCAATGATTTCCTCGTCGCTCAGCACGCCCTCATAACCCTGCATGGCAGATTTATAATCGCCCCCGGCCATTGCTGCCGGTCCGTACTTGGTCAGTTCAAACAACACCTGATCGGGGTGATGCCAGGTGTGCCCGGTTTCATCATGTGGCGGCGCCGGAAGCAATCCATCAGGACCGCGTTCACGCCAATTGGCTTCGCCCTCAAGTCTGGCACCGTGGCAGGACGCACAATTTGCGTCATAGATCTTCTTGCCCTGCGCCACCAGTTGCAGATCATCAGGACGCAGCGACACATCCTGATCCGCAATCCCGTCCGGGCCAAAGAATGTGACGATGCCATACATAATCGCCGCACCGACAAGCGCGCCAAGCGCCATAACACCTTTATTCTTCAATGTGCTCTCTCATTCTTTTGTGTTTCGCCATCACGCCTTGCGGGCGAGATCATTGATGATCGGGCAGTTCGGACGATCATCGCCATGACAGGACTGCACCAGATCAGACAGGGTATCGCGCAGGCTTTGAAGTTCGGCGATCTTGCGTTCGATCTCTGCCAAATGGGTTTTGGCGATTTCCTTTACATCGGAAGAGGCACGGTTGCGGTCCTCGTAAAGTGACAGCAACACCCGGCAGTCTTCGACCGAAAACCCCAGCCCGCGGGCACGTTGCAGGAACCGCAACTTATGCAGATCCTTTTCATCATAGTCGCGATACCCGTTGGCCAGGCGCCCCGGCGAAACCAAGCCGATATCTTCGTAATAGCGGATGGTTTTCGCCGGAAGTCCACATTCAGTCGCGGCGTCAGAAATGTTCATCGCCCTCTCCTATTTCCGGACTGTCCAGCGCCGCAATGTCAGCGAGTTACCAACAACCGAGACGGAGCTGAGCGCCATCGCCGCACCGGCAATCGCCGGGCTAAGCACGCCAAATGCTGCCAACGGAACACCCACCACATTGTAGGCAAAAGCCCAGAACAGGTTCTGTGCGATCTTGCGACGGGTGGCGATGGAAATGTCAATCGCGGCAGACACAAGTGCCGGATCAGACCGCATCAGGGTGATGCCAGCGGTTTCCATCGCAACATCGGTGCCACCGCCCATGGCAATACCGACATCGGCCGCGGCCAGTGCGGGCGCATCATTGATGCCGTCACCAACCATGGCGACATGACGGCCTTCCTTGCGGAGTTTTTCGACTTCACGTGCCTTGTCCTGCGGGCGAATACGACCTTCGCCGCGTTCCAGGCCAAGTTCGCGTGCCACGTGTCTTGCGACATCCTGACTGTCACCCGACAACATGATCGATGAAATGCCGCGTGCCTTAAGATCGGCAATCGCCTGTTTGGCACCTTCGCGAATGCGATCCTCAAGGGTCAGGTAACCGGCAAACGTGCCATCAATCGCAACCAGAATAACGGTTCTGCCTTCGCCTTCGTGTTTCTTGATGTCCTTTGCCAGATCCTGCGCCGGACCTGCGATATCAAGATCACTCAGCAAGGCTTCGCTGCCAATGGCGATCTTGTGCTTTTCAACATCGGCCATGACACCGGCACCGGTTTTGCCCTTGAAGTTATCGATATCAGGCAGTGATACGCCTTCATCCTTGGCAATTGAGACAACCGCACGCGCCAGGGGATGTTCACTGGCGGCCTGAACCGCTGCTGTCAGGCGCAGCAACTCATTACGGTCAACACCCTCAACCGGGCAGATATCGCGCACGGTCGGCGTGCCTTCCGTCAGGGTCCCGGTTTTATCAAAGATGACGGTATCGACATTGTGTGCCTGTTCAAGTGCCTCGAAATTGCGGATCAGAATGCCGTTGCGCGCAGCACTGCCGGTCCCGGCCACCAACGCAGTCGGCGTTGCCAGACCAAGCGCACAAGGACATGCAATCACCAGCACGGAGACGGCGGCAACGATGGATGCCTCTGCGCCAAAGCCGGTAAACAACCATGCGGCCAAGGTCAGCAGTGCAATGACAACCACAATCGGCACAAAGACGGCCGATACCCGGTCGACAAGCTTCTGAACCGGGGCCTTGCCGGTCTGGGCCTTTTCAACCAGGCGAATGATGCGCGACAGCGTCGTATCATCGCCAACGGCACTGACTTCGATATCAAGACGTCCGGTGCCATTCACCGCGCCACCAACAACAGTATCGCCACTAACACGCGCCACAGGTCGGGTTTCCCCGGTGATCAGGCTTTCATCAAGTTCACTTTCACCGGCATGAACCTTGCCGTCGACCGGCACACGTTCGCCCGGCAGGACGCGAACGATATCGCCAACCGTAAGGCTTTCAATCGCAACATCCTGTTCGCCTTCGCCCGCGACCACCTTGCGCGCACGCCGTGGACGGAGCGCCATCAATTCACGAATGGCGGCTGATGCCCCGCGTTTGGCGCGTTCTTCCATGATTTTACCCGCAAGGATCAGGGTAATGATCGCAGCCGATGCTTCGAAGTAAAGATGGGTCTGCCCGGCATTGGCCGTCAGCATGTTATAGAGGCTGAGGAAATAGGCCGCCGATGTCCCAAGGGCGACCAGCACATCCATATTGGCACTGCGATGGCGCAGGGCCGCATAGGCCCCCTGATAGAAGCGCGCACCGATATAGAACTGAACCGGGGTTGCAAGCGCAAGTTCAACCCATGCCGGCAGATGATAGGACACACCAAGGTTCATCCACACCATCTGCAAAACCAGTGGTGCGGTCAGCAATGCCGATACCGCCAGAAGGATCAGGGACTTGTCCTGTTTCTTTTCGTTGCGTGCCGCCTCGTCTGCATCACCCTCTTCGGATCCGGATTTATTGCGTGACGTTGCGTGATAGCCGGCATCCTCGATCGCCTTGATCGCGATGGCATCACTGACCTTGCCCGACAGTGCCGAGATATCGGCACGTTCCAGCGCGAAATTGACACTGGCCGTGGTGACGCCCGGCAATGCCGAAAGTACCTTTTCCACCCGCAAAGCACAATTTGCGCATGTCATGCCATCGACATCAAAGGAGAGCTGCTGGGTCACGACGCTATAGCCTGAATCCGCGACCGCCTCGGCGATTTTGGATGTATCAAGCTTGCTGTCGTCAAAGTGCACATTTGCACTGTTGAGCGCAAAGTTCACGGTGACATCAGAAACACCATCGAGACCAGCAATGGCCTTTTCAACGCGGCCTGCGCAGTTTGCACAGGTCATGCCTTCGATCTCGAGGTTTACTTCGCTGGTATTGGCAGTCGGCTGCACGGATGCCCCACCGCCTGCTGCGGTATCATACTCGTCTGTTCGGCGATCCATATCACGCACCTCAAAAAGGGGTTATTACAAGATATGGGGCACGATAGACCTTCCAGCAACTGGAAGGTCAAGATAAAAAAGCGATATATAAAAATGCAGGGCTAAGCCTCTGATACCAAAAAGAAAGCCCCGGACATTGCCGGGGCCTTCTGAAAATTATTTACTGGCTGATGATCAGCCTTCCGGGCTTGGTTCCCCGGCTGCGCGGAACTGGATGTAGTTCGGCAGGCCCATCATGTCGATCAGGCGGATCTGCTGTTCCAGCCAATAGGCGTGATCTTCTTCGCTGTCATCAAGCAGCGCGACCAGCATCTGACGGGTCTGGAAATCGTCCTCTGCCTCGGCGATCTTGATCGCCTTTTTCAGAAGATTGATCACGTGATATTCGTGTTCGAGATCGTTTTTCATCATCTCGGGCACGGTTTTGCCGATCTTGATCGGTTCGCGCGATGCGGTATCGGGCACGCCTTCAAGGAACAGGATACGCTCGATCAGACGCTTGGCGTGTTCGAGTTCCTCGTCCTTTTCGTGATGCATGCGTTCATAGAGCGAATGCAGGCCCCAATCGGCATACATCTCAGCATGTGTGTTGTACTGATCCGCCGCCGACAGTTCGGCAGTGAGCTGTTTGTTCAGCGCGGCGAGGACCTTTTTACTACCCTTCATGGCGTAATACTCCTGATCTGATTAGTCGCCGTCGCCTGAACGGCTCTGGATGTAGTTTGCAATCCCGACATTTTCGAGCTGCCATTCTTCGGTCTCAAGCCAATCAACGTGCTCTTCCTGTTCTTCCAGGAATTTCACAAGCAGATCGCGCGTCACAAAGTCTTCGGCCTTTTCGCAGGCGGTGATGGCTTCGCGCAGAAGCGGCAGAGACGCCAATTCAAACTTCATGTCACAGCTGATGATCTCTTCGACATTTTCGCCGATCATCAGTTTGTTGAGGTTCTGGAGGTTGGGAAGACCTTCAAGAAACAGAATGCGCTCAATCGTGTCGTCAGCGCGTTTCATTTCCTTGATCGAGAGCTTGTACTCATACTCGCCCATTTCTTCCACGCCCCAGTCCCGCAGCATTCTGGCATGCAGGAAATACTGGTTAATCGCAGTCAACTGGTTGGTCAGAATGCGATTAAGATATGTGATGATCTTGGGATCACCTTTCATCATGGCTCTCCTGATGGTTGGGCTATGCAGATAGTGGGAATCCACCCGGCCTGTTTCAAGGAAAAAACGCGCCTTTGATTACCATTATCAATAATTTAGCCGATTTTTCTGAAATAGGCCAGTTGGGTTGAATGACTAAAAATCATTCGCACGGATTTCCCTGAGAATGAAAATCGGTTCGGCGAAATTGCCCTTCGCAAAGATCTTGTGCCCGGATGTTTTCGTACGACTCGCAACTGCCGTGCAATCGATTGAAGCAAAACATGAAGCAGCACTTTCAAACCATCCGTTTCATCCTTGGTGATCAACTGACACCGTCGCTTTCAAGCCTGAAGGACGCCGATCCCGATCAGGACCTGATCGTCATGGCAGAGCCGCATGATGAGGCCACCTATGTCCCCCATCACCGCCAGAAAATCGTGATGATCCTGTCTGCGATGCGCCACTTTGCCGAGGAATTGCGCGAAAACGGATTTCACGTCGCGTATTTTGACTATCAAAACCATCCGACAAAATCCTTCACCGATGCCCTGAAAGCCGCGATTTCCAAACACGACGTCAAGGAAGTTATCGTCACCGAGCCCGGTGAATGGCGGGTCAAACATGAAATCGACAAATGGTCCGAAGACCTTGATATCTCGGTTGATGTGCGCGGCGATGACCGCTTCTTTGCCCCGCTTTCGGCATTTGCGGATTTTGCCAAGGACCGCAAGGAACTCCGGATGGAGTATTTCTATCGCGGTTTGCGGCGCGATACCGGCATTCTGATGGAACCAGATGGCAAGCCTATTGGCGGACAGTGGAATTTTGATCACGATAACCGCAAAAGCCTGCCCGATGATGTGACGCCACCAACGCCAAAGACATTTGCACCCGACAAGATCACGCAGGGCTTGCTTGATCGCATATGCGATGACTTCCCCGATGCGATGGGGGATGTTGCGTCATTCGGCTGGCCGGTCACCCGCCAAGATGCGCTTGCGGCACTTGATCATTTCATCAAGCATCGCTTGGCGCAGTTTGGCGATTATCAGGATGCGATGACGGTCAAAAGCGCCACCCTTTATCATTCCCTGATCAGTCCATGCCTCAATACCGGGCTGTTGTTGCCTGATGAAGTCTGCCGGGCGGCCGAGAAGGCCTATCATGAGAGCAAGGCGCCACTGAACGCGGTCGAGGGGTTTATTCGCCAGATCCTTGGCTGGCGGGAGTATGTCCGCGGGCTTTACTGGTATCTTGGCCCGGATTGCGGCAGCGGCAATCATTTTGATGCCAAACGCCCCCTGCCCGGGTTTTTCTGGGATGGCGATGTGCCAATGAATTGCCTGAAACAGGCGATTGGTGAAACGCTTGAAAATGCCTATGCCCATCACATTCAGCGCTTGATGGTGATTGGCAATTTTTCCCTGCTGGCCGGGCTTGATCCCAAAGAAGTCTGCGACTGGTATCTGGCGGTCTATATCGATGCGTTTGAATGGGTTGAACTTCCAAACACCTTTGGCATGGCGCTGTATGCTGATGGCGGCAAGATGGCATCAAAACCCTATGCCGCCAGTGGCAAATATATCGACCGCATGTCAGATTACTGTAAGGACTGCCAGTACAACCCGCGCAACAACACTGGCAAGGATGCCTGCCCGTTTAATGCGCTTTATTGGCACTTCATGGATCGCAACGCCGATAAGCTTGGCAACAATCCGCGCCTTGGCATGCCATACCGCAACTGGGCCCGGATGAAGGACGACAAAAAACGTGATTTGATCGCACAGGCCGACGCATTCTTGCGCAAACTTGATGATGGCAAGCTTGATACCGGATCAGAACAAGGCAGCCTTTTCTGAAGCTTAGAAATCAAACGTGATCTGTTGATCGGATTTATCGCGCCCAGATGGTGGTCGTTTCTGTTTAAATGTTCGGCTGCCATGCTGCTTGACGATTTGCTGTGCCTGATCGCGGAAATCATCGTTTTTGCGAATGGCCCAGATGTTGGTGCGGGCATGTCGGGCGGCGGCCATGTGATCGACAATCGGTGCCGGATAATGTTTTCCGATCTCAACGCCGAGATCAATCTGTTCAGTCGGGGCAAGACGCCAGGGTTCGTGAATTAACGCGTCCGGCACGTCACGCAGTTCCGGTATCCACCGGCGTATGAACGCACCATCGGGGTCCTGATCATTGGATTGTTTGACCGGGTTATAGATGCGGGGCGTGTTGATCCCGGTCGTGCCAGATTGCATCTGGATCTGCGGGTAATGAATGCCCGGTTCGTAATCGACAAATTGCCGGGCAAGATGCAAAGCGGGTTCGCGCCAATGTTGCCAAAGCTGATAGCTGACAAAGGCTGTCAGCATCGCGCGCATCCTGAAATTGATCCAGCCGGTGTGATCAAGTGCGCGCATACAGGCATCAATAAACGGAAATCCGGTTTTGCCCGCTTTCCACGCCAGAAGTCCCGGATCATCGGGATGATCAGGCCGCAAGCCATCACAGGCCGGGTGCAGGTTTTCAATCTCGATCCCAGGTGTGGTTTCAAGCTTCTGGACGAAATGACAATGCCAGTGCAGCCGGCTTTCATACGCCTTTAGCGCGGAAAGGAACCCTTTGGGGCGATCTGTTGCAGGCATGGCATGGATATCGCGCCGTCTTTCACGCACGGCATGAATGATTTCGCGCAAGGATACTGTGCCATAAGCAATATGCGGGCTTAGCCGTGAACAGCTTTCAAATGCGGTTCGGGGCGATGACATTTCGCGGTGATATCGCTGCCCGCGATAGCCAAGGAAACTGTCAAGCAGCCGCATCCCCGCACGACGTCCTCCACCCTGCGGGTCATTGCAAGGTGCGCAAAGGTGTGCCACCGGATGTTCGGGAATTGTGCCGGGATCAAGATCAACAGCAGGTGTTTGAAACCGCGCCTGCCCGGTCGGTGGGCTGGCAAAAAAAGCCTGCCATGCCCTGTGCCAGTGGTCGCGATCAAGCCTGCCACGAATGACGGCAAACTGCCGATGTTCGCGGAATGCAATGCCCTTCTGGCGCGCCCAATCCGAAACGGCCAGATCACGTTTGAACGTCCAGAGATTGCCGGTTTCTGCGTGTGCATGAATGGCACGGATATCGAATTTGTCGGCGAGCCCGGCGAAGACATCAACAACTTCGCCAACCCGCACGGTAAGAAATTGACCAAGCGCACGGGCGTCGGACGCCAGTTCATCAAGCGACGTTCGGATAAATTGCCAATGCCGCGCCGATGTGTCTGGCAAGCGCCAATAATCGGGCTCGACGACATAAAGCAACACAACAGGATATCCGGTAGCGATCGCCGCATTCAGCGCCACATGGTCATGCAGGCGCAAGTCGCGCTTGAACCAGACAATTGCGATTGGTGGGCGCATCAGCACCACCCAACGACATCGTTCGGGTCAGGTGTGGTGGACAGACTTAGAGTGCGGAAACAAAACAGCGGCATGCAAACGGAACTCGCGATCACAAGAACATTGCTTCCATACGCTGCGTAACTTTGTCCGGATTGGTTTGGCGTAGCAGCTACCCCAGAAACACAAAAAGCCGGACTTGTGTCCGGCTTCCGCATTGGCAATCCCGATTGACGGGTGCCTATATGGTGCGAGCGTTATGCAATCGCGTCACGTGCTGCTTTACGAGCAACGTCTTTGATCTGCCACTGGGAAATCCCGACATCATCAAGATCGCGCTTATCAAGGCCGTAAAGTTCATTCGCGACCGAGCGTGCATAGGCCCAACGGCGAACAGCAACAAGAATACTGGACAGGAACATGTTGAACCTCCTTGGGTTACAATTTTGAATGCTGCCTTGGAGGTGACCTCCAACTGTCTGGCGCATTCATCAGCTTGCTTCGCGTTGCAATATGTCGAAATTCCACTTGATCCTCAACCACCAAAAAATGCATATCATCTGTGCCATTTATTCACAGATAAGCACAGATCGACAAACCATACCCGACAATCCGTGGCTGATACGGCGATTAAGTATGATGTTTTGAGTTGAATTACACCTGAACGCACATAGTGCACCGCAGCATTTTCGCCGGATTTTCAGGTCAAAACGCCCTTTCCTAGGCGTTGCCCTCTGCGACCTTGGCAAACGGTAATGCCGATTGAAGGGCATGGACGGTAAGCGGCGCGGCAACGCCTTTGACTGCGAAGTCGCCACAGCAAACCGTCGGCTCGGTGATGTGGCTTGCTAGAACATCTGACATCAACAAGGGTGTGCCGATCTGTTTGGTCAGGCTTTCCAGACGTGCCGTCCGGTTTACCGCCACTCCCATCACGGTGAAATCCAGTCGATGGGTACCGCCAACATTGCCATAGACCACTTCGCCGTAATGAAGCCCGACGCCAAAGCGAAGGATTGGTAAGCCTTCTTTCAAACGGTTGCGGTTGACATTTTCCAGATCGGCCAAGGCGGCCTCAGCTGCACGCACCGCGTTTTCACAGACACTTTCCGCGGATTGATTGTTTTCCTGGGCAAAGACAATCAGCATCGCATCGCCGACAAAACGCAAAATCTCGCCACCGTGGGCGCGCACGGCACGCTCAACCGTTTCAAAATAGACATTAGGACTGTCAAGCAGCTGTTCGACCGACAGGGTTTCGGTCATCACCGTAAAATCGCGCACGTCACTAAACCAAAGGGCTGCCCGAATGGTTTCACCGTCACCGCGACGAATATGACCATGCATGACCCGCGCGCCGGTGCGTTCGCCCAGATAGGTATCAAGCAACGAATGTTCGATCCGTTTGGTCACATGCAGTTCAAGCACCCCGCCAACGTGATCAAGTAATCCTTCGAAACAGGCGATTTCTGCCTCATCGAAACCGTCGGGCTGATCTGTTGCGATGGTCATAACGCACCAGCGTCCGCCACTGAACCGAATGCGGGTACAATAATAGTCGGTCAACCCCATGCCGATCAGTTCGCCGACAAGCGGGTGATGATCGGCCGGATTGACCCTGGCAAGGTGAATGCGCACCGGGCCACCATGCAGGTTCACGTCTTCGACCGGACTTCCGATGTAAGAACCGCTTTCATGAATGCCGTGGGTGGCCTCCCACAGACGGGCTCCGTGTTCCCGATCCCAAAGAAACGACCAGACGGCGACTTGCGGATGGAGCGCCTCCATCGAGCAACGCATGCGTGCGATATGAAATCCTTGGGCGTTGATCCGTGTCATCAGTTGGTCAAGGAAGGCATTTGCATCCTCGATCAGACGACCTTCTTTGGCAATCCAGTCGATAACAGGTGCGCTATTCCACATGGCCGTCCTCTATTCCCCTGCTATCACATGATAATCGCGACCAAATTCAATGCACTTATTCCAATGCGTCACAGCTTTAATGCCGACAAACGCCCTAATTGTTTTTGCTGCTCTGCAATATATTAGCGATGTATATTGCCAATTTTGTAACAAAGTGTTTCAGTTCGCAATCTGGAAACGCCCTGTTACAGTTTTGTGGATGCATTGTGCCCCTTCTCGCAGCATGTTGTCGCTGCAAATGGTTAAAAGCCAGGGAGGAAACCTAGATGTATCTGCGCAAAACCATCCTCGCCACTGGTGTGGCGTTTTCTGCACTCGCGACTGCTAACTTTGCTCATGCCGAGCCGACCGCTGAAGTTCTGCACTGGTGGACTTCGGGCGGCGAAGCAAAAGCTGTCGCATCCCTTAAAGAAGATTTCGAAGCCAATGGCGGTACCTGGGTTGATAGCCCGGTCGCTGGTGGTGCTGGCGATGCAGCCATGACCGTTCTGCGTTCGCGCGTTCTGTCGGGTGATGCACCGGCTGCTGTTCAGCTTAAAGGTCCGGCAATTCAGGAATGGGCCGAACAGGGTGCCCTTGCTGATCTCAATGACGTTGCCGCTGCTGAAGGTTGGGATGACGTGATCCCGGCTGCGATCCAGGACGTTATGAAATACGAAGGCGACTATGTTGCTGTTCCGGTAAACGTACACCGCGTTGACTGGATCTGGGCAAACCCGACCCTTCTGGCAAAAGTTGGTGCCGATTCCGCACCAACCACTTGGGACGAGTTCAACGCTCTTGCTGACAAACTCCAGGCTGCTGGCATCACGCCGGTTGCCCATGGTGGTCAGCCGTGGCAGGACGCAACCGTCTTTGAAACCGTCGTTCTTGGCCTTGGCGGCCCGGAATTCTTCCAGAGTGCTCTGGTTGATCTCGACGAAGACGCACTGAACTCCGACACCATGAAAGCGGTGTTTGACCAGATGCGCAAAATCCGTGGTTATGTCGATGCCGACTTCCCGGGTCGTGACTGGAACCTTGCAACCGCAATGGTCATGAATGGCGAAGCCGCCATGCAGATCATGGGCGACTGGGCAAAAGGCGAATTCCTTGCTGCTGGCAAAGTACCGGGCAAAGACTTCATCTGCGCAGCAACCCCGTCTGAAAACGGCTACCTGTTCAACGTTGACAGCTTTGCCATGTTCAACGTTTCCGGCGACGACAAGGTCGCAGGCCAGAAACTGCTTGCCGAACTGATTGTTGGCGAGAAGTTCCAGGAAACCTTCAACCTTCTTAAAGGTTCGATCCCGGCACGTTCAGGCGTTTCGCTTGATAAGTTCGACGATTGCGCCAAGAAGTCCGAAGCTGACCTTCAGGCCGCACAGGAAGCCGGTGGTTTCCTTCCGTCCATGGCACACGGCATGGCGCTTCGTGGCCACCTTGCAGGTGCGATCGTTGACGTCGTGACCGCACATTTCAACTCCGACATGTCGTCTGACGAAGCCGTCTCGCGTCTGGTCGAAGCTGTTGAACTGGCCAAAGACTAATCTCATCTGATCAGTACAATCTGAGATATGAGCAATTTGCAGGCCCCGGAATTTCCGGGGCCTGTTTCCCACTCATTTAACTTTTGAGGCAAAGGTTATGGGGGCTTCTCAAAGCACCGAAAGCAACCTGACGGCCAGCATCCAGCGTCATCTGTCCAAGATCGTTGTTGCACCGTCCTTTGCTGCGTCCCTGTTTTTTGTCTACGGGTTCATCCTGTGGACCGGCTATATGGCGTTTTCCAAGTCGCGCATGCTTCCCGTCTGGGATTGGGCAGGGCTTCGGCAATATGAACGTCTGTGGCAGATGGAACGCTGGCATGTTGCCATTGAAAACCTGCTGATCTTTGGCGGTCTGTTTATCGTGACCTGCCTGATCATCGGGTGCCTTCTGGCAGTTCTTCTTGATCAGCGTATTCGCGCCGAAGGTGCGCTTCGTACGATCTTCCTTTATCCGATGGCCCTGTCCTTCATCGTGACGGGTACTGTCTGGAAATGGCTTCTTAATCCGGGCCTTGGCCTTGAAAGCATGATGCATGACCTCGGCTGGACGAGCTTCAAGTTCGACTGGCTGGTCAATTCGGACATGGCGATCTACACAGTTGTGATCGCAGCAGTCTGGCAGGCATCGGGCTTTGTCATGGCAATGTTCCTTGCGGCATTGCGCGGCGTCGATCAGGACATCATTCGCGCAGCTTATATGGACGGTGCCAGCCTGCCCCGGATCTATTTCGGTATCATCATTCCGTCGATCCGCCCGGTCTTCCTGAGTGCGATCGTGGTTCTGGCCCACCTTGCCGTCAAAAGCTTTGACCTTGTCATCGCGCTTACCGGTGGTGGCCCGGGCTATTCATCCGATCTTCCGGCGACCTTCATGTACACGATGGCCTTCCAGCGTAACCAGCTTGGTGTTGGTGCCGCCAGTGCCATGATGATGCTGGCGACCGTTATGGCGATCATTGTGCCGTATCTGTATTCCGAACTGCGCGGAGGCAAGAAAAATGGCTGATATTCAGACCTATAGCCACGATGCAGGCTGGAAACATACCGTTCTGCGCGGGTTGCTGTATCTTATTCTGATCCTGTTTGCGGCCTATTACCTTTTCCCGCTGATCGTCATGATTTCGACCTCGTTGAAGTCGCTTGACGAAATTCGTGAAGGGTCGCTGATTTCACTGCCGCGCGTGGTGACGTTTGATGCATGGAACTATGCATGGAACGAAGCCTGCGTTGGTGTCGAATGCACCGGGATCAAAATCTATTTCTGGAACTCGGTCAAAATGGCGATCCCCGCCGTTCTGATTTCGACCTTCCTTGGTGCGATCAACGGCTATGCGTTGACCAAGTGGCGGTTCAAGGGTGCGAACATCGTCTTTGCCCTGCTGCTGTTTGGTTGCTTCATTCCGTTCCAGGTCGTTCTGCTGCCGATGTCACAGGTTCTTGGCAAACTTGGTCTTGCAAGCTCGACCCCGGGCCTTGTTCTGGTCCACGTCGTTTACGGCCTGTGCTTCACCACCCTGTTCTTCCGGAACTATTACGTTTCGATCCCGGACGAACTGGTCAAGGCAGCCACCATTGACGGTGCCGGGTTCTTCACCATTTTCTGGCGCATTATTCTGCCGATCTCGACCCCGATCATCGTGGTTTCGGTCATCTGGCAGTTCACCCAGATCTGGAACGACTTCCTGTTCGGTGCCTCGTTTGCTTCTGGCGCAAACGCACCGATGACCGTCGCACTCAACAATATCGTCAACACCACAACCGGCGTGAAACAGTACAACGTTGATATGGCAGCAGCCCTGCTGACCGGCCTTCCGACGTTGCTGGTTTATGTTCTCGCTGGCAAATACTTCGTCCGCGGCCTGACCGCCGGCTCGGTGAAGGGATAAGCAAATGGCATCACTCACCCTCGATAAAGTTCGCAAGGCTTTCGGCCCTGTCGAAGTTCTCAAGGAAATCAATCTGGCGATTGACGATGGCGAGTTTCTCGTCCTTGTCGGTCCGTCCGGTTGCGGCAAATCGACCCTTCTGAACCTGATTGCAGGTCTGGAAACAGCCACCGACGGGGAAATCCGCATCGGGGATCGCGTTATCAACGACGTACATCCCAAAGACCGTAACATCGCCATGGTGTTCCAGTCCTATGCGCTTTACCCGAACATGACGGTGCGCAAGAACATCACCTTTGGCCTCGAAATCCGTGGCGTTTCCAATCAGGAACGTGACAAGGCCGTTGCCGATGTTGCCAAACTGCTTCAGATCGAAGCACTTCTGGATCGCAAACCGTCCCAACTTTCGGGTGGTCAGCGTCAACGTGTGGCCATGGGCCGCGCGCTTGTCCGTGATCCGGATATCTTCCTGTTTGACGAACCGCTTTCAAACCTTGATGCGAAACTGCGTGTCGACATGCGGACCGAGATCAAGAAGCTGCATCAGCGTCTTGGCTCGACCATCGTTTATGTCACCCACGACCAGATCGAAGCCATGACCCTGGCATCGCGCATCGCGGTGATGAAGGACGGCATCCTGCAGCAGTTCGATACGCCGCAAAACATCTATGAACGCCCGAACAACATGTTTGTTGCCGGCTTCATCGGATCGCCGTCGATGAACTTCATTGACGCGACCCTGACCGAAGACAACGGCAAGCTGGCGCTGACCATCCCCCGCGATGGCAACCCGATTATCCTGCCGCTGTTTGAGGCGCCGGAAAGCTATCGTGGTTATATCGGCAAGGATGTCGTGTTCGGCATTCGCCCCGAAGCCCTGACCCACAAACGTACCGGGTCGGACGAACCGGGCAGCCAGTATGTCAATTTCGACAGCAAGGTCGAAGTGATTGAACCGACCGGTGCCGACACCATGACCGTGATCGAAATTGCCGGTAAGGAAATCGTGGCGCGCGTCCGTCCGGACCGTCAACCGAAACCGGGCGAGAGCATGACGTTCTCGGCCGACATGTCTCAGATCAGTCTGTTTGACCCGGATACCGAGTTGCGGATCTGATCTGATTGGCGGGTGGTTCTGGGGGCCACCCGCCATTCTTCTTTTTGGGCCCTGCTCCACCCGATACTGTGCGACTTCGGCCTCAAACCCTGCGCGGCAGGGACACGATAACTTCCAGACCTTTTCCCGGCATATTGCGCAGCTCGATGCGCCCGTCATGGGCATCAATCACCGTTTTCACAATCGAAAGCCCAAGGCCACTGCCCCCGGTACTGCGCGCCCGCGATCCTTCGACACGATAAAATGGCAGGAACACCTTATCCTGATGTTCGACCGGGATACCGGGTCCTTCGTCCCGGATGGTGACCAAAACCGTATCCGCCGTTGCTTCCAAACTTACATTGGCCCTGTGGCCGTATTTCAGGGCATTTTCAATCAGGTTGGTAAAGGCCCGCTTTAACGTGCCGGGACGGCAAGACAACCGGATGCTGCGTTTGCCCTCAAAGGAATGGGCATCATCATTGCCGCCGAACACCGTATGGACCGAGCTGAACTGCAACGGCTGTGGCCCGGCAAAGCTCACCGGGCGGCCAAGATCGGCATAATCGTCACATATGGCCTCTAGCACGGAAATGAAATCAACCGTGCGCTCTTCTTCCTTGGCGATCCAGTCGCCAAGGAAATCAAGCGCGTCATTGAGCAGACTGTCCATTTCATCAAGATCGCGCAAAACGGTTTCACGCAGTTCATCATTTTCAATGAACTCGGCGCGCAGCCTTAACCGCGTGCTGGGCGTGCGCAAATCGTGCGAAATGGCGGCCAGCATCCGGGTGCGATCCCCCAGCATCCGCGAAATACGTTCCCGCAAATCGTTGTAAGCCGCGGCCATTGATCGCGCCTCGGTCGGTCCGCGTTCCTCGACTGGTGGGCCGCTGACATCATCGGCATGGTCAATGATCGCACGCGTCAGGCGCTTGAACGGGCCTGCCAACAAATCGGCAAGCCCGGCAAACACGACAAGAACCGCGGCCACCCCCATCAGAAACATCAGAAAGACCAGCGACGGGGACGAATAGTTTGCCCACAGCTCGTTATGGTGCACCAGAATGCGCTTGCCCGACGGCATCATGATTTCCACCTGTGCCTCAAGCCCCAGACGGGCAATTTCACGCGACAATTCGGCAAAGAACAGGCTGGGATTTTCGGTGGCCTCGATCGTGGCGCGCTGTTCGGCACTCAACCGACCGCGTTCGAAATGCACCTTGACCGAGGTCGGCCAACCGGTATTGGCCAGTCGGACCGGCATGGCGATGTGCTGTGCGGGTCTCGAAAACAGCAATAAGGTCCCGACATCATCAGATGGCAGGATGCGCATTGTCATGCCATCGCGCGCGGCAATATCGATGATGTTTTCTTCAAATTCCGGGTTTTCGGCGATCCGGACCAGTTCGCGAATGGTAAAGCCCAGCGTATAGGCACGGCCAATGCGTTCGGCCCGCTCGATCACGTAATAGGATGCCATGGCGCTAAGGGCAGCAATGATCAACCCGCCCAGCATCATCAGAAGAAAGATACGCCCGCCCAGCGTGCGCGGCTTGTAGCGGCGCATATAGTTGCTGAATTTTGCGAACATATCGGCCATGGGTCGGCCTAAATCGTTTGGGTGTCGGCGCAGAACTGATAGCCGATGCCGCGCACTGTCTTGATCAGTTTCGGGTTCTTGGCATCTTTTTCGATCTTGCGGCGCAGGCGGCTGATCTGGATATCGATGCTGCGATCAAACGGCAGCGAGCTTTGCCCGCGCACAATATCAACAAGCTGTTCACGCGACAGCGCACGCTTGTTGTTCTTGACCAGTGCCAGAAGCAACGAAAACTCGCCCGTCGACAGATGCACGGCGACATTATCGGCATCGCGCAATTCACGTGATCCGATATCAAGCGTCCATTCGCCGAAAATGATCTTGTGCGCCGGGGCGACTTCGTTATCAGACGGCCCAACCGCCCCCGTTTCAAAACGCCGGAACACCGCACGGATACGGGCCAGCAATTCACGCGGGTTAAACGGCTTGGTCAGGTAATCATCCGCACCAAGTTCAAGGCCAAGAATACGATCAGTATCCTCGCCCACCGCGGTCAGCATGACAATCGGCACCTTGGAGGTCCGTCGAACGTCCCGGCACAGCGCAAAGCCGTCCTCGCCCGGCAACATGATATCAAGAATCACCAGATCGATTTTCCAGTCACGCAGTGCGCGATGCATTTCATTGCCGTCGGACACGGTGGTAATGCGAAAACCGTGTTGCAACAGGAACTTTTTCAAAAGCTTCTGGATTTCCTGGTCGTCATCAACGACCAGAATATGTGGTTCACGTCGCGTCGTCAGTGTCCCGAACTCCCCTGATATTCATCGGCCGTGTCCCCGACCGCGGCGGGAGTTTAGTCGATATCGCCACCGGTTTGAACCGTTTTCCATCTGGCGTTTAAAAAGGAAAAAGCCGGGCAATGCCCGGCTTCCCCATATCCAACAATCAAGGCTGTAATCGGGTTACTTCAGGTCATAAACCTTGGTACTACCAGATACTTCCGATGCCACCACCAGCATTGCATTGCCGGTCGGGCTGTCCTTGGCATCAACAAACTGCAGGCCTTCGGGGGCCAGTTCACCGGCAGTGTCATTTTCCGGATTGCCAGAGAAACGACGATCACTGTGATAGGTGACGAATTGCGGGTTGGTCGGGTTGGTCAGGTCATAGACCATGAAGCCCCCCTGACGTTCCAGCCCGATAAAGGCATAGGGCGTGCCGTTGACATAGCCACTTGCAATGCCTTCTGGCTCCGGGCCCTTGTCATCAGAGCGGTTGTCACGGCTGTAGTTTTCAGTATCCGAGGAATTGAAAACATTGGGATAGTTCGCCGCCAATATCTGCTCAAACGCATCACCACTGTCAAAGACCATTTCACCGTCTGCATCCAGCACCGAAAACGACCGTGCGCCATAGCTATAGATGACATCGAAATCACCATCGCCATCAACATCGCCTTGCGCGGTTGTGGTTTTCAAACGACCAAGATTTTCATCCTTTTGCAGGGTGCTTGCCGTCGGGAAGGCAACCGGATCAAGCGTCAGTTTGCCGACGCGGGTTTCCTCGCTGTAGCCTTCATAGTCGCGTGAATCGCCTTCGTTGGCGATCAGGACCCATTCCTTGCCATCAATATTGACCGCATCAATGGTGTCAGGCATGAACATGCCCATAACCGGCCAAGTGCGGATATTGATCTTGCCGTCCTTGTCGCTGGCATCAAAGGCATGCACCGAATGATCCTTGAAGCCAAGACCGGCGACGTTTTTAACCGTTGCAGTTTCGATATCGATAATCGCAACCGCGTTGTTTTCCTGCAGCGACACATAGGCGGTTTTGCTGTCCTTGGAGACGGCGATATATTCCGGCTCCACATCCTGTGCCACGCTTGAAGCACCCGGATTGGACGTCCGCACGCCATAGGGCAGCTTGCCATCATTCAGGAACTTGAAATCAACCGTGCGGACGTCATCATCGGACAAGTTTTCTGCACCACCGGCCATCGAAATGATCGAAACACTACCTTCCGGATCATTGGTGAATGCGTCATTCGGCTCGCCTTCGTTCGCGACCAGAACATATTTCCCATCCGGGGAAAACTTGATCATGTCGGGCAGTGCGCCAACGGTGACCGCTGAAATAAACCCGCCATCGCTATCAAAGAAAACGGCCTGACCCGGTGCCTGCTTATCGCTGTTTTCCACGGCCACGGCGACAACGCCATTTTTGATGGCAACACTGTTGGCACCCTTGCCCCAGGTCGAAAGATCAATCGCGGCGATCTTGGTCAGTTCGGACGGATCGGACATATCAAGAATATCGACCACTTTGTCCGCGCCATTGACGACAAAGATGCGCATTGACACCGGATCAAATGCCGGGATTTCCGCCGCACTTTCATCGAGCATCCCGGTACGATATTCGCCCATCGGCACAATCGTAATCGGATGCGCACCCGCATTCATGACGTCACCCGCCATCTTGGTTTGGTTGGGTGCCGTGCCTGCACAGGCTGTCAGAAGCAACGAAACAGCGGCTGTCGCCATCAATGAAGAACGCATGTTTTCCCCTTGGAATAACCGTAATCAAAGCAGGCAGACTGCGTGTTTGTTGTAACGGTTTCATGACCCGTTCGTGACAGTTTCATAAATTTCTTATCGGTGGGACTGCTCCAATCCCGGTCTGGTTTCGTATCGAAAATATAACTTGAAACAATCCGTCGGGACTTGCCCCGCGACCCAGACAGGAGCCACACATGCCACGGATGTCAAACGTGAATATTGCGATCATTGGTGCCGGAATGGCGGGCCTAAAGGCGGCCAGCACGCTGCACCGCATCGGCATGAATGTAACGGTGTTTGAAAAAAGCCGCGGTCTTGGCGGGCGTCTGGCGTCACGGCGCACCGACTTTGGCCACTTCAATCATGGTGCGCAATATGTGACGGCGCGTGATCCCGGATTTAATGCGTTTTTGCAAGAAGCAACCGAGTTTAACGCCGCCCAGAACTGGTCACCCAACCTGCATCGCGGCACACCTGCCCCCGCACAATCAGGTGCAGCACTTTCACCGATCGCGCGCCATGTCGGCAACCTTGCCGAAGAGCCCTGGTATCAGGGCGCACCGCAGATGAACAAACTGATCCGCCCACTGGTCGACACCTTCCCGATCCAGAAACAACACCGTATTGTCGGCATCGAGCCGAACGGCCCGCGCAGCTTTATGCTCCATGATGATCTGGACGGGACTTACGGCCCGTTTGATGGTGTGATCGTAACCGCCCCTGCCCCGCAGACTGCCGATCTTTTGCGCCCGCTTGCCCCGCGCTATGCCCCGATTGACGAAGTTGTCATGGCGCCGTGCTGGGCGGTGATGGCCGCCTTTGAAAGCCCGCTTCCGACCGGCTTTGACGCGATGTTGTATCCCAGTCCCGAAATCAGCTGGGCCGCGCGCAGCAGCCAGAACGATGACATGTTCCACCGTCGCACGCCCGATCCGTGGGTTCTGCATGCCAGCCCGGAATGGTCACGTCAGCACCTTGAAGAAGACAAGGACCGCGTGATTGAAAAGCTGTTGGCCGCCCTTCGTGATGTCAGTGGTGTGAAACTGCCGGAACTTCATTCGGTTCAGGCCCATCGCTGGCGCTATGCCCGGACTGAATTGCCGCTTGGCAAAAGTCACCTTAACGGCATGAACGGCCGGGTGATTGCCGCAGGCGACTGGTGCCTTGGCGCACGGGTCGAGGCGGCCTGGCGCAGTGGCCGGTCCGCGGCACATGCCATGGTCGAAGCCCTGATCGGATAATCGACAAACTTGATCCGAACGCAGTCTCATGCCGAAAAATGCCAATGGACATCGTCACAGCAAATCAGATTTGCCGCAGAAAACCTGTGTGACATGCGCGCGGCCCTTTAACTGGCGGCGCAAATGGAAGGATTGCTGGGACGAGGTTCAATATTGCTCTGACCGGTGCCGGCGCCAGCGAAAGCAGCCTGCAAAAACGGACATGCAGGACCAAATATCATGATGTTTGACCAAAAAGACGAAGATCAGCCAACCTACGCCATCCTGCGCCAGCGCGTGATTGATCTGGCAACAGAGCGTGGGCCCGATAAAACGATCTGCCCGTCCGAAGTTGCCAAAACCTTTGGATCTTACTGGCGGGATTTGATGCCGCGCGTGCATCAGGTGGCAGAGCAACTCTGTGCCGAACGCAAATTGACCTTTGAAAAGGGCGGCGTCAGCCATGGCCAAAACCGCCCTTCTGGTAACTATCGATTGCGCATCGTCCTTGATGATCAGGACGACTAAGCCAGCTTATGCGCCACGCAGGGCATGCAGCCGTTTGATCAGGCCTGCGGTCGACGCATCACGCGATCCGGCATCTTCCTTGCCCTCCACCATCGGAAGCAGTTCCTTGGCAAGCTGCTTGCCAAGTTCAACGCCCCACTGGTCATAGGAATTGACGTTCCAGATGATGCCCTGAACAAAGATTTTATGTTCATACATCGCAACCAACCGGCCAAGGGTAAAGGGATCCAGTTGCTTATAGAGGATCATGGTACTGGGCTTGTTGCCATCAAACACCTTTTGTGGTGCCAGCACATCAATCTCGGCCGGTGACAGGTCACTGCCAGAAAGCTCTTCACGGACTTCGGCCTCGGTCTTGCCGCGCATCAATGCCTCGGCCTGTGCAAGGCAGTTTGAGACCAGCTTGTCGTGATGGTTGGCCAACGGATGCAGTGCATTTGCCGCCACGATGAAATCAACCGGGATCAGTTCGGTGCCCTGATGGATCAGCTGATAAAACGCATGCTGGCCGTTTGTACCCGGCTCCCCCCAGATGATCGGGCCGGTTTCATAGGCAATCGGTTTGCCATCACGGGTGACTGATTTGCCATTACTTTCCATATCGGCCTGCTGCAGATAGGCTGGCAGGCGTGATAGATGCTGATCATAAGGCAGGATCGCCTGACTGGATGCGCCCAGCACATTGCGATACCACACCCCGATCAGACCAAGGATCATTGGAATGTTGGTTTCAATCGGGGCTGTTTTGAAATGGTTGTCCATTGACTGCGCACCACGCAGCAATTCTTCGAACTTGTCATACCCGACGGCGAGAATGATCGGCAGACCGATTGCCGACCACAGGCTATACCGGCCACCAACCCAGTCCCAGAAACCGAACGCATTGTCAGTATCAATGCCAAATGCCGCGACTTTATCAAGCGCGGTTGAGACGGCAACGAAATGCTTGGCAACGGCGGCTTCGTCTTTGAGCATCCCGACAAGCCAATCACGCGCGGAATAGGCGTTGGTGAGCGTTTCGTCTGTGGTGAAGGTCTTGGACGCGATGATGAAAAGCGTCGTTTCCGCATCAAGGAATTTCAGCGTATCGACAATATGCGCGCCATCGACGTTCGACACGAAATGGCAGCGAATGCCATCGATGTGATATGGACGCAGCGCTTCGTTGACCATCACCGGGCCAAGGTCGGAGCCACCAATACCGATATTGACCACATCGGTGATTTTCTTACCGGTATGGCCTTTCCATTTGCCGGAATGGACACGTGCCGCAAAGTCCTTCAAACGGGCGAGCACTTCCTTGACCGCCGGCATGACGTCTTCGCCGTCAACCTCGACCGGGCCACCATCAAGATTACGAAGCGCCGTATGCAGGACCGCGCGGTTTTCGGTGACATTGATCCGATCACCTTTAAACATCCGGTCGCGCCAGCCTTCAACATTGGCTGCCTTGGCAAGCTCAACCAGGGCCGCCATCACATCATCGGTGATCAGGTTTTTGGAGTAATCGACAAACAGGTCATTGAGGGCCGCACTGTATCGTTCAAAGCGCGCGGGATCGTTGGCAAAGGCCTGACGCAGATTGAGCTTTTCGGAAACTTCCGCGCCCAGTTGATCGAGTTTATCCCAGCTTGCGGTCATTTTATCAGCAGACATACCACCCTCGGCCCATTCAAATTTATTCATAACAATGCGGTGCTATCGCCAACAGGCTAACACGCGTTTCAAACCATGTGTGGGACAGTTTGCAGCACGCGGCGGCAAGATTATGGCCGCCGCGTGATTTTTCATTTACGCCTGTAATCTTATCGGTTCGAAAGAAAGTCTTCGACTTCTTTTTCCGTCGGCAATGCGTTGATGGCACCACGTTTGGTTGCCGTGATCGCACCGACCGCATTGGCAAAGCGGCACGCGGCTGAGAGCTTTTCTTCGGACCCCAGAAGTTCCGGGTCCTTCAGCAGGCGCGACAGGAAGCCCGCCGTGCAGCCATCCCCTGCGCCGGTGGCATCAACCGCGGTGATTTCAAAGGACGGTACAAAACCATCAAAGGCCGGTGTGATATAACGCGATCCCTTGGGACCGTAAGTCACAATCATCGCACGCCACTGATCACACCACAGATCCTTGATGCCTTCTTCAAGGTCATCCTTGCCGGAGACAAAGGTGATTTCCTCGTCCGACATCTTGACGACATCGGCCTGACTGATCGCAAGGCGCAGGATTTCACGGGCCTTTTCCGCACTCGGCCACAGCGGCAGGCGCAGGTTGGGATCACACGAAATGATCGCGCCGTTTTCCCGTGCGATCTTGATCGCCTCAAGCGTTGCCGCGCGCGGGTCATCATCGATCATGCAAAGGGTTCCGTAATGGAACAGATCGGTGGATTTCAGCATGTCCTGATCAAGATCAGCAATGCTGAGCAACATGTCGGCTGACGGGCTGCGATAGAATGAAAATTCGCGTTCCCCATCGGCACGCAGGGAGACGAATGCAAGCCCGGTCAGGGCTTCCTTGGTGAGCACAATGCCCGATGTATCGACATTGTCGGCCTTTAGGGTATCAACCAGAAAATGGCCAAAGGCATCATCGCCGAGTTTACCGATAAAACCGGTTTCAATACCCAGACGCTGCAAACCCACAGCCGCATTGCCCGGTGCGCCTCCGGCCGCCTTGGCAAAGGCCGGCGCATCGGCAAGGCCGGTTCCGGTCACGGTCGGAACAAAATCAATCAGCAGTTCCCCAAGACAAACAGCTTTGGCTGTCATGACGTTTCTCCGTTCGAATTGTCCGCAAATTCGGCGGATCAATAGTATGTGGTCTGTGGGACCCACCGCCTTTTAAATCGATTCAACGCGTCAGACAAATGCTAATCGAACGCGGCGTCGCATTCGCCAGCATATCGGCTTTTCACATTCTTGCGCAAAAGGCTTGGCCCAAAAAGATTAGGACTTCAGTGCGAAAATCGCCCCGGATATAAAGTCGCGAAATCAAAACCAAACCACACTAGCAGACAACAGGGCATTTTCATGAGCACACTCGTCGCACGCAATCTGATGCAAAGTTTTGATCAAATTACCGACTATTGGTCGCCAAAGATCATTGGCGAGGTAAATGACCAATATCTCAAAATTGCAAAAGTAAAAGGCGAACTGGTCTGGCATGCCCATGACGAGGAAGACGAGCTGTTCCATATCGTCAAAGGAAGCCTGATCATCGAGTTCGAAGACCACAAGGTCGAACTGAGCGAAGGTGAATTTCTGACCATCCCCAAAGGGGTCATGCATAACCCGATTGCCAAGGAAGAGTGCTGGGTCCTGCTGATTGAAAGCAAATCGACCAAACACACCGGCAACGTTGTTACTGAAAAAACCAAAACCCTGTCGCAACAACTGTAACGTCCAAGAAATTGCTGCGACACTGTGCCTGTGGCGGACGAATTACGTCCTCTGCAGGCCTTTACCAAAGCCGACTTCGCGTTGGCGTTCCAGTTCGGTCATCCAGCGTTCGAACATCGCATCACGCTCAAGCTGAATGGCGTAGTGGCGATGAAGGGCAGCGGTCAGGCGCCCCTCGCGGCCGAGAAGTTCATCGGCAAAGGCGATCATGACCGAGTTCGGCCAGGCAATCGGGCGCATTTCGCGGATGGTGGTAAAGACGCTGTCTTCATCGCGGTCCGGCTCGCACTGATCTATCAGGGCTTCGACTTAGGCAAGGATGGCTTCGACATCAGCCTTGGTCGGGGCCGGACGGCCTTCCTTGTCTTCGATCACGTCATGGAAACGCAGAATAGTGCGTTCATGCGGGTCAAAGTTGGCAAAAATGGTCGGGTCTTCGCGTTCTGGATCAAGGACCGACAGGACGTGGGTCACGCCATGGCTGCGATGGGTCGGCAGTTCGTCAATGCCGCAAATGGTCAGGCGCGAAATAGCAATTGCTTTCATTTCCTTGATCTCTTGTCTTCTTTTATTTTTCTGACGGCTATCCGAGCACAGGAAAATGAAAAAACAAGGGCCGGTATCATGAAATAATACCGGCCCTCTAATTTTTTGATCTGAAACGTCAGATTACTTTGCGCGGTTAACCGCATGAATGTTCAGCATTTCCCATGCCATGGTCGCACCGGCAAGCGATGTGATGTCCGAAACATCATAAGGCGGGGAAACTTCGACCACGTCACTGCCGATCAGGTTCACATGCCCCGCAAGACCGCGCAGGATCGATACCGCCTGATGGCTGGTCAACCCGCCCAGAACCGGCGTACCGGTGCCCGGCGCATAGCACGGATCAAGCCCATCAATGTCAAAGGTGATATAGGCCGGGTTATCGCCCACCGTGGCCTTGATCTTTTCGACAATGGCGTTAATCGACATCGACTGAACATCCGGGCCATACAGGATATTAAACCCGTGGGTCGATTCATTGTGCGTGCGAATACCGACCTGAATGGATTTCGACGGATTGACGATGCCCTTTTTGGCCGCGTGCCAGAACATGGTGCCGTGATCAATACGATCGCCATCATCTTCCCAAGTGTCAGAATGGGCATCGAACTGAATCAGCGAAATGCCATCACCGTATTTCTCGGCGTGTGCCTTCAGGATCGGATAGGTGATGAAATGATCGCCACCGATGGTGAGCATCTTGGCACCGGACTGAACGATATCACGTGCGTGATCTTCGATCATTTCCGGAAGCTTTTCCGGATGGCCCGGATCAATGACCATGTCGCCATAGTCAATCACCGCCATCTCGGCAAAGATATCACGGCCAGACGGGAAATGCGGTGCCCAGGCAAGGTTGGTCGATGCACGACGCACACCCTGCGGACCCAGACGCGTACCCGGGCGGCTTGATGTTGCAAGATCATAGGGAATACCGGTCACAGCAACATCAATCCCATCGAGATCGCGCGAATATCGGCGGCGCATGAAGGACAGCGCACCGGAATACATCGGCTCGCTGGTGTTCTGATGCACAGATTTCGCCGTAAAGGCGTTATCACCGCCCTTGGTGTCAATGACCCCGGTGCTGCTCATTTTTAAACCCTTCTTACTTCCCGTATCAAACCCGGACCGTCTGCCTGCCAGCGGTCGGCGGAGTTCTTACGCGTCGCCCAGTGCAATCCAGGTCGACTTGATTTCACAATATTTGTCCAGCGCATGCAGCGAACGGTCGCGACCGGTACCGGACTGTTTGTAACCACCAAACGGCATGGTGATTGATCCACCGTCCCAGCAATTGACCCAGACAAGACCCGAACGCAGTTTCTTTGCGGTCATGTGTGCCTTGTTGATGTCGCGCGTCCAGACTGCTGCTGCCAGACCATATGGCGTATCATTTGCGGTCTGAACAGCCTCTTTCCAGTCCTTGACCGAAATAACCGACAGAACCGGGCCAAAGATTTCTTCCTTGGCAATCGTCATGTCGTTCTTGATACCGTCAAACACGGTCGGTTCGACATAGTACCCACCAGATTCGGTGCGAACCCGCTTGCCACCGGTGCGAAGGACCCCGCCCTCGCTGGAGCCTTTTTCGATATAGCCCAGAACGCGGTTCATCTGGCTTTCATCGACAATCGCGCCCATCTGGCTTTTCGGATCAAGCGGATCACCCGGCTGCATTTTCGCACCCGCGGCAACCACTTTCTCGATGAATTCGTCCTTGATACTTTCTTCGACAATCAGGCGCGAACCAGCCGTGCAGACCTCGCCCTGATTATAGAAGATACCGCCCGCTGCCGCCGCAGCAGCCGCATCCATATCCGGGCAATCGGCCAGAACGATGTTCGGGCTTTTGCCACCGCATTCAAGCCAGACACGCTTCATGTTCGACTGACCGGAATACTGCAAGAACAGCTTGCCGACTTCGCCCGACCCGGTAAAGGTCACGCAATCAACATCTTCATGCAGGCCAAGCGCCTTGCCCGCCGTCGGACCAAAGCCCGGCACAACGTTCAAAACACCTTCGGGAATACCAGCCTCAACCGCGATTTCCGCCACACGGAGTGCGGTCAGTGGTGACTGCTCCGCTGGTTTAAGGATGATCGAGTTGCCCATCGCCAAGGCCGGGCCAAGCTTCCAGACCGCCATCATCAGCGGGAAGTTCCACGGCACAACGGCGGCAACCACGCCCAGCGGTTCACGGGTGATCATGCCAATTTCATTGGTGCCCGACGGAGAGATTTCGTCATAGATCTTGTCAATCGCCTCGGCGTACCAGCGGATGCACTTATAAGACAGCGGAATATCATCGCGCGCAGCAAGCGTGATCGGCTTGCCCATATCAAGGCTTTCGAGAAGTGCCAGTTCGGCGGCGTTCTTTTCAAGCAGATCGGCGAAATGCAGCATGATCGCCTTGCGTTTTGCAGGGGCGGCTTCGGACCAACTGCCTTTTTCAAACACCGCACGCGCCGATGCCACCGCACGATTGACGTCTTCGACGTCGCATTCGGCAACCTTGGTCAGCACCGACCCGTCACGCGGGCTGATGCAATCAAATGTCTTGCCGGATGCCGCATCGACATAGGCACCGTTGATGAACGCCTTGTTGCGAATATCAAGGGCGGCGGCCTGCGCGGTCAGTTGTTCAAAATTCATCGGATTGGTCATCGCAAGTCTCCTGACGGATGGCGCGTTTGGATTTTTTCAAAGTTGATCGTGGCACTTGGCACCTTGGTGGGCACTCTGGCAGCACGATCTGTCATCAATATGACGGTGGCGTCGCCGCACTGACGACTTCACATTCCCCGTCACCCACATTTCGAAAACGATGTGGAATTTCTGCATTGAAGTAATAGGCATCACCGGGGCCAAGTACCTTGACCCGTTCGCCTACCGTGACTTCAAGCTTGCCACGGACGACAACACCGGCTTCCTCGCCCTTCTGGACAATCAGGTTGTTACCGGTATCCCCGCCCGCAGGGTACGTTTCATGCAGCACGCGCAGGTTACGATCCTTGCGCGATGCCCCGACAAGACGCATCGACATCGTCCCGTCAGACAGTTCGACGAGGTCTTCTTTCCTGAAAAAGATTTCTTCACCGGTATCAAGATCAATGGTGAAGAAATCAATCAGGCTCATGGGAATGCCGGCCAGAACCTTGGCCAGGCTATCAACAGACGGGCTGACCCGGTTCTGTTCAATCGTCGAGATCGTGCTGTTGGTCACACCGGCCCGGCGGGCCAGTTCACGTTGCGACAGCCCGTACATGCTGCGCACCGCCTTCAGACGATCCCCTACCTTTTGCGACATTCCCGTCTTTTCCCTGTCAAACTTTATTGTTGTTTTGTCTGGTTATACCGCGTCGAGATACCAGCGATATTCAAGCTGGGTGACTTCGGCAAAGAACTCGTCATATTCGGCACGACGGCAGATATCGAACACCTCAACAAAACGTTCACCAAGATATTCCTTGACGATATCGCCTTCGACAAAGCGATCGAGGGCCGAAATCATGCTGCGCGGAACAATGCGTCCGCCATGCTGTTCATAGCCGTTGCCAACGGTCGGTTCACCCGGATCAAGTTTGTTCTTCATGCCGTGATGCATGCCCGCCAAAACACACGCCAGAACCAGATACGGGTTGGCATCGGCACCCGACACGCGGTGTTCAACGCGGGCGGCCTTCGGGCTGCCAGCCGGAATACGAAGGGCGACGGTACGGTTATTCAAACCCCAGTTCGGTGACATCGGCGCATAGGCCTTGTTCTGGAACCGGCGGAAGGAGTTCGGGTTGGGTGCAAAGATCGCCATGCTTTCAAACATGCTTTCTTGAAGGCCACCAATCGCAAAGCGCAGATTATCCGACACTTCCTCGTCACCCACCGGCGACAGAACGTTATTGTCATCCTTGTCACGCAGTGACACATGAACATGCAGGCCATTGCCCGCCTGATCGGAATAGGGTTTTGCCATGAAGGTCGCAGTCACGCCGTGATCCCAGGCAATACCCTTAACCACGCGTTTGAGCTGCATGGCATGATCTGCGGCCATCATCGGATCGGTCACGTGACCAAGATTGATTTCAAACTGCCCCGGGCCTGCTTCGGCAACGATGGTGTCGGCCGGAATGCCCTGACGGTTCAGTTCGGCAACCGCATCATGCAGGACTTTTTCAAAATCCTCGATCTGCTGCAGGCCATAAACCTGCACGCCATCAGACGCAATCCCACCGCCAAGCGGTTGCGGCGGCAGCGGTGCGGCGGTTTCCTGGTTCTGATCGGCAAGATAGAATTCAAGTTCAAGCGCAACGGTCGGATAAAACCCATCGGCAGCCATGCGATCAACGACGCCCTGCAACACATTGCGCGGATCAGCAAAGAACTTGGTGCCGTCAAGGTTATACAGGCTCATCATCACCTGTGCGAGCGGCAGTTCACCATAAGGCACACGGCAAAGGGTGCCCGGGATCGGTTTTGCCAGATTGTCCTGATCCCCGCTCGACCAAAGAAGGCCCGTGCCTTCGGGGTTGTCCCCCGTGATATCAACCAGGCACATCGAGCCCGGCAGCGTTACACCTTCGCTAAAGCTTTTAAGGAATTTCTGTTTGCTGATTCGCTTGCCGCGAAACACGCCGTTAATGTCGGGAATGAGCAACTCAACAAGTTCGACATCCGGATTTTCTTCAAAGAATCGTTGGGCTTCCGCCCTACTGTCTTCGACGAACGACTTGTTCATCGTCATATACTCCCAGAGAAGGCCTGTTATTAAACTGTAACGCATCGTGCCGCGCCGGATAGCCCCGGTCAAGCCCCTTCGTTCGATATATCGTGCAAATCATGCAATGCACAATTTTCTGGCGCGACAGGATGGTTAAGCAGCACAGACCACTCACATCGACCGCCAGGTAACAAAAACTGACCTTGAATTCCTCAAAAAGATTGTCGAAAAATCCTCTTGCAAAGGTGTTCGAAAAAACGAACACTAAGGTCAGATGTTCAACATATCGCACGAAAGCAGAGCAGCGCCGCTGTCAGGAGACGTTATGAATAATTTCGACAAAACCGCCTATTGGCAGGATATTGATCAGGCTCACCACATTCACCCGTTCACCGATACGGCGGACCTGAACAATCGTGGCACCCGGGTTATCACACGTGCCGAAGGCGTCTTTATCGAAGATTCCAACGGCAAACGCTATCTTGATGGCATGGCGGGCCTGTGGTGTGTCAATGTCGGCTACGGTCGCAAGGAACTTGCCGAAGCGGCCTACAAGCAGATGCTTGAACTGCCCTATTACAACAACTTCTTTCAGTGTGCGAATACCCCGGCGATCGAGCTTTCCAAAGTTCTTGCCGAAATCACGCCAGAAGGCCTGAACCACGTTTTCTATGCCAATTCCGGCTCGGAAGCGAATGACACGGTTGTCCGCATGGTGCACCAGTACTGGAACCTTAAGGGCAAACCGGAACGGACCACCATCATCAGCCGCAAGAATGCTTATCATGGCTCCACCGTTGCCGGTGCGTCGCTTGGCGGGATGTCGGGCATGCATTCGCAGGGCGGTGCGCTGGTGCGCGATATCGTTCATATCGACCAGCCATACTGGTACGGCGAAGGCGGCGATCACACCCCCGAAGAATTCGGCCTGATTGCAGCCCGCAAGCTTGAAGAAAAGATCAAGGAACTTGGTGCAGACCGCGTCGGTGCCTTTATCGGTGAACCGATCCAGGGGGCTGGTGGCGTGATCATTCCGCCGTCAACCTACTGGCCGGAAATTCAGCGTATCTGCAAAAAATACGACATCCTTCTGATTGCTGACGAAGTCATTTGCGGCTTTGGCCGGACCGGCGAATGGTTTGGCTCGGACACCTTTGACATCAAGCCGGACCTGATGCCGATGGCCAAGGGCATGTCTTCGGGCTATTTGCCGATCTCGGCGGTTATGGTTGGCGATCGGGTTGCCGATGTGCTGATCAATGAATGCGGTGAATTCACCCACGGCTTTACCTATTCCGGTCATCCGGCATGTGCGGCTGTGGCGCTTGAAAACATTCGCATCCTGCGCGAAGAAAAGATGGTCGAACGCGTCAAGGACGATATCGGCCCGTATTTCGCCAAGGCACTGAAAACCCTTGAAGACCACCCGCTGGTCGGTGCGGTTGAAACCGTTGGTCTGATTGCCGGTATGCCGCTGGTGGATGACAAGAAAACCCGCAAGATGTTCGACAAGCCGGGCACCGTTGGCACCATGTGCCGCGATGCCTGTGTGGCCAATGGCGTGATCATGCGTGCCTGCGGTGATCGCATGGTTCTGTCGCCGCCGCTTTGCATCACCAAGGAAGAAATCGACGAGCTGGTCAAACGGGCGCGTGCCGCCTTTGACGAGACCGCGAAGAAACTTGGCAAAATGTAATCAGACCCTGATTACAAAAACTTACCCAAATACCCGGCATGAGTTATCATTGCCGGGTATTTTGATTACAGAGACAACAACACCGCCCACCAAAGCCTGCCCCACAGGCACGCACATCCCAACGCCCAAAAGAGCCCACCATGCTAAAACGTATCTATCAACCCGCCGCCTATCGCACCGATACCCTGCCTGACAGCTATTGGGTCGAAAGTGCATCGCCACTTCCTGCCTGTGAAACCCTGCCCAAAGAAGGCCAACTTAAAACCGATATCGCCATCATCGGTGGCGGTTATTGCGGCCTGTCGACGGCCCTCGAACTGGCAAAGAACGGGGCGAATGTTTCGGTGTTTGATGCCGGTCGGTCCGGTTGGGGTGCATCGGGGCGCAATGGTGGTTTTTGTTGCATGGGTGGCAGTGGCAAGGGATTTGGCCAACTGGCAAAGAGTTTTGGCGAAGACGCGGTCAAACAGTTTGCCCGCCATCAACGCGATGCCATTGATCTGGTGGATCAACGCCTGAATGACTGGGACATTGATGCGGATCGCCATTCTGACGGCGAAGTGGTTCTGGCGCACAAACCCAACCGGGTCGCCGAACTGGCCCACGAAGCACAGGAACTGTCCCATTTCACAACCATCCCGACAGAACTTCTAAGCCGCGACGCATTGAAGGAACGCGGCCTTTGTGCGGCTGAAACGTATGGCGGTTTGCATGTTCAGGCCGGTTTTGGCATCAACCCGATGAAGTATCTTTCGGGCTTGCATGAACAATGCGTTCGCGCGGGTGTTCGGATATTCGAACAGGCAACCATCGAACGGTTTGAGGAAGATGGCGACACTTATCGCCTTTATGCCGGCAACACCCAAATCACGGCCGCAAAGATCGTCATCGCCACCAACGGATATAGTGCGGAAAACCTGCCCGACTGGATCGGCGGGCGCTTGATGCCGGTCTTCTCGGGTATTCTGATTACCCGTCCGCTCCGCCCGGATGAGATGGAAAATCAAGGCTGGACCAGTGACCTAATGGCTTTTGACAGCCGCATCCTGCTGCATTATTTCCGCAAGCTGCCTGATAATCGTTTTCTGTTTGGTGGACGCGGCGGGATTACCGCAACGCCCAAGGCCTTTGCCGCAGGCAAACAGGATCTGCTCGATAATTTCAAACGCATGTTCCCGGCCTGGCAGGATGTTGCCTTTACCCATCACTGGAACGGGCTTGCCTGCCTGTCACAAAGCTGGCGGCCCTATATCGGGCGGGTTCCGGGCCATCACGATGTCTGGACCGCCCTTGCCTGGCACGGCAACGGGGTGGCGATGGCAAGTCTGGGTGGCAAACTTTTGGCAGAACGGATGCTGGGCATCTGCGATGAAGAAGATCTGGGTGCTGTCTTGACGACACCGATGGATAAATTCCCGATGGCGTCATTCCGGCGTGTGGCGCGTTCTATCGGCTATCGTTATTACGGACTGCATGATCGGTTTGCCTGATCGATAATGCCATAACAGGTGATCCGTTTGCGTTCGGACACAAAGTGACATATGTCATGTCCGAAAATCGCTTCGTCGTTTAAAGCGGTTCCAGTTGATGCGTAAAACAGGCCCCTTACCATGTCCGAAAAACAGCCAACCCTTGCCGAAATCAAGGAACGTCGCGAAATTGCCACGCGGCGTATCAAGGAAGATACCGGCATTGATACGGACATGATCAAGAAAATCGTGCATGGCTTTTACGCCAAGGTGCGTGACGACGAATTGCTGGGTCCGGTGTTTGATGAAAAGGTCGATAACTGGGACCATCATCTTGATCGCATGGTGATGTTCTGGTCCTCGGTCGCGCTGGCGACTGGCAACTATGACGGGCGCCCGATGCAAAAGCACTTGCCGCTCAAGATCACCCGCCATCATTTTGACCGCTGGCTGCAACTCTTTGCCCAAACCCTTTCGGAATTTTGCGAAGAACCCGCCGCCAGACATTTCATGGAACGGGCCCTTCGCATCGCTTCAAGCTTTGAAGTCGGCATTGCCGCCCATAATGGCGTGATCCTGTCCAAGGGCGAACGCTATGACCCGGTATCAAGTTGGGAACCAAACTGATCCTGAAACGTTAGGCAATCAGATACACATAACCACGCACCCCGCAAAACCGGGGGTTTGCTTTTTGTCGGCTAAGTTGACAAATTTAAATGATTACGATTTCATGTGGTTATGAAGAATGCTGGAAGAGTAGAAAAAAATAGCTCTGTTCGTGACGTCCAATGGACGCGCCGCAATGCGGAATCCGGCATTCTGAGAATTGGATACATCTGGCCTGGAACACCCACCCCAACGCGGTCGGGTGTGGTTCAGTGCGTTACCGCACCTGAACTGCCCGGTTCACCGATGGTCTTTAAGTCCGATTGCAAAGTAGATTTACGAAGCGACCTGAGACGACGAAACGGAGAGCCTGGACATGTGGTCGGTGATCACTCTTATTGTCATTTTACTGGTGGGCGCCATCGCCTACACCATCTATGGCCAACGCCATCACCTCGCCCCCAGCAAGGGCAAAAAGATCAATCTCGCAGAGCGGCCCAATAGCGCCCTTCTGATCGTTGACGTCCAGGAAGATTTCACCAGTTCGGACGGCAAGCATGCCTATCCGGCCGACATGGTCGACAAACTGATCACTGCAATCAACAAGCTGGTTGAAGCCGCCAATGCCAATGGAACGCCGGTGATCTCGATCCGCCAGACATTCCGTGGCTGGTACATGAATTTCATTATGAAATTGCTGAATGAAGGTCGTGGCAGCCCCAAATCCAAGGGCCTTGATCTTGATGAACGGGTCAACGGCGATATCGACCACGATATCGTCAAGGCGCGCGCGGACGGGTTTAGCGAACCTGAACTTGATCGCGTTCTGGATCGTCAGAAAGTCGGCAAACTGGTTATCGTGGGCTTGGACGGCGATTTTTGCGTCAAGGCAACCATGCAGGCTGCCCTTAACCGCGGGTATGACGTCTCGTTCAGCGACGCGACCACTTTGGCTTTGAACCCTAAAAAATGGGAACGCACCAAGGCACTTCTGACCGCACGCGGCGCATCCGATAATACGGGCCAAGACACACAGGTCGTTAAGACCGGTTCAACGGATGCAGATCCATCTGGGGCCCGCACCCCTGACAGTACGCCCAATACGGGCAACCGAAATACCACGGCACCCGACACCGGCGAACAGGACACCAGTGCCCGGAACAAAAAAGACAAAGATGAAGGACGCAAAATGGCTTAGCGCAATACAAAGCGCTAAGCACCTCACGTCACATCAGATCAAAGCTTGTCGCGGATCGAATACCACAGCATCGCGGCTACCAGCATCGGGAAGCGCAACATCTTCCCGCCCGGGAACACCGGGGTTTTGATGTTGGCCATCACATCAAACCGTTCCATGGTGCCGGAAACGGCATCGGCCATGATCTGTCCGGCAAGGGTTGCCATCGCAACCCCATGCCCGGAATAGCCCGACGCGGTAAAGATATTATCTTCGATCTTCTCAAAAAACGGCATGCGGTTCATCGTGATCGCCAGCGTCCCGCCCCAGCCATAATCAATCTTGACGTCTTTAAGCTGCGGATAGACTTCGAGCATATGCGGCGACACGAACGCCTTGATGTCCCGCGGGAAATTATAGCCATAGGTTTCCCCGCCACCAAACAGCATGCGTTTATCCGCACTCAGCCGGTAGTAATTGATCACGAATTTTGAGTCCGCGACCGCAACATCATCACGGATCAGTTCACGCGCCAGATCATCGCCAAGCGGCTCGGTGGCAATGACGAAATTGTTGATCGGCATGACACGTTTTGCCACCCGATCATCCAATGCATCAAGATAACCGTTGCAGCCAAGGATAAGCTTGTTAGCGCTAACAACGCTGCCATCCTTGGTTTTCACCGTGACCTTGCCAGCCTGATTTTCATACGACGTGACAACTGCGCCTTCGAAAATACGTGCGCCGGCGTTGCGTGCTGCATCGGCCAGACCAAGGGCGAAGTTCAGCGGATGCAAATGCCCCGCCCCCGTATCAAGCGACCCCCCATGATAAAATTCGGTGCCAAGCATCGCGCGCATTTCATCGCGGTCGACAAAACGGATATCCTCATAGCCATATTCGGCCTGAAGCTTTTCGGCGTAGGCATGGGAATGTTCGACAAAGCGTGCCCGGTGATCGGCATGCAAAATGCCCGGTTTCCAGTCGCACTGGATATTATGCTTGGCGATCAGGGCCTTGACGACGTCCTTTGACTCTTCGGCGATACCCCAAAGCTTATGCGCATCATCGCGCCCGACCATCTGTTCAAGTTCATCCTGTTCACGCCGCTGGCCAGACCCGACCTGCCCGCCATTACGCCCCGACGCGCCCCAGCCGACCCGGTGCGCCTCAAGCAGGATGACGTCATAGCCACGCTCCGCCAGATGGAGCGCGGATGACAGCCCGGTAAAGCCGCCACCAATGATGACAATGTCGCAGGTCTGATCCCCTTCGAGCTTGGCGAAGGGTGCGGTCGCATTCGCCGTCGCGGCATAATAGGAATCAGGATATTGGCCTGCCCGGTCATTGGCGGTTAGCAAGTTCGGGGTGAACATGAGGAACCCTCATATTTGAAAATGGATGTGAGCTTATCCTGCCCAATCCGGGCCACCTATCAAGGAAAAACTGCCCTTTTACCGGCCTTAAACCCGCTTTTCGCCGATTATGCCAAAACCGGCCAAGTCAAAGCAGAACGATTGCGTAAAGCAGCCAACAAAGCGTGATACCTGCGGCACTGGTTTTTGCTGTTGGCACGCAACAGACCCTTGAGAATCAGCGTCTTAAGGTTTTTGACTAACGGCCTCGACCATGCGAAGGGCGGTTTTGGTGGCGGCACAGCCACCGCGCGCTGTGCAGCGCAAATCAGGATGCATCATATTGCCGATCTTCACGGTCTGGTCGACCAGCTCATCATATGCCAGCACCGCGTCAAATCCGGCCAGAACTGCCATCGCCGATGAAAAGGCATGCGACACACCGGCGACATTTCGGGCATGACACGGGATTTCAACATCCCCGCCTACCGGATCACAGACAAGGCCCAGCGTATTCATCAGACACATGCTGGCGGCATCAAAGCATTGTTTTGGCGTGCCGCCATAGGCCTGCGTGACCCCGGCGGCGGCCATCGCGGCCGATGCGCCGGTTTCCACCGAACAGCCACCGCATTCCGCGGCAAAGGTTCCACGCGCGGCAAACACCGCCCCGATCAATGCCATGGTTTGCAGGGCATCGGTCGCACCATCAAGATCAATTCCATGGCGGATCAGGCCGTAAAGCGTGCCCGGCACCACACCGGCACTACCCGCGGTTGGTGCGGCACAAACAAGCCCCCGGTTGCTGTCACGTTCCATCGCCGAAAGCGCACCGGCCATGGCATCCTGCAACACCGGGCCACCGAGCCCAGCGGGCAGGTTGGCATCACGGACAGTGCGGGCCCGAAGTGTCAGGAACCGCATGACATTGTCTTCCGGCTTGGCATCAAATCCTTCTGCCACGACGCGCAGCATCAGTTCGCACCGTTCACGAAACAGCGCACGGGTGGCTTCGCGGGACAGCCCAAGTCGTTTTGCCTCCAGCACAAGGGCGGCATCGGCAATCGATCCCCCCTCCTCGTCGTCGGCCACCGCAATCACCGCGGCACTTTCGGAAAACAGATCATCGGTGGCGCAAACCGGATATTGCGATGCATCGGCAAAGCGCACATCCGCAATGCCATCGCGATTTCGAATGGCCGTCAGGATATCGGCATTCGGCAAGGCCTGAAGCGCGATTTCAACCCGTTCGTGATCGGGTTCAACCGAAACACCCAACAAACTGTTTTCCCCAACCGTCAGCTCGTTTGCCAGCGCGTCAGCCTGTGCCACCGCTTCGGCGCCCCAGACAAAGACGGTTGCCGTTTTGCCGGTCATGAACAGGCGTTCGCCATTGCGGCCGTCGATGTAATACATGCCCCCGCCGACAGATGCGCCGGTATAGAGGTCTGTACGTTCCTCGCCATCTGGGGTCGTGACACTCAGTTCGAGATCAACACGGTTTGGGTGGTTGTTGTTTTCAAGCTCGGTGACTTCGATCGCGAAATGGAAGCCCTCACCCTGCTCTACCCGGCCGAGAATTTCGCGATAATCCGGATCGGTCAGCTTGGCCCCGGCAAGCCCGGCGGCAAAGTTTTCGTCCGAGCTTTGCGCCTTGTAGCACGGCGCAAAGGACCCACGGGGATCAAAGCGGATCACGGCACGCCTAAGCGTTTCACCGTTGGCACAGGAAAGCTCGCGCACCAGCTTGGCCATCATATAGGGGGCCGCACAGTGGGAACTTGATGGACCGCGCATAACGGGGCCGATAACGGAATTAAGCAGGCTGATTTCTTGCATGGCGGCACTTTTTGTTGGGTGCTGTATGTCGCGGGATTTGCATACAATATGCCATGATCATCCTCCGATGCCGAACCGATTGCAATCACCGGAAATAAAAATCCCCGATCCATCAAAAAATGAACCGGGGACAATCATCAGACTATTTAAAGCCCGCAGATTTAGCGCTGCTTGGTTTCCCATTCCGGATGCACGAAATACGGTGCATTCGATGGTGCCAACGGCGTGCGACCGCGGATGATGTCGGCGGCCTTTTCACCGATCATGATGGTCGGTGCATTGAGGTTGCCCGATGCGATGGTCGGCATGATCGAACTGTCGACCACACGCAGGCCTTCGACGCCATGCACGCGGGTTTTCTCATCCACCACGGACATCTCATCACTGCCCATCTTGCACGAACAGGACGGGTGATAGGCACTTTCGGCGTGATCGGCGACAAATGCGTCGATCTCCTCATCGGTCTGGATGTCCTTGCCCGGTGCAATTTCCGCCCCGCGCAGATCAGCAAAGGCTTCCTGGGCGAAGATTTCGCGGGTCAGGCGGACAGACGCGCGCATTTCTTCCCAGTCTTCCGGGTGGCTCATATAGTTCGGATCAATGATCGGGCGATCCTTGGGGTTGGCGGATGCCAGACGGACCGTACCGCGCGATTTGGAACGCATCGGACCGACATGGGCCTGGAAGCCATCGCCTTCGGCTGCCTTGGAACCGTTATAGTTAATCGCGGCTGGCAGAAAGTGATATTGGATGTCGGGATGCTGCACGCCCGCCTTGGAACGGATAAAGCCGCCCGCCTCGAAATGGTTACTGGCACCAAGACCGGTTTTGAACAGATACCATTCCGCCCCGATCTTAAGCTTGTTCCACCAATCGAGTTTGCTGTTCAGGCTGATGGGTTTGGTGCATTCCATCTGAACATACAGTTCAAGATGGTCCTGAAGGTTTTCACCGACACCGGGCAGATCATGAACAACATCAATGCCATGTTCGCGCAGATGTGCCGCCGGACCAACACCCGAAAGCATCAGAAGCTTTGGCGAGTTGATCGACCCCGCCGAAATAATGACTTCACGATCTACAACCGCGCGCTTGTTTTCGCCGTCATGGAAAAAGTCGAGGCCGATGGCCCGTTTTCCTTCGAAAACAACACGTTGCGCGAAGGCTTTGTGATAAACGGTCAGGTTCGGGCGCTTCATCGCCGGATGCAGATAGGCGCGCGCGGTTGACCAGCGACGGCCCTTATAGACCGTCATATCCATGGTCCCGAGACCTTCCTGGCGATAACCGTTCTGATCCGGGGTGAATTCATAACCGGCCTGCTGACCGGCCTTGATCCAGGCCTTGTGCAGGTCGTTCTGACAGGCACCGGTCGTCACATGCAGCGGACCATCACCGCCGTGATATTCATCGCCTTCGGTGTCTTCATTGCGCGTATCGGCCTTGCGGAAATATGGCAGGCAACGCGCATAATCCCATTCCTTGAGGCTTGCGTCTTCTTCGGCCCAGCGATTGTAATCAAGGGCGTGACCGCGCACATAGGCCATGCCATTCACCGAACTTGACCCGCCATAAACGCGCCCACGCGGCGTTTCCATGCGGCGGTTGTTAAGGTTCGGCTGCGGCGTTGTCCAATAGGCCCAGTTATAGGTTTCCGACTGCATCGGATAGGAAAGTGCTGTCGGCATATGGATACGCCAGTCCCACCAGTGATCCTTGGGCCCGGCTTCAATCACCAGAACCTTAACCTCGGCATCTTCGGTCAGTCGGTTGGCAAGCACAGCCCCTGCCGAACCTGAACCGACAATCACATAATCATATTTTTCAGTGGTCGTTGGGGTCGTCATTTCTGATCCCTTGTTTGGTCGTGCTGTGTGGGCAGCCGGTGAGTGGTTGGCGACGTTGGTTGGTCAAAGCCCCTTAGTAAGGGGCTTCAACATCGCCGGTTTCGACATAAACGGATTTGATGCGGGTGTAATATTCAATCGCCGCACGGCCGTTTTCGCGGCCAACGCCCGATTTCTTGACACCGCCAAACGGCATTTCGATCGGCGTGATGTTATAGGTGTTGATCCAGCATGTGCCGGCCTCAAGCCGTGCGACCACGCGATGGCCACGCGACAGATCCTTGGTGAACACACCAGCCGCCAGACCATATTCGGTGTCATTGGCGCGCTTGATCACTTCGTCTTCGTCGCTAAAGGTCAGGACAGACATTACCGGGCCAAAGATTTCCTCGCGCACGATGGTCATGTCATCGGTGCAGTCGGCAAACACGGTCGGTGCGACAAAAAGTCCGCCCTCTGGCATGCCCTCAGTGACGGCATGGCCGCCAAGAACGCACTTGGCACCTTCTGCCTTGCCCTTTTCAATATAGGACATGACCTGTTCGTATTGTGCCTTGGTGACAATCGGGCCGACCTGGGTTTCAGGTTTTTCCGGATCGCCAAGAACAAGATCCTTGGAGCGTGCGATCAGCTTTTCGATGAAGGCATCGGCAACGCTTTCATGGACAAACACACGCGTCCCGTTCGAGCAAATCTGACCTGATGAATAGAAGTTCGCCATCTGTGCGCCGGAAACAGCGTTATCCAGATCGGCATCTTCGAACACGATCATTGGCGACTTGCCACCCAGCTCCATGGTGACAGCCTTCATGCCACCTGCGGCAACAGAGGCCACCTTGGCACCGGTCGCAGCCGATCCGGTCAGGGAAATTTTGTCAACGCCCGGATGTTCAACCAGCGCCGCACCGCTTTCGCGCGCGCCCTGTACGACGTTGTAAACGCCATCAGGAAGACCGGCTTCTTTAAGGGCCTCGGCGACCGCTATGGCCGAAAGCGGCGTGGTTTCGGACGGTTTGTAAACAACCGCGTTGCCGCATGCCAATGCCGGGGCTGCTTTCCAGCAGGCGATCTGGATCGGATAGTTCCAGGCACCGATGGCACCACAAACCCCAACCGGTTCGCGGCGGGTATAGGCAAAGTTACCGGCAAGGTCGATATGTTCGCCCGCAAGGCTGCCAGCCACACCGGCAAAGTATTCAAGGCATTCGACACCTGAAATCACATCGACAATTTCAGTTTCCTGAATGGCACGCCCGGTATCACGGGTTTCAACCAGCGCCAGTTCATCATTGCGATCCCGCAGGATCTGGGCAGCCTTGAAAAGCACGCGCGCCCTTTCGGCAGCCGGTGTGTTTTTCCAGATTACGAACCCGGCGCGTGCGGCCTTGACCGCGGCATCGACATCAGAAGCGGTGCTTTCGTGGCCCTTGGCCAGAACCGTGTTGGTCGCAGGGTTAAGGGTAACCATTTCTGCGCCCGAACCCTGGGTCTTCTTGCCGTTGATGAAATTCTGGATTTGATAAAGGCTCATCTTAAAACTCCTGCGGGCCACCGGGGCAACCGGCAGCCGTGGTCTTTGTGTTTGGTTCGCTTATTTCTTTGGACTGGGCGAATTCGCCAGATACAGGCGCAAGGTGCCCAGCACCATCTTGCGCGCCCCGGCAATGTCGGCCTGTCCGCGTGACAGACCGGTTCGCACCCAGATGCCGTCAACCATGGCGGCAATTGCAGACGAGATTTCGTCTGCGCATTCTTCGGTGGTCAATTGACGCAACTCGTGCCGCAGATTGGATGCAAGGCGCTGAAAATAGATATTGTTCAGACGCCGCAACTGATCGGAAAACGGCACCTGCGCCCAGAAAGACAGCCAGGCCACCGTCACCTGCGGGGTGAACTGTTCTTCGTTGAAGTTGGTATTGATGATCGCTTCGAGACGGTCCATCGGCGTTTTGGCCGTTGCCAGTCGCACCATGTAGTCATTGCGCAAATCCTTCATCAGGGAGCGCATGGTTTCCTGCAACAGGGCGTTCTTGCCGCCAAAATAGTGCGAAATAATCCCGGACGACATACCGGCAGCCTTAGAGATCCGCGCAATCGTGGTGTCGGCGAATCCGTGCTGGTGAATGGTTTCAATCGTTGCGTCGATCAACTGCCTGCGGCGTACAGGCTGCATACCAACTTTGGGCATTAACTCATCCAATCCTCTGCGTTGCGAAGGCTTTAGAAGGGTTTAACGCCGGTGCAACAGCATAAGACGCAGTTTTTAATCCTTCGCAATTGACGTCTCGTGAATATGCTGTAATTTAATTGAACAATCAATCAATAAAAACACGCCGACATATGCGGCGCGTTTCTCAGGGCTTTTGGCCTTTGCTGCGCGGCTATGCGGCTGTTTTTGTGATTATTCCGGCCCATCACACCCATTCAGGGGAATGTGGTTGATGGCTCTGGGCGAGTGTTGGCGACATGTTTGTTGCGTTGATGTTCGTCTGGCCTCCGGAACCGAGCGTCTTCTGATGACCGGCCAAATCCGGTCATCAGCAACATCAGGTTTATACAAGGGAGAACCAGAAGCATGACCAATCTTTCCACGTTCGGCCGCCTTCTTGGCAGCACCATTATTGCGACCACCCTTTTGGGTGCCACTGCTGCCAAAGCAGCCGATAGCGATGCCTGCAAAACCGTGACTTTCTCTGATGTGGGCTGGACCGACATCACTGCAACCACGGCGACCGCATCCGTGATCCTTGAATCACTTGGCTATACTGCGGAAACCGAATTGCTGTCGGTACCGGTCACCTACACGAGCCTTGCCAATGGCGACGTTGACGTCTTCCTCGGCAACTGGATGCCGACCATGGCAGCCGATATTCAGCCCTACCTTGATAAAGGCACCGTCGTTTCGACCGGCGCAAACCTTGAAGGTGCAAAATACACCCTTGCTGTGAGCCAGAACGCCTTTGATGCGGGCCTTAAGGACTTTGCCGACATTGCCAAGTTCAAGGATCAGCTTGATGGCGAGATTTATGGCATCGAGCCGGGCAATGACGGCAACCGTCTTATCCAGGACATGATCGACAGCAACCAGTTCGGTCTGGGTGAGTTCGAGCTTGTTGAGTCCTCCGAACAGGGCATGCTGGCAGAAGTGAGCCGCAAATCTTCGCGCGATCAGTTCATCGTCTTCCTCGGTTGGGAACCGCATCCGATGAATGCGAAATACGACATGGCCTATCTTGATGGCGGCGATGACGTCTTTGGCCCGAACTTTGGCGGTGCGACTGTTCACACCAACCTGCGTGCCGGTTACACCGACGAATGCCCGAATGCGGGTAAATTCGTGACCAACCTGAAATTCAGCCTCGCCATGGAAAACGAAATCATGGACGCGATCCTGAACGAAGGTACCGACCCGGCAGAAGCCGCAACCGCATGGCTTAAAGCCAACCCGGATGCAGCTTATGCATGGCTTGACGGTGTAACCACCTTTGACGGTGGCGATGCCAAAGCAGCCCTGAAATCCGGTCTTGGTCTTTAAGCACCGCGATTGATTTTACCGATGCGCCCGCCGCTGGTTTCCATTTGTGGCTTCCGGCCGATGCGGGCGCATCGGATGTATTTTTCTTAATTCTCATTGAACGGATTTTTTCGCATGGAATGGCTCACGGAAACGAAGATTCCGCTGGGACAGTGGATATCGTCCCTGATGGATGCGCTGAACGAACATGCCGATTTCGTTTTCTATACCGTTTCGGATGTTCTCGAATTCATTATTGAAAACACCATCGATTTTCTGGTGTGGCTGCCTGCCCTTTTGATCATTGCGGTCTTTGGGGCGCTTGCTGCTGTCTTGCATAAATCATGGAAACTGACGGCGTTTACGGTTCTGTCCCTGTTGCTGGTGGTCAATCTTGGCTATTGGGAGGAAACCATGGAAACGCTGGCACTGGTGATCTATGCGACGCTGTTTTGCATGTTGATCGGTGTGCCGCTTGGCGTGGCATCCGCCCACCGCCCGTGGCTGCATCAGGCGATGCGCCCGGTCCTTGATCTGATGCAGACGATCCCGACATTCGTGTATCTGATCCCGACCCTGATCCTGTTTGGCCTTGGCGTCGTTCCCGGTCTTATTTCGACCGTGATCTTTGCGATTGCCGCCCCGATCCGCCTGACCCATCTTGGCATTTCCAACACGCCAAAATCCCTTCTTGAAGCCGGGGAAAGCTTTGGCTGCACGCCGCGCCAGTTGCTGTTCAAGGTTGAATTGCCATCGGCGATGCCATCAATCATGGCGGGCCTGACCCAGTGCATCATGCTGTCGCTTTCGATGGTGGTGATTGCCGCCCTCGTCGGGGCAGACGGCCTTGGCAAGCCGGTTGTGCGTGCACTCAATACGGTGAATATCGCACAAGGCTTTGAAGCCGGTCTGGCAATTGTGATTCTGGCCATTGTGCTGGACCGCATCTGCCGTCGTGACCACAAAGAAAAGTCGGGGCAGTGATCATGAGCAATGCTGTTGAATTCGATAAGATTGATGTGATCTTTGGCAACCGTCAGGCGGAATCACTTGAACTGCTTGATCAGGGCAAAACCCGCGAAGAAATTGCGGCTGCCACCAACAATGTTCTTGGTGTCGCCGATGTCAGCTTTGACGTTCCCGAAGGCGAGATTTGTGTCCTGATGGGACTTTCGGGATCTGGTAAATCATCGCTTCTGCGCTGTGTGAATGGCCTTAACGCCGTTTCACGCGGATCGCTTCGCGTTCGTGCAGGCGATGATATGGTCGATGTAACGAACTGTAATGCCACAACATTACGGAACCTGCGTCGTAAAAATGTCGCCATGGTCTTCCAGCAATTCGCCCTGTTCCCGTGGCGAACGGTTGAAGACAATGTCGGCTTTGGCCTTGAACTGGGCGGTATGGGTCCGGCCGAACGCCGTGAGATCGTGCGTGAAAAGCTGGCTCTTGTCGGACTGGATAAATGGGCAAACAAATATGCCCATGAACTGTCTGGCGGCATGCAGCAGCGCGTTGGTCTGGCGCGTGCCTTTGCCACCGATGCGCCGATCCTTCTGATGGATGAGCCGTTCTCGGCCCTTGATCCGTTGATCCGTAACCGCCTGCAGGACGAGTTGCTGGACCTTCAGGAGAAGCTGAATAAAACCATCCTGTTTGTCAGCCACGACCTTGATGAAGCCATGAAGCTCGGCAATTCGATTGCCATCATGGAAGGTGGTTATGTCGTGCAGCATGGCACGCCAGAAGACATCGCGCTCCGCCCGGCCAACGAATATGTTGCGGACTTTGTGGCGCATATGAACCCGGTCAATATCCTGCACGGACGGGCGATCATGCATCGCCTTGATAGCGATCAGAAATCGGGCAATACCGAGTTCCTGCTCGAAGACGCCAATATCCGCGTCACCCTGCAGGACGGCGTTGTCCGGTCCGCCAACAATGGCGAACGCGGCGAGCTTAAGCTGATCAATTATGACGGCACCCTGCCCGATGAACTGGACGCAACCGACAACTCGATTGTCTTTGTCGCACAGGAGGATGTGCTGCTTAAGGATCTGATTGAGATGCGATCCATCACCCAGAACCCGGTCATCCTGACCCGTGATGGCAAGGTGACCGGCACGCTGGGCCGCAAGGAGTTCTTTGACAGTTTGACGCAAACCGCATCGGTTGCGGATTAAGCTGATCAAATAGTCTGATGATTAAAAGGGCGCCCTGGAAACAAGGCGCCCTTTTGTATGAGGAAGTGAATTACCCGCCGGTGACCGGCGGGAACAGTGCAATTTCGGTGGCCTTTGTGACGTCGGTGTCGGGTGTGGCATATTCCTGATCGACAGCAACGCGAATGATCGCGGGATCGGCCAGCGCATTGGCAAAGTTTTCGCCGCGACCGGGCAGCCATGCCAGCAGGTCGGCGACCGTTTTGACGGTATCGGGAAGATCAATGGCCTCTTCCGCCATGCCGATGCGGTCCTTGACCCATGAAAAATAGATCAGCTTCATGTTTATTCCTGACAACAAACTTCAATTTGCCCGAATGCTTGCGCAAGTCCCTGCCCGGTGGCAAGTCCCAATGGCGTGATCCGACGAATTTACAGTTTATGGGTAAACAAAATAGCCGTCCGGCGCCGCATCCAGCCGCGCAGTCAGGTTTTCGATAAAGAACCGTTCGGCCCGGCTAAGCGACATACGCGGGTTGGTCACCAGATAAATGTCAATCGCCGGCGGGTCGATATAGGGCGGCAAGCGCCAAAGCTGACCGCGGTCGGTCGCACTCTGCACAACGTGGATCGGCAGTGGCCCGATGCCAAGCCCGGCATTGATCAGGCGACGGACTTCTTCAAGGTGCGGGCTGACGGCGACGACCTTGCCCTTCATGCCTTCCTGCGCACGCAGGACTGCGACCGGGGCCAGTGCATCACTCAGTTGGTCGGTCGCAAAGGACACAAATGCCTCGCGGCGCAGATCGGCCAGGGTCAGGTCCTTTTGACCGAACAAATGATGGGTCGGGCCACAGAAAAAGCCGAAATGTTCGCGATACAAACGACGATATTCCAGTCTGGGATGGCGCTCCTTGACCAGACAGATGCCAAAGCTGGCCTGCTGTGACAGCACCTGATCGACGACATTGACCGAGGTCGCAACATCGATTTCATAGGTGACTTCCGGGTGGGCGCGATTGAACTCAAACAGGGCATCATCAAGCGGCGGAAACACCACATGACTGGCCAGCCACATATGCAAATGCCCGGTCAGCTGGTTGCCGCTATCAGACATCACATCAGACAATCGGCCGATGGCACCGCAAATTTCGCGGCATTCGTGATAAAGCGCCAGTCCCTGTTCGGTGACCTCAAACCGGCCGCGTTCACGGTCAATCAGACGCGCGCCAATCTGATCTTCAAGCCGTTTAAGGGCGTTACTGACACTGGGCTGGCGCAGCAATAACCGGTTGGCCGCCCCGGTGATCGAGCGTTCCTCGACAATAACGGTAAAGGTGTGCAGCAGATTCCAGTCGAACTGCCGACGCATTAACTCATTCATTCTGCTGACCTTTCCGACATTTCCAGCACCACACATAGATAATGGATATGGGATCTATTCTACTTATCTATTTGCGCTATGTGCAAGTCTGGGTTGGAATGCCTCCAACAAATTTCTTCACGGCCAAATAACCGGGTGCGGCACTGACCGCAGACAATAACGGGAGGCACAAATGGCCGCAGATGTCGCCGGAGCCCGCAGGACTCCGTGGGTACTGCTATCACCATCACTGGCAACCATCAGCCTGCTGCTGATTGTGCCAATGCTGTTCATTGTCGTTTATTCATTCTGGTTGCGGACCGCGACCGGTGCGGATCAGGTCGGCTTTTATCTCGATAACTGGATTGAAGTTCTGGGCGACCGGTTTTATCGCGATATCCTGTTCCAGACCCTTTTGATTGCGTTTTACACCACGGTTATTTGCGCATTTGTCGGCTATATCCCGGCCTATTTCGTTGCCAATACGCGGATGAAATCCAAGGCATTCCTGTTGCTGCTGCTGATGCTGCCGTTCTGGATCAGCTACATCATCAGAACGATGTCATGGATCAATATCCTTGGCACATCCGGCGCGCTTAATACCCTTTTGATATCAATCGGCATCATCGATGACCCGATCCAGATGTTGTATAACCAGCAGACCGTGGTGCTGGGCCTTGTGCACTATCTGCTGCCCTTCATGATTTTGAATGTCTATGTCAGCCTTGATGGCATCGACAAGAACCTGACCGAAGCCGCCCAAAGCCTTGGCTGCACCGGTTTTCAGGCCTTCCGCGAAGTGACATTGCCGCTGTCCATGCCCGGTTTGGCGGCGGGATCACTGCTGTGCTTCGTTCTGGCGGCGGGCACCTATATCACCCCAATCGTTCTTGGCGGGCCGCGCGATGCGATGTTTGCCAACCTTGTGTTCGAAGCCATCGTGACCCAGCTCAACTGGCCGCTTGGCTCAGCACTTTCGCTGGTGCTGCTGGCGCTTCTGGGCGCACTGGTCGTCATTTACACCCGCTATCTCGGCATCGACCAGATCGCCAAGAGCTTTAAGTAAGGGAGCAGCAAATGATGTCCGGTTGGTCAGTCATCCGAATTGCCACGATCCTTGTCTATCTGTTCCTGTTTGCGCCGGTGGCGGTCGTCATCCTGTTGGCGTTCAACGCCAACCAGTTCGGCAGCTTCCCGATTGAGGGCTTTTCCCTCCGCTGGTTTGAAGCGCTTTGGAACAATGATGCGATTGTGCGGGCGTTTAAGACGTCGCTTCTGCTTGGTGTGCTGACAGCCGCCATTTCGACAACGCTAGGCACCCTCGCAGCCCTTGCCATGGTCAGATACGATTTCCCCGGGAAACGGACCATTTCGACCCTTTTGGTTGCCCCAATCCTGATCCCGGAAGTCGTTCTGGCTGTGGCGCTCCTGCTATTCCTGCAGTTCCTGTCGATGCCAAAAAGCTTCGGGCTTCTGTTAATGGGCCATGTGGTCTTTACCCTGCCGTTTGTGGTGCTGGTGGTTCAGGCGCGTCTGGTTTCCATCCGCCGTGACGTCGAAGAAGCCGCCATGAGCCTTGGCGCGACACCTGTGCAGACCTTCTTTGAAGTGACCCTGCCCTTGATGTTGCCTGCCGTCATGGCCGGGATGCTGTTTGCCTTTACCATTTCGTTTGATGACATCACCGGCACCCTGTTCTGGAAGCCGGGCGGCGTTGAAACCGTCCCAACCCAGATTTTTGCCATGCTGCGCAACTCGATCAGCCCGGAAATCAATGCGCTTGGTGCTGTGATGGTGATCTTCACCATTGCCCTGCCGCTGGTGGCGGCATCGATTGCGCGGGTCATGGCCATGCGCAAGGTGGGCGCATCAAAGTAACTTTTTGCACAATGCGGACAACCGCCAAAACCAAGAACAACACCAAGAATACAACGACCAACAACAAGACCGATCAACGGATATATCGTTTTATCAGGAGGCCTTAAATGGACGATACCAAACGTTATGAACGCCTACTTAATCGCTATCGCGACGGGGATATCAACCGCCGTACTTTCCTGACCGCACTGGGTGCGGCCGGCGTTGTTGCCGGGGTCACCGGCGGCCCGATGGGCATGCTGGCCCGCAAAGCCATGGCCGCAACCCCGGAACAGGTCCGCTTTGATGGCTGGGGCGGCGTTGTTTCCGAGGCATTCGAAAAATATGCCTTCGCGCCCTATACCAAGAAAACCGGCATTGAAGTGGTTTCGGGCACCTTTGGCGGTGCGGACGAATATATTGCTCGCGTCAAGGCCAGCCAGCCGGGGGAATTCAACCTCGCCCACCTGTCAGGTGTGTTTGACTATGCGCGTTATCACGGTCTGGAACTGACATCGGAACTCAATGAAGACAACATTCCGAACCTGAAAAACGTCATCCCGACACTGGTCGAGCCGCTGCGCAAGATCACCGGCGGCACGATTTCAGCCGTTCCGTATGACTATGGCACCACCGGCATTGCCTATAACCGCAAATATATCAGCGACGACGAAGCCAAGGCCAAGGGTGCCAAGCTGATGGTTGATGAAGCCTATAAAGGCAAAATCGGCGGCTGGGGCGAATGGAAAACCCGTATCTGGTACGGCGCAATGCAGTCCGATCAGGACCCGAACAACATTCAGGACATTGAAGCCGTTTGGGACATGGTTCGTGCGCACCGTGACCTTGCGCTGAAATACTGGTCTTCGGGGGCGGAACTGATGAGCCTTCTGGCCGAAGAAGAAATCTATGTCACCGAGGGTTGGTCTGGCCGCATCAAGGCGCTGCAGGATCAGGGCCATGACATTGGTTATCTTGATCCGGCCGGTGGCCTTGGTTGGCAGGAATGCCTGTTTGTACTGCGTGGCAGCCCGATGGCGGCCTGTGAAGAACTTCTGAACTTCATGCTGGAGCCGGAAGTGGCGATTGCCGTTGCCGAAGGTCAAAGCTATCCGCCGGCACTTGATCCGCAGAAGATCGAACTGGGCGCGGTCATCCCGACCCTGCCGGCATTTGATCCGAGTGGAACACTTTCGTCGCTTAGCTTCTTTGATCCGGCATACTGGAACGAAAACGAAGCTGACTGGTCGAAAACGTTCTCGCGTGTGCAGCGCGGCTACTAAGCCCCGCCTGCTTGCCTGAAACTGTGTCCTGGCCGTGCACAACCGGCCAGGACAGACTTGCCGCCTTATGTCGGGTGCGGCGCAATTCAGACAGGGTATTTAACAATGGCAGACAGACAAAACGCTGTTGAACTGCACAATGTCGTTAAACGGTTTGGTGAATTCACCGCCGTCAAACGCATTGATTTGACCGTCCCGGACAACAGCTTTGTAACTTTCCTTGGTCCGTCGGGCTGTGGCAAGACAACGACGCTGCGCATGATTGCAGGTCTGACCGATATTACCGAGGGGGATCTTCTGATCCGCGGCAAACAGGTCAACAGCCTGCCGATCCACAAGCGCAATCTTGGCCTTGTGTTTCAGAACTACGCCCTGTTCCCGCACAAGACGATCTTTGACAACATCGCCTTTGGCCTGAAATACCGGAAGGTGTCGAAGGCCGACATTGCTGAGAAGGTCAACAAGGCACTTGATCTTGTGCAGTTGCCGCATGTCGCAGACCGCTATCCCAATCAGCTTTCTGGCGGCCAGCAGCAGCGTATTGCGCTCGCGCGTGCGATTGTGATTGAGCCGGATGTGTTGCTGCTTGATGAGCCGCTTTCGGCCCTTGATGCAAACCTGCGCGAAGAAATGCGGGTGGAGCTCAAACGCATCCAGCGCGAGCTTGGCGTCGCCACGGTGTTCGTCACCCATGACCAGTCCGAGGCCCTTGCCATGTCCGACAAGCTGGTTGTCATGAACAATGGCTTTGTCGAACAGGAAGGCGCGCCCGAAGAGGTTTACAACAATCCGGCATCGGCCTTTGTTGCCGACTTCCTTGGTCATTCTAACATCATACAAGCCAACCTTGGCAGCCCCGATGCCGCCTTTACCCAAGTGGCCCTTGAAAGTGGGGAGACATTGCTGACCACGGACGAACAGACCGCCAAGGCAAAGAATTCCAAAGACGTTCGCGCCGTGATCCGGGCCGAGAAAATTGATCTGTCTGAAGAAAACCGCGCCACCGATGGCGTGATTTCAATCGCCGGCAAGGTCAAAACCGTTGACTATCTGGGCCAACAGGCCCGTTACTTTGTCGAGGCCAATGGCCGCGACTGGCAGGTCATCAACCCGATTGATGCCCACCCCCATAAGGAAGGGGCCGATATCTTCATGCATATCGCGGCCCGTAATTGTGTGTTGTTACCCGGCCATCAGGATTAATCCTCCGCCGGTTCAGGAGAGCCACCAGAATGACGCATGATCCCAAAAGCCCCGTCGGACATAACCGGGAATCCCGTCTGTTTTATCAAAGCCGGTCTCGTCGCCCGCTGATCGAACGATCAGAAGGCGTTTATATGTGGGATGTCGATGGCAAACGTTATATCGATGCGTCGAGTGGTGCCATGGTCAGCAATATCGGCCATAGCGACCCGCGCGTAATCGCCGCCATGACCAAGCAGCTTGAAAAGGCCAGCTTCGCCTATCGCCTGCATTTCGAAAATGATGCGGCCGAAGACCTTGCCATCCGCCTTGCCGAGCGTGCACCGGGCGATCTTGAGCGCGTATTCTTTGTTTCTGGCGGGTCGGAGGCGGTTGAAAGCTGCATCAAGCTTGCCCGACAATATGCACTGGCCAAGGGCCAGGCACAGCGCACAAAAATCATTTCACGCTTTCCGAGCTATCATGGTGCGACACTGGGTGCGCTTGCCATCACCGGCTATACGCCGATGCATGCGCCCTTTGCCCCGATGATGGTCGATCAGCCGAAAATTCCAGCCCCAACATGTTATCTGGATCGTGATGATCTGAGCGATCATGAGCGCGGCATCAAATATGCCAACATGCTGGAAGCCGAAATCATCAAACAGGGCCCGGAAACAGTCCTTGGCTTCATTATGGAACCAGTCGGCGGGGCTGCCACTGGCGCACTGGTTGCCCCCGATAGTTACTATGGCCGTATCCGCGAGATTTGCGATCAGTACGGCATTCTTCTGATCTATGACGAGGTCATGACGGGGGCCGGTCGTACCGGCAAGTATTTCGCCGCTGAGCATTGGGGCATCGTGCCCGACATCCTTGCCGTATCCAAGGGATTGGCCGCCGGTTACGCGCCGCTTGGTGCGATGATCGCGCCGGACCGCATTGTTGGACCGGTGCTTGATCACGGCGGGTTCATTCACGGCTACACCTATGCCGGGAACCCGTTGGCGTGCGCGGCGGGTAATGGCGTGCTTGATGTGATTGAAGAAGACAATCTGCTTGAAAATGCCTCGACCAATGGTGCGGCACTCAAGGATGAATTGACCAAAATGGCCGATGATTTCGCAATGATCGGCGATGTGCGCGGCAAGGGTTTGTTGCTGGCGATCGAATTGGTCAAGGACCGCGACAGCATGGAACCGCTTGATCCCAAACATATGGCAGCAGCGCGTCTGGTCGATATCGCCTATGACATGGGCCTGATCATTTACTGGCGCCGCACACGCGGCGGGTATCGCGGCGATCATGTCATGGTCTGCCCGCCAATGACGATTACCAAGGAACAGTTTGCCGATATCCTTGTGCCGCTGCGCAAGGCATTGAGCGAACTGCAAGACGAACTCGAAGTCGCAGGAGCCTTCGCATGAGCCGAAAAGTCATCATCACCTGTGCGATTACCGGATCGGTTCATACCCCGTCCATGAGCCCGCATTTGCCGGTCACACCCGATGAAATCGCAAAGCAGGCGATTGATGCCGCCAATGCCGGGGCATCAATCCTGCACCTGCATGCGCGTGATCCCAAAACGGGGTATCCAAGCCCGGACCCGGACGTATTCATGCAGTTCCTGCCAAAGATCAAAGCCGCAACCAATGCGGTGATCAATATTTCGACCGGTGGCGGCATGAACATGAATGTCCGTGACCGCATCCGGGCCGCACGTGAAGCCGCCCCGGAAATGGCATCGCTGAACATGGGCACGATGAATTTCGGCCTGTTCCCGGCACTTGCCAGCCGCAGTGAATGGAAACATGACTGGGAGCCGGAATTTCTTGAAAGCAGCCGTGACTTTGTTTTCAAGAACACGTTTTCAGACATCGAAACCATTCTGGCCGAACTGGGCGATGCCAATGGCACCCGGTTCGAGTTTGAATGCTATGACGTCGGGCACCTTTATACCCTGGCGCATTTCGTTGATCGTGGCCTGATCAAGGGGCCGATTTTCATTCAGTTCGTGTTGGGCGTTCTGGGCGGTATTGGCGCCGATCCTGATAATCTGGCGCATCTGAAACGCACAGCAGACAAGCTGTTTGGTGATCAATATCAGTTTTCGGTTCTGGGTGCCGGTCGCCATCAGATGCCGCTTGGCAGCATGTCGGCCGCGATGGGCGGCAATGTTCGGGTCGGGCTTGAAGACAACCTTTACATCAAGAAGGGCGAACTTGCGCCGGACAACGCATCGCAAGTGCGCAAAATCCGCGAAGTGCTTGACGGGTTGTCGCTTGAAATCGCAACCCCGGACGAGGCGCGCGCGATCCTCGGCCTGAAAGGCGGCGACAAGGTCGCCTTCTGACAGCAGACCCGACAAAGCCACCACCGTTTGACCACATCATGTGAAAGGCGGCAAAGATGATGCATGCCTATTTCTCAGACGATCAGCTTCGCCATCACGGCAAGACATTCATTGTCGCGGGCGAAAAAAAGCCGATCCCAGAAGTCCCCAAACGCGCAGAAATCCTGCGCGGTGCGGTCGGGCGTCTGGGGCTTGATCTTCATGCCCCCAATGACGCCGGGCTTGCCCCGATTGCCGCCATTCACGATGCGCAATATCTGAACTTCCTGCAGACCATTCACGATGAATGGCAGGATGTCGGGGGTGCGGAACAGGTCATTCCAAACATCCACCCGTTTGATCGCAACGGCCCCTACCCGCGCCATCCGGCGGGCAAGGCAGGCTTTCACCTTGGCGACACGTCCTGCCCGGTCTCGCCCACCACATGGCATTCGGCTTATGCCAGTGCGCAAACCGCAATTGCGGCTGCCCGTCATGTGCGTGATCAGGGTGCGAATACCGCCTATGCCCTGTGCCGCCCACCCGGTCACCACGCCAGTGGCAATATTGCCGGCGGCTTTTGTTACCTGAACAACAGTGCGATTGCCGCCGAGGAGCTCCGCCGCAAATATGACCGCGTGGCGATCCTTGATGTCGATCTGCATCATGGCAACGGGACCCAGCATATTTTCTATGACCGGTCTGATGTCATGACCCTGTCAATCCATGCAGATCCGATGGATTTCTATCCATTTTACTGGGGCCATGCCGAGGAAGCTGGCGCCGAGGACGGGCTTGGCTTTAACCATAATCACCCCCTGCCCCTTGGCAGCGGTGATGCGGTGTTTCTTGATGCGCTTGACCGGGCATTGGCAAGGATCGACGATTTCGGTGCTGATGCGGTTGTCATTGCACTTGGCCTTGATGCATCGCGCGATGATCCGTTTGGCGGATTGACGGTCAGTCCCGATGGTTTTGCCCGCATCGGCGAAAAAATTGGCACCCTTTCCTGCCCGACCGTTCTGGTACAGGAAGGTGGTTATGTTAGTGAAACACTTGCAGAAAACCTTTATCAATTTATCAGCGGCTTTGGCGCGACCACCAAAACAAACCCGATTTAAGAAGGCCCCACATGACACATTCGGACATCCTGATCATCGGCGGCGGCATTGCCGGAATGTCAGTTGCATTCTTTTTGGCCAAGGCGGGTAAATCCGTCACGGTTCTCGAACGCGAAGACCAGCCGGGCTATCACAGCACGGGCCGGTCAGCAGCCCTTTATAGCGAGACATATGGTCCGAAGATCATCCGCAAGATGTCGACTGCCAGCCGGGCTTTTTTCATGACCCCACCAGACGGGTTTACCGAAAACCCGATCCTGACCCCGCGCGGCATTATCATGACCGCAGCCCCGGGCGAAGAGGCCGAACTGGATGCCATCCTGACTGAGGGCCGTGCGAATGGCGCGAACTTTGTTGAACTGACCCCCGATGAACTGAAAGAAATTATCCCGGTCCTGCATACCGACCGGGTGGCCAAGGCCGCCTATGAGCCAGAAGCCATGGATATTGACGTGCATGCGCTTCACTGGGGCTTTATCCGCCAGTTCAAGGCGCTGGGCGGTTCAGTTATCACCAAGGCCGATGTCAGCACGATTGGCAAGGCAGTCGGCAAATGGCAGGTCACGCTGGCCAAGGGTGATGTTTATACCGGTGACATCGTGGTCAATGCGGCGGGTGCCTGGGCCGATGAGATCGCGACCAAGGCCGGAATCAAGCCGCTTGGCATCGTTCCCAAACGCCGCACGGCAGTGATGGTCGATGTCCCAGCCGATGTAAAGCCACATGGCTGGCCGTTGGTCGCAAGCCTCGATGAGACGCTTTATTTCAAGGAAGATGCCGGTCGGTTGCTGGTGTCCCCGGCCGATACCACACCGACCGAGCCACATGATGTGCAGCCCGAAGAACTTGATATCGCGATTACCATTGATCGCCTGATGACGGCGACCAGCATCGAGGTTCGCCGTCCGGGTGAAAGCTGGGCCGGATTGCGCAGCTTCTTTGCCGATGGCGATCCGGTATCAAGCTTTGATCCGGCAGATGACAGTTTCTATTGGCTGGCGGGGCAAGGCGGTTATGGCATCCAGACCGCTCCGGCCATGGGCGAATATGCCGCAAGCATCATCACGGGCAATGGCATCCCGCCGGAGATGGAAAAGCTTGGCATTACCAAAGATGCCCTGTCTGCAACCCGCCCCACCCTCGCCACCGGCAAATAAATCATCAGAACCGGCCGTTTTGGAGAACCACCAATGACAGACTTTGATCGCGCGGCCCTTCGCGAAGCTGTTTCAAAGCGCACCCAAAGTGCGATTGATGATTTGTGTGCGCTGGTGCGTCATGACAGTCAGCTTGGCAACGAAGCATCTGCGCAAGGTTGGATTGCCGACAAGTTTGCTGCGATGGGGCTCGATGTCGAACGGGTCAAGATTGATATCAGCGCCCTCCGCGATCAGCCGGGCTTTTCCCCGCCGGTGATTGACGGCTATGACGGGCGTGAAAATGTTGTCGGCCTGCATCGCCCGCAAAACCCGACGGGGCGCAGCCTGATCCTCAATGGTCATATGGATGTCGTGCCAACCGGTCCGGCGGAACAATGGCGCCATGGCCCCTTTACCCCGCATGTCGAGGATGACTGGATTTACGGGCGTGGTGCTGGCGATATGAAGGCCGGGATCATTGCCTATTGCCAGGCGCTTCAGGCCCTGCACGATATCGGGCTTGAACCCGCCGCCCCGGTCACCTTGCAATCGGTGATCGAGGAAGAGTGCACCGGCAATGGCGCGCTGGCCTGCCTGCATGCCGGATACAAGGCCGATTGCGCCATCATACCCGAACCGTTCAACCAGACCTTGATGACAGCCCAGCTTGGTGTCATGTGGTTCCAGATCCATGTATCGGGCAGCCCGGCACATGTTCTCGACACCTCGGCTGGCAGCAACGCGATTGAGGCGGCCTTTGGTTTCTTTGAAACGTTGAAGGAAGTCGAGGAAATCTGGAACCATCCGACCCACCGTCATGCGGCCTTTGGTGCGCATGTCCATCCGGTGAACTTCAATCTGGGCAAGATTGAAGGCGGCGAATGGGCATCGACCGTGCCGCCGGTTTGCACCGCCGATATCCGTGTCGGGTTCTATCCGGGGATGGAGCTTGAAAAGGTGCGCGAAACCATTGAGGCGGTCAAACAAAGTGCGCTTGATAACCACCCGGCTTGCAAAGGGGCCAAGATCGAGATCACCTATCGCGGTTTTCAGGCAGAGGGTTGCGAGATGGATATCAATCATCCGATGATGTCGATGATTGGCGACATTCATCAGGAAGTCACCGGCAAGGAGATCAGAAACCTTGCCTCGACCGCGACAACCGATGCGCGCTTTTTCCAGATTTATGGCAATATCCCGGCAACCTGTTATGGCCCGAAGGCCGAACGTATTCACGGGATTGACGAACGGGTTTCGATTGCGTCGATGATGGAAGTCACCGAGGTTCTAGCCCTGTTCATTGCCGACTGGTGCGGCGTACAAAAGCGTGCTACCTAAATCTCAATTCGAATAATATATCCAATGCTTTAACAAGGAGCGTTTCATGAGCATCCAGCGTCTTCACACCGGCCCGCGTATGAGCCAGGCCGTTGTCCATGGCAACACCATCTATCTGGCCGGCCAGGTTGGTAACCCTGACAGCGACATCACCAACCAGACCAAGGAATGCCTTGAAAAGGTTGATGCGCTTCTGGCCGAATGCGGCTCAAACAAAGAAAACATCCTGTCGACCACCGTCTGGCTTGCCGACATGAAAGACTTTGCGGCAATGAACGCCGTTTGGGATGCATGGGTCCCGCAGGGTCACACCCCGGGTCGTGCCTGCGGCGAAGCAAAGCTCGCCACCCCGGATTACCTGGTTGAGTTCATTGTGATTGCGGCCAAGCCGTAGGTCACTTTGACACAAACGAAAAAACGCCTGACACGGGAAACCGGTCAGGCGTTTTTTTGTTTGGGCAGAACATCCGGCTTTCTAAACCCGATCTTCGCGCGTGACGATCAGTGATGTCGCCTCAAGCGTTCTGTGCACCGGGCACTTATCAGCAATTTCGATCAGGCGTTTACGGGTTGCGTCATCCAGATCGCCGGTGAACCGGATGATGCGTTCGAACCGGTCGATCTTGCCGCCTTTTGCCGAATGCTGTTCGCCGCATTCCGCGCAATCATCGGCATGGACTTTTTGATGCAGGACTTCAGCACGAATGGAATCAATCGGGATCCCCTTATGATCAGCATACATCCGGATCGTCATCACCGTGCAACTGCCAAGGGCGGTTGACAGATAATCATAGGGCGACGGTCCACTATCGAGCCCGCCAACCTTTTCCGGTTCATCGGCCAGCAAACGGTGCTTGCCCGCCATGACCATCGACTGGAACTTGCCAAGACCGGTTTCACGGACAATCACACCTTCGCCGATATCCGGTTTTGCCGATTTACCTGCGGGCAGATATCGCTTTGCCCATGCGGCAATTACGGATGCGGCGTACTGCGCATCATCAGGATCGCGTAGCAAATGGTCTGCCTGATCAAGCGAGACAAAGCTTTTGGGATGCTTGGCAGCGTCAAAAATCTTGCCGGCATTTTCAATCCCGACAGTCTGATCAAGCGGCGTGTGCAAGACCAAAAGCGCCTTTTTCATTTTTGCCACCTGCGTTGGCAGATCATATCCACCAAGGTCATCGACAAATTGCTTGCGAATGACAAACGGCCGCCCGCCAAGGCAAACTTCGGCCTCGCCCTTTTCGCGGATTTCATCAAGATGGTCGGCAAAGTTATGGGTGACGTGTTGGACATCTGCCGGTGCGCCAATAGTTGCAACCGCTGTTGTCTCCTTGATGCGATCGGCGACCGCCAGAACCGCCGCCCCGCCAAGTGAATGTCCGATCAAAAGTTTGGGGGCCTCGAACGCGTCACGCAGGAAATCGGCCGCACGTTCGAGATCATCAAGGTTGGATGTAAAGTTGGTCGAGGCGAAATCACCGCCCGATCCACCCAGCCCGGTAAAGTCAAACCGCAGCACACCGATGCCCTCAATCGTCAGGGCCTCGGCAATTTTGCGGGCGGCAATCAGATCCTTGGTACAGGTAAAACAATGGGCAAACAGCGCATAGGCCTTGACCGGGCCGGTTGGCAGGTCAAGCCGTGCGGCCAGTTCGGCACCATGGGCCCCTTCAAATGTCACCTTGATCGGTTTTCCGGGCATTGTCATTCTCCTGACCTTTGAGGGGTGAAATCATACTGCTATTTCAGATAGTCCCCGATAATATCCTTCTTGATGCCACCGTAACACGGACAGTTCAGTGATGATCGTTCAAACCGAACGCACAATTTTGCGAGAAGCCACACATGACGACGCCCCGTTCATCCTTCAGCTGTTAAATGAGCCCGGATGGCTTCGGTTTATCGGCGATCGCAACATTCATGACCTTCAGGCGGCGCGGGACTATATCGATCTGCGTTTTCGCGAAAACTATGACAAGCTTGGCTTTGGGATGTGCGTTGCACTGGAAAAACACAGCCAAAGCCCGATTGGCCTGATCGGCTTTGTTAAGCGTGACACGCTTGATGCCCCTGATATCGGCTATGCCGTGACCGAGGCCCATCAAGGCAAGGGATATGCCTATGAAGTCAGTTCGGCACTGATCAAGCATGGCTGGAACGCATACGGGTTTGAGAAGATTTATGGTTACTGCCTGCCAGACAATGTCGCGTCCGTTCGGATGCTTGAAAAGCTTGGCCTGACTTATCTGCGTGATCAGGATGTCAATCATTCTGGCGAGATGTGCAGGCTTTATATGGCAACGCGACCCTAATCCAGATTCAGCACACCAAAACAAAACCCCGCGATCTGATGATGCGGGGTTTTTGATTATTTGCGACGAATGCCGATCTTGCGACCAACCCCGGACGGGATGGGTAAATTGGCGTGCGCGTCCTTGATTTTGTTCAGTGTTTCCATGATGTCATCGGGGAACGGGGCTGAACGCCGTTCCTTCATGTTGATATGCATGGTGATGATTTCATTGGTCGCGGCCAGCCAGCCTTCAGTGCCATGGCGCATTTCATGATACATGTGAATGCGTTTCTGATCGCAATCCAGAACACGGGTATGGATCACGTATGGATCATCCTGATGAATTTCGCGATCATAGGTCACATGCATTTCAAGCCCGAAGGTCGATCCGCCGCGCCGTTCGGGATAGCTGTATCCCATCCCCACCGCATCGAGAAACGCCATCGATCCCAGATCGAATGCCACCACGTAGTAGCCAACATTCATATGGCCGTTGAAATCAATCCATTCGGGTTTGATATGCCCGCGAAAGGCTTCAAGCGGTTCAGGCGCAAACAGATCGGTGCTGATCATTTTGGGACGGCCTTTACGACCGCGACCGCCGCGACGAAATCTTCAAGCGAATGCCCAACTGATTTGAAGACCGTGCATTCGCTATCCGTCTCGCGGCCCTTGACCTGCCCGCGGGTCAGGCCGAACAGATCGCCGATGATGTCGGATTTCGCAATCGCCCCGCTGTCGATGGCCTGAACGACGTCGCCGCCTTCAGCACTGGCCCCTTCGAAGCTATCGACATAGATACGGCACTTTTGCATGACCGCGTCATCGGTTTCACGCATGGTCGGCTTGAACGCGCCGACCAGATCGACGTGCGTTCCTTCACGCAGCCAATCCCCATGCACAAGTGGCGCGGTCGAAAGGGTTGCGCATGAAATCAGATCGGCGGTCTTGCATGCCGCTTCGAGGTCATCGGTGCCCTTGGCGTTAAAGCCGAGCTCGGCAATCTCGGTCGCGAGTTTTGCCGCCTTGTCGGGATTGCGGTTCCAGATCGTGACATTCTTGATCGGGCGAACCGATGCATGGGCCTTGATCAATTGTGGGGCCATCGCACCCGACCCGACCATCACCATGTCGCTGGTGTCCTTGCGCGCCAGATAGTCACATGCCAATGCGGATGCGGCAGCCGTACGGCGCGTGGTCAGTTTGGTGCCATCAATAACGGCGGATGGCTGGCCGGTAACCGCATCAAGCAAAACATAGGTGCCAGAAACAGCCGGAAGATTGCGCGCCGAGTTGCCCGGCACGACGGCGGCGATTTTCACACCGGCCGCGCCATCCTTTTGCCAGGCCGGCATGATCAGGAAGGTTGCGTCATCCTCGTTACTGCGTTCCATGTTGAAATGACTGCGCAGGGGTGCTTCGCAGCCTTGTTCGAACCCGTCGCGAAGGGCTTCGACCAGATCACGGGGCGAGACGAATTTTTCGATATCTTCGGCAGTAATGAAACGCATGGGCCTTCCTGTATAAGCATTTTTGTTTTCAGTGCGGTAGCGGTCATATTTTATACCACGTCACAGCCCGCACGTCACAGGAAGACCAGCAGTTTTTTATGCTGTTTTATGAGATTTTCCGGGGGATTTACGGCAACAAAAACCGTTTGAGCGTGCCAAACAGGGATCCGGTGCCAAGGAACACTTCTTCAAGCACGGTGAAGTGGTTTGCGCCCCATGCCTTATAGACCGAAACCTTAAGCCCTGCACTGCCACAATAAGCACCATAGGCATCGCTTTGGCGGACAAATTCGGGGCTTTCATTGCCGCCGACCACCACCATCAAACGCGCATCAAGCGGCACACCATCAAGCATCGGTGAATTGTCGGCAGCTGATGCTTCGTCAAGGCGGACATCATCATTGATCGTCGTGTGGCGGATCGGTTCAAGATCAAAAACACCGGAAATCGGCACAATGGCCTCAAACGGCATCGCATCGCCAAGCGTTTCGGCCCAATCATGTGTGGCAAGGCGGGCGACGATCTGACCACCGGCGGAATGGCCCGAAATCGAAATCCGGTCGCGGTCGCCGTTAAATTCTTCGATATGCTGATAGATATAGGCAATCGCGCGCACGGCTTCTTCGGTGATGTCGGCGACGGTTACATCCGGGCACAGATCATAATTCGGGCAGATGACCGTAAACCCGGCGGCCGCCAGATCACGCGCGACAAAGGCGTAATCCTTTTTGTCCTGACTGCGCCAATAACCACCATGGAAAAACACATGCACCGGTGCGCCCGGATCGGACGCCATGAAAACATCCATGGTTTCCTTGGGCCCGTCGCCATAGCGCACATCAATCTTGCCGCCAAGCTGGGCACGGGTTTCATCGGACAGTTTCACGAACCGTTCAAAATGGGTCATGAAGTCCGGCACGGTTTCGCGCGGATTATATTGCCATTCAAGCTCTGCTGCTGTGAAACCGCCCCAAGCCATCGGAACCTCATTACTATCGGTGAAAACGATCTCGCCCGGTTCAATCTTTCTTTAATTTCGGATTGTTTGCAAACACTTCGCAAAATAGATGGTGCTTTTAACCGAACTCACCAACGCGTACTGATCGCTGCCGCATAAAAAAGAGCCATGACCGGGCGTTAAACCCAATCATGGCCCCAATCCTTGACCAGTCCCTTGCAGGGAGACTTTTAACGGCTCGAATGTGTGGCTTTTGAACCGCTTGCGACTGGCACAAGGTAAACTTTCTAACCGGCCTTTTTTTCGAACGGATCTTCGACAATCGGCCACAGGGCGCGGGTCAAATGGCAATATCCGTTCGTTTTCGGGTCGGACGGGTATGGTCCGTGCACATCGACATAAATGATCTCGCCCGCGATCTTGGCAAACGAGTCATAAAAATGGTTCGTCGATTTGATAAACAGGTATTTCTTCGATACCGGATCGATACCCATGTTGGAAAACAGGCTGGGATCAAAGCTTTGCGACCGGTTGGTATTGAGGATCACCTCCCCCCCGTCGGGCAGGATGATCACGGCGCAATCACCAAGTGGAACGATGCTTTCGCCAAAATACTGCCAGGCATCGCGTTTCAAGGTTTTGACCCGGACCTCGGCATCAATCGGTGCACCGGCATGGGCACCGGTTTTCCCGCCAAAACGCAGGGGCAAAACCGCCCCCTCGCCCGCGGAAAAACAGGTTCGGACTGCCATCGGATCCCACAGGGTGCCAAAGGCATAATCGTTAAGCCCGCGCTCGATCACGGCACGCAGCAAAATGGTGCTATCGCCCGGAACGCCACCACCCGGATTGTCCCAGACATCGGTCAAAACAATCGGTTTGGCATCGGATGCCAGCGCCTGATCAAGCGCATCTTCGGGTTTGGCAAAGTCAGGCCGGGTGGCCCCACGGAAACCAAACAACTCAACCCCCAGGTTTCGTGCTATCTGCCTGGCTTCCGCAGGGTTATCGTTGGTGGTGACAATGACCTTGGCCCCAAGATCGGGCACGTCACCGGCCATAAATCCGTGAATGAAAGATACTGACAGGATATTGCCAGTTCCTTCCATCGCCTTTGCCCGGTCAATGAACGATCGCATCGGTTCGCGCGAGGTCGGCAGGACCTCGATCATATGGCAGTCAAAAACTTCCTTGGTCGGTTTGATTTCGCCGCGCAATGTGCGCAATACAAGATCAACCACAGCCCTCCCGGTTTCGACAAAATCGGTATGGGGGAATTCCTTGAACGCGACAATAATGTCAGCGTTATCAATGCGTTTTGCGGTCAAATGACTGTGCGGATCAAAGCTTGTGCCGATCACGACATCCGGGCCGACAAGCGCACGAATACGCGCAATCAAATCACCTTCGCAATCAAGATAATCCTGGGCCACCATTGCGCCATGCAGACCAAGGATCACACCATCGACCGGCATGGCCGCACGCAATTGGCCAAGCACCTCGTCGCGCAACTGCTCATAGGTTTGACGGTTGACCAACCCGCCCGGTTCGGCCCATGTCGCGGTGCCTTCGATCAGATCCCAGCCTTCCTTGGCGGCACGCAGGCGGCCTTCGGTGAAGACGGCACTGCATAGTGTCGGGGTGACCGGATGCTGGCCCGGCGGGGCATAAAAGCTTTCCTGAAAATCGGAAAAATCAGTGCGCAAAGGTGAAAATGTATTGGTCTCGGTTGCAATCGAGGCGCAAAAAATCCGCATGGCCCGTGCCTTTGTTATTGGTCTTTTGATATCAGCTAAAGAATTCCGAAGGGGCGAGAACCCCGCCCCTTCGGCAATTGGAATGGCTTATTCCATGTAGCGGTTGGCGTTGGCCTTCTCGACTTCTTCCTTGAACAGGTTCAGAAGTTTGACACCTTCATCGCCAAGGCTTTCCTGAACGTGTTTGACCACGACCGGCTGGGTTGCCTCTTTGAACTTTTCACGGTCTTCAGCCGACAGCGCGGTGATTTCCATTTTGTCCTTAAGACCAGCAAGACCACGATCAGATGCCTCGATCACACGCGAAACGCCACGGCTTGCAACAACGCAAGACTGTGCAGCGTAACGGATGATTTTCTGCTGATCGGCGGTCAGGTCATCCCAGAATGCCTTCGACAGCATCATGGTGTAAGGCGAGAACAGGTGGTTGGTCAGGGTCAGGTAGCCCTGAACTTCGTTGAACTTGGCAAAGGTCACGGTCGGAACCGGGTTCATCTGACCATCGATCACACCGGTCTGAAGACCGGCATAAACTTCGCCCCAGGCCATCGGATATGCTTCGGCACCAAGGGCCTGCATGATTTTCTGATGGGATGGCAGCGACATGGTACGAATGCGGATACCCTTGAAATCTTCAAGCGTTGCAATCGAATGCTGCGAGTTGGTCACAGCAAAGAACCCGCCGGTATCCGGGAAGCCAAGAACCTTCACATCACCCAGTTCGCCTTCGATGTCGCTAGCAAGCGTCTCGCCAAACGGGCCATCGAACACGTCATAGGTCGATGCGTTGCTATCAAACGCAAAGGCAAGGTTCAGAACGTCGATGCGCGGATAGTAAGACGCCAGCGCACCGGTCGAGGTCAGCGTACCCTGGATCAGACCATCACGGACCATCTGAACATGTTCGGCAGCCGAACCAAGCTGGTTGGACGGATAAACCTCGACTTCGATTTCACCGTTGGTGTCGGCTTCGACGATGTTGGCGAAAACAGCCGTGCAGGCATGTGCCGGGTTTTCAAACGGGTCGGTCTTGTTGTCGTGCGCGAATTTAAGAACCTTCGGCTCGGCGAATGCCATCGAGGTGCTGCCCATCAGCATCGCGGTTGCAAGGGCGGCTGCGCCCAAACGCTTTACGGTTTTCATTTCTACCTCTCCTTGATTTAACGACTTTATGTGTCCGGCGTTATTGTGGTGTGCGCCCCGGCCCGGACCTGACCGGGGCTATATTCATCCCGATGACTTAGCGGAAGCCCAGCAATCGCGGTATCACGAGGGCTAGGTCCGACCAGAAGGCAAACAGGAACAGCACGCCCAGCTCGGCCAAAAGGAATGGCCAAAGTTGTGCGGCAATCTTTTCAAGCTTTTCACCTGTGACGGATGACAGGACAAACAGACAGGCCCCGACAGGCGGCGTCATCAGCGAGATGTTGAGTGCCAGGATAAAGATGATCCCGGCATGGATCGGGTCCATGCCGATCTGAACGGTCAGCGGCACCAGAACCGGGGCCAGAATGATCAGGATGGCGTTGATATCCATCACCATGCCGATCATCAAAAGCAGACCGACAATCATGAAAATCACGATATAGGGATTTTCTGAAACGCCCAGAACCATGGTCGCGACTTCTTGCGGGATGCGGTTGAAGCTCAGCCACCAGCCAAGGATCGACGCAAAGGCAATGATCACAAAGATCACCCCGGTCACACGTGCTGTGCGCACCAGCATCCTGAAGAAATCAGCAAAACTAAGCGCGCGGTAAACAAACACCCCAATGAACAGGGCATAGGCCACGGCAACCGATGCGGCCTCTGTCGGAGTGACGATCCCGCCAAGGATACCGCCCAGAATGATCAGTGGCATGATGAGTGCCGTGATCGATGATTTGAAAATCTTCCAGACTTCCAGAAGCGACGCACGGCGTTCATTTTTCGGCAGGTTCTTGGACCGTGCGGTTACCGCAATCACCGTCATGCAGATCAGGCAGATCATAAGTCCGGGCAGAATACCCGCGGCAAACAGACCACCGATCGAAACGCCCATCAGCGATCCATAAACAACCATCAAACCCGATGGCGGAATGGTCGGTCCGATGATCGATCCGGCGGCAGTCACCGCACAGGCGTAATCCCGGCGATATCCGCGTTCGACCATGGCAGGTACCAGCGTCTTGCCAAAGGCCGCGGCATCGGCGGTTGCGGCCCCGGTAAGACCGGCAAAGAAAACAGATGCCAGCATGTTGGTATGGGCCAGCCCGCCGCGCATATGCCCGACGAGTGCCTGGGCGAACTTCACCAACCGGCTGGTAATGCCGATATGGTTCATGATTTCGCCAGCCAGAATAAAGAACGGCATGGCCAGGAACGGGAAGACATTCAGCCCGTTAAAGACCTTGCTTGGGCCCTGGGACAAGAACATCCCCCCGCCCATGTCAAACAGGCCAACAACGCCTGCCACACCCAGGGCAAAGCCAATCGGCATGCCCAGAACCATCAGAACGACAAAGATAATGGCGACGATCATTCTGCGCCCTCCGCAAGATCAACCGGGACAAAACGGCCCTGATCACGCAAGGCAACGAGGAGGAGCTGAATGGCGGCAAGCAATGCCGAAACCGGCACGGCCGCATAAGGCAGTGCCAGTGACATGCCGAAAATCATTGCCTGACGGCGCATGCCGCCCTGGGCAAAATCAAATCCATAGATCGCAAGGTAAAGGAAGGCTGCGAGCGCAATCAGATCCACCAGAAACAGGATTGTGCGCTGGATCGGCATCGGCAGCGAAAGAACAAACATGCCAATCCCGATATGTTCACGCCGCGCAATCCCGGCCGAGATCGCCAGAAGTGCCGCCCAGATCATCAGATAGCGCGCCAGTTCTTCCGGCCATGGCAGTTGCCAATGAAATAAGTATCGGTCAACGACACCCAGCCAGACGTCCAGAACAAGAACAAGCATCAGAACCGCTATGATGCGTTCAACCACCCAATTCAGGCACCGGCTTGCGGTTGCAGCTGTGGTTTCAATACGGCGTAAAGCCATCTCCGCCAAACTCTCCACTGATCAAATGTTATGTAATTTTTCTACATACTGAGGTCCATTTTGTAGTTTGTCTACATTATTTATCTCCTAAGTTTCATATTTTTGCTCTTAAACTGACTTTTAAACTGCTATAAGTAGCTTAACTACATTATAAGATTTCGCAGTGCCCCTGTTTCGATCAGACTTTCAAGCAGGAAATTCGCCAATTGGATCAAGGATTAAGACGCCCAGGATCCCGATAAACCAAAGCCCGAAACAGCAACTTCGCGGTCTCGTGCATTGAATAACTACATGGTCGATTTCGACCGGGTTAATGTCGGACAAAACGATGATATTTGATGTGAGAAAACACGCGTGCGGGGTACTGACATGACGCTTAAATTGAAATGGTGGCAATCGCCTGCAAACGGAAATAATGTTAGTTCCCAATAAGGTGTCGGTTTTGACACACCAAACCAGATAGACGGATCAGGTCGATTCCATGCAACAAACCGCCGACATCATCAGCCTGCTGCGCAGCCAGTCCGGCAAATTCCCGAACCGCGAACAACTGGTCGCGGACTATGTCAGCGCACATCTGGAAGATGTCACAACCATCGCCCTGTCCGATCTGGCGAAAAACGTCGGGGTCAGCGAACCCACCGTCATTCGGTTTTGCCGCACTTTGGGGTGCGACGGGTTCCGCGACTTTAAGATCCGCTTGGCACAAAACCTTGCCGTCAGCATTCAGTATCTGACATCCGAAGACATTTCAGACGACACAACCGCCGCAGATGTTCTATCAAACCATGTTCTGGGTGTGATCATTGATAACCTGCGCCTGCTGCGTGATCAGTTATCGTCTGATCAAATTGACCAGGCTGCCGACATTCTGGTCAAGGCACGTCAGGTGGCGTTTTTCGGGGTTGGGGGTGGATCGACCACCGTGGCGTTTGACGCCGCAAACCGGTTTTTCCGGCTGGGAATTCCGGCTCAATCACAAAGTGATGGCTATTTGCAGCGGATGCTGGCCTCGACCTTTGGCGCAGAGGACGTGATATTCGCGATCTCGACCAGTGGTCGTCCGACGGAAATCATCCATTCTGCGGCCATTGCGCGCCAATATGGAGCCAAGGTCATCTCCTTGACCAACCCTGACAGTCCGCTTGCGGCCGAAAGTGACCTGGTCATATCAATCAATATGCCGGAAAACCCCGACATCTATAAACCAACCGCCACACGCCATGCGTTTCTGGCAACAATCGATGTGATTGCAACTGCTGTGGCAAGACGCATGCCCGATCAGGCCAAGGAAAAGCTGCGACGCATTCGTTCGTCGCTGCTGACGGTAAATCCCCCAACCGGGCACCAACCCATCGGCGACTAAGGTTTTTGCGGCCTTAGTAATCAAGGCGATATTGAATACCGGCCTTGCTATCGATTTCGGTGCTTTCGCTGGTGACACTGATATTTGGTGTCACTTCGATTTCGACTTCGACCCCGCTTGATCCCGGCGTTGAACCGGCCTTGGTGCCGACATAGACCCCCTCTGTCAGGTATTTACCAACCTTGACCTCCGGCCCGTCTTCGCCGCCACCGACGCGCAGAACATCTGCACCGATAAAGCGTCGGATGCTGCCAACCACATCAAGACCACTACCACCGCCAGAAAGTTCGTTCAGGGCACTTGCCAGTTGCACGGCCTCGACTGCCGAAAGGCTGCCTTGGGATTTGCCAAACAGGACCTGAGACAGGATTTCGTCTTCCGGCAAGGACGGATTTGACGACAACACCAATTCCGGATCGCTTGACGGTCCTTGGAAGCCTGCGGTCACGACGAGGTCTTCGGTGGTATAGACACCTTCGATATCAAGCATCGGATCAGGGGGCGACGCACCGGCAAAGGTAATCTGAGAATCCCGGATCACAAATGTTTTGCCAATGACATCAAGCTGCCCGCGCAGGGCCGATAGCTGCCCGGTGATGCGTGGATCATCAGTGGTGCCGGAAATCTCAAGCCGACCGCCCCACTCGGAATCAAGTCCCTTACCGCGCACAAACAGACGCCCCGGGATATCAACGGTGACATCAAGATTGCCGGTAAAGGCATCGTCCGCTTCCTGTGTATCCTCGGCCTTTTCGACCTGCGCGGCGTCCGGCAGATTTTCGATCTCGATGGTCGGAACCGATTCCGGCAAGGCCAGGGTCAGATCGACCTCCCCGCGCAGGACCGACACCGTGCTTTGGATATCGGCCTCCGACTGGGATCCGGTTACGCTGGCTTTTACATCCGCCCAGAATTGCAGTTCATCCTTACGCGATACGGCAACATTGCGCAGATCAGCCGACACGTCATAGCGCATCTCGCCACCGTCAAGCAGATCAAGATCAACCGACGCATCAACGGTGCCTTTGCCGCCATCCGTGGCCGTAATCGACCGAATGGAAAGACCGGCCTGATCAAAGGTGCCCTCAAGCGTTATCTGATCAAGGATCGTGCCATATTCGAGGTTTTCATATCGTCCATTGGCAAGCGCAACATCCCCGTTCCAACGGATATCATCAAGCGTTCCAGCGACATCAAGCGCAAGTTTGATCTTGCCCGACATCTGATGATCGGGCGCCGGGACATAAGGCCAGAATTCGGCAATTTGACCATTCACACGCACGCGGGCAGAAACCGGCGCGGCAAGATCCGGACTGAATTCCTGTTCAAGCACTGAAATGGCAAGCGGAACATTGCCTTCGGCTGTCAGTGCTTCGACATCGCCATTACCAAGCGACGCCTGTCCTGCAAGTTTGCCTTCCTCAAGCGTGATATCAAGCCGCATTTCAAAGGGTTTCAGCCCCGCGACTGCCTTTGCCGTGATGCCGGAAATGCGGCCATTGACCTGTGCACTTGGCAAGTTCCCGCGTGTTTCACGCAAGGACGCATCAAGATTTGCGGTGCCGCTCAGCCCGTCAAAGCCGGAAATACGCCCCCACGGACCAAGATCAAAATCATTAAGGTGCAGCTCACCCGAGATGGATTTTTGCCCGGCTTCCTGATCAAGGCTTGCGACAAGATGGCCGGTGCCAACGGTCAGGTCGGCGTCGAGTTGTTGCCGCCCGTTTTCACGCAAAACAAGTTCCAGTGGTTTGCGAAGTTCAATCGTCTGATCGCCAATGATCGCTTCAAGCCGATTGGCCGTCACAGCGATATCATTGCCAAGCGAAAGATCAGCAGCCAAGTCGGTCGAAATCGGTACATTGCCCTGATAAAGACCTGAACTGGTCAGCGTGATGGCAAGCGCATCCATGCCACCGTCAAGATCAAGGGCAAGCTCGTCAACCGCGATTGATCCGGCAATAATGTCGCGGCCATCCAGCTCCGCTGAAATTTCCGGCACGTCAAACGCATTACCGATCGTTGCGGTCAGTTCGACATCCTCGATCATCGTCGGATTGGTGCCATCTGTGCTTGCCATTCGCAGCCCCTTGGCCGATGCATTTGCCGTAATGCTTTGGCGTTGTCCATCCGGACGAAGGGCAATATCGGCCGTCACGGTGCCGTTGACCAAGCTCACACCAAACTGATCGAGAAATTTGGCATCCAGATTTGACAGCGCAACATCACCGCGCATTGGAATGCTGTAGTCGGGCAAGGCAATATTGCCGCTCAACGCGACATGTTCGCCTTTAAGCGATATCTTCTCAACACGGAGCGCATCTTCGGGCAGGACAAGATTTGCAGCCACTTCGTAAGGACGGTTGGCAAAGGTGAAGTTGCCGTTATTGGCAAGCGACAACACCGCCTGTTTTGACCAAGTCATGCGGCTGGTCAGTACGATATCTGAGAATTCCTGACCCGAAACAGCAAGGCTTGGAACACTCAATTCAAACGTCCCCGGGGGTGCAGTCAGGTCACCTTCGAGGTTGGCTGTCAGCTTTGCCGGGGCCATTTCAATGCCCAGATCGGGCGGCACGACACCGGATGCGATATCAAGCGTGCTTTCAAGCGACAGTTTCCCGAATGCTTCTGTAATGCGAAGCATCAGCGGACCGTCGATCATTGCGGCATCAAGCGCGCTGACATCAACGCTGAGATTAAGATCGGGGGCAAGTGTCACATCGCCCGTGATACGCGGCTCGGGCCCGACGATACGATCAAGATCGGCAATCCCGAAACCGGCCTGACTGGCTGAAACCTCGATCCCGGTTTCCAGACCACTGGCTTCTGACCAGGTCAGGCCGGGCAAGGCAACTTGCCCCTGCCCGCGCAGATCAAGTCCCGAAATCGGCGCAAAAATCGCAAGATCGCGGATATCGGCAACGATGTTTGATGCCGTTACGACCATATCCTCGTTCACTTCCGCCTGCCCGCGGAGCGTCATATCAGGCGTGTTCAACGCCAGATTGCGGATCGAAATATCGGCAAAGTCCGGCGACATCCGCGCATCAAATGACAGGTCCTGCGCCGACCCCAGAAACGCCCCCAGATCCGGATCATCCCAATCCGTGCCGGTCGCAGAAAATGCGACGGTTGCGTCAAGTGGTTCATCCGCGTCATCGGGGGCCGCCATATCGGCCTGCAAGGCGATGTCGCCGATACGCGACACAGGCGTTTTCACATCACGGCCATTTACCCGCAGCGCCACACCGGGCATCGAAAGATTGCCATTGGCCTGAACGGAAAGCCCAAGTTCCGCCCATGAAACCGCACCGTCAATAAGTGCCGACATTGCAGGATCAATATCGGCCGTTAAATCGGCCGCAATCAGGCTGTCTTCAAGGTCAAGTTCCGTTGTGCCAGACAGCGCCAGCACATCTGCCATTGCGATGGAAATGCGATCAAACGAAAGGATTTGTTCTGATTGATCAAATGCCCCGCCAACGCCCAGTGCGACTTCTTTATCCATGCTTGCAGGCAATTGTTCGCTTATGCGTTCTTGCGGTGAAAGCGCACCGTCGAGGGTAAATGCCACAAAATCCGAAGACAGTTGAACGCCAATGTCACTTGCAAGCGATGCATAGCCCGCCGCCGACAGGTCAATCGTGCCTTTCCAGTCATTGGCCGGACCATCGCCATTAAGCGCAATCTTGATATCGGTTGCGCTGGCCGGATCAACGCCAGCCAGGGTCATGACAAGCCCTTCGCGCCCCAACAACCCATCAATCTCGGCGGCAAGCTGTTGTCCGGGGCCGTCAAAATCCAGATCAATTTTTATCCGGTCGGTACCGCCATCACGCGGCTGCAAATCCAGAAAGGCTGTCGCAGACAGGTTTGTGCCAACCTTTGCCCGCCCATTCAGGCTATAAAGGAAACTGTTGCCGGTAACCTGATCAACAATGGCAATTTCGCCAAGCTCAAGCGCGTCAAGCGAAACCGCCAGCGGCATGGCAAAGCCACCGCCGTCTTCGTCTTCGTCCTCTTCCTCAACCGTTTCCGGTGCGGTGCCGTCGGGCAAAATGACATTGGTCGTTGCCAGTCTGATCTGATTGATTTGCAACCGACCACCCAAAAGTGCCATCGGCGACCAATCAAATTCGATATCATTGATATCAAGGTGCAACCCATCTGTGGCGCGATCCATCGTCACCTGATCAAGAGTCAATTCAGTCCACAAACTGCCTTCGACCCGGCCAAGCGCAAATTCGCTATCGGTTGCGGCGGATACGGCCTCGTTGATCATCGGGGTTGCCATCCGCAATACCGGACCAGTCCCGGCAACGGTAATCAGGCCCGCAAGTCCAAGCACAGTCCCGCCCAGACCATAGGCACCATAGCGCAGCCACTTTGTCGAAGAACGGCGCGATGCGGAACGTTTGGGATTATTCGGTGGTGACGTGTCAGACCCGGTCAAAATGCCTGCCCCAGACTGATATAGAATTGAAAATCGTCATCAATGTTGTCGCGTTTATCAAGTGGTACTGCGACATCAAAACGCAGCGGCCCGACCGCGGTGTAATAACGGAAGCCAAGACCAGCAGCCCATAGAAGACTGATGTCTTCGGGTTCGGATCTGGCGTAAACGTTACCACCTTCGATGAATGGCACGATGCCAAAGCTTTCGGTCACACGGGCGCGGAATTCGGCACCGACTTCCAGTACGGAACGCCCGCCGAGCGGATCATCATCATCATCTAGTGGGCCGACTTTCTGGTATTCGTACCCCCGGATTGATCCGCCACCGCCGGAATAATAACGTTTGTTCGATGGCAGGTTGCCGCGATCCTCGCCGATGATGGTACCGGTGCGCGCACGGGCCGCTAGGACATAGTCGCCGTCCTCGTCAATCGACAGATATTGCGACCCGACGACCGATACGGTGGTGAAACCGGTATCCTTGTCTGTCAGCCCCATATAGGGCGATACGTTGATTTCAAAACGGTTCCCGCGGCTCGGATCAAGGGGATTGTCGGTGTTGTCATGGCGCAAGATGCCCCGCAAGCCGGCAAGATAGAATTCCTCGTTCGGGGAGTCTGAACCGGTCAGGTCGGAATATTCCGCGGTGACACCAAATGTAGTTGTCCAGTTTTCCCAAAGCGGCCGTTCGATACCGGCAAAGCTGTCCAAGGTTGAGCCCTTATAGGCGTCAGTATCGTTGTTTTTGGCATTGGCCTCGGCCACAAAGGACTGACGCCGTTCAAGAAACTGCGGCTTTTTGAATTCTGCCGACAAACCCTGTTCAAGGCTTGAAACATCAATCCCCAGCCGGAGACGTTCACCAGCACCAAACAGATTACGATGTTCCCAGAACGCGTTGGCACCCGGGCCATCGGCGGTCGAGAAATTCACCCCGCCGCCGATCGAACGCATTTTGCGTTCAACCACTTCGATCTCAACCGGGATTTCGCCATTGTCATTTACCGGACCGGCCACTTTGACGATCACACTGTCAAACAGGTTGGTTTGCGCCAGATCGCGGCGCGTGGTGCGCACCTGATCAGGATGATATTGTTCGCCTGACCGCCAGCTGCGGTATCCTGCGATGAAGTCCGCATCAACGTCCTCTGCGCCATTGACGGTGATCTTGCCAAAATCGGCCTGCGGCCCGGTTTCAAAGGCATAATTGATCGTAATGGTTTTTTGCGCAGTGTCGGCCAGTAGGGTTCGCTTGCCAGCCTCGACAAGTGGGTAGCCCTGTTCGCGCAGGATATCGACACCGTATTGTTCGCCGAGAATGATCGGCTCCGCGGTTGCGCGCTGCCCGATCTCAAGGCGGGTCTTTTCAAGTTCCTTATCCGTCGCATGGCGTTCCACCACGCGATCAGGGTATGTAATCACAAGGTTCACCGCCGAAATCAGATAGGGTGTACCGACATCGATATTATAGGTCAGAACCAATGGTGTCGGCTGTTCGGATGTTGATGCCAATGCATCATCTCCGGACTGGCCATCGGCCGGATCTTGCTCTGAACCAGCATCAGGTGCGTCTTGGGCTGGCGCGCTCGATATATCTGCGGCGGCCTTTTCATTGATCTCAAACGTGATCTGCCCGTCATAAAATCCCTTGGATCGCAGAACTGCCTGAAACCGTTCGACGTCGTCTTCGGCACGGCGTTGCAGCCCCGCGCGCGAAGCGGTCGGGCGCGACTGCAAACGGCGCGCTGTGCTTACACCATCCAACGCCGCAATCAGATTTTCTTCCTGGGGATCGATGCCTGCAATTTCGACTTCATAGGGGATGGTTTGTTGCAGATCATTTTGCGCAATCTCGCTATCAGCACCGTCGCCAAAGCCAAGCACACCACTTAAGCCCTCGTCCGAGGTGCACGCCGAAAGCATCGACCCTGCCAGTAAAAGCGGAACGATTGCAAACCTGCGCCTGAGGATCGGAGATGTGTCTAGGATGCGTTTATTCAAACCATCTTGCCCTTGAAAGCTTTGCGGACGCAGTGCAACGTACGCCAACCTGTTTGTTTCTGATCTCTTGTTTATATAAGTGCAAACGATCAGGATGATTAAATGTTTCACAGCAGGTCCAATGAAAACACCTTATTTTCGTTAGGCTCAGGACCTATTAATTTGGTTCGAATGGTTAACCGAATTTGTGCGGATACGCGAAGCAAAACCGCAGGAAGATATACATCTTTCAAGGTTTTACGACAAAGTAGCCCGTGCAAATCCGGTTAATCCGAAGGACAGAGGTTATATTTGCAAACTCCTGCGTCAAATCCCTTGGCCGGGATACCAGCCCGACCTGCGAGCTTTTTCTTGGATTTCACAAATATAACCTCTGCCATTCAAATCAAATTAATAGGTCCTGAGCCTAGACCTGCTGGTCGAGTGTGACCTGTGCCATGATCCATGAAAAAAAGGCATGGCTATGAACAATAAATGCGCTTGCGACGAACGATCTTTGGGCGTACCGGAAGTTGAGCGCAACATATTTACCCTCATCGTAGGAGAGCTGCACAGTGACTTTGCCCCAGACCAATACTGTCATCATCCGTGCAGCCGTGCGCGACGACCTTGATGGTCTTTGCGCCCTTGAAAGCGGCAATTTCGAAAGCGACCTGATTTCGCGGGCTTCTTTTTCGCGGTTCCTGCGTCAGGCCAGCGCGCGCCTTCTGGTCGCCGATGCTGGTGATGCCGATCATCCTGAAATTGTCGGATATGGTTTGCTGTTGCTGCGCACCAATACCGTTACGGCACGAATTTACTCGCTGGCGATTGCCAAAGACTGGCGCGGCAAGGGTTTGGGCACACAGCTATTGGCTGGCCTTGAAAATCTGGCGATGGATGCGGGATGCACGCGCATGCGCCTTGAAGTGCGTGTGACCAACGAAACCGCGCGCAACCTTTATGAACGCCATGGCTATGTCCGGATTGCCGACCTTCCAGGATATTACGAGGATGGTAGTGATGGCATCCGCCTTGAACACGCGCTTTATGACGGCGAAAGCGCTGTCAGCCCGGCGGTTGCCACCGGTGCGCCACTGATTTTGGTCGACCGTCTTTCGGATCAACGCTTTGCCGTATCGGGGGCCCGTGTGATGCGGGTGCGTGATTATCTGGCCCTTGATCACGGTGTGCGCAACCGGCGCGTGATCAACCTGTGTCAGTCCTATGAGTATCTTTCGCGCGGTTATTATTGCAGCCTTCTGGCAGCAGCCCGTGCGGAACGCGTCATTCCCGAGGCCGATGTTCTTTTGGATTTGAACTGGAAACGGCTTCAGAAAACCGCACGTGCGGAACTCAGCCCGCAAATCATCGAGGCACTGGAAAAATCCGGCCAGACACCTGATCAGGCCCCGGATCATATCGATGTCTATTTCGGGCGAACTGCCAACAAGAAGTTTCGTCAGATTGGCGAACGCGCCTTTGATCAGTTCCGCTGCCCGATCCTGCGTCTGCATCTGAACAAGCAGGACCGCAGGATTTTGCGCGAAATCGAAGCCCCGTCGATCAGCCAGCTTGATGATGACAAACTTGTCGAGTTCGAGGCCGCATTGCGCGCCTATTTGCGTGGGCGCGTGCGCAAACAGGGCAACGTCACCCCGCCGACTGCCCTTGTCGCGATCCTGCATGACCCGGATGAAGTCCTGCCACCGTCAGACAAGGAGGCGCTGGCCAATTTCGTGCAGGCCGCGTCCGATCTGGGGGCGAAGGCCGAACTGATTACGGCGAAGGATTTCCATCATCTTTCGGAATTTGATGCGCTTTTGATCCGCGAAACCACCGCCCTTGATCACCATACCTATCGCTTTGCCAAGCGGGCGGTAAAGGAAGGTATTCCGGTGATTGATGATCCGGACTCGATGTTGCGTTGTACCAACAAGGTCTATTTGGCCGAATTGCTGCGCACACACCGTATCCCGGCCCCGAAAAGTGCGATTTTCGATAAGCGCCGCATTCCCGACATCGCAAAGCAATTCAGTTTCCCGTCGGTTCTGAAGGTGCCTGATGGCTGCTTCTCGCGCGGGGTGCGCAAGGTCAAGTCGCCAGAACACCTGAACGAAGTCGCGACCGAGATGTTCAAAAACTCCGAACTTCTCGTCATTCAGGAATATGTCGAAACCACCTTTGACTGGCGGATTGGTGTTTTGGGTGGTGAAGCCATCTTTGCCAGCCGCTATTTCATGGCACCGGGCCACTGGCAGATCGTCAAACACGAAGATGATGGCAAAAGCTATGAGGAAGGCGGGTTTGAAACCCTTGCGGTCGAAGACGCCCCTGCTGACATCGTTGCCACGGCCCTTGCCTCTGCACGTTTGATGGGCGATGGCCTTTATGGTGTCGATGTCAAGGAAACGCCCTATGGCCCGATGGTGATCGAGGTGAATGACAACCCCAATATCGATGCCGGGGTTGAAGATGTGGTTCTGGGCATGGATTTGTATCGCCGGATCATTGCGCATCTTCTTGGCAAGATCGCACGCCCGTAAGGGCCTCTGCAGCATTCCATAGAAGCAAAAGGCCGGGTTTTTACCCGGCCTTTTTGTCAATGAAGACAGCAGCTTGCAGTTTATCGCGGCCATAGCGCGCCATCAGATCAAACTCGTGACGCAGGATCGGCACCGACAGGCAATCGCTGCCGGTATAGGGTTCATGGTCTTCGCCAATGTCGGGATCACTGACATAGACAAACCGGTCATCAAAGCCCGAAACCACCACCCAATGCGGGATTTTATCGCCATAAATGCGGTATTGGCTGATCAGGACCAGGGCCATTTTGCCCTGTTTGGTGCGTTCTTCGATCTCGGCAATGCCAAACGGGCCGGTCGTAACCGAAATACCGGCATCAAGTGCCTGACGGGCAAAGTCGTAATGGACCAGTTCGACCACTTCGCGATTTTTCGGTTTGCGCACCGTATCAACAAATAACGGCCCGTCCCGGCTGCTCAGCACTTCGACATCAAAGCCGCGCTTGTGCGCCGCCAACGCCAAACCCAGCGGGCCACAGCCGCCATGGCCGGATGTCATGAAGATCGTGGTCGCTTCACGCCACAGCGCGATTTCAAGATTACGATCAAGTTCGATATCCTGATCCAGCGCATTCATCGCCATCATCAGGGCCGCCGGACCACAGGTAAATGGCAGGGTCTGGTGATAGAAATGGATGGGCGATGGCAAATGCATGGCATTGGGAACCAATACCTTTTCCATGCGAAGCGCATTGGAATGATCGGGATAATAGTCCGGATAAAGGGCAAATTCGCGATATCCGACTGCCTTGAAAAGCCTGATCGCATCCTTGTTTTTCTGGCTGACTTCAAGGCGCAGGATCGGTGTACCGAAATCAAGGCTGAGTTCTTCGGCCCGTTCAATCAGGGCACGACCAATCCCCTGCCCGCGCTGATCAGGTGACACCGCCATCGAATAAAGGCGTGCGAGTGCGACGTTGCTGCGAAAAATCACCAACGCGTAGCCAACAACAACGCCCCCGTCCTTGGTGGTTTCCGCCACGGTCAAACGCGCGGTTTCACTGCCGACGAAACGTTTGAAGGCGCGCCGGGTCAATCGGTCGACTTCAAAGGACCGGTTTTCGATCTCGCACAGAGCATCGAGATCTTCGCTCTTTGCCAGTCGAAATCTGATGTCGGAAAATTGGTCTGCGTTTGACGTCATACCGGTGCCACTTGATAAAACCATGCCAGATACAGCATGCGCGGACATATCGTCATGAAACGCACAAAAGCAATAGTGCAATTTATGCGATGCTCACTGCGTTTTTTGCACAGCAATGCACCGCATAACCTGCAAATTCAAACGGCTTAGCCGCGTGCTGCAATCCGTGGTGCCAGCGGTGCCATATCATAGCCGGCCTCCGCCGCGGCCTTGACGATATCGCCGGCGGGCATCTGCCCGGCATTGGCCAGCGACCACAGGATGGTGCAACGTGTACCACTGCGGCAATAAGCAAAGATGGGCTTTTCGGCGGCCGCCAAATTGGCTGCAAAGGCATCTGCATCCGCATCCGACACATTGCCACTTGCGACAGGCTGGAAGATCGCCTTCATACCGGCAGCCTCGGCCTTGGCGGCGACTTCTGAAAATGACGGCTGCCCGGGATCTTCGCCGTCCGGGCGGTTGCAAATGATGGTTTTGAAACCGGCCGCAGCGATTTCGTCAATCGCAGCAAGCGGCATTTGCGGGGATACAGTCAGTTCATCACTCAGGCGTTTCATTTTTATATTCCGTTCGTCGTTGCTGGTCGCCGTGCCCAGACGTCGGGCATCAACAGCACGTTCCAGGGTCAGGGCTTGTTGATTTTACTGTAATGGCAACCGTTAAGCTTGTGAAACACGAGGAAAAACCCGAAGCGCGGGGCGGCACCCCGGGCAAGGGATTTGACGCTGGGTAGCACAAGCTTAACGGTTGTCCTTCGGATCACTCGGGTTTGCACGGGCTACTTTGTCGCAAAACTTTGAAAAATAAAAATCTTCCTACAGTTCTGCTTCGCGTATCCGCGCAAACCCGAGAGACCATTGCAACAAAATCAACAAGCCCTGACCCTGAACATACCGCAGAGATCTACGGACGCCAGCATAACGTTCAAACAACAACAGATCGAACGGAATATTCCGGTTTCAAACGCCGTTTATTACCTTATTTGGAAAGCGGACAGGTCCGCAGGCCAAACAGCATGTAAAGCGGGCAGAAACGCAGTGCCGCAGTCGCCAACATGACAACACCGGCAGCAATCATCACCCAGCCATAAACGCCATAGGCCATGCCGCCACCTTCGGGCGCGGCCGAAACAAACGGAATGGCCAGCAAAACAACACCGGCAATCGCACGGACAACACGGTCCAGGGTTCCAACATTCGCCATAACTTCCTCCTTGGGAAAAGCTCTGATGGATTGTTTTATAACATTATAATCCAATCGATTACTTTGATACTTATCAATCGTCTGCATGCGGATCGGTACTTTGATGGATGCCCTATTTCGTGGCTTGCCCAATGGTTGCGAGCATGCCAAAAGTTGAAAACCCAAATGATATCAAGCTCCTCAGGAAACGCGCAGACATGAGCAACACCGAAAAAGCCGTCCCGGATTTTCCGTCATGGCGACAAACCAATCCGAATGGTTTGTTTTCAGATTGGCTGAAGGCATCCTGTGCGGATCAATGGCGTGCGGTAACCCACCATGTCTTTACTGATGCCTGGGGTGACGCCGCGCTTCCCAAGGCCAATCTTGAAAACTACCTTATTCAGGATCACCGGTTTATTGATCGGTTTGTTGCCCTGCTGGCCGCAGCCGTATCGCGTGCACCAAGCCTGAAGGATCGCATTCCGGGCTGTCAGTTCCTTGCCCTGGTCACGGGCGAAGAAAACACCTATTTCGAACGATCCTTTGCCGCCCTTGGCGTGTCAGATGATGCACGTGAAAACATGCCAGACTGGCCTGCAACAGCGGCGTTCAAGCAGCTTATGAAAGACGCCACGGACAGCAACAGTTACGCCAATATGCTGGCCGTTCTGGCCGTTGCCGAGGGCACCTATCTTGGCTGGGCGGATCGGGTCAACAAGGCCATCGCCAAACGCCCCGATGATTTCTGGTACGCCGAATGGATTGATCTGCATATCGGGGTGTATTTTGAAAGTGTGGTTGCCTATCTGAATACCCAACTGGATCAGGTCGGACCGTCACTGCCAGAGGAAGAACGCGCAGAATGCCTGTCCTATTTCAAACGCGCAACCGATCTTGAATGTCAGTTCTTTGATACGGCATGGGGACCACAAGAATGATCACAATTCGTCCGTTTGCGAACAGTGATGCCACGGCCTTGGTCGAGATTTATCGCCACTCCGTTACGGAAATTGGCCCCAACGCCTATAACCCCGAACAGGTTGCAGTGTGGGCAAAGCTTCTGCCGACACCGGAACGGTTTATCGAAATCATGACAGATGGTCGGTTCAGTCTTGTCGCGGTTGATGACAATGATCAGGTTGTCGCCTTTGGCGATGTCGAGGCCGATGGCCATATCGGGTTTCTGTATGCGCTGCCCGATTTTGCGGGCAAAGGTATTGTGACAAAGCTGTACGACGCGCTTGAAGCGCACGCGCGCAAACAGGATATCGGCAAGCTTTATTCCGAGGCCAGTGAATTTGCCAAATCCTTCCTGCTTAAACAGGGCTTTAGCGTTGTGGAGCGTCGCGATTTCGAAGTCGCCGGCGTACCCATCCACAATTACGCGGTTGAAAAGCGCCTTCGCGCGCCGCGCTGAACCAAATCACCGCATCACACACAAAAAAGGCTGCCATCCGGCAGCCTTTTTCCTAGTCGCGCAAGCCACGCTTGGCAGCCCCCAAAACACGATCGATAAACACGTCCGACTGTCCGATGTAATTGACCGGGTTACGGACATGATCCCAATCCACCGGCGCGTCAGTCAGTTTGGGTAATTCATCAAACAGGTTCGATGCGTTTTCCGCCGACTTGCCGATGGCATCTTTGACCAGTTTATCCGCCACATCGCGGCCAAGGTGATCGGCAAGCGCAAATGTTGCGGCCTCTGCCAACATCGCCCCGCGTGACAGCTCAAGGTTTTCGGCCATCCGGTCTGCATTGATTTTAAGATCCGGCACCATATCAACCGCCTGCGCAAGTGCCGCACCGGTTGCGGTAATGATCTGCGGCAAGGTCAACCATTCCAGAAGCCAGCTTGCCCCGCTTCGTTCATGATCGTGCAGCTGCGCCTGGGCAAAGGTGCCCAGCAGTCCAGCATTGAAACGCGCAAGGGTTACCAGCATTTCCGCCTGCACCGGATTGGATTTATGCGGCATGGTCGATGACCCGCCTCCCTTGCCCGGTTGGACCTCGGCAATTTCGGACTGTGCGAGCAGAACCAAGTCCTGCCCCATCTTGCCAAGTGCGCCGGTTAACGCTGTTAACTGACTTGCGAAATCGACAAGGACGTCACGCTGCGCATGCCAGGGCATATCGGCAAGCGGAAGATCAAGTTCCTCGGAAAGATTGCTTTCAACGTCTGCGGCCCTCACCCCGATCGAGGCCAATGTGCCCGCAGCGCCGCCAAACGAAATCCGCAACAAATCCGATGACAGGCCATCAATCCGGTGATCAATCCGCACCAGTGGCGCAAGCCATCCGGCAGCCTTAAGACCAAAGGTGGTGGGTACAGCCTGTTGGGATCGCGTCCGCCCGATCATCACCGTTGTGCGATGGTTGTCGGCATGGGCAGAAAGCGCCTTGGCCAGTTTGCGAATGCGGCGACGGATAATCGCAACCGCATCACGCAGCTGAAGAACAAGTGCACTATCAACCACATCCTGGCTGGTGGCGCCAAAATGGACATAGCGTGCGTCGTCACCGCCAATTTCCGCCTTGAGCGCCTTAACAAGGGCCGGCACAGGCACCCCGGCACTGGCGGTCCCCGCCGCAAGGCTTGCCGGATCGGGGGTAAAATCACGGCAGACTTCGGCAATGCGGGTGGCACTTTTTTCGGGGATCACACCTGCGCGCGCCTCGGCCGCGGCAAGGGCCGATTCAAAAAGCAGCATGGATGCAATCTGTGCCCGGTCATCAAACAGGGCCGCGATCTCCGGATCGGAAAACAGATTTCCAAGCAGGGCAGAGTCAAAGGGCGAAACGCTCATCAGGGTTCATCCACCGTTCAAACAGGTGTGAAATCAAGTCGATAGTGTCGCGCCAGCAACCATATTGGTCAATAACGCAAAAAGAAGCCCCTGCCCGTCAACCGGCACAGGGGCACCTTTTCAAAGATCAATCAGCCATCAGCCTTAAACAGCTTCAAGCGCAATCGCGATACCCTGACCGACACCAATGCACATGGTCGCCAGTGCACGCTTGCCACCAGCACGTTTCATCTGAAGCGCAGCCGTACCGGTGATACGCGCACCCGACATACCCAGCGGATGACCAAGGGCAATCGCACCACCATTCGGGTTCACACGCACATCGTCATCGGCAATGCCAAGATCACGAAGCGTTGCAAGCCCTTGTGAGGCAAAGGCTTCGTTCAGTTCGATCACGTCAAGCTGCTCTGTCGACCAGCCAAGACGTGCGAGAAGTTTTTTCGATGCCGGTGCCGGGCCAAAGCCCATGATGCGCGGTGCAACACCCGCAGTCGCACCACCAACAACCCGTGCAATCGGGGTCAGGCCGTACTTCTTGACCGCGGCCTCGGATGCGATGATCAGGGCCGCGGCCCCGTCATTGACACCCGATGCGTTGCCAGCCGTAACCGAACCGCCTTCGCGGAACGGGGTCGGCAGTTTGGCAAGCTTTTCGGCCGTGGTGCCCGGACGCGGATGTTCATCCTTGTCCACGACAATGGCATCGCCTTTGCGCTGCGGAATGGTGACCGGGGTGATTTCCTCGCCCAGATTACCATTTTCCTGTGCGGCGACCGCCTTGTCCTGCGAACGGGCGGCAAAGGCATCCTGATCTTCGCGGGAAATCTTGAAATCTTCGGCAACGTTTTCGCCGGTTTCGGGCATGGAATCCACGCCGTACTGTTTCTTCATCACCGGGTTCACGAACCGCCAGCCGATGGTGGTGTCATAGATCTCTGCATTGCGCGAAAACGCCGATGTTGCTTTTGGCATGACAAACGGCGCACGTGACATGCTTTCAACGCCACCGGCAATCATCAGATCGGCCTCGCCCGATTTGATGGCGCGGGCAGCCATAATGATCGCATCCATGCCCGAACCGCACAGACGGTTGACCGTGGTTCCGGTCACTGTTTCCGGCAGACCTGCCAAAAGCGAAGACATACGCGCAACGTTGCGGTTGTCTTCACCAGCCTGGTTGGCACAGCCAAAGATGACATCGTCAACAGCGGCAAAATCCAGATCCGGATTGCGGTCCATTAGTGCCTTAAGCGGAACAGCGCCAAGATCATCGGCGCGCACCTGCGACAGGCTACCGCCAAAGCGGCCAATCGGGGTGCGGATATAATCGCAAATATATGCGTCAGCCATTTCTAAGATCCTTATTATTGCTCTTACTGCTGGTCCCCGTGGGCCTTGGCGGTACGAGCATGCAGTTCACGCAGAACCTGCAATTCTTTCTCGGACGGGATCGCAGTTTCCGCGACTTCGTCGGCAAACTCAACATCCCAACCGGTATTTTCGATGATTTCTTCACGGGTTACGCCCGGATGGATCGAGGTCACAACGAATTGCTTGCCCACCGGATGCGGTTCCATGATGCAAAGATCGGTGATCAGACGCGAAGGACCCTTGGTATCAACGCCGTAAGATGCACGGTCGTTGCCACCCTTGCCGTGACCAAGCGATGTCACGAAATCGATCTTTTCGACAAAGCCACGTTTGCTTTGCTTCATCACCAAAAAGACTTCGCCACAGCTGGTCGCGATTTCCGGCGCACCACCACCGCCCGGCAGGCGGACTTTGGGGTTGTCGTAATCACCAATCACGGTGGTGTTGATATTGCCATACTTGTCAAGCTGGGCCGCACCAAGGAAGCCAACCGAAATCTTGCCACCCTGAAGCCAGTAACGGAACATTTCCGGCACGGCGACGGTGTTCACAGCGGTTTCGCACAGCTCGCCATCACCGATCGACAGCGGCAGGACATCGGGCTTGGTGCCAATCGTGCCACTTTCATAAATAAGCGTAATGTCCGGTGCATGGGTCAGGCGCGCAAGGTTACACGCAGCCGACGGCATCCCGATGCCAACAAAGCACACATCGTCGTTTTTAAGCGCGCGTGCGGCGGATACCGTCATCATTTCAGTCGGGGTATATTCAACCATGATTTTTCCTCCGCTTAGCCTTTATTTGCTTCACGCTTGGCCGCGAAATCTTCGGGACCGCCATTAATGACATGCTCTTCGAGCCAGGCCTGGAACGTTTCACGATCACGTGCAATCGGGTCCCATGCCTTATAGAACGCGTTGTCGCGCTTATAATATCCTTGGGCGTAGGACGGATGCGCCCCACCCGGCACTTCAACAATCGCAGTCACCGCCCAGTTCGGCAGCATCACGGCATTGGGCGAAATATCGCCGAAATCATCAACAATCTCTTCGACAGTGATGATGGATTTCTTTGCCGCCAGAACGGCTTCTTTCTGAACACCGACAATGCCTTCAAACAGGACGTCGCCCTTTTTGTTGGCTTTCTGGGCATGCACCACAGTGACGTCCGGGCGGATCGCCGGAACAGCGGCCAGGCTTTCACCGGTGAACGGGCATTCGATGAACTTGATGTTCGGGTTCACACGCGGCAATTCCGCCCCGCGATAGCCCTTGAACACTGCGCAAGGCAGGCCTGCCGCACCGGCGTCATAAGCATTGGCCATCGCTGCGTGGCTGTGCTCTTCGATCTCAAGCTTGGTCGGCCAGCTTTTTTCATAGGCATCGCGCAGACGGTGCAACGAGCCAACACCGGGGTTCCCGCCCCAGGAAAAGATCAGTTTCTTGGCACAACCGGCCCCGATCAACTGATCATAGATCACATCAGGCGTCATGCGGACCAAGGTCAGGTTCTTGATGCCCTGACGGATAATCTCGTGCCCTGCGGCGTGCGGGATCAGATGGGTAAAGCCTTCCATCGAGATGGTGTCGCCATCCTTAACGCAGGATGCGACTGCTTCTTTAAGCGACATGAAACGTGCAACCACGGCAAAACTCCTGTGGCATCAATCCAAAACATTAGAAACGCGGGGCAACTGCCCCGGCAGTGCAGGAAATTCAGGTCGATGGCTGCGACCGCCGGCTTTCCCCAAAGCAGCGGACGCAGCCATCGGGCCAGATCGACTTACACGTCGAAGAACACGGTTTCCGCGTCCCCCTGCATGTGAATGTCGATCCGGTATTCAATCCCCGTCGGGGTTTCGACACGCTTGGCAATCAGGGTGTCGCGACGATCCGCGGGCACCGACTGCAAAACAGGGTCCTTGGCATTCAGATCCGCCTCATCGTCGAAGTAAAAACGGGTAAAGGCGTGAACCAGCATGCCGCGCATAAAGACGATGACGTTGACAAACGGCGCCTCGGCGTCGGCAACAACACCCGGCTTTACCGTATCAAACCAAAAGCGGAGCTTGGCATCGGTGCCGGTACCACAACGGCCAAGCCCGCGGAAACCGGTCGTGGACACATCAATCGGCTTTTCGTTGTAATTGCCGTCGGCATCGGCCTGCCAGATTTCGATCATCGCGTCATTGACCGGATTGCCGTCGCCATCAAAGACGGTACCAGTGATGCGGATATGTTCGCCCTTGGCATCCGGGCCGGCAACGGTCGGATCGGCGATGTCGGTAAAGTCGTATGCGTACTGGCCTGCGGTCAAGCCATAGGCGAAATACGGACCAACCGTCTGTGAAGGGGTTTCACCATAAGCCATGACTTAATTCTCCATCGGGGTGCCGTTGCGTCCACGCAGGACAACGTCGAACTGATAACCCAGGGCAAAGCCTTCCTCGGTCTTGTCGATCGAGAATTTGGCAATCAGGCGTTCACGGGCCGCTGCGTCCTCAGTGCCAAGGAAGATCGGATCAAGATCAAGCAGCGGGTCACCCGGGAAATACATCTGGGTCACAAGACGGGTGGCAAAACCCGGACCAAACAACGACAGGTGGATATGGTTCGGACGCCAGGCATTGAAGTGGTTGCCCCACGGATAGGCGCCCGGCTTGATGGTATAGAATTTGTAATTGCCCTGATCATCGGTAAAGCAACGACCCGACCCGCGGAAGTTCGGGTCCAGTGGTGCGTCATGCTGATCAACTTTGTGCACGTAACGGCCCGCTGCGTTCGCCTGCCAGACTTCGACCAGGATATTGGGCTGCGGACGACCATCGGTATCCATCACCCGACCATGCACAACAATACGTTCGCCAAGCGGCTCGCCATTGACGACACCGTTTTTGGTCAGATCGAAATCAAGTTCACGCACAGATGCCGGGGCAAAGCGCGGACCGGTGCCCTCGGTCAGGCCCGATTTGATGGCAAGTGGTGCCTGGGTCGGACCACGCAATAGGGTCGATTTGTAACCGGGTGCGATATAGGGGGCGTGGGAGCCCCAGTCACGCGGTTTAAAGGTGGACATGAGGCTTACTCTCCCTTGGGTGACGCGTCTGATGCCGCGTCGATCTCGGCATAGGTTTGTTTGGCAATGCGGAAGGCCGTATTGGCGGCAGGAACGCCGGCATAAACCGCAACATGCATCAGGGTTTCACGGATATCCTCGCGCGTTGCCCCGGTATTGAGCGTGGCGCGAATATGCATCGCGAGTTCTTCTTCGTGGCCAAGCCCTGCAAGCAGCGCGATGGTCACGATGGAGCGTTCACGCTTGGTGAAGGCGTCACTTGTCCAGACACCGTTCCAGACATTCTCGGTGATATAGCGCTGAAAACCTTCGTCGATTTCCGTAATTTTTTGGGTGGCGCGATCCACATGTGCATCGCCCAGAACGGAACGGCGGGTTTTCATGCCAACGTCATACCGGCTCTCAGACAAGGTTCTTCTCCTTGGTAAATCGGTCGATCAACCGGGTCAGCAATTCCGGGGTTTCGATGCATGGCAGATGCCCGACCCCGTCAATCAATTCGAATTCGGCATTGGGGATCATTGATGCCATGGCGCGCACCACATCGGGCGGCGTTGCCAGATCTTCCGATCCACAGACACATAATGTCGGTACAGCAATATTTCCCGCCGCATCGCGCAGATCACCATCGCGCAGCGCAATACAGGTTCCGACGTAACCCTCAACCGTGGTGCGCACCAGCATGTCGCGATACATCGCGGTTTCAAGCACCCGTTCCTTGCGGAAGGTCGGCGACAGCCAGCGTTCCATGATCGCATCGCCCATGGATGAAATCCCGTCGGCCTTGATCGCCTCGATCCGGGTGTTCCAGCTGTCATAATCGCCAAGCTTGGCGGCGGTATCGCACAGGATCAGACCCCGCACGCGGTTTGGCACCAGCTCGGTAACTTTCTGGGCGATCAGACCGCCAACAGACAAACCGCAAATGATCACCTGATCAAGGCCAAGGTAATCAAGCAACCCGATCAGATCATTGGCATGCAGTGCGACGTCATAAGGCGCATCACCAATCCCCGACAGGCCATGCCCGCGTTTGTCATAGGTCACGATGTTGAACGTTGATGAAAGCGCATCAACGACATCATCCCAGATGCGAAGATCCGTCCCCAGTGAATTTGCAAAAACCAGTGCCGGACCGTTTTTCGGGCCTGACTGGCTGTAATGAATGTGTGTCCCGTTGACCGGGGCGACTTGCAGACTCATTATCGTTTCCACCCTGCTTGTTTGCCCTCACATTCGCAGATGGTTTTGGTTATGTAAAATGAGGAATTGCGTAATTTGCATAACTATATAATTATACATGAACCAGCCATAAGAACATTCTAAACTGTTGATGTATAGGGCACCCATGCTTGATCAACGCATTAAATTCCGCCATCTGACCTGCTTTCTTGAGGTCGCGCGCCAACGCAGTGTCGTCAAGGCAGCCGATACACTTTCGATTACCCAACCCGCTGTTTCCAAAACCATTCGCGAGCTTGAAGAACATCTTGATGCGCGGCTGTTTGACCGATCAAAGCGCGGTGTCACCCTGACCGATTTCGGCAAGGTTTTCCTGCGCTATGCCGGGGCAAGTGTTACGGCGCTTCGCCAAGGTGTCGACAGCATCAGCCAGGTGCGCATGCAAGGCGGGCTTTCGATCAATCTTGGGGTTCTGCCAACGGTGGCGGCAAGTGTAATGCCCAATGCCATCCGCCATTTCAAAACGTTGAGCCCCGATACCACGGTCAAGGTCGTGGCCGGTCCGAACGTGATGTTGATGGGGCAATTACGCGTGGGCGAACTTGATCTGGTGGTCGGACGGTTGGCCGAACCCGATCAGATGTCGGGATTGTCGTTCATACATTTATATTCCGAGCATATCTCGCTGGTGGCACGGCCGGGTCATCCGTTGCTGGCCGACAAGAACCCCGACATTACCCGCATTCGGGAATTCACCGTTCTGGTGCCGCCGAAACACGCGATCATTCACCCCACGGTGGACAAGATGCTGATTGCGCATGGCATTGGTGCGATCCCCGACCGTATCGAAACCGTTTCGACATCTTTCGGGCGTGCTTTTACGCGTGAAACCGATGCGATCTGGATCATTTCGAACGGGGCTGTGGCATCCGACATTGCCGAAGGGCATCTGGTCGAACTGCCGATCGATACCAGCGATACCTTTGGTCCCGTTGGGTTGACGACCAGAATTGATTCGCCAATTTCGCCGCCGGTTGAAATGCTGATCAATGCTGTGCGCGAAGAAGCACAACGTCATCACAGCGCACAGACAGGGGCGAAAGGATAATCATTTGGTTATGGATATGTGCTTACATATCATTATACATAACCATCACGTACCGATTAGATTGCCTTTAATTCGACATGGCTGAAATGCGCCAAACGCAAGTCATGTGATAAAAAGAAGAACAAAAACAATAATAAAAAGAACTCTTGGAAAACTTCGCACGCTAGATGCGCATCGTGGCTGAACGTTTGTCAGCGCAATGAACGCGACAAGACGTTCAAAGGAGGAAGAGAATGAATCAGATCACCAAATTGCTTGCCGGTGCAGCTGTCGCGACGATGGTGTCGTTCGGCGCACACGCACAGGAAGTCACCCTGACCGTCCACCATTTCCTGGGTCCGAAAGCACCGGCCCAGTCGAAAATGATCGAACCGTGGGCCAAGAAAATCGAAGAAGAATCAAACGGCCGTATCAAGTTTGAAATCTTCCCGTCCATGTCGCTGGGCGGCAATCCGCCGGAACTGTATCGTCAGGTCCGTGACGGCGTTGCCGACATCGTCTGGACCCTTCCGGGTTACACCCCGGGCGTGTTCCCGCGCCTTGAAGTGTTTGAGCTTCCGGGTGTTCACCTTGGCGATGCACGCGCAACCAACCTTGCGATGTGGGATCTTCGTGATGAATACGCCGAAGACCTTACCGACATTCACCCGCTTGCCGTTCACGTGCATGCCGGTCAGGCAATCCACCTGACCAGCAAGGAAGTCCGCACGGTTGATGACGTGAAGGGCCTGAAGCTGCGCACCCCGACCCGTACCGGTTCCTGGGTAATTGAATCCTGGGGCGCAGAGCCCGTTGGCATGCCGGTTCCGGCCCTGCCGCAGGCCATGTCGCTTGGCGTGGTTGATGGCGGCCTGGTGCCGTTCGAAGTTGTGCCGCCGCTGAAACTGGCTGAACTGATTTCCTATTCTGTTGAAGGCGAAGGCGTAAATTCACGCTTTGGCACCTCGACCTTCCTGTTTGCGATGAACAAGGACCGGTATGAGAGCCTGCCCGATGACCTGAAAGAAATCATCGACCGCAACTCCGGCCGTGATTTTGCAGCTGAAATCGGTGACGTGTTTAACGGCGTTGAAGAAGTCGGCAAGCGCATGGTCAACGAAGGCAAAGGCCAGGTTGTTCAGATCACCGCTGCTGAAAAGGCAACCTTTGACGATGCGTCCGCATCTGTTGTTGATCGCTGGATCGAAGAAGCCAAATCCAACGGCATCGATGGCGCGAAACTTGTCGAAGATGCCAAGGCCGCTGTTCAGAGCCACACCAAGTAACATCCCGACGTTGCTGGTAAATCTTGTGGGGTCACGTATCATGGCGATACGTGACCCTCTGTTCCCGCAAGAATGTTAGAGATATGAAAAACGTGCTCTACAAGGCCGCTTCGTGGCTCGCTGTTGCCGGTGGCATGCTTGCCCTGCTGATCTCGATTGTTACGATCGTAAACGTGACCGCCTTTGGTCTCGACAAGATCGCCCGGCTGTTTGATGCCAATGTCCCGGCCATTATCGGCTATGAGGACTTTGTCAGCATGATCGTCAGTTCGGCGGCGTTGATGTTTTTCCCCTATTGTCAGGCACATCGCGGCCATGTCGCGGTGGACGTTTTCATCAAGATGTTTCCCGACTGGTTTGCGCGGGTGGTCGACACCTTGTCGTCCGTTCTGATGACCGCACTCGCCCTGTTCCTGGGCTATATGATGGTCAATGGCCTGATCGAAGTGCGCAGCGACAATACCCTTTCGGCAATTTTGGGCTGGCCGATCTGGCCATTCTATGTCCCGGGCATCATTGCGATGTTCCTTTGGGCAGCAATTGCCGGAAACCAGATTTTCGAGAGAGAGGCCGATGTCTGAACGTGAATTGATCGGCCTTGGTGGCCTTGCCCTTCTCTTTGTGATCCTGGCACTGCGTGTGCCCGTCGGCCTTGCCATGGTGGGTGTCGGCATTGGCGGCAACTATGTGCTCAGCCTGTTTTTCCCGTTCCTGCGCTTTGATCCCTATCTGCAGCAGTTCAAATCCCTGCTGTACGGCATTGTGTCAAACTACGAACTTTCCGTCGTGCCGCTGTTTGTTCTGATGGGCTATCTGGCAAGTCAGGCCAACCTGTCACGCGATCTGTTTCAGGGTGTAAATGCCATCCTCGGCCGTTTCCGCGGTGGCGTTGCCATGGCGGCCATCGGGGCGTGTGCCGGTTTTGGCGCGGTGTGTGGATCATCGCTTGCCACCGCATCAACCATGGGCAAGGTCGCCCTGCCTGAGCTTGATCGCCTGAAATATTCGCCGCGTCTCGCGACCGGTACGCTGGCTGCGGGTGGTACGCTTGGCATTCTGATCCCGCCATCGGTTGCGCTGGTGATTTACGCGGTCACGGTTGAGGCATCGATCATTCAGATGTTTCAGGCGGCCATCATTCCGGGGCTGATTGCGGTTCTGTTCTTTATGGCGGTGATTGCCATTCAGGTGCGCCTGAACCCGTCACTGGCCCCGAAACCCGAACCGATGCCGGCAGCCGAGCGCAAAGAAGCCCTGCTGCGCCTGATCCCGGTGATGGTGATCTTTGGATCGATCATTCTGGGGCTCGGTGCCGGTCTGTTTACCCCGACACCGGCGGCGGGTGTGGGCGTGTTCGCCATTCTGGTCTACGGCGTCTATATGCGCATTCGCGGCAAAGGCGGCCTGACCTGGAAAGGTCTGCGCCAGTCGCTTAAAGACACCGCCATCACATCCTCGATGATTTTCTTCATCCTGCTGGGTGCTGAAATCCTCAAGGGCTTCTTTAGCCGGGCCAATCTTCCGGCCTATATGGCAGAGGCCGCCGCCACCAGCGGCTTTGATCCGTGGCTTGTCATGGTTCTCATGCTGCTTGCCCTGATCCTTCTAGGCTGCTTCATGGAAAGCCTGTCGATGATTGTCGTGGTGATCCCGTTCTTCTGGCCGGCCCTTGTTGACATCAATGGCGGCGACTGGGCGACGGCGGCAACCGCGGCCTATGGCATGGGGACCGAGGATCTGAAGATCTGGTTCGGGATCCTCGCACTCATTGTCGTGGAATTGGGGCTGATTACACCACCCGTGGGGCTCAATGTGTTTATCATTAACGCACTCGCCAAGGGTGTCCCGATGAGCCAGACCTTCCGCGGTGTCATGCCGTTCTTCGGGGCTGAGATCATCCGAATTCTGCTTCTGATCTTTGCGCCGATATTAACGTTGTTTGTGCCAACGCTGCTTGGCAATTAGCGACGCTAACAGAACTCGGAAAAGCCCGCCCGTCATCTTGGCGGGCTTTTCTTTTGGTCAGTCCGAAAACACGCTAAACTGACGCCAACCACCCCCAATCTGGCGACCCAAGATCAAGGCATTCATGCGCAACACCATCCCGATTTATAAGCTTTACGGCGAACGCGATGCGGCAGCCAGTCCCCGCGCACGTGATGGCTATGATCTGGACACTGTTCCCGCATCCGATCCGCAACCGATCACCGAACCGGAATTCTTTCACCTTGAAAGCATCCCGGAACGATCGCGCCTGCATGACCTGCACATCAAACCGCACCGCCATACCAACCTGTTTCAGCTGCTGTATATCACCCATGGCACGGCCGAGATCAGCTTTGATGACCAACATCTGACCATGCAGGCAGGCCAGTTGATTACTGTGCCGCCGGGCACCGTACATGGCTTTAAGTTCAGCGATGATATTGATGGCTGGGTGATTTCACTGACCGACTATCACCTGCAGGAAATTCTAAACCCCGCGCCCAAACTCCTCGCCCGGCTCGATCAGGCGATCTGCGTTGATACGCGGTCATCCTCTGGCGATGCCAACAGCCCGACCGATTTCCTGATATCACAACTGGTCACGGAATATTACAGCCACAATACCGGGCGGTTGTTTGCGCTTCGTCATATTCTCGGATTGCTGTTACTTGGCATCGGGCGCACCGTGCCGCAGGATCATTCGGCACGGCTTTCACGCCAGGAACAAAAGGCCGAAAAATTCCGCAAGTTTCAGGCGCTGGTCGAAACGTTCTATAAGCAGCACAAATCGCTTGATTTCTATGCCCGCGAAATTGGCGTCACCACCACCCAGCTTAACCGCATTGCCAAGGACATTTATGGCATGACCGCAAGCGAGGTTGTGCAAAACCGCCTGATGCTGGAAGCCAAGCGGACCCTCATCTATACCGACATCGCCATTCAACAGATCGCCGATGAACTGGGCTTTCGCGATGCCGGATATTTTTCGCGCTTCTTCACCAAAAAGGCCGGGGTATCCCCGGCCCGGTTTCGCACTGATAATCGATAGGCTTTAGGCGTTGGGGCTCCTAGCCGCGCAACGTATCAAGCGTCAGCCACATGCGCACCTGATCCACCACCCGGCCGGACCGGGTTTTCCAGCCCTTGGCAATGAACTTTTCCTCGCCGAACCCGACCTTGCGATAAAGATTAAGCGCGTTGTCATTGCCATCGACAACATTCAGCCACAGCTTTTCATAGTCGGGCGTTTGCGCAATTTTGGAAGCTAAGCTTGATAAGGCCGCCTTGCCAAAGCCCTGTCCGCGTTCAAACACGCCAAACTCATCGACCTTGGGCAGGCGTGTCGCCATCTCGGTCATATAGACATAGGCAACCGCCTTCTGATCAACGCGAAACACCCAAAGTGCCGTGTCCTTTGATCCGGCCAGTGCCGCGTTCAGGGCATCATCGGGCACACGCGCAATCGCGTCATAAAACTGCGCATCTTCCATCATGTCGCGAATGCGCAGAAGTTCTTCATCGGTTGGCGTGTGCCAGGTTCCGGTAATCATGGGCGTGGTCCTGATGGGCTGGTGGTGGCGTTACAAGATGGCAGTGGTAAACAGCCCGCCCGGTGCGGTCAAGCACCACGAACCCGCCCGCATCCCATCATTTGACGCCGGACAAATTGCCAATAGGACCCAAAGCCGGTAAAACCAGCCGATATCAACCCGCACCAAAGGCCGCACATGCCAAGCCCAGTACCCAATGCGCCGCACGCCCGCCCTGCCCCGAATGGCAAAACCGCCATGGTAATCGGTGCCGGACCGGCCGGCCTGATGGCGGCCGAACGGCTGGCCGGTGAGGGCTACGCGGTCACGATCTATGAGGGCATGCCAAGTGCCGGGCGCAAGTTGCTCATGGCCGGGAAATCGGGGCTAAACATCACGCATAGCGAAGATCTTGAAACCTTCCTGACCCGCTATGGCACATCACGCGCACGCCTTGAACCGCATTTGCGCAAATTCGGCCCTGACCAAATCCGGCAATGGTGTGCGGACTTGGGGGTTGAAACCTTTGTCGGATCCTCAGGCCGGGTGTTCCCCACCGCGATGAAGGCAAGCCCGCTTTTGCGCGCCTGGCTAAGGCGACTTGATGGTCTGGGCTGCACCATCCAGTACCGCCATTACTGGACCGGCTGGAATAACGCTGATCAGGCGGTTTTCAAAACACCAGATGGCGAAGTTACCGCCACCGCCGACATCACCATTCTGGCCCTTGGCGGCGGCAGTTGGAAACGACTGGGATCAGACGGCAAATGGATGGAAATCCTGCGCACTGCCGGGATCAAGTGCAACCCGTTTAAACCGGCTAATTGCGGCTTTGAACTCGACTGGACCGACCACCTGATCGACAAATGCGCAGGCTCCCCGGTCAAGGCCGTGACACTCACCTGCGGCGATCAGACGGTGCGTGGCGAGTTCGTCATTTCCCAAACCGGGATCGAAGGCAGTGCCGTCTACGCCATCTCGGCAACGCTCCGCGATCAATGGCTTGAAACCGGGGTTGGCACGCTCACACTCGACCTCTGCCCCGACCGCACGCTTGATGATGTCACCAAACGCCTGTCAAAGCCACGCGGCAAAAACTCGATGGGCAACCATTTGCGCAAAACACTCGGCCTTGATGCCACCAAAACAGCGCTGATTTTCGAAGTCACCCCGCGCGAAACCCTGAACGACCCAGCCGCGCTCGCCACCGCCATAAAAAACCTGAAACTTCACATCAAAAAGCCCCGTCCACTGGACGAGGCCATCAGCACCGCAGGCGGTGTCGCCTGGGAAGAACTCGACGAGAACTTCCAACTCATCAAACGCCCCGGCACCTACTGCCTCGGCGAGATGGTGGATTGGGAAGCGCCGACGGGGGGATATTTGTTGAGTGGGTGTATAGCGGGAACATATCCACGACAACAACGACAAGCTTCTCGCCCAGACACCGTCCGGTCCAACAGGGGACCAGACGGCTGAATTTAGACAAATGCGATCATTGGCAAGTTGCCGGGAAATAAGTCCCTGTATAGCTTGGGGCCTTTTTGAAGATGTGGCACGTCTGCTTCTTTATCGTTGCGGTCTTTTTCAAAACAACCGTCACATGGTTGGTACTGGCCGCATCTGGAGGCTGCGTACCGCCTGAATGCTCTCCTGCCGTGATCAGACATGTGCTATTGGCGTAAGCCGTTCTGACATCGGCATTATTTGCATTCGCAATCCGGTTCGCCCACCCCGAAAGACCATTATAGTTGACATAATTTGATGCTTTGCTGCACCCAGCGAAAGCTGCACTCGGCAACGAAACCAGACAGACCATAGGCAACAAAGCCAAGACAACCAATTTCATCTGTTTCATTATGGAGTCCTTCTCACAATTTCGAAAAGGCACGGACACATGCCGGACCCATCTTGAAGACGGGCCCAAACTCCAGACGTGAAGCCTCAGGGACAGATTTATTTTCAGTCCAAAACATCAGATCACTCTTGCGACAGTGCGTTCGCGATCTGCAATCTGCTGTTTTATCACCATGGGGAAATCCCTTTGAAGTACAGGGTGGATTATACACTCAAAGGGCTTGTGCAACGACGTCATCACACGACAGGTCGCTTTTGCTCGGGTCAAATTTGCTTTCATGCGTCGCCTGTGCCTTAATACCCACCTTCAAACTTCGAAAATCCAAGAATAAAAACAGTGAGGTGAGCCATGACGGGTGCCAGCGATGGCAATTCCAAAGGCACGGATATTTCCAAAAGCGCATCTGATCTGACGCGCATGACAGATGCCGGGCCAGAAGCCCTTGCCGCCTATTATGACAAATGGGCTGAAAACTATGACGCGGATTTGCCCAAGATGGGTTATGACGCGCCAAAGCGCGCGGCGGGCATCATGGTTGAGCACGGGGTGCCGTTTGACGCACCGGTTCTGGATGCCGGATGTGGTACCGGATTGACGGGGTTGGAGCTTTCAAAGGCCGGATACCGTGATATCACCGGCATTGATCTTTCGCTGGAATCCCTGCAGGCGGCCGAGGCCAAGGGCGTTTATCGTCACCTTAAAAAGCGCGACATGAACAAGACACTGGCCTTTGGCGATAATGGGTTTGCCGCCGTTCAGTGTATCGGAACACTGACCTATGTCCGCGAAATCAAACAGTTGTTTTCGGAATTCTGCCGGGTTGTGAAGCGCGGCGGGATTGTGTGTTTTACCCAGCGCACCGATCTTTATGATGACGCCTTTATCAAGGCCATTCAGGCCACCACCAAGGCCAGAAAATGGGAGCTGATTTCCCATTCCGACCCGATGCCCTACCTGCCCAATCACGAAGATTTCGCCGACAAAAAACACATTTTCTATGATGTCTATCGGGTGAAATAACCCTGCGATCCACGCACTATGCCCACCCGCCTAGTGGCAATGAACCGTGCCCGCCTTGCGATCCATGTGACAGCACTGACCGGGTGGGGAGCTTTTGCGACAGCCGCCGCCATGTTCAACCGTCTGATCAAACGCGATTGACCCCTGCCCCGCGAACGCCGACACCGGTGCGGTCCCCATAGCAAACAGCGCACTGATCCCCAGAACCATCATCATTTTCATCAATCTGTCCCTTTGTTTATTCCCCCGAAGCCCCTTGTCTTCCGTTTGGCTCCCCTGAAATGCCTGCTACGTGTTAATCGTCATCACGCATGCTCCGGAATACACCTCATCACCAACTGACACCATTATGGTGCCAACGACCCCCTGAACCGGTGCGCTGACTTCAGAAGAGGTCTTGTTGGCCTCAACAGTCAAAAGAGGCTGTTCGACCGCAACCACCTGCCCCGGTTGGACAAAAATCTCAACGACGCTGTATGTTCCTAGATTGCCGAAATTGGGCATATTGACATTGTAAGTGCCCCCCTCTGCGGTTGATTTTTGCATCATGTTACCTCCGGAATAATTCACCCCATGGTACACATCTAATATATCTCCGAACACTACCCCGAAGGACAGCCTCGAAAACAAGTTGACATGATCAACCATTTTTATATAGTTGATACTGTCAACCAATTAAGGATCGCGTCTGCACCCCACAAGCGCCCCACGCTTTGCCGACGCGACACTAAGGCGACATGCCGTGCCTGAAACCAAGGCCCCTTCGCGCACATCATTTGATAAAGAGACTGCCCCATGCCGATCCCTCATATCCCCCGACTTAAGATATCCCCCGAAGTGCATCCCGATGGGTTGCCGGGGCCACGGCGCATTTATGCCGCCCTCGCCCTTTTGATCACGATCATGATGGCGGTGCTTGATGGCACGATCATGAATGTCGCCCTGCCCGCCATCGCCCATGATCAGGGCGCAACACCGGCACACGCGATCTGGGTGATCACGGCGTATCAGTTGGCCATCGTGGTGGCCCTTTTGCCGTTTTCAGCCCTTGGCGAGGCGATTGGATTTCGCAAGGTTTATCTAAGTGGGGTTGCCCTGTTCGGGGTGGCATCCGCCCTGTGTGCCATGGCCCCGACGATCGAGCTTCTGACAGCAGCCCGCGTTTTGCAGGGCCTTGGGGCTGCTGCGATCATGAGCATCAATGCCGCCATCATGCGCCATGTCTTCCCGCATGCGAAACTCGGCCAGGCGATTGGCTGGATCGCGATGACGGTATCGGTTTCTGCCGCCGCCGGGCCCAGCATTGCCTCCGCCATCATGGCAGTAGCCAGCTGGCACTGGCTGTTCTTGATCAATCTGCCGATGTCGGTTCTGGCAGTTGTGATTGGCTATTTCAGTCTGCCGTTCAATACGCCAAGCCGCGCACGGTTTGATTTCATCAGTGCGTTTTTGAATGTGCTGACCTTTGGCGGGCTTGTCGCGGCGCTTGGCAATATGGGCATTGAAAGCAACCCGATCCTGATTGGTGCCCAGTTTGCCGTATCGTTTGTTGCCGGTGTCTTTCTGGTGCATCGCCAACTGTCACGCACGCGCCCGATGCTGCCGCTTGATCTGTTGAAAATTCCGGTCTTTGCCTGCTCCATCGGGTCCTCTGTCACCGGTTTTTGTGCGCAGATGATTGCGTTCGTCACCCTGCCGTTCTATTTCCACGATGTGTTGGGACAAAGTGCCACCATGACAGGTCTTTTGATGACGCCATGGCCGGTGGCGACCGCGATCATTGCCCCGATTGCCGGGCGGTTGGCCGACAGGTTTTCGCCCATCCGCCTGACCGGGATTGGCATGGCGGTCTTTGCCATCGGGCTATATGGCACAACACTTGCCGCCGATGCGGGTGGGCTGGCGGCGATCATTGCCGCACTTGCCCTGTGTGGGGCGGGATTTGGTCTGTTTCAGGCGCCCAATAACCGCCTGATGCTAACCAGTGCGCCGCGTGAACGTTCTGGCGGGGCAAGCGGGCTTTTGTCGACTGCACGCCTGACCGGCCAGTCGGTTGGTGCGGCCCTTGCCGCCATTCTGATTGGCACCGGTGGGGACTTTGACCTTGCGACCATCATGCTGGTTGCCAGTGGCTCGGCCGTTATTTCCGCCATTATTTGCGAAGGACGCCGCCATGCCCTTCGTTCCGGCTTGATTGCCAGCCCGGCTGGCGTGTGAGGAAGAAACAATTGCCATGACCGAAGAAGATCAGGTCCACGTTCCGGGTGAAACCCTGCATCGGTTGGTGCATGCCTATAAGCGCAGACTGATGCATGCGATGCAGGCTGCAAGCATGCCGATGCCGATCTCGCACAAGCGGGTGATGAAATGGATTGTCAAAATCCCCGGTATCACCGCCCAGCAAATGGCCGAAAAATCCGGTCAGGACAAAGGCCGGATTACGCGGCTTTTAAAAGAACTTGAAAATGACGGGCTGATTGAACGCCGCCCGCACCCCGAAGATCGACGGAGCCAAACCCTGCATTTGACGGCCGCCGGCAGCGCAAAAATGGAAGATTTCCGCGCTGTCGAAAAAGAAGTCAGATCCCGAATGACCAGCGGCCTTACGCCACAGCAGATCCATGATTTTGTCGAGATCGCCAACCTGATGTCCGACAATCTGGAAACCCACAAATGCAAGAAACTGGACTTTGCGGCCAATGGCCCAAAGGACCAAGGAGTGAAGAAATGAGTAAACCCTCCCAACGCGATCTGACCGTGATCAGAAAGGGATACGTCACCCCCAATATGCTGCGCGTTACCCTTGGCGGTGACGGCATGAAGGACTTTCCGCAAGATCAGGAAAGTGCCTATGTCAAACTGATGTTTCCGATCAAAGGCGACGACAAAGACCGCGTTTTGCGCCGGACCTACACCGTGCGCCATGACCGCGTGACCGATCAGGGCCGCGAGATCGATATTGATTTCGTCATGCATGGCGATGGCGCGGATGATGATGATCACGGTGCAGACAATCATGACCATGGTGGCCCCGCATCAAACTGGGCGGTCAATTGCCAGCCCGGCGATGTGATCACCATCGGCGGTCCCGGCCCGAAAAAGCTTGTAGACCCGACCGCTGACTGGTTCCTGATTGTCGGTGATATGACCGCACTTCCGGCCGTATCGGTCAATCTGGAAACCCTGCCGGATAACGCGCGCGGCTATGCCGTGATCGAAGTCCGGTCCGAGGCCGACATGCAGGATTTGAAAAAGCCCGACAACATCACAATCGAATGGGTGATCAATCCACGTCCGGGTGAACAGAACACGGTGCTGAGCGATGTGGTCAAACGCATCCCCTGGCACGCAGACGGTCGGCTTTCGGTTTGGGCGGCTTGCGAATTTACCTCGATGCGGGAATTGCGCAGCTACTTCCGCGACGAACGCGGCCTTGGCAAGGATGATCTTTATATTTCAAGCTATTGGAAGCTTGGCATGAATGAAGACACCCACAAGGTCATCAAGTCCGAGGATGCCAAAACGGCGGCCTGATCGGAACCCAATCGAACAAACATTTCGGGCCCCTTTGCGGGGCCCGTTTGCGTTTGGCGATTGACTGAGCTGATCAGGCATATTGCGCATGCAGGCGCGCCATACGTCTGCGTGCGAAAAAGCCGGCATGCTGGGTCGTCTGAACCATTTCGGGGTGCAGCTGCCCGTCCTCGTCACAGACAAAGGCCCGGCTGGCACCGATCACACCCTTTTCCGAGCTATAGACCGCAATGACGATGATTTCGATGCGGCACTTGCCTTCGCCCATTGTCGTATCAGGATCATTACTTGTGTCTTTGTCGCTGGCCCGGGCCTTATGTGTAATCCGCCGCATCAGGTTTTGCAGCGCGCCCAGTTCGATGCATCTGCCGGATTCAAGCGGGCCTTGCACTGTTAGTTCCTCAAGACGGGCAGCGTGGGCCGATTTTCTGCCCTGATCGGTCTGGAAATCCACTTCCGGATCGCTGTCTGTGACCTGCTCACACACCTGATGTGTTTCATCGCCAATACAGACAAGCACCTTGTCGATATGAATGGCTTCCTGGCTCATATTGCTGATCAGAAAGCGCGCCTTGTCCGAATTGCCAAGCATCTGGTTGATGACGATTTTCGGACGTCTGACACGGCGATAGCTTTGAAACAGCAATTGCGCATAGAAAATCCACACCATCAATGTTGCGATGCTAACGCCAACCTGAAGCAAGGTCGCGTGTTGTTCAATCCATGAACCCATCGGGTCCCCCTGAAATCAAAATCGACTTGGCGGGCCGAATTCAACTTTGATCCGGCACCATCCACGCAACGTGCCGCCAGCGATTTTGTTTCAGGGGGATGCAAAACACCCCGGCCAAAGACCGGGGTGCCAAAGATGCGTTTTGATAGCTGCCGGGTCAGGCAGCGACACTGCCATGCGGGTCGATGACGAATTTCTTCGCCGCCCCACCGTCAAAGTCGGCATAGCCTTGCGGTGCCTGATCCAGATTGATCATCTGAACATTGACCGCCTTGGCGATGTCGATCTTTTCAAACAGGATCGCCTGCATCAGGTTGCGGTGATACTTCATCACCGGGCACTGACCGGTATGGAAGGAATGGGATTTTGCCCAGCCCAGACCAAAGCGCATGCTAAGTGCGCCGACCTTGGCGGCATCATCGACCGCCCCGGGATCCTCGGTGACATAAAGGCCAGGAATACCGATCGAACCACCCGCACGGGTGACCTGCATGGCAGAGTTCAGAACCGTTGCCGGGGCTTCGTGATTGTGATTGCAGCCACAGCCATGGGCCTCAAAGCCCACGCAATCGACAAAGCAATCCACTTCGCGATCATTCAGGATCGCTTCAAGCTGGTCTTCCATCGGCATGTCTTTTTTAAGATCGATGGTTTCACAGCCAAAGCTGCGCGCCTGTGCCAGACGATCATCGATCATGTCACCGACAATCACGCAGGCCGCGCCAAGAAGGTGGGCCGATGCCGCCGCCGCAAGGCCGACCGGACCGGCACCGGCGATATAAACCGTGCTGCCCGGACCAACACCGGCCGTGACACAGCCATGGAAGCCGGTCGGGAAGATATCAGACAGAAGCGTCAGATCGCGGATTTTCTCCATCGCCTGATCGGCATCGGGGAACTTCAACAGGTTGAAGTCGGCATAAGGCACCATGACATATTCCGCCTGCCCGCCGACCCAGCCGCCCATATCGACATAGCCATACGCCGCCCCCGGACGCGCCGGGTTTACATTCAGGCAAATGCCCGTCAGGCCGGATTTACAATTGCGGCAACGCCCGCAGGCAATGTTGAACGGCACGGAACACACATCACCGACCTTCAGGAATTCGACATCCCGGCCGGTTTCGACAATCACGCCGGTGATTTCATGACCAAGAACCAACCCCTCGGGCGCGGTTGTGCGGCCACGCACCATGTGCTGGTCACTGCCACAGATATTGGTGGTGATAACTTTCAGGATGACGCCATGGTGGCATTTGCGATTGCCCAGCGCCAATTCCGGAAACGCGATGTTTTCAATTGCGACTTTTCCCGGACCCTTGAATACAACGCCACGATTTGATGGACTGCTCATATTCTGTTTCCTCTTCCCTGATATGGAGTGTCAGGATTGTTGTTGATGTCCGGGTCCATGCGATCTTGCGCCGCACCCCTGCCCGAACCGAACCCACCGCGCGTTTTTTGATATTCGCAGTGCAACCAAAACGGTAGGCCCGCGTTCCAGCCACTGTCAAACGAACTGGGGTGCGTCCCCTAAACTTCCTCTTGTGCTCAGAAGATTTGCGACGATTGGTTGAAATCGACCTTCGAATGTTTCCGAAGCCAATCCGTGATCAGCGCGACCATCCGGAAAATGGCGGGATGCCAAACCCCGCGTCGCGGCAGTGCACAACGTTGCGATGTATCAAAGTAATAGTCGGCCAATCTGGATAGATTAAAAACAACAACGCCCGTCGTGGTCATATGGAGACCGTCCGATGCTTCATCGCCTGATCGCGCTTTATCGTGAAAATCCCCGCGAAGGACGGCTGTTTGCCGCCATTTCGCTTGGTTTCCTTGCGATCTATTTCATCCCGGCTGGCACGGGGCGGTTTGACAATGCGGTGCTTGAGGCCGTCTATCTGACCAACTGGTACGCCCGCGAACACGTGATTTTGTGTTTGCTTCCGGCCTTTGTGATTGCCGGGGCGATGGCGGTTTACATCAGTCAGGGATCGGTAATGCGCTATCTGGGGCCGGATGCATCGCGTCCGGTTGCCCTTGGCGTGGCATCCGTCTCCGGCACGTTGCTGGCGGTCTGTTCCTGCACGGTGTTGCCGCTGTTTGGCGGGATTTACAAACGCGGTGCCGGGCTTGGTCCGGCGATTGCGTTTCTGTATTCCGGGCCTGCGATCAATATCATGGCGATTGTTGTCACCGCCAAGGTATTGGGGGCTGAAATCGGCCTTGCGCGCGGGGTTGGCGCGATCGTTTTTGCCATTGTCATCGGCCTGATCATGCATCTGATCTATCGTCACGAAGAACATGATCGCGCCCAGAAATCCAAACGCGGCTTTGGCGGCGACGATGATGGCAAGCCGCTTTCGATCACCATTGCGTTTTTTGGCCTGATGGTCGGCATTCTGGTTTTTGCCAACTGGGCATCCGTCCCCGGCAGCCCGGTCTGGATGGCGGTTTATGATGTTAAGTGGACCACCACCGCCCTTCTGGCGGCGGGCTTTGCCGGACTTCTGATCTGGCAATGGAATTGGCCGGTTAAACAGGTCGCGGGGCTTGCGGCAATCGTCATCCTTGCTGCCGTGATTTTCCCGCAATATCCGCAACTGGCCTTTGCCATTGGCGTGATCGGGTTGATGATGATTGCACTGACGCGCGATCAGGACCGTGAATGGGTCGATCAAAGCTGGGATTTCACCAAACAGATTTTGCCACTTCTGGTGATGGGTGTGTTCATCGCCGGTCTGTTGTTGGGCCGACCGGGGCATGAAGGCCTGATCCCCAACGAGTGGGTGCAGGCAGCTGTTGGCGATAATTCCCTGACCTCCACCGCGCTGGCATCTGTTCTGGGCGCGTTCATGTATTTTTCGACCTTAACGGAAATCCCGATTGTCGAAGCCCTGATGGGTGCCGGCATGGGCAAGGGACCGGCTCTGGCGTTGCTTTTGGCCGGGCCTGCTTTGTCGCTGCCCAACATGTTGGTCATTCGCACCGTGATTGGCACGCAGAAAACGCTTGTTTACTGCGCGCTGGTCGTCGTCATGGCGACGCTTTCGGGCTTTGTTTACGGCAATATTCAATCATTCTGATCACAGGAGATCAAAGATGAAACTCAGCATTTATGGCAGTGGTTGCGCAAAGTGTCAGGCATTGGCCAAAAACGCCGAAGCGGCCGCGCAGGCGCTTGATCTTGATTACGAAATCGAAAAGGTCACCGACACCAACAAGATCATTGATGCCGGCATCATGCGCACACCTGCCCTGATGGCCGATGACGACATCCTGGTCGAAGGCAAGGTCGCCACCCCGGACGAAATCCGTCAGATGCTGTCGTAGCAAACGCAAAACGCCCCGGCCAGAACTGGCAACGGGGCGTTTTAAATTCGATCAATCAGATCATGTCAGATCAGAGATCAGGGTGCCGGCGGCAGGTCTTCTTCAAGGATGACAAGGTTCAGCGAGTAGCTGACTTCGCCTTCATCCTCGTCACGATGGACAACACCGACGAACTCGTCGCCAACACGCATTTCAATCGGATGGCCTTTTTTCTTGGGCGCATCAATGGCGATTTTCGGGTTATCAAACGTGCGACGCAGATAATCTTCGACGCGTGCGATCTCTGTCGGTGTCATAGGACTTGCCCCTTGTTCTTTCCAACGGCTTTTGTCTTCAAGACTACAGGATATCTCATACGCACTTTGGCGTCTGCCCTCTATCCTAAAGTCTTTTGTTAAATATGGTGCACTGTCCTTTCACAAACCGGACAGTAAAATCAAGCCCATCGGGCCAAAAAAGTCGTAAAACCGGCCATTTTTTTGCAGCATACGCGTCAAGGAGCCGGAAGTTTGCGCATTCCGGTTGTCACGCGATTGTCTATTGCATTGCCCGCGGGCACCGTTTAAGCCAAATATATGACTGAAATCGAAGTTATGCCCAAGGCCGACAGCGGCACCGACACCAGCACCGCATCTGCCAAAACCGAGACCGCCGACCTTCCCCCTGCGAAGGCCATAGCAGACGCTGCTGCGCAATCCCGGCCCATCCTTTACAGTTTCCGTCGCTGCCCCTATGCCATGCGCGCACGTATTGCCTTGCTGGCCGCCGAAATTGATGTCGAACTGCGTGAAGTTGTCCTGCGCGACAAACCGCAAAGCATGATCGATGTATCGCCCAAGGCAACCGTCCCGGTGCTGGTCCTGCCGGATGGCACGGTGGTCGATGAAAGCCTTGAAATCATGGTCTGGGCGCTTGCGGAAAATGATCCGCTTGAATGGCTGACACCCGAAAGCGGCACGCTTGACGACATGTTGGCCCTGATTTCGCAAAATGATGGCCCGTTCAAGCATCATCTTGATCGTTACAAATACCCCAACCGCTATGAAGACGTAGACCCGCTCGAACATCGCCGGGATGCGGAAAAGATCCTTAACCGTCTTGATGGTCGGCTGGCGGTTGGCAAATACCTGTTCGGGTCGCGCCCGGCCTTGGCCGATTTTGCCATTGCCCCCTTCATCCGCCAGTTTGCCAATACCGACAAAGAGGCGTTTGACGCCATGCCGTTCGTCCATGTGCAGCGCTGGCTTGATGATTTCCTGGCCTCCGAGCTTTTTGAACGCGCCATGACCAAATATGACCAATGGCACGAAGGCGACACGCCGGTGATTTTCAAGGCGGCGTAAGTCGCTTAGTTGTCCGGTTAGCGTTGCCCGTCAATTGGCAAGGTCAGCAACCGCGAACTCAGGCATTTGCCATGCGGATCCAGCGCAAGGGACCGCGTAACCCCGCCGCCCAGCGCGTCATACATCACAAAGTTAAGCGCCCCGATCTGCGGCAGTTCGTAGCGGATAACATCGCCTTCGATCAATGACCCGAAATGATCACGAACCCGTTCTGCGGTCACCTGTTCAAGCAATACAGGCCAGTCTTCCGGGCGATAGGCAATCACCGAAACGTTTGAGATATTCCCCTTATCGCCGGTGCGCGAATGCGCAATGTCACGAAGCTGCATTTTCACGCCTCCATCATCTCGAACCGCGTTACCAGCCTGTCTTCGGGCAGAAGCCCGGAAACAATGGCAACGATTTCACGCGTTGACTTGGTTACGCCACCGCCCCCGGCGGGGCCGTTCAGATACAGGCTTTCGACTTCCTCGCCAATTCGGGCCGCCGTTCGCAGATCGCGTGTCCTGACGACAAAGCGCACCCGAACTTCTGACGGCGCACAGTCGGATGCCGCAACATCCTTGAAAATCGAATTGACGCCAATCAGTTCACCGCGCACTTCATCACAGGCAATCCCGATCTGCTCAATGCGTTGATGAAGGATATCAAGTGCGAGTTGCCCGCGCGCTGTCGCACCGGGCCCGGCATAGGATATCTGCCCCTCCCCGACACAGCTATCGATATAGCCGATCGATACTTTAAGGCTACCGGTTTTGGGTAAACCATCCCCATTCGATACCGCCACCCGATCCGGGCCCACTTCGGTGATTTGAACTGCGGAAAAATCGGCGATCACATCTGGCTGGATATAACGTTTCGGATCATGAACTTCGTATAGCAACTGTTCCTTGCACGTCGCGGCATTCACAAAGCCCCCGGTGCCCGGCAGTTTTGTAATGATGGCGTTGCCATCTTCATCAACCTCGGCAATCGGGAAGCCAAGATTGGCCAGATCGGGCACATCCTTCAACCCCGGATCGGCAAAATAGCCGCCGGTAACCTGCCCGCCGCATTCCAGAAGATGACCCACAAGGGTACCACGCCCCAAACGCGTCCAGTCATCCATCTGCCACCCAAATTCAAATATCTGGGGTGCCAGAAACATCGCGGGATCGGCGGCCCGCCCGGTCAGGACAACATCCGCACCGGCCTTAAGCGCATCAACAATGCCACCTGCCCCCAAATAGGCATTTGCCGAAATCACTTCTTTCTGGAAGTCGCCAAGCGTGCAATTGGCCTCGTCGATCACAAATGCATCGGGCGACAGAACATCCAGAACATTGTCGCCTTGCACGGCGGCAACCCGCAGGCCCGAAAGGCCCAACTCACGCGCGATCTTGATGGTGTGTTTGGCGGCGGCCACCGGATTTGCCGCCCCCATGTTTGAAATCACCCGAACACCTTTTTCGCGACAGATCGGTAAAACCGCCCGCATGCGACGTTCAAGCAACGGGTCAAACCCGGCATTCGGATCATGCATTTTGGCCTGCTGGGCAAGCGCGATGGTGCGTTCAGCAAGGCATTCGAAAACCAGATAATCGAGATTACCCTTCGCAGCCAGATCAACAGCCGGTTCAATCCGATCGCCGGAAAAACCGGCACCTGTGCCAATACGGATGGTTTTCATTGCCCACCCTCCATGGCCGCGCGGCGCATGTTACGGCCGACGAAAAAAGCACCGCCAAGCAACATTGCCGCGATCATCGGCGTCAGGAATGCCGGCCAAAGCGCGACCCCGATGACAATCACAAGCATACCGCGGTCAAGCCACAGCCTTCCGGTGAATGTCTGCCCGCCAAGCAATGCCGGTATGGCAACAACAAGAACAAGACCCGACAGGACCGCATTGATAATGGCCAAACCGCCGCCCCCGGCTGTCATGCCCGGATAAAGCAACAACATGAATGGCACAATATAGGTCATCGCCCCAAGGCGTACTGCCTCGAACGCGGCAGGCAGCCAGTTGGTCTGCGCAATCCCGGCCGCGACAAATACCGCTACGCAAACCGGCGGCGTAATCACCGATATAGTGGCAAAGTAAAATACAAAGAGATGGGCTGTAAGCGGCTCGACGCCCACTGCGGTCATCGCCGGGGCAAGAACGGCCGCGACCAGCACATAGGCCGCGGTTGTCGGCAATCCCATGCCCATAATCAGGCACACCAGCCCGACAATGATCGCCACAAGAACGGTTGAGTCCCCGGCAATGGCAACAATCATGGAGCTTAGCGTCACGCCAATGCCAGTCATGTTGATCATGGAAACAAGGATCTGCGCCCCGGCAAGCAACACCCCGATAATCACCATGCCCTTGCCGGCATCGGTCACACCGGCCAGAACACGCTTGAACATTTCGCCAACCGACAGGCGCCCGGCCGACGTCGCCACAAACGCAATCAGAAGTGCAATCATCCCGTAAAAGGCCGAGGTCGCAACCGAGCGCCCCATAAAGATACCAACCGCAAGTCCCCCAAGGGCTGCGATGATCGGCAGCACCTTGCGCAAGGCAAGAATTTCTGACCAGGCCGGAAGCTCATCCTCGGGCACCAGCTTAAGGTTTCTTCTGGTTGCGACGATGTGAACCGTCACAAATACCGACAGATAAAACAATACGGCGGGAATGATTGCCGCAACCATGACATCGACATAGGCAATACCAAGGATTTCGGCCATCACAAAGGCGGCCGCCCCCATAATCGGCGGGGCAATCTGCCCACCGGTGGAGGCAACGGCCTCAACGGCGGCGGCCAGTGGCCCGGGATAGCCAAGACGACGCATCATCGGGATGGTGAAATTGCCGGTGGTGGCGACGTTGGCAACCGCCGACCCGGAAATCATTCCGAACAGACCGCTGGAAATAATTGCGATCTTGGCCGCACCACCCTTTTGGCGACCACCAAGACGCATCGCCAGATCCATAAAGCTTTGCCCGCCACCAGTATGAAGCAACAAGGCACCAAACAGCACGAAGGCTGCAATCACGGTCGCCGCAACGCCGGTCAGCATGCCCCAAATTCCAAGATCGCCAAGGAAAATGGTTTCGGTGACAAACTCGATATCAAAACCGCGATGGCCAAGACTGCCCGGAAGATATTCGCCAAGCAGCGCATAAAGCAGCCCGACAATCACCAGAACCGGGAAAATCGCCCCCACGGCACGGCGGCCAATTTCAAGAACCGTCACAACCAGACCAACGGTCAAGGCCATGTCCAGTTGCGTTGCCCATGGCAAAGTGGTCATGATTTCATCGTAGTTCACGACGATGTAGCTACATGCGCTGATGGTCACCGCGGCCAGCAACAGATCAACGATCAAACCGATTGTTCGCCAACCTGTTCCCTTGCCCAGCGGATAAAGACTTAGTCCAAGGCACGTCACAAGTGCGAGGAAAACCGCCCTTTGAATAAGGCTCTCAAATGGGCCGGTTGCAGCGGTATAGAAGACGAATATACCCACAAGCAACGCAAACCCGTCGCGGATGCGCACAGACATGACGGTTTTCCTCTAAGAGTTCCGGTTTCTTGTTATTTGGACGGATCGAGTTTGGCCGGGATATCGTAGCCGTTCTCGCGGAACCATTTCGCAGCCCCGGGATGCAGCGGGATTGTCGCATACTGCAAGGTCAGTTCGGCCAGATTGACGCCTTTTACACTTGCCATTGCGGTGCCCTGCACTTCCGTATCCGACATGATTGCGTCGACAATCTTGTAGGCGGCATCTTCGGACAGGCTTGCACCTGCGCCAACACCGACACCAAAGCTCCAGGTCGAATAGGCATCAACGCCGTCTGCGGCACCTTCGGGGATATCAACGACCGAGATATCAGGCATCTTTTCAATCAGGGCCTGTTTCTGATCGTCGGTCAGGCTCAGGACCTTGATCGGTGTAAATGTTGCGATATCAAGCGTGGAGCTATCAAGTTTAAGACCGGCACCGGATTTCACATAACCGGTGACACGGTTGTCCTTGATCATGTCCACCACATCGGTGGTCGACCCGCGTACATATTCAGCCGAAAGGCCGAGGGCCTCGAACACGGCCTCTGTCGTGCTTTCGGTTGCCGATCCCTTGATACCGGGATTAAAGCGCTTGTCTGCAAGATCGGAAAGCGTCGCGATGCCTGAATCTTCACGCACAATCACGTTCTGCGGTGCACCGGTATAAACCCACAACAGACCAAGCCCGTCCATCGCGCGACCGTCAAAGGCCTTGGTCCCGGCATGGGCGTGTTGCGCAACGTTGGTCGTGACCAATCCAAGGTCGATCTGGTCGCGTTCAATACGACGCAGGTTGTCCATCGTCGCACCGGTTTCAACAACGGATGCCTCGATACCATTGTCGGCATCGTTGATCAGCTTGGCCACAGAAACAAAGTAGCCGTAATGCGAAGATGATGCAGATGTCGAGCCGATCAGCAGCTTTTCCTGTGCGAAAGCCGGTACCGACAAACCAAAGGCGAGCACGCCCGCTAGGGCGAGTTTTGAAAGTTTCATAATGTATTCCTCCCTATGCCGTCATCGGCATGTTTAACGTTCCGTCGGCAAGTCTTGTGCTTGGTTGTTTTTGGACGGACCGAAAGTGTCGACCAGTTTCTTTGTTGCAGGAAGATCAAATAATGAGATAATTGATGCATGAAACGCATCAATCTTGATACCGAAGAAATAAGATCCTTCTGTCTTCTTGCCGAAACGGGCAGTTTTCGCAAGACGGCTCAACGACTTGGCATCTCGGGATCAACGCTCAGTCGGCAAATCAGCCGGATCGAAGACCGCACGCAGGCGCGGCTTTTTGACCGTGATACACGAAATGTTGCACTAACCGAACAGGGCAAGATGTTTCTCAGATTGGCGGAAAGGATTCTTAATACCACTGATTCCGCCCTCGACGAATTTGACACCTACCTCAATACCAAACGTGGAAAACTGACCATCGCCGGCCTGCCGTCGGTAACGGCCGGATTGCTGCCACCGCTGATTGCCGAATTCATGCAGGCCCACCCGAATGTTGATGTTCAGCTAAATGACATGCTGTCCGAGGGCGTCTTGCGCGAAGTCGAAATGGGGCGTGCTGATATCGGCTTTACAGCCGATGTGGTCGAGGACACCGATAACCTGTCCTTCCAACGATTGCTGAGCGACCGCTTCATCGCCGTCGGGGCACCTGGCGGATTTCTTGACGAAAACCGGACCTATCAGTGGGAAGAAATCCTGTCGCAGCCAATGGTGGCAATGTCGCGCGAAACAAGTGTGCGCTCGATCATTGATGCCGCCTGCACCCAGCACGGCTTTGCCTTTCACCCCCGCTTTGAGGTGGCCCATCTGGCAACCGCAGGCGCGCTTGTGTCGCAGGGGCTCTGTATTACGGCCCTGCCGTCCCTGACGCTTCCGGTTCTGGGGCGCGCGCCGCTTGTTTTCCGGCAACTGGAAAGCCCGGTTTTGCTGCGCCATATCGGTCTGATCTGGCGATCGGGGCGCACTTTGCCCCCGGCGGCACAGGCATTCTTGCATCTGGTGCGAAGCCGCAACCTCAAATCACTGGTCGCACATCTGGCCACTGAAAACGAAGTGGCTTAGTGGCCAATTTGCACATCTTTCACTTGGCTGGCAAAAAACGGCACTTTGCACTCTGTGCGAACAAATCCACAGCTTAATTCCCCCCATGCGCGATAACATATCCAAGCTTGGAAGGATTATACTTCTGTTACCATTCACAGGCTGGTCATCGTGACCGGCTTGTGCTAGCAAGCGAAGCATCACACCATAACGCTTCAGGACCGGAATTTATGGCCGATTATGATGTCAAGCCGCTGATAACGGCGGACGAGATTGCCACCAAGATCGATGCGCTTGCCGCCGAGATCAATGAAAGCTTCAAGGATACCGAAAAGCTGATTGTTGTCGGCCTGCTGCGGGGCTCCTTTGTTTTCATCGCCGATCTGGTACGCAAACTGACCGTACCGGTCGAAGTCGACTTCATGGTCGCATCAAGCTATGGCGATTCCACGGAAAGTTCGCGCAATGTGCGCATCGTCAAGGACCTTGATGGTCAGATCCGTGGCAAGGATGTCGTGCTGGTCGAAGACATCATTGATACCGGCTACACCCTGTCGGAAGTGGTTCGTCTTCTGAAAACCCGCGATCCGAACCGTCTGGAAATCTGCACGCTTTTGAACAAGCCGTCGCGCCGCGAAGTTGAAATCCCGATTGATTTCTGCGGCTTTGATATTCCCGATGAATTCGTCGTCGGTTATGGCATCGATTATGCCCAGAACAACCGCAACCTGCCCTTCATCGGCACGGTCCATTTCCACGGCGAATAAGCCGGGCGAAAACAGAATTAAAAAAAAGGCGGGCAGCTTGATCAGCTATCCCGCTTTTTTTGTATTCGGATCGTCGTGGTTCTCCTGGGTTTCCATGTGTCCCTTAGGGGGATCGAAAATACCAAGGGCTGCAAGGTCGGTGACCATTTTATCAAACCCCGATTGCATGCGCGGCTTATTGCCTTGGCCAGTGGCATAACCGGTCATCGCCGAATGCACCAGAAGATCAAACAACATGTCATCTTCGGTTTTTTGCCTGCGCGCAGCATCGTCATGCACTGCTGCGGGATCAACCGCATCGCCGGGATCACGCTGCAACATGATGGCAAGGGCAACCAGCCCAAGCGTCACCAGCGTGCCGCCAATCGCCATGGCAGCAGCAATCGCGCCAAAGGATGCGGCAATCGCCATATAGAGGGCCGCCAGCAAGAACCCTGCCCCGATCAACATCACAATTGCGATCACGGCAAAAGCCGCGCCCTTTCGGACCGCGGCCTTTGCCTGATCGACAAGTATGTCGGTCAGCTGATCAATCATTTGTGCAGCAAACGGCCGATAAGCAGGCCGATACCAAAGGTCACAGCTACAGATGCCAGCGGGTTCTCGCGAACCTGATCCACGGCCACACCGCGTGCATGATCAAACTGATCGCGCGCCTGACCGGTCACTTCACGAATGCGCTCCGCAGCCGCCTGCGTTTTGGTCTCTGCCGCCTGGCCACCCATCGTCTTCAGGGTTTTGGTGATTTCGGCCAGATCGCTGCGCAGGGCATCGACATCCGCCTGCAGTTTCGCATTATCAGCAGTCGTCTCGGTCTTGGTCGCCATGGTTTTCTCCTATTGTCTTGAAAACAGCAACACACAGGAAACGTGCTGACATGGCATAAGGTTCCCCAACCAATTGTGATGATTTCGGGGCACAACGGTTTGACCATAAATAAAAACCGGCAAGCGATACCAAAAAGAAACGGTCCGCGTGGGTTGCGGACCGTTTCATGACCTGTCGGACTTCTGGGCGGAAATGGAGAGCGGGACTTCTCCGTCGGGGGTGGGTATCCCCGTTACGCCGGTTAGAGCGCGTTGCATTCAATCTGTACCATTTTGCCGGAGGTAGCCTTCTGTCGCACGAGGAAAGATCCGCAGAGCGTAGCGGGGCTACGGTCAAGGATCTTGACGCTGTGGGGCGGAAGGCTATTCCGGCCCGAAGGGTTTGATTTTGGCGGCGTTTCGCGACGTTACACCGCTTGAACGATGCGCCGCATCGCTCTGCACGCTGTGCCTTGCCAAACGGCTCGCCAAAATCAAACAAAATGATGCAGATTAAACGCAACGCGCTCTAATAAGGCAAACCGACGTAATTTTCCGACAGGGTTTTCAGACCTGCTTTTGACGACAGGATATATTCAAGCTCTGCATTGCGAATGCGACCATCAAATTCATTCTGGTCATCAAACGTATGCAGCATGGAGGTCATCCACCACGAGAACCGCTCTGCCTTCCAGACACGGGCCAGTGCCGTATCGGAATAGCTTGCCAGCAGATCTTCGCGGTTGGATTTGTATTTTGCGATCAATGCTTCGGACAGGTAGTGAACGTCACTCGCCGCAAGGTTAAGGCCCTTGGCACCGGTGGGCGGCACGATATGGGCGGCATCACCAGCAAGGAACAGACGGCCATGTTGCATCGGCTCCGCCACAAAACTGCGCAGCGGCGCGATGCTTTTTTCGAACACTTCGCCCTCATTGACCAGTTCGGCGTCCTCTTCACCAAGACGGGTGCGAAGCTCGTTCCAGAACCGGTCATCAGACCAGTCTTCGATCTTGTCCGTCATCGGCACCTGGACATAGTGACGAACAACCTTGTCCGAGCGCATCGAACAAAGCGCAAAGCCGCGGTCATGCTTGGCGTAAATCAGTTCTTCGGCGACCGGCTTTGCATGGGCCAGAACGCCCAGCCAGCCGAACGGATAGACCTTTTCGAACTCCTTGACGCCCGGCAGGGTCTTGCGACCGACGCCGTGGAAACCATCACAGGCTGCAATATAGTCGCACGTCAGTTCAAGCGCGTTGCCATCCTTGACATATCGAACACTCGGCGTTTCGCCATTGATGTCATGCAGGCTGACATCTTCGGCTTCGAAGATGATTTCGCCGCCGTGATCAAGGCGCGCCTGAATCAGGTCCTTGGTGACCTCTGTCTGGCCATACACCATGACGGTCGAACCACCGGTGAGTTCTTCGATATTCACATGCGTGCGCTTGCCATTGACGCTGATATAGATGCCGCCATGGATGATGCCTTCCTTGTTCATGCGGGCATCAACGCCCACACGCTTCATCAGATCGACCGTTCCCATTTCAAGAACGCCTGCACGAATGCGACCTTCGACATAGTCGCGGCTTTTGCGTTCCAAAATAACGGAATCAATCCCCTGCACATGCAGCAGATGTGACAGCAGCAGACCAGCCGGGCCCGAACCAACGATAACGACAGGGACATGCATGACGATTTCCTCACAAGATCACGGTTTTTGGTTCTGTTTTTGAATTGGAACAAGAACCGTTCCATTGCGGAAAGAATACGCTTGTTACTGTAAGGACAGAATGGACAAACCGGGATAATGATTGGACAAATCGAACATGTATTTGGTTTTGGTTATACCTTGCGCGCAATCTGGTTCTAACCATCCGACGGACGCCGTGTCGCCAATGGCCGATCCTTGTCTGGGAACAGGTGCAATAGTGCCGGAAAATTCATCGCATTTGTCGTCGTGATGAAAAATTCATCCTGTGAACTGTCGATCCTTTGTCAGCACTATGCTAAGTTGTTTCTTTCGGCCCTGCACAATGGCCAAAAACCCCTTAAAACCGCGACAGAACGGGAAGATGCCTCAAAGCCGCGCCATCGCCATTTTCACAGATCTTGACGGCACATTGCTTGATCATGACACCTATAGCTGGACGGATGCCCGCCCGGCACTGGATCGGCTGAAGCAGCTTTCCATCCCCCTGATCGCGGTATCTTCAAAAACACTCGCCGAATTGGAACATATCAATCAGACATCCGGTCTGTTTGACGGACTTATCGGCGAGAACGGCGGCGTTATCGCGCTGAATGGCAATGTCGAACAATATGGCCCGGCCAGCGAAACCGTTGATCGCACCCGCGAAGAAATCAAGTCGGCAGTAACAGTCCCGGTCGAAAGCTTTCGCACCGTAAGCCCGGAAATCATCGCAACAGAAACCGGCTTGCCGCTTGAAGACGCCATTCGCGCCGGGCAGCGTCATTGTTCAGACCCGCTGATCTGGCAGCCCGCCGCCAAGGATATCGCACTTGCCCGCAAGATCGCCGAAAAGCATGATTTGACGCTGGTGAAAGGTGGACGGTTCCACACTTTGTGCGGCCCTTCAAGCAAGGGACAGGCCATGCGACGCATGGTCGAACGCCTGAGCGTCACCTGGCTTGAAGATGCGCCTGAAAACAAACGCCAGCAACGCTTTACGACGATAGCACTCGGAGATTCCCCGAACGATATCCCCATGCTGGCCGAGGCAGATTATGCCGTTCAAATTCCGTCAAAGCATGGCAAACGCAGTATGCCGTTGCTTGACCATCCCAACCTGCGCGTGGCACCCAAACCGGGACCGGCGGGATGGAACGAAGCGGTTAACGACATTCTGGATCAGATAATAGGTCCTGACCCTAATACCAGTAAAAACAGCGAGGTACTTCATGGCTGATTTCCATCAGGGTGGCCCGATCACAACCCTTCATCGCATTCTTGACCGAAACCCGGAAGAACTCGCCTATGAAATGAACGCCTTTGCCCGCCAACGGCGTCAGACCCTTATTCTGCCCTGCCTGTATTCCGAATTGGAAACACCGGCGATGACAACGATTGTCGAGGGGCTGAAACAGGCCACCTATATCGACCAGATCGTTGTCGGGCTGGACCGCGCCGATGCGCAGCAATATCTGCATGCGCGCGAGTTCTTCAAGGATCTACCTCAGCATGTCCGCATTCTTTGGAATGACGGGCCGCGTTTGCGCAGCGTTCATGATCGCCTCGATGAAAACAATCTCGCCCGCTATGAACCGGGCAAGGGTCGTAACGTCTGGTATTGCCTGGGCTATACACTGGCATCCGGGCGAAGCTCTGTTATCGGCATTCATGACTGTGACATCGCGACCTATACGCCCGACCTTCCGGCAAAGCTGATGTATCCGATTGCCAACCCGGCATTCAACTTTGCCTTTGCCAAGGGCTATTATGCGCGTGTTGCCAATGGCACGCTTAAGGGCCGCGTTTGCCGCCTGTTTGTCACACCGTTGATCCGCGCGCTTAAGCAGGTTGTCGGCAAGACCGATTTCCTCAACTATCTTGATTGCTTCCGCTATGCGCTGTCAGGCGAAATGGCGATCAGAACCGATGTGGCCTATGGCCTGCGCGTCGCATCCGACTGGGGTCTTGAAGTTTCCATGCTCTCGGAGATGTATCGTAATCACACGGTCCATCGTCTCGCCCAGGTCGATATCGCCGATATCTATGACCACAAGCACCGTGAGTTTGATCCGGCGCAAAAGGATGACGGCCTGTCACGCATGGCAAGTGACATTGCCAAATCCCTGTTCCGCAAACTGGCGACCCAGGGCACGGTCTTTACCCCGGAAACCTTCAGAACACTCAAGGCAACCTATTACCGGGCTGCCCTGGACCTGATTGAACAATACCGTGCCGATGCGCTGTTTAACGGGCTCAAGATCAACCGTGACGAAGAAGAAAACTGTGTCGAAGTACTGTCCGAAGTGATCATTAGTGCCGGTCAGCACTATCTTGAAAACCCACTTGAAAGCCCGTTCATTCCAAGTTGGCAGCGTGTTGAAAGTGCCATGGGCGACATCTTCGAACAACTTTCAGCTGCGGTTGAAGATGACCTCAACGACATGGATATTGGCAAGGCATAGCGCGCGTAAGTGATCGCGCCTAATCATCGACCGGAAAAATCGCAAGGAAGATTTGGATAACATCTTCCTTGCCCGGTTTTTGCAGCAGAACCGGCAAAAGCAACCGGATGCCGCTTTGCCATTCCCTTTGAAAAATTCGCAAATGATGGATCTGTGGTCGGAGCGTGGTTCGTACAGCGGTCATCGCTGCATGCAGTCCGCTTGAAAAGCGGCAATCGACTTCGCGGGCAAACGCACCGCGCCAGTTTTCACCGGTCAGTGCGATAATGTTTTCGCCTTCAAGCCGTATCTGAAAATCGTCCTTTTCCGGGACATATTCATAGATAGAAATATCGTCGATCCAAGGGATTAGGTTATCAGGCTGGAAATCTGATCGTGTGGGAAGATTGCCCTCTGACGCATGCGCGTTCCAGAAATCCAGAAGAGCCTGCGCAGCAGGCGGCGCATCGTCATCGAGATATGTTAACGGGATTTCCCTATCCCGTTCACCACCAAGCTTTGCCATAACATTCCCAGTCACACTGCCATCGCATGCATGCATCGAGACATGCATTGGACCCATCGCCCCTTTCCTTATCCACGTGGGGCGTGACACCATGCGAAACAAGCGCGGCGTTAATCCGGCTCGCTTTGCCCGCGATAGAGAAAATGGGTAACAAAGACCTGCTTGATCACCTTGCCTGCCCGGTCGGTGGTCTGGACCGGCAACATTATGCGCAGCCATTCCTCCCAAACCATGCGTTCATGGCCGACACGATGAAAGGCGGGCTTTCCGGTATCAATCACTTCCAGAAGCGTTGGATACACCGTGGTGCCGAAATCGAGATCAATCTGGCGCGGCGAGCACCCCTGATAACATTCGCCACTGGCAGCAATGATATTGGGTGCATCAATACGGATTATGAAATCACGTTTTTCGGGAAGGAATTCATAGATGCAGATGTCATCAATCCATTGCGACAGAACATCCGCATTCAAACGCTTGCGGTCGGGAATTTGCCCGTTACGTGCCGCATCCCACCAGATTTCCACATATGCCCGAACGCGGTAATCCGTATCATCGGGCAAGTGCGGAATCCGAACTTCCAGCGCATAAGCCATTGCGCTTCATGCCCCTTGATCTTCTATCTTAGATTCTACGAATACAAGAAACATGCTGCAGAGCGCAACAGCATTCCAGCCATCGAATAAGAAATTGCCCGCTATTCATAGCCCTGTCACCTAAACCGGCATCGCATCCCGGTAACGCTGCAGCAGGCGGCTTTCGGTGCGGTTGCGACCGTCCATGTTGGAAATCCAGACGATCTGGTAGGGTGCCAGTTTCATCACGCCGTTATAGTCTTCTACGACCTGTTGCGTGATCAGGTCCTGCCAACCTTCGGTCATGATCAGGTTGATCTTGGATAGATCCAGATCCTGCTGCTTTTCAGTCAGGTTAAACACGCAGAAAATGCTTTGTTCATTCAGATGCGATTGCCGCCAGACGCCCAGAAGTTCCGGGCCAAGATTAAGCGTATATTGCGTGGCATTCGGGTGGAAGGCCGGCTGTCCCTGGCGGATCGACATCAGCGCGCGCAACTGATCAAAGGCCGATCGCGCAATACCTTCGCGTGACAGCGTTTCCTCGGCATCATCAAGCTTCCAGATTTTACGGTTCAGACGCCTTGGAATACCGGTTTCCTCATAAGCCTTCTGATCGTTTTCGGTCGCCAGAATGGTCTGGATATAGATCGCCGGAATGCCTTCAAGCGACATGGCAATCGCCTGGCTCATCACAAAGCGTTCAAGCCCCATGGTGGCCTCGCCAGCGAAGTTTTGTGCCAGCATGCTAAACAGCGTGACATTAAGCTCATAGGGCTTTTGGCCGCCACCTTTGAGTGCGCGGTAACTGACCTGCCCGCCCATCTTGACCGCATGATCGCGCAGGCCTTCGATATCTTCATCCGGGATCAGGTTCTCGGCCGGGCGCAGCCCAATACCATCGTGGCTGGCGGTAAAATTAAAGAAGGTACAGCCCGCAGGCGCCGGTGGCATTGCCATGATGCATTTGCGGATAAAATCGCTTCGTCCACTCAGCAACGCATGAATGATCACTGGCGGCAGCGAGAAGTTATAAATCAGGTGCGCTTCGTCCTGATTGCCAAAATAGGACAGGTTTTCAAGCAGCGGCAGGTTGGTTTCGGTAATGAACAGCACATCGGGATGCACCGCATTGCACGCCAGCCGCATCGCCTTGATCAGTTTGTGGGTCTGATCAAGGTTGATCGAGGTCGTGCCAACTTCCTTCCAGATAAAGCCGATGGCATCCAGCCGCACCACCCGCACCCCATGTTTGAGGTAATTCAGAACCACCCGGAGCATCTCAAAGAAAACTTCCGGATTACCGTAATCCAGATCAACCTGATCATAACTAAATGTGCACCAGACCTGCTTCTCACCCTGCTTGGTCACCACGTGGTTGAGCAACGCATGACTACGCGGGCGGACGACATCGGAAAGGTCATCTTCAAGATTTGCGGTCTTGATGTAATCAATGCCGGGCTTCTCGCCCGCCAGAAACTGCTGATACCACGGGTGGGACGCCGAAATATGGTTGGCCACCAGATCGGCCATCACGGTTGCGTGCTGTGACAGTTCCTCGACATCGCTCCAGTCGCCCAGTTCCGGGCGGAGCATATCAAAATCGCTGACCGAAAAGCCGTCATCGGATGTGAACGGATGGAACGGCAGGATATGAATCCCCGTCAGCCAGTCTTTCAGCCATTTGCGATGAAACTCGCCAAGGCTTTGCAGACCCTTTTTACCGTCCTGCTGGATGCTGTCGCCATAGGTGATCAGAAACGCATCGCGCTGATCCCATTTGCGCAAATATTCCTCGCAGGGTTCCGGCCCGTCGCCCTCAATCGGCAGACCAAGAACTTCAAAAACCCGACGCACCAAATCCGCTTGATCGTGCCCGGGATACACATCCGCAAGGAGGTTGCGCATCGCGCTTGCAAACGCGATACGTCCCGATGTTCCAACGACACGATCCATAATGGTTCCTTCCGGGTAGGCAATTCAAATGATCAGGGTCAGGACTTACGAATTTGGTTTCAATGGTTCACCGGATTTGTGCGGATACGCGAAGCAAAGCCGCAGGAAGATGTGAATCTTTCAAGGCTTTGCGACAAAGTAGACCGTGCAAATCCGGTGAATCCGAAGGACAGACGTTATATTTGCAACCTCCTGCGTCAAACCCCTTGGCCGGGATACCACCCCGCCCTGCGGGCTTTTCCTTTGATTTCACAAATATAACGTCTGCCATTCAAATCAAACTCGTAAGTCCTGACCCTGCCAATGAAATAATGAAATTGCCTGCGATGCAAGCAGGCATTTTGCGATGCCACAATACAGTGCATCTGATCAAAACGATGACGCCCGACAATATGCCGGGCGCCGATCATTAATGAACTAAGCAGTCAGTTACGGCGCAATCGTCACCTCGACCAGCGCATGGGTACGGTTGGTGTCGATATACTTGATCGCATCGCGCAGGATATCCGGCAAATCTTCCGCCCGTTTGGCCTTGGCAACCCAGGCACGGCTGGCCTCGGCGACCTTGGTGAAATCGGGGCTGGGCTTAAGGGCTGTTAGCGGCATTTCGTTGGTTTTGGCCGCGTAGCCATCCGGGTACATGCCCGTCACAGACTGTCGCACTGCCCCCCATTCATTGTTATTCAGCACAAGGATCAGGATCGGAAGCTCCAACGCCTCGGCAATCTGATGACACGCCGTCGGGTTGGCAAACATATAAGACCCATCGCCCATGGTCGCGACAACCAACTTGTCCTTATCCGCCAACTGATAGCCCATCGATGCCGGGAAAGACCAACCCAGCCCGCCGGAATGCGGCTCCTGATACCAGCTGCTGTGTTCCGAAAGCGAAAGCGGCTCCAGCGGGCAGCCCAGTTCGGAAAATACCGTGGCAGAGCGCCCGGCAATCGCATCCGAAAGACAGCGTGATACATAGGCCTTGGTCATCGGGTCCACCGCGCCGGCATCGGCCGCAGCCAATGCCTTTTTACGGGTATCGGCATTGATGGCTGCCACCTTGGCATGGCGATCTTCGCAAACAGATTTATGGTCGGAACGACGTTGATCCATGGCATCTGCCAGCATCATGATCACATCACCAGTCTCCCCGACAAGCGAGACATCGGCGGCAAAGTTGCGCCCCGGGAAGCGCGAATAAAGCGGGTTCTGACCGATCTGAATGACTTTGCAGTCACCCGGCAAATCATGGATATCGGGCGACCATGGGGCGAGACAATCGATCACCACCACCGCATCGGCATTTTTAAGCCACGGTGCCGGGTCCATTCCGGCAAACATCGGATGTTCGGTGCCGATGGCAAGCTGGATCGCCCAGTATTGCACCACCGGGATGCCCCACTGATCGACCAGATCGCCAAACCGCCCGAATGCTTCCGCCGTGCCGGTACCGCGCTGGGCAATGATCACCGGGTTTTTGGCATTGGCCAGAATGTCTGCCGCCTGTTCGACCGCGCTTTGCGGCGGGGCGACCGGGACCGGCTGCATGCGAAGCGGCCCTTCGATCTGATCACTCGGGCACGGCTCGCACAGCACTTCACGCGGCAGGCTGACATAGGTCGGCCCCTTGGGCACCGATGACGCAATGGCGTAGGCACGGTCGACAACATCAGGCACCTGTTCGGGGAATTTAAGTTCGTACTCCCATTTCGTGCTTTCGCGCACCAGCGCTGCCTGATCGCGCATTTCCTGGCCCCAGCCAATCGGCACGGTGCGCGCGCCCAGACGCCCCTTTTCCATCACCGGTGTTCGGCCCGACATCAAAACGACCGGCACATGTTCGGTCGCGGCATTGATCGCCCCGATCGCGCAGTTGGCAAGGCCGACATTGGTATGCGCCATCACCGCCTGTGTCTTGCCGGTCGCAAGGTAATAGCCATGCGCCATCCCCATCGCGGCATTTTCATGCGGCATGATCAGCGCGTGCGGCAGGTCGATATCCTTTGCCGCAGCCTCGGCCAACCCTTCGATGATCGGCGGGAAATCGGTCCCGGAATTGGCAAAGATATAATCAATCCCGATGGCCTTCATCCGGGCCAGAACCGCCCCACCGGCGGTCAGGGTGAGTTGGCTGGGATTTTCCTGCTTATCGCTTTTCATCAGACGCCTCTTGCTTTCCGGGCGCATGCCCGTTATTTCTATATTTAAAATTTGATTTATAATATAGTTTATGATTGAAATCCGGTCGCCGTCAAGCACGACGGTCGGGCATCTTTTGCAGGAACGGAAAGCCCCATGACCAGCCAACTGAATGGCTCTGTGCTTAAGGCGTTTAAAATTCTTGATCTGTTCGCGGCGGGGCAAAGTGAACTGACCGCCAAGGAAACGGCCGATGCGCTGGGCATTAACATGATCACCGCCCACCGTTTTCTGCACACGCTGGTGCATGCCGGGGCATTACGGATGACATCACGCGGGGTTTTCAGGTTGGGCTATATGTTTGCCGATCTGGGGGATCGCGTTTTGCACGATGGCAACTTGCCGACCATCCTGCAGCCGATCCTTGATCAGCTGGCGCGCGAAACAGGCGAAGCCTGCATGGCAACCGAATTTGATCGCGACGCAGCAGTGTGCATCGCCAAGGCCCTGCCCGACCGGGCGCTTTATGTCGATATCCGGATTGGGTCGCGCCTTGATGCCTTTTGCACAGCACATGGCAAGCTGTGGCTTGCGCATCTGAGCCCCGATGATCAGGATCGCTATTTCAAAAATGCCAGGCTGACCGGCATGACGGATCACACCATCACCGACCTTGATGATCTAAGGACGGAACTCACCCAAATCCGTGATCAGGGCTTTTCCACCAATAATGGCGAGCGCGAAAAAGACATCTATGCCATCGCCGTGCCGATCCTGACCAAACATGGCAATATGATCTCGGCCTTTTCGGTGTTTGGTGCATCCCCGGCAACGCTGGCGCAAAATCGCGACGTCTTGCTGGCAAAGCTTCAAGCTGCTGCAAAAATCGCGCAGCACGTCCTTTACGGCGATGCGTAATCAATATGGCGGATGGCACCGGGGGATTTCCCGGTTGTTCGCTTGAACGCGCGACTGAATGCCGCGACCGAGGCATAGCCAAGACGATCGGCCACCTCATCCAGCGACAGGTTTTCACGGCTGATCCATTGGCTGGCCAGACGCATGCGCAAGTTGGTCAGATATTGCTGTGGTGTTGATTTCGTCAGATGTGCAAACCGCTCGGCAAAGACAGACCGCGACACCCCCATTTCGGACGCCATATCCGCAACCGACCAGCTCCGCCCCGGCTCCTTATGCAGGGCGGCCAGAACACGCGCCAGCTTGGGATCACGGATCGCCTCCACCCAGCCGCATACATCACAGCCCGTCTCGACCCAACGCCTGAGGATTGCGGCCGCCACCACATCGGCAAGACGGGTCAGGATCACACCATATCCCGGCCGTTTGGCGCGCAGTTCTGCGGTCATCACATCAAGGATCGCCGGGATTTGCGGATCATGATCCGGCACCGTTTCGATATGCATGATTTCCGGCTTGAGATGGGCCAACGGATGCAGCCAGCCAAGATCAAATTCCATCGCACAGCTGAAAATCAGATTGTCCTTTGATCGGCACACATCGGCCTCGCAGGCGCGGATTTCCGATGCCGCATCACAGAGCGGCGCCTTTTCAAACGCATCAATGCTGCGCATCGCAACGCCGTCCTGGCTGTATAGGTCGTGAATGCCCGCACAGGGCAACAACACCGCATCCCCGCAACCCAGAACATGGGTCGCACCACTTTTCGTCCGCAGATGGACCGTACCCTGCCCGATGAAATGAAACCAGGCGCGGCCATCGTCAATATCCTCGCCAAACCGCAAACCGAACGGGGCGGATATTTCGATGCGACGATAATCAAGACCGCGCAACCGCACACCGGAAAGCAGTTCATTTACCATGTCATGACCGGCAGGATTGAACTGGCCTTCGATATGATCGGACGGGCTGTTTAGATCTGCATTTGCAATAAGCGACATGACATTCCGGACGATTGATCAATGAATAAAGACAAACTGTCATAGATCGTCCGAACGGTCCAGACTATTTTGGGTGCAATGCAAAACATCAACTCAAAGGACTTTCCATGAGTGAACCACAATCCCGCCCCCAATCGGCCATGGATCAATCGGCCGCGCCCGCACCTGCTGCCTGGGCCGCTGTGATTTCCATGACGCTTGGGGTATTCGGGCTGGTCACGGCCGAATTTTTGCCGGTCAGCCTGCTCACCCCTATGGCAGATGACCTGCGCATTACCGAAGGCATGGCCGGTCAGGCCATGTCGGCCACCGCCGTTATGGCCCTGATCACCAGCCTTCTGACCGCGACCGTTACCCGCAAGATCGACCGCCGCTATGTTCTGCTTGGCTTTTCGGTTCTTCTGATTGCCGCGAACATCATGATCGCACAGGCCCCGAACTATGCCATCCTTCTGGCCGGCCGGGTCTTGCTGGGCGTTGCCCTTGGTGGTTTCTGGACGATGTCGGCGGCCATCATCATGCGCCTTGTGCCGGAAAAGAACGTCCCGCGCGCCCTTGCCATCCTGTTTAGCGGCGTTTCCGCCGCCACCGTCTTTGCCGCCCCGCTCGGCAGTTATCTTGGCGATGTCATTGGCTGGCGCAATGTCTTTATGCTGGCCTCCGTTCTGGGCGTTCTTGCCCTTGTCGTGCAATTCGCAACGCTGCCCAAAATGCCGCCGCGCGGGCGTGCGACGCTGCGCACCTTGATCGAGGTCATCAACCGCCCGCGCATGAAATTCGGGCTGTTTTCGCTTGTCCTGATCATTACCGGCCATTTCGCGCTGTTTACCTATGTCCGCCCGTTCCTTGAAAATGTCTCGGGTGTGACGACGGCGGGTGTCTCGGGCATTTTGCTGGGCTTTGGTGTCGCCAACTTTATCGGCACCTATGTTGGTGGCGCGCTGATTGCCCGCTCGCTGCGCATGACCATCGCCCTGATGCCGATGATCATGGGGCTGGCCGGGGTCGGCATGGTCGCCATTGATGGTGCGGTTGCCCCGACCACCGTGCTTGTTGCGATCTGGGGCATGGCCTTTGGCGGTGTGCCGGTCGCATGGTCCACCTGGATCACGCGCACCGTGCCTGATGAGGCAGAAAGCGGCGGCGGACTACTGGTCGCCGGTTTCCAGCTTGCCATTGCCACGGGTGCCGCAGTCGGCGGCCTTGTCTTTGACACCAGCGGCGCGCTTGGCGTCTTTACCATCGCCGGCTTCCTGCTTCTCGCCGCATCGATCATCGTAACCCTGGGCCTGCGAACCGCCCCGCTCGCCCGCGAACAGGCATAACGTCCCTTCGCGTCACCACCGCAGACACACCAACCACCAAAACCAAGGGCAGCGGAACCAATCCGCTGCCCTTTTTGCATTCTAACGATATCCAGCACCCCGAGCGCCACCAACCCCGTCACCCCCACGCCCCACAGCCCGTCACGCCCGCGCAGGCGGGTGTCCATCTATTAAACAAGCTAAAAGAAGCGAGAAGGGGTCTGTCCCCTTCTTAGAAAGCATTGCATGGTGGATGACATAATTAGAGAAACGGGCGCTTCATCAATTGAGCGAAAAAGGGGACAGTCCCCTTTTCGCTCACGAATGTCTGGTAGGTGGACGCTTATTCCAATCGCCAGCGGAACAAGTGTAACGGTGAGGCTGACGACCCGAGACAGCCTTCTAACAAAAGCGAGCTTTCTGCACTGAAACTCTGCGGAACCTGAATGAAAAGCTCCTAATTTTTGATGCGCCAATATTTAGTAGTTCCGTCAAAAACGGGTTCGATTGCATGCCGATTGTCAGGGGGGGAGTTCTCTTTCAGCAAAGTGAATACATCGCTAAGGATGGCTCGGCTACTGGATAGGTAGCCGTGCGAAAAATCCCCTAAATCCGAGTCATTTACAATAATAGTGTCCATGCCATCTAAGACGAATAGTGGTGGAGCTATACCTACCCTCGGGTAGCTATGAAGCCACCCTGAAACTTTTAGAGCGGTGTCTAAAACGGAAACATAAGATGTCATTCTTTTGCAGTGCTTAACTGCCAGCCCTCCCTGATGTGGCATGATCGCCGCATCTACATCCGCTGCCGCCATGATTACTTGGTTTACTTTCTTCAATGTGGCCTTGCGTTTATGAGAAAGAAATTCAAGAGCCCCTGAAAGACACCTACACCCCATGCTGTGAGCAATGAGGTTCACCTTACCTGTGGGTGAATTGAGAGTGAAGTCTTGGATAAAGTCAGCCAAAAAGTATTTACTTGCCTCAGACGATGTTTCGTCTGCGTTGTACGCGTATAGTTTTCCCTTTGATGGCCAACTAAAAAGACCAACCCCTTGACCAATCCCAAGGTCATACCCAATCTGAGCCGCCCTAAGCACGGCTTGTTCAAAGGTGGTATTAAAGCCATGAACAAAGATTGTTGGGTGCTCTCGCACCTTCATTCTATCAGAGGTATCTTGAATTAGTTTCCAAAACAGCTTCTCATTCATCGAGATCAAATGATCAAGACGCAACCTATCATCCATTCTGTTTAATAGTCGCTTCCACAATGGAGAACCCAGTGAGCCTATGCGATGACCTTCAGGTACAATAACTTCACACACACCAAGGCTTGTCGCGTTGCTGTTTTTGGCTCCAAATCCAGTGAGCTCTCCTCTCTCGACAATGGGATCTCGGTTAGTTGCAAAGAAGACATCGTATCTGTTTTTCTTTGACTTTCCGCTGTCAGCGACTGAGCTTTTGGGTTTGTCGAAGTCGTGTGACTGATCTGCTCTATACTCTAAGAATTCGTCCCGGTCTTTGAAAACGGAAGCCTTCTGCAGCTCCACTCGCTCTATTTGGCTTGGAGGGACTTGGCTGGCGATGAAGATCGCGCCGTCCATTGAGGCACCTGCTAACTCGATTCCATCTAAAACAGAATTCTCGAATTTGCTATTATTGAAAAGGGAACGCTTAGCATTGGCGCCAGAGAGAACTGCATCCTTAAAATCTGCATTACCAAAATTTGACATGGAGAGGTTTGAATTCGACATGTCGGCGCCTAAAAACTTAGCGCCGACAAAATTTAGGTCAGACAAGTCGGAGTTTCTTAGATCAGCGTTCGATAGGTCAATCCTCTCAAAAAATCTCGATGTTTTAGGCGCGTCTCTAAAGTCTGGCGGCAAAAAGTCGAAAAACCGAATGCCTGATAGATCAGGAGAAAATTGGACCTTCTTCCTTCGGCGGTTCCAGCAATCAACTCCTTCTTTGAGCCACTCCGCATGCTCTTCATCCGACAAAATTTCTTCTCCTCACGACGACAAAATTCGCGTCACATCTAAGTGAATTGCCCCCCCCAAAAGGGGACACATTTATTTTCTCTCCCTAAACAAGCATCTTCTAAAAACATACTTTAGCAGAACACAAACAACCACCAAACCACAACCTGAGATTAAAAAAGAAAACCCCGGCACATTTCAGCGCCGGGGCAAGTCGTGTCGTTTGGAGGTAGAGAGGGTTTTTGGCCCTTGGGAGTCTCAGAAGAACATCAGATCGCCTTGACGGTCACCGGGCGCTCGGCCTGAACCATCAGGCGGTTGCGGATCGGACGACCAAACAGGGCAGATTCAATTTCGAACTCGTCCCCGTCCTGGGTGGTGACACCATCGGCGAAGCTGAGTGTCGCGGTCCCGAAGAAATGCGCATGGACATCGCCCGGACGGCGGAACAGGTCATATTTGAAATGGTGATATTCAAGGTTGGCGATCGAATGCGACATGTTGTCTTCGCCACTGACGAACGGTTTTTCCCAGATCACCTTGCCATCGCGATACAGGCGTGAGGTGCCCTCGACATGGCTTGGCAGATCGCCCAGCAACAATTCCGGGCCCATCGCACAATGGCGCAGCTTTGAATGCGCCAGATACAGGTAGTTCTGACGTTCCATCACATGATCGGAAAACTCGTTACCAATGGCAAAGCCGATGCGCACCGGGGTGCCGTCATGATCAATAACATAGACCGCGGCAATTTCCGGCTCCTCACTGCCATCAAGGGCAAAGGACGGGCTTGGGATATCTGCCCCCGGATTGGCAACGATGGAACCATCGCCCTTATAGAACCATTCCGGCTGCACACCATGTTCGCCAGCCTTGGGCTTGCCGCCCTCGACCCCCATGCGGAACATCTTCATGGAATCGGTTTCGTTGGCGTCCTTGTTATCGGCCTTGTGCATGTTCGCGCGTGCCGATGCCGACCCAAGATGCGTAAGCCCGGTGCCCGTCACAAGGAAATGCGCCGGATCAACATGGGTGATCGGCGGCAAAAGGCGGCCATCGCGGGCAACTTCGTTATAGTCGGCAGTGGTGTCGCCCATACGAATTTTTGCCTTTTCGATCATCGTCATGCCCTTGGCAAGGGCGATGGTCGCGAGTTCACGGGTGGTGGAAACGCCCTTAAGCGGGATCAGGGTATTTTGGTCTTCGACCACGGCCACATGTTGCGCGCCGGCGGTGTCCTTGAATTGAACCAGTCTCATGAATTCTGTCCTGAACGGTCTTGGATATATGTCGGAATATGGCGATGTCGATGTGGTGATACGGTGTGGCGATACGGGCCTCAGACCCAACCGCCATCGACGATAAAGTTTTGCGCGGTCACCATGCGCGCTTCATCTGAAATCAGGAAAAGCGCCATGCGCGCGATATCATCGGGCATCACCTTGTTTTTCAGGCACTGGCGCTCATCGATTTCACGCTCGGCGGCTTCATCGACCCAAAGATCCAGCTGGCGCTGGGTCATGACCCAACCGGGCACGAGCGTATTGACGCGAATATGATCCTTGCCAAGGTCGCGCGCCATACCGCGCGTCAAACCATGGGTCGCGGCCTTTGCCGTCGTGTAGCCCGGCATACCGCCCTGCCCCATCATCCAGCTGACCGATCCGAAATTGATGATCGCGCCGCCGCCGGCCTTTTGCATCATCGGCGCGACTGCCTGAATGGCAAAGAAGGACGGGCGAATATTGATTGCCTGGCGCTCATCCCAATAATCCGGGGTGACGTCCTGCCATTTATGGCGGGTATCGTTGGCTGCATTGTTCATCAACCCGGTGATCGGACCATTGATTTCGGCCGCTTTGGCAACGGCTGCCTGCAAGGCTGCAATATCGGTCAGATCGCATTTGATAAAGACAGGCGAATTTCGCGCATCTTTCGAAAGCTTTTCGACAAGGGCGTTACCGGCATCTTCCATGATGTCGACAAAGGCGACTTTTGCCCCCTGTTCGACAAAGGCGGTCACAATCGCCTCGCCAATACCCGATGCCCCACCGGTGATGAATACCGATTTGTCTTCCAGGCTTGTGTAGTGTGTCGGCATGCGATCAGACATGATCGTTTCATCTCCCGTCGTGCGTTTTGTTTTCAGATGTCAGACGTCGGATTCCCCTGACGCCAAACACGATTCTAGGCCAAAATTGACAGAAAGTGCATCCATCAAGCTATGTGCGGCGCAACAGGAGAAAAATTCCTGACGCCAACATCATGCTACGCCGACAAGCCCCCTTCAGACCAGACGAATGGTCCGGGCACGTTCCCGTGCGCGGCTGCGTGATGCTTCCTCCTGATAATCTTGTTTTTTATTCTTCATACAATAACATTAATGATCAGGATATCCGGGCCTGTCAAGCGTCAAACCATGCAGTCTTTTCTTTCATTATCTGAAAGCTTGTTTATAAGTTCATGACATAAGCAAATACGTAACAGCCATCGTGACGCACCCCTGAAATAATTATATGCTATGCAGCACAAGGCGTTGACGGCACCAGATAAGTTGCCCTGAAAATTAATTCATATTATATGAATAATGACAAAGCGGGCCTTTTGCCTATTTGCTTTTCAATCAGGGCCACGCCGGAGGGAATATATGTCGTCTACCATGTCGAGAACTTACGCCAAACGCAGTCTGCACAGCATTGTTGCCCACGATCTTGGCGCACGCATTGTTTCGGGCAAGCTTGCGCCTGGCGATGTCCTGCCGACAGAGGCGGCCTTAAGTGAATCCCTTGATGTCTCACGCACAGCCCTTCGTGAAGCCATCAAAATCCTTTCGGCCAAGGGGTTGATTGAAAGTCGCCCGAAAACCGGCACCCGGGTCAAACCACGTTCAAGCTGGAACCTGCTGGATCCTGATGTCCTGTCCTGGCATTTCCCGGATCCGGACCCGGCCTTTCTCTATAGCCTGCTTGAAACCCGCCTGATCATCGAGCCCAACACGGCCGCAATGGCCGCCGTCCGCGCCACGCCAGAGCAAATCAAGCATCTTGAAACGGCCTATTTCGAAATGGAAAAGGCCGAACCCGGCACCGAGGCGGTTTATATTACCGATCTTGTGTTCCATCAGGGTATTTTGGATGCGTCGGGCAACGATTTCATGAAATCGTTTGGCATGTTGATCGAAACCGCCCTGATCGGATCTTTCCGCCTGTCATCGGGCGGACCCAAGGCACATGTCAAGTCGCTGCCCGATCACCACGCGGTCTATGCCGCCATCAGCCAACGCGACCCCGAAGAGGCGCGCAGCAAAATGCACGGCCTGCTGCGCCGGACCATGCGCGAATTGCGCAAGGAACTCGGCATGTCGGTTGAACATGACTGGGATCAGATCGGCCTGTAATCGATGCCGATGGGGCGGATCAAAACGATCACCGCCCCCATTCCTCATACTATTTGAATTTACCCCAAAACGCCAGGTAGCGCGTTTGGCGCAGACAGGGCTTATTATTCACCAAAAATGAATAATGCGGCTGATTGACCAATTTTTTTGTCAAAAGTTTTGCCCCCGCGCCGGTGCCTGATTGCACGATCAAAACGACCCATGTAAGGGAACAGAAAAAACGCCCTGCTTATTCAAACAGGGCGTTTTGAAGGAAGGTGTTTTGATCGCCGGACGCTTTATGTCGCCCCGGCCCGCATGCCCGAGAAGGACCGCGTAATCAGGCGTTGCAGGACGATAAAGCCAAACAGAAGCGCCCCGATCATGATCTTGGTCCACCAGCTGTTCAGCGACCCGTCAAAGGCGATCAGGGTCTGGATAACCCCCATGATGATCCCGCCAAAGAACGTGCCGAGCACAAAGCCCATCCCGCCGGTCAGAAGCGTTCCGCCAATCACCACGGCAGCAATGGCATCAAGCTCCACCCCGACCGCGGCCAATGGATAGGCCGATGCGGTATAGAAGGCAAACACCACGCCCGAAAGCGCACTGAAAAAGCCCGACAGGGTGTAAACCCGGATGATGGTGCTATGGACCGGAACACCCAGCAATTCTGCCGAATGCCGGTCCCCGCCAATCGCATAGACATTGCGTCCGAACCGGGTGAAATGGGCAATCACCACCCCGCCAATGACCGTCGCCAGCATCAGAAGTGCCGATGCCGTCAACCAGCCGCGCCCGGGCAGCTGGATTTTAAACCCGCTAAAGGCCGAGACAAACGGATGATCAATCGGAACGGAATCCAGATTGATCAGGAAGCACATGCCGCGCAGGAAGAACATCCCGGCAAGCGTGATGATAAAGGGCTGAATATCGAACTTGGCGATAATCACTCCCATAAACGCCCCGAATGCCGATCCGACAATCATCGCAACCACGGCTGCCGTCACCGGATGCATGCCAAAGCCGGTGACAAGTTCGGCCATCAGCACCCCGATAAAGGCAATCATTGACCCAACCGAAAGATCAATCCCGCCCGAGAGAATGACAAAGGTCATGCCAACGGCAGTAATGATCAAAAAGGCGTTGTCGGTCAGAAGCGCGCCCAAAACATAGGTATCGGAAAAGGCGCGATGTTCAACAATCCCGTAGCCATACAGCAGCACCAGAACCGCAAGCGTGGCAAGGATCGGATAAAACCGTTCATTAATTTTCATCGGATTTCCCCCGCTTCATGCGTTCCATCGCCTGCCCCACAAGTTCGCGGGATTTGGGCGCCTGCACCAGCAGAACAACCATCACCACTGCGGCCTTGACGATCAGGGTGTATTGCGACGGAAGACCCGACAACAAGATGCCGGTGGTCAGCGCCTGAATGATCAGAACGCCAATCACGGTCATCGCAATAAAGAACCGACCGCCCATCAGCGATGCACCACCAATGACAACCGCCAGAATGGCATCGAGTTCAAGCCACAGACCGGCATTGTTGGCGTCCGCCCCACGGATGTCCGCGGCAATGATGATCCCGGCAAATGCCGAACACAGACCAGATGCGGCGTAGGCCATCAGTTTGATGCCGCGTGCATCGATGCCCGCGACCCGGCTGGCGCGCGCATTGCCCCCAACCGATTCAACAAACAGACCAAGGGCGGTCTTACGCATGATGAAATAGATCGCCGCAATCACGGCGGCCGCAATAATCACCCGCCACGGAATACCCAGTAGATAACCGCTGCCGATCGCCTCGAAAAATTCGCCGTGGAAGGTCACGATCTGCCCACCGGTAATCATCTGGGCAATCCCGCGCCCGGCCACCATCAGGATCAGCGTTGCAATGATCGGCTGAATATCGAGGAAGGCGACAAGGATGCCGTTCCACAAGCCGCACAAAATCCCGGCACCAAGGGCGGCCAGGATAATCACCGCCGGATGCAGATCGGTGTCGCGGATCAAAACCGCCATCACCGCCCCCGAAATGGCAATGATCGAGCCCACCGAAAGATCAATGCCGCGTGTGCCAATGACAATCGCCATGCCCACCGCAACAAGGGCGGTCGACGCCCCGCGATGGACCACATCGACAAGCGATCCGTAAAGGTGCCCGTCAACAATTCGGATGTTGAAGAAATCCGGTGAAATGATCCCGATCCCCAGCACGATCAGGATCAGTGCTGCGACCGGACCAAACCACGGCCGACTTAACAAAGAAGATGCAGACATGGTGCTGCTTTCCCGTATTTTCTTTTTGTCTTTTAAACTGGTCATCGTGCAATCGCCTCGATGATGCTGTTCTGGGTGATTTCCGCACCCACCAGTTCAGAAACCTTTTCACGATCGCGCATCACAGCAACGCGGTCGGCAAAGGCGACGATTTCTTCAAGCTCTGATGACGCGACCAGCAATGCCAGCCCCTCGTCACAGAGCTCCTTGATCAGCTTGATGATGTCGGCATGTGCGCCAACATCAATCCCGCGTGTCGGTTCATCAAGGATCAACAGGATCGGCTTGGACACCAGCCAGCGCGCCAGAATGACTTTTTGCTGATTGCCACCGCTGAGTTGCCCGACGGGCTTTTCACTGTCGGGGGTGGCAATGCCCAGTGCCTTGATCATATCATCGGCAAATTTCTGTTGTTCGGCGCGCGGGATCGGGCGCAACCAACCACGCCGCCCCTGAAGGGCAAGCACGATGTTTTCACGCACACTTAGTTCAGCAACAATGCCGTCCTGTTTGCGGTCTTCGGGACACAGCCCGAAACCGGCCCGGATCGCATGGCGCGGGGAACGCAGCATAACCGGCTCCCCATCCAGAAACACCAGACCGCTGTCGGCTTTTTGCGTCCCGAACACCAGTTCGGCAAGCTCTGTGCGGCCTGATCCCAAAAGACCCGCAAGACCAACAATCTCGCCAGCTTTCAGATCAAGCGAAACAGGTTCAAGCACGCGCTTTTTGCCCAAATTCTTGATCTGGATCTGGCGTGCCGGGCCATCATAGCTGCCTTCGTCCTGATGGCGATGCGCGCTGACTTCGGCCAGTTCACGACCGAGCATGTGATTGATCAAATCAATCTGGGCCAGTTCCTTGGTGACAAACGTGCCGACCAGGCGACCATTGCGGAGTACCGTGATACGGTCGGTCACCGCGTAAACCTGATCAAGGAAATGGGTGACAAAAACAATTCCCAGCCCCTTGTCGCGCAGCTCGCCCATGATCCGGAACAGTGTTTTGATTTCTTCGCCGTCAAGGGATGCGGTCGGTTCATCAAGAATAAGAACCTTGGCATCAAGGGCGACAGCACGCGCAATTGCCACGAGTTGCTGGATCGCCACCGAATAGGAGCCCAGCGGCCGATTGACATCAATATCAAGCCCCAGAATCTCAAGGGCGGTCTTGGCATCGGCCTCGGTCTTTTTCCATGAAATCAACCCGAATTTCCGGGTCTGGCGTTCCAGCATCAGGTTTTCGGCCACCGACAGTGTCGGCACCAGATTGACTTCCTGATAAACGGTTGAAATGCCAAGTTCCTGCGCATCACCGGGATGCTGCGGATGGATTTCCTGTCCTTCGAGTGACACCGTACCTGCATCGCGGGGATGCACCCCGGTAATCACCTTGATCAGGGTCGATTTACCGGCCCCGTTTTCGCCCAGAAGGGCGTGAATTTCGCCGCGTTCAAGGTCAAAATCCACATCCTCCAGCGCCTTGACGCCGGGAAAGAACTTCCCCGCACCGCGCACTGAAAGCACTGTGTCTGACATATCCTGCCCCTCTCCCTAGTCTGTCTTTGAAGTCTTTTGCTGCGGATACAGCCGGACGCACCCCGGCAATCGCCGGAGCACGTCCGATGCAATGAGAAGCGTGCCTCTTGTCCCCATGGGCAGAACCCATGGGGGAAGTCAGAGGTTATTTGCTACGCATTTTGTATTCTTCCGCAGCGGTATCAGGCAGATAGAGCGGGCCATTTGCCTTGATCCATTTCGGAACTTCTTCACCAGCCTTTGCCGCCTTGATCGCGTCAAAGGACGGGCCGCCGAGATGCGGGTTCAGTTCGATGGTGGCATTGGTGTCACCCTCGGCCATCGCCTTGAAGATATCTGGCACCGCATCGATGGATACGATCAGCATATCTTCGCCCGGGTTCAGACCGGCTTCCTTGATGGCCTGAACGGCACCCAGTGCCATGTCATCATTATGCGCATAAACCGCACAGATGTTGGCACCACCGTTTTCAGCTTTCAGGAAGCTTTCCATGACTTCCTTGCCGCCGGAACGGGTGAAGTCACCGGACTGCGAACGGATGATGTTGATGGCCGGGAAGTTGGAAACAACCGACTCAAAACCTTCCTTACGGTCATTGGCGGCAGACGAACCAACAGTTCCCTGCAGTTCGACAACGTCGCAAACGCCGTTGGTTTCAGCAGCCAGCCACGCAGCGGCCAGTGCACCTTCGACCACGAAGTCCGACGCCACTTTGGTCAGATACAGGTCTTCACTTGCATCAACACCACGGTCAACGAGGACGACCGGAATGCCGGCGTCTTTTGCTTCTTTGAGAACCTGATCCCAGCCGGTTTCAACGACCGGAGCCAGAAGAATGCCATCCACGCCCTGCGCGATGAAGGAACGGACTGCCTTGATCTGGTTTTCCTGTTTCTGCTGTGCATCGGAGAATTTCAGATCAATTCCACGACGTTCAGCTTCGGCCTTGATCGACGCCGTTTCAGACGTACGCCAGCCACTTTCCGAACCGATCTGCGAGAAACCGATCATCATTTCTGCGTGCGCAGCAAACGACAGACCAAGTGCAACACCCATTGCGGCAGTAGAAACTGCCATCTTCTTAAAACTTACCACGATTTCCTCCCTAAGAGTGGCTTATTGCTTAAAAGCCATATAGTATTACAATATGATTTCTAAGCCCTCAACCATATAGTGCATCATCCTTTAGAGTGATCGCGCCAAGCGACATTAAAACTTGGCTAAACCAATAAAAATCAATATCTTGGCAAGAATCGAATGTCACAAACCATCGCGATACCAGACATGGCAAAAACCCACACCAACACACTTCAAAAGGGCGAAAACGCCCCCCGCGCTGCATTAGAGAGCTCTCAGATTCGCGTATTGGTTTCTGCGCTTGGCGCGCGCCTTTGCGGGGTATATTTGCGTGATCTGAAAGACGGATCGGAAACCAATATCGCGGTCAACCTGATTGATGATGCCGCCTATCTTGATCAGGATAGCTATATCGGGGCGGTGTGCGGGCGTTATGCCAATCGCATTGAAAAGTCGCGCTACAGGGGTGAAAACGGCGACGTTGTTCAGCTTGCCGCCAATGAAGGCGAACACCACCTGCACGGCGGACCGGATGGCTTTGACAGGCGGCTCTGGACCATTGCCGATCAAACAGAGCGCAGTGTTACGTTTAAGCTGACCTCGCCCGATGGCGATCAGGGATACCCGGGAAATCTGAGCGCATCTGCGAGCTATTCACTGGTTGCGGACAATCGTCTGCGCCTTGAGATCACCGCCACCTGCGATCAGCCCTGCCCGGTCAACATGACCAGCCACGCCTATTGGAACCTGACGGGAACGTTTGATAAAACCGCTGGCGATCACGTCCTGCAAATCAACGCCAATCAATGGCTTCCGGTTGATGACAAACTGATCCCGACGGGCGAAATCCGCAACGTTATGGGGACCGGCTATGACTTCCGAAGCGCGGCGCGGATTTCCGATATGTTGCCGCACGCATCCCAAGGCTTTGATCACAATTTCTGCCTGACCGGCCCGCGCGGCGAGCTCCGCCAGATCGCCACCCTTTCAGACCCGACAAGCAAACGGTCGATCAAACTGTTTTCGACCGAGGCCGGTTTGCAATTCTACCTCGCACAGCATTTCAATGAAGCGATGAAAACCGAAAATGGCGTACCCCTGCACCCGTCAGGCGGCATCGCCCTTGAACCACAAACCTACCCCAACAGCCCAAACAACCCGGACTTCCCAAGCCCGCGGCTTAAGCCGGGTGAGACGTATCGGCATGTGATAGAGTGGGAATTCTCCTAAAACAACAAAGCCCCGCATGTGCGGGGCTTTGATTTGGCCTAAAGTGCCGCAACAGAACCATCCGCACGCGGATCGGTGGCCCCTTCCATCACGCCATTGGGCTTCAATCGAATGCCGCCCGCGTGGCCCATCATGTCTTCATAGGGTCCGACGACTTCGACCGTGTGACCGGCTGACTTCAGTTGTTCGATCAGGGCCGGGTCAAAGCGGTTTTCGAGTTTCAGGGTTGTCGTGTCTTCGCCCCATGTTTTGCCCAGCAACCAGCGTGGCGCGCTAACGGCTTCTTGCAGGTCCTGCCCATACATCACATTGCGGGTAAAGACCGCCGATTGGGTTTGTGGCTGTCCCTCGCCGCCCATGGTGCCATAGGTCAGCAACGATCCGTCATTAAGCTTCGCCAAGGCCGGGTTGAGCGTATGGAACGGCAGGCGGCCCGGTCCAAGCTGATTGGGGCCATCATGGAGCGTGAAGCTCGCCCCGCGGTTTTGCCACAGCACGCCGGTTTCCGGCACAACCACGCCCGATCCGAATTCCCAGAAGATGCTTTGGATATAGCTGACCGCAACACCGTTGGCATCAACCGCCCCCATCCAGATCGTATCGCCCGGCTTGGCGACATGCGGCCAAGGGAGTGCTGTTTTCATATCGATCTTGGCGGCCTCATGATCGAGCATTTCATCAGACAGCAGCGACATCGGATCGATGCTCATGTGGTCCGGGTCGCCAACATGGGCGTCACGTTTCAGGAAGGCCCGTTTGGTCGCCTCAATCAATCCATGGACATGGTCAAACCCGTCCAGTGCCGCGCCGGACAATCCCAACCGGTCAAACAGGCCAAGGATCATCAGCGATGCCACGCCCTGGGTCGGCGGGACCATGTTGAAAGCGGTCCCGGTCGAAAGTTTGACCGAAAGCGGGGTCATGATTTTGGCGTGATAGGCTTCAAAATCGGCCAGGCGAAGCGGACTTCCGACCGCCTCAAGCCCGCGCGCATTGGTTCGCGCAATATCGCCGCGATAAAAATCATCAAAGCCAACACGACCAAGCTGCTCAAGCGTTGCGGCAAGGGCTGGCTGTTTCAGCACATCGCCAATCGCCGGAATGCCGTTGGCGGCGTAGGTATCAACATAGCCCGGAGAGTCTTTAAGTTCCGCCATTTTGGTCGTGGTCAGGGCAACCTGTGACTTGGTAACCGGTACACCGGTTTTGCCATGATGGACCGCATCCCGCATCAGGCGACTGTGCGGGATTTTGCCACCGATTGATGCCGCGACCTCGGCCGCCTTGATCCATCCGCCAATCGCACCGGCAACTGTCAGGGCCGCAAGCGGACCACGGGCCGGGATCGCGGCCTTGCCCTGTTCGCGGTAAAAGTCTGGCGTTGCAAGGCCTGCGGCCCCGCCACATGCCCGGATGGCAACCGGGTCCTTGCCGGGTTCGGCAATCAGCCAGAAACCGTCACCCCCAATCGCGTTCATATGCGGATAGACAACCGCAATGGTCGCAGCGGCGGCAATCATCGCCTCGACCGCGTTTCCGCCTTCGCGCAGAATGTCACGTCCGGCCTCAGACGCCAGATGATGGGGTGCGGTGACCATGCCACCGAGTGCGGTTCTTGAACGTAACATGATCAGCTGATCTCCCTGCCTTATGCTTGCGGGCATGCCGCGTTGTTTGCGACATGCCCGGTTTGTTCATAGCGCTGTTTTGCGTTTCCGTTCAGCGCCTTTTCACATTGTAGAATACCTGTTTTCCAAACCGGCCTACCAGCCTATCAGACTTGGCAACCAGCTTGTCAGTTCCGGGAAGATGAACAACAGGATCAGGGCAAGCGCCTGAATACCGATAAACGGTATCACCCCGCGATAGATATCGACCGTCGAAACCGACGGCGGTGCCACCCCTTTAAGGAAGAACAACGCCCAGCCAAACGGTGGTGTCAGGAAGCTGGTCTGAAGGTTCATCGCCACCAGAATGGCAAGCCATGCCATGTCGATCCCGCTATTGAGGAAGACCGGCAAGAACATCGGAAGCGCGATATATGAAATCTCGATCCATTCAAGGAAGAAGCCAAGCACAAAGATCACGGCCATCATGAACAGAAGGTTGCCCATGTCGCCACCCGGCACCCATTCAAACATCGCATGAACAAGCCCCTCGCCGCCCAAACCACGGAAGGCCAGACCAAAGGGCTGCGCACAGATCAGGATGAAGAACACCATCGCACTGGTGATCAGGGTGTCATGCAACACATCGCGCATCACACCAAAATTCAGACGCCCGGAAAAAAGTGCCAGCAACAATGCACCAAGCGCGCCCATTGATGCCGCCTCTGTCGGGGCGGCAATCCCGCCAACGATGGAGCCCAGCACGGCAAAGACCAGCGCCAATGGCGGCACGACCACCTTGGCAATCTTGATCAGCAATTGCTGCGTGCTCACGGCGTCGCGTTCATCCTTGGGGATGGCCGGCACCATGTCGGGTTTGAAAATCCCCAAAAGCACAAGATAAAACCCAAGCATCCCGGCCAGGATCAAACCCGGCACCATGGCCGCGGCAAACAGTGTGCCGACAGATTCACCCAGAATATCAGCCAGCAAGATCAACACCAGACTGGGCGGGATGATCTGCCCAAGGGTGCCCGATGCGCAAATCACACCGCTGGCAACCCCCTTGTCATAGCCGCGATTGATCAGGGGTTGCAGCGACAGCAATCCAACAGTCACCACCGTCGCCCCGACCACGCCCGAAGACGCGCCCATGAGGACGCCAACGATGACGATGGCCAGTCCCATGCCGCCCTTAAGCCGCCCCATGGCGTGACCGATCACATCAATCAGTTCTTCGGCCAGCTTGGATTTTTCAAGCATCACCCCCATGAAGATGAAAAGCGGCAAGGCAAGCAGCGTATAGTTGGTCACAACCCCGTAAACGCGTGCCGGCAACAGGTTAAACAAACCGGTGCCAAACCCCATAATCCCAAAGGCAAATCCCGAAATCGCAAGCGAGATCGCCACTGGCACACCAAGTACGAGGAAGCCAAAGAAGCCCCCGACCATACCGATGGCCAGCCATTCATTTCCGGTCATGTCTGATTAGTCTCCTGCACCGGTTTGCGTGACCGCATCAGATGCATCAAAGGCAGGTTCGCCGCGATTACCCGCAACGATTTGACGATAATTCATAAGGCCCTGGGCAATCGCCTGAATGAGCAAAAGACCAAACCCGATCGGAATAAAGGCCTTGAGCAAGAAGCGATATGGCAGGCCACCCGGATCGGGGGAGCCTTCGCCCATCATGATGGATTGCTCGACATAGGGGATCGAAAACCAGATCAGTGCTCCGCCAAGTACCGCCATCAAAACGGCCGAGAAAAGGTCGATGATCGCCTGGGCCCGTGGGCCCAGACGTTCATAAAGGAAATCGACCCGCACATGGCCGCCATGGCGCATGCCATAGGCCATCCCCATCAGGGCAATTGGCGACACCAGATGCCATTCAAGTTCCTGCATCGCCACACTTCCGGAATTAAACAGATAGCGCAGCAACACATTGCCACCGACCACCAGAACAAGGGCAAGACCGCTGATCGCAGCGCCCCATCCGGCAATATCGACAACCAGACCAAGAACGCGGTCCGGTAACGGCTCAGTACGGGTCGACTTCATATCAGCTCATCCCGCCTTTCGATGAAATGATCCCGTGATAGGGCTTTTCACTGATCGCGGCCCATTCACGGTGCGTGTCGCGGAACGCCATGAAGCTGTCATGGACCTTTTTGGTGATCGGGTCTTTGGCGGCTTCGGCTTCAAGGGTTTCCTTGGTGATGTCCTTAAGCTTGGTCACGACATCATCGGGCAGGGTTTGCGCGGTAACGCCAAAGTTCTCGACCAGATCACGCAGGGCTGCTGCGTTGTTGGCTTCACACCAGGAATGGCTATCAAGGTTACACGCCTGTGCCGCGTTCTTGACAATCGCCTGAAGATCAGCCGGAAGGCTTTCCCAGGCTTTCTGGTTGATCAGAAGTTCGGTGACGTTGGACGGCTCATGCCAGCCAGTGGTGTAATAGTATTTCGCGGCTTTCTGCAGGCCCAGACGACGGTCCTGATACGGGCCAACGAACTCGGCCGCATCAATCACGCCACGCTCCAGTGCCGGGAAGATTTCCCCGCCCGGGAGCAGTTTCACTTCAACGCCGATCTGCTGATAGACCTTCCCGGCAAGACCCGGGATACGCATTTTAAGACCGTTGAAATCATCCAGGCTTTCAATCGGCTCGCGGAACCAGCCGGTCATCTGAACGCCGGTATTGCCCATCGGGAAGGCCACCAGACCATATGGCTGATAAACTTCATGCCAAAGCTCAAGCCCGCCGCCATGATACAACCAGGCATTCACACCCTGGAAGTTCAGACCAAATGGTACCGTGGTGAAATACTGGGCGGCAAAGATTTTACCCGCCCAGAAATAGGCATTGGCCGCATTCATTTCGACCGTACCGGCCTGAACCGCATCAAAACCTTCAAGCGCCGGGATCAGTTCGCCAGCGGCGAAATGTTGAATGTTCAGACGACCATTCGACATTTCCGTCACGCGCTTGCAGAAATCTTCCGGGCTGCCCGGACCGGTCACATAAAAGGGTGACCCCGGACCATAGGCATTGGTCATTTTCCAGTTAAAGGTTTCCTGCGCACGAACGATGCTTGGCGCGGCGATAACGCCTGCACCGGTTGCGGCAGCACCGATTGCCGATTTGGTCAGAAAATCGCGCCGTTTAATGTTTGTCATTGATGTCTCCCTGATAGAGATAGCTATTTCTCTGAAACGTAATCTCAACGGAATGCATTCCGCACTGTGTATACATCTTGCAACACACATGCCATTGCATATTTTTCAATGACTTAACAAAATTCCTCTTATTCTTTGATGTTCGAAGTGCCAACTAAATAGTCAAAATATTGCAATGCACATTTTTACTGCACAATAAATATGCAGGAACTGGCGCGAAAAAATGTGCGCATTTTACAACCCTTGAGAAACTTGGCCTTGCCTTGAAAATTGGTGTATACATTTGATCAATAAGAACCCACCCAAACCTCGCAAGAAGGGTATCGACTTCAGATGATCGAGCTTCGCCAAGCGCTCAGCACCCCGTCCGAACAGACCGAGCAGGTCGGCATCGCCCAACAGCTTTGTCAGGCGCTGGAAGATGACATCGTCAAAGGAAAACTCCCCCCCGGGCAGCGTTTGGAAGAGCCGCTTCTGGCCAAGCGGTTTGGCGTTTCACGCACACCGGTGCGCGAGGCCTTGCAGCTTCTGACCGCAACCGAACTTGCCGAAAAAATTCCCAATCGCGGCGTTTATGTCTCGCTCGCCACCCCGGAGCGCTTGACGGCGATGTTTGAAAGCATGGCCGAACTCGAAGGCACCTGCGGGCGGCTTGCAGCCAAGCGCATGACAAGCGGTGAGCGCCACAACCTCGAACGCCTGCACCATGAATTGGCCGAAACAGTGCGCTTGGGCGACAGCGACGGTTACGAAACACTGAACCGGTCGTTCCACAACACGCTTTATCGCGGCACCCATAATGATGTGCTGGTGGATGTTACGCTTTCGGTGCGTCGGCGCGTTGCCCCGTTCCGCCGCGTGCAATTCCAAAGCCTGTCACGCCTTGCCTCCTCACACGAGGAACATCAGGGTATTGTCGATGCCATCCTGCGCGGTGACGTCAAGGCGGCCGAAGACTTGCTTTACGGGCATATCATGGCGGTGCACGAGATCAGCCAGGAATACCTCGCAAGCCTGCGCGATGCGAGCGCCCAGAACGACCGGTTCGCGGCAAAATAGGCTTCGAAACAGGGCCTATTGCCCCGCCACCGGCTGCCGCAATCCCCGCCGGAACGCCCCCGGCCCTTCACCATATTGCGCCTTGAACCGCCGCGAAAATGCCGGCATCGATAGATAGCCGCAGCGCAAGGCAACCTCATCCATCGACAAGTTGGTATCGCGCAAAAGCGCCTTGGCCCGGCGCATCCGCCAATTTTGTAGATATTGCATTGGCGCAATCCCGACACAGTCGCCAAACCGCACAACAAAACGCGTCCGCGACATCCCGGCCTGTTTGGCCAACAGCTCCGCGGTCCAGTCACGTTCCGGCTGGGCATGCATGGCTGAAAGTGCGCGTGCGATTTTCTTATCTGCCAATCCGGCAAGGAAACCTTGCGGCAGATCGGCGCGCTTTACTTGTGCTGCCATAAGCGCGATCACAAGAACCTCCATCAGACGCGCCAAGGCACTGCGCCAACCGGGCTGTGTTTCTTGCGCAAGGGTCTTGATCATCGCCACGATTGAGGGTTGCGCCTGTGCTGTCGGATCATCTGCGCGCAGGATCACGTGATCCTCAATCAAACCAAAACTCGGATGACGCTCATCGTCATCAAAGGCGCAAAACCCGCACAGCAATCTCACATCCCCGGAGCCTTCAGGCTGATTGCGCAAGACCCCGGCAACCGGGTCAAACCCGACCGCCATCGCATCAGACAGCGCAACCGCCTTTGTACCCGGCGCATCACACAGAATGTGCCCACGGCCATTTGGCACCAGCACAAGATCACCTGCGCAAACATCAATTGGTGGTGCATTTTCAGACAGCAAAAGCTTGCACCCGCCTGCCAAAACCAGATGAAACCGGATACGTGCGCCGTCCGCCGGGATATGCACACTGAAATCCCCGGCAAGCTCCGCCGTGAAATACAGATCACTGCGCAACCGTAATCCGGCGCAAACGTCACTAAGCACATCTTGCTGCATTTTATCCATCATCGCGATTTGGAACGATCTGATAATTTATTGGCAGCTTATCGCAAAGACGCGCCCCCGGAAATGATCAATGATCACCGGACCACTTACCCAGATGGATGATCAAATCATGAGCCCGGAAAACCTTACAGCCCTGATCGGCTTTGCCTTTGTCATGTCCGTTTCGCCAGGTCCGGGCAATTTCCTGCTGCTTGCCTCGGGCGCCAATTTTGGCATTGCCCGCACCATCCCGCTGATCCTTGGCATCAGCAGTGGCTTTCTGTCGATGGTGTTTGTGGTGGGATTAGGTTTGGGCGAGATTTTGGAACGTTTTCCAATGGCGCAGGATGTCCTGCGTATCATTTGCTTTGGCTATATTCTCTGGCTTGCCTACAAGATATCGCAGATCAGATCGCTTGAGACCAAAGATCAGGCGACAGCACAGCCGATCGGATTTGTTCAGGCCGCAATGTTGCAACTTCTGAACCCGAAGGCATGGACCGTCGCCCTGATCGTAACAGTTACCTACACGGTGCCGTCAGCTGGCATAAAGGGGCTTTTGGTAATGATCGCCGTCTTCGCATTGGTCAACATCCCCTCTATTTCAAGCTGGGCGCTGTTTGGCGCGGCCATGCGATCCTTTATCAGTCAGGGCAACCGAACCCGCATCTTTAACATCATCATGGCCGTACTTTTGGTCGCATCAATGGCGCCGATGTTGTTGCCGATCTAACACCCATCAGGCGCGTCGGTGCGACAGGAACCGATCCACCGACAGCTTGCCACCACCGGCCAAAACCAATGCCACCAGAAGCGAAATCCAAAGCAGGCGATGATCAATCAGCTCGGTCGGCAATCCATTGGCAAGTGCGCCCAGTGCGGCACCATGAAACACAACATCCACGACCGTCTGAACCACGACAAAGCCAATCATGCCAAGGGCCGCAAGGCGGGTGAACAGGCCGGCAACAATCAGGATCGGCAAGGCAAACTCGCCAAGGGTGCCGGCCCAGACAATCAGGTGCCACGGGAAGAACGGAATGGCGGCGGTATCATAAAGATATTGCTCGGCAATCGATGGCAGGATCTGCGCGAATGCGCCCGCACTGAGGCCAAAGCCATCAATCTTGGTCAGCGCGCTGTTGACGTAATAAGGCAGCAGCAACAGAACAAAAAGTCCCCGACCGACAATGCCAATAACATCGCGCCGACCTAGGGCGTCCATTTTCGTCTCCAGACGGGCGTAGCCGCCGATTACATTATGCATCATCATGCCCGTTTCCTCTCGGGATATTAACGCGGGCATCAAATGCCCCGATTGTTAAAAACGCGGCAAAGCTCGCCATCACATCAAAAGCCGCATCGGCCTCAAGGGCATGAGCGCACGCATCGCCAAGGCTTAGACCATCCCGCGTTAGCGCCGCAAAGAACGCCGCCTGCCCATGGGTCATCACGCGCATTTCAACCTGCATATAAGGGCGTGTGACCAGAACGGTTTCAGCGCGTTGCACGATGCTGGTTTTGCCGGTCTCTTTGCCATTCACCGGGTTTTGAGCATTCCAGATGGCAAAGACCGGATACTCCGACGCCACGACCTGACAGGCCGGGTGTGCACGCAGTGTCATGGCCTCCAACTGGTCCTCAAGCCCGCCGAGCTCTTCGGCCAGAAGCGGCTTGGCGTCTTCGGATGTGCTGACCTCCAGTCGGGCACGTTCAAGCCGTGCGATATCAGGCAGGTACGGCAAACGATCGCGCACCGGATGGCTTGCCAGAAACTCGGCAAAGCCCGCCCCGTAAAGGGCAAGCGATCCGGCACGGGTGGTTTCGGATTGAACGAACCCCTGTGCCAATTGATCAAAAAAACCGTCCCCGACCAGTTTGCGCACGGTCGGGTAAGCGGCCCCCAACGCGTCATACAGGCCACGATGAACGTTGTTGCGGTAAATCGCAAAACGGTGCGCGTAACCATCAGTGACACTGCTTGGTACCACATCCGGTTCCGGGGAACGCAACGCGTCGCTAAAGCCGTCATAAAATGCCTTAAGCTCCGTCATGACGCGGCCTCAAACTGATCATTCACGGCGCAATCAAGGTGACGGTCGGCAAGGGTCGCTTCACGCGCCAGCACATCCCAGCCAGGGACATCATTATCCCATTCAATCAAGGTCGGCTTGCGCCCGATCCGCGCGATCAGACGATCAAACAGATCCCAAACCGGATCGGCCACCGGCCGGGAATGGGTATCAATCAAAACATTGTCGTCGGGGTTGGCGTCTTCCTCATGCCCGGCCAGATGAATTTCACCGACCAGATCACCGGGCACCGCATCAATAAACGCATTGGCATCAAAGCCCAGATTATGGGCCGATATATAAACATTGTTTACATCAATCAGCAAACCACAGCCACTGCGCGCGGCGGCTTCGGCTATAAATTCCAATTCGGGGATCGAGTTTTGCGGCAAGGGCACATAGGAGGTCGGATTTTCGATCAGGATCCGTCGACCAATAAAGTCCTGCACACTATTGATGGCATCCACCAATTGCGCCAACGACGTTTTCGTCATCGGGGTCGGCAGCAAATCAGCCATATAAAGCCCCTCATGGGCAGACCATGCAATATGTTCCGACACCATGGCGGGATTGAACCGGTCGACCAGACGTTTTAGGTCTGCCAGATGGTTCTTGTTTAACGGCTCCCCGCCCCCAAGTGACAAGCCGACCCCATGCATGGAGACCGGATAATGCGCACAAAGCTCTTCAAGCATGGCAAGTCGCGGCCCACCGGCAACCATGTAGTTTTCCGGATGAATTTCAAACCAGCCCACAGTCGGCTCTGAGCCGAAAATATCTTGGGCGTGCTCGGCCTTGAAGCCAACACCTGCACGTTCAGGAAGCTGTGTCAGCGGTGTCATATCGGGGCAACCTTGTCTTTTCGCCATTTACGCGGGTGGACGGTCAGCACATCGGGACAGGGGGAGACATATGCAGATCTGCGCTGACCGTCCGTTGGGACGCGATTAGGCTTGGGGTTAGGCCTGGAGTTCGGCTTGTGGGATTGCCGGACTTAGCCCTGCGGGATATCGCGATCCAGCGCTTCCAGGCTGCCCATGACCTCACGGCCATCCGCCGTCGTGAAGCTCATATCTTCACAGGTGCCCGCCGGAACCAGCTTCCAGGCATTGCCCTGATAATCGACAGTCGAGGTCCCGGCACAGGTCGTGCCCGGACCAGCGGCACAGTCATTCTGACCGGCCAGCGACACACCAAAACATTTTTCCTTGGCGCCATCGGCTGCTGCCTGGTTGATCGCAGCCATTGAAACAGCAGCACTCAATGCTGCACCCAGAACCATTGCTTTTTTCATCGTCGTTTCCCTTCGGTTAAATTCGCAACACCACGTCAAAGTGATGATTTAACCGTAAGGGCGATGTGCAAGTTCGTCACTGCACCATTCGCACACGCCAAGTCAAAGAGGCGTGAGACATTCCACACATATCCTCACAGCGCTGTGAAGTGGCAGCACACCAAATTCTGAAAGCCTGAAACGACAAAACCCCCGACCGGTTAAGGTCGAGGGTTTTCAAAGTCGTGTGTTTATAGGGAATATGAATGCTGTATTTGGAAGGCCCGGCGGTGACCTACTCTCCCGTGCCTTAAGACAAAGTACCATCGGCGCAGGCTGGTTTCACTTCTGAGTTCGGGATGGGATCAGGTGGTTCCCGGCCGCTATGG